>WNGE01000071.1_pt1 | contig 131748 bp, 144 predicted proteins | sample 5400651 | NCBI WGS metagenome assembly WNGE01 (sample SAMN13153370, study PRJNA577476) | soil metagenome | isolation source: 60 cm soil or saprolite under grassland replicate 2 | place: USA:California | collected 2016-06-15 | reverse complement strand
CCTGACGTACAGTGCGGTCGCGAGGGTGTCCAGATCGACGTGCACGTGGCCTCCATGGTCTCGTTGCCTAAGCAACGTCGATCATGGGCGCCCTCGCGTCTGCTCGCTGTCCCGTATCCCTTGGAATCGATCATCTAGGGATCAAGGTCGCCCCCTCCACCGTGTGGGAGATCCTCAAGAGCAACGGCATCGAGCCTGCCTCCGAACGTGACCACCAGACCTGGGCCGCCTTCCTGCGCAACCAAGCACACGCGATCCTCGCCGCCGACTTCTTCGAAACCCGGACCCTGACCGGCGCACGGCTGTACGTCTTCGCCATCATCGAACACGCCACCCGCCGCGTCCGCGTTCTGGGCGCCACCGCCCACCCCACTGCGGCCTGGACCACACAACTGGCCCGCAACCTGGTCATGGACCTCCACGACGCGGGCGCCTCGGTGAAATACCTGATCCGCGACCGCGACAGCAGATATGCCAACGCCTTCGACGCGGTCTTCCACGACGAAGGTATCGCCATCGTGAAGACCGGCATTCGCGTGCCGCGCATGAACGCGATCATGGAACGCTGGGTGCGCTCATGCCGGGCCGAACTCCTCGACCGCATGCTGATCGTGAACCAGGCCCACCTCCTGCACGCGCTCCGCGAGTACGAAACCTTCTACAACCAACACCGGACGCACCGCGCCCTCCAAGCCGCGGCACCACTACGCCAGCTGCGCCAACCGATCACCGAACCGGACCGGCTCGACCACCTCGACATCCGGAGAGTTGATCGACTCGGCGGCATCCTCCACGAATACCAGCACGCTGCCTGAGCTGCACGGATGGAGTTTTCGGCACCTACAGGCGACCGGGCTGACTGGTACGTCGATGACGATGACGCCCTGGCTGGTGTCATTGGGGTCGCCCAGGACACGGGTCTGCACGTGCAGTGCTGGGCCTATCCGCACGGTGGGGATCTGGCTGATCCACTCCGGGAGCCGGGCGAGGGGCACCGGGGTGACGCGCTCGGCGAGCCCGGTGTCGCCGTTCTCCTCGACGCCGAGGAGGATGCTGCCGCCGTAGACGGACATGGCCGCCATATCTTGGGCAGCTTTCTTCCTGCGCTGGTCGGTGCGGAGGTACACATCGCGCTTGAGGTCGAGGTGCAGGCTCTCCTGGACCCACCCCCCGGCGACATCGGCGCACGCCTGCTCGTACCTGGCCGGTGTCCAGCGGGGACGGCGAGTAGTCACATCGGGTAATCGAGCCTGGCTGGCCGGTGCGAAAGCAAACGCATTGGTCCGCCCGCGTCGCCAGCCAAGCGCCGCGACGCCCGGTCCGCTGCGGCGGACACCGCACTTAGAATGCACGATCCGTCACGAGATCCAGCGGTTGAACCGCAGGCGGAGTAGCGCCCGGGTTACATCGCCCGGGGCCGTGCCGTGCCAGGGTTAGCTGGCCGGGCCCGGCGGACCCCCCTCGCGGGCTTGAGCCGCGTTGTCCTGCACAAGCCGACGGTCTGCGTTTGGTTGGCTAGCGGCCGGGCGCACAGCCCTTCTGGCTCTGGCCCGACGCCAGCAGTCCCGCCGAATGTCATCCGTCATCAAGTTGTGACGTCTGGTCCGGGTGACAAACTGATGACAAATGATCAAGGGCCAGATCATCCGCTTCGACGACCTAGCCCTTGACTTGCTGTTTCTTGGTGGAGCTGAGGGGATTTGAACCCCTGACCCCCTCGATGCGAACGAGGTGCGCTACCGGTCTGCGCCACAGCCCCTAACAGCCAGCCACCCGTCGGCAGCGGACCGGCGACCAGGTTATCAGGTCGGCACGATCAACCGCGAATCGGATCCCGCACCTCACCGCCGAACCGCTCCATTCCAGATCTTGGTAACTCCGACATCAAATACGATGTCGGAGTTACCAAGATCCAAGACCCAAGATCCAGAAATCGATCACCAGTCCTGCCCCACCGCCCGCGTCTCGTACGGCCGGCCGCGTACCGCCGACTGTGCCGCGATCCGGGCCGCCTCCCGGCGCGCCTGCTCCCGCTCCAGCAACTGCTGGCGCAGCAGTTCCCGCCGGACCGCCGCGCGGCGGGCCTGCTCACGGCGTACGGCGGCCTGCCGGGCCGCGATCCACGCCGCATAGCGCGCCTCCGCCCGGCGCCGCCGCTGCTCCAGCATCGCCCGGTTGCGCAGGTGCACGACGTACGCGAGGAGCAGCGCCCCGGTCACCCCGGCGCTGATCCAGAAGCCCGGGCCGAACGTGACCACGCCGATCAATTCGACCACGTTCAGCAGTACCAGCGCGGCGAACACCCGGCGGCGACGGTAGACGGCCCGGGGGTGGCGCAGCCGGCGGGGCGCGCGCCCGGCGGAGCGACGCGCGCTCGGCGCCGCGCTTCTCGCGCGGACCCGGGGCGAGGAGCGAGGCGCCGGGCCCGAAGCGGCCCCGGCCGTAGCCGCCGGAGCCGAAAACGAAGAGGACGCCAAGGACGAAGACGACGCCAAGGACGAAGACGACGCCGCAGACGAGGAGACGCCCACCCCGCCCGTCATCCGGGCGATCACGTACCGAGGCGGGTTGACGGGCCGTTTTCCGGGCACGGTGCGGCGCCGACGGTGCGTCTGGGCCCCGGCACGGGCCAGCACGCGAGCCGTCGACAGCGCCCGCTCCGCCACGAGTCGCTCGGTGGCGTCGTACCGGCGCACGAGGGCCGGGGCGAGCGCCAGCAGACCTGCGGCGGCGAGGACGGCGAGGAGCACCGAGGTCGGCACCCTCACCCCTTCCGACACGACCGGCTTAGTTGACGGAATTACACGGCAGTAACTCCGTTACCCGAGGTTACGTCCCTCGAACGAGGAATTTCCCGCGCCACGCTGCGCAATGCGGCAACCCGCACGGTCGGATACCGAACTCAGACGGCCGATGCCTGCATGCGGTGCCACCGCGCGAGCAGGCCGCCTTCGGCGGCTACGTCCTCGGTGGTCAACGCGTACCCGATGTGATCGCGCCAGGCGCCGTCGATGTGCAGGTACCGCTCGTGGTAGGCCTCCTGGCGGAACCCGAGCTTCTCCACCACCCGCCGGCTGGGCACGTTTTCCGGCCGGATGTTGACCTCGATGCGGTGCAGCCCGCCGACGGCGAACGCGTGGTCCACGGCGAGTGCGAGGGCGGTCGGGGTGATGCCCCGGCCGGCGTAGCGCGCGTCGATCCAGTATCCGGCGTACGCGGAGCAGAATGCACGCCGCACGATGTTGCCGAGAGTCAGCTGACCGATCAGGACGTTGTCGTAACACACCCCGAACGGCATCGCGGTGCCGTGCCGGGCGGCCCGGCGCAGGTCGGCGTAGACGGCGCGGAACGCGGCCGTCGAGTTCAGCTCCCGCCACGGCCCGTACGGCGTGGGTTCCCACCGGGCCAGCCACTGCTCGTTGGTGCGGCGGGTCTCCGACCACGCCTTGCCGTCGCTCCGACGGTATGGGCGCAGCAGCACCGGACCGTCGGTGAGCACAACCGGCCAACCGGGTTGCATCACCGCCGCCGGTCCAACAACAGTACGTCCACTGTGGAGCCAGCAGGCGCTGTCGTCACCTTCTCGCCCAGCACCATGAGCCCGTTCGCCTCGGCCATCCCGGACAGCGTGTATGGGCCGCCGGCCAGCGGCGCCACCGTATAGCCCCCGCCGCGCCGCTCGGCGACGTGCGCGGGGCGAAACTCGCGCAGCCCGATCGGCGACTTGATCGTCTCCAGCAGATGCGCCCGGACGCTCGGTCGGAACACCGGGTCGGCCCCGGCGAGCACCTGGATGACCGGCCGGGCCAGCACCTCGAACCCGATCAGAGCGGCGCCGGTGTCCCCGGGCAGGCACACGATGGGTATTCCCTCGGCGCCGGCCACCGACGACACGGTGCCGTAGCCGAGCGAGGTACATGGATACACCGACACGTCGGTGAAGAGTACCGACGACCGATGACCTTCGCGCCGGGAGAGCACCCGGCGCACCATGTCTCCCGGTCCGGTGCCGGTGCCCCCGGTGGTGATGATGAGATCGGCCCGCAGCGTCTGGTCCTCCAGCAGCCCGCGCAGGCCCTCGGGATCGTCGTCGCAGATCCCCACCCGGTATGCGTGCGCGCCCGCCTCGGCGGAGGCCGCGGTCAACGCGTGCGAGTTGGAGTCGACGAGCTGGCCCGGCTGGCTGGCCCGGCCCACGTCCACCAACTCGTCGCCGGTCGCCACGATGACCACCCGGGGGCTGGGCCGCACCACGACGTGCCCGATGCCGCATGCGGCCAGCAGCGCCACCAGTGCCGGCCCCACGTATGTGCCGGAACGGGCGAGCACCGCGCCCGCCCGGATCTCGTCGCCGGCCCGGCGCAGCCCGGAGCCGCGCTTCGGTGCCAGGTAGACCTCGACGGCGGCCATGCCCTGATCGGTGAAGTGCACGGGCACCACGACGTCGGCCGCGCCGGGCAGTAGCGCACCGGAGGCGATCGAGAAGCAGGTGCCCGGGGTCAGCCGGGCCGGGCGCCAGCTCGCCGCCCCGAGGTCTCCCACGACGTTGAGCCGCACGGGCCGGCTGGTCGACGCGTCGACGATGTCCTCGAACCGGGCCGCGTACCCGTCGACGGCCGCGTGGTCGTAGGCCGGCAGCGGCCCGGCGGCGTGCACATCGTCGGCAAGGACGTTGCCGTGCGCCTGGGTCAGGTCCAGGTCCAGCGGGGGCAGCGGTCGCAGCCCCCGCAGGACGCCGGCCAGATAGTCGGCGAGCGGAGTCAGGTCAGCGCTCGCCATCGCATGGGCAGTCGCGTCGAATTCCGCGCCCGCCGTGGGTACCGCCGTCATTCCGCTCGCCTCCTTTCCCCACTCGTGCCTTCTAGAGACCGCTCACATCAAAGCGACCCGACGAAGGAGCGCAGCCACTCGGTGAACCCCGGTCCGACGTCGGGCCGGCGCGACGCGAGTTGAACGACCGCCTGCAGGTAGCCGAGCGGCATGCCGGTGTCGTACCGGATGCCGCGGTAGATGACCCCGTGCACCGGCGTCCCCTCTTCCAGCAGCAGGGCCATCGCGTCGGTCAGCTGGATCTCGCCGCCGCTGCCCGGCTTGATCCGCTTGATCGCGTTGAAGATGGTGGGCGGCAGCACGTACCGGCCCACCACGGCCAGGTTGCTCGGGGCCTCGTCCGGGGTCGGCTTCTCCACCAGCCCGGTCACCTTGACCACGTCGTGCGCGAGCCCGGGCACCGACACGTCGGCCGGCTCGACCGAGGCGATGCCGTAGCGGCGCACCTCCTCCGGTGCCACCTCGATGAAGGCGAGCACGATCCCGCCGGTCTGCGCCTGCAGGTCGAGCATGGCGGGCAGCAGCGGGTCGTCGTTGTCGACGAACTCGTCTCCGAGCAGCACCGCGAAGGACTCGTTGCCGACGTGCGACTCGCCCACGCCGACAGCGTGGCCGAGGCCCAAGGGCTCCTGCTGCCGGCAGGTGTAGATCTCGGCCAGCTCGGTTGGCCGGATGACGGCGGCCAGCCGCTCCTCGTCGCCCTTCTCGATGAGCCGCGCCTCCAGATCGGGCCGGCGGTCGAAGTGGTCCACCATGGATGTCTTGCCGCGGCCGGTGATGAGCAGGATGTCGGTGATGCCGGCGTTCGCGCCCTCTTCGACGATGTACTCCAGGACCGGGCGGTCCACGACGGGCAGCAGTTCCTTGGGGACTGCTTTGGTGGCGGGTAAGAATCGGGTGGCGAGCCCGGCTGCCGGAATGACAGCCTTGACCGCGCGACGGTGCTCGAGCCTGGACGGGGAGGGGGCACCGACGGCACCGTCGGTGGTATCCATTGATGTGCGCGCGCTGTCGACCATGTCCGGAGACTAACCGCCACGGCTCTGTCGCGGCGGCGCAGCCGCGTTGGGCGCGCCGTTGGACGTGACGGTTGCCGCATCGGCAACCGCGCCGCGTGCCGCCGCCGGGCGCGGGCGGGCCATCCGGATGACGTCCCGACCATCGGCTTTCGCCTGGTAGAGCGCGTCGTCGGCGGCTTCCAGCACGGCCGTGCCGGTGCTGCCGTGGTCAGGGTAGACGGCGATGCCGATGGAAACCGTTACCTGGATGCGCGCCGGGTGCGGAGATCGCCCGGAACGGGCGATCACCGGCGTGCGCCGCAGGGCCGCCGCGAGCCGCTCGGCGGCCACCTGGCCGCCGGCGGTGTCGGTCTCCGGTAGCAGCACCACGAACTCCTCGCCGCCCTGCCGGAACGCCAGGTCCACCTCGCGGATCTCCGCGCGCAACCGGCGCGCGAACTCGCTGAGCACCGCGTCGCCGGCCGGGTGCCCGTGCGTGTCGTTGACCTCCTTGAACCGGTCGAGGTCCAGTGCGAGGACGGCCAGACGGTGGTTGAACCGGCTGGCCCGCTCCACCTCCCGGCGCAGCGATTCCTTCAGATAACGGTAGTTCGACAGCCCGGTCAGCGGGTCGGTCAGCGACAGCCGCTGCGCCTCCTCGTGTACCCGGACGTTGTCCAGCGCGACGGCGGCCTGGCCGGCGAAGGTCTGGAGGGTGTTCAGGTCGGCGTCGTCGAACTCGTCGAAGCCGTGCCGGTCATACAGCGCGAGCACGCCGCGCGCCGGCGGTTGCCCCTCGAAGCCGCCGTCGGCGTCGGCCTGGACGGCGCCCACCCCGCCGGTCGGGCCGGGCAGCGCACTGCTGCCGGGCGCAGCGAACGGCACCGCCACGTAGGTGCGGCACCGCGGCTCGGAGGGCACCAGGCGGGGCCCGTCGCGGTCCACCCGACCCCGCCGCGCCGCGCCGCTCCCGGCCACCTCGCCAAGAAGACCTTCACCCATGCGTACCCGTAGATCCCGGACCTCCGGCGGCGCGCGACCCGGCCCGTGCTCGGCGAGGCCCTCGGCGCACTGGCCGACCAGTGACCCGGTCTGCGCATCCACGAGGAGGAGCACCCCGGCCTGCGCCCCGGTCGCGGACAGCGCGCTCTGCAGGATCACCTCGAGGATCCGGTCGACGTCATGGGTACTCGACAGCGTGTCCCCCAGTAGCCCCAGGTGCCCGCGCAGCTGGTCGCGGCTGGCGGTGAGCGCGTGGACGTAGCCCTGCATCTCGCGGGCCATCCGGTTGAACGTGGCCGCCAGCCGCCCGACCTCGTCCTGGCTGCGCACCGGCACGCGGGTGCCCAGTTCGCCACCGGCCACCCGGTCCACGGCGTACGCGAGTTCGGTCAGCGGCCGGGTCGTGCTGCGTGCGAGCCACCACGCGGCGGCCACCGACAGCAGCCCGGTCATCACGACGACGGCGATAAGCACGGCGTACAGGCCCTGCGGGTGCTCGCGCCCCACCGACAGCACCAGCGGCAGCGGCTGCCCCGGCCCTTGGGCGACGCGGCGCACGCAACGACCGTTGTCGGTGTCGGCCTCATCCATCCCGCGCAGCTGCCGGCCGGCCGCGACGACCTGTGCCTTGTCCGTGCGGTTCTCGGTGGACAGGTAGGCCGACGCCCCCGGCAGCACGGTGACGGCCGCCCCGCTGGCGGTCGACAACCGGCGCACCAACGGCAGGTCGACCGGCTCCACCGCGTACGCGAAGCCGAGCTGCTGCCCGCTGCTGCCCCGCATCTCGACGCGCGCCGCGATCGCACCGTACGCGCCGGCGTTGGCCGCGCCGGAGCAGTCGGCCCACGGGCGGGGCGGCAGCGCCCCGCCGGTGTAGAGCGTGCGGCCGGTGGCGTCGACGAGCTGCACGGACCCGGCGAGCTGGCGGTCGACGACGCGCTGCGCCGCCCCGGCGTCCTTGCCGCCGCCCAGCAGGGCGGCGGTCTCCGCGGCGGTGTGCAGTCGCTGGCAGAGCGCGGCCGTCGCGGTGCGTACCCCCGTCACGGCGAGGTCCATGCGCTCGTGCGAACGCCCCTCGCTGACCGCGGCGACGGTCACCGCGACGAACCCGGCGCCGAGCAGGACCGGGCCGAGGACGACCACGAGAAACGCGGCCGTCAACCGGGCGCGCAGCGTCACTCGTCCTCCCGGGGTGAGGGGGATGGGTTGGTCACGCTCGTGTGATGCTGTCATAACGTACGGCGTTCCACTGCCTGCCGCCGAGGGTCCTGTGTCCGATATACCTGATCTACGCGACTTAGAAATGCTTGGCGCGGTTTCCGCCGTCGCCGCGCCGGGCCGGGACAAAGCGGCCATTCGCGCCGCGCTGTTGTCCGTTCGCCGGTCCATGCCTTCATCGGTACGCGCGGAGGCCGACGCGGCGCTCCGGTCTTCCCTCGCATCTCTGGTCAGCGGCAGGATCTGCGCCTATGTACCGATGGCCGACGAGCCGGGCGGGCCGTCCCTGCAGTCCGTCCTCGCCGCCCTGCCCGGAGTGACGGTGCTGCTGCCGGTACTGCTGCCCGACCTGGATCTGGACTGGGCGGTCTTCACCGGAGACCTGGCTCCCGGGCGCTTCGGGCTGCGCGAGCCGACGGGTTCCCGGCTCGGGGTCTCGGCGGTTGCCGACGCCGCGCTGGTGATCGCCCCGGCGCTCGCGGTGTCGGTTTCCGGCGTGCGGCTCGGCCGCGGCGGCGGCTCGTACGACCGCGCCCTGGCCCGGGCGACCGGCCCGGTCGTCGTCCCGCTCTACGACGGCGAGGTGGTCGACCGCCTGCCCGCCGAGCCGCACGACCAACGGGTGGACGCCGCTGTGACGCCGTCGGGCCTGCTGGTGACTGGACGAAACCGGCCCGGATGACGCACCATTGGCACTCGAAGAGGCAGAGTGCCAAAGACGGAGGCTGACGTGCCGACCTACCAGTACGCGTGCACCGCGTGCGGCCACCAGCTCGAGGCGGTCCAGTCGTTCGCCGACGAGCCGCTGACCGAGTGCCCGGCCTGCGAGGGCCGGCTGCGCAAGCTGTTCTCGTCGGTGGGAATCGTGTTCAAGGGTTCGGGCTTCTACCGCACCGACTCCCGCTCGGGCGCCAAGAACGAGACCGCGTCTTCCGGGTCTTCGGACTCTTCGGGCGCTTCGGGCGGTTCGGGCGCCACCAGTTCCGACTCGAAGCCGGCGGCGGCGACCAAGACCGAGTCGTCGAAGGCCGACAAGAAGCCCGCGAGCACGCCTGCGGCATCCTGACCCGCCCTCTCCTCCCCCTTTGCGGTGGTTGCGGCGGCTACTCCCAGTGCGGCGGGCGCTCGGCGAGCAGCCGGTCGTCGTTGCCGCTGGCCCGCTCACCCCAGCCGCCATCGGTGTCGTCACGGGTCTGGTCCGGCAGGACCGCCAACTCGTCGATGAACCCGACCTCCCGGCGGTCGTCGGCGGAGTCGGGCTCGCTGTCTGGATGCGCCACGCACTCAGGGTAACGCCGCTCATGATCGTTACAACCCGACGGGCGACAAGGTGCGGGAAGTTTGTGTCGATCTTGGCACTGGCCCGTGTCGGGCACCGGTCCGGGCGGGCGTTCCGTCACACTTGGGGCACCCATCCCGCTAGCGAAGGGAAGCCCCATGGGCATCGAAGAGCCGACTCCCGAGACCACCGCCGCGGCCGAGTCGTCGCGCTCCTTCCGCGGTGAGAGCCCGGTCCCCAACCGGCCGTCCTGGGCCGACGAGGCCACCGTGGCCGTCCCGCTGACCGAACTGTTCGGCGACGACCGCAAGGAATAGGTAGCGTCGGATACGTGACCAGCACGAGCCGGCCCGAAGACGAGGCTCAGTGGCGGCGCCCGGCGGAGGGGGTGCCGTCGCTGCGGCCGCCTGAGCCGTCGCAACCCGCACCATCCGCGCGCTACTCCGGTCCACCGGTCCCGATGCGGCCGCCGGCCGGCTGGCGCCCACCGGTCGTGGTCCAGTCGCCGCCACCCCGTGCGCTGCCGCCCCAGGACCTGGCCGGGCTGGAGGAGGAAGAGCAACGCGCCCGCACCATCACGTATGGCGTCGCCATGGTCGCCGGCGCGATCATCCTGGTGCTGCTCCTCGTCCTGTGCGGACGGGCGCTCTTCTAGAAACCCTTCCACACGATGTGCGCGCCGCCGTCTCCGCTGCGCACGACGAAGTAGACGCTGGCGGCGGACAGGCCGAGCAGCACGATCGCGAAGATGATCTGCAGCACCACGCCGCCGCCCCGCGGACCGTCATAGCCGGGCGGCCGCCCGGGCACCGCGAGGACGAACACCAGGGTGGCCACGGCGAGCCCGAGCGTCGCGTACATGGTCGCGTCGCCGAACTGCCGGTGTGCGATCAGCTTCTCAAGGATCTCCTCGGAGGCCAGGTTCCTGGCCCGCAGCCGCCGCTCGAACGCCTCGCCGGACTGGTGCGCGGCCACGACCGACACACCGGCCGCGACCGCGAGCAGCGCGACCGGCCAGCGCACCCGGAACCGCAGTGCGGGGATCACCCCGTACACGACGGCGCCCAGTGCCAGTAGCGGCGCCAACACGACCGCGGCATGCACCAGCAGCGGATGGGCGGGTATCCCTGTGATCTCCTCGAACATCGGCGCCTCCCGGCGATCACGCTACGTGCCACAGTCCGGCCGTCGCAGCCCCGTTCGGCCGGTGCCGAGATACCAGTTCGGCTGACGTACCGGTCGGGCGGGCCCGGTATGGCCGATCACCTCGCCTTGAGCAGGGGCATGCAGCGTGTTCTCATAGATGGATGTCGGGCGAAGAGCTGCTCCGGTCCCGCGGCCTGCGGGTGACCCGGCCGCGCCTCGCCGTCCTCGACGTGCTCGACACGACCCTCGGCCATCTCGATGTGGAGCAGATCACCGCGCACGTGCGCACCCGGCTGGACTCGGTGTCCGTCCAGGCCGTCTACGACGTGCTCGGCGCGCTCTCGCGGGCCGGGCTCGCGCGCCGCATCGAGCCGGCCGGCAGCCCTGCGCGCTTCGAGCGGCGCGCCGGCGACAACCACCACCACGTGGTGTGCCGCGGCTGTGGGGAGATCGCCGACGTCGACTGCGCCGTGGGCGACGCCCCCTGCCTCGACCCGTCGCAGGCGCACGGTTTCGAGGTAGACGAGGCGGAAGTGACGTTCTGGGGTCTTTGCCCCAGCTGCCAGGCTCGTCGGAGCGACGACTAGTTCGTGGCAGCCTTGCATGGTGGGCACAGACGATGACCTTGGCCTTTTCGGCCCCGACTCGGTGACGTGGAAGGTGCACGCGGAGCCGATTATCGGCCTGGCCGGCCTGCGGGCGCTGTGTCTGCAGTCGCTGCACCCCCGCGCGATCGCCGGCGTCATGCAGAACTCCGGTTACCGCGCCGACCCGTGGGGTCGACTGGAGCGCACCGTCATCTACGTCGCGACCGTGGTCTACGGCACGACCGCGCAGGCACGCGCGGCCGGCGAGCGGATTCGGAAGATCCACTCGAAGATGCGGGCGAACGACCCGGACACCGGCGAAGAGTTCCGCATCGACGACCGCGAACTGCTCCGGTGGGTACACGTCACCGAGGTCGACTCCTTCCTCACGGTGGCGCGCCGGGCCGGCGTGACGCTGACCGACGAAGAGGCCGACCGGTACCTCGACGAGCAGCGGCGCGCGGCCGAGCTCGTCGGCCTCGAGCCGGCTGAGGTGCCCGGCTCGGTAGCCCAGGTCGAGGAGTACTACCGCGAGATGCTCCCCCACCTGCGCATGACGAAAGACGCCGCCGAGAGTTTGCTGTTCCTGACCGCGCCGCCGATGCCGTGGGGCCTGGGCTACACCCCGGTTCGCGCCGCGTGGCTGGGTCTCGCGGCGCTCGCGGTGGGCCTGCTGCCGCCATGGGCGCGCAAGCTCTACGGCCTGCCCGGGCTGCCCACCACCGACATGACCGCGTCACTGTCCACCCGGGCGCTCCGGCTGACCCTGCGCGCGCTGCCCCGCCGGCTCTTCGAAGGTCCGCTGTACAAGGCGGCCCAACAGCGGGCGCGCCGCCTCAGTCGGGATGACGCCGCGGCCTGACAGTGTTATTTGCTCGCTGCGCTCGCTTATCCGCGGGGCTCCAGGGCCGCCCACGGCTCCCGCTCGGGCGCGCCGGCGCCGGCCGGGCAGGACCGGCGGTAGTCGCACCAGCCACAGATCGGCCCGGGTGCCGGCGGAAACACCTCGTCCGGGTCCGCCCCGTCGGCCACCGCCTGCTCGGCGTCGATCACGTCCTGCGCGGTCTGCTCGGCCCGGCGCAGATGCCGGGCGAGGGACTCCTCGGTGTGCTCGTGCGCGGCCACCGTGCCGGTCGGCAGGTGGTGCAGCTCGACCCGGCGGCACCGGCGGCGGAACACCCGCTCCGCCGCGTACGCGTAAAGGGCCAGCGCCCGGGAGCCGCGCGCGTCGTCGGTGCCCAGCTCCGAGCGGCCGGTCTTGTAGTCGACGATGACCAGCTCGTCGCCGACCTGGTCGATGCGGTCGACGCGACCGGACAGCGCCAGCACCTCGGTGCGCGCGGCGACGACCCGCTCGACGCCGACCGGCTCGACCTGCGGGTCCAGCCCTTCGACATAGGCCTCCAGCCAGGCCAACGCCCGCCCGAACGCCTCCCGCTCCTGGGCGTCGTCGCGATAGCCCTCGCTGACCCAGGTCGCCCGCAGGAGTGTCGGCAACGCCTCGACGGCCCGTTTCGGCACGGGCAGCGCATACCAGTTCCGCAGGGCGGTGTGCACGCTCGCGCCGAGCGAGTTGTGCGCCCAGGGCGGTCCCTTCGGCGGTGCCGGGCGGTCGACGTAGGCGAACCGGTAGCGCCGCGGGCAATCCTCGTAGGCGCCCAGGCGGCTCGGCGTGCAGCTGAACAGGCGTCTCGGCGCGGCGAACAGGCCCAACTGCTCGCCCGGGTCGGCCCGTGGGGCCGGTGGGGCTGCCGGGCTGGTCCGGATCCGCCGCTCGTTAGACACATGGCGATACTGTCACCCGGGTGCGACACTTGTGCGGTGCGCCCCGGGGCGCCGGTTGAGTGGAGGTCTGATGGGTTTCATGCGATGGCTGCGCGGGGGTGACGGGGACACCGCCGCGACCAGCATGGTTTCCGCGGGCCTGGCGGAGATCGACGGACTGTTCCGCCCCTCCAAGCACAAGCAGACCGAGCACGTCGAGGAGCAGAAGCGCCGCCGCGTCAACGTGGCCGCTTCCGCCGGCGGGATCGACCTGGAGCGCGGAGTGGCCGTGATCCGCACCCCGCAGGCCAAGGAGACCACGACCGATCAGGATCGATAGGCGGTCACGAAGGCGCCCACCGCGTCCGCGATGAGCTGGACGGCGATCGCGGCGACCAGGAGGCCGGCGATCCGGGTCACCACCTCGATGCCAGCGGGCCGCAGGACCCGGACGATGAACCCGGAGAAGCGCAGCACCAGCCACACCAGCAACAGCACGATCAGCATGCCCAGGGCGATCGCCAGGTAGTCGCGAGCGCCGTGCGCCCGGCGTACGAACAGCATGGTCGCGACGATCGCACCGGGCCCGGCCAGCAGCGGCGTGCCGAGCGGCACCAGCGCGACGTTCGACGTGGCCGGCGCGGCCGGATCGTCGGACTTTCCGGTGAGCAGTTCGAGCGCCACGAGCAGCAGGAGCAGCCCGCCCGCACCCTGCAGCGCGGGCAGGTCGATGCCGAGGTAGCGCAGGATCTGCTGGCCGGCGATCGCGAAGATGATGATCACGCCACCGGCCAGCGCGACGGCCTGCCAGGCCGCCCGGTTACGTTCCCGGGCCGGAAGCCGGCCGGTCAGCGCCAGGAAGATCGGCACCGAGCCGGGCGGATCGAAGATCACGAAGAGCGTGACCACGACCTCGCCCAGCAGCTTCAGGTTCATCGGACCGGAGCGTAGCCCGTCGCCGCGGCCACGATCCGTTCATACGCCTCGGGCGCGGTCGTGAACTCCCCCAGCCGCACCGTCTTGTGCGTGCCGTGGAAGTCGCTGGACCCGGTCACGACCAGGCCGAGCTTCTCTGCCAGCGCGCGCACGTGCGCCCGCTCCGCGGGCGAATGATCGTCGTGGTCGGCCTCCAGACCGAACAGTCCGGCCGCCGCCAGTTCGGCCATCAGCTCATCGGGTACGACCACGCCCCGCCTACTCGCCTTGGGGTGGGCGAACACCGCCACCCCGCCGGCGTCGTTGACCAACCGCAGCGCGGCGAACACGTCCAGGTCCGGCTTGGGCAGCCGGTAGCGCTCCCCCAGCAGGTCCGGGGCGAACGCGTCCGACACGGTTGCCGCCAGGCCGCGGCGGATCAGCGCCTGGGCCAGGTGCGGCCGGCCGACAGTGCCGCCCGCCGCGTACCCGAGGATCTCCTCCCACGTCACGTCGATGCCGTCGGCGCGCATCAGCTCGACCATCCGCTCGGCCCGCGCCTCGCGCCCCAGGCGTACCTCGGTCAGGGCCGCGTCGAGCGCACCATTGGCGGGGTCGAACAGGTATGCCAGCAGGTGCAGCGGGATCGGCCGGCGCGCCCCGAACCACCGGCATGACAGCTCCGCCCCCGGCACCAGCGTGAGCCCGCCCGGCAGCGCCGCCATGGCGGGTTTCCAGCCGGCCGTGGTGTCGTGATCGGTCAACGCGACCACGTCCAGGCCGGCCTCGGCCGCGGCGGTCACCAGCTCGGCCGGGGTAAGCGTGCCGTCGCTGGCGGTCGAGTGGGTGTGTAGATCGATTCTCATCGCGCCAGACGGTACCGGTACCCGCAGGTCACGCGACCAACCGGTGCGCGACCTACGGATAGAACCGGGGCACCGGCCGCCAGCGCGGCCCGACCCCGGCCGGCAGGACCACCTGGCCGACAGTGCCGTCCGCGTTGCACGCGTGCACGCCGTCCGGGGTGCGTACGAGCAGCCGGGTGCTGCTTTCCCAGACCAGCTCCTCGATCGGCGACGACGAGGCGCACCTGGGAGCCGGAGCGGGTTTGTCGAAGACGTTCGCTGTGTCCACCATCCGCACGTCGGTCGCATCCTGGATCGCCAGGTACCGCCCGTTCGGCGACAGCGCCCGCCGGCCCGGGGCCACCAGCGCGGGGTCGCAACTGTGTTCCCGCTCGGCCAGCCCCACGGGGGTGAAGTTGAGCAGGGCGAGGCAGTACTCGGTCGGCCGTGCGGGAGGGCCGGTCACCTCGCCGAGCACGATGTCGCGCTCCGCGCCGTACACGGCCCGCACGTCCTTGTTCCAGGTCGGTTCGTACGCCTTGTCCGACTGCCAGAAGTCGGAGCCGGCGCCCGATGACAGCAGCACCTTGGAGTCGACCATCCCCACGAGCTGGGCGTCGGGGCTCTGCGCCGCTGCCGACACCGCGCCGACCAGACCGTCCGTGGTCAGCTCACCCGCCCAGAGCGTCAGGCCGGCGGGCGACGCCTGCTCGGTCCACGCGACGTGCGTGCCGTCGTCGGACACGACGAAGCGCTCGGAGATCGGGGTGTCGACCGCGCTGCCGGCGGGCCGCATCAGCCGGGTCTTGCCGGACGCGGCGACGTACAGGAAGCCGGCCGGCACCCGGGCCAGCGGCGACTCGACCTTCACGTCCGGCAGGTTCACCTGCCCGCCGTTGGGCATGTAGATCGTCCAGCCGTCGAAGACGTCGAGGCCGATGGACATGGCCGCCATCGCCGACGCCGTGCGGGAGGAGCCGCTCACCCCGGCGCGTATCCACCAGCCGCCGGAGGCCATCAACAGCACGGTCAGTACGAGCGCGGTGCCGGACGCGTACCGGTGGCGGCGGCGGACCACGCGTGCCCGGGTGATCGCGATGCCCGCCGGGTCGTCCATCACCGGCACCCGCTCGGTGCGGGTGACGAAGGTCTGCCGCAGCGCGTCTTCCAGCATGGTCACGGCGTCACCTCGGTCACGCGCTCAGCGGCCGCCCGGTGCGCGTGCAGGCCCCAGCCGACCGACTCCACCAGCGAGGGCTCCATGAGCCCCGGCTCGACCGGCGGCGACCCGGATCTGCGTGCCTCGGTGCGTGTGGAGGCGGCGGGTTCGATCCCGTGCTCGCCGAGCCGCGACCGCAGGGTGGCGAGCGCACGCGAACTCTGGCTCTTCACGGTGCCGACGGACACGCCGAGCAGGACCGCGGTGTCTGCCTCGGACAGGTCCTCGTAGAAGCGCAGCACCAGCACGGCCCGCTGCCGGGCCGGCAGTTCCTTGACGTGGCGCCACAGCGCGTCCCGCTCGAGTCGGGCGTCCAGCCCGTCGGAGACCGGGCGCTCCGGCAGGACCTCGGTCGGGCGCTCACCGTGCCAGCGCCGCCGCCACCAGCTCGTGGAGGTGTTCACCAGCACCCGGCGGGCGTAGGGCTCCACCGCCTCGATGTGCCCTAACCGGCGCCACGCGAGGTAGGTCTTCGTCAGGGTGATCTGCAGCAGGTCCTCCGCCGCCCCCCAGTCCCCGGACAGCAGGTAGGCCGTGCGCAACAGCGCCGTCGACCGCGCCGCGACGAACTCGCGGAACTCCTCTTCGAACCCGCCCGCCGCTGCGGCCACGCCCGACTCCTTCCCCCGGTGCACAGAGCACGCTCCGCGCCGTGGGAAAGGTTGTCACGATAAAGCGATGAGTTTCGACCCCGTGTTCGTCACGTGCCGTCGTCGTCGCTCATGTCGCCCTCGGCCACCCGGCCCAGCCGCGCCTCGACGGCCTCCGGCTCGTACATCTCCTCGACGATGCGCAGGTAGAGCTCGTTGGGGTCGGGCAGGTTGTCGACCTTGCGCAGCGCCTGCTCCTGACCGGCCGACTCGAGCTCGAACGAGCCGTAGTTGAGCATCCGGCCCAGCGGCGACTGCACGTATTTCATGTCGGTGACCCGCAGCAGCGGCATCATGGCGACCTTGCGGGTGATGATGCCGTTGACGAGCATGACCCGCTTGTTGGTGAGGATGAAGCGGTCGAACCACCAGTCGCCGACGCGCCAGGCGACCCAGATCATCACGACCAGCCAGATCAGGATCACGATCGTGACCCCGCTGGGAATGTTGTTCTTGGCCATGTAACCCGTCGCGTATCCCATGACCAGGGTGGCGACCAGCGCGACGATGATCTCCCGGCCGAGCTGGATCCAGTGCCGCTTCCACTCGCCGCGGAACTTCTCCGTCGGGAAGAGGTATCGCTGCACCACCGAACTGGGCTCGACTTCGAGGGGGACAACGCGCCGGGTCGACAGCAACGGCGGCCCGGCGGGGCCACGCAGGCCCGCCAACTCCTCCTCGGTGAGTGGCAGCGGCTCTTCGACCACGTAGTAGGCGCCGCTTGCGCCGGCACCGCTGTATCCACCGCGAGACTCGGCCGAGTAGTCGTCGTCGACGTCCGGTCGGGCGAACTGCTCAGTGTCCTGATCTTGCCAGCGCCGCGGTGGGTCGTCACCGGCGGGCGGCTGCGGCGTCGTCATAACCGATCAGCTTACGAGCCTCGCGAAGAAGTCGCCGAATCCCGCGCCGATGTCCACGAGGCCGGAACCGATGGACTTCACGACCTGTGCGGCCGAGCTCGGACGATAAGCGATGAAAAACACCACGAAAGCTATGGAAGCCCAGGTGAGGACCTTCTTGACCATCGCCGGCCTCCCTCTCTGAACAGCCTCGGTTTGTCTGCCGGAGCCTACTGAGCGTATCAGTTGGGCGGCTTTGGGTGAATGTTCACTCAAGTCGCCCGCTCGGAGGTTGATCCTAGTCGTGCCTGTCTACACAGCGCCGTGAAGATAGGGCGACGGCGCGCCGAAGACCAGCTCACTCGGGATCAGCTCCACCAGGTCACACAATGACAGATCCTCGGCCACGAGATATCCCGCGGAGGCGGGCCACGCCACCGCGTACAGCCACATGCCCATCGCCTCGCCGACATACGCCGAGCGGTCCTCGGCCGACTTCACCGACCACAGCGGGGTCGGCCACCCGGCGGCGCGAACCTTGGCGTGCGCGGGCGCGCCGTCCCGGGCGCTCTCCAGAAACGGACCGGGGTCCGGCCCCGGAATCCCGGCGAACCGCGCTCCGAGGCCGACCCCGGGCTCCTCGGCCACCAGGACGATGTCGGCTGGGCCCCGGTTGAGGGGCGCCGGACCGCTGCAGGCGAGCGCCGTCGCGCGTACACCGGAACGGTCGTCGCCGGCCCAGCCGACGCCGGTGACCGTCCAGCCGGGCGGCAACGGCCACAGGCACCACACCGGCATGTTGACGTCCGCGGCGCGGTGCGCCCGGATCCGGGCGACCGCCGACTCCAGGATCTGCGCGTTGATGTGCTCGGCGATGTGCAGTGGCAGCACCGGCCCGTCGACGTCGCAACGCCAGTCAGTGTTCATGAGATCGGGCGGGCGAACGGCACCGCCGCACCTCGGACAGCTCACCGCAACGCCCATGTGAACTACGGTCCGTCGTCCCGGGAACCCAGTCAAGCGGCTCTGCGATCTCCGCGAAAAACACCGGCCGCGCTCAGGACGCGTGGGCGCGGATCCATGCGTGCATCGCGATGCCGCTGGCCACGCCCGCGTTGATCGAGCGGGTGGAGCCGAACTGGGCGATCGAGTACACCTCGTCGCAGGCCTCGCGGGCCGCCTCCGACAGCCCCGGCCCCTCCTGGCCGAAGAGCAGGACGCAGCGGCGGGGCAGGACGACCGACTCCAGCGGGTGCGCCCCCGGCAGGTTGTCGATGCCGACTACGCACAGGTGCTCCGTGGCGGCCCACGCCACCAGGTCGGCGACCGTCTCGTGATAGCGAACGTGCTGGTACCGGTCGGTCACCATGGCCCCGCGCCGGTTCCACCGCCGGCGCCCGACGATGTGCACGGCCGCGGCGAGGAACGCGTTGGCGTTGCGGACCACGGTGCCGATGTTCAGGTCGTGCTGCCAGTTCTCGATCGCGACGTGGAAATCGTGGCGCCGGGCGTCGAGGTCGGCCACGATGGCCGCCAGCCGCCAGTAGCGGTAGCGGTCCACGACGTTGCGGCGGTCGCCCTCCGCGAGCAGCTGCGGGTCGTAGCGCGGATCGGCCGGCCACGGCCCGACCCACGGTCCGACGCCGACCTCACCCACACCGTCACTCACGGTATGCCAAGGGTACGGGCTCAGCCGGTGAGCGCCAGGCTGAGGTCGACGAGGAAACGCCTGCGCAGCGGCGTGACCCGCGCCCCGTTCGGCCCGATGGCCGCCGCCGATCCGGCCGGCGTGCCGGCGGCGCACACGGCGGTCGCGATGGCGAGCAGCCACTCGCGGAAGGCGGTGGCGTCGGCGTCGCCGCCCCGGCGCGCTACGGTCCGCGCGGCGGCCCGGCAGTCGGCCAGGACGCCGGCGACCCCGTCGGCGAGACCGGCCACGCGGGGGGCGGGATCCGCCGGCGCCTGCTCGCTGTAGATGGCTGCGACGACATCCCGAACGAGGCGGCTCGCCGAGGCGCGCCCGGCAGCGATCGCCTCCAGACCGGCCAGGGCCTGCGCGTGCGTGCCGCCCGCACCCTCCGGAGAGGTGGCGGCGATCAGCAGCCGGCCGGGGAGGCGGACCAGCAGATCCCACTCGGCCGGCGTGAACGACGGGGCGATGGTTGACCGGCTCGCTGGATGCTGCGGCATGACGACCCTCCCAGCGTCAGCATAGGCGCGCCGATCGACGAGATCGGGACAAGTTCCGCCCAACTCCGTCGCGATCACTCGGTCGGCCTGGGCTCCGGGAAGCTGGGCTGCTCGGGGCCGGCGAACTCCTTCTTCGGCACCATGACCCGGCGGCGGAACACGCACACCAGGGTGCCGTCCTGTTTGTATCCCTTGGTCTCCACGCTGACCACGCCGCGGTCCGGCTTCGAGCCGGACTCCCGCTTGTCCAGCACCGTGGTTTCCCCGTAGATGGTGTCGCCGTGGAAGGTCGGCGCCACGTGGCGCAGGGACTCCACCTCGAGATTGGCGATCGCCTTGCCCGACACGTCCGGGACGGACATCCCGAGCAGGATCGAGTAGATGTAGTTGCCGACCACGACGTTGCGCTTGAAGTGCGTGGACGTCTCGGCGTAGTGCGCGTCCAAGTGCAGGGGGTGGTGGTTCATGGTCAGCAGGCAGAACAGGTGGTCGTCATACTCGGTGACGGTCTTGCCCGGCCAGTGCCGATAGACCGCCCCGACCTCGAACTCCTCGAAGTATCGACCGAACTGCATTGCGACCCCTTCCCGTGTCCTGGGGCTGACATTACCTGCAGGTAACCGACCAAGAACGGAGACGTCGACCACTGGACGCAATGAACGGCGGGGCCCTCCCCGGCACCCGCCGCCCACGCTGTGTTACGGAGCATTCTGCCGATTAGGAAACGCTCCGTACAGAGACGTGAGTCACAGTTATCGAACCGTAAACTTCAATACCTGGAGAAGGAGCCCCATGTTTCGGGAAAGTCGTTACGCCTTGTGAACAGTAAGTCACTACGGGGCGTGAGCGAGAATATCGGCGTGGAGTTGCTCCCCGCACGCGGACGCATCGTGCGCGCCGTCGTGACCGTGGTCGCCGCGATCGCGCTGCTCGCCGGCACGCTCGTCGGCTCGGACGACGACTTCCCCTTCGGCCCGTTCCGGATGTACGCGACGACCGACAAGCTCGACGCCCCGGTCGCCGACACCCGCGTCGACGCTGTCGACACGACCGGCCATCCGCTGCTGCTGACCGAGCGCGAGACCGGGATCCGGCGCGCCGAGATCGAGGGCCAGCTGGCGCGCTTCGCCGCCGACCCGACCCGGCTGTCGGTCGTGGCCGACGCCTACGCGCGGCGCCATCCGGACGCACCGCCGGTCGCCGAGGTCTCGATCGTGATCCGCTGGCACGAGCTCAAAGGCGGGCGCCCGACCGGCACCTACCACGACGAAACCCGGGCCGTGTGGCGCCGATGACCGGATGGCTCTTCGCACCTGTGCCACGCGCCCGCGTCGCGTGGTTCCGCACGCTGGCGTACCTGTTCGTCGCCGCCGACCTGCTCTTCATCACGCCGTGGGTGCGCCACCACGACCACGTGCCGGGCGAGCTGTACCGGCCGCTGCTCGTCGGCCGGCTGCTGCACCTGCCCACGCCCGACCGGGTCCTCCTGGAGATCGTGTTCTGGGTACTGCTGGCGGCGGCGCTCGGCGCGGCCACCGGTCGCGCCCCGCGCCTGCTCGGCTGGACCGTCTTCGTCCTGTACTTCGAGTGGATGGTTGTGGCGATGAGCTACGGCAAGGTCGACCACGACCGGTTCGCGCTGCTCGTGGCGCTCGCCGCGCTGCCCACCGCCGGCCCCGCCCGGCATGACGACGACACCCTCACCGAACGGGGCGGCTGGGCACTGCGGGTCACCCAGCTGGCCGCGGTCGCGACGTACTTCTTGTCGGCCTGGGCGAAGCTGCGCTTCGGTGGCATCGGCTGGCTCACCGGCGCCACGCTGACCCGGGCGCTGCTGCGCCGGGGCACGCCGCTCGGGCAGCCGCTGACCGACTTTCCCGGCCTGCTCGTCGCCGCGCAGTTCGGGATCGTCGCGTTCGAGCTGGCCAGCCCGCTGGTGTTCGTGCTGCGCGGCCGGTGGCGGCACCGTGCGGTCGCCGTCTTCTACCTGTTCCACCTCAGCGTCTTCGCCACGATCTCGATCTCGTTCGCGCCGCAGCAGGTGGCGTTGGCCAGCTTCCTTCCGTTGGAGAAGCTCACCCCTCTACTGCGTCGATCTAGGAGTTATGGCCGGACAAACCGGGACACGGAGCGGCCATTACTCCTAGATCGACGAGTCGACGGAGGCGGGGTCGACCCGGCGGGACGGGGCGCAGGCGGCGGTCCCACCGGGTAGCCGGTGCCGGTTGCGGGCCACCCAGCGGTACGCCGGCCAGGCCAGCGCGAGGGTGGGCCGGGTGCCGAGCACCGCACCGGCGGGGCGCCAGAGCAGCCGTCCGGACGGGCCGGTGGCCCGGCGCAGCAACTCGGCGATGGCGGCCGGCCCGGCGGCCGTGCGGCCCGCGTCGACCCACTGCACGGCGTCGGCGCACTGGTCGGCGGTCAGGCCGAGCGCGTCGAGGTCCAGCCGCTGCCAGGCGGCCACCCGCGCGGGCGTGTGGATGCGGCGCTCGATGAACCGGGCACACCACGAGCAGAACGCGCAGTCCCCGTCGAAGACGAAAGTGGGTCGCACGGGATCAATTGTGCCGAGGTTGGGCGCAGCGGCGGCGGGTAGGGATGGCGTGAGAATGCGCACCTCGCGGAATCGCTGACCCCGTGCCGTCGTTACGGACGCACGTACCGTTGACGCAGATCGGAGACGACAAAGATGGCGACCGTAGAGCTGACCGCCGAGAACTTCGCTGAGACCGTGTCCGGCGAGGGGATCGTGCTGGTGGACTTCTGGGCCAGCTGGTGCGGACCATGCCGGACGTTCGCGCCGGTGTACGAGCGGGTCTCGGAGAACCACCTGGACATCACGTTCGCAAAGGTCGACACCGAGGCCGAGCAGTTGCTGGCCAGCGAGTTCGAGATCCGTTCGATCCCCACGGTGATGGCGATCCGCGACGGGATCATGGTGTTCGCGCAGCCCGGCGCGCTGCCCGAGTCGGCGCTGGAGTCGCTGATCACCCAGATCGAGGCCCTGGACATGGACGACGTGCGCAAGCAGGTCGCCGCCAACACCGCCTCCTGACGGCGAAGCCGGCTCCCGGCGCTCCCGCTGGACAGCGTCTCGAACGCATGTTCGAATAGGCGGGTGCGCTGGGACGGACTCTCGACAACCACCGACGGCACGGGCTCGGAGCCGACGCTGCCGATCGCGGGCGCGGTGACGCGCACGTTCGACACCCCGGAATTCCGGGGCATGACGTTCTACGAGGTGCGGGCCAAGTCGATCACCAATCGGGTGCCCGCCGCCTCGCGGATGCCGTTCGAGTGGACGGTCAACCCATACCGGGGCTGCACGCACGCGTGCGTCTACTGCCTGTCCGGCGACACTCCGATCCTGATGGCCGACGGCCGGACCCGGCCGCTGGCCGAGCTTCGGGTCGGCGACCGCATCTACGGCACCGTCCGGCAGGGGCACTTCCGCCGATACGCGATAACGGAGGTGCTCGCGCACTGGTCCACCGCCAAACCGGCCTACCGGGTGACGTTGCGGGACGGCACCGAGCTGGTGACCAGCGGCGACCACCGGTTCCTGACCGCCCGCGGGTGGAAGCACGTGACCGGCGGCGAGTGGGGCGGGCAGCGCCGGCCGCATCTGATCCCCGGCGACAAGCTGGTCGGCACCGGCCGCTTCGCGGCGCCCCCGCCGGACTCGGAGGACTACCGCCGGGGCTACCTGTGTGGCGTCATCCGCACGGATGGCCGGGCCGGCTCGCAGGTCGCCTCCTCGGCGCTGGAGCGGCTGCGGCGCTACCTCGACGAGTTCCAGGTGGCGGCCATCGACCCGGCGCTGCGCGACGCCAGCCGCAGCCGCCGCACGGTGACCGCCCTGCGCGGCTCCGGGCGACTCGAGGTGCGCCTGTTCACCGGACTGCTGCGCTGGCCGGCGCAGCCCGGCGACGACTGGCGCAAGGGCTTCCTGGCCGGGGTCTTCGACGCCGAGGGTCACTACAACCGCAGCGTCCTGCGCGTGTCGCACTCCGACCACGAGATGATCAAGCAGAGCGCCGATTGCCTGCGCGCGCTCGGCTTCGACGTCGCGCTGGACACGCCGGTGCGAGCCGGCGGCTCCAGTTCGGTCCGGGTCCGCGGTGGGCTGCGCGAGCACCTGCGCTTCTTCCACACCGTCGATCCGGCGGTCACCGACAAGCGCGCGGTGGAGGGCATCGCCGTGACCGCGCACGCCCCGCTCGCCGTGGTGTCGGTCGATCGGCTCGGCGTCGAGCTGCCGCTCTTCGACATCACCACCGGCACCGGCGACTTCATCGCCGACGGGGTGGTCAGCCACAACTGCTTCGCCCGCAACACCCACACCTATCTCGACCTGGACGCCGGCCACGACTTCGACACCCGGGTGGTGGTCAAGGTCAACGCCGGCCAGCTGCTGCGCCGCGAGCTGGGAGCACCGCGCTGGGGCGGCGCGCAGATCGCGATGGGCACCAACGTCGACTGCTACCAGCGCGCCGAAGGGCGCTACCGGCTGATGCGCGAGATCCTGGCCGCGCTGCGCGACTTCGCCAACCCGTTCTCGATCCTCACCAAGGGCACGCTGATCCTGCGCGACCTCGACCTGCTCACGCAGGCCGCCGAGGTGACCGCCGTCGGGCTGTCGATGTCGGTGGGCTTCGTCGACGAGGCGCTGTGGCGCTCGGTCGAGCCGGGCACGCCGAGTCCGCGGCGGCGCCTCGACGCGGTCCGGCGGCTGTCCGACGCCGGGTTCGCGGTCGGTGTGCTGATGGCCCCGATCCTGCCCGGGATCACCGACACCCCCGAGTCGATCGACGAGACGGTCCGCGCGGTGGCCGCCGCCGGGGCGGCGAGCGTCGTGCCGCTCGCCCTGCATCTGCGCCCTGGCGCCCGGGAGTGGTACCTGCGGTGGCTGGCCCGGGAGCGGCCGGACCTGCTGCCGCATTACCGGGAGCTGTACGGCGACCGGGCCTACCTCGGCTCGGGGTACCAGCGGGAGGTGTCGGCGCGGGTCCGGCTCGCCGCCCGCCGGCACGGGCTGGACGCCCGGGCTGCCAACGCGGCGCGCCAGGTGGCGGCCAGTCCGGAGCAGGCGCGTGTGCTCGGCGCCGAGCCGGTCGCCCGGCCGGCCGCCGGTGAGCAGCTGACCCTGCTCTAGCCACGGGCGCCTAGGCTTCAGGCGCCGGTCGCCGGGCACCAAGGCCGCGGGGCGCGCGGCGGGCGGCGATCTCCGCTCCCGGCGAGCAGGAGCGGGTGCACGCTCGCCTCCTGGCGGAGCATGATCCGGTCCATGGCACGTCGGGGCCCTGGTCAGTCCATAGTGGAGCATGAGCGGGATCGGGTGGCACCCGCTAGCCTTCTATCGGTGAGGACCGCACGGCAGATACTCGAGGAGTCGGTCACCATCGCGGTGGTCGGCGCTTCCCGCTACCCCGACAAAGCGGCACACGCGGTGCCGGAACAGATGCTGCGACACGGTTGGCGGGTCATCCCGGTCAACCCGTACACCGATGAGCTGTGGGGGCAGCGGGCGTACCCGTTGTTGGCCGAGATCCCCGAGCCGGTCGACCTCGTCAACGTGTTCCGGCCGGGCGCCGACGCGGCGGAGGTGGTCCGCCAGGCCGTCGCCATCGGAGCCCGCGCGGTGTGGCTGCAGCAGGGGATTGTCTCCCCTGAAGCCCGGAAGATCGCCGACGAGGCGGGAATCGACTACGTCGAGGACAGATGCATCGCCGTTGCCCGGGCGTCCGCCGGCCTGACCCGAAACGTGACCTCCTGAGCGGCGGTGGCGCGCCCGGCGCGCCACCGTCACCGAGGTCAGCGCTGCTTGTACTCCTTGAGCAGGCCGCGAGAGATGATCGTCTTCTGGATCTCCGAGGTGCCCTCGCCGATGAGCAGGAACGGCGCCTCGCGCATGAGCCGCTCGATCTCGTACTCCTTGGAGTAGCCGTAGCCGCCGTGGATGCGGAACGATTCCTGCACCACCTCGGCGCAGTACTCGCTGGCCAGCAGCTTGGCCATGCCGGCCTCGACGTCGTTGCGCTGGCCGGCGTCCTTGAGCCGGGCGGCGCTCACCATCAGTGCGTGCGACGCCTCGATCTTGGTGCCCATCTCGGCGAGCTTGAACGCGATCGCCTGGTGACCGGCGAGCGGCTTGCCGAACGTCTGGCGCTGCTGGGCGTAAGCGACGGCCAACTCGAAGGCGCGGATGGAGATGCCGCACGCGCGGGCGGCGACGTTGACCCGGCCCACCTCGATCCCGTCCATCATCTGGTAGAAGCCGCGGCCGAGACCGGCGTCGACGCCGCCGAGCACCGCGGCTGATGGGACGACGTGCCCGTCGAGCACCATCTCGGTGGTCTCGACGCCCTTGTACCCCATCTTGTCGATCTTGCCGGGGATCGTCAGCCCGGGCGCGGTCTCGCCGAAGCCCGGCTCCTTCTCCAGCAGGAACGTGGTCATGTTGCCGTACACGGTGTCGGCGCCCAGATCGGTCTTGACCAGGGTGGCGACGACCGACGAGTACCCGCCGTTGGTCAGCCACATCTTCTGGCCGTCGATGCGGAACTGGTCGCCGTCGCGGACCGCCCTGGTGCGGATCGCCGACACGTCCGAGCCGCACCCCGGCTCCGACATGGAGAACGCGCCCCGTACGCGCCCCTCCGCCATCTGCGGCAGAAGCCGCTGCTTCTGCTCCGGCGAGCCGTGCTGGGAGATCAGGTAGGCGACGATGAAGTGGGTGTTGACGATGCCGGAGATCGACATCCAGCCCCGCGACAGCTCCTCGACGACCAGGGCGTACGTCAGCAGGGACTCCCCCAGCCCGCCGTACTCCTCGTCGATCGTGATGCCGAACAGCCCCATCTCCCGCATGCCCTCGACGATGTCCGCCGGGTACTCGTCGGCGTGCTCCAGCCGCTGCGCCTGCGGAATGATCTCCTTGTCCACGAACTCGCGGACGGTCTCCAGGATCGACTGCTGGACGTCGGTCAGGCCGGGCGTCTGGGCGAGGCGTGCCATGGGGACCTCCGAGAGCGATGAGTTAACGCAGATTAAGTTAACGACGCGTCAACTGGCCGTGTCACTCCTTGTGAAAACCGTCACCGGTAACCGACCTCTCACTATGCGGAAGATGGACCGCCGCCGTTACCCTGGCGTCGATGTACGGCGACGAACCGACCCTGCCCGACACCCGGTTCGACCTGGCTCCCCACCAGGCCGCAACGGTGCGCACGCCCACGCTGAACGCCATGGCCGCGCTGTCGCTGGTCTTCGCGTTCCTGTTCTACCCGCTCGGCATCGTCTTCGGGCACGTCGCGAAACGCCAGATCGACCGGACCGGCGAGACCGGAAACGGGATGGCCACGACAGCGCTCGTCATCTCGTACCTGATGTTGGGCCTGACCGTGTGCCTGTGCTGCGGCGGCCTCTACGCGTTCGGCCCGGGGGACCGCTAGCGGTACTGCGCCTCCTGCACGCTGTTACCGCCGTCGATCACGAGCATCTGGCCGGTGATGTAGGACGCCGCCGGCGAGCACAGGAACGCGATCGACGCGGCCACCTCGTCCGGAGTGCCGGGCCGCCCCATCGGAGTGCCGTAGCCCTGCTTCAGCTCGACCAGCGTCGACGCTCCGGTGTGGATGATTCCGGGTGCGACCGCGTTGACCGTGATCCCGTCGGCCACCAGCTCCATCGCCAGGGCCCGGGTCAGCCCGACCACGCCGGCCTTCGCCGCGGCGTATCCGGCCTCGGCGGGCAGGGCGTTGACCGGGCCGGCGGTTGCCGCGAGGTTGACGATGCGACCCCACCCGTGCTCGGCCATGCCGCCGACGAAGGCGCGGCTGACCAGGAACGCCGTGCTCAGATTGCGGTCGATCTCGGCGCGCCACTCGTCGTAGGTCAGCTGGGCGACCGGCCGCAGCACCTCGGGGCTGGCCTTGCTCGCCAGGCCGGCGTTGTTGACGACGATATGGACGGTGCCGAGCTGGTCGGAGATCGCGTCGGCCAGCGCGCCCACCTCGGCCTCCACCGTGAGGTCGGCGACGAAACCGGTGACGCCCAGCTCGCTGGCCCGCTCGTGGATACGCCGGGTCGTGGAGACGATGGCGACGGTGGCGCCGAGCGCGCGCAACCGGCGGGCCGTCGCGTACCCGATCCCATCCGGACTGCCCGCACCGGTGACCAGCGCGACCTTACCGTCGAGGCGGTCGTCCGACTGTGGGCTGGCCACCTCCGTCACCAGCGGCTCGCCCTCGGGCTGCTCACCGCTCGGCACCGCACGCAGGGTGCGCCTCGCCTGTCCCGGACGGCTCACATCACGCCGTCCACTCTTCGCGCCGGCCGCGGCGCCGCGTCGCGAATCAGATGCCATGGTGGCGATCCTGCCCGCTACTCGGGTGGCGGGCAACGACAACGCGAATGTTGTCGGCAGAGACGGCAAATGCGGCAGTCCATCCAACGGGCATCCGGGCATGCGGCGGAGGACTAGCCTGTCGGTGGCCCGGCGAAGACGCCGACCCCCGCCCGGCGGCCACATCGGCCTCCTCACCGTACGGAGCATCGATGACCTATCCGCCGCAGCAGCAACCGGGCAGCTGGTCCGACCCGTCATGGCCGACGCCGCAGCAGCCGCAGCCGCACGCGGACCCGTGGAGCGCCGGCGGCTCAGCGCCCGGTTACCAGGCGGGTTACCCCGTCGCGGACGCGGGCTACCAGGCGGCGCCCGGCTACCCGGCGTATGGGTACGGGTACCCGCCGGCCCCCGTCGTGGCGCCCACCAACTCGCTGGCGATCACGGCGCTGGTGCTCTCGCTGTGCGGCATCGCCACCGGCATCACGGCGCCGATCGGCGCGGTCCTCGGCCACGTGGCGCGCCGGCAGATCCGGCAGCGCGGCGAGCAGGGCGACGGGATGGCGTTGGCCGGGATCATCATCGGGTGGGTCCTGACCGCCTGCTGGCTGGCCGTGATCGCCATCCCGATCATCGCGCTCATCGTGGCGCTGAACGCATCCGGCACCACGACGATCTGACACGGGTGATCCTGAAGGATTTTCCGTGTCCGAGCACGGAAAATCCTTCAGGATCACGGGAATGGGTTATTCGGCCGGGGGCTCGAACGTGCTGGTCCGCGACATGCCGGCGGCCCGGCCCTTGCCGGCGACGACCAGCGCCATCTTCCGGGACGCCTCGTCGATCATCTCGTCACCAAGCATGACGGCGCCCAGCTTGCCGCCCTTCTCCGAGGTGTAGTACTCGTACGCGTCCAGGATCAGCTCGGCGTGGTCGTAGTCGGCCTGGCTCGGCGAGTACACCTCGTTGGCGGCGTCGATCTGGCCCGGGTGCAGCACCCACTTGCCGTCGAAGCCGAGCGCGGCGCTCCGCTTGGCCACCTCGGTGAACGCGTCCACATCCCGGACCTGCAGGAAGGGCCCGTCGATGGCCTGCAGGTTGTGCATCCGGGCGGCCATCAGGATCCGCATCAGGATGTAGTGGTAGGGGTCGGCCGGATACTCCGGAATGAGCGCGCCGACGACCAGCGACTTCATGTTGATCGACGCCATGAAATCGGCCGGGCCGAAGATGATCGTCTCGACCCGGGGCGAGGCGGCGGCGATCGCGTCGACGTTCACGAGCCCGGCCGCGTTTTCGATCTGGGCCTCGATGCCGATGCCGCCGACCGGCAGGCCGATCGTCTTCTCGATCTGGGTGAGCGTGAGGTCCAGCCACTGCACCTGCGCCGCCGACTGCACCTTGGGCAGCATGATCGCGTCGAGGTTGGCGCCGGCTCCTTCGACCACCTCGATCACATCCCGGTACGTCCACGGGGTGGTGAGGTCGTTGACCCGGACGACACGGACCTTGTCGCCCCAGTCGCCGTCGTTGAGGGCGGCCACGATGTTCTTGCGCGCGTCCGGCTTGGCCAGCGGCGCCACCGCGTCCTCGAGGTCGAGGAAGACCTGGTCGGCGGGCAGGCCCTGGGCCTTACCCAGCATCTTCAGGCTCGACCCGGGCACGGCCAAGCAGGACCGGCGGGCTCGTCCGAGAGCGCCCATGACGCACGGCTCCTTAGGGATCGGTAAGTTGAGTTGACGTCACGGTAACCTCGCAGCGTGAGCGGGGAGAACAGAGCTGTGGAAGATCTCACGGTCGTGGTCACAGGCGCGAGTTCCGGCGTCGGCCTGGCCGCCGCGCAGGAGTTCGCGCGGCATGGCGCGCGGGTCGTCGTCGTCGGGCGGGATCCGGGCCGGCTCAGGTCGGCCGTCGATCTGGTACGGGAGGCCGGCGGCCGGACGCCCGACGGGTTCCGTGCCGACTTCGCGCGGCTGGACGACGTCCGCGCACTGGCGGCGCACCTGCTCGACGCGTACCCGAAAATCGACGTCCTGGCGAACAACGCCGGCGGCATCGTGCCCACACATGCATCTACCGTGGACGGTTTCGAGTCGACGATCCAGGGCAACCACCTGGCGCCGTTCCTGCTGACCAACCTGCTGCGGGACCGGTTGAGCGGTGGTCGGGTCGTCAACACCGCCTCGGACGCGCACCGGATGGGCCGGGTCAACCCGGACGACCTGGTCGGCGACGCGGCCCGTTACAGCATGTGGCAGGCCTACGGCGCGAGCAAGGCGGCCAACATCCTCTTCGCCGCCGAGGCCGGCCGGCGCTGGCCCGATGTGCTGTCCACGGCCTACCACCCGGGCATCGTGCGCAGCAACTTCGGCGCCGGCACGCTGGCGACGGTCTTTTACAAGATCGCACCGTTCCTGACCTCCCCCGCCGGCGGCGCCGACACGCTGGTCTGGCTCGCCACGGCCCCAGCCGGGGAGATCAGCCAGGGCGGCTACTACGCCAAGCGCCGGCTGCGCCGCCCGGACCCGTCCGCGACGGACCCGGACCTGGCCGCACGCCTGTGGGAGGCGAGCGCGAAGGCGGTCGGCCTCTGAGGCCCCCCGCCTCAGGGATGGCGCCTCTGAGGTCCCCGCCTCAGAGACGGCGCCTCTGAGTCCCCCGGCCTCAGGGACGGCGCACGCGGTGCAGGCGGAACGGGAGCCGGGTCGTCCGGGCCGCCGGCGTGGGCGGCGGCGGTGCGGCGAGCGAGTCGGCCGGCAGGGTGGCGCCCGCCTCGGTCGGCTCGCCGGTCGGGGTCAGCCGGCTCAGCACGCAGCCCTCGGCCCAGCGGGCGACGGTCTGCTCGGCGCCACCGCTCGCGTTGAGGCGCTTCGCGGCAAGTTGCGGCGCGATGGCCGCCCACTCCTCGGTGCCCGGCACCAGCCGGGACACGGCGGCCGGCCACGAGACGATCCGCCCGCCATGGTCGCCCCGTGCCGTGACGACCACGCCGACCGCCTCCGGCAGGCCCGGCGCCTTCTGCTCCCCCGGGCCACTCACCAGGTAGAGCGCGCCGTCGATCCACAGGCACCAGACCGCGTAGGCCGGGCCGGCGCCCGGCACGGTCAGCCACGCGACGGCGGCCTTCTTCATCGCCTCGTCGACCAGCGGTTGCATGAGCTGATTATGCGGGCAACGCCGGCCGCGGCGCTGGATCGGTGAACTCGACCGTGGTGTACCGGTGCGCCACCACCCGCTCCGGCCAGCGGCCGGCGGCCCACCCGCCCTTGGCGAGCAGGGCCGCGACGAAGCGCTCCGGTTCGACGATCTTGAGCCACACCGCGGGCAGGAACGTGGCCCGGCGCATCCCGTCGGTGAGCAGCAGGCCGTCCAGGCCGGGCCGCAACTGCGCCATCAGCACGGCCGGGTCCGGGGCCGGCAGCGGCGCGAGCCGGCTCAGCACCGACACCTTGAGATCCAGGTGGGTCCACTCGGTCGCGGTGACCGGGGGCAGCCGCGGGTCATCCGCCGCGCATACCGCGTTGCGGATCACGTCGCGCCACAACGGCCGGGTCGCCTCGACCGTACCGACGCAGCCGCGCAGGGCACCGCCGGCCTCCAGCGTGACGAACGCCGCGCCGGGCCGGCCCAGCTCGACCACTCCGGGCGGGCGCACCACGAACGGGCGGCGGGTGAGATACGACACGAGCGCGCCCGTGGCGAGCCGGAGCAGATCGGCACCGGCGCCGGCGTCGGGCAGCGCCGGCCGCACCGCCACGACCGAAGCGGCCGGCGCGCCTCTGCGCGCCGGTCGGGGTCGGTCGCGGTGCGACCTTGTCATGGGCCACAGGGTACGCGCGGTCAGACCAGTACGGCTTCGCGATCGAGCAGGGCGTGGCAGCATCAGGTTCCATGCGCTCCCTCGGCCTGCCCACCACCGCGGCCCTGGTGATCGCCCTGGTGGCCGTCTCGTCATCCGCACCGCTGATCGCATACGCCGCCGCCCCCGCCCTCGCGATCGCATTCTGGCGCAACGCCCTCGCCGTGGGCGTGCTCACACCGGTGACGCTGGCCCGGCGCCGGGCCGAGATCCGGGGCCTGGGCCGGGGCGGAGTCCTGTTGTGCGCGCTGGCCGGCGTCGCGCTCGCCGCGCACTTCGGCACGTGGGTACCGAGCGCGAAGCTCACCACCGCCGCGGCGGCCACCGCGATGGTCTGCACCCAACCGGTGTGGGCCGCCCTGATCGCCGTGGCCCGGGGGGTACCCGTGGCCGGCGCCACCTGGGTCGGCATCGGCCTCGCCGTGCTCGGCGCGGTGCTGGCCACCGGTGCCGACCTGGCCGTCTCCAGCCGGGCGGTCACCGGTGACCTGCTCGCCGTCGCGGGCGGCGCGGCCGCCGCCGTCTACACCACGTTCGGGGAGCGCGCGCGGGCCCGCACGAGCACGCTGACCTACACCACGATCTGTTACGCGGTGTGCGCGGCCGTCCTCGCGGTGGCCTGCCTCGCGGGCGGCGTGCCGCTGCACGGCTTCGACGGACGCACCTGGCTGGCGATCGGCGCGCTGACGGTCGGGGCGCAACTGCTCGGGCACTCGCTGGTCAACTTCGCGCTGCACCGGGTCTCGGCGACGACGGTCTCGGTACTGCTGCTGATAGAGGTACCCGGGGCGGCGCTGCTCGCCTGGCTCTGGCTCGGCCAGGTGCCGAGCCCGCGCAGCCTGCCGGGCCTCGCCCTGCTCGTGGCCGGGGTGGCCGTGGTCGTCCTCGGCGCCACCCGCCGGACGGCGGCCGCGGTGACGGCGGCCGACGCTTCCTCGTCGATCTAGGAGTTATGGCCGCTGGGTGTCCCGGTTTGTCCGGCCATAACTCCTAGATCGGCGCGGATTTGGCGGCGAATCCGCGGTCAGCCGATGAAGGGCGGGACCGCGATCTCGCCGGCGGCGACCGGGGTGACGTGGCCGGTGACGGTCGCCGAGACAGCCACGCCGCCCACGGCGGTGACCGTGCAGTCCATCGTGGACGGGCGGTGGATCTCCGCCCCCTGGCGTACCCGGTAGGTCGACGTCCCGTCGCCCGCCAGCAGACCGGAACCGACCAGCCAGACGCCGAGACCGAGCGCCGCCGACCCGGTCCCCGGATCCTCGGGCACGCCTAGCCCGGGCGCGAACACCCGCGCGTGCGCGACCCCGGTCTCCGGGTCCCAGGCGAAGACGTCGACGTGCGGCACGCCGGCCTCCGGGTGGGGCGCAGCCCGGCCCACGGCCGCGGGGCGCACCGACAGGTACGGGAACTCCAACCCGCACCCCGCGACCCGCGGCGCCGGCCCGACGAAGTCCGCGTCGGTGAGGCCGGCGGCGGCGAGCAGCGGAGCGGGGTCCAACCCGGCGCCGATCGTGGGCGAGCCGCCGGTAAGCGTGGCGGTACCCGAGCCGTCCACCTCGATCGGCAGCAGCCCGGCGCCGCACTCCTGCACCAGCGTTCCAGCGGCGAGCCGGGCGGTGCGCACCAGCGTCGCGGCCGCCCCGACACTCGGATGCCCGGCGAACGGGAGCTCGGCGGCCGGTGTGAATATGCGTACCCGGTAGGTCGCCCCGGCCGAGACCGGCGGCAACACGAAGATCGTCTCGGACAGGTTGAACTCCCGGGCGACCGCCTGCATCTGATCACCGGCCAGGCCATCGGCGTCGAAGACAACCGCGAGCGGGTTGCCGGTGAACGGCCGGTCGGTGAAGACGTCGACAACCTCGTACCGGAGCCTGCTCATGGTCGAAAGCCTAGAGCCGCCGACCACGAGGTGCGCCGGCATGTGTCGCGACTAGTCTTTCTTGCGTGACCACCGCGACGAGGGTCTACGTCGCCCGCCTGGCCGGTCTCGCCATGTTCGACCCGAACGGCGACCAGGTCGGGCGGGTCCGCGACGTGGTCGTCCGGCTGCGCCCGGGTAACCAGTCACCGCGCGTGGTCGGTCTGGTGGCGGAGATACCCATGCGCCGGCGCATCTTCGTGCCCATGGGGCGGGTGACCGCCGTCGAGTCCGACGCGGTCGTGCTCAACACCGGCACGCTCAACCTGCGCCGTTTCGAAAAACGCCCCGGCGAGCTGCTGGTCCTGGAGGACCTGCTGGACCGGCGGGTCACCATCGTCGCCAGCGGCCGGCAGGGCGCGGTCGTCGACATCGCGATGGAGGCCGACCGGGTCGGCGAGTGGACGCTGACCCGCGTGGCCGCACGCGAGATCACCGGCCGGCTGACCCGCCGCGGCCACCTGCACCAGCTCGACTGGAGCGAGGTACGCGGGCTGGTCGGCGCCCCGGACACGCAGGGCACGGCCGGCCTGCTCGCCGTCCTGGACAACATGCGCCCGGCCGACCTCGCCAACGCCCTCCAGGACCTCTCCGACGCCCGGCGGGTCGAGGTGGCCACCGCACTCGACGACGAGCGCCTCGCCGACGTGCTGGAGGAGCTGCCCGAGCACGACCAGGTGGAGATCATCGCCGCGCTGAAGCCGGAGCGGGCGGCGGACGTCCTCGAGGAGATGGACCCCGACGACGCGGCCGACCTGCTCGCGGAGCTGCCCAAGCCGGAGCAGGATGTCCTGCTGGACCTGATGGAGCCCGACGAGGCGTCGAAGGTCAGCCAGCTGCTGGACTACCTGCCGGGCACCGCGGGCAGCGTGATGACGTCCGAGCCGATCATCATGAACCCCGGCGCGACCGTGGCCGAGGCGCTCGCGCGCATCCGGGAGCCACAGTTGTCGCCCGCCGTCGCCGCCGGCGTCTTCGTCACCCGCCCGCCGATGGCGACGCCGACCGGGCGATACCTCGGGGTGGTGCATTTCCAGCGCCTACTGCGCGAGCCGCCGTCGTCGCTGCTGGGTGGCGTGGTCGACAACGACATCGACCCGCTCGCCCCGGCAACACCGCTCGCGGAGATCACCCGCCGGATGGCGACGTACAACCTGGTCTGCATGCCGGTCGTGGACAGCGCGGACCGCCTCGTCGGCGCGGTCACCGTCGACGACGTCCTCGACCACCTGCTGCCGCCGGACTGGCGTGACCGGGACAACACGGAGACCGTTCCGGTCGTGCACCACCTCGGGCCGGTGACACGGGTCGGCTCGGGCGCCGACGGGGACGGCCGTGGCTGACGCCCGCCGAGCCGGCCGGCTGGACCAGCCCCGCGAGCCGGGTCGGCTGACCCTGCCACGCCTCGACCCCGAGGTCTTCGGCAAGTGGTCGGAGGCGATCGCCCGGTTCATGGGTACGGCGAGGTTCCTCGTCTACATGACCGTCGTGATCTTGCTGTGGTTCGGTTGGAACACGCTCGCCCCGAGGGACTGGCGGTTCGACCCGTACACGTTCACGTTCCTGACGTTGGTGCTGTCGCTGCAGGCGTCCTACGCCGCGCCGCTGATCCTGCTGGCGCAGAACCGGCAGGCCGACCGGGACCGGCTGGCGATGGAAGAGGACCGCCGCCGGGCGCAGATGCAGAAGGCCGACACCGAGTACCTGTCGCGCGAAATCGCCTCGCTGCGTATCGCGTTGGGCGAGGTGGCCACGCGCGACTTCGTGCGCTCGGAGCTGACCCGGCTGGTCGAGGAGTTGGACGAGGCGGCGTACCGCCGTCACAAGCACGACCGCAAGGAGCAGCGCAAGGAGATCCGGAAAGCGGCGCGGCTCGCGGTGGAGGACGCGGAGGACGATCACGAGTACTCGGAGGAGCCGGACGCCCTGAAGACGTGAGCGCCGCGCGCATCAAGGGGCAGGGCGCGCCGCGCGATGTGGCCTTTGGCGATCCCCACCGGCGGGCATCTGACGTCCAGGACCAATCCGGCAATCCGGCTCAGTGTGGTCTGACCCACCGGCGCGGGCGGCCATGCGATCGGCAGACGTAGCATTGGTGCATGTCTGCCCCAGCCATGACCAGCGAAGCCGCCGCCCTCCAGGCCGCCCTCGCGACCGTCAACGACCCGGAGATCCGACGTCCGATCACGGAGCTGGGGATGGTGCGGTCGGCGACGATCCGCCCGGACGGCGTCGCGGAGATCGGGCTCCTGCTGACCGTGGCCGGCTGCCCGCTGCGCGACAAGCTGCGCACCGACATCACCGCCGCGGTCAGCCAGGTGCCGGGCGTCCGCACGGTCGAGATCGACTTCGGTGTGATGAGCGACGAGCAGCGCCGCGGGCTGCAACAGCAGCTTCGGGGCAGCGCCGGCGCCGAGCCGGTCATCCCGTTCGCCCAGCCCGGTTCGCGCACCCGGGTCTACGCGGTGGCCAGCGGCAAGGGCGGCGTTGGCAAGTCCAGCGTGACGGTTAACCTGGCCGCGGCGCTGGCCGCCCGGGGACTGTCGGTCGGCGTGGTCGATGCCGACATCTACGGCCACTCGGTCCCCCGCATGCTCGGCACCGCGGCGCGTCCCACCCAGGTAGAAGAGATGATCATGCCGCCGCAGGCGCACGGCGTGAAGGTCATCTCGATCGGCATGTTCACCGCCGGCAACGCCGCCGTGGTCTGGCGCGGGCCGATGCTGCACCGTGCGCTGCAGCAGTTCCTCGCCGACGTGTACTGGGGCGACCTCGACGTCCTGCTGCTCGACCTGCCCCCGGGCACCGGTGATATCGCGATCTCGCTCGCCCAACTGCTGCCCAGTGCGGAGATCCTCGTGGTCACCACGCCGCAGGCCGCCGCCGCCGAGGTGGCCGAGCGCGCCGGGGGGATCGCGCTGCAGACCCATCAGCGCCTGGTCGGCGTGGTCGAGAACATGTCCTGGCTGGAGCTGCCTACCGGCGAACGGATGGAGATCTTCGGGGCTGGCGGTGGCCGGACGGTCGCCGAGTCGCTGACCCGGTTGACCGGTGCCCAGGTGCCGCTGCTGGGGCAGATCCCGCTCGACACGCGGGTGCGCGAGTCCGGCGACGCGGGTCAGCCCATCGTGCTGGCGGCGCCGGAGACCCCGGCGGCGAAGGCGCTCAACAGCATCGCCGACCGGCTGGCTTTGCGCCGCGAGAGCCTGGTCGGCAAGCCGCTGAACCTGCGCCCGGCAGGCCGCTGACCCCCTCTTGCGGGCCGCTGATCCCTCTTGCGGGCCGCCCGACCCCTCTTGCTCGCCGATCTAGGAGAAGTTGGGGTGCTTCTGCCCGATTTGTCGCACAACTTTTCCTAGATCGACGCGGAAGTGGGCGTCAGGTCGCCTCGTCGTACGCGTGCCGGCTGACCACCGGCTTCGGCGCCGGGTCGCCCGGACCGGGCTGGTGCACGTCGAGCGCGCTGGCGGTGCTCTGCAGGTCGCCCTTGACGCCGTCGGCGGTGCCCTTCAGGTCGTCGTAGATGCCCTGCAACGGCTTGCGGAGCGCAGCCTCGTCGTCCTCGCTCAGCACGTGCTTGCGCAGGAACGTCTTCGGGTTGAGGTCCTCGAGCTGGATGTCGGTGCCCAGCTCGCGGCTCAGGTCACCGGTCGCGTTGCGGGCCATCTCGCGCAGCTGGCGGATCATGCGCACGCCGTCGCTGATCGCCTTGGGCAGCTTGTCGGGGCCGAAGATGAACAGGCCGACCAGGATCATCACGATCAGCTCCCAGCCGCCGATGTTTTCCAGCCCCATGCCTGCCCTCCCCTTACCTCCCGGCAAGAGTACGCATGCCGGCGGCCGATCCGGGAGGGCCTAGTTCAGGTCCGCCGCGAGAACGACCTGCGCATTGTGTTTGGCGCCGTCCCGGACGTACTCCACCGCCACACCGGTGCCGGGAGCGTACTTGCGCACCATGGCTATCAGGTCGCCGGGCTCCTCCAGGGCGTGCCCGCCGATGCGGGTCAGGACGTCGCCGGCCTTCAGGCCCGCGTTGGCCGCCGGGCCGCCCGGTTCGACCGTGGACAGCCGGACCCCGCCGGTGGGGACGGTCGAGTTGTCCAGTTCGGCACCGATCACGGTGCGGCGCGCCTTGCCGTGGTCGATGATGTCCTGAGCCAGCCGCTTGGCCTGGTTGATCGGGATTGCGAAGGCCAGGCCGACGTTGCCGGCCTGCTCCTGGTCGGTCGCCAGGGACCGGATCGCGGCGTTGATGCCGATCACCCGGCCGCCGGCGTCGACGAGCGGGCCGCCGGAGTTGCCGTGGTTGATGGCGGCGTCGGTCTGGATGGCCGCGTAGTACCGCTTGGTGCTGCTCGCGTCGCCCTGCTCCAGCGGCCGGTCCAGGGCGCTGACGATGCCGGACGTGACGGTGTTGGCCAGCGCCAGCGGCGACCCGATGGCCAGCACCGGATCTCCGACCTGCACCGAGTCGGAGTCGCCGAACTCCACCGGGGTGAGCTTGTCCGCCTCGAGCTTGAGGACGGCGACGTCCGACTCCTGCTCGCTGCCGACGATCTTCGCCGCCACCGTGTTGCCGTCGCTGAAGGTGACCTGCACCGGGCCGGTGGCGCCGGCGACGACATGATCGTTGGTGATCGCGTATCCGTCGCTGGAGACGATGAAGCCGGAGCCGATGTTGGTCCCGCCGCCGCCGCGCACCTTGACCGTGATCACGCTGGGCAGCACCTTCTTCGCGACACCGGCGAGAGAGTCCGGCGCGCGCTGGGTCAGCCCCGGCCCGCCGCCGGTGCCCAGCCGGGTGGTGCCGACCCCGCCGCGGCTGGCGAAGACGAACCCGAGCGTGCCGCCCAGCGCACCCGCGAGCAGTGCGGTGATCACCGAGACGAGCAGCACCAGGCCGAGGCCGCGGCGCGGTCCGTCCCCGGACGCGCCGGCCGGCGTCTCCAACGGAGGCGGCTCGACCGGCGGCGGGGTCACGACCACGGCGGCCGGTGCCGCCGGGTCCCGCCACGGATCGGCGAGCGCGTCGGACCACCACGGCGAGCCGGACTGGGACCCCGGTGCGGCCCCCGCCGCCCCGTGCTGTGCCCACGGGCTGGACGCTCCGGCGGCGGCCATCCCCGGCCGTGCGCCCCTGTCAGTCACGATCGGCACTCCTTCGTCCTCTGCCCACAAGGATTACACGGACCGGCGTCCCCCACACCGCGCCAGGGTTCCCTAGGCTCTGCCTGACGTCACGTTTGACGGTCAGGAGGTGCGCCATCGCCGCGTCTACAAGGATCTCCCAGCAGCCGACCCCGGGTCGCGACTTCGCCGAGACCTACGTCGCCGAAGACGGCGTGCTGGCCGCCGCCCGCGCCCAGGCGCGCGAGGTGGGGCTGAGCCCGGTCGGCGCCGCCGCCGGTGCCGCGCTGCGCTTCGTCGCCGCGGCCGGCAACGCCCGGGCCGTTGTCGAGGTGGGCACCGGCACCGGCGTCAGCGGCCTGTGGCTGCTGCGCGGCATGCGGCCCGATGGGGTCCTGACCACGATCGACATCGAGGGCGAGCACCAGCGGGTGGCCCGCCGGATCTTCGCCGAGGCCCGGTTCGCCCCGTCGCGTACCCGGATCATCACCGGCCGGGCCCTCGACGTGCTGCCGCGGCTCGCCGACGGCGCCTACGACCTGGTCTTCGTCGACCACGACGCCAACGAGTACGCGGCCGCCGTCAACGCGGCGGCCCGGCTGCTACGGCCCGGCGGCGTCCTGGTGCTCGGCGCCGCCCTGGCCGGGGGCAAGGTGGGCGACCCGGCGGCCCGCGACCCCGATACGGTCGCGCTGCGCGAGGTGGTCAAGGCGCTGCGGGATGCCGACGAATGGATCCCCGCGCTGCTGCCGACCGGCGACGGCCTGCTCTGCGCGGTGAAGCGCGGCTGACGCGGGCTGAAGCGGGGCTGAAGCGGTGAGGCCGGGCTGAAACTGTCATACCCGGGAGCCACGCTTCCGGGCATGACGACACAGCTTCGCGAGCAGCACCGCGTCGTGCTGGCCGCCACCCCGCCGTTCTCCCTGTCCCGGTCCCTGCGCGCGCTCGGCAGCTTCGCGCCGTGCGCCGGCGACCAGGCGGTCGCCGGGGGCCACGTCCGCAAGGCGCTGGCGCATCCCCGACATCCCGACAGGTGCATGGTGGTCGACGTCGGCCCCCCGCCGGAGGGCGGGTGCGGGGTCACTCTGATCGCATACGCGGAGAGTCCGCTCGACGACGACGAGACGACCGCCGTGGAGGGGTGGGTCCGGCGCTGGCTGGGCCTCGACGACGACCTGACGCCGTTTCTGAGCGCGGCCGGCACCGACCCGCCGATGGCAACGGTGCTGCGGGCGACCGCCGGCCTGCACCAGGTCCGCTTCGGGTCGCTGGCCGAGGGCGCGGTGTATTTCACGCTCACCCAGCGCAGCACCCAGTGGTTCGCGGCGGCCCGCAAGCGCCGGATCGCGGCTGAGCTGGGGGCGCGCGGAGAGGCGGAGAGGTGGACGGGGAGGTCTATGTAGCGTTCCCGGCGCTGGCCAGGCTGGCCGCGCTCGGCGAGGACGACCTCGTCACCTTCGGCGGCAACCGGCAGCGCGCCGCGCGGCTGGCCGAGGTGCTGGCCGGCGTCGCGGGCGTTGACGAGGAGTGGCTGCGCACCGGCCCCTACGACGAGGTCCGGCGGGCTCTTCTCGGGGTGCGCGGGGTGGGCGCGTTCACGGCGCACGCGATCCTGCTGCGGGTGCTGGGCCGGCCCGACGACGTCCCGCTGGAGATGGACCAGTTCGTTCGCATTGCCGCGGCGGTCTACGGTGACCCGCCGCCGAGCGGGGCCGAGTTGCGGGCGCGCTACGGCTCGCAGATCGGCTGGTGGGCATACCTGAGCCGGATGGGTCTGAGCTGGGTGGCTGCCGATCAGGCGGGCGCAGCGACCGAGTCGAGCCAGCGCAACAGCGTGCGCACGCCCCAGCCGGTGGCGCCCTTGGTCAACTCTCCCTCGGCCGAGTCCGACCAGGCCGGCGACGACATGTCGAGATGGGCCCAGCGATCGCGCAGCACGCCGGCGAACTCGCGCAGGAACAGCGCCGCCATCACTGAGCCCCCACCGATCTCGGTGGAGTTCACGAGGTCGGCCACGTCGCTGTCGAGGGCGTCGACGTAGTCGTCGTTGAGCGGCATCCGCCAGACCCGCTCCCCTGCCGCTTCGGCCGAGCCCGTCAGCGCCTCGGCGAGCGCGTCGCTCTCGCTGTAGAGCGCGGCGGTGCGCTTGCCGAGGGCGATGCCCTGGGCGCCGGTCAGCGTGGCGAGATCGAGCAGCACGTCCGGGCGCAGCCGGCGCACGGCGTAGGCGAGCGCGTCGGCCAGCACCAGCCGGCCCTCGGCGTCGGTGTTGAGCACCTCGGTTGTCATGCCGCCGTAGTGGCGCACCACGTCACCGGGGCGGTAGGCGTCGCCGCCGACCATGTTCTCGGCCAGCGGCGTCAGCGCGGTGACCCGCACGGGCAACTGGAGCGCCGCGGCGCCGATCGTGGCGGCGGCGACGGCCGCCGCCCCGCCCATGTCCTTGCGCATGAGCTTCATGCCGCTCACGGGCTTGATGCACAGGCCACCGGTGTCGAAGGTGATCCCCTTGCCGACGAGCACGATGTGGGTCTTCGCGCCGCGGGGGCGCCACGACAGCTCGACCAGCCGGGGCGGCCGGGAGGAGCCGCGCCCGACCGCGAGGATGCCGCCGAACCCGTCGGCCGCCAGCTGCGCCGGCTCCCGGACCACGACGGTCAGTCCCGGATACGGGGCGGCGGCCCGCTGGATGCGTTTCGCCAGCCAGGCCGGTGACTTCTGCTCGCCGGGCGTGTTGGTCAGGTCGCGGGCGAACGCCGTCGCCTCGGCCACCGCGCGTGCGGTCCGCAGCGCCGGCTCATACCGGTCCTTGTCGTCGACCACCACGCTCACGCTGGTCAGCTTCGGTGCCTTGTCCGGCGGCTCGGGAGCCTGCCGGAAGCGGTACGTGGCGAGCCGCAGCCCTTCGGCCAGCCCGCGGGCGGCCGCGGGGTCGGCTCCGGCCGGTAGCCCGACGGTGGCGGCGGGCTGGGCGCGCAGGGCCCGCGCGGTCCCGGCTCCGGCGGCCCGCCAGCCGGCCTCGTCACCGGCACCGACACCGACCAGGACGATCCGGCGCGGCCGCGCCAGCGGCCGGACCAGGATGTGCGTCACGCCGGCCGCGCCCCGATGCTCCACCTCGGCGAGGAATGCCAGCGCCTCCTCGCGTACCTCCTGGTCGGCGGCGCACGCCGTGGGCAGCAACCGGCCGACGGGCGTGCCCCCGGCGGAGTCGGCGCCGCCCTCCGGACCCGGGTCAGCGGTGGCGTGGGGGGCGGAAACTTCGGCGGCGGAACTGGCGACCGGCAGCACGAGCGTGTCCGGCACCCCCCGATCGACCGCGAGCCGAACGTTGAGCACAGCTACTCCTCACGCGCCGCCCGCCGGCTGTCGGCCGCGAGCATCGAAATCCCGGGCGCACCCAAACCGAAGGGGAGCTCCGCGCTGGGTCACGCCGAACTCCCCATCTCGGTCTTGCTATGGACGCTACACAATGCCGTATTTCGCCGCGGGAAGCGGCGCCTGATGTACACGTGCCGAAACTCGCCGCCCGCGGGCGGCCTGCCGCTAGGCGCCCACCAGCTCGTGGGCAGCGGCGCAAAACCGCGGTCAGCCCGTAGCGGACTTCAGCGCTTCGCTCAGCGCATTGGCCTCATCGGGCGTCATCTCTACGACGAGCCGGCCACCACCCTCCAGCGGGACCCGCATGACGATGCCGCGGCCCTCCTTGGTGACCTCAAGCGGACCGTCGCCCGTCCGCGGCTTCATGGCCGCCATGTTGTCTCCCCTCACACTTTTATGGTGTTCAGATCCGGGCACGCCGGCCGCACCCGTGAGCTGCGTAGTACCCCGACCAGTGACCCGCCAGCAAGCGCGGGCACACTGTGACGGCGCCGACCAATGATTTTCCCTGATGATGGCCCCAAGACCCAAACTGGGGCCGTTTTTGTTGTGACAGTGTCTGGTGCCGGTGGGACAGAACTGTCACAATATGCGGCCATGCAGGCCCGGTCGGCACTCTTCGACCTGTACGGCGACTACCTCCGGCCCCGCGGCGGACGGGCGCCAGTCGCCGCACTCGTGCGCCTGCTCGCGCCGCTCGGCATCGCGGCGCCCGCGGTGCGCACCGCGGTCTCCCGCATGGTCCGGCAGGGCTGGCTGCACCCGCTGCGCCTGTCCACCGGTGCCGGTTACCTGCTCACGCCCAAGGCCGCCCGCCGGCTCGACGAGGCGGCCGCCCGCATCTACCGCACCGGCGACAACCGCTGGGACGGCCGGTTCGACCTCGTCGTGATCGACCCGCCGGCCCAGCGCGCCGACCGGGGCCGGCTGGCGGCGAACCTGTCGTTTCTCGGGTACGGGGCGATCGACACCGCGACCTGGGTGGCCGCACACCCGGCCGACGAGGTGGAGAGCCTGCTGGGCGAGGCCGGCGTCCGCTTCGAGCGGTTCACGGCGAGCCATGCCGGGGGCACCGCCGGGGCGGTCGCCCTGGTCCGCCGGGCCTGGGACCTGGCCGAGATCGGGGCCGCGTACGAGGAGTTCGTCCGCACGCTCACCCCGGTGGTGTGCGGGATCGAGGCGCACGGCGACGACGAGGCCGCCTACTCGGCGCGCTTCGCGCTGGTACACGCTTGGCGCACGTTCCTGTTCCGCGACCCGCAGCTGCCTACCGAGCTGCTGCCGGAGCGGTGGCCGGGCGACGCCGCCGGCGACTTCTTCGACACCCACGCCGCGCGGCTGCGCCCGGCCGCCGATCGCTACGTTGACCGGTGCCTGGAACTGGCGGCCGCCCGACTGCCGCTGGCGGCGTCGTGAAGCCGTGACACCTACCGAGAGGCTCCAGCCGTGACCGATGTTCTGCTCGTCGAGCGCGTCGACGGGATCGCGACGCTCACCCTCAACCGGCCCGAGTCGCTCAACTCGCTCGACCTGGCCCTCAAGGAGGCCCTGCGGGACGCGCTCACCGACCTCGCCGCCGACTCGTCCTGCCGCGCCATCCTGCTCACCGGAGCCGGTCGCGCCTTCTGCGTCGGCCAGGACCTGCGTGAGCACGTGGAGACTCTCGAATCGGGCACCGTCGACCCGCTCGCGACCGTCCGCGAGCACTACAACCCGATCGCGACGCTGCTCGCCGAGATGGACAAGCCCGTCGTCGCCGCCGTGCGCGGGATGGCCGCCGGTGCGGGCGCCTCGCTGGCGATGCTGGCCGACTTCCGGGTCGGCGGGCCGCGAACCGGTTTCCTGATGGCGTTCGCCAACGTGGCGCTGGCCGGCGACACGGGCGCGTCGTGGATCCTGCCCCGGCTGGTCGGACACGCCAAGGCCACCGAGCTGCTGCTGCTCGCCGAGCCGATCGACGCGGCCGAGGCCCACCGGCTGGGCCTGCTGACGAAGCTGGTCGACGACGACGAGCTGGTCCTGCCGGAGGCCCGGCGGCTCGCGTCCCGGCTGGCCGCCGGGCCGACCGTCGCGTACGGGCAGATCAAGCGGCAGCTGCGGATCGGCGGCACCGGCACGCTCGCCGAGGCCCTGGACACCGAGTACGAGGCGCAGGCCACCAGCGGCGCGACGGCCGACCACCGCAACGCCACCTTCGCGTTCGTCCGCAAGGAGCGCCCGATATACGAGGGCCGCTAGTCGTCGTCCTCCTCCGGGTCGAGGTTGGTGACATCGCCCAGCACGTACGCCTGCATGGCCAGCTCGTCGCCGAGCGGCGACACGAACGCGGGCAGTTCCCGCGGCCCCAGCTGCAGCGTGTAGGTCCAGAACGCGCGCACCGCCTCGGCCTGCGACACCGCCTCGATCGGCAGGTACAGCCCGACCAGCCACTCCTTCTTCACCGCGTCGGGGTGCTCGGCGCGCGCCTTGTCCGCCAGCGCGGCAAACACGCCGGCATCGAGGGGATAGACCCCCGGACCCTGGTGGGCGGCCACACCGCCGGCCACACCGCCGGCCACGGCATCGGCCGCGAGCGGGCCGTCGAACAACCTCCGGGTGTACGTGATGTCGAGCGCGCCGGCGGTCTCGTCCGACGCCGGGTCGTCTGGATCGGCGTCCTCCCCCTCGACCGCCCGCACCCGGCCCAGCGCGAACACCACCGGCTCCGGCCCGGCCGCGACCAGGGCCACGTCGTCACCGGGCACCGGCAGCGGGCCGTCCAGCCCGGTCAGCTCCAACGAGTCGTGCGAGAACAACCGCTCCGCCGCGTACCGCTCCAGGGGTACGACCACAGCCCAGTGCGCCATGCCAACATCCCATCACGAGCGGCTCAGGCGCCCCCTCGGTCCCCGGCGATGTAGCAACCGGCCAGGTGGTCGTCGACCATGCCGGTCGCCTGCATCAGGGCGTACGCGGTGGTGGGGCCAACGAAGCGAAAACCCCGCCGCTTGAGCTCCCTGGCCAGTGCCATGGACTCGGGCGTCGTAGCGGGCACCTCGGCGAACGACTCCGGGCGGCGCTCGCGCGGCAGCGGCGCGTACGACCACAGCAGCGCCGCCAAACCCTCCGGCAGGTCGGCCGCCGCCCGCGCATTCTGTACGGCAGCCTCGATCTTGGCCCGGTTGCGCACGATGCCGGGGTCGAGAAGCAGGCGCGCGACGTCCTGCTCGCCGAACGCCGCGACCTCGTCGATCACGAAGTCGTGGAACGCGGCCCGGAAGGCCGGGCGCTTGCGGAGGATCGTCAGCCAGGACAGCCCCGACTGGAACGCCTCGAGGGTCAGCCGCTCGTAAAGGGCGTTGTCGTCGCGGACGGGTCGGCCCCACTCCTCGTCGTGGTAGGCGAGGTACTCGGGGGCCGCACCGGCCCATCGGCACCGGGCGAGCCCGTCGGAGCCGACGACGAGATCATCCATCACGGTTACGGCAGGACGCCCGACTCGACCAGCCGGGCGAAGCGGCGCAGCGCCTGGGTCAGGCTGACCTTGGAGCCCGGCCACAGGACCGGCCACGCGACCTTTCCCGCCGTGCCGCCGGGCAGGTGGAACCACTCGTGCCAGACGATCTGGGTGCGCTCACCCCCCATCGGGGTGCAGCGCAGCACACCCGGCCCGCGCAGGACCCGCCCGTAGTGCACGACGCGGACCTCGTAGGGCGGGTCGACCTTCACCACGCGCATCTCGTCGCGCAGGACCGCCGGGCCGACCTGGGTCACCGCCTCGATCGAGCTGCCCTCACCACCGTCGCCGTCGACCAGCCGTACCTTGGTGAACGGGATCCACTCGCTCTGGCGCTCCCAGTCGATGAACGCGGCGAACACCTTGACCGCCGGTGCGTTGACGATCACCGTCGCGGTTACCTCGCCGATGCCGGGCCGTACCGCATCGCCCAGCCCGGCCTGTGCGTCTCCTGCCGGGCTCGACTCCCCGCCGGGCACGGTCACGACAGCCTCATCTCCTCCGGGCGTCGCCACGAGCCGTCACCTTCCGTCTTCTCGGGTCTCGGTGACGGCTCGTCCTCCGCCTCGTCGGCGGATGCGATCACGTCGGTGGCCCCGGCCTCGCCGATCGCGTCGGCATCTCCGGGGCGGCCGTCCGCGTCTGCAGGGCTGCCGTCCGCGTCTCCGGGGCGGCCGTCCGAGTCTGCAGGGCGGCCGTCCGAGTCTGCAGGGTGGCCGTGCACGCCGGCGGGGTGCCCCGCGATGGCGCTGAGCGCCGCCATCCGAGCCTCCCGCAGCTTGTCGGCCTCGTCGGTGCGCCCCTCGCGCAGCGCCTCCACCTCGGCTTCGAGGACGCCGATCAGCTCCTGCTTGTACCCGATGTCGTAGGCCGCCCGGCGCAGCGCCAGGTCGACCTGGGCCATCCGGTATCCCCGCAGCACCGTGTCGAACCGGACCGCCGCCAGGTCGGACTCGACGAGCGGGCGGCTGGCGGGCAGCGGCACCGCGCCGCCTTCCGGCTCGACCGGCACGAGACCCGGATCCGAGCCGGAGACCAGCACGGCGATGCCGAATCCGATGGCGCCGACCACGAGCGCGCCGACCGTCAGTAGGAGGAGCTGACCCATGTGACGATCGTGGCATGCGCGCCCGGACGAGGCGAGCCCGGCACCCGGGGCGCGCCGAAACGGGGTACACGGGCGGATCGGCAGGAGGGAGAGTCGGTGACGATCTTGCGGTTGGGTGAGCGGAGCTTCGCGCCCGGTGACTTCGCGGTCATGGCGATCGTGAACCGCACACCCGACTCGTTCTTCGACCGGGGCACCACGTACGCCGAGGACGCGGCGCTCAACGCGGTGGAGGCGGCGGTCGCGGCCGGGGCCGACCTGATCGACATCGGTGGGGTGAAGGCCGGACCGGGCCGGGGCGTCGACGTGGCCGAGGAGATCCGGCGTACGGTCTCGACCGTCGCGGCGGTCCGGGCCCGCTTCCGGGAGGTGCTCATCTCGATCGACACCTGGCGCGCCGAGGTTGCGCGGGAGGCGGTCGCGGCCGGCGCCGACCTGATCAACGACACCTGGGGCGGTGCCGACCCGCGACTGGCGGAGGTGGCCGCCGAGACCGGTGCCGGCCTGGTCTGCTCGCACGCCGGTGGGCTGGCCCCGCGCACCCGCCCGCACCGGGTCGGGTACGCCGACGTGGTCGCCGACGTGCTGGAGACCGTCACCGGCCTCGCATCCCGCGCCGCCGAGCTGGGGGTACGCCGCGACGGCATCCTCATCGACCCGACGCACGACTTCGGCAAGAACACCTGGCACTCGCTGGAGCTGACCCGGCGCCTGGACGAGCTGGTCGGCACCGGCTGGCCGGTCCTGGTCGCGCTGTCGAACAAGGATTTCATCGGCGAGAGCCTGGACGTGCCGGTCGATCAGCGCCTGGAGGGCACGCTCGCGGCGACGGCGGTGTCCGCATGGCTGGGCGCGCGGGTGTTCCGCGCCCATCACGTGCTCGAGACGCGGCGGGTGCTCGACATGGTCGCCACGATCCGTGGTGACCGGCCGCCGTCGGTGGCCCGCCGCGGGCTCGCGTGAGCGCCGCCCAGTCAACTTTCTCGCCGATCAAGGAGAAAGTGACGTGGTTTGAAGATCAAACCATGTAGATAACTCCAAGATCGGCGCGGAGAGTGGTGGGTCAGCTCCAGCGGAGGACGCGCTTGCGCCAGGCGTACAGGAGACCGAGGGCGAGCAGCCCGACGAAGATGCCCATCTCCACGACGGTCGCCACCCCGAAGCCGGCGGTGTCGAAGATCACCGCCCACGGGAAGAGGAACACGCTCTCCACCGCGAAAAGCACATAAAGGTACGCGTAAACGTAGTAACGGATCTGGGCCTGGGCCCAGTCCCCACCGACCGGGTCGAGCCCGCACTCGTAGTTCTCCCATTTGCCGGGGGTGTCGGCGGGTCGGTGTGGCCGTAGCACTCTGTTAGCACCGAACGCCGCCGCGAAGAACAGCGCGCCGGCCAGCAGAAGCAGACCGAGCGTGGCATAGGAGCCCAGGTATCCGGTCACACCAGCAGCTTAGCTCTGGCGATGACTGTCGGGTGCCTGTCGCAGGGCTGTGCCGCGGTGCCCGAGGGTCGATAATGGACGCCTTTGGGTTCACCGCGCGCCGCCCGGGGTGTCGAACGGTCCGGCGTCACGGTGCGTAGTAGTAATAAAAGGTCACGCCCCAACAAAAGATGCCGAGGTCCATTCGATGGAACCAGGCCAAGGTCCTCCGGAAACGCCGACGTACGCTCGGAGTGAAGGAAGGAGCGGGTCCCTTCGGGCCCGTCGCCCGATGCTGCGCGACGGCGACCACCCCCACCCGCCGTCACCGAGGAGGTCGACCACGTGACCAAACAGGTCCGCCAGCTGGATCGAGTGGTCATTCGTTTCGCCGGGGACTCCGGCGACGGCATGCAACTAACCGGCGACCGGTTCACTTCGGAGACCGCGCAGCTGGGTAACGACATCTCGACCCTCCCGAACTTCCCCGCCGAGATCCGCGCACCGGCCGGCACGCTGCCCGGCGTGTCCAGCTTCCAGGTGCACTTCGCCGATTTCGACATCCTCACGCCGGGTGACACTCCCGACGTCCTCGTGGCGATGAACCCGGCCGCGTTGAAGGCCAACCTGCGCGACCTGCGGGCCAGCGCGGACATCATCGTCAATACCGACGAATTCACCAAGCGCAACCTCACCAAGGTCGGCTACACCAGCAACCCGCTCGAAGACGGCTCGCTGGAGGGGTACGTCCTGCATCCGGTCGCGCTGACGTCGATGACCGTGCGCGCGCTGGAGAGCTTCGAGATCTCCAAGAAGGACGCCGAGCGGGCCAAGAACATGTTCGCCCTGGGCCTGCTGTCCTGGCTGTACTCGCGGCCGCACGAGTCGACGATCCGCTTCCTGGAGCGCAAGTTCGCCGCGCGTCCGGAGGTGGCCACCGCCAACGTCACCGCGTTCAAGGCCGGCTTCAACTTCGGCGAGACCACCGAGGACTTCGGCGTCCGCTACGAGGTCAAGCCCGCGAAGATGCCGCCGGGCGACTACCGCAACATCACCGGCAACTCGGCGCTGGCCCTCGGCCTGGTCGCGGCCGGCGTGCGGGCGAAGCTGCCGGTCTTCCTCGGCGCCTACCCGATCACTCCGGCCAGCGACATCCTGCACGAGCTGAGCCGGCACAAGCGGTTCGGCGTGACGACCGTCCAGGCCGAGGACGAGATCGCCGCGATCGGGGTGGCGCTGGGCGCCTCCTACGGCGGTGCCCTCGGGGTGACGAGCACGTCCGGCCCCGGCGTGGCGCTCAAGAGCGAGACCATCTCGCTCGCGGTGGCGCTCGAGCTGCCGCTGCTGATCATCGACGTGCAGCGCGCCGGCCCCTCGACCGGCATGCCGACCAAGACCGAGCAGGCCGACCTCAACATGGCGCTGCACGGCCGGCACGGCGAGGCGCCGGTCGCGGTGCTCGCCCCATGCTCCCCGGCCGACTGTTTCTACACCGCGCTGGAAGCCGCCCGGATCGCGCTGACCTACCGGACGCCGGTCATCCTGCTCTCCGACGGTTACATCGCCAACGGCTCCGAGCCGTGGCGGCTGCCGGCCGTGTCCGACCTGCCCGACCTCCAGATGGAGTTCGCGAGCGAGCCGAACGGGCCGGAGGGGCAGTTCCTCCCGTACCTTCGTGATCCGGAAACGCTGGCCCGCCCGTGGGCGGTGCCCGGCACCGCGGGCCTGGAGCACCGCATCGGCGGCCTGGAAAAGGCCGACAAGACCGGTGACATCTCCTACGACCCGGCCAACCACGACTTCATGGTCCGCACCCGGGCCGCCCGCATCGAGGCGATCGAGGTGCCGGATCTGGAGGTCGACGATCCGGAGCGGGACGCCCGGGTCCTGGTGCTCGGATGGGGCTCCACCTACGGGCCGATCGGCGCCGCCTGCCGCGCGCTGCGCCACCGCGGCCTGCCGATCGCCCAGGCCCACCTGCGCTACCTCAACCCGATGCCGAAGAACCTCGGCGACGTGCTCGCCCGCTACGACCGGGTGGTCATCCCGGAGATGAACCTGGGCCAGCTCGCCGGCGTCATCCGGTCCAGGTACCTGATCGACGCGCTCGCCTACAACCAGGTCCGCGGCCTGCCGTTCACCGCCGCCGAGCTGGAGAACATGCTGGAAGAGGTCGTAAAGAATGCCTGACATACACGGGGCTCCGCGCCCTGAAGGCCCCCCGAATGCCCGGAGCCGGCCTGCGGCCGGCCGCCAGCTGACGCTCACCACGAAGGACTTCAAGTCCGACCAGGAGGTGCGCTGGTGCCCCGGTTGCGGTGACTACGCGATCCTGGCCGCGATGCAGTCGTTCCTGCCGGAGCTGGGCATCCCGCGCGAGCGGATCGTCTTCGTCTCCGGCATCGGCTGCTCGTCGCGCTTCCCGTACTACCTCAACACCTACGGGATGCACTCCATCCACGGCCGCGCGCCGGCCATCGCGACCGGCCTGTCGGTGTCCCGGCCGGATCTGTCGGTGTGGGTCGTCACCGGCGACGGGGACGCGCTGTCGATCGGTGGCAACCACCTCATCCACGCGCTGCGCCGCAACGTCAACCTCAAGATCCTGCTGTTCAACAACAAGATCTACGGGCTGACCAAGGGCCAGTACTCGCCGACGTCCGAGCTGGGCAAGATCACCAAGTCGACGCCGGTCGGGTCGGCCGACTCCCCGTTCAACCCCATCTCGCTCGCGCTGGGCGCCGAGGCGTCGTTCGTCGCCCGCACGATCGACTCCGACCGCAAGCACCTCCAGTCGGTGCTGCGGCAGGCGGCCGACCACCGCGGATCGGCGTTCGTCGAGATCTACCAGAACTGCAACATCTTCAACGATGGCGCTTTCGACGTGCTCAAGGAGCCGGCGACCCGCGACGACTTCGTGATCCGCCTGGAGCACGGGCAGCCGATCACGTTCGGCAAGGACGGCGAGTTCTGCGTGACCCACCCGCCGGGCGCGTTCGGGCTCAAGGTCATTCCGACCGCGCAGGCGGACCCGACCGAGATCATGGTGCACGACGCCACGGTCACCGAGCCGGACTACGCGTTCGCGCTGTCGCGACTGCCCGGTGAGGACCTGCGCAACACCCCGATCGGCGTGTTCCGGTGCGTGGACCGGCCGTGCTACGACGACCTGGTCCGCGGCCAGGTCGACACGGCGAAGGCCAAGCTCGCCGGTGAGCCCAACGCGGAGCTGGGCGCCCTGCTCAACTCCGGCGACACCTGGACGATCGTGTAAGGAGGGTCCCCCTTCCAACGCTTAATGCGGTAGGGGGACCCTGCTAACGGCTCACGAGCCGGTGCGGGTGAAGCGGTCGGAGTCGACCGCGAGATCGGGGTGCTCCACAGTCAGCGCCACCGCCACCGCGTCGTCCAGCGACAGCGTGCCGCCCTCGGCATATGCCGCGTCGAACACCACGTCACCGAGCGCGGCCCGCACGACCGTCTGCTGCTCGCGCCAGTACGCCCCCAACGCCCCCGACGAGGCCAGGTGCAGCCGGGCGCGGGTGGCCTGCGCGGCGCCGAACAGCCGCGCCGCCGTCAGCGGATCCCCGCCGGCCGAGCAGCGCACCCCGATCGCGTTGAGCGTCTCGCAGGCCCGGGAGTGGAACCCGTAGCCCATCCGCGAGCGCAGCGCCACGACCAGGTGGTCATGCGCGGCGACGACGTCCCCGCGGCCGAGGGCGACCAGACCCAGGAGCATGTCGACGGTACGCCTGCCGCGCTCGGCCGGCCGGGAGGCTTCGAGGGGCCGGGCGTTGGCAAGCAGGTCGGCCGCCTCGTCCAGCGCGCCCCGGCGCCACAGCATCTCCGCCAGCGTGTACACGGCGGCGAGCGCGTCGGCCGGCACCTGCTCGCGCCGGGCCCAGGCGATGACCTCCCGGCAGGCCCGTTCGGCGTCGTCGGGCCGGCCCATGTCGAGCAGCGGCGCGCCGCGCCCGGCGAGTACCCGCGCCAGCAGGCCGACGTCTCCGGCCCGGCGCGCGGCCGCCTCGGCGCGCTGGGAGAAGCGCAGCTCCTCCACGTACTCGCCGTCCGCCCCGGCCTGCACCGAGTGCACCAGGTAGGCGGCGGCCAGCTCGGCCTCGGGCACCTGCTCGCCGGTGGCGCTGATCCGCTCGTACATCCGAAACAGCCACAGCCGCCCCTCCCGGGCCAGCCCGCGCTCGCGCCACCACTGGTCCAGGTCGGTCGCGAGGACCAGGCCGGGCCGGGCGTCACCACGGGTCGCCGCCCAGTGCAACGCCGCGCGCAGCTCGGCCGCGAGGGGATCCAGCGGGTACAGCGACAGCGTCACGGGCCGGCCGTCGGCGTCGACGCGGGCCGCCTGGACCTGGTCGGAGCACCAGCGCACGTGCCGGTCGCGCACCGCCGGCTCCTCGTCGGCGTTGGCGAGGGCCCGGGCCGCGTACGCCCGGACCGGGTCGAGCATCCGGTAGGTCGCACCGTCGGCGCGCGGCTCGGCCTGCACCAGCGACTTGTCGACCAGCTTCACGAGCGGGTCCAGCGGATCGGTGCCGAACATCGACTCGATCGCCGGCAACTCGACCGGGCCGGCGAAGACCGACATCCAGCGCAGCAGCCGCGCCGCCCGGTCGTCCAGCGTCCGGTACGACCAGCCGAGCGCGGCCTGCATCGTCCGGTGCCGGTCGGCCGGATCGCCGCCCGCTGGCTCGGCCCCGCCCACCGGCTCGGCCCGGCCGGCATCGAGCGTGCCGAGCAGATCGTCGAGGCGTGCGGCCAGCTGGCCGGCCGACAGTATCCGCAGCCGGGCCGCGGCCAACTCCAGGGCCAGCGGCAGGCCGTCGAGCGCGGTGGCGACCCGGGCCAGCTGCGGGATCTCGTGCGGCGCCGCCACCTGGCCGCCGCGCGCGGCGGTCGCCCGGTCGAGCAGCAGGGCCACCGCGTCGCTCGGGCCGCCGCCAGCGGGCGGGCGCACCGACAACGGCGGGATCCGCCACACCACCTCGCCGGGCAGGCCGAGCGGTTCGCGGCTGGTCGTGAGTACCCGGGCGTCTCTGCCGCCGGCGAGCAGCCGCGCGACCAGCGGGGCCGCATCGGGCAGGTAGGCGTCACAGGTGTCGAGCAGGAGCAGCATCCGGCGACCGGCGGCGTGGTCGGCGATCGTGTCGGCGATGCCCCGGCCCGGCTCCGGCCGGATGCCCAGCGCCGCGGCGACCGCGACGTCGACCAGCGCCGGATCGCTCACCGCGGCGAGATCGACAAACCACACCCCGTCCGGGTACTCGTCGACGACCACCCGCGCGGCCTCCACGGCCAGCCGGGTCTTGCCGGCCCCACCCGCGCCCACCAGCGTCACCAGGCGGTGCGCGTGCAGCAGGTCACGCAGCCGGTCGCGCTCGGCGGAGCGCCCGACGAACGAGGTGACCTGGGTGGGCAGGTTGTGCGCCGACGCCTCCGAGGTACGCGGTCGCGGGAACTCCCGCGCCAGCCCGGGCCCGACCAGTTGGAACAGCCGCTCCCGCCCGTCGAAGCCGCGCAGCCGGTGCAGGCCGAGGTCGAGCAGCCAGGTGCCGTCCGGGAGTTCGCTACCGTGCGTGGCGGTCGCGGCGGAACACAGGATCTGGCCGCCGTGCGCGGCGGACGCCACCCGTGCGGCCCGGTGCACCTCCGGGCTGGCGTACTCGCCGCCTACCGGCTCGGCGTGCCCGGTGTGCAGGCCCATACGCACCAGGGGCTTCGCCTCCGGCACCGGCCAGTCGTGCGCGGCGAGTGCACGCTGGCCCGCGGCACACGCCGTGAGCGCCGCGCTCGCGTCGCCGAACGCGACGAAAAGGGAGTCCCCTTCGGTGAACAGCTCGGCGCCGTCTGCTGTGGACAGTGCCGTACGCAGCACCCGCCGGTGCTCGGTCAGCACCGACCGGTACCTCCCACCGAGCATCTGAGCCAACCGGGTCGACCCTTCGATGTCGGTGAACAGAAAGGTCACCAGCCCGGCAGGCAGGTGCATCCGTGCCGCCACGCGTGAACCTCCGCCCCCTGCCAGTCGCCCTCATGCTGCCGTACGCCCGGCGCGCGCACATCGTAGAAACGGCTGGCCTGGGACCGGCCCAAGGTTTCAACCAGGGCTGATCCGGGCTGGCCAGTGAACACGCGTGCAACGGCCGAGGTGTCTCGGCAGGGGTAACGAGGCGCCTTAGGCGCGGTTGTGGGCCGTACAGGTGAGATCGGCTGCCCGTACGGCGGGTTCGTCGATCAGCAGCCGCAGCCTCCGCCACAGCAACCGCCGCCCCCGCCGGCCGGCGCCGGCCCACCGGTGCGCCCCGTTACGGCCACAGTGGACAGTAGCTTGACCGTGTCGCCGTGCCCCTCCGGGCAGGGGGCCGGCGCGCCGGCGTCGCGCATCGGCCGGTTCAGCTCGAAAGTGGCGCCGCAGCTGCGGCAGCGGTACTCGTAGCGGGGCATACGTCCAGGCTAACCCGCCGGTCGACCGCGCCTTCCAGCGCGTCGTACCGGTGGTTCGGGCCCCATCGGGTACGACAATGCCGGGCCAATGGGCGATACTCGGTCTCGTGCGACAGGGGAACCGGGCGGCAAAACCGAACACGGCGCGGCTGCGACCGGCGGTGCCTCCCCAACGCGACCGGGAAACCCCGGCCCAGGTCCCCGTCGACGGCCCGGTCGAGGGCTGGGCCGATGTTCCGAGCGATAAGCCCGAAACATCCGAGTTGGCCGCGCCCGACGCCGAGACCGGGATGGCGGAGCCGGCAGCCGCCGAGGCCGTTGAGCCCGCTGCCGTTGAGCCCGCTGCCGTTGAGCCCGCCGCCGTTGAGCCCGCCGCCGTTGAGCCCGCTGCCGTTGAGCCCGCCGCCGTTGAGCCCGCCGCCGGGCCGCCCGCAGCGGAGGCCACCGCGGACGAGCCTGCCGCGGGGCCGGACAAATCGGAAACCGCTCGGCCGGCCATCGCGACCCGGCTCCACCGGCTGCCGAGCCCGCGCCACCTGCGCGTGCCTCCCACACTCCGTGAGCGACTGCGCCGCGCGGGCACCTTGATCGCCGCCTGGCCGCACCGCCCCGCCGGTCGCGTGGCGCTGCCCGGGCTGCTGATGCTGGCCCTGGTCGGGCTGTCGGTCTTCCTGGGCGGATACGTCGTCCCCGCGCTGCCCACCTCGACGCACCGGGCGTTCGCGATGCTCGACAACGCCCCCGACTCCGGCGTCCCCGAAGTGCCGGGTAGCGAGGTGCCGGGAGGCGACGGCACCGATCCCGACGGGCCCGACAACCTTCTGCCGACCGGAGTGCCGGGCCAGACCACCAGGACGGCGACCAAGCCGGCCGACCTTGCGGGCTGGGCGACACCGCTGGCGGCCAAGCTGAACATCCCGCTGCCCGCGATGGAGGCGTACGGATACGCCGAGCTCGCGACGGCCGTCGCCCAGCCGGGCTGCCAGTTGCGGTGGACCACGCTCGCCGGGCTCGGCAAGGTCGAGTCCAACCACGGCCAGGACCACGCGACGCTGTCCCCGGACGGCAAGGCGCTCCCGCCGATCATCGGTGCCCCGCTGGACGGGCAGGGCGGCCGTGCGGCGATCGCCGACAGCGACCAGGGCCAGATCGACACGGACAAGACCTGGGACCACGCGGTCGGACCCATGCAGTTCATCCCGTCGACGTGGACCAAGTACGCCGCGGACGCCAACGGGGACGGTCTCGCCGACATCAACGACATCAACGACGCGGCCCTGACCGCCGCCCGGTACCTGTGCACGAGCAACCACAACCTGTCGACCGCCGGAGACTGGTGGGCTGCGATTTTGTCCTACAACGCGGTCCAGGCGTACGCCCAGGACGTCTTCAACGCCGCCAACGCCTACGGCGTCCGCAGTCGCTGATCGGTGCGGGAGCTAACTTAATCCTGCCTAAAGACTTCCGTCAGGGGCGGAACATCGGCAAGCTATGAGCCGTGCAGGTGCGCGAGTGGGATCCGGCGACCGCTCCGGCCGAGGAGATCGAGGCGGTGTTGCGCACGCTCAACGTGATCCTGGCGGCTGACGTGCCCGAGGACCCGCCGTGGCGGCTCGACCATTTCCGGGAATACCTGGCGGTCACCATGCCCGGCGAGCGGCGGGTCTGCTGGGTCGCCTCCGACCACGACGAGCTGGTCGGATACACGAGCATCCTGCTGGTCGGTGGCATCGCGGTGCTGGAGCTGCTGGTGCGCCCCGACGCCCGCCGGTCCGGGGTCGGCAGTGCCCTGCTGGCCGCCGCCGCCAAGCGGGTCGACGCCGAGGGGTTCGACTCGATCGGGGTCGAGGTGATCGGCGGCACGCCCGCGGCCGACTTCTACGAGGCGCAGGGCTTCCGGTGCGCGTTCGTGGAGATGCGAAACCTGCTCGACCTGTCCACCGTGGACTGGCTGCGGCTCGGCGCACTGGCCCAGGGCGTCGGCTCGGGCTACCGGATCGAGTACCACCCGGGCGGGCCGCCCGAGGCGATGTTCGAGGAGTACGCGAAGGCCAAAGCCTCCGGGCGCACCACGCCCGCGTTCGACCTGGAGCTGCGGCCCAGCTCCTACGACAGCGACCGGCTACGGGCCAGCATCAGCACGCTGCACGCGCGCGGCCTGAAGCCCTACATCGTGCTAGCCGTGCACGAGCAGTCGGGCACGGTGGCAGGGCTGACCGAGGTCGTCGTGCCGGCGCAGCGGCCGACGCGCGCCGACCAGTACGACACGATCGTCGTGCAGACCCACCGCGGGTACGGGTTGGGCCGCGCCCTCAAGGCCCGGATGCTCTTCGAGCTACGCGCCGCCGAGCCGCAGCTGCTGGACGTGCAGACCTGGAACGCCGTGGGCTACGAGTCGATGCGCCGGGTCAACGCCGAGCTGGGCTTCCAGTCCGACCGCGAGTGGCGGGAGTACGAGGTCGACGTCGACGAGCTGCTGCGCCGCCTGGACGCGGCGGCATAGCGCCGGCTACGGCCATTCGGCCGGCGGCTGCCACCGCCACCACCACCGGTTCCACGGCCAACGCGGCAGCAGAGCAAAGCACGGGTGGGAGTAAGTCCCCCGGCGGGGTCGGCGCGCAGGGATCAACGCAGGCGGGTGAAACCAGAGCGAGTTAGCGCAGGCGGGGCAGCACCTGCATCGCGTACAGCTCGCACAGCTCCCGATAGTTCGGGCCGACGTTGGCGACGTAGACCTCGTCGAAGCCTGCCTTCTCGAACTGCTCGATCATGGCGAGGTGACCATCGGGGTCGGCGCCGAGCACAAAGGACTCCTTGAGCATCTCCGGCTTCACCAGTTGGCTGGCCTGCTCGAAGTGCTTGGGCGAGGGCAGCACCTGGGACAGCTCGCCCGGGAGGCCCGCATTGGGCCACTTCTCGTGCGCGATCTTCAGCGCCTCGTCCTCGGACTCGGCGTAGCACGCCTTGAACCCGGCTTGCGCCGGCTTGTCGCCGCCGCCGTTGTCGCGGAAGCGGCGCACGAGTTCGGCGTCGGGCCTCGTGCAGACGAAGCCGTCACCGATCCGCGCCGCCAGGTCCACCGCCTTCGGGCCGAAGCCGGAGACGTATACGGCCGGCGGCTGCTCCGGCAGCGTGTAGAGCTGCGCGTTGTCGACGACGTAGTACTCGCCCTGGTGGTCGACGAACGCGCCCGACCACAGCTCGCGCATGACCTCGACGGCCTCTTCGAGCATGGCGAGCTGGACATCGGCGGACGGCCACGCGTCGCCGAGGATGTGCTCGTTGAGCGCCTCACCCGAGCCGACGCCGAGGATGAACCGGCCCTCGTGCAGCACGGCGCTGGTCGCCGCGGCGTGGGCGACGATCGCCGGATGCAGCCGGGTCGTCGGGCAGGTCACCGCGGTGCCGCCTTCGCCTGCTCGATCAGCTCATTGGGTCCGAACTCTTCTGACGACAGGAAGTATCCGATTCGCATATCGGTCGCATACCCGCCCAGGACGGGTTGACACGGCTCCCGCCAGCCGTCGAGGACGACCCGGGTTCAGCCCTGCCGTCAGTAGCCCCGACGCAACAGCCTGGCCGCCTCGACGGCCCAGTACGTGAGGATGATCTGCGCGCCGGCGCGGCGGATCGACGTCAGCGTCTCCAGGATGACGCGCTCCCGGTCCAGCCAGCCGTTGGCGGCGGCCGCTTCGACCATCGCGTACTCCCCGGACACCTGGTAGGCGGCGACCGGCACGTCGACCGCACCGGCCACGGTGGAGATCACGTCCAGGTACGGCAGCGCGGGCTTGACCATGACCACGTCGGCACCCTCGGCGACGTCCAGGTCGACCTCGCGCAGCGCCTCGCGCACGTTGCCCGGGTCCTGCTGGTAGCTCTTCCGGTCGCCCTGCAGCGTGGACTCCACCGCCTCGCGGAACGGCCCGTAGAACGCCGAGGCGTACTTGGCCGCGTACGCCAGCAGCGCGGTGCTGGTGTGCCCCGCCTGGTCCAGCGCGACGCGGACCACGCCGACCTGGCCGTCCATCATCCCGGACAGGCCGAGCATGTGCGCGCCGGCGTCGGCCTGGGCGAGCGCCATCTCCGCGTACCGGTGCAGGGTGGCGTCGTTGTCGACGGAGCCGTCCGCCGCGAGGACGCCGCAGTGGCCGTGCGAGGTGAACTCGTCCAGGCATAGATCGCCCATCACGACCGTGGCGTCGCCGACCTCGCTGACCACGTCGCGGATGGCGACGTTGAGGATGCCGTCGGGGTCGGTGGCGCCCGTCCCGACCTCGTCACGCTCGTCCGGTACGCCGAACAGCATCAGCCCGCCGATGCCGGCCTGCACCGCGTCGACGGCGGCCTTGCGCAGCGAGTCCCGGGAGTGCTGCAGGACGCCGGGCAGCGAGCTGACCGGGCGCGGCTCGCTGAGCCCTTCCCGGACGAACAGCGGCAGCACCAGCTCCGCGGGGGCCGGTCGGGTCTCGGTGACCAGGCGGCGCATGGCCGGTGACTGGCGCAACCGGCGTGGCCGGACGTCGGGAAAGGACATCGTCGTCACCCCTCCTCGCGGAAAACGCCTAGCGGTAGCGCAGAGCGGTCGGGCCCTGCACCTTCGAGCCACGGCGCTGCTTGGCCGGCATGGCGGCCAGCTTCTCACGCAGCTCCACAGCGTACGCCGCGAGCGCCTCGACCAGATCGGGGACCGACGCGTGCGGCGGCTGCACATCCACCCGCAGCCCGAACTCGGTCGCCGTCTCCGCGGTCTTCGGCCCGATGACCGCGACCACGGTGCGCGCGTGCGGCTTGCCGGCGATCCCGACAAGGTTTCGCACGGTCGACGACGAGGTGAAGAGCACCGCGTCGAAGCCGCCCGACTTGATCGCGTCGCGGATCTCGGCCGGCGGCGGCGCCGCGCGGACGGTCCGGTACGCGGTGACGTCGTCGACCTCCCAGCCCAGCTCGGTGAGGCCGGCGGCCAGGGTCTCGGTGGCGATGTCGGCGCGCGGCAGCAGGATGCGGCCGACCGGGTCAAGGATCTCGTCGTGCGGCGAGAACTCGGCCAGCAGCCCCTCGCTGGACTGCTCGCCGGTCGGGATGAGCTCGGGCTGCACGCCGAACGCGCGGACGGCGTCGGCGGTCGCCTCTCCGATGCAGGCGATCTTGACGCCGCCGAAGTGGCGCGCGTCCAGACCGTGCTCGGCGAACTTCTCCCACACCGCGCGGACGGCGTTGGTCGAGGTGAAAACCACCCATGCGTACCGGCCGTCGACCAGGCCCTTGATCGCCCGCTCCATCTGGGCCGGGGTGCGCGGCGGCTCGACCGCGATCGTCGGCACCTCGCACGGGATCGCCCCGTACGCGCGCAGCCGCTCGCTCATCGCCCCGGCCTGCTCCTTGGTACGCGGGACGAGCACCTTCCACCCGTACAGCGGACGGTTTTCCCACCAGCCCAGCTTGTCGCGCTGCGCGACACCGGCGCCCAGGCTGACCACGACACGGCCGGCGAAACCGATCACCGCCGTCACCATGCTGTCCACCGTGGACGAGGTCGTGTACTGCGTGTCGCCGGTGCCCTCGCCGGTCACGGCGACCGGCGTGGCCGGGTCGACGCCGGCGGCGAGCAGGCCGTCGCGGACAGTGGCCAGGTCACCGGCGTCGACCGCGAGCGCCGCGGACGAACCCCGGCCCAGCGCCGACGCGATCGACTCGAAGTCGAGCGCATGCACGTCGTCGACGTCGGCCACGGTGCGCACGCCGGGCAGCGGCACGCCGGCATAGGTCGCCACCCCGGCGGCCGTGCCGATGCCGGGGATCACCTCGAACGGCACGTTGGTCCGGGCGACCGCCTGCACCTCCTTGACCACGGAGTCGTGGCCCAGCGGGTCGCCGCCGACGAGGTGGACGGCCGTGAGGCCGGACCGCGCCGCCGACAGCAGGACCTTGGCCACGTCGCCGGGCGCACCTTCGGCGGGCGAGAACTGCGCCTCGTGGTCGGCCTCCGCCTTGATCGCGGTGAGCAGGGGCTCGGACACATGGCGGTCGTAGACGACGTGGTCGGCGGTGACCAGGGCGTCGTACGCGCGTCGGGTGAGCAGGCCGGGGTCGCCGGGACCGGCTCCCACGAACACCACACGGCCAGCGGTTTTACGGGTACGGGTCATGCTGTACTCCCCAGCACAGAGTCAGCGCCTTCGGCGAGCAGATCGGCGGCGAGTAGCCGCCCGACCCGGTCGGCGTCGGCGAGCGTTCCGGTGCGCGACAGCCGGACGGAGAAGGTCCCGTCCGGACTGAACACGGCACCGCGCAAGTAGATCTCCAGACCGGTATCGCCCTCGGCGATCTCGGCCAGAGCGGCGACCGGTGCGGAGCAGCCGGCCTCCAGGTCCGCGAGCAGGGCACGCTCGGCGGTGACGGCGGCACGGGTGGCCGGGTCGTCGAGCGCGGCGAGCAACTCCAGCAGCTCGCCGTCGTCGTCCCGGCACTCCACGGCGAGCGCCCCCTGAGCCGGGGCGGGCAGCATGAGCATCGGGTCGAGGATCTCGGTGGCCTCGGCCGCGCGGCCGAGGCGGGACAGGCCGGCGCGGGCCAGGACGACGCCGTCCAGCTCGCCCTCGGCGACCTTGCGCAGCCGGGTGTCGACGTTGCCGCGAATCGGTTCGCAGACGAGGTTGCGCCCCAGCGCGTTGATCTGCGCGATCCGGCGAACGGCGCCGGTGCCGAGCCGGGCTCCGTCGGGCAGCTCGGTCAGGGTCAGGTTGTCCCGCGCGACGAGCACGTCGCGGGGGTCCTCCCGCGGCGGCACGGCGGCGATGGTCAGGCCCTGGCCGGGCGCCGTCGGCAGGTCCTTGTACGAGTGGACGGCGAAGTCGATCTCTTTGGCGAGGAGGGCGTCGCGCAGCGCGGACACGAACACGCCGACCCCGAGGCTCGCCACCGGCGCGCTGGACCGGTCGCCGGCCGTCGTGACCTCGACCAGGTCGACGTCGCGGCCGGTCTTCCGGCGCACCGCGTCGGCGACCATGCCGGACTGGGCGAGCGCGAGGGAACTGCCTCGCGTCCCGAGACGAAGGGTCACTCCGGGGCCACCTCTCCAGCCGCCACCGCGTCGATGTCGGGCGACACCTCGAGGTCGAACAATGCCCGCAACGCGGCGGCATACGCTTCACCACCCGGCTCGGCGGCGAGCTGGCGTACGCGTACCGACGGCAGGTGCAGCAACCGCTGCACCACCCGGTGCACCGTGTAGGCGACGTCGGAGCGCTGATCGTCACTGAGGTCCGGCCGGCGCTGGCGCAGCCGGCGCAGCTCGGCCTCGACGACCTCGTCGGCGCGGGCGCGCAGGGCGGCCACGGTCGGTGCCACGTCGGAGCCGCGCAGCCAGGTGCGGAACGCCTCGACCTCGGCGACGACGATCGCCTCGGCGGCGCGCACGTCCGCGTCGGCGGGCAGGCCGAGCACCGGTCCGCCCTGCGCGTCGGCCAGGGTTTCGCCGGCCGAGGCGCTCGCGAAGAACGCGTCCCCCGCCAGCGGCGTGCCGGCCGCCGTGCCCAGCCGCTCCAGGTCGACCAGCACCACGCCGGGCAGGTCGGCCACGCCGGGGGTCACGTCGCGGGGCACCGCGAGGTCGAGCACCAGCAGCGGGGACTTCGTGCCGGCGAGCAGCCCGGGCGTCAACACCGGGTCGGGCGAGGCGGTCGCGCACACGACCAGGTCGACCCGGCGCAGCACGGCGGAAAGATCATCGAACGGGACGGCCTCGGCCTTGTAACTGTCGGCCAGCCGCCGGGCCCGCTCGGGGCTGCGGTTGGCCACGTAGAGCCGCCCGGCGTCCGCCCGCCGCAGCGTGGCCAGGGCCAGGGCGCCCATCGCTCCCGCGCCGATGACCAGCGCGTCGGGCGGCGCGTCGGCCGGGAAGCTGTCGGAGCCGTAGACCTGGGACGTTCCGAGCCGCAGGGCCGCGGTGACCACGCTCTGCCCGGCCCGGTCGATCCCGGTCTCGGTGTGCGCCCGCTTGCCCACCCGCAGCGCCTGCTGGGTCAGCTCGTGCAGCAGCCGGCCGGCCGTGCCGTGGTCGGTGGCGATCGCGTAGGCCTCGCGCAGCTGCCCGAGGACCTGCGCCTCGCCGACGACCATCGAGTCCAGCCCGGCGGCCACCCGGAAGGCGTGCCGGACCGCGTCGGCGTCGTAGTGGACGTAGAGGTGCGGGGCCAGATCGGTGACCGCGCAGCCGGCCCGCTCGGCGAGCACCGCGCCGATGTCGGCCAGGCCGCCGTGGAAGGCCGACACGGCCGCGTAGATCTCGACCCGGTTGCACGTGGACAGCACGAGGGCCTCTCCCACGTATTCCTGGGAGAGCAGGCGGGTGAGCAGTTGGGGTGTCTGGTCCGCGGTGACCGCGAGGCGCTCCAGCAGGGAGACGCCGGCGGTGCGGTGCGAGACGCCGACGAGGAGCAGGTTCACGTTGCGAGTGCCTCCCCGGGGAGCGGTAGGTTGACCCGCCCGTTGCCGTTCACCGACGGTACCGACGTCAGGGCCGACTTACGGTGCTCGTGGAACGACAGGATCTGCAACTCGATGGCGAGGTCGACCTTGCGGACGTCGACGCCGTCGGGCACGGTCAGCACGCAGGGTGCGAAGTTGAGGATGCTGGTCACCCCGGCGTCGACCAGCAGGTCGGCGACCCGCTGGGCGGCGTGCGCCGGCGTCGCGATCACCGCGATGGAGATCGCCTCGGCGGCGACAACCTGGTTGACGTCGTCGATGTGCTGGACCGTCAGGCCGTTGATCTGCTCGCCGACCCGCGCCGGGTCGGCGTCGAAGAGGGCGGTGATCCGGAAGCCGCGGTTGCCGAAGCCGGCGTAGCCCGCCAGCGCGTGCCCGAGGTTACCGACGCCGACCAGCGCCACACCGCGCCGCTGGGTCAGGCCCAGGACGTGCTCGATCTGCGCGATCAGCAGGGCGACGTCGTATCCGACCCCGCGAGTGCCGTATGAGCCCAGGTGGGAGAGGTCCTTGCGGAGCTTGGCGGAGTTGACGCCGGCGGCCGCGGCCAGCCCTTCGCTCGAGACCGTGTCGAACCCGGTCTCGGCGAGGTGGTGCAGGGCACGCAGGTATTCCGGCAGCCGGGCCACGGTGGCCTCAGGAAGGTCCGGAAAGACGGCCCCGTCCGGAACTCCGGCGGCTTGCCCGGTGCGCTGCTGGCTCATCTGACTCCGAGACGACGAACGGTTTTGGGAGCCCGTCGCAGCACGTCCCCGGGGGTTGTGCTATCAAGGCCCGACGTCGTAACAGAGTAGGCGCTTGTGAACGCTTGCACAAACTGGCGATCTTGAAGAACGTCGTGGTCAGCAGCCAGCCGCCGCACGTCACAGCTCGACAGATGCCCGGTCGGTAGGGCTAGCCTCACCTTCAATAGGCCGGCCGGCGGGATGGGGGTGAGGCAGCCCGATGCCTAGCGTTTCCGGCATGACGACGATGACCGCTCCGCGACCGGCCGCCGCCGGCTCGCCCCTCGCTCGGCTGGTCCGCCATCTCGGGATCGACTCGGTCTACCTCCTGACCGGGTTTCCGCTGGCTCTCGTGAGCTTCGTCGTCCTGGTGACCGGCCTCTCCGTCGGCGGGGGCCTGCTGGTCATGCTCGTGGGCATCCCGGTGCTGACCGCGACCCTCTACATCGCCCGCGGTTTCGCCCAGGTCGAGCGGTGGCGCGCGGCGAAGGTGCTCGACGCTCCGCACATCCCCGGCGCGTACCGGCGGCCAGGGCCCGACGCGGGAACCTGGCGGCGGATGTTCGCGCCGATGGCCGACCCGCAGTCCTGGCTGGACGTGCTGCACGGAATGATCATGTTCCCGATCGCCACGGTCACCTGGTCGCTCATGGTCACCTGGTGGTCCGGCGCCATCGCCGGCGTCTTCTACGGCCTGTACGACTGGGCGCTGCCGCACTCTCCGGACGACTACGAGCTGACCGACATCCTCGGGATGGGCAACACCCCGGTCGCGCGCATCACCCTGAACACCGCGATCGGCATCTTCTTCCTGTTCACGCTGCCGATCCTCAGTCGGCTCTGCGTCCTCGTGCAGGCAGGCCTGAGCAAGGCGCTGCTGAGCGGAGTGACGGAGCTACGCGGGCGCATCTCCGGCCTGGAGCAGGCCACGGCGACCGCCCAGTCGCAGACCGCGGCGGCGGTGTCGGCCGAGGCGACCGCTCTGCGCCGGCTCGAACGCGACATCCACGACGGCCCGCAGCAGCGCCTGGTCCGGCTCGCAATGGACCTCGGCCGGGCCCAGCACCAGCTCGACACCGACCCGGTGGCGGCCCGGACCACCGTCGCCGAGGCTCTCGCGCAGACCCGCGAGACCCTCGACGAGCTGCGCGCCCTCTCCCGCGGCATCGCCCCACCGATCCTCGTCGACCGCGGCCTCACCGCCGCCGTCGCCGCGCTCGCCGGCCGCTGCACGGTCCCGGTCGACCTGGAGGCGCCCGAGCTGGGCCGGCTCGACCCGAGCGTCGAGTCGACCGCATACTTCGTGCTCGCCGAGGCCCTCACCAACGTGGCCAAGCACAGCCACGCCAGCGACTGCCAGGTCACGATCCGCCGCGACCCGGACAGCGACGGCGACCATCTCGTCGTCATCGTCGTGGACGACGGCGTCGGCGGCGCGGCGCTCGCGAAAGGGCACGGCCTGGCAGGCCTCAACGACCGGGTACACGCGGCGGGCGGCGACCTGATCCTGAGCAGCCCGCCCGGCGGGCCGACCACCGTCTGCGCCCGGCTGCCGTGCCGATGACCGCCGGGCGGCTGGCAGAAACAGCGCTCCGCGTCGTCATCGCCGACGACGCGGTGCTGCTGCGCGAGGGCCTGATCCGGCTGCTGGCCGAAAACGGCCACGAGGTCGTCGCCGCCGTCGGTGACGGTCCGGCGCTGGTCGAGGCGGTCCGCGCGCACCGGCCGGATGTGTCGATCGTCGACGTGCGGATGCCGCCCAGCCACACCGACGAAGGGCTGCGGGCGGCCGTCGAGGCGCGCGGGCACGTCCCGGGGGCGCCGGTGCTGGTGCTCAGCCAGTACGTGGAGGTGTCCTACGCCGCGGACCTGCTCGCCGACCGGCGCGGCGCGGTGGGCTACCTGCTCAAAGACCGGGTGGCCGAGGTGGGTGAGTTTCTCGACGCGCTGCGCCGGGTGGCCGCCGGTGCCACCGTCCTCGATCCCGAGGTGGTCGGCCAACTGCTCGTCCGGCGCCGCCGCGACGACCCGCTCCGCACGCTGACCCCGCGCGAGCGCGAGGTCCTCGCCCTGATGGCCGAGGGCCGGTCCAACACGGCGATCGCCCGCGACCTCGTCGTCACCGAGGGCGCGGTCGAAAAGCACGTGCGCAACGTGTTCGCCAAGCTCGGCCTGCCGCCCGACGAAGAGCAGCACCGCCGGGTGCTAGCGGTGCTGGCCTACCTCCGCGGCTAGCCCGACCGCTTGACGGGCCAGGGCGACCGCGTCCAGCAGGGTCGACGCGACCGGCGCCCCGGTCTCCACCAGCCGGTCCGGGTGCGTGAACCCGCCGCCGTAGAGCACGCAGGCCGCACCGGCCGCCGCGGCGGCGTGCGCGTCGTCGGCCGAGTCCCCGATCAGCACCGCGTCGGAGCCGGCGATGCTGAGCGCGGACAGGTGCTCGACCAGGTGGTCGGCCTTGTGCCCGCCGCCGACCATGCCGGCCCGCAGGCCGTCGATGCGACCGAACATCGCGTGCAGGCCGCGCCGGGTCACCTCGGGCACCAGCTCGTCGTGGAACCACATCGACAACAGCGACTGGGTCCCCGGCCAGACGCGCATCGCCTCCTCGGCGTCGGCGGAGAGGGCGCAGTCGAGCAGCCCGTCCCGGTACGCGTCGTGGTAGACCCGGTCCAGCTCGATGAACTCCTGCCGGCTCACCGGCCGGCCGAGGACGAACGAGTAGTACGCGGCGATCGGGCGCCGGAAGTCGCGGCGATGGTCGTCGGCGGTGATCGCCGGCGCGCCGAACACGCCGAGCGAGGCGTTGGTCGCCGCGACCACGAGGGTCAGGTCGTCGAGCAGGGTGCCGTTCCAGTCCCAGACGAGGTGAGCCACGCGGGCAACTCTAACGACCCAGATCGCGCAGCAGCCTGGACTCCTCGACCCGCCAGTAGCCGTGCTCCCTGCCGTCGAGGAGCACCACCGGGATCCGGTCGCCGTACTCGGCCTCCAGCTCGCCGTCGCCGGCGATGTCGATCTCGTGCCAGCTCTCCCCGGACGCCTCGGCCACCCGCGCCATCGCCTCCTTGGCGACGTCGCACAGGTGGCAGCCGGCCCGGGTCAGCAGTGCCAGCCGGTCAGCCAAGCAACTCACCCTTCCGCACCTTGCCGGTCGCCGACCGGGGCAGCGACGGCACGAACTCCACCGCCGTCGGGCATTTGAACCGGGCCAGGTTCTTCTCGCAGTACCCGATCAGCTCCTCGGCGGTGACCGTCGCGTCGGCCCGCCGGACGACGAACGCCTTCACCGTCTGCTGAGTGTAGGGATGCGGCACCCCGACCACGGCGGCCTCGACGATCGCCGGATGGCTGGCCAGCACCAGCTCGACCTCGTGCGGGTAGACGTTGAAGCCGCTCACGATGATCAGCTCGCCGAGCCGGTCGACCAGGAACAGGTCGCCGTCGGCGTCGGCGTATCCGATGTCGGCGGTCGACCACCACCCGTCGGCGTCCGGCCCGCCCTGCCCGTCCGGCCAGTACCCGGAGAAGAGGTTGGGGCCGCGGGCCACGATCACACCGGGGTCGGTGCCCGGGCTCTCCGGTGAGTCGTAGTCGAAGTCTCCGGTGAAGTCGTCGTCGATGCCCTCGTCGTCGACCTCCCCGACGACCTGCCCCTCGGCGTCGATGAGCTTGATCTCGACGTCCGGCAGTGGTCGTCCGATCGAGCCGACCTTGGGGGCCTTCTCGCCCAAGGTGGTGGTGAGCACCGGGGCGGTTTCGGTCAGCCCGTACCCCTCGTACACCGGCCGGCCGACCACCTGGGCGAACCGCCGCGCGGTGGCGACGTCCAGCGGCGCAGCGCCGGACACGGCCACCCGGACGTTGCGGAACCCCTCCACGAGCTGGTCGCCCATCAGCGACCAGGCCACGAACATGGACGGCACGCCGACGACCACGGTGACGTCGTGGCGGCGGATGCGGGCGAGGGTGTCGGCCGGGTCGAAGCGCTCCACCAGCACGCCGGAGGCGCCGTGGTATGCGATCGCACCCAGCCCGGTGTTGAGCCCGTAGGAGTGGAACAGCGGCAGCGTGAGCAGCACAATGTCGTCGCCGGTCACCGGCGGTGGGTCGATCGCGGCGAGCTGGACGTGGTTGGCGAGCAGCGCCCGGTGCGACAGCATCGCGCCCTTGGGCATCCCCGACGTGCCCGAGGTGTAAAGCAGGACGGCCAGGTCCTCCCCGCCGCTCGCCACGTCCTGCGGACCGGCGAACGCGGCCACAAGGTCCACGAACGGCCGCGCGTGGGCGCTCTTGCCCTCACCCAGGGAGTACGCGTGGCGCAGAGCCGGCGCCTCGATCTCGGCCACCGCCGCCAGAACCGTCGGCGTGGCCACGAGCACCTCGGCGCCCGAGTCGGTGAGCACGTACTCCAGCTCGCGCGGGGTGTAGCCGGGGTTGACCGGCACCACGACGAGGCCGGCGCGTAGCGCGCCGAAGTAGGCGGCGGCGAACTCGGGCACGTTGGGCAGCGCGATCGCGACCCGCGGGGCCACGTCACCGGTCTTGGCGACGAGTTGCCGCAGCCCGGCCGCGACCGCGTCGGCCTGCGCGTCCAGCTCTCCCCAGGTCAGGACCCGGTCGTGCCAGTGCAGGGCCCGGCGTTGACCGCCGTCCCGGGCGGCGGCGCGGCGCACCAGGTCGGCGACGTTACGAACTTCTCCGTCCAGCACCCGCTGAGTGTATTGCCCAACCCATCCGGCGTCGGTACGCCGTCCGACACGCCGAGGCGCGGGTTACGTAATCCGGCCACACTTGATTGAGTAATGACGGCGCGTGGCCAACGACGTCGATGTGCGTGGTGTGGGGTTTAGTCCGGCGCGTCGGCTCAATTCGGGTGTGTCGTCCCCGCAGAACGCACACGTTGTGCAACGGATCGTGTGGCGGGTATGCAAATACTGGATCTCCGTGTAACCAGGTGCCCACGCGTGGGTGATGTGCTCCCTGAAATCAGCGAGTTGATCCACCCGCTTTTGATCGAGTTGGTACCCCTTCCCCCGAGGAGACGCAGTGCCGTTGTTCGCACCGCATCAGCACCTCTTGGGAGTGAGGTGGGGCGCCGGATCCGCCGCACCCACGACCCGGTCAACCGGACTGCCCACCGCACCCGGGCGGCGGGCGCTGCGGGAGGCGGGCGGTGAGTGAGCTGTCGGTAAGTGCGGACGTTCTCGCGGCGCGCATCGCCCTCAGCGAGGGTCTCGAGCTGATCCGCGAGACGATCGCCGCTGCCACCCGCGGAGACGGTGGCCTGCCCCGCACCCGGCAGCGCCCGCACACCAACGAGGCTCCCGGCACCCGGGTGGCGCCCGGCTCCAACGCCGGACCACTCGGCGCCCCTCCCGGACGCACCACGCCGGAGGTCGGCGCCACTCCCGACTCCTCGGCATCCGACGCGCTCGCCGTCGGCGTTGCCGAGCCGCGGACCGGCACCGACGGCCCGGGTTCTGGCTCGGGCGCGGGCTCGGGTGAGCCGCCCACCGGGTACCCCAGCCGGCCGGACCCGTCCGACGCCGCCGCGGCCGTGTGGTCGCTGGTCGAGCGCGCCCAGGCCGGCGACGCGGAGGCGTTCGGCCTCATCTACGACCGGTACTTCGACACCCTCTTTCGGTTCGTGTACTTCCGTGTCGGCAACCGGCAGCTCGCCGAGGACCTCACTGCGGACACGTTCCTGCGCGCCCTCAAGCGCATCAGCAGCTTCACCTGGCAGGGCCGCGACCTCGGCGCCTGGCTGGTCACGATCGCGCGCAACCTGGTCGCCGACCACTTCAAGTCCGGCCGGTACCGCCTGGAGGTCACCACCGGCGACGTGCTCGACACCGAACGCGAGGACCGAGGCCCCGAGGGCAGCCCGGAGTCCGCGGTCGTCGACCACATCACCAACATCGTGCTGCTCAAGGCCGTCAAGCAGCTCAACCCCGAGCAGCAGGAGTGCATCGTGCTGCGCTTCCTGCAGGGGTTCTCGGTCGCCGAGACGGCGCAGGCCATGCGGAAGAACGAGGGCGCCATCAAGGCCCTCCAGTACCGTGCCGTCCGCGCGCTCGCCCGGCTCCTGCCCGACGGGTTCCAGCCGCTATGAGTGCGGACCGCCGGCGCGCGACGTCGCGAATTGTGCACCACGTCACGCTTTACGCGCCCGTAACCAGAACCGGGCGAAAGCAGTTGGATGGGGTACGACCGACGGCTGGGTGCCCGCCGGTGCCGGCGGCGCACCACGCCGCCACGCCGCGCCAGACCGCCGCGACGAGCGAAGGGGGGTGCTCGCGGTGAGGACACCTGTTTTCCACCGCAAGCGCGCCGAGCGTTTCGCGCAGCTCCTCGACGAGGCCGGCGGCGCCCGTCGCCACCACGTACGTTCCCGGGCCGACCACGAGCTGGCCGACTTTGTCGAGGTCAGCCGGCGGCTTTCCCGGATCGACTTCGGCGTGCGGGCGGACCCCGAGTTCCAGGAGGGGCTGCGCGCCATGCTGATGGCGACGATCGAACGTGAGGGCATCGGGGCCACCGCCGTCAACACCCCCGAGCCGCCGGCGCGCCGCCGTCCGGCCGGCGAGTCGAAGATGTCCTGGCTGCCGGCACGCAGCCGGCGGGCCCGCAGCGCCGTCGTCGTCAGCCTCGCGGTCGGCACGCTGGCCGTGTCCGGCATGTCGGCGGCCAGCGGCGAGGCGATGCCGGGCGACACGCTCTACGGCATGAAGCGCTCCACCGAGCGGGCCCAGCTCGCGCTGGCCAGCTCGCAGGTGAGCCGGGGCCAGCTCTACCTGGAGTTCGCGAAGACCCGCATGAACGAGGCCGCCGCCGTCCGCGGTGACGCACCCGGCCTGGCCATCGTCCTCGACGACATGGACAACGAGACCAGGCAGGGCGTCAAGCTGCTCACCACGTCGGCGATCGACCGGCGCGACACCGCGCCGCTGGACGCGGTGGACGCGTTCGTGGCCACGCAGCGGCAGACGCTGACCGGGATGCTGAGCGCGGTCACCGGTGGCGCCCGTAACCGCGCGGTCGGCTCGCTGCAGACGCTCGACAGCGTCAAGAAGCGCACCGAGGCGCTGCGCGGCACGCTGCGCTGTGGCGACTTCACCGGTATGACCAGCGACGACCTGGGCCCGACACCCGGCCGCTGCGTCGCGCAGGGGCCGCCCCAGCCGTCGACCACCGGCGGTGCCAACGGCGCCACCGTTGGCGGCTCGACCCCTGCCACCGACGGCGGCCCCGGGGTGACCGGCGGGCTCGGGGTCGGCGGCGCCACGTCCGTGCCCGGCGGCGTCAAGGTGCCCAACCCGCTGTCGACAGGCCAGACCGGCGGGGCGACCGGCTCGCCGACCGCGCCGAGCACGCCCGAGGACACCAGGCACTCCGACGAGAGCCTTCTCGACAGGATCGGCCACCTGCTGGGCGGGACATACCACCAACTGGGGTAGTTCAGACACGAAAGGGCGTCCGGTAATTTTCGGACGCCCGTTCGGGTATGTCCGTATCGATCGGCCCGGCAACCGTCCACCTCCTGGGACCGGCCCGATACCCTTCACAGGGCGGCCACGAGGGCCGCTCTTGACACGCCAGCCCATCGCGGGAAGGGGGCGAAAGAGGATGGCGAGCAGGCTCAGCGCCCGTCGCCGTGGCGCACGCGGCGGCGCACCGTCGACAAAGCTGATCGACCCGGCCGCGGGCTGGGCGGCGGCAGAGGTCGAGGCCGCCCTCACCCCGCCCGCCGATCCCAGCGCGGCCGCGTTCTTCGACGTCGACAACACGATGATGCAGGGCGCGTCGATCTACTATCTGGCGCGTGGCCTCGCCGCGCGCAAGTACTTCACCACCGGCGACCTGCTGCGCTTCGGCCTGCAGCAGCTCAAGTTCCGGCTGCTGGCCAGCGAGGACGCCGGGGACGTCTCGTCGGCCAGGGACGCCGCGCTGGCGTTCGTCGCCGACTGGCGGGTCGATGACCTGGAACGGCTCAGCGAAGAGATCTTCGACGAGCTGATGGCCGAGCGGATCTGGGCCGGCACCCGCGCGCTCGCGCAGCTGCACCTCGACGCCGGCCAACGGGTCTGGCTGGTCACAGCGGCACCTGTCGAGCTGGGCCGGGTGATCGCCCAGCGGCTCGGGCTGACCGGTGCCCTCGGCACCGTCGCCGAGGTGCGCGACGGCCGCTACACCGGCTGCCTCGTCGGCGACCTGCTGCACGGCCCGGCCAAGGTCGAGGCCATCACGGCGCTCGCCGAGGCCGAGGGCCTGGACCTCGCGCGCTGCTCGGCCTACAGCGACTCGGTCAACGACGTCCCCATGCTGTCCATGGTCGGGCACGCCGTGGCCGTCAACCCCGACTCGGCGCTGCGCCGCAAGGCCCGCGAGGAGGGCTGGGAGATCCGCGACTTCCGCACCGGGCGCAAGGCGGCGAAGGTGGCCGTGCCCGCCGCCCTGGGCACCGCCGTCGCCGCGGGCGCCCTCGTCGCCGGCGTGACAATGGCCCGCCGCCGGCGCGGCTCGCATATCCGGCGCGGGCTCACCGGGCGATTCGCGGGGTGAGCGCGCTCGCCGTCCAACGGCCGGCCAGAACCCGCCGGTACGGCCTGGTCAGCCTGGCCGTCGCGGTGGCGGCGGCCGCGACGTTCCTGGCCGGGTCACCGCCGCGGCGGACCCCGCCCGCGGCGGGCGGCGCCTCGCCCGCGCTGCCCACGCTCGCGCAGGCGTTTCCGGCCGCCAAGCCTTCGGAAGCGCCGGGGCTGCTCACCGGCGGCGCGGTGTTCACGCCGCTGACCTACCTCGACGCCCGCACCGCCATCGGCACCGCCCCCAGCGCGGACAAGTCGGCCGCGCGCCTGCTGCTACGCGCGGGCAGCGAGCCGCCCCGCGAGCTCCGGAACGTGCCCGCCGACCAGAACCCGCAGTTCGCCGGGTTCGTGGCCAGCGGCGACGACGTGGTGTGGGCGGAGTCGACGGCCGACACGGCGGGCCACGCCCAGACCCGGCTGTGGAAGGCCAACTGGCGCACCGCCGCCGCGCCCACGCCGCTCACCGCCGACACCGGCGACGCGATCTTCTTCAACTCCCAGTACGACCTGGTCATCGCCGACGGCCGGGTGCACTGGGCCGCGGCCGCGCGCAGCCAGGACATCCGGACCGAGGTGCGCTCCGTCCCGCTGGCCGGCGGCAAGGTGAAGGTGCGCACCGTGCCGGGGGCGTACTCCCTGTCGGCCTGGCCCTGGCTGGTCAGCGCGGGCAGCGGCCAGTCCGGCCCGGTCGACCTGGTCAACCTGCAGACCGACCAGAAGGTGCACGTGCCGGCCGCGCAGACGGAACTGTTGTCGTGCAGCCCAGCGTGGTGCCGGGTGCTCGTCCTGACCGGCACCGGCGGTCCGGCCCGGGTCGACCTGATGCGGGTGGACGGCTCGCAGCGCCAGCGGATCGCCGGCGGCCAGGCCAGCTCGTCAACGGCCGACGTGGGGCTGCTCGACCGCTTCGAGGTGCTCTCGCAGAACGGCAGCACCGGCTCGCCCACGAGCAGCCAGCAGCTCATGCTCTACGACACGACGAAGAAGACGACGCTGCTGGTCTCCAACGGCGTCGGCATGGTCTTCGCCCGCGCCGGCGTGCTCGCCTGGTCCACCGGCGACAACGAGGCGCTCGTCTGGCACGCACTGGACCTGCGCACGCTGCGGTGACTAGGCCGACCAGGGATCGGGGCGGCGCTCCAGCAGCCGGTACAGGGTCTGCTGGATCGTCTCGCGGACCTGGTCGGCGAGGTTGAACACCGCCATCGGGTCGTCGGCCTCTTCGGTGCGGCCCTCCGTCGAGATCGGCTCGCCGAACTCGATCAGCCACTTGCTCGGCAGCGGCACCATGCCCAGCGGACCCAGCCACGGAAACAACGGCGTCACCGGGAAGTACGGTGTGCCCAGCAGCCGCGCCAGCGGCTGGATGTTGCCCAGCAGCGGATAGGTCTCCTCGGCGCCGACGATCGACGCCGGGATGATCGGCGTGCCGGTGCGCAGGGCCGCCGACACGAACCCGCCGCGACCGAAGCGCTGCAGCTTGTACCGATTCGCGAACGGCTTGCCAACGCCCTTGAACCCCTCCGGAAACACGCCGACCAGCTCACCGGCCGACATCAGGCGCTCGGCGTCCGGATTGCACGCGAGGGTGCTGCCGGACTTGCGCGCGACCTCGGACAGCCCCGGCATCCGAAAGACGAAGTCGGCGCCCAGCAGCCGCAGGAAACGGTGCGACGGGTGCTCGTCGTGCACGGCGACCGCCAGCATCACCGCGTCGATCGCGACCGTGCCCGAGTGGTTGGCCACGATCAGCGCCGGCCCGTCATCGGGCAGGTGCTTCACCCCGTAAGTCTCGATGCGGAACCAGGAGCGGTAGAGGGGGCGCAGCAGCGGCAGGAACACCGACTCGGTGAGCTGCTTGTCGAAGCCGAACTCGTCGACGTCGTAGTCGCCGGTGAGGCGCTGGCGCAGCAGGGCCAGCGCGCCCGCGACGCGCCGGTCCCAGACCTCCGGCGCGGCGGGCTCGGCTGCCGGCACCGGTACACCGTCGGTCATCGGTTCCCTTCCACGGCGGTTCGCGCCCGTCGGATACGTTCCAGGATCACGTGCTCGGCCGCGCGTACCGCGTCCGGTCCCACTGGACCGAAACCGGCGCCGCGGATGAAATCATCGAACGCGGCGGCCGTGGAGCGCGGCTCGAACCCGAACTCCTCGATCAACCGGGTGGTGTCCACGACCCGGCCGTGCACGAAGAGGTCGAGCTGGTCGAGGGAGAAGTCCAGCGCGCCCGAGCTCTTGGCGAAGCCGGCCACCGCGGACAGCCCGGGCTCGACCACGGGGAACGCGATGCGCCCGGCCCGCCGGATCGCCTGGGACAGCGTCAGCACGCCGCTGCCGGCCACGTTGTAGGTGCCGGGGTGGTCTTCGACGATCGACCGGTGCAGCACCTCGAGCGCGTCGTCGACGTGGATGAACTGCAGCCGCGGGTCACGCCCGAGGACGGTGGGCACGACCGGCAGCGCAAAGTAGCGGTTGAGCCGGGTGCCGGCGCGCTCCCCGATGAACGGCGCGAACCGCAGCACCGTGGCGACGACGTCGGGGCTGCGGCGGCGGAAGCCACGCACGTACCCCTCGATGTCGAGCACGTCGCGGCCGAAGCCGCCGCGCGGCGCCTCCAGCGGCTCGGTGTCCTCGGTGAAGACCGCCGGGTCGCGAAACGACGCGCCGTAGGCGGCCGTCGACGAGCGCACCACCAGCTTGCGCAGCTCGGGCGCCCGCTCGCAGGCCGCCAGCAGCTGCATGGTGCCGATGACGTTGAGTTCCTTGGTCGCGCCCCGGCCGCCCGACTGGTAGTCGACAGCCGTGGTGATCGACATATGGGCGACCGCTTCGACGCCCTCGTCACCGAGCAGTCGCGCGATGTCGGGGCTGCGCAGGTCGACGCGGCGCAGGTCGACGCCGTCGAGCAGACGGGCCAGCTCGCCGGCGGGAGCGCCGAGGTCGACGCCGATCACCCGCTCGACCCGCGGGTCAGCGGCCAGCCGGCTGGCGACCTGAGCGCCCAGATGGCGAGCCACCCCGGTGACCAGCACGACTCTGGGCGCGCCTACGCGCTCGCTGCGTTCGCTCACGCAGAACTCCTCCGGCTGGGCACAATCAGGCGGCACCGGATGAGAAGGCCGGTGCGCAGGGCGGAACTATTGCCACTATTGCCCGAACACGGAGCGCGGGCACGTACCCGTCAAAGGTACGCGCCGACGCGCCGCGCGGAGGTCATTTGCCGAGGCGGCGACGCTGGACCCGGGTCTTGCGCAGCAGCTTGCGGTGCTTCTTCTTGGCCATGCGCTTGCGGCGCTTCTTGACCACTGAGCCCATACGACTGTCCCCTTTTTCAGGTGCGTGCAGGTGCCCGCCGTCGCCGTAGGCGCCGGTAGGCACGCTGATTGTTGGCGGGTCCCAGGGTAGCCGGCGCTCGGCGTGATCGGAAAACAGGTCACTCAGTGCGCAGCGCCACTACCGGGTCGAGCTTGCCGGCGCGCTGGGCCGGGACCACGCCGAAGATGATGCCCACGCCGACCGACACGCCGAACGCGAGCGCCAGCGACCACCACGTGATCGCCGCCGGCACCGGCGACAGCGCCCCGACCAGCAGCGCCGACCCCACCCCCAGCCCCATCCCGAGCACCCCGCCGAGGCAGGTCAGCAGCACCGCCTCGAAGAGGAACTGCAGCCCGATGTCCCGGGGCCGCGCGCCGACGGCCTTGCGCAGACCGATCTCGCGGGTCCGTTCCCGCACCGACACCAGCATGATGTTGGAAACACCGACCCCACCGACGAGCAGCGAGATGCCCGCAATGGCCGCCAGCACGCCGGTCAACACCCCGAGGATCTTTCCGAGTACGCCCAGAATCTGCTCCTGGGTCACCGCGCTGAACTCGGTGTCGGGGTGGCGGCGGGACAGCTCGGCGGTGATCCGGCGGCCGAGCTCGTCCACGGTGGCGGAGTCCGGCGCCTTCACCCCCAGCCCGTCCACGCGGGAGGTGTTGAACAGCCGGTGCGCGGCGGTGATCGGGATGTGCACCTCGTTGTCCCGGTTGACCCCGAGGCTCTGCCCGAGCGGCGCGAACACGCCGACGACCCGGAACCGCACGCCCGCGATCGTGATCTGCTGGCCGATCGCGTCCCGGTCGCCGAACAGCGTCTTGGCGACCGAGGAGCCAAGCACGGCTACCCGCCGGTTGGTGTCGACGTCGGCCCGGGTGAGGTACGCCCCGCGGGCCAGCCCCCGTACGAACACCTTGGGCGTGCTGTCGGTGACCCCCAGCACGCTCGTGAACTCCTGGGTCGTGCCGGCGCGGACGGTCTCGCCCGAACTGACCGTGGCCGCCACCCGGTCCCGGTTGCCCACGATCCGCGCGACGGCGTCCACGTCGGACAGCTCCAGGCGGGAGACGCTGGGGGCCGCGCCGAAGTTGACCTTGCCGGGCACGACGATGAGCAGGTTGGAGCCGAGCCCTTCGACCTGCGACTCGACCTCCTCCTTGGCGCCGGTGCCGATGGCCACCAGCACGACGACAGCCGCCACCCCGATGACCACACCAAGCATGGTGAGCCCGCTGCGCAGCCGGTTGGCGCGCAGCGCTTCCAGAGCGACCCGCCACGCCTCCGCGAGCCTCATCGCTCCCCCACGATCTCGCCGTCCTGCATGGTGATCGCGCGGTGCGCCCGGGCGGCCACCTCGCGGTCATGCGTCACCACGACCACCGCTACGCCGCGCTCCACGTTGAACTCTTCCAGCAGGCTCAGCACGGCCTGCCCACTGGCGGTGTCGAGGTTGCCGGTCGGCTCGTCGGCCAGCAGCACCGCCGGCTCGGTCACCAGCGCCCGCGCAATGGCCACCCGTTGCTGCTCGCCGCCGGAGAGCTGGTTGGGTCGGTGCTCGCGCCGGTGCCCGAGCCCGACCAGGTCCAGCGTCGCGGCGGCCCGCCGGCGCCGCTCCCCCGCGCGGACCCCGGCGTAGATCAGCGGCAACGCGACGTTGTCCAGCGCGGAGGTGCGCGCCAGCAGGTGGAACGACTGGAACACGAAGCCGACCGTGTGGTTGCGCAGCTCGGCCATCTCCGGCGGGGACAGCCTGGCCACGTCCCGGCCGTCGATCAGCAGCCGGCCGGAGGTCGGCCGGTCCAGCCCGCCGAGCAGGTGCATGAGCGTGGACTTGCCCGAGCCGGACCGGCCCACGATCGACAGGTAGTCGCCGTGCCGGACCTCCAGGGTCACCCCGCGCAGCGCATGCACCGAGACGCCGTCCAGCTCGTAGGTCCGCGTCACGTCGTAGGCGGCGACCGCGAGATCGCTCACGGCAGCTGCTGGCCGGTGCGCACCTGGTCGGCGCCGCGCACGACGATCCGGTCGCCGCTGGAGATGCCGGAGACCACCTGGACGAGATCCTGGCCGGAGACGCCGACCGTCACCGGCGTGCGGACCGCCTTGCCGTCGCGCACCACCCACACCGAGTCCCGCCCGCCGGAGCTGAAGACCGCCGCGGCGGGGACGGCCACGGCGTCGCGCGCCGCCCGCACGGCCAGGTGCGCGACCGCGCTCATCCCCGGCCGGGGTGCGGGTGCCGGCCGCCCGTCGCCGTACCTGCCGCTGCCCACCGACAGCCGCACGCGGTAGGAGACGCCGCCCCGCGAGGACGTGCCGGGCAACAGGTCGACCGACCGTACGGTGGCGTCGTAGCGGGCCCCTGGCGCGGCGTCCAGCTCCACGCTGCCGGTCACGCCGGGCGTCACCAGCAGCACGTCGGTCTCGTCGACCTCGGCGACCAGGCCCAGCTCGGAGGTGTCGACGACGGTGACCACCGGGGTGCCGCTGCTGACCCGGGCGCCGGGAAGCACCGCACTGTCGACGCCGGGCCCGCTCGGCGGGGCGCCCGAGCCCGCGCCGAGGCCAGCACCGCCGGCGCCGGAAGCCGCCGCGCCACCGGCGGCCGAGCCGCCCGCGGCGCCGATCAGGTCGGTGAGCGACGGGCCGGACGAGCCGGACGCGGTCCCGCCGAGCTGCACCACGCCACCGATCGGAGTCTTGAGCGTCAGCGCGTCCACCGTGGACTTCGCCACGTCGTACGCCGCCTGGGCCTGCACCCGCTGCGCGGCGGTCAGCGCGCTCATCGCCTGGCCCACCCCGGCGAAGCCGCGCTGGACGGAGTTGATCAGCGCCTGGGCCGAGGCCGCCGCGTCCCGGTAGGCCCGCTCGCCGGCGTCGACCTGGGCCAGCAGTGCGGCCTTCAGGTTCGGGTCGGCGACCGTCTGGGCGTGCTCGCGCGCCTGCTTGAACGCGGTAGCCGCATCCTGGTCCGTGCGCCGCTGTGCCGCGACCAGCTCCCGCGACGAAACCCCCGGGCTGCTGCCGCCGCCGCTCAGTGCGTCGAGAGCGCGCTCGGCCTGCGCCAGCCGGTCGCGCGCGCCCGGCGAGTCGATCACGGCGAGCACCTGCCCGGCGGCGACGGTCTGGCCGGGCTGCACGCTGAGCGCCCCGAGGGTGCCGTCCGCGGGCGCGGTCAGGACCGCCACGCCTTTCGCGGTGACCGACGCGGACGCGTCGACGACTTCGGTGACGTCAGCGCGGGAGACGCTGCCGATGGTGATGTTCTTGACCTTGTCGGTACACGAGGCAGCGGTCAGCGCGACCAGGGCGAGCGCGACAAGAACCGCACCCACCGGACGACGGGCTGAAGCGAACTGCGGCGAGGGGTCGCGGCGCACGAAGCCATGGTATTGCGGCCGTTCGAGCCCTATTGACCCCTGTCAGTCCAGATTCCGCTTCACGTAGGCCGCGCAGTCATGGATGATCTCGGCCCAGTCGGTGCCGAAGATCGTGGTCGACGCGTCGGCCGCGGGCGCACCCTGGCGCACCACCGCCTCGAAGAACTGGAGCATCTTGTCTTCGCCGAAGCGCTCGGCCAGCCGCCGTACGGTGAGGAAAGCCACCCCGTAGCGGGCGCTGGCGTCCTCGGTGGAGGCGTCGGCCGGCGGCTCGGCCAGGCTGGCCAGGTCGGTCGGGTTGCCCTGCCGCACGTAGCGCCGCGACGCGTTCAGCAGCTCATAGTCGCGCAGCGGCCGGCCCACCATCCGCACGTACTCGGCGATGCCCTCGACCAGCCACCACTGGCCGGAGTAGTCGCGGGTGACGCCGGCCAGCGCGACGACGTGCGTGAACTCGTGCCGCAGCGTGTCGACGACCTCGCCGCCGTTGACCCGCTGCCCATTGAGCACGATCTCGGTGTCCCGCTCGGTGATCGGCATCGCGTAGCCGGCGACCCAGTCCGCCTGGTGCACCCCGTACCAGCTGGTCCACTCGTCCGGGCCGGCCAGGAAGACCAGGTATCGGCCGGGCGGGGTGGCCCACCGGGCGTACCGGTCGGTGACCGCCGCCGCCTCCTCGGCCGCCTCCAGCAGCGCCGGCACCCGGCCGGCGTAACGCGGCGGCGCGGCCACGACGACCCGCGAACCGATGGCGACGCGCAGCTCGGTGACCTCCCACGGCCGCGGCCCGAGATCCGGACCGCCGGAGGCGCCGAACTCGACCAGCCGCGGCGGGCCGCCGGTCTCCGCCCACCGGGTCGGCACCGGTATCGCCACCGGCGTGCAGCCGGGTTCGCCGAAGCAGTACCCGATCTTCACGCTGGCCTGCCAACCGCCGTCGACCGGGCTGGGATCGGCGGCCAGCGTCTCGGTCCAGCCGGCGATGTTCATGGCGCGCAGCGCGGTGAACCGCCGGCGCAGGGTGTCGAGCAGCGCGGACGCGGCTGGGTCGGCGGGCGCGAGGAACCCGGTCTGGTCACCGCGCAGCAGCGCCTTGGCCTGCTGGTCGAGCACCGTCTGGATCTGCGCGCGCGCCCAGGCGTGCCGGGTCACGGCCGGGTCGCCGGGGTGCGGGCTGTGGGCCCGCGCCGCGGGGGCCTGCACGACACCGGCGCCCGCCGGCTGTTTCGCGGCCGCAGAGGGATGGACCGTCAGCGCTGAGTCGTGCGCCGGCCACCAACCCCGGTCCACCGCCATCGCCCCCGGGCCGCCGACCAGCGTGAGCACGCCGGCCAGCCCCAGGCCGAGCCGTACGCCGAGACCGCGCCGGCGGCGGTGCGTGGCGGGCCGGGTGGGCGGGCCTGTGGGTGGGACCGGCGGGCCGGTGAGCGGGACCGGCGGGCCGGCATCAACCAATATGGCTGTCTCGCCGGGCTCCTCGGTCACGATCGAACGGTACGCGAAACCCACGCGAGCGCGCTCCCCCGGTCAGCCGACCAGCTTCGTCCCCCTGGAGGATCACTTACGGGACGTCAGTGCCCGCGCGAAGAACCCGACGTTGGCAGGGCGCTCGGCGAGCCGGCGCATCAGGTACCCGTACCACTGCGTGCCGTAAGGGACGTAGACACGGACGGTGTAACCGGCCCGGACGAGCCGCTGCTGCTCCTCGGGCCGCACCCCATAGAGCATCTGGAACTCGAACTCGTCCGGTGTGCGGTCGAACCACTTCGCGCGGTCCTCACCGATGGCGACCAGCCGGGGGTCGTGGGTGGCGACCATCGGGTACCCGTCGCCGGACATCAGGATGTTGAGGCAGCGCACGTAGGACTTGTCCACGTCGAGTCGGGACTGGTAGGCCACCGACTCGGGCTCGTTGTAGGCGCCCTTGCACAGGCGCACCCGCGAACCCGGCACCGCCAGCTCCCGGCAGTCGGCCTCGGTGCGCCGCAGGTAGGCCTGCACCGCGACGCCCACCGTGGGGAAGTCCTCGCGCAGCCGCGCCAGGATCTCCAGCGTCGAGTCGGTGGTGGTGTGGTCCTCCATGTCCAGGGTGACCGTCGTCCCCGCCTCCGACGCCTTCGCGCAGATCGCCTGGGCGTGCTCCTCGGCGACCTTCTCGTCGAAGACCTGGCCGAGCGCGGAGAGCTTGAGGCTGACCTCGGCGGCCGGGGTCAGCTCGGCGGCGGCCAGCCCGTCGAGCAGCGCCAGGTATTCGTCGCGCGTCGCCTCGGCCTGCGCCGGCGTCGTCGTGTCCTCGCCGAGATGGTCGAGCGTGACGGCGAGCCCGTCGGCGACGAGGCCCCGGGTCACCCGCAACGCATCGGCGGTGGTCGTGCCGGCCACGAACCGGTTGACCACGTCGCGGGTCAGCGGAACCTTCTCAACAAGCCGCTCCACCTGCGAAGACTGGGCGGCAGCAAGGATCACCGAACGGAGCATGGGGTGAGCGTAGCGCCCGGCGGCGGCTGGGGTGTCCGGACCACCTGCCGCATATCGTCCGGCCGGGCTAGGGGGAAACGCGATTCGTTGACTACCTTTGTCGCGTGGACTTCGACGCGTACGCCCGGACGGCCGTCGACATCGTCAATGCGCCGCTGGCCGACATGGCCGACCTGACGGAGCTGTTCGGCGAACAGGACTGGCTGGCCGAGGACGCCACCGAGCGCGACCTGGCGGCGATCAAGCGGGCCCAGAAACGCCTGCGCGACGTGTTCGAGAACGGCTCGGCCGGCCGCGACGCCGCGGCGGTGGAGGAGCTGAACGCACTGCTGGAGGCTTACCCGATCCAGCCGCGCATCTCCGGCCACGACAAGAGCGACTGGCACATGCACGTGACCGGTCGCGGGTCGGCGGTCAGCTCGGAGTACCTGGCCGGGGCGGTGTGGGGCCTGGCCGTGTGGCTGTGCGAGCACGGCAGCTCCCGCTTCGGTGTTTGCGCCGACGAGCGGTGCGGCAACGTATACCTGGACACGTCGTCCAACTGCTGCCGCCGCTTCTGCTCCGAGCGCTGCGCGACCCGCTCACACGTGGCGGCGCACCGCGCCCGCAAGCGCGCGGCCGGGTCGGAGACGGGCCTCGACGCGGTGCCCACCTCGCCGGCGGCCGTGGTCGCGAGCAGCTCGGCTCCCGCGGTCGGCTCGGCCCGCCAGCCCGCGACGATCGCCTGACCCGCATACGTCTGCGGGCTCAGGCGTCCACGGTGGTCGGGGTGGCGAGGTGCTGGCGGGCGAACGCCAACGCATCCGCCAGGTCCGCCTCCCGCTCGGCCCGGCTCGCCGACCGGCGGGTCGACACCTCGACTGCCACCGAGCCGGAGAACCGGCGCCGGACCAGCGACGCCAGCAGCTCGGCGCACGGCTGGTTGCCCCGGCCCGGCACGAGGTGCTCGTCGCGCCCCTCACCGGTCCCGTCGCCGAGGTGCACGTGCACCAGCCGGTCGCCCATCGCGGCGGCCATCGCCATCGCGTCCGACCGCGACGCTGCGCAGTGCGAAAGATCCAGCGTGTACGCGTCGAAGCCGGCCACGGTCGGGTCCCAGCCCGGCGAGTACGGCACGAACTCCCGGCCGGCCATGCGGACCGGGTACATGTTCTCGACGGCGAACCGCACCCCGGAGTGGGCCTCGGTCAGCTGCCGCATACCGCTGGTGAAGGTCCGGCCGTACTCCCGCTGCCAGGTGAACGGCGGGTGCACGACGACGGTGGACGCGCCGAGGCTCTGGGCCAGCTCGGCCGAGCGCCGCAGCCGCTCCCACGGGTCCGGGCTCCACACCCGCTGCGTGACGAGCAGGCACGGCGCGTGGACCGACATCACGCGTACGCCGTAGTGCTCTGACAGGCCGTGAAGTGCGCCGGCGTCCTGGCTGACCGCGTCGTTCCACACCATGATTTCGAGCCCGTCGTAACCGAGCGTCGCCGCGACCTCGAAGGCGGCGGCGGTCGGCTCGGGGAAGACCGACGATGTGGAAAGCAGGACGGGTACGGACTTACTCACGGGTTCAGCGTAGCCGTCGCGACCATCGCGAACCCGGCACGCCCCCGCTACGGAGCGAGCGTCCCGGCCGCGACTGCGTCGCCGAGCGGCGTGCGCTGGTACAACACCGATCGGCCGGATCGGGCGCGCCGCAGCAGCCCGGCGCGGCGCAGGACGGTCAGATGATCGCCCACCGCGCCGACCGCAAGATCGAGGCTCGCGGCGAGTTGGGTGGTGCTGGCCGGCTCGTCGAGCGCCACGAGCAATCGGGCCCGCGAGCGACCGAGCAGGTCGGCGAGGGCGTCGGGCTCCACCACGGCGGGCCGCTGCCACAGGGCCGCGCTCCCGCGCGCCGGGTAGATCAGCGTGCGCGGCCACGGCTCGTCGGTGTGCACGGCGACCCCGGGCCAGACGAACACCGACGGCACGAGCAACAGTCCCTGGCCGCCGAGCCGGACCCGCTGATCGGTGAATCGAAGCACGTCGATGCCTCCGGACCGCCAGCGCACACGCGGATGCAGGCCGTCGAGCGCAGCCGCCCAGCCGACCCGGCCGAGCTGCCCGGCCCGGTGCACGACGTCGCGTTCGCAGACCGCCCGCACCTGTGGCCAGTCCGGGGCGAGAAGTTCGTGCCACGCCCGGTCCACTGCGTCCGCCACCCGGGCGACGACGTCGTCGCTGTGCAGGATGGCGAGCACCCGGCGGTCGCGGGTCGGGCGGGCCGCCAGGCAACCGGCGATCTCGCGCCGGGCCTGCGGCAGGGGTGTGGCGCGCACGGCCGCGAGGTCGTCCTCCCAGGTCTGGGCAAGACCATTCGGGGGTACCGCGACGAAGTCGGCACCGCTGGACCGGCTCTGCAGGGCGAGGACAGCGTCCAGGTCGGTTTCCCGGCGCAGCCGCCGGTGGGCGGGCGTCAGGCGGGCCGACCAGTCCGGCGGCAACCGGTGCGACGACAGGCCGTCGAGGATCCGGAGGAGGCTCGCCAGCTCGAACAGCGGCGACAAGGCGAAGCGGGTACGCACCAGGTCGTCGGCGTCCACCTCGAACCGCAGCACACCGCCACCTTACGTCCTTAGACGTAACAGTCGCTGCGAGAGCAAAGCCGGCCTCAGGCTCGAAGCCATGACGACGACAACTGGCCGCGCGACCTACCGGGAGGTACTCGCCGAGCCACGTTTCCGGCTGCTGTTCCTCACGCGCTCCGTGGCGATCGCCGCCGACACGCTGCGCATCGTGGCCCTGTCCGTGCTGGTCTTCGCGGCCACCGGTTCCCCTCTCCTGGGCGCCGTGACCTACGGAATAGGGTTCCTGCCGCAGATTCTCGGCACCACGCTGCTCGGCGCGCTGGCCGACCGGATCCCGCCGCGCCGGCTCATCGTCGCCGGGTACGCCCTCGAGTGCGCCAGCGCGGTCGCGCTCGCGCTGGCGCACTTGCCGGTCGCCGCGAGCCTGCTCCTGGTGGCGGCGATCGCCGCCCTGACGCCGGTGTTCGGCGGGGCCTCCAGCCGGGTGGTCGCCGAGGTGCTGACCGGCGACGCCTACGTGCTGGGCCGGTCGCTGTCGAGCATGGCGTCGTCGGGCGCCCAACTGCTCGGCCTAGCCGGCGCCGGGGTCGCGATCGCGCTGGTAGGTGCGCGCCACGCCCTGCTCGCCAGCGCCGCGTGCCACCTCGGCGCGGCGGTGGCGGTCCGGCTGCGCCTACCCGACCTGGCGCTGCCGCCGCGGGCGGCGGGGTCGACGGTGCGGCAGAGTTGGCTCGGCAACCACCGGCTGCTCGCCGACCGCCGGGTACGGGCACTGCTGCTGGCACAGTGGTTGCCACCGGCGTTCGTCACCGGCGCGGAGAGTCTGATCGTGCCGTACGCCGCTGAGCGCGGCTTCCCGGCCGGCGCGTCGGGGCTGCTGCTCGCCTGCCTGCCGGTGGGCATGCTCGCCGGCGACCTGGTGGTCGGCCGGTTCGTCCGCCCGGCCGCACGGGAGCGGCTGGTCGCGCCGCTCGTGGCGGTACTCGGCGCGCCGCTCATCGCCTTAGCCGCCAACCCGCCACCGCTGATCGTCGCGGCGCTCCTGACTCTCACTGGGACCGGCTTCGCCTACGGCCTGGGACTGCAACGGCGATTCCTCGACGCGTTGCCGCCGGCGCGGCGCGGGCAGGCGTTCGGTCTGCTCTCCGCGGGTCTGATGACGTTGCAGGGGGTGGGTCCGGCCGGCTTCGGGGTGCTGGCCGAACTCACACGGGTCGGTGCCGCGATCGCCGTGGCCGGCGCCGCCACCCTGATCGGGGCCGTGCTGATGCGGACGCTGCGGTCCGGTTAGACCGACTCGAGCACGTCGAGGCGGCGCAGGATAACGCCCTCGCGCAGCGCCCACGGGCAGAGGTCGACGGCGTCGATCCCGAGGCGGCGCATGGCGGTCTCGGCGACCACCGCGCCCGCCAGCAGTTGGTGCGCGCGGCTCGCGCTGACACCCTCTATCTCGGCCAGCGCGGTCGACGGCATCCGGCGGATGAACGCGAGTACCTGGTGCAGGCCGGTGTGGGTGAGCCGGCGCGGGACCCGGGGACCGGCGCTCGACGGCGCGGCGCCGGCGAGCCGGGCGAGCGTCCGGAACGTCTTCGACGTGACCACCGGCCGGTCCCAGGTGTCCGGCAGCGTGCCGGCCGCCCTCTCCAGCTGGCTGTCCACGTACTCGCAGAGCCTGTCGACCTGCGCCGCGGACGGCGGGTCACCGTGCAGCCGCTCCCGGGTGAGCCGGCCGGCGCCCAGTGGCAAGGACAGCGCGACGTCGGGCTCCTCGTCGATCCCCGACGCGATCTCCAGCGAGCCGCCGCCGATGTCGAGGACCAGCAGCCGCCCGGCCGACCAGCCGAACCAGCGGCGTACCGCGAGGAAGGTCATGGCGGCCTCCGCCTCGCCGGAGAGAACCTGGAGGTCGACGCCGGTCTCGTCGCGTACGCGGCGCAGGACCGCGGCCGAGTTGGTGGCGCCGCGGACCGCCGACGTGGCGAACGCCAACAGGTCTTCGGTCTCATGGCCGGTGGCCGCGTCGCGCGCCTTCGCGACCGCCTCGACGAGGGCGTCGGCGCCGCTGCAGCTCAGCCGGCCGTCCGCGCCGATCTTCTCCGCGAGACGCAGCTCGGTCTTCTCGGAGTACGCCGGCCAGGGGTGCGCGCCCTGGTGCGCGTCGACGACGAGCAGGTGCACCGTGTTCGAACCCACGTCCAGCACGCCGAGTCGCATGCGCCAACGGTAGGTCGCGAAGGTGAAGCGCGTAACGTAAGCCCGGTGGTGGAGATTATGGTCGCGGTCGAGGACCCCGGCGAGCCGCGTAGCCGCGAGGTCGGGCTGGACTTTCCGCGGGAATGGCTGGAGTTCGGCGACCCGGCCGACCCCAGGCACGTCATCCGCGCAGATCTGACCTGGCTGCTGTCGCATTGGACGTGCATCTTCGCCCGAGGCTGCCACGGCATCGTGGCCGGGCGGGCCGGCGACGGCTGCTGCTCGCACGGCGCGTTCTTCACCGACTCCGACGACGAGAAGCGGGTGCGCGCGGCGGCCAAGAAGCTCACCCCGCAGACGTGGCAGCATTTCCGGCGCGGCTTCAAGAACTACACCGAGATGGACACGATCGACGGGGAGACCCCGGCCCGGCGCACCGCCACCCGGGGCGAGAACCAGCCGTGCGTGTTCCTCAACGAGGAGGGCTTTCCGGCCGGGGCGGGGTGCGCGCTGCACGCCCAGGCGCTGCGCGACGGCGTGCACCCGTTGGAATACAAGCCGGACGTGTGCTGGCAGTTGCCGATCCGGCGCGACCAGGAGTGGACCAAGCGCCCGGACGGGTCGAAGATCCTGCTGTCGGTGCTCGCGGAGTTCGACCGGCGCGGCTGGGGCGAGGGCGGCCACGACCTGCACTGGTGGTGCACCTCGTCACCGGAGGCGCACGTCGGCACCCGGCCGATGTACCAGGAGTACGAGCCGGAGCTGACCGCTCTGATCGGCAAGGCGGCCTACGGGAAGCTGGCGGAGCTGTGTGCGGCCCGGGTCCAGCTCGGCCTGGTGGCGGTCCACCCGGCGACGGCAGCCGCGGCGGAAGCGGCGACGTTGTCGGCCGCTCCGGCGGAAGCGTCGGCTTAGACGGCGACCAGCGACACCGCGACGACAGCCAGCCCGACGACGGTCGCGAACGCCGCCGCTGCCGGCACGGAGACGTGACGCTCGATCGGGGGCACGGCGCCCGGTGGGTGCGGGTGTGACGCCACCCGCTCGTTGACCGCCGCGATGGCGAGGTGCGCGGCGGCGTTGCCGTTGAGCAGCCCGGCCGTCGTGCTGTGCAGAAACGCGATGACCGGAACGGAACGGCCGGCCTTTGTGCGCACCACCACGCCGCGGCGGGCGTCGACCATCTCCCGGACCGCCTCGTACGGGATGACGGTGCGGGTGAACATGTTGTGCACCTCGACATGGGACGGGCCGGCGACCACCTTGGGCACGATCCCGCTGAGCACGGACATGCTGGCGATCACCAGGGTCACCGCGGTAATGGCGAGCGCTTCGACGCCACCGGCCTGCGTAGCGAACCGCAGCCCCAGCCCGAGCACGGCCAGCGTCATGACGGCGGAGAACAGCACCGTGCCGGTGCGCCGGAACACCCGTCGATCACTCACGGAGGACAGGCTACGGCTCGAACTTGTACCCCAGACCGCGCACCGTGACGATGAACCGCGGCGCCGACGGCTCCGGCTCGATCTTGGAGCGCAGCCGCTTGACGTGCACGTCGAGCGTCTTGGTGTCGCCGACGTAGTCGGCGCCCCAGACCCGGTCGATGAGCTGGCCGCGGGTGAGCACCCGGCCGGCGTTGCGCAGCAGCAGCTCCAGCAGCTCGAACTCCTTGAGCGGCAGCTGCACGGCCTCGCCGCCCACGGTCACCACGTGCCGGTCGACGTCCATGCGGACCGGCCCGGCGGCCAGGGTCGGCGGGGTCAGCTCGCCGGTGTCGCCACCGATCTGCCGGCGCAGCACGGCGCGGATGCGGGCGACCAGCTCGCGGGGCGAGTAGGGCTTGGTGACGTAGTCGTCGGCACCGATCTCCAGGCCGACGACCTTGTCGATCTCGCTGTCCCGGGCGGTGACCATGATGATCGGCACGTGCGACTTGGCCCGCAACTGCCGGCACACCTCGGTGCCGGACATCTCCGGCAGCATCAGGTCGAGCAGGACGATGTCGGCGCCGGTGCGGTCGAACTCGGTCATAGCCTCGGTGCCGGTCGCCGCGACGGACACCTCGAAGCCCTCTTTGCGCAGCATGTAGGACAGGGCATCGGAGAACGACTCTTCATCTTCGACCACGAGCACTCGCGACAACGTCGTTCCCTTCGGATAGCCTATTGCGGATCGATCTCAACTGACTGGGGTAGCGGAAGCGCGGCTTCCGGTGGACGCGCAGGCAGCCGCAGCGTGAACGTAGACCCTTCGCCGACGGTACTGCGCACGTCGACCCGGCCGGCATGGTTGGTGGCGATGTGCTTCACGATCGCCAGCCCGAGACCGGTGCCGCCGGTGGCGCGCGAGCGGGCCTTGTCGGCGCGGTAGAACCGTTCGAAGATCCGGTCCAGGTCGCGGGGCTCGATGCCGATGCCCTGGTCCACGACGTTGATCTCGACGCCGTCGGAGGCCGCGCGGGTGCTGACCGTGACGCAGGTGTTCTCCGGCGAGTACGCGATGGCGTTTTCGATCAGGTTTGTCACGGCCGTCACCAGCTGACTCTCGCTGCCGTAGACGGTCAGGTCCCGCGCCCCGGCGAAGAGCACCTCGATCTCCTTGGCCGCCGCCGGCGTTCGGGTGCGGTCGAGGACCTCGGCCACGATCCGGTCGACCGCGACCGGCGCCAACTCGGGCAGCGGCTCGGCCCCTTGCAGCCGCGACAGCTCGAGCAGCTCGCTGACCAGCCGCCCGAGCCGGGTCGACTCCTTCTGGATGCGTTCGGCGAACCGGCGGGCGGCGGCCGGGTCGGCGTCCTCCTCGGTCTCGGTCGCGTCCAGCAGCGCCTCGGCCAGCAACTGCAGCGCACCGACCGGCGTCTTCAGCTCGTGGCTGACGTTGGCGACGAAGTCGCGGCGCACCCGGGCGACGCGGTGGGCCTCGGTGACGTCGGCGGCCTCCACGGCGACGTGCCCGTCGTCGAGGGCGGACGCCCGGACGTGGACGCCGAGCGGCTCGGCGCTGCCGCCGCGGATGCCGCGCGGCCGCGGCAGGTCCAGCTCCACTTCGCGGCTCACGCCCGCGCGGCGGACCTGCCCCGCGAGAGTACGCACGATGGTGTGCGCGTCGGCTCCCCCGCCGTCCCGGCCGCGTACGAGGCCCATTTCCCAGGCGGCGGGATTGGCGAGGACGGGCCGGTCGTCGGCGTCGAGCAGCAGCACGCCCACGCGCAGCGCCTCCATCGCGGCGCGGGTGAGCGGGCCGCTGGCCGGCAGCGCGGCCGGCGCGGCCGCCTGCTCGACGGCGGCCCGCCGGCTGCCGCCCCGCGGTGGGCCCCCGTTGGGTGTCGCGGGATCGGTGGAGCCGGCGGCCGCGCCCGGCCGAGCGGGGCCGAGGACCCCGCCCGCGTCGTGCGTGCTCCACACCGCGCCGGCGGCGGCCCCCATCCCGGACCGCACGCCGGCGGACCGCGCACCGGCGGGCACGGGGGCACGCCCGCGTCCGGCCAGGACCAGGCCGGCGGCGAGGCCGAGGACGGCGCCGATGAGCCCGGCGCTCACGGCGATCAGGTATCCGGGGGGCACGCATCGATGGTAGGCCGCCCGGCACGCCCGTGATCAGCCACGATGTGGCGTACCGGACGCTGCGTCACATATTGTTCACCCGGTGGCCCGGCGGCGTTCACGCAGGTTCACCGGCCGCAACGCGAGTCCGGCCTAACCTAGGCGCGCCGGACCATGTCGACGTGTCGACGTCGAGACATCCAGGAGAGCCATGCGCGAAGAGTTCCGTTCCGATCTCGCCTACGTCAGCCGGACCCTGGTGACCATGGCCGAGGCGGTCCGCCGCGCGATGCAACGCGCCACCGACGCGCTGTTGAAGGCCGACCAGACCGAGGCCGAGCAGGTCATCGACCGGGACGCCGAAATCAACGCACTGTTCCGCATCGTCGAGGACAAGGTGTACGACGTGGTGGCCCGCCAGGCCCCCGTCGCCTCCGACCTGCGGATGGTGCTGACCGCGCTGCACGTCGCCAGCGACCTGGAGCGGATGGGCGACCTCGCCGAGCACGTGGCGAAGACGGCGCTGCGCCGCCACCCGGCACCGGTCGTGCCGGCGGAGCTCACCGACGTCATCGAGCGGATGGGCGAGATCGCCGACCTGCTGGCGGGAAAGATCGGCAGTGCCCTGTCCAACCTCGACACCATCACCGCCGCCCAGCTCGAGCGCGACGACGACGAGATGGACGAGCTGGAGCGCCGGCTGTTCCAGATCGTGCTGGGGCCGGCCTGGCCGCACGGGGTCGAGGCCGCGGTCGACGCGGCGCTGCTCGGGCGCTTCTACGAGCGGTACGCCGACCACGCCGTCAACGTGGGCCACCACGTGGTCTTCCTGGTCACCGGCGAAGCGGCGGTGTAAGGAGGGTCCCCTCGTGATGGGCCCTCCTTACTCAGCGCCCCTGGTTGGCGACCGCGGCTGCCGCCTCGCGGGCCGCCTCGGGGTCGAGGTACGCGCCGCCCGGCGTGACCGGTCGCAGGTTGGGGTCCAGGTCGTAGCGCAGCGGGATGCCGGTCGGGATGTTGAGGGCGGCGATCGCCTCGTCGGAGATCCCGTCGAGGTGCTTGACCAGCGCGCGCAGCGAGTTGCCGTGCGCCGCGACGAGCACCGTCCGGCCGGCCAGCAGGTCCGGCACGATCTGGTCGTACCAGTACGGCAGCATCCGCGCGACGACGTCTTTGAGGCACTCGGTCCTCGGCATCAGCTCCGGCGGGAGCGTCGCGTACCGGGGGTCGCCCACCTGGGACCATTCGTCATCGTCGGCGATCGGCGGCGGAGGGGTGTCGTAGGAGCGGCGCCAGAGCATGAACTGCTCCTCGCCGTACTGCTCGAGGGTCTGCTTCTTGTTCTTTCCCTGCAGCGCGCCGTAGTGCCGCTCGTTGAGCCGCCACGACCGGCGCACGGCGATCCACTCCCGGTCGGCCGTGTCCAGAGAGATGTCGGCTGTGCGGATCGCCCGCCGCAGGACCGACGTGTGCACCAGATCGGGCAGCAGGTCGTGCTCGCGTAGCAGCTCGCCGCCGCGGCGCGCCTCGGCCTCGCCCTTCGCGCTGAGATCCCCGTCGACCCAGCCGGTGAACAGATTCTTGGCGTTCCACTCGCTCTCGCCGTGGCGCAGCAGCACCAGCGTCCCAACGGTTCCGCTCATGCTTCTCATCCTGCCCCATGGACCCGGCAGACCTGGTCGGAACCCCCCGCCGCGGGCGCGCTACGCCCAGGGGACCTGCGGTGAGCGGTAGTAGTTGATGCCCAGGGCGGTCCACCGCGGGCCCTGCGAGCCGAGCCGCTTCTTGAACGCGCCCCAGTCGTGGGTGGCGGCCGGCGACCAGCCCAGCTCGGCGATCGTGGCCAGCCGCGGGAAGGTCATGTAGTCGACCCATGGCGCCTCCAGCCAATAGTTAGCCGAGTTGCCAGATAAACTATGGTCTTTGCGTATGGGAACAAGGGGTCACGCCTGGTAGGCGGCGCCGGTCTCGATAAGTGCGTCGACGCGGTCGATACCCCAGTCGGCGAGGGCCACGCGGGTGTGCTCGCCCGGGTCGGGCGGCGGGCTCGTCAACACCGCGGGGGTGCCGGAGAAGCGCGGCGCGGGAGCCGGCTGGGCGACCCCGGAGGCTTCCACGAACGTCCCGCGCGCGGCCAACTGCGGGTGCTGGGCTGTAACCGCCTCCGACAGCGACAGGACGGGCGCCACGCACGCGTCCGAGCCGTCGAACACGGCCAGCCACTCGGCCCTGGTACGCGTGGCGATCCGGTCGGCGATCCGCCCCCGCAGGGCCGGCCAGCCGGCGACGTCGCGCGGATCCCCGGCGACCCCCAGCAACGCGGAGAACGAGGCCCAGAACTTCGGCTCCAACGGCCCGACCGCGAGGTGGTGACCGTCGGACGTGCGGTACACCCCGTAGTTGGGCGCCGCGCCGTCGAGCAGGTTGGCGCCGCGCCGGTCGGTCCACAGGCCGCCGTGCAGCAGCCCGTACACCTGGGTGGCCAGCAGCGCCGCGCCGTCCACGATGGACGCGTCGACCACCTGGCCGGCACCGGTCGCGCGGGCGCTCAGCAACGCGGCCAGGACCCCGACGGCCAGCAGCATCCCGCCACCGCCGTAGTCGCCGAGGAGGTTGAGCGGCGGCACCGGCGCCCCGTCCGCCGGACCGATGGCGTGCAGCACCCCGGTCAGCGCGAGGTACGTGATGTCGTGCCCCGCGGTGCCCGCCAGCGGGCCGTCCTGGCCCCAGCCGGTCATCCGCCCGTAGACCAGCGCGGGGTTGGTTTTCCACAGGTCCGCCGGGCCGATGCCCAGCCGCTCGGCGACGCCGGGCCGGAAGCCCTCGATGAGCACGTCCGCCCGGTCGGCCAGTTGGCGGACCACCTCGACCGCCGCCGGGCGCTTGAGGTCGAGCGCGACTGAGCGCTTGCCCCGGCCCAGCAGGTCGTGGCGCGGGTCGCCGGGCACCCCGGAGCCCTCGGGCCGGTCGACCCGCAGCACCTCGGCGCCCAGGTCGGCCAGCAGCATGCCGGCGAACGGCGCCGGGCCGATGCCGGCGATCTCCACCACCCTGAGCCCGGCGAGCGGTCCTGCCACGTCAGGCACCGTACCGGGGACGGAAAGCGGGCGGTGTGTGCCCCCACGCACAACACCGCCCGCCCGGCTCGGCAGTTGCGGGTCGGTCCCCCCACGAAACCTTCCCGCTCCGCTCTGCGCGGCGATCGCCGACCCCCGTGCGTCGACCGCCCGGCGAGGGGCCTGAGCGCAGCCCCTCGCCCGCAGCCAATGGACAGACCCCGCCCGGTCTGCGCCCACTGATGCGGACCTCCCCCAACGACCCGTTCCCCCGAAGCCCCCACGCCACGCGGGTCGATGCTTACCGCGCGATCACGGTAAGGCCCCAGCTTTTCGCGCTTCAAGCGCCGGTTCTGTCAGCCTCCTCACAGCGGTGCTGACGGTTACCGGACAGCTGCGACCTGCGCAGATGTATCTCGGGCGAGGGTCACGAAGAGCGACCGCCGGCTATCTGTGTGGCGTTTCAGTCGTAGTGCTGGAAGGCCGGCCACATCTCGCGCCACGAGCCGCGCAGTCCCCGGCAGACGCGGATCGGGTGGCCCTGCTCCTCGTTGTCGATGCCGACCTCGTTGTCCAGCCGGCCGACGGTCGCGCAGGACGCGAACCGCGCGGCGACGAACCGGTCGCTGTCGTAACCGACCAGGACGGCGGTGCGCGCCGACTCCGGCGGCCGAGCGCGGTAGTACAGCTCGTTCTGCCCGCTATAAGCGTGCGGCAGCCGGTACCGCCCGCCGTAACGGTTGAGCGCGCCCGCCTCGCCGTAGTTGCCGGTGATGATCACCGTGGTGGCCGGGTCGAGACCGCGGTAGGCGTCGGCGACCTGCCGGACGTAGGCACCCCAGCCGATCTGGTCCCGGACGACCTGGTTGACCGCCGGGATCGGGGTCTTCGCCAGCACCCCGACCGGCAGCACCGGCAACGCGAGCGCCACCGACAGCGCCACGTTGAGCGCCAGCGCGGCCACCAGCCAGGCCTGCCGGACCCGCCGGCCCCTCGCCCAGCGCTCGGCCGCCACGCAGCCCGCCACGTAGAGCACCAGCAGCAGTCCCATCGTGTAGTAGGGCTGGCCGGCGATGATCAGAAGCAGCAGGCAGATCACCGGGTACGCGAGAGCGAGCGCCCGCAGCGCGCGGTCCCGCAGCAGCGACACCAGGCCGGCGACCCAGATGGCGACGAGCGGTGGGCCGAGCATGACCAGCTGCAGCGGTATGAACGTCAGGCGCGCCTCGTCGCCCTTGTTCTCGCGCAGCGCCTGCGCCATCTCCAACTGTGGCCAGCCGTGCGTCGCCTGGTAGATCAGGTTGGGTGCGCCGATGACCAGCGCCGCGCCGACGCCGGCCCACAACCACGGGCTGAGCAGGACCCGTCGCGGCCCCGCGAGCAGGAGGCCGCCGGCGATGCCGAGGAGCAGCAGCACGATCAGGTGCTTGTTGTAAAGGCCGAGCCCGACCACCACCCCGGCCGGCAGCCACCAGCGGGGCTCGTCGCGGCGCAGGGCGCGGATCACGAAGAGGAGGACCGCCGTCCACACCACCAGGTCGACCGTGGCCGTGACCAGCACGTGGCCGGCGATCAGCGGGAAGCCGGAGACCCCGCCCAGCGCGGCGATGGTCTGGGCGGCCCGCCCTCCGCCCAGTTCCCGGGCGATCAGGGCGAGCAGCAGCACGGTCACCGCCAGGCTGACCAGCGCGGGTAACCGCAACGCCCACACCGAGTCGCCGAACAGCGCGGTCGATGCCCGGGCGAGCAGCGGCGTCAGCGGCGGCTGGTCCACGTAACCCCAGGCCAGGCGCTGGCCCAGCTCGCGGAAGTACAGCTCGTCACGGTGGTAGTCGTAGCGGCTCGCCGTCGCGGCGAGCAGCACCGTGACGGCCGCGGTGACCACGGCGACCGGGCCCCACGCGATGGGGGGCGGCGGGTGTGCCGGCTCAGTCACGCCAGCACACTAGCCAAGCATCCGCATCGTGTCAGTCGGCCCGCTTGACGAAGTGCTCGAAGGCGCGCAGGTTGTCCAGCGGCTCGCCGCGCTTGACCCGCCACTCCCACTCGCGGCGGATCGCGCTCCCGAAGCCGATCTCCAGCATCGGGTCGAAGCTCTCGTCCGCGTAGGTGAGCACCGAGCCGAGCAGCCGGTCCAGCTCCTCCGCGGTGACCCCGGGCAGCGACACCCGGCCGGTCAGGTACACGTCGCCGACGTCGTCGATGGCGAACGCCACCCCGTACATCCGGGCGTTGCGCTGCAGCAGCCACGCCCACAGCTGCTCGCGGTTCTCGTCCGGCTGGCGCATCACGAACGCCTCGACCCGCAGCGTGTGCTCGCCCACGATCAGGTTGCAGATCGTCTTCAGCTTGTGCGCGCCGGGCAGGGTCACCGCGTACGAGTGGTCGCCGGTCGAGTCGAACTCGACCTCGCGCTCGGCGCAGACCTCCTCGATCAGCGCGCTGACCCGCTCCCGCTCCTCACTCACCCCTACCACCCCACCATTCCCGCCGATCTTGGACTTGTGTACATGGTTTGATCTCTAATCCGCGTCACTTTCTCCTTGATCGACGCGAGCGGAGGGAGTCGCGCGAGAGGACGAGGGGTCGCGGATCACGAGCAGGCCTCCGCGTTGAGCACGGCACCCTGGCGGGCCCGGTGCTCCCGGAGCGCCTCCCGGTAGACCGCGAGCACGCCGCACGCGGTCCGGCTCCAGGAGAAGTTGCGTGCGTGGTCGACGGCGCCCGTGGCCAGCCGCTCGCGCTCGCCCGGAGCGTTGAGCAGCGAGCCGACGACGCGCGCCCAGTCGGCTGGGTGGTGCCCGTCGACGAGTACCCCGGAAATGCCGTCCCGGACCGCGGTGACGAGGCCGCCGACGGCGGCCGCGACGACGGGCGTCCCGCAGGCCTGCGCTTCCAGCGCCACCAGGCCGAACGACTCGTTGTGGCTGGGCACGGCGACGAGGTCGGAGGCGCGGTACAGCTCGGCGAGCGAGTCACCCGGCTGCGGCGGCAGGAACCGGACCGCCTCGGACAGGCCCAGCTCGGCGGCGAGCTCGATGAGGGCGGTGGGCCGCTCCAGGCCGGAGCCGCTCGGCCCGCCACAGACGGCGACGACCAGGCGCTTGCCGGTCTCCGGGTCCTGGCCGCGCAGCTCGGCGGCCGCGCGCAGCAGCACGTCCGGCGCCTTGAGCGGCTGGATGCGGCCCACGAAGGAGACCACGAACGCGTCGGCTGGCAGCCCGAACCGGGCGCGCGCGGCGATCCGGCGGCCAGTGCCGGGCGCGGGCGTGAACCGGTGCAGGTCGACACCCGGCTCGACCACCGCGACCCGGTCGGCGTCGGCTTCGTAGAGCTCGACCAGCTCCTGGGCCTCCGTCGGCGTGTTGGCGACCAGCCGGTCGGCCTCCGCCACGACCTGCTCCTCGCCGATGACACGGGCCTTGGGCTCCGGGGTGTCACCGTCGGCGAGCAGCCGGTTCTTCACCTTGGCCAGGGTGTGGGCGGTGTGCACGAGCGGCACGCCCCAGCGGTCCTTGGTCAACCAGCCAACCTGCCCGGACAGCCAGTAGTGGGAGTGGACCAGGTCGTACCAGCCGGGGGCGCGGGCGGCCTCGGCCCGCAGCACCCCCGTGGTGAACGCGCACAGCTGCGCCGGCAGCTCCTCCTTGGCCAGGCCCTCGAACGGGCCGGCGGTGATGTGCCGCACCAGCACGCCGGGGGCCATCTCGACGACACGGGGCAGGTCACTCGCGGTGGCCCGGGTGAAGATCTCCACCTCGACGCCGGCCTGGGCGAGGCGTTTGGCGACCTCGACGATGTAGACGTTCATGCCGCCGGCGTCTCCGGTGCCGGGCTGCTCCAGCGGCGACGTGTGCACCGACAGGGTGGCGACCCGTCGGGGGAGCTCCGAGCGGACGAACCCGGCCCGGGAACCTGCCGGGAATCGGCGCATCGGGCCGAAATTGTGCAGCGAGTCGACTCGCGCCACATTCGCTCCTTTTGTCAGCTTGCTCGACGTCATGCCGCCCACTCAGCCGGTCCGCCCGGGTCAACCGCCCGAACGGGCTCAATCTTCCCCAAGCCCTCGGATGACTCTTCGCGTACCCCGTTGCCGGGCCGACAATGCGGGTCCGGCAGGATCGGCGTATGTCACAGAGGATCGCGGTCGTCACGCGCGCCTCCAGCGGAATCGGCGCGGCGACGGCGCGGCGGCTGGCCGTCGAGGGGTTCCACGTGGTCGCCGCGGCCCGGCGCGCAACCCGCCCGCACCACGTCAACGTGGACCGGCTCGTCGTCCGCCCGCTGGCCCAGGCCGCCCAGCACAAGGTGCGCCGGGTGGAGTGATGCCACGGCCCCTGGGCGCGATCACCCGCGGCACGACCAACCCCAACCGGTTGCGCCGCGTCGACAACTGGATCGCCGCGCACTTCGACGGGGTGCTGCGCGCGGCGGACGAGCCGCTGGTGGTCGATCTCGGGTACGGGGCGAGTCCGGTGACAACCGTGGAGCTGCGGTCCCGGCTGGCGCGCGTGCGGCCGGATGTACGCGTGGTGGGCCTGGAGATCGACCCGTCCCGGGTGGCCGGGGCCGGCGCCGCCGCCGACCCGCCGGGCCTCACGTTTCGGCTCGGCGGCTTCGAACTGGCCGGCCTGCGCCCGGTCGTCGTGCGCGCGATGAACGTGCTTCGCCAATACGACGAGTCCGAGGTGGACGGTGCCTGGACCCTGGTGCGGCAACGGCTCGCGCCACGCGGCGTCTTCGTCGAGGGTACGTGTGACGAGCTGGGCCGGCTCGCCTCCTGGGCGACGCTGGACGCGGACGGGCCGCGCAGCCTGACGCTCGCCGCCGCGCTGTCCAACCTGGACACTCCCGGCACTCTCGCGGAGCGGCTGCCGAAAGCGCTGATCCACCGCAACGTCCCCGGTGAGCCGATCCACACCCTGCTGCGCGCGCTGGACGAGGCCTGGCGGGCCAACGCCGCGTACTCGTCGTTCGGCCCCCGGCAGCGCTGGCGCCGCAGCGTCGCCGCGGTCCGCGCGGCCGGCTGGCCCATCCTGGACCGGCCCGGCCGGTGGCGGCTCGGCGAGATCACAGTGGCCTGGCGCGCCGTCTCCCCCACGCCATGAGTCAGAGGGAGCAGTTCACCAGCACCGGCTCGGGGTGCAGGGTCACGCCGAACCGCTCGTGCACGCCGTCCCGGATCTCGCGGGCCAGGGCGAGCAGCGCCGCCGTGGTGCCGGCACCCCGGTTGGTGAGGGCGAGCGTGTGCTTCGACGAGATGGCCACCCCCGGCGCGGCGCCCGAGGTGAAGCCGCGGCCGAAGCCGGCCCGCTCGATCAACCAGGCCGCGCTGACCTTCACGGTGCCGTCGACGCCCGGCCACGCCGGTGGCTCCGCGTCCGCCCGGGACCGCAGCGCCGAGAACGCCGCGGCCGAGAGCACCGGGTTGGTGAAGAAGGACCCCGCCGAGTACGTGTCGCGGTCGGCCGGGTCGAGCACCATCCCCTTGCGGGCACGCAGCGTGAGCACCGCGTCGCGTACCCGCGCCAGCGCCACCCGCTCACCGGGCCGCACGCCTAGGGAGCGCGCGAGTTCGTCGTACCTGATCGGCACGGACCACGGCGAGACGGCGAGCGAAAAATCCGCACCAAGCACCACGTATCGATGGTTGTGTCTGAAAATGCTCGTACGGTAGCCGAATCCACAGTCGAGCGGGCCCACAGTGACGCTCTCCCCGGTCAACCGGTCGAAGACCCGCACCGCCGTAATCGTCTCCGCCACCTCCTGGCCGTACGCGCCGACGTTCTGGATCGGCGTCGCACCGGCCGAGCCGGGGATCCCGGAGAGGCACTCCAGCCCCGCGAGGCCGTCGGCGAGGGTCGCGGCGACCAGCTCGTCCCACCCCTGGCCGGCCTCGACGCTGACGATGACCTGCTCGCCGTCGCGACGCATGGTGTAGCCCTGGTTACGCAACAGCACGACCGGGCCGGGGAACCCGTCATCGGCCACCACCACGTTGCTGCCACCGGCGAGCACGAGGGCGGGGTCGCGGGCGTCGGCCTTCGCCACGGCAGCGACAATCTCCTCAGCGCTGCCCACCTCGATCAGTTCGGCGGCCGGTCCACCCAGCCCAAGGGTCGTGTATGAGGCGAGCGCGGCATCACGGGTACGTTCAGGCACGTTTTCACCCTAGGCTGGAAGCCGGAGCACGGTCGAAAGGGATCGCGATGAGCAAGCGCCACGGCACCAAGGAGTTCTGGCTCGCCGGGCTGCGGGCCGAAGGCGCGGCGTTCCGCGCCGCCGTCGGGCAGGACGGCGCGCTGGAGCTGCCGGTGCCGAGTTGTCCCCAGTGGACGGTCGAGGGTCTGGTGGGCCACCTGGCCAGCATCTACTGGTTCGTCGCCGGCCACGCCGGCCGCGGCGTCACCACGCCACCCGAGCGGGCCCCGGCCGGCGGGGGCGACAAGCCGACGGGAGCGGCGGCGCTGGCGTTCTTCGACGAGCAGTACGCGCGACTGTTCACGCTGCTCGATGGCCTCGACCCGGCCCTCCCTGCGTGGAACTGGGCGCCCCAGCCGAAGAAGGCCGAGTTCTGGCACCGCCGGATGGCGCACGAGACCGCCGTGCACCGCTGGGACGCGCAGATGGCCGTCGGGCTGAGTGAGCCGATCGAAGCCAAGCTCGCGTCCGATGGCATCACGGAGGTCATCGACACCTGGCTGCCGGCCGGCAGGCGCAAGGGACCGTCCGACCGGCACGGCGTGGTCGCCCTGCGCGCCATTGACGTCGAGGAGGTCTGGGACGTCCGGCTGCGGGGCGAAGGGGTCGCGCTGCTGGACACCGACACCCTGTTCGACGACGACGACCATCACGAGCGGGCCATCGCCACCGGCACGGCCAGCGACCTGCTGCTCGCGCTCTACGGCCGGGTCAACTTCGACGTGCTCGAGGTCGCCGGCGACGAGTCGCTGCTGCAGGCCCTGCGCACCGGCTAGCCGATCAGCTCGGCATACACCTCGTCGGCGACCGCACGGGTCGCGGCGTCGAAGAGCACCAGCCGGGTGTCGATCTCCGCGGTGGCGAGCACCGACAGCGCCTGCCATACCGCGTCCCGCTTCGGCCAGCCGTAGATGCCGGCCGAGATCAGCGGAAACGCCACGCTGCGCGCACCAAGCCCGGTCGCCACCCGAAGCGAGTTCGTGTAGCAGGCGCGCAGCAGCGGCGTGCGGTCGACGCTCTTCGCCCACACCGGCCCGACGGTGTGGATCACCCAGCGCGCCGGCAGCCGGCCGGCTGTCGTCGCCACCGCCTCGCCGGTCGGCAGTCCCTCGCCGTAGTGCCCGGCGCGCAGCTGCCGGCATTCGGCCAGAATCTCCGGGCCACCCCGGCGATGGATGGCCCCGTCCACGCCGCCGCCGCCGAGCAGCGACGAGTTCGCCGCATTGACGATCGCGTCGACCTCCTGGGCCGTGATGTCGCCGGTGACGAGCTGGACCCGGCTACTCATACGGCTGCCCCAGCACCCGCCGGGTGAGCAGCGTCGCGCCGGCGACCGCGCCGGGCATCACCAGCACGGCGAGGAACGGCACCAGGAAAACCACGAACACGGGTACGCCGAAGCCCAGCGCCAGCGCCCGGTTGGCGCGCAGCAGCCGGCGCCGGTCGCGCAGGCGCAGCCCGCGCCGGTTGAACGGGATGCCGGAGATCTCCACGGCCAGCAGCCAGCCGCCGATGGTCGCGCCGATGACGGGGACCACCGTCTGCCCGATGACGGGGGTGAGCCCGAGCACGAAGAGCACGGCACTGGCCGCCACCGACAGCGCCAGCAGCCGCAGCGAGTCGACGAGGTTGCGGACCAACGTGCGGTGCCACGGCAGGTCCTGGGCTCCCGGCACGCCGCCGAAGCGTTCGTCGACCTTGCCGGAGATCGCCTCGTAGAACGGGTCGCCGATGGTGAGGGTCAGCGCGGTGAACGTAAGGATCGACAGGACGAGCGCGACACCGACGAGCGCGACGACGGCGACGAGCCGGAGTGCGTTGCGCGCGTCTTGCGCCCAGTCGTCGGCGAACCAGGTGACGGCTGCCGCCAGGTCATTGGCGAAGTACACCAGGAAGCCGAGGGCGGTCAGCACGAGCGCGAGCGAGATCACGCCGGGGACGAGACCGAGCAGGAGCAGGCGCGGGTTGCGGCCGACCAAGCCGAAGCCGCGGAATAGCAGGCCGAAGCCGGTGAAGAACTCGGTCAGCGCGTTCTGTTGCCGTGCTTGGGTAGCCACGGCGGCAGCCTAGCGGCTCGATCGAGCAGGTCAATAACTCCGGAAACCGGTCCGACTAATCGAATCGTCCGGTTCGAACCCGAGGGCAACCGTGGCACGTGAGTTCCCAGTAGTGTTTCGGCTCGCTGGTTTTCTACCCGGGAATGGAATGCAGATATGTCTTACGAACAACCGCAGCCACCGGTAATCGGTGCTCCCGCGCCCCCGCCGAGCGGTGACCCTTCTCTCCCGCCGGCACCGCCGGCCCCGCCGAATCCGACCACCAACGGCCTCGCGATCGCCGGTTTCATCCTCGCTTTCCTGCTCGCACCGGTCGGCCTGATTCTCAGCGTGGTCGGGCTGACTCAGGCCGGAAAGCGCCAGCAGAAGGGCAAGGTGCTGGCGGTCTTCGGCATCATCATCTCGCTGCTGATCATGGCGGGCGTGACCGTGGCGGTCGTCGCGGCCGGCAACAAGGTCGCCACGCTGGCCGATCCCGGCTGCACCAACGGCAAGAAGGCGATTCTCGACAACGCGGCGAGTGCCGCGGATGGCGCCAACCCCGCGACGATGAAGGCCGGGTTGCAGGCCACGATCGACGGGCTGAACTCCGCCGCGGCGAAGGCCAACCACGACAACGTGCGGGACGCCATGAAGGTGCTCGCGGGCGACTACAACCAGCTTCTCCAGGCGGTCAACTCGGGCGTGGCGCCGGACGCCGGCCTGTCGGAGAAACTCACCGCCGACGCAAACAAAATTGACTCGCTGTGCAGCATCGGTGGCGGCAAGTAAAACCATGTGACGCCCCGACACCCGGAATCCGTTGATTCCGGGTGTCGGGTTCTAGTCAGTGAGCCGGACCCGTACCCGGCGGTTCGCCTTGCCCTTACTTTCCACCTTGACCACCCGCACGCCGCCGATCTGCTTCGTCGACGCGACATGCGTGCCGCCGTCGGCCTGCACGTCCAGGCCCACGATGTCGACGATGCGGATCTCGGGCTCGTCGGCCGGGATGAGGTTGGACTGGGTGCGGATGATGTCGGGCAGGCCCAGTGCCTCGTCGCGGGCCAGGACCCGGGTCACCACCTGCCGGTCGGCCACGACCTCCGCGTTGACCAGCTCCTCCAGCCGGGTCTTGAAGTCGGGTGGCACCTCGGGCAGGTTGAAGTCCATCCGGGCCTCGCCCGGCTCCATGTTGCCGCCGGTGACCAGCGCCCCGAAGTCGCGGAACACCACACCGCACAGGACGTGCAACCCCGAGTGGGTACGCATGAGCCGGCTGCGCCGCTCGTCCTCGATAGCGCCGGTGACCTCGGTGCCCACCGGTGGGATCGGGTCCCCATCGGCCGGGATCAGGTAGGGGTCGTCGCCCTTGCGGGTGCCCACGATGCGGGTCTGCACGCCCTGCCACAGCAGCACGCCGTGGTCCGGCGGCTGCCCACCGCCGCCCGGGTAGAAGGCCGACCGGTCGAGCACGATGCCCTGCTCCGGGTCGGCGGCGAGGACCGTGCAGGTCCACTCGCGCAGCGTCGGGTCGGCCAGGTCCAGCCGGTACGTCCGCCCGTGATGCGTCACACCCATGTTCGTTCTCCCATGATCGTCACAACTTTCCGAACGGATGTTCAGTCGTTCAGGAAGCCGCCGATGCGCTCGCGGAGGTCGTCGCGCTCGGTCCACAGGACACCCGGCCGGTCGTATACGTGCAGGGTCGCTTGCGGAAGCACCGCGGCGAGCTCCTCGGCGACCTCGGCCGGGTGGAGGTCGTCACCTTGGCAGCCGAGCACCAGCGCCGGCACCGTGACCTCGGCCAGGGCGGCCCGATCGGGGACTGCCACCTGGTCCGGCAGCTCGGACAGGCCCTCGGCGAGCCCGTCGCGCATGAGCTGCTCGACGCGCTGCCGCAGGTAGGCCCATGCGGCCGGTGTGTTGCGCACCTGCGGCGGTGCCTCCTGGGCCACCGCCTCGGCGACCGCGGCCGGATCGCCGGACTCCACGGCCTCCAGCAGATCGGACAGCCGCTGCCGAGCCGCCTCCGGGCGGGGCTGGTCGAGCACGGCCGGCAGGAAGAAGACCACCTTCTCGAAGCGACCGGGGTTGTCGGCGAGCAGGCGGCAGAGCGCACCGGCACCGAGGCTCACGCCGAGCGCGCGGGTCGCGCCGTAGAGGTCCGCGACGGCGCGCAGGTCGCGGGCCAGGTCGAGGTAGGTCCAGCGGCCGGGCGGTGCGGCGGACCGGCCGTGGCCGCGGAACTGGAAGAAGATCCGCCGCCCGCTCACCCCGCCGCCCAGCGGGCGGGTCTCGGCGATGCCGTTGCCCAGGGCGTGCGCGAAGACCGTGACCGGCCGCCCGGAGCCGGTCGCCAGCGCCTCCAGCTCCACGGCGTGCGGCGTGGCCAACAGCTCGGTGGGTGGGGCGGGCAGGGTCGGCCGGCCGGTCTGCGGCCCCCGGTTGACCGGTGGGCGGTAGCGGTCCGGACGACCATCGGGCGGGGGCGGCCAGCGGAAGTCCATCACCAGGATCCGCGCCCGTCGATCGCGTCCCGCAGCGCGGGGCGGACGTCGAGCAGGTACACGGCGGAGATGACGAGCGCGACCATCCACAGGATGGGGACGGTGCGCCCGATGAGCGTCACGACCATCGACCCGCCCAGCATCGCGAGCCACGCGCCCTTGGGCAGGGTGTTGATCGCGGAGAACGCGTCGGACCGCTGAAGCAGGCAGTGTCCGAACGCCGCGACCGCGATCAGCAGGGAGAAGATGAACAGCAGCAGCTCGACCCAGGACTGGATGGCGAAGGCGAACATCGGCGTGGCAGTGGCCATGACTCCGAGCTTAGGCGCTGATCCCCCGGCGCCGTGTGGACGGCACCGGGGGATGGGCGTGGTGTTGCTTTTGACCTACTTGCTGGCGGTGCCGCGGGCCCGCTTGGTGGCCTTGTCCGGCACCGACGGCAGCGGGGTCTGCGGGTTCTCGGCGTGCTGCTCGATCAGGGCCTCGGCCTCGACCTTGGCCTCGACCTTCTCGGCGTCCCTGATCTCGGCCTTGGCCGCCGCGAGCTGGGCCTTGGCCTGCTCGGTGCGGGCGCCGGCGACGACCCGCTCGCCACGGGCGACCAGCTCGGTGTAGACGGCGACGGCCCGCTCCTGGGCTACCTGGGCGCCGGACACGACGACCTGGGCGTTGCGGCGGGCGGTGTCGCGCAGCTTGTCCAGGTCGACCTTCAGGGTGCGCTCCGACACCGCATCGGTGACGACAGGGCGCAGCTCCTGCACTCGGCCGCGCAGCTCCGCGACGCGCTCCGGCAGCTTCCGCAGCTGCTCGTAGGCCAGCTCGCCGGCGCCTGCGGCGGCGTAGAGCGGGGTGGGAATCTTGCGGGCATCGGTCTTGGTGCTGGTGGTCATGCCTTCTCCTCGGTGGTTTCGTCTGCGCCGGGCCCCTTTGCGCTGGTGGCCTCGGCACTCGGCTCGGGTGGTGTCATGCGCGCCGTCCGCTTCGCGGGGGCGCGGGAACTCTTCACGGGGACGCGGGAACTCTTCGCGGGGACGCGGGGACCCGTGGCGGGGACGCGGGGACCCGTGGCGGGGACGCGGGGACCCGTGGCGGGGACGCGGGGACCCGTGGCGGCCGGGCGGGCGCCACCCGTCCCGGTGGACACGGGCGCCGCGGCAGGCGCCTCGTCCGTCGCCTCGTGCGCCGGCTCGGTGATGGGAATCTCCGTCACCTCGTCGGCCTCCGCCGCGGCACGCGTGTTCTCCCGGCGGAACGTCTCGTAGATCTGGGTGAGGGACTGCTTCTGCGCCAGGGTGAGCTCGGGATCGGCGGCGATCGCCGCGAGCACGTCCTGACCGTCGCGGGTGTCGAGCAGACCGGCCCGCAGGTACATCAACGGGGTTGAGACCCGAAGCGCGCTGGCCAGTTGCGCCAGGACCTCGGCGCTCGGCTTGCGCAGCCCGCGCTCGATCTGGCTGAGGTACGGGTTGCTCACCCCGGCCTGCTCGGCGAGCTGGCGGAGCGAGATGCGAGCGTTGCGACGCAGGTCCCGGATGAACTCGCCGATGTCGCGCGGCAGGTCACGTGGTGCGGTCACACCCCGAACGTACGCCGTACTGCTTGCTCTTGCAAGCAAAACGCTAACTCCAGCTAGCGTGAGTCGTGCCACAGAACCATTCCACCCTGCCCGTGTTCGGTACGGGTTAACGCACGGTGTCCAACCGAAAGAAACGGCTCTTACCAGGCGGAACGAACCGAACCGACCGGCACGCCGCCGCCGAGGACCGGGGTCTGCGCGTAAGCGTCGAGCGCCTCTGGGGCCAGCCCGAGCCGGCGCAGCGCCGAGACCATGACCGGCATCCGGGCCCGCATCGCGCCGTCGTCGATCTTGAGAGCCACCGCCCCCACCCCGGGGACCGCCACCGCCTGCACGCCCTCGGCCCCACCTTTGGCCAGTAGGCCGGGCACGCTGGCCATCAGCCTGCTGTCGTCCACCCCGGTGCCGGCCACCAGCTCGGGGTGGGCCCGCATCGCGTCGGCGACCTGCCGCTCGGCCGAGCCCGGTGCGGCCGACACCAGCCGCAGGAACGCGCCGGCCAGGCCACGCAGCGAGATCGCGACGACCGGGGCGCCGCAGCCGTCCACCCCGACGTCACCCGGCCGCTCGCCGGCCAACTCACCGATGGACGCGGTCAGACGCTCCTGGAGTGGGTGTGCCACCGCGCGGTAGTCGTCGTCGGGCCAGCCGTTGACCTGGCAGGTCAGCAGCATCCCGGTGTGCTTGCCCGAACAGTTCATGAAGATCGGCGCCTTGGCCGCACCGCGACGAATCACCTCGTTGCGGGCGCTTTCGGAGATCGGATAGTCGGGCGGGGTGCGCAGGCGCGACTCGTCCAGCCCGGCCGCGGCCAGCATCGCGCGTATCCGGCTGAGATGGAACGGCTCGCCGTAGTGGCTGGCGCACACGACGGCCAGGTCCGCCGGGTCCGCCAGGGTGAGCCCCGCGCGCAGCATTCCGACGGCCTGCATCGGCTTGTTGGACGAACGAGGGAAGATCGGCCCGGTGACGTCGCCGGCCCAGGCGACCACCTCGCCGTCTGCCCCGAGGACGGCCACTGACCCGTGGTGGCGCCCCTCCACGAAACCGGAGCGGACCACCTCGGCGATCAACTCGCCACCGGCGTAGCGATCGGTCATCCCTTGATGCCCAGCAGGATGCGCGCCTCGTCGGGGCTCATCGGCGGGCGCTGCGCCAACCGGGCGAACCCGGCCGCCCGCGCGACCAGCTGGGCGTTGCTCTCCACCGGCTGACCCTTCGCGTACGTGACGGTGTCCTCCATCCCGACCCGCAGATGGCCGCCGGCGGACAGCGACGCCAGCAGCACCGGCAGGGTGGACCGGCCGACGCCGGTTGCCGAAAAGGTGGTATCCGCCGGCAGGTCACGCAGCGCGTGCTTGAACGCGACCAGCGTCTCCGCCGTGCCGGGCGCACCACCCGGCACGCCCAGGACGAAGTCGACGTGCACATGACCGCCGGCCGGCAGCCCGTGCCGATCGAGCAGCCGCCGCAGCGACGCCAGCTGCCCCAGGTCGAAGATCTCGTACTCGGGAACGATGCCCAGCTCCCGCATCCGCTCGTGGAGCGCGACGATGAACTCCCACCGGTTGAGGAACACGTCGTCGCCGAAGTTGACGGTGCCCGTCGTGCAGGAGGCCATGTCGGGGGCGGCGTCGAGGACGCGCAGCCGCTCGGACTCCGGGTCGGTGACCGCGCCGCCGCTGGAGAGTTGGACGACGAGGTTGGTCTCGGCCCGCAGCGCGGCGACGGTGTCGCGGAGCCGGCCGAGGTCGAGCGTCGGCCGGGCGTCGTCGTCGCGGATGTGGACGTGCACGATGCTCGCGCCGACCGCCGCGCACTCCCGGGCGGTGGTGACCAGCTCGGCCAGGGTCACCGGCAGCGCGGGCACGTCGGCCTTGCTCGACTCCGCGCCGGTCGGCGCCACGGTGATCAACGTCGCCGAGGACGAGAACTGCGGATACGTCCGGACCCTCGGCGTGCGCAAGAAGTTCCGAGGCCTCGGGCTGGCCCGCTACCTGCTGCGCGAGCCCCCGAACAACCCCGCACGCGGGGGCTCCGCCCCCGCGAGCCAACTAGTCCAAGATCGGCGCGGAAGACGCCGCCAGCGCGTACTCGCGGGAGGCCAGGAAACCGGGGAGCACCACGGACGCGCTCGTGGCCAGGTCGCGGGCGAGCGCCTCCTCCGGCGAGAGGAACACCATCGCCTGACCCTCGCCGAGCACCACGGCGTCCTGCGTCGCGCCGGTCACGCCGTGGTAGGCCCACAACTCGACCCGCTTGGTGCCCGGCTTGGTGCCGCGCCAGAACAGGTGCAGCCGGTCGACGGTCAGCCCGGTCTCCTCCAGCAGCTCGCGGTGCGCGGCGTCGAGGGGCTCCTCACCGTCCTCGACGTGCCCGCCCGGCAACCCCCACCGGTTGGGCGAGATCGGCGCGTCCGCCGAGCGGTGCTGCATCAGGACCCGGCCCTGGCCGTCCACGAGCAGGACGAGCGCCACGCGCTCACCGAACATCGATCCCCCTAGTCGATCGCGGCCGCAGCCTCCCCAACCCGCAACTGCGCGTCGTGATCGACATTCTGCCGGACGAGGGCAAGAGCGATGATCCCAAGCTCGAAATGACGCGCCGACGTCCCGACGAACCCCACCGCGCGCCCCTCCGGCGTGGTCACCGCCGTTCCCGGCGCCGGCAGCTGCTCGGTGGTCACGCCATCGAGATGCAGGAGTACGAGACGGCGCGGCGGCCGGCCGAGGTGGTGCACCCGGGCGACCGTCTCCTGACCCCGGTAGCAGCCCTTCTCCAGATGCACGGCCGCCGTCCAGCCCACCTCCGCCGGCAGCGTCCGGTGGTCGGTCTCGAAGCCGAAGCGCGGCCGCCGGTCGGCCACCCGCAGGGCCTCGAACGCCCAGATGCCCGCGAGCGGCACTCCCGCGGCCGCCACGAGGTCGGGCTCGGCGCCGCGCGGCACGAGCAGATCCGCGCCGTACGGCATCCGGCGGGCCCAGCCGCCGAGGTCGGGCAGCGGCGCCACCGAGTACCGCGCGGTCGGGCCGGCCGGGACCGAACCGGTCGCGAACTTGGGCCCAGGCACCGGCGCCAGCTGCGGGGGAAGCAGCGGACCGACGCCAAGTGTGATCAACGCCTCATCGGTGTCGGGGCCGACCAGCGACAGCAGCGCCCAGTCGGCACTCACGTCGGTCGGCTCCACCCGCATCAGGAAGCGCATCCGCTCCAGAAACTCCAGCAGCGGCGCCGCCTGCCCCGGCTCGACGTCCAGCCAGGTGGTCGCGCCGTCGTCGGTGACGGCCGCGTGCCGCTCGACGTGCCCGTGCGGGGACAGGACGAGCAGCTCGGTGCCGGCCGGGCTGTCCAGGCCGGTCAGGTGCTGCGTGGTGAGGCTGTGCAACCAGGTCAGGCGGTCTTCGCCGGGCACCGCCAGTACTCCCCGGTGGGACCGGTCGACCAGGCCGACGCCCGTCGCGAGAGTGCGCTGCTCGCGCATGGGGTCGCCGTAGTGGGCGACGACACCCGCGTCGGGGCTGTCGGGGTCGAGCGCGGCGACCGGCACCGCGCCGGTGGTGGTGATCACGGCTTCTCACTCTCGTGTTGGTGTTAGGAGGGGCCCCTCTACCGCGTTAAGCGTCAGAAGGGGGCCTCTCCTTCCGGTTGGCGCAGTGCCCGCACACGCCGAACAGCGCCACGTGGCCGATGTCGACCAAAAACCCACGGCCGTCGGCCAGCTCACCGACCAGCGGCTCCAACACCGACGGTGACACCTCGTCGACCCCGTTGCACACCCGGCAGACGAGGTGGACGTGCTGGTCCTCGCCGACGGCGTGGTAGGTCGGGGAACCGTGGGTCAGGTGCGCGTGCGTGACCAGACCCAGCTCCTCGAGCAGCTCGAGCGTCCGGTAAACAGTCGTGATGTTGACCCCGGACGCGATGCGCGACACCGCCGCGTGCACCTGGTCGGGGGTGGCGTGGCCCAGCGCGTAGACCGCCTCGAGCACGAGCTGGCGCTGCGCGGTCAGCCGTAGCCCACGCGCGCGCAGGATCTCGGCCAGGGACGACGCCACGCGATCGATCCTAGGCGACGCTAGGCTGCCCGACATGGCTCGTGTGCTCGCACTCCTCGGCTCCGGGGTCGTCCCCGCCCACACCCCCGTCCTGCGCGCCGACGACCTCGGTGCGCTGCGCGGCGACGGCGTGTTCGAGACCATGCATGTGCGCGCCGGCGAGCCGTTCCAGCTCGACGAGCACCTCGAGCGGATGGCCCGCTCCGCGGCGCTGCTGGCACTCGCCCTGCCGCCCCGCGCCGCCCTCGTGGAGCTGACCGCGCAGGCATGCGCGGCCTGGCCAACCGACACCGAGGGGGCGCTGCGCCTGGTGTGCACCCGCGGCCCCGAGGACGGCGGGCCGGTGACGGTGTACGCGACACTCGCGCCGATCCCGCCGGCGCACCGGGTCGCCCGGCGCGACGGCATCGCCGTGATCACCGCCACACTCGGGGTGCCGGCCGAAGTGCGCGCCGGCGCGCCGTGGCTGCTCGGCGGCGCGAAGACCCTGTCGTACGCGGTCAACATGGCGAGCCTGCGCTGGGTCGCCGGCCAGGGCGCCGACGACGTGCTGTGGGTCTCCACCGACGGGTACGCGCTGGAGGCGCCCACCGCGACCCTGGTGTGGCTGACCGACGGCGTGCTGTGCACGGTCCCCGCGCAGACGACCGGGATCCTCGCCGGCACGACGGCCGCCTACCTGCTGGCCCACGCCGACGAGCTGGGCATGCGGGCCGAGGAGCGGATGGTGCGGCCGGCCGAGCTGCACACCGCGGAGGGCGTGTGGCTGGCGTCGTCGGTGCGCGGGCTGGCGGAGGTGCGCTCGCTCGACGGGGTGGCGCTCGGGCCGTTGCCGGAGACCACGCGGATGCAGAAGCTGCTGGGCTACGCGTGAGCCCTGACCCGGGTCAGCCGGCGACGCGCTCCAGGCGGGCGGACAGGTGCGGCGTGGGCGGCTGGCCGACCGCCGCCATGTCGTACGCGTAGAGCAGCGCGCCCTCCACGATCCCGTAGAGCCGGTGGCCCGACCGCACGTCCTTGGCCGTGGAAGTGCGCACGACCGCATCGGTGGCGATCTCGACCCGGGTGCCGGTGACCTGACCCAGGTAGAGCTCCAGAAACCCGGTCGGGTGCGTGAGCAGCACCTCGATCTCGTCGGACTTCGTGGGCACCGGCTGCGCCGCATGCTCTACCCCCGGATCGGTCTGCACCGGCCGCCACCAGCCGATCTCGCGGGCCGACGGGCGGATCGCCTTGCCGTCACCGTCGATCAGCCAGGTGCGCGACTCGTAGTACAGGAACGGCCGGCCGTCGTGGCTGAACCGGATCTCCTGGGCGTAGAGGAACCCGTCCTCCAGCGTCGGGTACCCACCCTGGCCGCGCCCCCGCCACACGCCCACGAACGGCAGCAGGCCGAGCAGCGCCGGGTGCAGGTCCGGCCCGGTACGCAGATCGTGGGTCTCCTCGAAGGGGTACGGGTCGACCGGCGTCTGCCCCATCCACACCGGGTTGACCTGGTCTTCGCTCACCTTTACCAACGCCCCCTCGACACGCGTACCGCCAGATAGCCCAACCCGCCGGCGAGCGCGCCGAAGCCGGCGACCAGCAGGCTGATGAACCCGATCTCAGTGACCATCAGCCAGCTCGTCGCCGCTCGTCCGTCCGGTCACACCCAGATCCTATGCTGCGGGCATGGCTCGCACTCTTGTCGTCAAGGCCACCGCGGGCGCGGACGCGCCCGAGCGCTGCGCCCAGGCCTTCACCGTGGCCGCCACCGCCGTGGCCGCCGGTGTGCCGACCTCGCTCTGGCTCACCGGGGAGTCCACCTGGTTCGCGTTGCCCGGCCGGGCCGCCGAGTTCGATCTGCCACACTCGGCGCCGCTTCCTGACCTGCTCGCGGCCGTGCTCGCCGGCGGCACCGTGACCGCGTGCACCCAGTGCGCGGCCCGGCGCGGCATTGGCGCCGACGACGTCATCGACGGCGTGCGCATCGCCGGCGCCGCCGTGTTCGTCGAGGAAAGCCTGGCCGACGGGGCGCAGGCCCTCGTCTACTAGCACCCGGTCGTCGCGGTGACGGTCAACACCCCGTCATGGGTACGGGCAATGATGCCGTTGCGGTAGACGCGCAGATCCGGCCTGGCCACGACGGTGTCCTTGTCGCCGAGCGCGGTCAGGGCCGCCGGGGCGGGTCGGGCGTCGGCCTGCACGGTCCAGATCGAGCCGCCGCTCCGGCAGTCCACGCGGTGGGTCTGCCAGGTCGGGTTAGCCGCGCCGAGCGTCGCGAGGACGGTCTCGACCGGCACCCGGCTGGCGGTGGCCGAGGTCGGCTGCGGCTCGGTCACCGGCCGGCTCAGCGGGCGGCAGCCGGTGTCGGCGCTGATCCGCACCTCGCCCGCCCGACCGGCGTTGCCGCGTACCGCGACGAAGTCGCCCGCGTCGCCGGTCAGCTCACGCGCGCCCGACTTGTCCACCCGTGCGTCGTAGCGGGCCGGCAGGGCGGCGCGGATCCGGTCCAGCAGGGCCCGCTCCTGACCGGCCGGCACATACAGGAACGCGGTCCGCTCGTACCGGGCCCCGTCCCAGGCGGGTGTGAGCGTGCAGGGCCGGTCGACCTCGCGGTACCCGGTGATCTCGAAGACCGCGCCGGCCGGCGCAGCGGCCTTGACCACGTCGGCGATCGCCCGGTCCACGGTGGGCAGGGCCTGCGCGACGCTGCTCTGCTGGCGCACGGTCGGCTCGTCGCGCCGCACGGCGTACGCCGCGGAGGCGAGTAGCACCACGGCCCAGACGACACTGACGGCGATCAGCCACGGGTGCCGCCGGCGTGCGGGTCGACCGGCGCCGGTGGGCGGGAGCGCCCAGGCCGGCGCCGTGGTCGTGGATCGCCCCTCCGGCGCGGTGGCCGGCTGTGCCGGGGAGCCGTCGAACGTCACACGGCCAATCGTGACAGGCCGGTCTCGTCGTGGCTTGCTCGGGCCAGCCGTCACGCGGGGCCATGTCCTGGTCCGCACGCTGGCCGGCACGTGGAACACCGGACGTGGAACACGCACGTGGAACACCGCACGTGGAACACCGCACGTGGAACACCGCATCAGTAAGGGCCGTGGAAAGGCGATAGCCCGCCCCTCGTCAGAGGCGGGCTATCAATGATCCTGGGGAGGATCCGTCGTCGATACTACTCAGGACCCCACAGTCACCGCAACCTGATTAATGCCACGATCCGCCGCCAACGTCGCGTCGCCGTTGCCCTCGCGGGACAGCGCGCGCAGCGTCCACGTGCCCGGGGCCGCGAAGAACCGGAACTGGCCGGCCTGCGACGTGACCACCTCGGCCGTGAACTCGCCGCTCGCGTCGAGCAGCCGTACATAGGCGCCGGCGACCGGCGCGTCGCCGGCCCGCACCACGCCGGTGATCACTGTTTCCTTCTCGACGTCCACGCTGGCGGGCAGCGGGGTGTCCTGCGCCGGGGCGCCGCAACCGTCGGTGCTCATAAAGACTCCTCTCAGGCCTGACCGGGCTCATCGCCGAGCGCCACGGGTACGCCGACCAGCGAGCCGTACTCGGTCCACGAGCCGTCGTAGTTGCGCACGTCGGAGTGGCCGAGCAGCTCGTGCAGGGCGAACCAGGTGTGCGACGAGCGCTCGCCGATGCGGCAGTACGCGATGGTGGACTTGCTGTCGTCGATGCCGGCCTCGGCGTAGAGCCTGCGCAGCTCGTCGTCGGACTTGAACGTGCCGTCCTCGTTGGCGGCCTTGCTCCACGGCACGCTGATCGCCGTGGGGATGTGCCCGGCCCGCTGCGCCTGCTCCTGCGGCAGGTGCGCCGGGGCGAGCAGACGGCCCGCGTACTCGTCGGGCGAGCGCACGTCGACCAGGTTGGACCGGCTGATCGCGGCGACCACCTCGTCGCGGAACGCGCGGATCGAGCGGTCCTGCTCCCGGGCCGTGTAGCTGGTCGCCGGGCGAGCCGGCACGTCCGTGGAGTAAGGCCGGCCGTCCAGCTCCCACTTCTTGCGCCCACCGTCGAGCAGCTTTACCTGGTCGTGGCCGTAGAGCTTGAAGTACCAGTACGCGTAGGCGGCGAACCAGTTGTTGTTGCCGCCGTAGAGGACGACGATGTCGTCGTTGGCGATGCCCTTGCGCGACAGCAGAGCCTCGAACTGCTCCTTGTTGATGAAGTCCCGGCGGACCTGGTCCTGTAGCTCGGTCTTCCAGTCGATCTTCACAGCGCCGGGGATGTGGCCCCCGTCGTAGGCGGTGGTGTCTTCGTCGACCTCGACGAACACCACCTTGTCGGCATCCAGGTTCTTTTCGGCCCAGTCGGCCGACACGAGTACATCTTCGCGACTCATGTGTAGCTCCCTCGAAAATGACGAATCGGGTTGGGTCACCGCGACGGTCTTTCCAGTTTTCGGCCGCACGGAACCCGGGGAACGGTGGGCGGGTCCGTGTCGTGCCGGGCTGGCCCGCCGTCAGGCGGCGCCGCTGCCGGCGACTGGGGGCTGCTGTCAGAGCACGCGCAGTCGACCCGCCGTCAGGCGGGGCAACAGAGGCAGGTGGCCACGCGGCACAGGTCGACCGCGCGCCGTTTGGTGAGCAGCGTGCTCATGGTCAGCGAGCGTAGCATCGCGAAAACTCCCGGCCCAGGAATGCCCGGCTGCCGGGACGGCGCTCACCCGACCAGGCGCTCCACCTTTCGCCGATCAAGGAGAAAGTGACGTGGTTGAAGATCAAACCGTGTAGATAAGTCCAAGATCGGCGCGACGAGGGAAGGCGGGTCAGGTCTGGCCGGCGAGGACGACGTTGTCCGCCGTGGCGGTGACCAGGACGCCCTTGTCGGTCGTCTCGACCTTGTTGATCACGAGCTTGTAAGGCATCTGCGGGACGTCGACCTTGACATTGAGCTGGCTGCGGTACCGGTTGATGAAGTCCTGCGAGATCGCCGAGGTGGTGCCGCCGTTGTCGGCGCGCAGGTCTTCGATCTGCAGGTGCACCTCGCCCTGCTCGACGGCGAGGGTCCCGGCCGCCTGCAGGTTGAGCTTCAGGCCGGCGAACGCGACCGGCGCGCTCATTGTCATCTTGTTGTCCTTGACCGAGATCTTGAGCTGCGAGGCGTCCAGCCCCGGGATGCGCTTGAGCGGCGTCTGGTCCACCAGCGTCTGGACCACGTCCCAACCCATCGTCGCGGTACCCGTGACGGTGTCCGCGGTGACCCGACCGTTGCCCGAGGTGACCGTGTCCAGCGGGGCGCGCACCTGGTTGGCGGCGATCGTCAGGTGCTGGAGCTGGACGCGCGCCGTGCGGGGCTGGTCCACCGAGATGGTCACCTTCTCGTACTTGCCCGCGAGCACCTGGGTGAGGAACGGGAAGCCGCCGAAGGACGCGTCGGGCTTCTTCGGCGCGGTGATGTCGCGGTTGGCCATCTCCTTCTGGGCCTGGTCGGCGATGCGGCCCGCGGCGACATTGGCCGCCACCCGGTCGGCGATGACGAACAGGCCCGCCAGCACGATGACCAGCACTCCGAGGCTGATCATCCACTTACGTCCACGTCTCGCCACGCGATCCTCCTCGGTCGGCCAACGTCTACAGGATGTCCAACAGCAGCAACATGCTCGCCGCGTACGCGGCCGGGGCGGCGAGGGCGAACGCGGCGAGCGGGCCCTGGATGTGCCGGGCCAGCCACAGCGCGGGCGGCTCGCCGGCCAGCTGCCGACCGGCGTCGGCGTAGCCGGCCGAGAGGTCGACGATGACCGCTACCAGCCCGGTCACCAGGCCCGCGGCGGCGGCCGGGCCGACGGTGAGGCCGTCGAGCAGGGAGCCGGCGAGGGCGGCGACGACCGTGCCGGCCATCGCGCCGAGCACGACGCCGGCCCCGCCGCGCGGCACCTGCGGCGCCAGCCGCGGATATGGAAAGACGGTGTCCACCAGGCGCGCCACGGCCACCGCGACGCCGGCGGCGGCCAGGCAGGCGACGATCGCCTGGGTGCCTCGCGGCTGCCGGCTGAGCACGACGAGCGTCGCGAACGCCACCACACCGACGACCACGACGAGCGTGGAGCCGAGGGACTCGGTCACCCGGACCCGCCCCGCCGGCCGGGTGAGCTGGCCGATCACGCCGGCCACGAATGCGGCCGCGGTCACGTAGGCCAGCGGCGCCAGCGACGCGGGCTCGGCCCACAGGGCGGCCAGGTCGGCGCCGGCCGCGGTGGCCAGGCCGGTCGCGGCGACGACGCGGGGCGCCGGCGGGCCGGACGCGACGGTCCAGGCCAGCACGAAGAGCACCTGAACCCCGAAGATCACCACACCGTACGAGCCGTGCGTGATCATGGCGCCGAACACGAGCCCGAGCGTGAGCAGGGCCACGAGCCCTGCCGTCGCGAGCGACAACGACCGCCGGATCGGGGTCTCGGCGACGGCCGGCCCGTCCGGCTCCGGGTCGGCGGTGCCAATCGGGGCGTCGGGGTGCTGGGCCGGGGCCGGCGCGCCCGCGGGCCGGATCAGCGGGGTCAGCGCCGTCGGCTCGTCGAACGCCGTCGGCTCCTCGTATCCGCCAGGCCGCTCGTACCCCGTCGGCGGCTCGTAGCCGCCCGGCCGCTCGTAGCCGGGGTGCCGCGGGGCGCCGCCGAGCCGCGGGTCGGGCGGCCCGTCGCCGAACGGGTAGCCGGCCGGGCCGGGCGGTGGCTCGGGGCGCCGCGGGGGCGGCTCCCCGTAGCGCGGCGGCTCGCCGTCCCGGTATCCCCCGCCGTGCTCGTGGCGCGCGGACGACCCGCGCGTCCAGTCGTCGCGGGAGTCGTCGCCGGAAGGGGTGGCAGGCACGCCACGATCGTGCCAGAGCCGCGCTCATCGGGCGAACCGTGGCCGCATCCCGCGGCGACGCCCCGGCCAGGTCAGAGATCACACCTGGGTTTCCGCCGCTTCTCCGGTACTCTCAGTACCTAACTCGCCCGTCAGCGATGCCGGACGATGGCGTGACCATCCTGCCGCGCCATCCGATAGGCGCGGCAGCGACGGAGGTGAGGAACGTTGGAGATCCTGTTACTGACCGCGGCACCGACCGGCCAGGTTGTGCTGCCGGGCCTGGACCTGCTCCCTCACTCGATCCGGACAGCACCGCGTGATGTGCGGACGCTGGTCGGCGGCCCCAGCCCCGATGTCGTGCTCGTCGACGCCCGCACCGAGCTGGCCGACGCGCGGGCGACGTGCCGGATGCTGCGCGCGACCGGTCTCGGCATGCCGCTGATGGCCATCCTGACGGAGTCCGGCCTGGTGGCGGTGCACGCCGACTGGGGCGTGGACGACGTCCTGCTCGCCAGCGCCGGCCCTTCCGAGGTGGAGGCCCGGCTGCGGCTGGCCGTCGGGCGGCTGACCCAGGCCACGGCGGGCAGCACCGGCTCGCTGGTCAAGGCGGGCGAGCTGAGCATCGATCCGGATACCTACGCGGCGAAGCTCAAGGGCCGCCCCCTCGACCTCACCTACAAGGAGTTCGAGCTGCTGAAGTTCCTGGCGCAGCACCCGGGCCGGGTCTTCACCCGCGACCAGCTGCTGCGCGAGGTGTGGGGCTACGACTACTTCGGCGGCACCCGCACGGTTGACGTTCACGTCCGGCGGCTGCGGGCCAAGCTGGGCTCGGAGTACGAGTCGATGATCGGCACGGTGCGGCAGGTGGGGTACAAGTTCGTCGTGCCGCCGGGCCGCCAGCTGCCGGAGCGCATCGCCGAGGAGCTTCCGGAGTACGTGCGCAGCCCGAACGGGTAGGGCCCGTTACGGTGACCATGTGACGACCGCGGTACGGGTACAGCGAAGCGACCGGCTGGACGCCAACGAGGTGGCCGAGGTGCTGGCCCTCATGCAGGCGGCCGGCGACGCCGACGGGGCGTACCCGTTGTCGGAGCACGTCGTGCTGCACCTGCGCCACGGCGGCGACGTCGAAGCCGTCCACCTGCTGATCCGCGAGCAGGGAGAGCTGGTTGGCTACGCACACGTGGACACCACCGACCCGGTGGAGGGCGCGGCGGCGGAGCTGGCCGTGCATCCACTGCACCGGCGGCACGGCCTGGGCCGGGCCCTGGTGACCGAGGCGATGACCGTGGCCGACGAGCGGGCCGCGGACGGGGCGGCCGGCGCGGGGCGGCTGCGCCTGTGGGCGCACGGCGACCATCCGTCGGCGACCGCGCTCGCGATGACGCTCGGCTTCGAGCGCTGGCGGGTGCTGTGGCAGATGCGGCGCTCGCTGTTCGCGCCCGTCCCCGAGCCGAAAATCCCCGACGGGGTCAGCATCCGGCCTTTCCGACCCGGCGCCGACGACGAGGCCTGGGTGGCGCTGAACGCGGCGGCCTTCGCCGACCACCCCGACCAGGGCCGCTGGACCATCGACGACCTGCACATCCGGCTACGCGAGCCGTGGTTCGACCCGGCCGGGTTCCTGCTGGCGCAGCGCGACTCCGACGGTGAGTTGCTGGGTTTCCACTGGACCAAGGTCCACGGGAGCGCGCACACGCCGGGCGCACCCGAGCACGCCCACGAGCCGATGGGTGAGGTATACGTGCTGGGCGTCGCCCCGGCGGCGCACGGCTCCGGCCTCGGGACCGCGCTGACGCTGGCCGGGCTGCGCCACCTGCGGGGACGCGGGCTCGACCAGGCGATGCTCTACGTTGACGAGGCCAACACGAAGGCCGTCGCCCTCTACCAGAAGTTGGGCTTCGCGCGGTGGTCGACGGACGTCTGTTTCCTTCGCCAGGTCTGACGGGGCGCGGAATCCAACTGCTGGCCCGCCGCAACAAGCTGGCCCGATAGGAGCCCCACAATGGCCAAGCGCATCGAAGCCGTCGGCGTCTCGGCGTTCTACGGCTCGTTCCGGGCTATCGACAACATCACCATGACGATCGAGCCGAAGTCGGTGACCGCCCTGATCGGGCCGTCCGGCTGCGGCAAGTCGACGTTCCTGCGCTCGATCAACCGGCTGCACGAGGTGCTGCCGGGTGCGCACGTGGAGGGCCAAATCACGATCGACGGGCAGAACGTCTACGACCGGGACATCGACGTCACCGCCGTGCGGCGGATGATCGGCATGGTGTTCCAGCGGCCCAACCCGTTCCCGACCATGTCGATCTACGACAACGTGATAGCCGGGCTGCGGCTCAACGGCGTGCGCAGGAAGTCGGTGCTCGACGACGCGGCGGAGAAGGCGCTGCGCAGCGCCAACCTGTGGGAGGAGGTGCGCGAGCGCCTCAGCAAGCCGGGCGCGGGCCTGTCCGGTGGCCAGCAGCAGCGGCTGTGCATCGCCCGCACGATCGCGGTCGAGCCGCAGGTCGTGTTGATGGACGAGCCGTGCTCGGCGCTCGACCCGATCTCCACGCTCGCGATCGAGGATCTGATCGCGGAGCTGAAGAACGAGTACACGATCATCATCGTCACGCACAACATGCAGCAGGCGGCGCGGGTCTCCGACCGGACGGGCTTCTTCTCCATCGACAAGACGGGCGACCCGGGGCGCCTGATCGAGTACGACGACGCGGCGAAGATCTTCACCAACCCGTCGGTGAAGCGCACGGAGGACTACATCACGGGCCGCTTCGGCTGAGCCGGCTCACGACCGGCGGCGCGGCTGGGACGGCGGGTCCAGGCCGAGGTCGGGCTCGAACGGGGTGGTCACGTCGCGGTCCGCGGCCATCGCCGCCTCGATCGACGGGTACCCGCTGAGCCGCTCCAGCGTCGCGGATGTGGGCGGCAGCATCGCCAGCCGCGCCAGCTCCCCCGGCGGGCCCCACAGCACCTGGTCCGCCTCCCCGCCGACATCGCGGGTCACCTGTGACCGCGGCAGCCGGGCCAGGAAGAAGTACGTGTCGTAGCGGCGCGGCTCGAACTCGGGCGTGAGCCACCGATCCCATGGCGTCAGCAGGTCACTGCGCAGCACCAGTCGCCGGTCGGCCAGCAACTCCGCGAACCCGACCGCCCGGGCGATCAGCGCCAGCCGGGCCGCCTCCCAGTCGTCACCGGACACGTCCTCCACGACGGCGTCGGTGTCGGGGCCGGCGAGCAGTACGCCGCTCTCCTCGAACAGTTCCCGCACGGCGGCGCTCACCACGGCGCGGGCGGCGGGCTCGTCAAGGCCCAGGCGGGCCGCCCAGGCGGCCGGATCAGGCCCGGCCCACGCCGGCTGGACGGCCGCATCGCGCGGGTCGACCGTGCCGCCGGGGAAGGCGTGCATCCCGGCGGCGAACGCCATCGTGGCGGCGCGGCGGATCAGGTACACCTCCGGGCCGGGGCGCAGCAGAATGACGGTCGCGGCCAGCTTCGGCGTGGCCGGCACCCCACCGGAGGCGTAGAACTCGCGGGCCCGCTCGGCCAGCCAGTCGCGGATCGCCGGGTCAATCAACGCGCACCACCGTGGCCGTACCCTGGCCGACGCCGACGCACGCGGCCGCGACCGCGTATCCGCCGCCGCGCCGGCGCAGCTCCCGGCAGGCGTCGACGATGACCCGGGGCGCCGACGCGCCGAGCGGGTGGCCGATCGCGATCGCGCCGCCGTGCGGGTTGACCAGGTCGCGGTCTAGGCCGGGCAGCTCGTGCAGGCAGGACAGGACCATCGCGGCGAACGCCTCGTTGATCTCCCACACGGCGATGTCGCCGATGGACAGGCCGGCCCGGTCGAGGGCCTTGTGGATCGCCGGCACCGGCGCGAGGGAGTACCGGTGCGGCTCGACGGCGACGGTGACGGAGGCGACGACCCGGCCGAGCGGCTCGCCGTCGAGCGGCCGGGCGCCGAGGAGAACGGCGATGGCCCCGTCGTTGACCGGTGAGGCGTTTCCGGCGGTCACCGCCCCCGAGGCGCTGAACGCCGGCTTCAGGGCCGCCAGCTTCGCGAGGGTCGTGTCCGGCCGGATCGACTCGTCCCGCTTCACTCCGGCGACCGGCAGGACGTAGTCCTCGTGCAGCCCGGCGTCCCAGGCGGCGGCCGCGCGCTGGTGCGAGCGCAGCGCCCACTCGTCCTGCTCGGCGCGGCTGATGCCCAGCTGCGCGGCGACCTCCTCGGCGCACGCACCCAGCGACGCCGTCCACTCGGCCGGGAAGCGCGGGTTGACCATCCGCCAGCCGACCTGGGTGTGGTAGAGCTTCGCCTCCGTCGGGTACGGCACGTCCGGCTTGGGCAGCACGAACGGCGCCCGGCTCATGCTCTCGACGCCGCCGGCGACCACGAGCGAGGCGTCGCCGGCGCGGATCGCGCGCGCCGCCTGGGTGATCGCCTCGCCGCCGGAGGCGCACAGCCGGTTGACGGTGACCGCGGGTACCGAAGGCGGCAGCCCGGCGAGGAGCCCCGCCATCCGGGCGACGTTGCGGTTGTCCTCCCCGGCCCCGTTGGTGTCCCCGAGGATCACGTCGTCGATGGCGGCCGGGTCGAGCGCGGGATGGCGCCGGACCAGCTCCGCGAGCGGCAGCGCGGCGAGGTCGTCGGTGCGGATCCCGGCCAGGCCGCCGCGGTGCCTGCCGAACGGGGTGCGTACCGCGTCGATGAGGTAGGCGTCCACGCCGCCGAGCCTACCCGTTCCCAAGATCGTCGCTAGGGTGTGTGCATGAGCGAGCGAATCGGTTGGCGCGCTGCGGGCGACCCGATCCGGTGGGGGATCCTGGCGACCGGCACGGTCGCCCGGCACTTCGTCGAGGACCTGCTCAAAATGCCCGACGCCGAGGTGGCGGCGGTGGGTTCGCGCAGCCAGGAGACCGCCGACCGGTTCGCGGGGACATACGGCATCGGCCGGGCGTACGGAAGCTGGCAGGCGCTCGCCGCGGACCCGGACGTCGACGTGGTCTACGTGGCGACCCCGCACTCGGCGCACCACGCGGCGAGCATGACGTGCCTGCGCGCCGGCAAGGCGGTGCTGTGCGAGAAGCCGTTCGCGCTCGACCTCGCCCAGGCCGAGGAGCTGGCCGAGACCGCGCGTACCAATGGCGTGTTTCTCATGGAGGCGATGTGGATGCGCTGCTTCCCCGCCATCCACACCATCTGCGGCCTGATCGGCGACGGCGTGATCGGGGACGTGACCGCGGTGCACGCCGATTTCGGCATCACCGGCCCCTTCGAGGCAACGCACCGGCTACGCGCCCGGGAGCTGGGCGGCGGCGCGCTGCTGGACCTGGGCGTCTACCCGGTGACGTTCGCGCACGTCATGCTCGGCGCACCCGACGACGTCACGGCGTGGGCCAGGCTGACCCCGGAAGGCGTCGACGAGAACACCGCGATCATTCTGGGGTACGCGAACGGCGCTCTCGCCTCGCTGACCTGCTCGATGGTCGGGGACACCCCGCACACGGCCACCGTCACGGGCACCCTGGGGCGCATCGAGGTGCCCCGGGACCTGTATCGCCCGACCGGCTTCACGCTGGTGCGCGGGGGCGGGTTGCCCGAATTCGTCGCGATCCCGTTCGACGGGTGGGGTTACCACTTCGAGGCCGCCGAGGTGCACCGCTGCCTGCGCGAGGGGTTGGCGGAGAGTCCGGTGATCCCCCTGGCGGAGACGCTCGCCGTGATGTCGACGCTCGACGCGGTACGCGAGCGGATCGGCGTGCGCTACCTCAGCTGAACAGCGGCCGGGTGACGAAGTAGGCCAGCACAGCGACGCCGGCCGCCGCGGGGAACGTCAGGATCCAGGCGATCACGATGTTGCCCGCCACGCCCCAGCGCACCGCGGACAGCCGCTTGGTCGCCCCGACGCCCATGATCGCCGAGGTGATCGTGTGCGTCGTCGAGATCGGCGCCTTCAGGACGAGCGCGTTGAAGAACAGCACCGCGCTGGCCACCGTCTCGGCCGCGAAGCCCTCGGCCGGTCCGAGATGGATGACGCGCCGGCCGAGCGTGCGGATGATGCGCCAGCCGCCTGCGTACGTTCCGGCCGCGAGCATCGTCGCCGACGTGAGGAAGACCCACCATGGGATGTGCTCGCGGTTGTCCTGGTAGCCACCCGTGTAGAGGGCCAGCACGATGATGCCCATCGTCTTGGCCGCGTCCTGCATGCCGTGGCCGACCGCCATCGCGGCCGCGGACACGCTCTGCGCCCGCCGGAACCCCCGGTTCAACTTCCCGGGATTGCCCCGGCGGAACAGCCACAGCACCGCGAGCATCACGAGGAACCCGAGACCGAAGCCGACGATCGGCGACACGACCATCGGAATGAGGACCTTGATGCCGATCACCTCCCAGTGCACGACCCCGCCGGCAGCGAAGAGGGTGGCCCCGACCAGCCCGCCGAGCAGGGCGTGCGAGGACGACGAGGGCAGCCCGAAGTACCAGGTGATGAGATTCCAGACGATGGCCCCGAAGACCCCGGCGAACACCACGCCCAGGCTGGCGGTGCCCTGGGGCAGGGTCACCAGCTTTTCGCCGACCGTCTGCGCGACGCCCGCACCCAGGTAGGCGCCGACCAGGTTGCCGAACGCGGCGACGACCAGCGCGACCCGCGGCGTGAGCGCGCGGGTGGAGACCGACGTCGCGATGGCGTTGGCCGCGTCGTGGAAGCCGTTGGTGTAGTCGAACGCCATGGCGATCAGGACGACCGCGACGACCGCGACGAACTGGCCGGTCACGACTCCTTCACCGCGATGGTTTCCACCGTGTTGGCAACATGCTCGAACGCGTCGCAGGCCGCCTCCAGCTCGTCGGCGACCTCCTTCATCTTCAGGACGGTCAGGGCGTCGTACTCACCCGAGAAGAGGCGCACCAGCAGCATCCGGTATGCGCGGTCGCCCTCGTTCTCCAGCCGGTTGATCTCGACCCAGTACTCCTGCAGGTCTTTCATGGACTTCAACCGCGGCATCGCCGACGCGGTCAGCTTGGCCTGCTGGTCGAGCACGTTCACGATCTCGTGCACCTCGCGCGGCAGTGTGGGCAGCTTGGTCAGCCCGTACAGGTACAGCAGGCTGCCGACGGCCTCCAGGTGGTCCATGACGTCGTCGAGCAGCGAGCCCAGTCGGTAGATGTCCTCCCGGTCGAACGGTGTGATGAACGACGTGTTGATCTTCTGGTAGAGGTCGTGCGTGATCGCGTCGCTGTCGTGCTCGACCTCGACCAGGCGCTCGCTGATCTCCTGCACGTCGGCACCGGGCAGGGCCAACTCGCTGAGCAACTCAGTGCCCCGCACCAGGTTCACCGCGGCTTTGCTGAAAAGCTCGTAGAACGTGTCGTCGCTGGGACGCAGCTTGAAGCGCACGGTCTTACCTCGTCACGGCCGATGGGATGGGATGGTGGTGGTGTGTGCGGGGATCCGCACGAATGCTAGGCAACGCTCTTCATACCCGCGCGCCCGCCCACGTCACTTCACCTCCCGTTTGCGGGGTACCTGTCTGAGGCTGGTCAAACGGTGTCACATAGTGCCGGGCCCAATCGTCCCTTACAAGGGGAAAACCGTCCTGCAAGGAGTTTGGCGTTGGAGTTCGAGGCTCACCGCGACCACCTGATGGCCGTCGCGTACCGGATGCTGGGCAGTCGGTCGGAGGCCGAGGACGCGGTCCAGGAGGCGTGGCTGCGCTACGCGGCCGCTGACCACGCCGAGATCCGGGACATCCGCGCCTGGCTGACCACTGTCACCGGGCGGATCTGTCTGGACGTCCTACGCTCGGCCCGGGTCCGGCGGGAGGCGTACGTCGGGCCGTGGCTGCCGGAGCCGATCGTCACCCGGCTGCCGGACCCCGCCGCCGACCCGGCCGAGCAGGTCGCGCTCAACTCCGAGGTGAGCCTGGCCCTGCTCGTCGTCCTGGAACGGCTGAGCCCCGAGCAGCGGGTCGCGTTCGTGCTGCACGACGTGTTCGCGGTGCCGTTCGAGGAGATCGCCGGCGTGCTGGGCACCACGCCGGCCGCCGCCCGCCAGCTCGCCTCACGGGCGCGGCGCGCCGTCGCCGACAGCGCTCCGCGCGGGACCGTCTCCCGCCGCCGCGCCACCGATCGCGCCGAACAGCAGCGGGTACTGGACGCGTTCCTGTCCGCCGCCCGGCGCGGTGACATCGAGGGGCTGCTCGCGGTCCTGGCGCCCGACGTGGTCGCGACCGGCGACGGTGGCGGCGTGGCCCCGGCGGCCCGGACGCCGATCCCTGGCGGGCTGCGGGTGGCCCGATTCTTGCTGGGCCTGTTCCGGCAGGCGGAGAAGATCGACACGGTCGCCGAGCCGGTCCTGGTCAACGGCGACCTGGGCCTGCTGGTCGAGGGGACGTATCCGGACGGCAGCAACCAGCGCCTCGTGATGGCCTTCGTCGTGGCCGACGGCCGGATCACGGCCCTGTTCCACCAGCTCAACCCGGCGAAGCTGGCACACGTCCCGCACCCCGACCCGGCGCGCAACATCCTCGGCCCCTGACCGTCACACCTTTCCGGACGTTGTGGCGACCTTGGCGGCCTGGATCTGCTCGTCGAACGGCATCGGGCAGGCGTCGCCGCTGGTGTATCCCTGCGCGGTCAGGCCCAGCGCGTGGTTGGTCCGGGCGCGCATGTTCTCCAGCGACACCAGGTAGGTCAGCTCGAACAGCTGGGCGTCGTCGAAGTGTGCGCGCACCCGCTCCACCAGCTCGTCGGTGACGGTCATCGGCTGCGCGGTCATCGCATCGGCGTACTCCAGCGCCACCTTCTCCTCGGCGGTGAACGCCGCCGACTCGCGGTAGCGGCCCAGCTCCCGGTGGCGGCGCACGGACAGCCCGCTGTGCAGGGCGAGCATCGTGCCGAAGTCGACGCACCAGGAGCAGCCGACGACCGTCGCGACCCGGTGCACGACGATGTCCCGCAGCGCCGGGTCGAGGCGCCGCGCGGCCCGCTCGACGCTCAGCTCGTGGATCGCGCCGGCCCACATCAGGCCCGGGTGGTTGGCGGCGGCGCGCAGCGGCTCGGGTACCTCCCGGTAGCGGCGGCGCGCGGCGCCGAAGAAGAGGGAGCGGGTCAGCCAGCCGACCTGGCCCTCGGTACGCATCGAAATGCGGGGCATGCGGTCCTCCTGAAGAAGCGAAACGTCGGCAGGAGGACGGCGCGGCGGGCGGGAACGTGACAGCTACGCCACGTGTTTGCGCCCTTCGACGGTGGCGAGGACGTCCAGCCAGTGCCGGTATGCCGATCCGAACGGCTCGACCCGCTCGCGCAGCGCGCCCACCAGCCACTCCCCTGCGCCCCAGGCCCGCTCGATGACCTCCGGCGGGTATCCGTAGCGGATCTGATGCGCGGCGAACTCGTCCTCGTCGAGCAGCTCGACGGTGCCGGTGCGGCGCCGGCGCACGTCCAGGTCGAGGTCGACCATCGTCACCACGTCGGGCGCCGGCCAGGTCGGGATGGTCGTGATGTCGCAGTAGATCTCGGTGCGGTGCGGCGCGCCGTTGAACTGGGCGGTCCACCAGGCGTCGCGGGGAAACAGCAGCACGTGGTCGTGCTCGGCCGGGTTGACGAGCTCCTCGCCGCGTGACACGGGCGTGCCGGCATGGCCGCCGACCCAGACACCGTGCTCGTCCTCGCCCAGGCGGCGACCCGGCTGGTTCCAGTGCAACGAGCCGTCGTACTTGCGGTAAATCACCCGCACCAGATCGCCTGTCACGTCACCACCCTATCGACCGCTCGTGCCGAGCTGATCTCCTCACTGTGCCCAGGCTCACCGGAGATCGAGTTAACCGCATGGATACGACCGAGAAACAAGATGCCAAACGTACGGGCCGCGCACAACTCGGCACCGAGAGTACGGGCATTGTGGATAACCGGCGCCACGCTGTGGACAAGCGCCGGGCCGCCTCCAGAAGCGGGTAGCGTGCCTTCCCGTGACCGCCACCGCCGTCAACGCGACCATCCCCGCCCGGCGCCAGGACCGCCCCGGACTCGCCGAGCTGCTCGCGGCGGCGGTCGGTGCCGTGCCGGGCGGCGCGCAGCGGCCGGGCCAGCAGAACATGGCCGAGGCGGTCGCCGCGGCCGCCGAGTCCGGCGAGCACCTGTTGGTCCAGGCCGGCACCGGCACCGGAAAGTCACTCGCCTACCTCGTGCCGGCACTGCTCGTGGACGGTCCGGTCGTGGTGTCGACGGCCACGCTCGCACTGCAGTCCCAGCTCGTCGACCACGACCTGCCCCGGCTGGCGGAGGCGGTCGAGCCGCTGCTCGGCCGGCGCCCGACGTTCGCGGTCCTGAAAGGACGCCACCACTACCTGTGCCTGGCCCGGCTCGACAACGGCACGGCCGAGGAGCCCGGCGACGCGCTGTTCGAGACCGGCGGTGGCGGCACCCGCTGGCTGGGCGAGGCGGGCCGGCTGGGCAAGCAGGTGCAGCGGCTGCGCGACTGGGCGCAGGAGACCGGGACCGGCGACCGCGACGAGCTCGACCCGGGGGTCGACGAGTCGGCCTGGCGCCAGGTGTCGATGCCGGCGCGGGAGTGTGTCGGTGCGGCCCGCTGCCCGTGGGGCGCGGAGTGCTTCGCCGAGGCGTCGCGGATCCGGGCCCGCGAGGCCGACATCGTGGTGACCAATCACAGCCTGCTCGCCGTGGACATGCTCGCCGGGCGGCATATCGTCCCGCCGCACCAGCTGCTCGTCGTCGACGAGGCGCACGAGCTGGCCGACCGGGTGTCGTCGGCGGCGCAGGCCGAGCTGTCCCCGGATGCGCTGGACCGGGCGGCGCGGCGGGCGCGGCCCATGGTCGACGAGGAGTGCTACGAGACGCTGGCCGAGGCCGGCGACGCGCTCGCGGTCGGGCTGGCCGACGCCCCGGCCGGTCGCATCACCACCGGGTTGCCGCCCGCGCTCGCCGAGGCGCTGACCCTGCTCGACCTGGCCAGCCGGCGGGGTCTGGGGCAGATCGGCGACGTGAAGTCCGACGACCCCGATCCGGTGCGCAAGCAGCAGGCAAAGGCGGTGCTCGGCGAGCTGTCCGACACGGCGCAGCGGCTGCTGGAGTCGGCCGGGCACGACGTGGCGTGGATCGAGAAGGACGACCGGGGCCGGCGGGCGCTCGTCGTCGCCCCGCTGTCGGTCGCCGGCACCCTGTCCACCCACCTCTACGAGGAGCGCACCGTCGTGGCGACCTCGGCGACGCTGGCGCTCGGCGGCAACTTCGACACCGTCGCCAAGGCGCTCGGGCTCGACGACGAGACCGACTGGAGCTCGCTCGACGTCGGCTCCCCGTTCGACTACACACGGCAGGGCATCCTCTACGTCGCCGCGCACCTGCCCCGCCCGACCACGTCCGGCCTCGCCGAGCCGGCCGCCGAGGAGATGGTCAACCTGGTCAGCGCGCTCGGTGGCCGCACGCTCGGGTTGTTCTCCAGCCGCCGGGCGGCCGAGCGGGCCGCGGAGGTCCTGCGTGCGCGCAGCGACCTGACCATCCTGCTGCAGGGCGAGGAGGCGCTGCCGTTGCTGGTGCGGCGGTTCCGGGACGATCGCAACAGCTGCCTGCTCGGGGTGATGTCGCTGTGGCAGGGCGTCGACGTGCCCGGGGACGCCTGCCAGCTCGTGATCATCGACCGGTTGCCGTTCCCGCGCCCCGACGAGCCCCTCGCGGCGGCGCGGGCGGCGGCGGTCGACTCGGCCGGCGGCTCCGGTTTCGCCGCGGTCAGCGTCCCGATCGCCGCGGTGCGGCTGGCGCAGGGCGTCGGCCGCCTCATCCGCTCCCAGACCGACCGGGGTGTCGTCGCCGTCCTCGACTCTCGATTGGAGACCGCGAAGGGCTACGGCGGCTATCTGCGACGCTCGCTGCCGCCGTTCTGGTACACGACCAAGCGCGACGTGGCGCTCGGCGCGCTCAAGCGGCTCGGCGCTACTTAGCCGAGACCACCACGGCGTCGGGTGGCGGCTCGTGCCGGTGGTGGATCAGGCGCCGCACACCGGTGTTGAGCACGGCGACGAGCGGCACCGCGACCAGCGCCCCGATGATGCCGGCGAGGATCAGGCCGGTGGCGATGGAGACGATGACGGCGAGCGGATGGATCGCGACCGCGCGCCCCATGATGAGCGGTTGGAGGATGTGCCCCTCCAACTGCTGAATCGCGATCACGCCCGCGAGCACGAGCAGCGCGCTGACCCAGCCGTCGGTGACCAGCGCGACCAGCACGGCGACCGCGCCGGAGATCGTTGCCCCGACGATGGGGACGAACGCCCCGAGGAAGACCAGCGCGGCCAGCGGAAACGCCAGCTGGATCCGCAACACCGCGAGCCACATTCCAATACCGACCGCGTCGATGAACGCCACAAGCACGGTGGCCCGCACGTAGGAGACCAGCGTCGCCCAGGACGCGATCCCGGCGGCGCCGAGCGGTCCCCGGGCGCCGGTGGGCAACAGCGACACCAGGAAGCCCCAGATGCGCCCGCCGTCGCGCAGGAAGAAGAACGTGGCGAACAGCACGAGCACCGCCGACGCCAGCACGTCGAGCGCGGTCGTCGCCGTGGACAGCGCCCCGCTGGTGAGCGTGTCCCGGTGGGTGTTCAGCCAGTTCTGCGTCGCGTCGGCCATTCCGGAGAACTGGTCGTTGGACAGGTGCAGCGGACCGTTGCGCAGGCTGTCCTGAATCGTCCGGATGCCCTCGGCGGCGTTCTTGGTCAGCTCCGGGAACGAGTTGACGAACTGCGTCACCACCAGCGTCAGCACGCCGCCCACGACGGCGATGCCGCCGATGAGGACCAGCGCGACCGACAGCGACCGGGGTAGCTTCGCCGTGCGGTGCAGCCACCTGGCCCAGGGTGCGAGCAGCGCCGAGAGCAGGAGCGCGATGCTGAGCGGAATGAGCACGTCTTTGAGCCGGCCGACCAGCCACAGCGCGACCGCCGCGGCGGCGGCCAGGATGAGCAGCCGCCAGGACCAGGCGGCCGCTATCCGCAGGCCGCGCGGGACGTCCTCGTCGTCGCGGCTGCTCACCGACGGTGGTGCGGCCGGTGTCGGGACCGCCACCGGGACCAACTCGACCGTATGGTCATGCTGGACCTTGTGGTCACGGTCGGTTGCCGGTGGCTCCCGGACGGTCCGCACGGCGGCGTAGGCGCGCCGGATGTTCGCTCCAACCTGCTGCCACTGACCCACGTAACCCACGTTAGCTGTTCGGGTCTTGGCGCCCGGCTCCTGAAACACCCGCCCGGCGCGGTAGCGTCACCATCGTGACCGCCGCGCCATCCCAATACGAGCAGACCGGCCAGCGCAGCGCTGCCGCCGGCATCGCCGACGCAGACACCGGCCTGCCGATCCAGCTCCTGCACGACCGGGTCCTCGTCCGTCTCGACGGCGCCGAGGGAGAGCGCCGCTCGGCGGCCGGCATCGTGATCCCCGCGACGGCGGCCGTCGGCCGCCGCCTCGCCTGGGCCACCGCCGTCGGAGTCGGCCCGCACGTGCGGGCGATCGTCACCGGCGACCGCGTGCTGTTCGACCCCGACGACCGGTCCGAGGTCGAGTTGCACGGTCGGGAATACGTCCTGCTGCGTGAGCGGGACGTGCACGCGGTGGCCGCCCACCGGGTCGAGCCCGGCTCCACCGGCCTCTATCTGTAACCGCTGTAGAGCGGAGGAGGCGGGGGCGCGGGCACCTTCACGACGGGCACCGGCACCACCGGCTGGTCAGGCGCGTCGAGGGTGCGCACCGAACCGTCCGGAAACGTGACGTGGTAGCGGCCACCGTCCCAGACCGCGCGCGGCGCGTACGGGTCGCGGCCGGTGAACACCTTCCGGTAGGCGTCGACCGCGCTCAGCAACTGGCGCTCCTCGGCGAGCGTCTCGTCGATCTCCCGGGGAGCGGTGCCCACCCCGCGGCGCATCCCGTCGCGCAGCAGTGCCAGCCGGGTGGCGTCGAACTGGTAGGCCCGCATCGCCTTCGCCCCGGCGTCGCCGGCGACCCGCTTGGCCCAGCGGCGCGCGGCGAGCCGCCGGCCCAGGGTGGCGAGCGAGGCAGCCTCCGGCGGCGAGAACCAGCCGTGCCGCACGTACTCCCCGACCATCCGCTCAGTGAGGCGCCCCTCCGCGCCGCGCAGCCACAGCGCGAACCCGACCATCCCGAAGAAGATCGGCATCATGACCGAGAAGTACCCGTAGAGCAGCACGAGCATCTGCTCGGCCTCGACCGCGACCGTGGACATCAGGTTCCACGTGCCGTGCAGCATCATCGCGACGAGCAGGCCGGCGATCGGAGCCAGGAAGCGGATCCGCCGGTCGGACGCGCGGGCGGCGACCCCGAGACCGATGCCGGTCATCGAGGTGAACAGCGGATGGGCGAAGCCGCTCATCAGGATCCGGCCGATGAACACGCCGACCACGCCGCCGGCTCCGGCCAGCGCCCCGCCCTTGTCGGCGTTTTGCGCGTATCCGTAACCGCCCAGGTAGAGAATGTTCTCCACCATCGCGAAGCCGGTCGCGGAAAGTCCACAGTAGACGATGGCGTCGATGAGGCCGGAGAATGTCTTGCGACGCACCGCGAACAGCAGGATCGGCCCGAGCGCCTTCATGGTCTCCTCGATGAACGGCGCGACGAGCACCGCGACGAGGGCCGACGGCAGGCCCCAGCGCTCGAAGAGCCTGCTGGACCCCGTGTTGACCGCGAGCGCGACGGCGGTCGCGACGCAGGCGCCCCAACTGAAGCAGAACGCCAGGTACTTGACCGGCTCCGGTTCGTAGCGGTCCAGCCACAGGAAGCAGAAGACGAGCACCGGCACGGGAATGATCGCGGCGACGATGCCGACGGTGAGGGCGACCGGCCCGATGTTCCAGCCGACATAGGCCAGGACGGCCAGGCCGCACAGGGCGATGAACGCGATCACGCAGCCGAGGAGCAGGCCGCGGCGCCAGTCGAGCCGCTTCGGCGTGGGGGGCGCCGCCGCGAGGACCATCCCGGGGCTCGGGTACGTGTCGACGGGCTGCGCCGGCCCCGCGGGAGGAAGCTCGCTCATGACCGCCAGCCTAGTGCGCGAAAGCCGCTTGCCCGGGACCGCTGATCCCGTGTTAAGTGTTCTATATGTTTAGAACACTTGGCGCGGACTACGGCGGCGCATACCTCCCCGAGGCACTCGTACCGGCGGCCGAGGCGGTCGCGGCAGCGTTCATCGAAGCCTGGCCCGACCCCGCCTTCCGGGCCGAATACGCGGACCTGCTCGCCACCTACGCCGGGCGCCCGACGCCGCTGACCACCTGCCGGCGGCTCTCCGCCGAACTGGGCGTACGGGTCCTGCTCAAACGGGAAGACCTGGCGCACACCGGCTCCCACAAGATCAACAACGTACTCGGACAGGCGCTGCTGGCCCGGCGGATGGGCCGGACCCGCCTGATCGCCGAGACCGGCGCCGGCCAGCACGGGGTGGCCACGGCGACCGCCGCCGCGCTGTTCGGGATGGGGTGCACGGTCTACATGGGGCACACCGACATCGCCCGCCAGGCGCCCAACGTGTTCCGGATGGAGTTGCTGGGCGCCGAGTTGGTGCCGGTCGGCGGGCGGGGAACGCTCAAGGACGCGGTCAACGCCGCGCTGCGCGCCTGGGTCAG
>WNGE01000088.1_pt1 | contig 132039 bp, 119 predicted proteins | sample 5400651 | NCBI WGS metagenome assembly WNGE01 (sample SAMN13153370, study PRJNA577476) | soil metagenome | isolation source: 60 cm soil or saprolite under grassland replicate 2 | place: USA:California | collected 2016-06-15 | reverse complement strand
CGCGAGTTCCTTGCCGACGGCCAAGCAGGGCACACCCCGGCACCGCGGCAGGAACTGAAGGCCGCACTGCTGCGCTGGGCCGTCGAGGTGGTCTCCGGCCCGGCCGGGCTCGCCAGCCGTCTGCGTACCAGCCTGCTCGATGGGCCGCTGGCCAACCCGAGCCTGCCGCTGGACATCGGCACCGCCGGCTGCGACGTCCCCGCCCACCTGCGCCGCGCGCTGGTGGCCCGCGACCAAGGCTGCGGCTTCCCCGGCTGCGACCAGCCACCCGAGGTATGCCAGCCGCACCACATCATCCCCCGCAGCAAAGGCGGGCCCACCGCCCTGCACAACCTGTTCCTCGTCTGCCTGTTCCACCACCTGATCGTGATCCATACCTGGGGATGGCACATCATCCTCAACCCCGACGGCACCATCACCGCCATCGGCCCCAGCGGCAGAATCCTCCGCAGCCACAGCCCACCGGCCGCAGCATGACCGGCCGGCAGCGGCCGTCAGCGGCCGCCGTGGGCAGCTGACGGGGGACCGTCGCCGGGTTCGAAGCCGCGCTCGCGAAGCTGGGCGCGCAGGTGCTCGACCTCGGCGCGCAGCCGGTGGGTCTCTTCGACCAAGGCGACGAGGTCCGCCCCGGCCATCCATTCACCGACCCGCTGCCGCCGTTCTGACAGCAGCCGCTTCTCGGTGGCGCGCAGCGAGCGAGCGGCCTCGGCATCGTCGGCGCCGATCGCGGCCTCCTCGTCCAGCCGCGTCTGGGTGATTTGGTCGTCGAGGTCGCGGAGTTCTGGCAGCGGGGTCTGCGGCTCGCCCGGGTCGTCGTGCAGATAGCCGTGCAGGAGGTCGATCACCTGCTCGCGGGTGGTGGCGTGGTACGCGCCGAGGTTGACCAGCACGTCGGCCGCCACTCCGTTACCCTCCCGCAGCAGGCCAAGCAGCAGATGCTCGGTGCCTACATAGCTGCAGCGGAGCTGCATCGCCTCCCGCAGCGAGTATTCCAGCAGGACCCGCTTGGCCCGCGGAGTGAACGGGATCGGACCGACTGGTGTTCGCTCGCCGCGGCCGATGATCTCCTCGACCTGGTCGCGCACCGCCTCCAGGCTGATCCCCCGGAGCTGCAGGGCCTTGGCGGCGACACCCTCCCCCTCACCGGCCAAGCCCAGCAGGATGTGTTCGGTGCCGATGTAGTTGTGGCTGAGCCGACGGGCTTCGTCTTGCGCCAGCACCACCACCGCACGTGCCGTGTCGGTGAACCGATGGAACGGATCTCCTGGCCGGCGACGCCGACGGGCGCGCAGCCAGCGCAGTGGAGACGCCTGGTTCCCGCATTCGGCGGAGGCGACGATGCGCGGGCGCAGCCTGGGCGCCAGCCAGTCGGCCAGCCCGGCAGCGTCCAGCCGTCCGGCCGACACCTCGGCGATAGTGGTCCGGGTCTGCTCGCCCGGATCGAGGTCGACCTCCACCCCGTTGACCGCCAGGAACTGGACCATGACCATCAGCGCGACCCGCTCGTTGCTCTCCGGCAGCGGTCGGCGGTGCACCAGGGCGCGCAGCAGAGCCGCGGCCGGCCGCGCCGGGTGACCCCCCGACATCAAGGGGCGGACGTCGGCAAACGCAGCCTCGGCCGCCTCGATGTCCAGCCGCTCCAACACTGCCGTGGTTTCCCAGCCCAGGACCCGGCCCGCAATGAGGACCAGGTCGGCCACCTCAAGCTCGATCACGACGCATCGTCCCGGAACAGCTTGAGGATGCGTTCGTGCCGGGCGATGTTCTCCTCAAGCAGCCGCTGAAACCGCTCGTCCCCTTTGCGCTGCTCGACCAGGGCAGCGATCGCCTCCCGCACCACGTCCGCCATCGAGCGGCCCTCCACTTCGGCCACCGCCTGCAACGGCTCGGCAAGCGACGCGTCCAGTCGCAACACCATGTTCTTGGCCCCGGTGTTCTTGGTCCCAGTGGACCGCTCTCTAGCCATAGTGATATGATGATACCACGGTATCAGAGGAGTTAATCGCGTCGCCATGGAAGGGTGCGGCGGTTTACGCTTCGGGCATGGCGCGCTACTGCGTTGGGCCGACGATGGCGGTGGACTGGGGCGAGGATGGCGTCCCAATCCGGGTCACCCGCGGTCTGTTAGGCCGGGTGTTCGGCTATTTCGTCCCGTACTGGGGGCGGGGTGCGCTCGTCGCGGCGTGCATCGCAGCCGAAGCCGTGCTGGGCCTGGCGCCGGCGGTGGTGTTCGCCACGCTGATCGACTACCTGGCCGATCCGCATGGTCAGCTTGGGTACGTGCTGCTGCTGGTCGCGGCCGGAGTGGGGGCGGCGCTCGCGGGCGGGCTGATCGGGGTAGCCGATTCGTACCTGACCACGGTGATCAGCGAGGGCATCGTCTTCAGGCTGCGCAAGCAGGTGTTTGAGAACCTGCTGGACCAGTCGGTGGGATGGTTCACCCGCAGCCGGTCCGGGGAGCTGATGTCGCGGCTCAGCAACGACATTGACGCGGTGGAAGACGTTGTTACCGACACGGTGTTCGGCCTGGCCCGCAACGTGTTTACCGCGGCCGCGACGTTAGTGCTGATGCTCCGGTTCACCTGGCAGCTCACCGCGGTGGTGCTGGTGCTGATCCCGCTGGTAAGTCTCCCCGCCCGCAAGGCGGGAACGGCAACCTACCGGGCCCGCACCCGTACTCAGGGCAAGCTCGCCGAGATGACCGCCTACCTGCAGGAGATCCTGGGTATCTCCGGCATCCTGCTGGTCAAAGCCTTTGTGCGGACCCGGGCTGAGCGTGCCCGCTTCGGCGACCTCAACGACGAGGTGCGGCGGCTGCAGATCCGCCAGGAGATGATCGCCCGCTGGTTTGGGATGCTGATGCAGACGCTGCAGACGGCCGGCCCCGCGCTGATCATGGCTGCGGGCGGCTACCTGGTGCTTACCGGCCGCACCACGGTGGGCATCGTGTTCGTATTCGCCACCGTGCTCGGGCAGCGGCTGGCCGGGTCGGTCAGCTCGCTGGCCACGATGCACGTCAACGTCATCGGTTCACTGGCGGTGTTCCGCCGCCTGTTCGAGTACATCGACCTGCCACCACAGATCACCGACGCGCCAGACGCGCGCACACTGACTGATGCGCGCGGTGCGGTCCGGTTCGACAACGTCACCTTCACCTACCCGGGTGCCATCCGCCCGGCGCTGGCGGAGGTGACCATCGACATCGCACCGGGCCAGCTGGCTGCGCTGGTCGGCCCGTCCGGGGCGGGCAAGACCACACTGACCAGCCTGGTGCCCCGGTTCGCCGACCCACAGGCAGGTCGGGTGCTGATCGACGGCCACGACCTGCGCGCCCTCACCCTCGAGTCAGTCGGCCGGCAGGTCGGGGTCGTGTTCCAGGACACCTTTCTGTTCCACGCCAGCCTCGCCGACAACCTCCGCTACGCCCGGCCCGAGGCTACCGACGCCGACCTCATCGCTGCCGCGAAGGCCGCCTACCTGCACGACTTCGCCGCATCGCTGCCCGATGGCTACGAAACCGTCGTCGGCGAGCGGGGGCACCGGCTGTCCGGCGGCGAGAAACAGCGGGTCGCGATCGCCAGGGCGATCCTGAAGGACCCGCTCATTCTTATCCTGGACGAGGCCACCTCCCACTTGGACACCGTCTCCGAACAGCTCATCCAGGCTGCTCTGCAGCCCTTGCTGCACGGCCGCACCAGCTTGGTCATCGCCCACCGGCTGTCCACGGTGCTCAGCGCGGACATGATCCTCGTCCTTGACCAGGGCCGCGTCGCCGAACACGGCACCCACGCGGAGCTGTTGGACCGCGGCGGACTTTACGCGACCCTGTACGAGCGGCAGTTCCTGCAGCCCGCCGTCCGCGAGGCAGCGGCCATTACGACGTAGCATCTGGCCGAGGAGCCTAGCCTGCGGCCTTGTCCAGCGCCGTCAGCAACGCTTTCATCCAAGGGCCGAGGTCGGCCGGGGTTCTGGCCGAGATGAGATTGCCGTCGATCACGGTGGCCTGGTCAACCCAGTCGACGCCCGCGTTCACCATGTCGTCCCGGATTGCTGCCACGCTGGTCGCCCGCCGGCCTTTGACGATCTTTGCTGAGATCGGGACCCAGCCAGCTTGGCAGATGAAGGCGATCGGCTTGTCGGCGGTATCGAAGGCCTGTACCAGGGTCAGTACGGCTCCGGAGCGCCGCAGCTTGTCGGGGGCATAGCCGCCCGGGATGACGAGGGCATCGAAATCGTCCGCCGCGACCCGCTCGACGGTGGTGTCGACCGCCACCGGCCCGTGGCCCTTCTTGCCCGTCACGGGCTGGTCATCGAGGCCGGCCACAGTCACCGCCACGTCCTCCTCGCCGAGGCGGTAGAGCGGGTACAGCAGTTCCATGTCCTCGAACTGATCAGCGGCGAGGAGGAGCACTTTCCGTCCTGCGAGAGCCATGGCATCGACCCTATGCCCGGCTCAACCCGCCGGCTCAACCCCGGCTCAACCCCGGCTCAACCCCGGCTCAACCCGCCGGCCCAACCCGCCGGCTCAACCCGCCGGCTCAGCCCCCGCGACGGCGAGCGCGCCGATGAGGATCGAGCCGATCAGCGCGGTGCCCAGCGAGAAACCGAGGTCTGCGCGGTGTACTGCAGCCCCCCGACCTCGCTTCGCGCTGATTCGCCGACGCCCCCGTTAGAGCCACCCACGGCGCTTAAACACAACATAGAGCGCCGCGCACACGGCCACCATGAGCGCGAGGGCGAACGGGTAGCCGTAGTACCAATGCAGCTCCGGCATATGGTGAAAATTCATGCCGTAGACGGTGCCGATGAGCGTGGGAGCGAACAGGATGGCCGCCCATGCGGAAATCTTCTTGACCTCCTCGTTTTGGGCCTTCATCTCCTCGTTCTGGGCCTGCGTGACCAGCGTGGCGTTGACGGTGAGAATGTCTTGCAGCATGAGCCGGAAGCCGTCGACCCGCTCTACGACCGTCGTCAAGTGGTCGGTTACATCTCGCAGGTAGCTCCGCAACTCCTCGTCGATGTCGTACTTCTCAAAGCCGGCGACCAACGCGTCGGGGATGCGCATCAACGGCCTCGTCGCCCGCTGGAACTCGACGACCTCGCGCGAGAGTTCGTAGATGCGACGTGACACGCCCGCTTCACCGAGGAACACCTCGGCCTCGATCTCTTCGATATCGTTCTGCAGGCCGGCGACGACCGGCGCGTAACCGTCGACGACCGCGTCGAAGATGGCGTAGAGGACCGCCTCGGGCCCGCGGGCGAGCAGCTCAGGGTCTGACTCCATCCGGCGCCGGACACCCGCGAGGTCCGGTGTCTCGCTGCGCCGCACCGTAATGACGAAGTCGCGGCCGACGAACACGTGCAACTCGCCGAAGTCGACCTCCTCGATGGCGTCCAGGTATTGAGCTGGCCGCAGGACCACAAACAGCGTGTCGCCGTACCGTTCCAGTTTCGGGCGCTGATGCGCGACGATCGCGTCCTCGACAGCGAGCTCGTGCAGGCCGAATTGCTGTGCCAGGAAGAGCAGCTGCTCCTCGGATGGCCGATAGAGCCCGATCCACGCCATGCCTTGCGGTTCGTCGCGCAGCGCCCGATAGGTGTCGACCAGCGTCTGCGGAGAATGCAGCCGATGGCCATCGACGTAGATGGCACAGTCCACGAGGCTGCCGGCGTCAGGGACCACGCGTTCAGGGCGCGGATCCATCGACCGTTCGGGCGACTCCGGATGCCCGTGACGGTCAACCGAACGGATGGCAAACTGGCGGAGCCGCATCGCGCGTGACGGCCGATCGGACATAGTAGCCTCCAAGCGAGGTTAATGTGCCCCAGCCACCGCCGCTAATCGCCGGCGCCTGAAGAACCGCACTTCACCATGATCGCAATTTGTGGTCGCCGGTTCGGCCAACAACGGGTGAACGTCCGTAAGCGCCGTGCAGGCGGCCAACCCGCGTGCGGCTTTCAAGCACCGGCGGGTTGGTTTGGCCCACTATCCCGAACGGCTGCCGCATGGTGGCACGCCCGCGCATACCCATCTAGCGGGCCGCGACACCAAATCTCGCGCCTACCTGCCGAGGGGCCCTGCCGAAGGGGCCCTGCCGAAGGGCAATCCCGAAGACCAGGCAGGAGGAGCGAGATGATCGATCAGACGCCAGTCGAGCTTGCCGTCCACACAGGCATTGACGAGCGGTACGGGCTGGATCTGTGGCCGGAGCCGCACCTCGCCGAACTCGCCGGTCGAGCTGGGTTCACCAGCGTGCGGCGGATCCTGGACAGCCCGCCCGCCCACACCGTCTTCGAGCTGCTGCCATGATGGCGCGGGCGCTGGCCTCCGCCTCCGAGTTGATTGGCGCGCTGCGCCGCAGAGAACTGGGGAGCGGTGAGCTTCTCGAGACTTATCTGGAGCGCGTTGACCGGCTGGACCCCGCGCTCGGTGCGGTCGTGACGCTGGACGTGGAGCGTGAGCGGGCCGAGGCAGCCGCGGCCGACGAGGATGTTCCGGCGGGAGGACGGCATGTGGCGGTTGTGTTACGCCGGGCGGGAAGCGATGGTCGCCGATGGCAAGGGCCTGCGGGATCTGGCGACCCTGCTCGCCGCGCCAGGCAAGGAGGTAACGGCGATGGAACTGCTTGGTGTGACCGCACCGGCGGGCGCCGACGCCGTGCTTGACGCGCAGGCACGTGCGGCCTACCGCGTGCGGCTGGCCGAGCTATCCGCCGAAGTGGAGAGCGCGGAATCCGCGGGCGACGCGGACCGCGCGGAGAGCGCCCGCGCCGAACGGGCCTTCCTCGCGCGGGCCCACCCGGAGCTCGGCAGCCACCTTGATGCCTGCGTGCGCACGGGCGTGAGATGCGGCTACTACCCCGCCCGCGCTGATCACCTGGGATTCCTAGCCTGGTAACCCAGCGTCACAATTCTGGACGCATTCGCCCCCTGAGCCGTAGGTTGATTAGCAGTATGTAATCGGCTTGGGGGGCAAAGTCGTGCTTGAGATTTCCCTGCTTGGCGAGCAGCGGTTCCCGTTGACGGCTCGGTCGTCAGCGCACTGCGGTCGCTTCGGGCGGTGGCTCCTGCGGACATGCCTGCCGCACGCGGACCAGTGGCTGGTCACTGCGACGCCAGAAAGGCGACGCTGAACTCTGGGGGAGGAACCAATGACCACAACGGCAGAGCCGACGATGTTCGACGCGCTCAAGGCGGCGCTTCGCGGACCGGTGATCCAGCCGGCGGACGGCGAGTATGACCAGGCGCGCGCGGTCTACAACGGGATGATCGACCGTCGGCCAGCGGCGATCGCCCGCTGCGCCGACGTGGCCGACGTGATGGCAGCGATCAGGTTCGCCCGCGAGCGCGACCTGACGGTCAGCGTACGAGGTGGCGGGCACAACGCCGGCGGCCTCGGGGTATGGGACGACGCGCTCGTCGTCGACCTGTCGGCCATGCACGGAGTCACCGTCGATCCCGCGGCCAAGACCGTCCGCGTCCAGGGTGGTGCCACAATCGGGGACATCGACCACGCCACGGGCGGGTTCGGCCTGGCCACGCCGTCGGGCATCCTGTCCACCACGGGGGTGGCTGGCCTCACCCTGGGCGGTGGGATCGGCTATCTCGCCCGTCGATTCGGCCTCACCATCGACAACCTGCTGTCCGCGAACGTGGTACTCGCCGATGGCTCGTTCGCCACCGCGGATGCCGACACCCACCCGGATCTCTTCTGGGCACTCAAGGGCGGCGGGGGCAACTTCGGGATCGTGACCTCGTTCCTGCTCCGCTGCCACGACGTCGGCACCGTGGTCGCCGGGCCCGTGCTTTACGATATCGCCGACACCGGCGAGGTCCTGCGCTGGTACCGCGAGGTCCAGCCAAGTTTGCCTGAGGAGCTCAACGGCTGGTTCGGGCTGCTCACGGTCCCGCCGGCCCCGCCGTTTCCCGAAGCGCTGTGGCTGCGCAAGGCGTGCGGGATCGTGTGGTGCTACACCGGCCCACCGCAGCGCGCGGGCGAGGCGCTCGCGCCGGTTCGCGGCTTCGGCTCACCCCTGCTCGACGGTGTCCAGCCGATGCCCTTCTCCATGCTGCAAGGCGCGTTCGACGCGCTCTACCCGCCCGGGCTGCAGTGGTACTGGCGGGCCGACTTCATCCGCGGGATCTCGGATGCGGCGATCGCCGTCCATGAGGAGTTCGGCGCGGCGCTGCCCACCGCGCACTCGACCATGCACATGTATCCCATCGACGGCGCCGTGCACCGCGTGGCCGCCGACGCGACCGCGTTTGCCTACCGTGACGTCGGCTGGGCCGGCGTGATCGTCGGCGTTGATCCCGAACCGTCCAACGCCGACAAGATCAGGGACTGGGCCGTGCGCTACTGGGAGGCGCTGCACCCAACGTCCGCGGGCGGAGCGTACGTGAACTTCATGATGGATGAGGGGACCGACCGGGTGCGTGCCTCTTATGGGCACAACTACGACCGGCTGGCGCGTGTCAAGGCCAGTTATGACCCGGACAACTTCTTCCGGATCAACCAGAACATCCGCCCCGCAGGCTGAGGCGGGCGCCGCGTGCGGCGCATGCGGGCTGGCCCGGGGGGTCGTCCCCCGGGCCAGCACCGGCCTCAGGGAACGGTCGGCGGCTGGTCACCCGCGTCGAACGGGCGGAGGTAGAGCGGCGCCCAATAGTGCAGGAACGCTGGCGGGGTGGCGACCGGCTGGCTGGCTGAGCCGAAGATGTTGTAGGCCGGGCCGAGCGCTGCCGCCGCCGCGTTCAAGGCCGCGGGGTCGGTCGAGCGGAGATCCCAGCGGCCGGTGCCGAGGCGGCGCAGCAGGTCGCGGGCGGCCGTGATGGTCTCCGCGGGGGTGAAGGTGCAGTGCCCAGCGCGGTGCACGAAGATCTGGCGCAACAGGCCTGCACCGCCGGCTGTCGCTACCACCTGGCGGTAGGCTTGCTCGTTCTCAGGTACGACGAGCCCGTCACCGGTGGTGTGCATGGTGAGCACGGGCACGGCGAGCTGGCCGTTGAAGGCGATGTTGTCCGCTAGGTAGCGGACGGCGGCCGCATCCGCGCTGATCCGCGGCGCGCTGTTCAGCCGGTCAAGGTCGCTGGCGAGGCTCAGTCCGGCCGCCTTGTACAGCGCGTGTACCTCGGCCGCGTCGGCCGACTTGGCGAGGTCCGTGGTGTAGTCGACGCCGGTGTTCCATGACGGGTTGCCGCCCGCGCGGGCCTCGAGTTCGGCCCGCAGGAGGAAGCCGAACGCGAAGTTGACCTGAGTGTCCCACAGGAACTGGTTGGCCTCTTGCGCCGCGAAGTCGGTGGCCGCCGGTTCGGGGGACAGCGGGGTGAACCAGCCGGGGGTGTCGCCGAGCGCCGCGGCGAGCGCGAGGCGGGCCCTGCCCTGCGGCGTCTGTTGCGCGGCCGTGGCCGCTGCCGCGGCGGCCTGGAGGTTGCCCACTGGGTTGGTGATGCCGGTGACCGCCACCGAGGGCGCGAGCAGCGTCTTGAAGGCGAACGCCGAGTCTAGGGCGGTGTTCCACGTCGCCACGCCGCCGGCCAGCACGCCGCACATCGGCAATGCGGCACTGAACCGGTCGGGGTAGCGCTGGATCAGGCCGGCGGTGATGATGCCGCCGAGTGAGTGACCCCAGGCGATTGTCCTGGTGGGGTGGCCGACGAGCTGGTCGAAGGCGTCCAGCGTGGCGATCTGGTCCGGCAGGGCCTGCGCGATAGCCCAGCCGGTCGACGCGTACGACGAGCCGGCCAGTGCGTAACCGTGGCTGAGCAGCCAGCCGCAGGTCACAGGGTCGCCGAAGGCCTGCGCGGGATTGTTTGAGCCAGGAGCAACGTAGCCGTGGCTGTACAGGAACAGCGTGCCGTTCCAGTTGCCGGGCACGTCGATCCGGTACGTCGCGCCGTCTGGCAACGTCCCGGTCGGGGACTGCTGGCCGCACGTGTCGGGGAATGACGCAGCGAGCGCGGACCCTAACCCGACGGGCCCAATGGTCCCGGCCAGCAAGCTGATAACGAACAACAGTCGCGGGAGTCTGCGGATCCTTAACATGGGTCACGCTCCAACGGGCGTCATTGGCGTGGCGTCCCAAAAGTGGCTTTTGGGCGTTAGGTGGACTCTAGCTCGCGAGGTGGTACCGCCGGGAGGGTCTGTGCGGCGAGTGCGGCCGGTGCGGCAGCATGAGGGCTTGCCGTTGCTGCGCCGTCAGGTCCTGGAAGACCCGCTCTTTGGCCCGTTCGAGCAGGCTGGTGAGGTCGGTGGTGACATTCCAGATGCGCGCGGTGTGCTCAAAGGACCCGGTGACGATGCGGCGTGCGTCGGGTGACCAGGCCAGGCAGGTGACCGGGCCGGGGTGGACACCGAGCACCACGAGCTCTGCCCCGGAGGCGGTGTCCCACACCCGCAGGGTCCCGTCATAGGAGACGGTGGCCAGGTGCCGCTCGTCGGGGGACCATGCCGCCTGCCTGACGGCATCTTCGTGGCCGCGCAAGACGGTCGCCGGGGCGGCGCCGAAAGGCTCCCACAGGCAGACCGTCCGATCCTGTGACGCCGTGGCAAGTCTGCGCCCGCTGCCCGACCAGGCCACCCGCCAGACCGTTTCCGAGTGCCCGCGCAGCACCGCCACCTCGCGGCCCGTCTCCGCATCCCATACCCGGGCCGTGCGGTCCTGTGACGCCGCCGCCAGCCAGCGACCGTCCGGCGACCAGGCCACGTCGTGCAGCTCATCGTCGTGGACGCAGATGGTACGCCCGATTGCGCCATCCCATACCCGCACCGTCCCGTCACGTGAGCAGCTTGCGAGTCGGCCGTCGGGGGACCAGGAAAGCCCGAGGACCGCGTCGGCATGACCCCGCAGGATGGTGGGCTCGCCGCCGTCGTCGGCACGCCAGACCCGCAGCAGCCGGTCGAGCGAGGCGGCGGCGATGCGCCTGCCGTCCGGTGACCACGCGACGTCGCGGATCGTGTTCTTGTGACCGCGCAGCCGCAGCAGCTCGGCCCCGGACTCGGCGCTCCATACCCGTACGGTGCGGTCCTGCGATCCGGTCGCTATCCGGCGGGAATCGGGTGACCACGCCACACTGCGGAGGGTGTCGCGGTGCCCGCGCAAGACGATAACGTCACCGCCAAGGTCTGCGTCCCAGACACGAACCGTGCGGTCGAACGACCCGGTCGCAAGCCGCCACCCGTCGGGCGACCAGGCGATGGAGGTCACCGCGTCCGTGTGCCCGCGCAGGACGAGGGGATCGCCGCCGAGGGTCGGATCCCAGATCCGGACGGTCCGGTCGTTGCCTCCCGAGGCCAGCCAGCGACCGCGCGGTGACCAGGCGACGGCTATGACGGTGTCCTCGTGGCCGCGCAGGCAGGCAGTAGCGTGCAGGTGCGGGACCGACCATACGCGGACGGTACGGTCACGGCCACAGGTGGCCAGCCGGCGCCCATCGGGTGACCACACAAGACCGTTGAGGACGTCGTCGTTCCCGCGTCCCGCACGTGTCTCCGCGCCTGTCTTCGCGTCCCAAAGGCGCACTGTCCGGTCGTCCCCGACGCTGGCCAGAATGCTTCCGTCTGGCGACCACGCGACGGCACGCACGGCTGCGGCATGGCCGGAAAGGACACCGGCCTCACTGTGGTCGTTTGCTGCCCAGATCCGGATGGTCCGGTCCCTCGATGCCGTCGCCAGCCGGGTACCATCCGGCGCCCAGGCGACGCCGAGCACGTCGTCGGTGTGGCCGCGGAGCGTGGCGAGCGCGCTCCCGGTCGTCGTGTCCCAGATTCGCGCGGTCCCGTCATACGACGCAGTGGCCAAGGTGCGGCCGTCCGGGGACCACGCCAGGCCTCGGACTACGTCCTCGTGGCCAGTGATGATCGCGGCCGGCTCGTCGTGGTCGCGCATCCAGATCCGCACGGTGCGGTCCCTGGAGCAGGTCGCGAGCCGCCGTCCGTCCGGCGACCAGGCCACGCCCTGCACCCAGTCGGTGTGCCCACGGCAAACCCCGCGGGTCCTCGATGCGGCGAGCGCGGTTGCCAGCGCGCGGCGCACCATTGACGTCACGGCGCACTCCTCCGCGGCGGTAACCGCGAGCAGCAGGGCGTGCTCGGGGTCGCTGCCCACGGTGACGAGCGCGCGCTGGGCGATGGCGTCAGCCAGGCGCATCATGCCGGCGCGGTCCACCCGCTTGGAGGCCTCGAGGAATTCGGCCACGAGCGGCAGCTCGCTCGCCATTTCGCCATGGGTGACCATCCATTGCGTGGCCTCCCGCAGGCGCTCGTCTCGAAGCAAATAGGACTCGCGCAGGCCAGAACGTTCCCAGTCACGTGCCCATCGCTCCAGGTCGGCACGGTGCCGCAAATCGCCAGCGGCCGCTTCGATGGCCAGGCGAAGCGGTGGCCACTGGCGGAACAGCGCCTCGTGCGCGACCTCCAGGCCGGCCACGCCATCGGCGGCCGCGTGGCTGGTTACGAGCCGTGCCGCCACGAACGCGTCGGCCACCGCTGTTTCGGCGCTGGTGAGCGCGTCCCTGCGGGCGCGGCGGCGGATCGGCTCACTGTCGGAGATCGTGACGAACCTCAACAGCGTCTCGATGACCTGGTCGCCGAGTCCAATGCGGGTCAGCTCGGCGGTAACCCGGTCGGCTTGCCTCGTGAGAGCTCCCGTGACCCCGCCGAGCTGCTGGTAGGTCTGCGCCGTGATCCGCCCAGCGGGACCAGCGGCGAGGTAGAGCTCCTGCAGTGTGTAGGCGAGCAGCGGCAGGGCGTCGCCGCCCCCGGTATCGTCGACCATCTCCCGTACGAGCCCGGGCGGGTCGAAGACCAGGCCCGCCGGCGCCGCGGGGCGCTCGATCACCTCGAACAGGCTCCCTCGGCTCATCGCCCCCACGGCGACCGGATCCTGGAACATCCTGGCGAACCCCGTCTCGAGGAATCCGGTCAGGAACTCCGAGCGAAGAATCATGATCACCCACAGCCGCTGATCGCGTTCCGTCGCGTCGCGCAGCATGGTGAGAAAATCATCTCGGTCCCGGTTCAGCCTGAGCAGTACCTCGGCTTGGTCGATGACGAGCAGGGCTGGTCCTATTCCGCTTAACTCGCTGATGCGCTGGACGACCGCCGCCGCCGCCCCGGGCCCACGCAGGCTGTCCGGCGGGCAGCCGAGTGTGCGAGCGAGATTCACCGCCGGGCTGTCTTCAGGCACGATCGGTGGGATGATCGTCCAGGGATTGCGCCGACGGGACAGCCGGGGCAGCAGACCGGCGCGTACCAGCGACGATTTGCCGACACCCGACGGGCCGACCAAGGCGATCAGCCGGTCCGCCTGGGCGGGAAGCGCAGGGTGAAGCCGGGAGTACAGCATCATTATCTCGGCCTCCCGGCCGAAGAACACCCCGGCATCTTCTTCGGTGAACTCCTCCAGGCCCGGGTACGGAGGCCGGGCTGAGTCCCATACCGGTGCCCGTGGTGGCGGACGCTGCGACTGGTGCTGCCAAATCTGCAAGGCGACGACCATCACCATGAGCAGCGCGATCGCCGCCAGCCACACCCACCGTTTGCCTGGCCCGCCAGCTGCGAAGTTGGAGACGATCCCGAGGACTGTGCCGAGCATGAGGAGCAGAACCTCAACCGCCAGCGGGTTCAAACGTCGGTTGAACACTCCCGCATCGTCTCTCCCACGAGCCGGCTAGGTCCAGCGCCCATCGGGTCGTTCATCACCGGCCAACTGCTGTGCGTTGACGGCAGTTTGGGTCATGTGCCACTGGGTTATGTACTGAGCCGCCGCTCCGCGTAGTCTCGCACCTCGGCGACCTTGTCGGCCCAGCCCTTCGAGTGGCTCTCGTACGAGGAGTAGGGAACGCGTGCCTCCGGTATCACCAGGCTCGTGAAGCCGCTCTCCGCCAGGCGCAGCCGGGTTCCGGCGCCCTCAGGAATGAGGGTGAACTCCACCAAGGTGGAGTTGTCGTCGGTTGCCGCTTCACCGGGATAGGCGCTCGCCCATCGGTAGGCGAAGTACCGTGGCGGTTCGACCTTCTCGATCCTGGCTGGGAAGGTGCCGGCGTCCCCGTGATCCAGGAGCATGATGCTTCCCGGACGCAGATCCATCTGCGTCGGCTTTCCCTGGCCGAACCACTGGCCGACGTGCTCGGGCTCGGTTAGTACTGCCCACACCCGTTCGACGGGCGCGGCGATGGTGATCTCCCGCTCGATCCGGTCTGGGCTCAAGGCGGAACCTCCATTCGGCCGATATCGTTAACGTGCTACCCGATGGTTGCACATCGGGAGATGGAGCGCAACCCACAGGTTGCACCTTGTCCCGTTCGGGACCTGCTAGGGTTCGCGGCGGTGGGCATTGCGCCATTTCACCGGTGCTCGCCGTCCGGCCGCGGGCCGCGTCACGGGGCCGCGGCGCGGGTTGCCCGCCCGGTGCTGGGCCTGGGCGGGCCCCGCCGCGGGCTCGCGGCCACCGATTGAAGGCCCGGTGTCAGCAGGCCCGGTGTCAGCAGGCCCGGTGTCAGCAGGCGCGGTGTCAGCAGGCGCGGTGTCAGCAGGCCCGGTGTTGGCCGAGGCTGTGCTGCCGTTTCGCGGCGGCGTCCGGTAGGAGGCCACCAGGCGGGCAACAAGCGTGGCGAGAAAGACCTGGCCACTCAGAGCCTCCATTACGGCTACCGCTCTGCCGCCGTTGGTCGCGGCGGTGAAGTCGCCATATCCGAGGGTCGTCAGCGTGGTGAAGCTGAAGTACTGGAACGTCCTTGTGTCGCCCGGCGCTCCGTGGGCGAAGAAGGGCGCGGACCCCAGCCGCTCGATCGCCGCGTAGAAGGAGGCGAACATCAGGCCGATGATCATGTAGGCGCTCACTGCCCCGAAGATGCTCGGCAAGGACACGACGGGCCTGGAGAGGATCCTGCGGATGATGACCACCACGGTGGTGAACAACACCAGCCCGGTCCAAACGTTCGCGATGCCGAGACCGATGTCGGTGGCGTGGCCAAGCGCGAACGCCACCGCGCTGAACGTGCCGATCAGCATGCCGGTGACGATGATGCGCGCCGTCCGCTTCTTGACCCGGGACGTGCGCAGCGCCAGCAGCAGTGCCACCACGAAGAGCGGCGTTTGGATCAATCCGGCGTATTTCGTCGCGGCGAACGCGGATATCACATAGCTGAAGACCAGCAGCAGCAGTAGCAGCCCGTAGCGGTCGCCGCGCCTGGTCAGCGTCGGGTGCAGACGCCGGGCAACTGGGGCTTGCGTCATCGCCGCGTCCCTCCGACTGCTTGTCCTAGGGTGCGCGGGCCGCGACGGGGCAACGTCACCCCTTGAGGGTGATGCCCCACACGTGCTGACGGGCCACGACGCCAGAGCGCCTGGCGCGGCTATGCGGCTTCGACCGGGCGCCCGCCGTACGCGCAGAGCGAGTAGAGCGCGACCACATCGAGGGCTATGATCACCAACGCCCAGAACGGATGTGCCTCGACGGCGAACATATGACCGAGCGCGTTGACCGCGACCAGGAAGACGCCGAACCAGCGCGCTGCCTGGTTGGCGGTCATGACGCCCGCCGCCGTGACGAACTCGATGATCCCGATGATCAGATGGATCCAGCCCCAGGTCTTCAGGCTCCAGATAACGTAATGTGCGCCCACGACGAAGACATGTGAGTTGGCGAGCGCCGCACTGCCCCATATCACGTTGAGGGCGCCGAGAACGGCCAGTATAACGGCTGCGTAAATGAGCAATCCCTGCCCTGGGCGGCTCATGCCCCTGGCTCCGGCGGATTTGATCGTTGGTGCCGACGTCATGTTCGCCTCCCATGTCAGGGCCGCGATAACTTTACGTAATCAAATGATTGCGACACGTATGACGGTGGGGCGTCATCCACACGGGGTGACCTTGCCGTCGGGCTGCCCCCCGAGCCCGCCGGCCGAGCCGTATCCTGATGCGATCGCCCTTGCCCGCGGATCACGAACGCCGCGCAGCCGGAAGAGATCAAATGAACCGAGAGCGGCTGGTCGCGATCAGCTATGAAGCCGATGATGAGCTGCGAAAGGCCAACCTCGATGTACTCGACGCGCAGGCCCGGGTGGTCTTCTTGGCGGGCCTGCACCCTGCCGAGCGCGCCCCGGCGCTGCGTCAGGCCGAGGTCCTGATCGGGTGGATGCTCAAACGCGAGCTTCGGCCGGGCGAGCTGGATGCCGCCAGGCAGCTCCGGTTCATCCAGCTCCTTTCGGCCGGCGCCGACAACGTTGACTTCACGGCGATTCCCCAGGGCATCGTGCTCGCAGGCAACGTCGGTGCCTACGCCAAGCCGATCGCCGAACACGTTATGGCGATGGCACTCAGCATGGCGAAAAGGATTCCACAGCGTCACGCGGCGCTCGCGCGGGGCAGGTTCGATCAGCAAATACCGTCGCTCACCCTCGACGGCGCCGTGTGCGGCATCCTCGGCTTCGGGGGGATTGGCCAAGCCGCCGCGCGGCTCATGCGGGCGTTCGGGGCGAGCATCTACTCGGTCAACACCTCCGGGCGCACCGGGGAACCTGTTGAGTTCGCCGGCACGCTCGCCGATCTGCCCCTGGTGCTCGCCGCCGCCGACGTTCTGGTCATTGCCCTGCCGCTCACCAACGGCACGCGCGGCATCATCGGGCGCCGCGAGCTCGCCATGATGAAACCGACGGCCATCCTGGTCAACGTGGCCCGTGCGGACATCGTGGCTGAGCGCGCCCTTTACGAGCACCTGAGCGCAAACCCGGACTTCTCCGCTGGTATCGACACGTGGTGGCAGGAACCATGGGGAGGTGGCACCTTCCGGACGGCGTACCCGTTCCTCGAGCTGCCGAATGTCATAGGCTCACCACACAACTCAGGCGTCGTCGCGGGAATCGAAGCGTTCGCGGCGCGGCGGGCCGCGGAAAACGTCGGGCGTTACCTGCGGGGCGACTCGCTGACGGGTGTCGTCCGCCCCGAGGATTACACCCCGGGGACCAAGCCGCTTCAGGCGAGAGCTTTCAGGTCATCCGAGCCGCCGTAGTTGCCACCGGGCGTGACGATCGTCCCGGCCTTTCCCGCGAGGATGGCGGCGGCGTCCTCCAACGCCCCGATCGCACCCACGTCGCCGGTGACCTCGACGAACCGGCACACCGCGGCGACCTTGGGCCCCATCGAACCCGCGGCAAACCGCGTGGCACGCATCGCCGCGGGTGTGGCGCGGAAGATCGGCTCAGCGGCGGACGTGCCGAAACCGCGCATGACGGCCGGGACGTCGGTGAGCAGCAGCAGCGCGTCCGCTTCGAGCGCTTCGGCCAGCACCGCGGCCGCGAGGTCCTTGTCGATTACCGCCTCGACTCCCTGCAGCTTCCCCACCTGGTTGCGGATCACCGGCACGCCGCCGCCGCCACCACACACCACCACAGCGCCCGAGGTGATCAGCAGCCGGATGATCCGGGTCTCCACCACCCGGTGCGGAACCGGCGATGGAACGACGCGCCGCCAGTACGGCCCGTCCTTGGCGATGCTCCAGCCGTGTTCTGCGGCCACGCGTTTGGCGGTCGCCTCGTCGTAGACCTGGCCCACAAACTTTGTCGGGGCCGCGAACGCGGGATCCGCAGCGGACACGAGCGTCTGGTTGATCAGCGCTGCCACCTGCCGGCCAGGCAGCGCGTTCTGCAGCGCCTGCAGGAGCCAGTATCCGATCATGCCTTGTGTCTGGGCGCCAAGAACATCGAACGGGTACGGTGCGCGGAGGGCGGGGTCGGTGGCGCTCTCCATCGCAAGCAGGCCCACCTGCGGTCCGTTGCCATGCGTGATCACTATCTGATGCTCTTCGGCGAGGGGAGCGAGCGCCCGAACGGCGCGGCTGGCGTTGGCCTGCTGGGCCGCGGCGTCGGGTTTCTCGCCGCGCTTAAGCAGCGCGTTACCGCCTAGCGCGATAACGATCCGCATCGCACCTCCTCACAGGCGTTTCCTCGCATGCTCCGAACGGCTGCCGCGAGCAGGTCCATGCTCTCACGCTGGCGGCAGGTGGGCGCTGACCACCGCAGGCCGGCCGCTGTGGACGGCCGTCGCCGCGGCCTACGTTTGCTACCCCGTCTGGCCAAATGCCGACACCGCACCGCGGGCGGGCGGTGTCAGCACCTTTCCTGTGCGTTCGGTCAGCAATGTCATTTCGTATGCGACCAGGCCCATGTCGCAATCCCGCCCGGCCAGCACGGCGAGGACCGAGCCATTGCTGACCGCCATGACGATCAGGACACCGAGGCGCATCTCGACAACAGTCTGTGTGACCGCACCGCCTTCGAAAATCCGGCAGGCGCCTTGGGTCAGGCTGGAGAGGCCAGATGTTACCGCCGCGAGTTGATCGGCGCGGTCCGGGGGGAGCCCGTGCGAGCAGGCCACGGGGATCCCGTCTGAGGACACCACCAGGGCATGCGCCACGTCGGGGACACGCTCGATGAAGTTATTGATCAGCCAGTCCAGGTCCGGTGCTGGATAACTCGCCGGATTCAACGGTTGCTCCTCTCCACGCGAGCGCGTACTGCGAATGCGCTCGGCCACGTGCTCGGCTGAGGTGCCCCCAAAGCGATCGGCCACGCCCGGGTAACCGCGTCATCCATCTGACGGGTTCTCAGTCTTGATCGCGGCACGGGCCCTGCGCACGCCCTCTTGGAAGCTTGCCATCCGCTCGCGGGCAGCCTCCGCCGACAACGAGGGGTTCGCAGGTGCGGACAGCCGCGTGCTGGCCGTCCCGGGAACAATGTTGGCTTGGGGGACCCGTTGTGGCAAACCAGCGGCAGTCATCGGGCCGACGCTGGGCGCAGCGGTGTCGTGCGCCGCCCGCCATCCCTCGTCGGCAGCCGATATCCATTCGGCCGGGGAAACAGACCCGACATCCTCCCCAGTCGCCACACGCTGGGGTGGCTCCCCGCGGCGATGGAACCAGTCGGATTCGAGCAAGTCGTAAATTGGCAGCCTTGACTCTGGCCCATGCGCGGCTCCCGCAGGGACTACCACTGGGCTGATCTCGCGCGTGGGTTGCATAGGTGGCATCGGACCGGTCTCCGCGGCGGGCCACATCGGACCGGTCTCCGCGCCGGCCCGCACCGGACCGGTCTCCGCGCCGGCCTGCGCCGGACCGGTATCCGCGGCGGCCCGCATCGGACCGGTCTCCGCGCCGGTCTGCGCCGGACCGGTATCCGCGGCGGCCCACATCGGACCGGTGCCGGCGGCCCGCATCGGACCGGTGTCGGGCGCCGCCCAGGTGTCCGCGGGCAGGGCAGGCGCGTTGAGCATCGTGGGCGGTGCGGCGTTCCACATCTCGGCCGGGCTGGCGCGTACCGGCTCGGTTTCGAGCGCGCCAACCCGCCGCATCCATGTCGTCGGTGGCGTGCGTTCCTGCGAGATCAGCGTGTCGGGAAGCCACACCAGAGCGGTCAGCCCGCCAAACTCCGGCTGCCGCAACCGAACCCTGATCCCGTGCCTCGCGGCCAGCCGCGCCACCACGAACAGGCCCATCCGGCGCGAAACAGCGACGTCGACCACGGGTGGGTTCTCGAGCCGCCAGTTGGCGTGCGCCATCTCCTCGGCGCCCATGCCGACTCCCTGGTCGGTGATGTCAAGCAGCACGCCGCCGCTGTTGAGCAGGTGCCCGGACACCTTCACCGGCGTGTCTCCGGGCGAGAACGACGTCGCGTTCTCCAGCAACTCCGCGAGCAGGTGGACCACGTCATTGACGGCGTTCCCGACGACCGAGGTGCCCGGCTGGATGTTCATAGTGGCGCGCTCGTACTGCTCGATTTCCGAGACTGCTGCCCTCAACACATCGACGAGCGCCACGGGTTTACCCCATCGGCGTGCCGGGTCGTGGCCAGCGAGCACGAGCAGGTTCTCCGAGTTGCGGCGCATGCGGGTGGCAAGGTGGTCCATCCGGAACAGGTTCCCCAGCCGTTCGGCATCCTGCTCGCCCTGCTCAAGCTCGTCGATCAGCCGAATCTGCCGCTCGACCAGGGACTGACTACGCCGGGAGAGGCTGACGAACATGGCGTTGACGTTCCCGCGCAGTATCGCCTCGTTGGCAGCAAGCCGCAGCGCCTCGCGGTGCACCTGGTCAAATGCCCGCGCCACCTCGCCCACCTCGTCGGTCGAGGCGACGTCGATCGGCGCCACGTCCAAATCTGGGCCGCTGCCCCCGGTCTCGCTCAGCTGGCGGACTTTTTCGGGCAGCCGCAATCCGGCGACGTTGAGCGCGCCCGAGCGCAGCCGCCGCAGCGGACGGATAAGGGACCGGGCAATGATCGCGGTAACGATCAGCGCCAGCACGAGCAGGCCCGCGACCGCGATACCGGTCAGCAGCGCGGTGCGGGCAGCGCCCCGTCGAAGGCTGCGGCTCTGCGCGATGACGGCGCCCGCATCCTGGCGCTCGACCGAACGCATTCGCTTGAGGGTGTCCACCATCGCCGTGTACCAGTGCTGGCTCGCCGCGGCCGGACTACCGGTGACCAAGGGTTGATTGCTGTTGCCGAGGACGATCGCATTCTGTTCCAGGTTCCGCCCTTGGTCCACAGCCGATCCGGTCACGGTGTCCGCGAAAGCCTGGCGCTGGCGCACCGTGGTTGATGCCATGTAGGTCGACAGGTTGGCGGCCTGCTGCGCCTGCGCTGAGGTTAGCGCGTTCAGCTCGCCTGGCTCGAAATCCCCCGCGGTGAGCGCTGCGAAGAGGATGGCGCGCTGCTGAGACACCTGATCCTTCATCCGCCCCAAGGCGCCGAGCGCCCGGACGTGCTGGGCCAGGGAGTCGTTGGCGCTACCCACGGAAATCTGGTCGTCGAAGGCGAATAGGTCGGTGATGGCCTGCGAGTAGTCGGTGATCATAGGCAGCGCGGGCAACTGACTGCGCAGAGCGGCGTTACGCAACCCATTAAGGTCCGTGATCCTGGCCAGCACGGCGCTGAAACGGTCCCGTGTATCCACGGGGTAGTCACGGCCGATGTGAGCACCTTGGGTGCGGACTAGGTCCGCTGCTGAGTCGGTGACCGCGTACTGCTTCCGCAAGGTGTTCTGGCCACTTGGTGGCCGGCCATTCGCGATGAAGCCTGCGGTGAGGTCGCGCTCGTCCTCCATCGCCTGCGCCAGCTGGGTGACATCACCGCCGAGGGTCGCGAGCTGCTCGATGCGCTGGAAGTTTTCGGCTGTGTGGACGTCGGCCGAAATGCGGATACCGCCGAGCACCATCGCGGTCAGGGTCGGGATCGTGATGAGGGCGAGCAACCGCCATCGCACACGCCAGTTCCTGAGGGCCAGCCGCGAGCCCGGCCGGGCAGGTCGGTGGTCGGCACCGCCGCGCCCGGCACCACCACCAGCACCACTGCCGCCGCGCCCGCCGCCACCACCACGGCCGCCGCGTCCGGCACCGCCGCCACCGGCACCGCCGGCCGGCCAAGCACCGCCGCCACGAGCGGAACCGCTGCGCGCGGGCCCCTGGCCTACGGCCATGCTCGCCCTGCCACCTGCGGCGGCGCTGCTTGCTGACGAGCCCTGCCTCGCAGGACTCCCTTGAATGGCGCTCTCGTGATCGATCATCGGTCGCGTCCGCACTGCCTTCGCATCTCTAGCTGGACATGACTGGCCGAAACGGTCAAACCTCGCAAAAGAAACCAGACATAGCGTTGCGGCCCTGCGGGGTAACTGTCAGTGGCAACCGGTAGTCCACACGAAGACCCGCAGTACAGCCAGGCTCTACTTTAGCGGGACGTCAGGTAACTCGTGTGATCGTATCGTGACATTAAAGAAATCTCACATAACGTGATTCGCGATGTCACGTTGTCACGATGCGGTACCGTTTGGGCTGCGGCCAGCCTTTCCAGACGCTCCCCGGGCTAGCGGTCGGCTGCTGCGGCGTCCAGAGATCGAGAAGTATCCTAATTCGTGACTGATCAACCAAGATCATGATCTACGATGCCCTGCTGTGAGCGCTGACGTATGGGCGAGAAAAGCCCAACACGCCCTTCCGCTGCGCACTCCTCGCCGTCGGCCTTCCGGCCGTCACCGTAGCCCGGACCGGCTATCTCTGCCGTCCGATGCGCCGGCCCTCGTGCTGGCCGTCCCGGGTGCCGCGTGCGAGGCAAGCGAGGGCGTCACTGCGGAGATCGCAGCCGTGGCAGTCAGATCATGCCCCGGCGTTCTCGTCTGCGTGGGATACCTGGCGGGTGAAAGAGATCACCTCGCCGCGGTCCTGGCGGGCCTGCGCCGCTCGGGCCAGGTCAATTCGCATGCGGCCGTCGTGGTGCCGCTACTTACCGGACCAAATCCGACGGCCGACGCCGCATTGGCGGAGGCGGTCGCCGACGCGGGAACCCGAACCATCCGTACCGGCCACCTCGGACCCCACCCTCTCGTGAGTGAGGCGCTGCATTCCCGGCTGGCGGAGGCGGGTCTGGCCCGGGCGGCGCGCATTCGCCAGATCAGCATCGTGAGCGCCGCCGAGGGCATTCTCATGGTGGCCGCGGGCGGGGCGGCTTGTGTGGCCGAGGCTGGAATGGTCGCTGTTTTGCTGGCGGCACGCCTCGCCGTGCCGGTCATGCCTGCCGCGCTCGGGGATGCGGCGAGCATGACCGAGGCGGTCGCGCGGCTACGTGAGGCTCGTGCCACGCGCCTGGCATTGGCGCCGTGCATCATCGGACCGGAGATCGATTCGGGTGAGCTGGCGGCGGCCGCCGCGGCCACCGGGGCGCCCTCAGCTCAGCCGCTGGGCGGCCATCCCGCCCTGGGGCAGCTCGTCGCTATGCGATATGGCGCGGCACTGCAAGATCCACGTATCACGCTCAGCTGATGTGCCTGCGCCGGCGCGGCGGATCGGCCCGGGGGTTTGCGTGATCAGAGCGCGTGCAGGCCCTCGAGAACCCTCATGAGCAAACGCTCGTCAGTGATGGTTCCCACCTGGCCTGGCGTCCGTACTCTGATCAGACCCTGCTGGATCAGATCTCCCAGCAGGACCCGCGCCACGGAGAGGGGTAGGTCGATCTCCGACGCGAGATCTGCCACCGTGATCGGCTGACGGCGGCACAAGGCCAGCATCCGGGTGTGCTCGGGGCCGGGCCGGAATGCGCTGCTGGCGTGCCGATCGCTCGCCACCACGACGTCGATCAGGTCGAGCGACGCTGCCGCCGTTGGCCGGGTACGGCCTTGGGTCAGTGCGAAGAGCCGGACCACGGGTTCCCGGTCCAGCCACCTGTCGTTCGACGGAGTCATGGCCCCATCACGTGTCGCCACCCTCCACCTCCGCGCCGACTTCCGGGGTGTCGCTGATGTCGCCATCCGAGACATCAGCCCGCCCACGCTCCCAGCCCTGCTGGAGTGAAGCCATCACGGTACGTGCGTCCTCGGTAGCCCCCTCTTTCCCGCCCGCTGGCTCCTCCGTAGCGGAGCCATTGCCCTCGGGCGATCCGCCGGAGCCCGGAGCGCGCCGGGTGGCCGGCGCCCAGCCCGTCCCCGCCGGTTCCGCCTCCTGCCGGGCCGCCGGTGCGGACGCCGCCCAGTCGGGGGCGGCCCAGTCCGGGGCGGCCCAGTCCGGGGCGGCCCAGTCCTGTCGCGCGGCATCCGCCAGGGTCGGCCGCTCGGCAACGGAAACGGCCGCCTGCGTGTCGGCCTGATCGTCGATGTCGCGATCGGGCACGACCATGCTGTGCGGCATGAGCACAACCGCCGATGTCCCACCGAACGGCGACTCGCGCAGCGCAACCTTGATCCGGTGCCTTGCGGCGAGCTGACCGACCACAAGCAGGCCGAGCCGGTCGCTATCGGCAAGCTCGAACCCAGGTGGGCTCGCCAGCCTCTTGTTGATCTCCGCAAGCTCGGCCGACTCAATGCCGAGCCCGCGGTCCTCGACCTCCAGCACGAAGCCGTTGGCCGCCCTTCCCGCGGTGACGGTGACGCGCGTGTTCGGCGGTGAGAATGCTGTGGCATTGTCGATCAACTCGGCCAGCAGGTGGATGACGTTGGCAACAGCCGTGCCAACCACCCCGTCCCGCGACTCGGTGATGACGTCCACCCGGGGGTAGTCCAGCACCTCGGCTACTGCCGCGCGCACCACATCGACGACTCGCACCGGGCTGCGCCAGCCGCGGCCGGGAACCTCACCCGACAGAATGATCAAGCTCTCCGCGTGCCTGCGCATGCGGGTGGTGAGATGATCCAGCCGGAAGAAGTTCTCCAGCGTCTGCGGGTCGGAGGTGTCACGCTCCATTGAGTCGAGCATGTCGAGCTGCCGGTGCAGCAGTGACTGGTTGCGGCGTGCGAGATTCACGAAAACCTGATTGACCCTCGTGCGCAGCCGTGCCTGGCCCACAGCCGCTTCGATGGCGGTCCGGTGGACGGAAGAGAAGGCCTGTGCCACGTTGGCTACCTCGGTGACCGTGCCGCTTGTGAGCGGCGGCGCGGCGGCGGTAACGTCCACCTCCTCGCCGCGCCGCAGCGCATCGACGACCTGCGGCAACCGCATATCGGCAAGCTCGCGGGCCTGTCCGTGCAGGCCACCAAGCTCCCTGGTAAGGCGGCGGCCGAAACGCACCAGGAGCAGGATTGACGCGAGCACCGCGAGCAACCCGACACCGCCGGCCAGGGCGAGCCGCAGCAGAATGCCACGGCCGATGTTACTGACGCTCTGGTTCACCTCCCGCTGGCCGAGCGCCGCCGCGTGGTTGAAGGCCATGAGGAATGGTTGCAGCTGGGACTGCCAGGCCGCTGAGTTCACCGGAAGGGGCGCACTGGGGCGGCTGCTCGAGGCGATGGCATCCTCCATCGCCTGCCAGGTTCGATACGTTGGTGAAGCGAAAAGCTGCCGGTAGGGCCCGGCGAGTCTGCTGCTCAGCTGGGCGAGGACCCCGCTCTCAAGGAACCGCTGGTTAGCCACGGCCGACACGAACAAGTTATGGTCCGTCCCGCTCATGTGACCGCCGCCTGCTATGGCTTCGCCGACGAGTGCCCCCTCGCGGCCAACCATCTCCAGTGCGCGATTGGCATCGATGTTGGCCCGGGCCCGCTGGTAAAGGGATACGTCGCTGGTGGCGGCCTGGCTGTCAAGGAACTGGAACTCGGCGTCGATGATGCTGTTGTATTCCTCGAAGGCGGCCGCGCCTTTCATAGCGCCGGAATCGATTGCATCGCGGGTCCCGCCCAGCTGGCCGAGCCTTCCGAGCAGGCTGGCGAGGTTCTGTTTCGCCGCGGTGCTCAGCAGGCCCCGAACAGCCGCGGCACCTTTGCGGAAGGCCGCGACCGCCGTGTCGGTTCGCTCACGCTGGAGTTCGAGCGGTCCGTGCGAGGACTGGCGCCCGCTGCCCAGCCACACGAACGACTGAAGGCGCTCCTGAACCAGCTGGACGAGCAGCGTCTGGCTCTGCCCGCCGGTCTTGGCCGTGCTGGTGTCGTAGTTCCGCTTGGCGATGGTGTCAGCGAGGGTGACGCTCGTGGCGAAACCCCATAAGGCCACGAGCGAGACGAGGGGAATGATGAGCAGCCCCGCGAGCGTAAACCGGATGGGCCTCGTGTGGGGTCGGGTACGAGAAGCCAGCCTACGGGAAGCCATTGGACCTCTAACGATGAAGGTGTGGGTGCATGAAGGTACGAGTATGGCGCGGTGCATTCCTGGGGGCATACCAAGGATGAATCAGTCGCCAGCACCCAGCAGCCCATTTCGAGATTTAGCCGGCCCAACTCCGGCCGGCGAGCCAGCCGCGTCCTTACGGAGTGGCGACGGGAGCGCCGCGGCCCGCATCGCGGTTCAGCACGCGGATCGCATGCTCGACCAGCGTGATCAGCACGGCCTTGCTTGACGATCGTTTGCGTGCGTCGCAGAGGATGATCGGTACCTCGGTGTCCAGGTCAAGCGCGGTCCTGATGTCATTGATCTGGTAGTGGCGCGATCCGTCAAAGCAGTTGACCCCGACAATGAAGGGCGTGCCACGCTGCTCGAAGTAGTCGATCGACGGGAAGCAGGCGGCCAGGCGCCGGGTGTCGGCCAGCACGACCGCGCCAAGCGCCCCTAGCGACAGCTCATCCCACATGAACCAGAACCTCGCCTGGCCGGGCGTCCCAAAGAGGTAAATCAGCAGGTCGTCTCGGATGGTGATCCGGCCGAAGTCCATTGCGACCGTGGTAGTCGTCTTGCCTTCGACGCCCTCGAGGAGGTCCACGTGCGAGCTTGGCTCACTCAATTGCTCTTCGGTACGCAGCGGCCGGATCTCGCTCACCGAGGTCACGAGCGTGGTTTTGCCGACGCCAAAGCCGCCCGCAATAAGGATCTTGATCGTGACCGGCACATCGGCCGGGCCATCGGAGTAGTCAGAGCCGGCGTAGCCCATCGGCCACCTCCCTCAGGATGCGCGGGTCATGCAGCCGTGCAGGCGACACCGGGCGGCGGACCTCGACCAGGCCTCGGTCCCGAAGATCGCCGAGCAAGATCCGTACGACACCGATTGGCAGGTCGAGCTCGGACGCCAGGTCGGCAACCGAGATCGGGACTCGGCACAGCCGCAGGGCTGAGAAATGCTCTGGATCCAGCGTCCACGGGTCGGCCGGCGCTCGCCGAGTGGATGTAACCATTGCGATCAGGTCGAGACCTTCACCAGTAGGCCGTGTCCGGCCACGAATCAGCGCATAGGGGCGGACGACGGGGCCGGCTTCTTCATCATGCCATGTGTCATCGGACGACGGCATGCCACGGTCACTTCGTTTCGTCGTCGGCAGGCGCCGGACGCGGATTAACCGACAGGTGCTGCCCCACGCGCTTGACCAGGACTGCCATCTCGTAGGCAACGAGGCCCACGTCGGCTTGAGCCGAGGTCAGCACGGCGAGACAACTCCCCTCGCCCGCGGCCGTCACGAACAAGAAGGCGGCCTCCATTTCGACGATGATCTGCCTGGCATTGCCGCTGTCGAAGTGCCTGGTGACCCCGCGCGCAAGGCTTTGAAATCCCGCTGCTATCGCGGACAAGTGCTCGGCGTCCTCACGGCTCATGCCCATGGAGGAGCCGATGGCGAGGCCGTCCCTGGAGAGGATCACAGCCTTCTCAACATGCGAGACCCTCGTGACCAGGTCATCGAGGAGCCAGTCGAGCTCGCCGTTGGACGTCACCTTCTGCTCCTTCGGCCCACCAGCTCCGTCGGCCGTTGCCGACGCCGTCATTCCTCGCTCCCGTCGGCCGCCACGCTTGCGTCCGGATCAGTGTCGTCCGCGCCCTCGAACTCCGGATCGGGCGAGGCGAAGGCGGAACGGCCGCGCTCCCAACCACGCTGGATGGCTGTCATCGTCGCGCGTGCCTCGTCCGGTGATGGGAACTCCGAGGGCTCCTCATCGGTAGCCGTCAGGCTCTGCGGCCCCGTATTGCGAAGCTGCGGTGCGAGGCTGGCCTGGCGGACCCTCCGCGGAAGACCTATTTCCGTGAAATCCGCGGTCGGTGCACCTGGGTCGGTCTCCGCTGGCCCGTCTTGGCCCGGCCATCCGTCTGTGTGCGCGCGCTGGAACCAGCTCACCGACGACGTGTCCGACGTGACGGCCTCGGAGTCGTCGGCGCCGGCACCTGTCAGCATGCCATCAGCGGGGGACACCGCGCCCGTCCGCGGTTCATCGTTGGCGACGGTAGGTGTCCAGTCGCCACCGGAATTCCGCGGGTCGGTGGCATAGGGATATGTGCCCGTTGGTGCCGCGGCCGATACGGCCTCTTGGGTGGCCGCCTGGGTGGCCGCCGCGATGATCTGCTCGCTGCGGGCGGCGTGGCGGCCGGTCGGCGGCACCAGGCTCTCGCCCGCGAGGGTGGCAGAGGCGTCTCGGGCGTAGACCTCTTCGGGCACCACGAGTTCGTGCGGAATCAGCACGATCGCTGTGGTCCCGCCATAAGGGTTGAGCCGCAGCGAGATCCTGATGCCATGTCGCCTGGCCAGCCGACCGGCGACAAACAATCCGAGCTGGTCGCTGTCGGAAAGGTCGAATTCAGGAGGGTTGGCCAGGCGGTTGTTGATCTCGGCCAGCCTTTCCTCGTTCAGGCCGAGCCCGCGGTCCTCGACTTCAACCGCGAAGCCCTTGCCGACAACGTCGCCGGTGAGCCGAACAGGAGTGTTGGGTGGCGAGAAGATCGTGGCATTCTCCACAAGTTCCGCGATCATGTGAATGACGTCCGCGACGGCGGGGCCAGCGAGTGCGGCCTGCGTCATCGTGAGAACCGTGACCCTCGTATAGTCCTCGATCTCCGCCACCGCCGCGCGCAAGACGTCCACCAGCCGAACCGGGTTGCGCCACGAGCGGCCGGGAGCCGCACCTGACAAGATGATCAATCCCTCGGCATGCCGTCGCATGCGGGTGGTGAGGTGGTCGAGCCGGTAAAGGTCACCGAGCTCGTCGGGGTCGGCGGCCCGGCGTTCCATGCTGTCAAGCAGGGCCAGCTGGCGGTGCAGGAGTGACTGACTGCGCCGGGCGAGGTTGCGGAATACTTCCGAGATTCCGCGCCTGAGGCGGGCTTGATCCACAGTGGCTTCGATCGCGGTCCGCTGCACTGTATTGAGAGCCTGGCTGACCTGCCCGATCTCATCCGGGCTCGGTTGTATCGGAGGCGCTTCAGCCGAGACATCCACGTCGTCGCCTGCCCGCAGCCGTGCGACCACCCGCGGGAGGCGCTCGCCGGCCAGGGTGAGCGCCTCCCGACGGAGCTCGGCGAGCTGACGGATCAGGCCGCGGCCGATCCAGATGGACACGAAGACCGAGACGATGACGGCGAGCAACCCAAGCCCTCCGGCCAGCCATAGCCGAAGGTAGATAGCACGCGCAACCGGCTTGGTGCGATTTGTCACGTCGTTGGCGGCCTGCAGACCGGCCTGGGCGAAACCTCTGGACACCGCGGCCACGTCCGATCTCCACGCTGTGGGGTCGACCGGAGGCGGGCCAGCGGTGTGGGTATCAGCGATCAACTGGTCTTCGAGCGACTCGAGCGCGGCTGAGATCTGCGGGTTTACGTCCTTCGCATAGAAAGAGCGGCCATTGGCGTCCAGGTTGGGCAGGGTAGCCGCGAGCAGGGCACGGCGCGCCCCGACCAGCTGGGCGAACTCATGGCGGTCGGCCGGGCTAAATGACCGCGCGACCATGTCGCTTTCCAGCAGCGCGTCCTCCTGCAGGAGCATGTCCTGCGACTCGCCCATCTGCACCAGGGCAAATCCTTGAGTGACAAGTGCGGCGTTGTTCTCCCGCAAGATCACTGTCTTGAGCGTGTACTCGCAGTTGCTGAGCACTCCGTTGTAAGCGTCCAGCGCCTGCTGTCGGCTGATGGCGCGCGCGGCGATGCGCGCGCGCAGCGCACCAAGGCCCGAGGCGTCACTGAGCATGGTGGCGATAGCCCGCTTCTCCTGTGCGGAAGCGAGGTCCATGGTCGCGTCGGATGTGACAGCCGATCGCATCCTGGACCGTGTCTGGTCTGTTTTCGCCTCCTGCGCGTCGAGCTGCGCCTGCATTTGCGGCGCCGGGGCGGCGAGGTAGATCAACGCGATCCGGCGCTCCGCATAAAGCTGGCTTTCGTACCTGCCGACCGGCAGGCCGGTGTCGTCCTTCAGCGAGGTCGCCTGCGATTCACTGACCGCATCGCCGACCGTAATGCTCGCGACGAACACGTACAGGCCGATCAGTGACAACAGCGGGATCAGAATGAGGAAGAAGATCCTTAGGCGGATGGACAGTCGGCGCAAACCCATGACTGTGGCCCCGAGTGTGAGTGGGTGGACCGGTGCCGTTGGGCGCCGTCCCACGAAGACGGTTCGGACATTCAAGTGGCCTGCGATATTAACACCCGATTAGGATGATCAAGGCCAAAATCCCAGATGTCGGATGCCCGAAACTAGGGATTCGCGTTCCGGCCAGGCCACGGCCCGGACCCGCACCGCCGCGGGTCTACCTGCACGGGATGAGTTCGGCCGGTAAAGATTGTTATGGACGACCGAGGGCAGCAAGTGAAGGTCTCCGGCTTAGTGTGAGATGAGATGACTCCAAACGGCGGCGCTGAGCGTGTCAAGCGCTGGCGGGAACTCCTCGCCAGCGAGCGTGACGCAGCGACCCTGTATTCCCGAATCGCCCAAGCCGAGACGGGGGACAGGCAGAGGATCTTCGAAGAGCTGGCCGCGGTTGAGCGGCGGCACGCGGCGCATTGGGAAGACAAGCTTCGTGGTGCGGGCCAAACCGTACCGCCATCGAGCAAGCCGAGTCTGCGCACCCGGCTGCTGGCCACGGCGGCGGCCCGGCTGTCATTGAGCACGGTACTGCCGCTGATCGAGCGCGCCGAGCGCGCCGACGCACGTGTATATGACCGCGATCCCGATGCCGCGCCCGGGATGGCGGTCGACGAGCACGGTCATGCCCGAACGATCGCCAAGCTGATTGAGGGCGGCCGCCCGAGCCCACGGGCACAGATCGGCCGCAGGGAACCGTGGCACCGCGGCGACCGTTCCGGAGCGCTGCGTGCCGGGGTCTTCGGTGTGAGCGACGGGCTGGTGTCCAACACCGCATTGGTCATGGGGGTTGCGGGTTCCGGCTCGGCGCACCGCGTGATCCTGCTCTCCGGGGTGGCCGGCCTACTTGCCGGGTCCTTCTCGATGGCGGCCGGCGAGTACGTGTCGATGGCCAGCCAGCGAGAAATGTATGAGCGCGAGATCTCGCTCGAAGCCAGCGAGCTCGAGGAGAAGCCGGAGGAAGAGCGCGATGAGCTTGTCCTCCTTTACCGGGCCAAGGGCCTAGACCGTGGTGACGCCGAGCGGCTGGCCGATCGGATCATGGCTGACCGGAACGTTGCGCTGGATACGCTGGCGCGCGAAGAACTCGGCCTGGACCCGACCGAGCTTGGATCACCGTTGTCCGCGGCCTTCTCCAGTTTGCTGACGTTCGCGGTCGGTGCGCTCGTGGTGATCCTGCCCTACCTCTTCGGCGGCGGCACCGCGGCGTTCGTGACCGCCATCATTCTCGCGGTAGCCGCGATGCTCGGTGTCGGCGCGGGCATCGGGGTTCTCAACGGGCGTAACACCGCCCGCTCTGGACTGCGGCAGCTGCTGCTTGGGGGCGGAGCGGCCTTGGTGACGTTCGGCATCGGCCACGTGATTGGCGCGACCGTGTCGTAGCCGGGCTGTCCGCTAGCCGACGAGCGTCTTGACCGCCGCGGCGATCTCGGTGAGTGCGGTCTTCGCGTCCGCGAAGAACATGGCCGTCTTCGGGTCGAGGTAGAGCTCGTTATCGATGCCGGCGTAGCCATGCCCCATCGAACGCTTGATCACGATGATGTTCTTGGCCTGGTCCACGTTCAGGATCGGCATGCCAGAGATGGGTGTGCCAGGACGGCGCGCCGCCGGGTTGGTCACGTCGTTGGCGCCGATCACCAGCGCCACGTCCGCCCGGCTGAACTCGGGGTTGATCTCGTCCATCTCCTTCAGCTGCGAGTACGGGACGTTGGCCTCGGCGAGAAGCACGTTCATGTGCCCGGGCATGCGCCCGGCGACCGGGTGGATGGCGTAATTGACATCGACACCGCGCGTCTCGAGCAGCTGGGCGAGTGCCTGCACCTCATGCTGCGCCTGCGCGGCGGCGAGGCCGTAGCCGGGCACCACGATGACCTCGGCGGCGTAGGCAAGCTGGATCGCCGCGTCCTCGGCGGCGACGGTCCGCACCGAGGCCCCGCCGGCGCCCAGGGCCGGGGTCAATGTGTCGCCGGTGCCGAAGCCGCCGATGACGATGTTGGCGAGCGACCGGTTCATCGCGTCAGCCATCAGCTTGGTCAGGATGCTTCCTGAGGCTCCGACCAGAGCACCGGCGGTGATGAGGCCCACGTTGTTGATCACAAATCCGGCCATCGCGACAGCCGTGCCGGTGAACGCGTTCAGCAAGGAGATAACCACCGGCATGTCGGCGCCACCGATGGGCAGCACCATGGTCACCCCGAAGCCGAGCGCTGCGAGCATGACCACGATCAGGATCGGTACGCTGGCGACACCCGTCATCATGTAGGCGCCCCCGCCGAGCATGACGACCGCCAGCGCCGCGTTGACCGGGCGAGCGCCTGGGAAGCTGACCGGCGCGCTGTTCACCACGCCCTGCAGCTTCCCGGCCGCGATGAGCGAGCCGGAGAACGTTACGGCACCGATCACCACGTCGAGGGCGGTCGCGACCGCCACCTGCTCCGGCACGCCGGTGGCCCCTGCGGCCGTCGCGAGCCGCACGAAGTCGTGGATGGCCACGATGCAGGCCGCGCCACCGCCGACCGCGTTGAACATGCTCACCAGCTGCGGCATAGCCGTCATGCGTACCGTACGGGCACTGTAGAGCCCGGCGGCCGAGCCCACGAGGATCCCGGCGAGAAGAACTGCCCAGCCAGTGGCGGTGACCGTGCCCGAATGCACCACCGCTGCGAAGGTCGCCGCGACCGCCGCGGCCATGCCCGCCGCAGAGAGCTGGTTGCCCTGCCGCGCGGTCACCGGCGAGTTCATCAAGTGGAGCCCGAGGACGAAGCAGGCCGCGGCGACGACGACGATAAGCCAGATGATGGTGTCGAACGTGCTCATGACCCACTGCCCTCACTTACCTGGCGGCTCGCGCTGACCTGGCCGTTACCGGCGACGGCGGCCTGGTCGGGCCGCTCCGGGCGCTTGTGGAACATCTTCAGCATCCGGCCCGTGACGACGTAGCCACCGACGACGTTCGCGGCGGCGAACGACGCGGCTACGAAGGCGAGCACGTAGCCCAGGGCGTTATTCGCGGTCACCGCGATGAGCATGGCACCCACCAGAACAACGCCGTGGATCGAGTTCGCGGCCGACATCAGCGGTGTGTGCAGCATCGACGGCACCTTGCTGATGACCTCGAAGCCCACAAGAAGGCTCAGCACGAAGATCGTGATGTCAAACAGAAGACTCTGGCTCATCTGGCGCACCTCCGGCAGCAGCGTGGGCATCGAGGAGTTCCGCCACGGCGGGCTGGGTCACCTTGCCCGCGTGCGAGACCAGAACACCCGCCTGGATTTCGTCGTCTGCGTCGATCACAAGCGCACCGTCGCGGATCATGTGGGAGAGCAACGCGCTGACGTTGCGCGCGTATGCCGCCGATGCGGCGGTGGGCATCGTCGCGGCCAGGTTCCCGGCTCCGATGATTGTAATTCCGTTGTCGGTGACGATGGTCTCCTCAGGCCGGGAAAGCTCGACGTTCCCGCCGAGCGGCCCGGCCGCGATGTCGACGATCACGGAGCCCGGCCGCATGTTCTTGATCGCTTGGGCGCTCACGAGCAGCGGCGGTCGGCGCCCTGGAACCTGCGCCGTGGTGATGACCACGTCGCGGCGGGAGATATGCGCGTTGAGCTGCTCCTGCTGGGCCTGCTGTTCGGTCTCGGTCAGGGCGCGCGCATAGCCACCAGCGGTGCCCGCATCCTCCACCGCGCCGACCGAGAGAAACGTCCCTCCGAGAGACTCGACCTCACCTTTGGCCGCGGGGCGGACGTCGTAGGCGGACACGACGGCGCCAAGCCGGCGGGCGGTGCCGATCGCCTGCAGGCCGGCCACGCCGGCGCCGAGGACGAGCACTTCCGCGGGCCGCGCGGTGCCCGCCGCCGTTATGAGCAACGGGAAGAACCGGCCGAACGCGGTCGCCGCGACGAGCACGGCCTTGTAACCGGCAATGTTGGCCTGTGAGGTCAGCGCGTCCATCGTCTGGGCCGCCGAGACGGTTCGCGGGATGCCGTCCAAGCTGATGGCGGTCACCTCGGCAGCGGCAAGATCGCGGGCGAGTTCGGGCTCGACGAGCGGCTGCAGCATGCCGACCACGGCTTGGGCAGCCTTCAGCCTCGTGATGTCGTCAGTTGCTGGCCTGCCTACGAATATCAGGATGTCGGCCGTCTCAACGGCCTCCTGGTGGCTGACGACGGCCGCTCCGGCCTCGGCGTACGCGTGGTCAGGAAACCAAGCCCGTTCCCCGGCGCCGGTTTCGACGAGGACGTCAAGGCCCACCTTCACCAGCCGGGGAACCGCGTCGGGCACCAGTGCAACGCGCCGCTCGCCGGGCGCGTTCTCTTTGACGACAGCTACCTTCACCTGCGCGACCTCACTGATCTTGAGATAGCGTGTGCTGGCGGCGAGCCACGGCGTTCAATAACTGCGCCTGATCCTCGTCGCTCGCTCGACAGCATGGCATGGGACTCGGCGGGCCATTAGGGGCTTATGCCCCTTAAGCCGCGGGACCGTCGGCTGCGGTTTTGATGACTTCGGTTCCTCGCCAGTATCGCCCGTGCCGACCACCGGTGATCCTAGCCTGCGCGCCTGAGCATGTCGCTGATCTTCTCGCCGGCGGCCACGACGGCGGCGGCGTGCAGGCGGCCGGGGGAGCGGGTGAGCCGCTCGATGGGCCCAGACACCGAGATGGCTGCGACGATCCTGCCGCCCGGGCCACGAACCGGCGCGGACACCGAGGCTACGCCTGGCTCCCGTTCTGCGACGCTCGCCGCCCACCCGCGGCGGCGAACCTGGGCGAGTGTGGTGGCGGTGAACTTGGCATTGCGCAGGATACGGCCCAGCCGGTCCGGCTCCTCCCAGGCGAGCAGGACCTGCGCGGCCGAGCCGGCCGTCATCGGCAGCACCGCGCCCACGGGCACGGTGTCACGCAGCCCGCTCGCCCGTTCCGCCGCCGCGACGCATATCCGGGAGTCCGCCTGCCTGCGGTAGAGTTGCGCGCTCTCTCCGGTATGGTCGCGTAGCTGTGCGAGAACCGGCTGCGCGAGCGCGAGGACCCGGTCCTCGCCGGCCGCGGCGGCTAGTTCGGCAATACGCGGCCCGAGCGTGAACCGCCCCTGGGCATCCCGGGCCACCAGCCTGTGGCGCTCGAGTGCGACGGCAATGCGATGAGCGGTCGGCCTGGTCAGCCTCGTGGCCTGTACAAGCTGCGCGAGCGAGGCGGGCCCGGATTCGAGGGCGTCGAGGACGGTAACTGTCTTGTCCAGGACGCCCACTCCGCTAAAGTTGTCCATGAGATGAATATTGCCGTCTCGCTATTCGAGAGGCAACAACACGCCCGAGCGGCACTGGCTGGAGGCGAGATGAGCCGGACACTTGCACAAAAGGTCTGGGATGAGCACCTGGTCCGCCGCGCCGATGCCGAGCCCGACCTCCTCTACATTGACCTGCACCTGCTTCACGAGGTGACAAGCCCGCAGGCGTTCGAGGGCCTTCGGCTGGCCGGTCGGCGGGTGAGACGCCCCGATCTGACGATCGCGACCGAGGACCACAATGTCCCCACCGAGGGCATCGCAGGCCCGCAGAGTGTCATTGCCGACCCGGTATCGCGCGTCCAGGTCGAGACGCTGCGGAAGAACTGTGCGGAGTCCGGCGTCAGGCTGCACCCCATGGGCGACGCGGGCCAGGGAATCGTGCATGTGATCGGGCCACAGCTTGGCCTTACCCAGCCCGGCATGACCATCGTGTGCGGTGATTCCCACACAAGCACTCTCGGCGCTTTCGGCGCGCTCGCGTTCGGCATCGGCACCAGTGAGGTCGAGCACGTGCTCGCGACCCAGACACTGCCGCAGAGGTGGGTTAGGACGATGGCCGTCAACGTGCGCGGTGAGCTGCCGCATGGCGTCACGGCGAAGGATCTGATCCTGGCCATCATCGCGAAAATCGGCACCGGCGGCGGGCAGGGTCATGTCATTGAGTACCGCGGCCCGGCAGTGACGCGGCTGTCCATGGAGGGCCGTATGACGGTGTGCAACATGTCGATCGAGGCCGGTACCCGGGCCGGGATGGTGGCGCCCGACGATGTCACGTTCGGCTACCTGGAAGGCCGGCCGCATGCGCCGCGGGGCGCGGCCTGGGAATCCGCGCTGGATTACTGGCGCAGCCTGCGCACCGATGACGATGCGAGCTTCGACCGGGAGATCGAGTTCGACGCCACCCGGCTCGCCCCCTACGTCACCTGGGGCACCAACCCCGGTCAGGGCGCTCCGCTCGATGCTTTGGTGCCGGACCCAGCGTCGTTCGCGGATCCTGACGCACGGGCCGCCGCACGCCGTGCCCTTGACTACATGGACCTCCGTCCGGGCACCCCGCTCAGGGACATCAGCGTGGACACGGTGTTCCTCGGATCATGCACCAACGGGCGGCTCGAAGATCTGCGCGCCGCGGCGGAAGTGTTGCGCGGTCGCCGCGTGGCAGACGCCGTGCGCATGCTGGTCGTGCCAGGGTCCATGCAGATCAAGGAGGCGGCCGAGCGGGAAGGCCTGGACCGTGTCTTCACTGCCGCCGGCGCGCAGTGGCGGGCTGCCGGTTGCTCGATGTGTCTTGGCATGAACCCCGACAAGCTGGCCCCGGGCCAGCGCTGCGCGTCGACGTCAAACCGGAACTTCGAAGGCAGGCAGGGCAAGGGCGGGCGCACCCACCTGGTGTCACCACAGGTCGCCGCCGCGACCGCGGTCACCGGTCGGCTCGCCGCCCCTGCCGACCTGTGAGGAGACTCGATGGAACCGTTCAGGACGCACGCCGGCCGCGCGTTGCCGCTGCGGCGCAGCAACATCGACACCGACCAGATCATCCCCGCGGAATACCTCAAACGCGTCAGCCGCACCGGGTTCGGCGACGGCCTGTTCGCGGCATGGCGGGAGGACCCCGCCTTTGTGCTCAACGACCCGGCCTACGCCGGGGCGACGATCCTGCTCGCCGGCGCTGACTTCGGTATCGGATCCTCGCGCGAGCACGCCGTATGGGCGCTGCGGGACTACGGATTCCGCGCCGTCGTGGCGCCGCGCTTCGGCGACATCTTCGCCGCTAACGCCAGCAAGGGCGGCCTGCTGACCGTGCTGGCGCCCGAGGACGCCGTGCGGGCCCTGCACGAGCTCGTCGAGGCCGAGCCGGCCACCGAGATCACCGTCGACCTCCAGGCCCGCGAGGTGCGGGCCGACGGCATCCGCGCCGGGTTCGAGATTGACGACTACACCCGGTGGCGGCTGATGGAAGGGCTCGACGACATCGGTCTCACGCTGCGCCACACCGAGGAGATCACTGATTTCGAGCAGCGGCGCCCGTCCTGGCTGCCGGTCACCGCGTAGCCCCCGGCCGTCTAAGCGTCTGCCCTGACGCGTTCTGCCTAGTCCAGAATTGCTGTCACAAACGCCTCACAAGCATCATCTGCCTCGCCGTCACCGCTCAATTCGCCGACACGCCCGAATTCGGCCCGGAGGTAATTGTCTGAGGCGGCCGAGTAGCCTAATTTCAAGCAGGTCAGAGGTTGCGAGCACGGCGACTGCCCGCGACCTCGGGGGTAACCGGAGGAGTAACTCATGAACAAGCGTGACCTGATCGACGCGATCTCCGGCCGCTTGGGGGACAAGAAGACTGCGACCGAGGCGGTGAACGCCGTGCTGGACACGATCCAGGCGACGGTGGCCAAGGGCGACAAGGTGGCGATCACGGGCTTCGGCGTCTTCGAGAAGACGGTGCGCCCGGCGCGGACTGCTCGCAATCCAGCCACCGGAGCGGCAATTAAGGTCCCGAAGTCGTCGGTTCCGAAGTTCCGTGCAGGCGCGGACTTCAAGGCCGTGGTGAACGGCCAGAAGAAGGTTCCGGCGAGGACGGCGAAGAAGAAGTAATCGCGTCGTATCACCTGGACGGGCGGTACTCGGCACTGCTCCGGGTGCCGCCCGTGCCATGATTCGGCTCAGCGCAGGCCGAGTGGGCGGCGCAGTGCCGTCTGCAGGATCCGGTCCACCAGTTGCGGGAGAGGCAATCCCGTCGCCTCCCACATGAGGGGGAATCCTGAGCCGGGTGTGAGGCCGGGCAGGGTGTTGATCTCGTTGAGGATGACCTGGCCGTCTGGCGTGTAGAAGAAGTCCACCCTGGCGAGTCCTTCGCAGGACACGGCATCGAACGCGGCCGCGGCGAGTCGGCGTATCTCGCGCGTGTCGGCGGCCGGGATGGGTGCCGGGATCGCCATGTCGGTGGCGGCGTCGAGGTACTTGGCCTCGAAGTCATAGAACTCCTGCCCGCCGTTCACCCGGATCTGCGCGGGCAGACTTGTGTCCGGCGGGGCGCCGTCCATGCCCTCGAGCACCCCGCACTCGACCTCCATTCCGGCGATAGCGGCTTCCACGAGGACCTTTGGATCATGCTGGCGAGCGGCCTCGATCGCCTCGTGCAGTCCCGCGCCATCGGACGCCTTCGCGGTGCCGATGCTCGAGCCTCCGCGGGCGGGCTTGACGAACACGGGCCAGCCCAGTTCCGCGATCTCGTCGAGAACGCGCTTGCGCTGGACCGCGGCGGATGGGGCAGCGCCGGCGGAGGCCGGCCGCCAATCGCGGTCGTGCACGACGACGTACGGCACGACAGGGAACCCGTGGCTGCGGAAGATCAGCTTCATGTACTCCTTGTCCATGCTGGCCGCGCTCGCGAAGACACCGGCGCCCGCGTACCTGATGCCAGCCAGCTCGAGCAGCCCTTGGATGGTGCCATCTTCGCCGTAGGCGCCGTGCAGCAGCGGCAGCACGACGTCGACGTCGGCGAGGATCCGCGGAACCTGTCCCGGTCCGGTGACGACCAGCCCGGCCGTCGCAGGTGCCGGTACCGGATCTGGCCGTGCGACAGATTCCACCGAGGGAAGCTTGCCACCAGTGATGGCCAGCCGGGCTGGGTCGCCGTCCGCGAGAACCCACTGGCCCGCCCGGGTGATCCCGATCGGCACCACCTCGTAGCGATCGGGGTCTATGGCGGCCAGCACGTTGCCCGCGCCGACGCAGGACACCGCGTGTTCCGCGCTGCGGCCCCCGAAGACCACCGCGACTCTGATTTTCCGCTGGTCAGCCACGCCACCTCCTTGATTCCGCCGACAGCGCCCGACCCTACCTCCTCGGCACACCGGTGTGGCGCAGGTACCAGCGCCGCCACGATCAGACGCCGCCACGATCAGACGCCGCCACGATCAGACGCCGCCACGATCAGACGCCGCCACGATCAGACACCGTAGCGCTCGGGTTTCGCGGACCGGCTGGCGAGCAGCTGGGCCGCCTTCTCCACCGGCAAGCCGTCGCGCATGACGGCATCCACGACGCCCGTTATCGGCATCTCAACACTGTGCCGGTCGGCGAGCTCCAGGACTGAACCCGACGACTGCACGCCTTCGGCGGTCTGTTTGGTCGTCGCGATAACCTCGGGCAGCGTCATGCCGCGGCCCAGGTTCTCGCCGAATGTTCGGTTGCGCGAGAGCGGTGAGCTGCAGGTGGCGACCAGATCGCCCATCCCGGCGAGCCCGGCGAAGGTGTGCTGATCGGCGCCGAGGGCCGCGCCGAGCCGGCTGATCTCGGCGAGCCCGCGCGTGATGAGCAGCGCCCTGGTGTTGTCGCCAAGGCCCATGCCGATGGCGATTCCCACCGCGATCGCGATCACGTTCTTGACGGCGCCGCCGAGCTCGCAGCCGATGACGTCCAGGTTGGTGTAAGGCCGGAAGTAGCTCGTGTGACAGGCGCGCTGGAGGCCCTGGGCGGTCCCCTCGTCCTGGCACGCGACCACGCTGGCGGCATGCTGACGCTGCGCGATTTCCTTCGCCAGGTTCGGCCCGGAGATCACCGCGATCCGCTCGTCCGCTGTCCCGAGCACCTCCTGGATCACCTGGCTCATCCGCTTGCAGGTGCCAATCTCAATGCCCTTGATCAGGCTGACCTGCACGATCCCTGACGGAATGTGGGGTGCCCAGCCCTCCAGGTTGTGCCGGAGCGATTGCGCCGGCACGGCGAAGACCACGATCTTCACGCCATCGAGGGCGGCGGCGGGATCGGTGGTCGCCCACAGGGCGCGGTGCAGCTGGATTCCCGGCAGGTAGTCAGGGTTCTCGTGATGCTCGGTGATCGTTTTCGCCAGCTCGGACCTGCGCCCGAGGATGACGGCATCGGTGCCCGCATCGCACAGCACATGAGCAAAGATCGTTCCCCACGACCCCGCGCCGAGGACCGCTGCTTTCACCCCTGACCCGCCGTCCCCGTCCGCGCGGCACGCCGGTCATATGGGATGGCCGGCGGCTGCTCGCCACGCAGTCCGGCCGCCAGTTGCGTGATGTCCCGCATTACGGCCGCGGTGGCCGCCCGCAGTATCGCCCCGCTGGGCGGCTGGCCACGAAACTCCGACAGATCGACCGGGGGGCCCGCGACCATCCGCACGGTGTGCCGCGGGAACAGGTGCAGGTCCTTGGTCCCGTACGGGAGGATGTGATGCGCGCCCCAGTGCGCGACCGGGATTACCGGAGCATCGGTGGCCAGGGCGAGCCGCGCGACGCCGGTCTTGGCGACCATGGGCCACAGCTCCGGGTCGCGGGTGGCGGTCTCCTCCGGGTAGATCACGACGCACTCGCCGTGGGCGAGGCCGCGCTCGGCCAGCTTGAGCACCAACGCGGCATCGGTCTGGCCTCGGTGCACGGGTAGCTGGCCGAGTTTGCTCAGGAACGGCCCAATAACCTTGACCTCGAACACGGGGGACTTGATCAAGAAAACCGGATAGCGGCCAGCTTGGTGGATGAACAGGGCGACGGCCGGCCAGTCCGCATACGACACGTGGTTCGCGGCAATGATCACACCGCCAGCGCGGGGGATGTGCTGATGGCCGCGCCAGTCACGCTTCATGAGCGTCCGGATAACAGGAGGGAGCACGATCGTGGTGAACCTGCGCCAGCCGGGTGAATACGTGTATCGCGGTTCTGGTCCCGTCACGCCGGTCTCCTGCCGTGAGGTTTGCTGCACGTAACCTAGCCACACTAGTTTCACGGTTCAGCGCGCATAGTGTCGAGGCAGGAACATCGCCATGACGGCTGATGAGACGTGGTCGCTTGTCGTGCCGGTCAAGGTGCTGACCCGGGCGAAGTCGCGCCTTGCGGCGCTGGCTGGCGCGCAACGGCCCGCGCTGGCGCTTGCGCTCGCGGCCGACACGGTCAGGGCCGTGCTCGCCTGCCCTGACGTGCGGCAGGTCATCGTGGTGACCGATGACGAGCTTGCCGCGGCGGAACTCGGCCAGCTCGGTGCCGTCGTGGTTGGCGATGAACCTGGCGCTGGGCTGAACCCGGCGCTGGTTTACGGCGCGGCATGGGCGGCCTCCCGCGCTCCGCGCTCGGGAATCGGGGCGCTGTCCGCCGACCTGCCGGCGCTCACACCGGCCGAGATGGGCCGGGCCTTGCGGCTGGCGGCCCGTTGGCCGCAGGCAATCGTTCCTGACGCCACGGGAACGGGCACGACGCTGTATACCGCCCGGCCCGGCGTCCCGTTCGAGCCCAGGTTCGGTCCAAGCTCGCGGCAACGCCATCTCGACGGGGGTGCGCATGAGATCGCCCGCGGAGACGTGCCGGGGTTGCGCAGGGACGTGGATACCGCGGCCGATCTTGGAGAAGCGGCTGATCTTGGTCTTGGGCCGGCGACCGCGGCGCTCGCAGCGCAGCTGCTGCCGGATCGCGGCCGCACCCCACACTAGCCCGGGTCGCCCCACGGCACGCGCCGTTAGATGTGCACGATCGGGCAGGTTAGCGTGCGCGTGATGCCGTCGACCGCCTGGATCTGCGCGACGACGAGCTTGCCAAGATCATCGACGTTGGCGGCCTCGGCGCGCACGATGACGTCGTAGGGACCGGTCACGTCCTCTGCTTGAGTGACCCCTTGGATCTCGGCGATTCGCACGGCGACGTCGGCTGCCTTGCCAACTTCGGTCTGGATGAGGATGTAGGCCTGAACCATGACGTCCTCCACAGGGCTTCACGGGCGGCCAGATGACCACTAGCCGGATACGTCACGCTACCGTAGAGGCTCCCACATAGGCGGCCGGGTGCGCAGCTTGCGGCGACCGACGTCGGGAGGTTGACATCACGATCGGCGAGCTCGGGGAATTCGGCCTGATCGCGCGGATGGCGGCCGCACTGCCGCAGGGACGCCAGGCTGTGGTGGGCATCGGGGACGATGCGGCGGTGCTGCGCGCGCCCGATGCGCGCGTGGTGGCGACCACCGATCTCCTGCTGGAGGGTCGGCATTTCCGTAGGCAGTGGTCAGGTCCGCGTGACGTTGGGCACAAGGCGGCCGCGCGGAGCCTGGCCGACGTTGCCGCGATGGGTGGTGTGCCGACCGCCCTGCTCGTCGCCTTTGCTGCTCCTGCCGAGCTCGAGGTGAGCTGGGCCGATGAATTTGCGTCCGGGCTCGCCGCCGAATGCGCCCGCTGCGGCGCCGTCGTGGCCGGTGGCGACGTGGCCTCGGCTGCGTTGATCACGATCGCCGTTACCGCGCTCGGCGATCTGCAGGGCCGTTCGCCGGTGACCCGCGGGGGCGCCCGCCCGGGCGACGTCGTGGCGGTCGCGGGCGCGCTCGGCCACTCGGCGGCGGGCCTCGCCATGCTGCGCGCTGGCCTTCGCGCCAGCGGTCCGGGCGAGAGTCCTGGCCCGGGCCGCTTGCGTGCGGAACTACTAGCGGCGCACCGCAGGCCGCAGCCGCCGTACGACGCGGGACCGGAAGCGGCCAGGCTCGGCGCCACCGCGATGATCGACGTCAGCGACGGTCTACTTGCGGATCTTGGTCATGTGGCGCAGGCGAGCGGTGTGATGATCGAGCTCGTGACGACCCAGCTTCCCCGCACCGGCCTGCTCGGTGCGGCCGCGGGCACCGGCCACCCCGACGCGGACCGTCTCGCCCTCGACTGGGTCCTGGCCGGCGGCGAAGATCATGCTCTCGCTGCCACCTTCCCGCACGGGACCGACCTGCCCGGCCGCTGGCAATCCATCGGGCACGTGGCTGCGCCGCGAGGCCGCGTGCACGCCGCTGTGCTTGTCGATGGCGAGAGCTACTCCGGAGCCGCTGGATGGGAGCATTTCCGCTGATCCCGCCGTCATTACATGTCGTGTTTTGACGCGTGACTACACCGTTCACTAGCCGCGAACGTCTGTTGCTTGGTATAAATCGCCCGATGCACCGAAGTCGCGTGCGCACAACCGCACGACACCGCCGACCGGCTCCGCCGTGGGCCGACACGGGTGATCAGCGCGCGCCTGGGCACGGCTCGCTGCGCCAGTTCGGCTCGCTGCGCCAGTTCATGGTCACGCCGACCTTCATATTCAGCGTCATCATCCTCACCATGGCCGTCCTTGCCTTCGGCACGACGCAGACCTACCTGCGGTTCAGCGCCTCAGGGCCGGATTCGGGCTGCCGCGTGAGCAAGTGCGCGCGACCCGATGGCAGTCACGCCGCCGACGGGACAGGCGGCGTGGCCGACGGGAGCGCGCATGGCTCCTCGCTCCCCTCATCCGGTCCGGTTCCTGCCACGTCGACCCCCACCGGCCACGGGCATGCGAAGGTCCGGATCGCGTACCTCACGGTTCGGACGCTTCCCGGTGGATTTGTTGGGCTCATCTCCATCACGGGCCGCAGCGGCTCACTGACCCGCACGTGGTGGCTTTCCGTGCGTTACCCTGGCGTGCGCATCACCGAGATGACCGGCGCGACCTGGCATACCGATGCCGACGGCACCGTGACCATCGAGCCGCTCTCGCAGACCCCGGAACTGCGCCCGGGCGCCACGCTGCCCATCACCTTCTCCGCCAGCGGGCGGGCGGGAGCCCCCTCCGGTTGCCGTTTCGACGGAAACCCTTGCCACATCAGCGGAAATCCTTGACGCGCCCCGGCCCGGAGCCCTCCTGCTGAACCCACGCGTGCGCGGGATATCCATACACCACCAGAATGGTGGCATGAACATGGGCCGTGCGGTCTGGCACGATCAGCTCACCGAGGGGGAGCACGCTTCGCTCGGCCGTGGGGCGGGTGTCATCCCCGATCCGCGGCCCGACATCCTCGTCGTCGGCGGGGGCATCGTGGGCGTGGCCACGGCGGCTGCCTGTCACCGGGCCGGGCTGGGTTCGGTCCTGCTCATCGAGGCGGGGCAACTGGGCTCCGGCGCTACTGGCGGCGCCGCTGGGCTGCTAACCCCGGAGATTCACGAATGGAGCGACCCGCCACCGTTCGTGGACCTGGCGCGTGACAGCCTGCAGCGGTGGCACGAGCTTGAGCGGACCTGGCCAGGCGGGGTCGGGCTCGTCACACTCGACTGGATCGGGCTGGTACCGGATCCGGGCGATTTCGCGCTCCACCAGCCTCCGGCGATTGAGTGGCTTGACCGAAATCAGGTGCACGGCTTCGTACCGGGCCTGGCCCTGCCGATGGCGGGGGCGCTCATCCGCAATCAGGCCAGGGTGAACCCGCTCCGGGCCATCGTGCGGCTAATCTCGCAACTGCCGGATATCGCCACGGGGGTCGCGGCTCTTTCTGCCGTGATCCGGAGCGGGCGCCTGGTGGCGGTGGGCACATCGGTGGGCGATATCCATCCCGGCGCTGTCGTGTTCGCGACCGGGCGGCCGCCGGTCCTCGATGGCCTGCCGCTCGATCTGCCGTCGACAGCGGTCAAGGGCCATCTGCTCGCGACGGAGCCTGTGTCGGTGCGGCTGCCTGGCACCGTTGCTCCCGTCGCCACCCAGCTGGAGGACGGACGGCTGCTGGTGGGCGGGACGTTCGAGACTGGCGACGAAAGCCCGGCCGTCAGGCCTGACGTGATCGAAACCATCCTGGCCGGCCTGTACGCCGCCCTGCCCGGACTGCGGGGCGTGCCCGCCTCGCATCGGTGGTGCTGTTTCCGCCCGCGGCACCCCGACGGCCGCCCCGTCATCGACCGTGTACCAGGCCTTGGCAACGCCTGGTTCACATCTGGGCACTTCCGGACCGGAATCCTCATGGCCCCGGTGACCGCGGCGGCTCTCAGCCGGTGGATTTCAGCCGATGAGCCGCCGGCGGAGGCCGCGGCGTGGAGCAGCGCCAGGTTCACCGACCACCCACCGCACGGCGCCTGACCGGCCCGCCCGGCTACGCTCGTGCCATGGTGACGACGCCGCCGCGGGTGCTGACTGTTGCGGGCTCGGATTCCGGCGGCGGAGCCGGTATCCAAGCCGACCTGAAGACCATGCTGGCGCTCGGCGTGCATGGCATGAGCGTCGTCTGCGCCGTTACGGCGCAAAACTCGGTCGGCGTGCATGGAGCATGGGAACTTCCTCCCGCGGCGGTGCGGGCGCAGCTGGACGCGGTGCTCTCCGATATCGGGGTGCAGGCGGTCAAGACGGGCATGCTCGGTTCGGCCGCGATCGTCGCCGCAGTAGCGGACGGCCTGGCGGATGTGGCTGAGCCCCTGGTGGTGGATCCCGTGACGGTGTCCAAGCACGGCGATCCTCTGCTCGAGCGCCGCGCCATCGCAGACGTTAAGGACCTGCTACTTCCGCTGGCTACGGTGGTCACGCCGAACCTGCCGGAAGCCGAACTGCTGACCGGGATCCGCACCGATGATGAGGCAGCCATGGTCAGGGCGGCCGAGGTGCTGCACAAGCTCGGTGCCCGTTGGGTCCTTGTGAAGGGGGGTCATCTGCCCGGAGATCCGGTGGACGTGCTCTTCGATGGGCAGTCCGTCCGCCGGTTCCCCGCGGCTCGGGTCCGCGTGCGGCACACGCACGGCAGCGGCTGCACGCTAGCCTCGGCGATCGCCTGCTATCTTGCCCGCGGGGCCGACGTGCCAGACGCGGTCGCGCAGGCCAAGCAGTATGTGACCGGGGCTATCGAGGGCGGTTTTCCGCTCGGCCGCGGCATCGGGCCCGTGGACCCTGGCTGGCGGCTGCGCCGTGGGTGACAAGCCCGGCCGCTAGCGGCTGACCTTGCCCGCCTTGATGCAGGAGGTGCAGACGTTCAGGCGTTTGGGCGTACCGCCCACCACGGCATGGACGGTCTGGATGTTGGGGTTCCAGCGGCGCCGGCTGCGGCGGTGCGAGTGCGAGATCTTGTTGCCAAAGCCCGGCCCCTTGCCACAGATATCGCAGACGGAAGCCACGGGAATCGCTCCAATGGGATGCATTCACGGAATCGGTAGGCGCCCCGCGCCCGGTGATGTGGTCAGGGCGGCTGTCAGAGACTATCCGACGACATGGCTGCCACGCGAACCGGCGTGGCCCAACCTATCCTTCACCCATGCCGGCACTGGAGTTCTTGGATAGCGCGGCCTTGCGTCGCTGGTGCGCCGCAGCCGCTGTGGCGCTTGGCGCCGCACGGGAGCAGATCAACACGCTGAACGTCTTCCCTGTCGCTGACTCAGACACCGGTACGAATTTGCATCTCACGATGCTGTCGGCCGACCGGGCGCTTTCCGAACTGCCGCACTCGGCTGACCCGCAGGAGGTGTGGCAGGCACTTGCGCACGGCGTGCTGCTGGGTGCGCAAGGGAATTCGGGCGTTATCGTCAGCCAGTTCCTGCGGGGGCTGGCCGAAATCTGTGCGCCCGTGCCGCGCTGCGACGGTCCGGTGGTCAGGCACGGGCTCGCTCACGCCGCACGCGCTTCGTATGCGGCGGTTGGCCAGCCGGTCGAGGGCACCGTCCTGACCGTAGCCGCGGCCGGCGCCGAGGCCGCCGCGGCCGCGGGCGACGCTCTCGCTGCGGTTGCCGCAGCCGCGGCCGAGGGCGCGCGCCGGGCACTCGCGAGAACCACGGCCCAGCTCGATGTCCTCGCCCGCGCGGGCGTCGTTGACGCGGGTGCCGCGGGCCTGTGCCTGATCCTTGACACGCTCGCGGCCGTGGTGACGGGAACGGCCCCAGCGTCATCCGCCGTTCCGTCGGCCAAACCGCCCACCAAATCGAGGGCGGCAACCGGCGACGGGCGGCTTTCCGGTGGTCCGCCCGGTGGCCCGCCCGGCCCGCCGGGCCGGTCGCCAGGCTATGAGGTCATGTACCTGCTCGAAGCCCCCGATGTCGAGGTCGCGCGGCTGCGGGACCAGCTTGGCAGGCTCGGCGACTCCGTGGTCGTGGCCGGGGGCGCTGGGCTGTGGAACGTGCATGTGCACCTAGCGGACGCGGGTGCGGCGATCGAGGCCGGCCTGGCTACCGGGCGGCCGCGCCGCATCCGGGTTAACTACCTGGGCGACGTGGGCGGCCCCCCTCCCGACGGCGGGTCCGCGATGAGTGGCCGCGGGGCCGCCCGCCCCGATGGCGGCGCGAGTACCGTGTCCGGCCACGCCGTCGTCGCGGTCGCTGCGGGGGACGGTGTCGCAGCCTTGTTCGGCGAGGCTGGTGCGGTCGTGGTCCGGCGTCCGGACGAGCTGCTGCGGGCGGTGCGCGAAGCGGGCGCGCCGACCCACCACGTGGTCGTCCTGCCGGACGGGGCCGCGGCCGCGAGCGTCGCACAGGCCGCCGCGGCACGGGTGCGAGACGAGGGGATCAACGTCGTGGTCGTCCCCGCGCAGGCCGTGGTGCAGAGCCTGTCGGCGCTTGCGGTGCACGATCCGGCGCGAAGATTCGATGACGACGCCGCCGCCATGGCCGACGCGGCGGCGGCCACCCGCTGGGGGAAGGTGACGTGGGAGACCGCCGGCGCGGTGCCGGGGCAGCCGGCCGGCCCGGTGCCGGGGCAGGCGGCTGGGCGTGCCGCCGGTGAGGACGTGGCGCGAGGAATGGATGCGTCGGCTGTGGCGGTCAGTGTGGCCGAACGCCTGCTCGCGCACGGCGGCGAACTCGTCACCCTCGTCGCAGGCTCGCCCGCCGGTCCTGGCGCCCCGGGCGGCGGCGAGATCGCCGACATCGTCGCCGCGCGGCTCGAGGCCAGCAGGCCTGATCTTGAGATCATCAGCCACGAAGGCGGCGAGCCTGGCTATGTCCTCCTCATCGCAGTGGAGTCGTGATATTAGCCCTCGGCAGCCTCCTGGCTGGTGCACGCCCGGGCGGCTGCTCGGGCTCCGGGAGGGCGGGAATCGCCGGGATCGGCAGGCTCACGGGCTCCGCCGCCGACAGCGTCACCGTCTTGCCGTAGTGCAGGATTTCCAGCGGCGCGCCCTGCCGGAGCGCGTAGCTGGCGGAATTGCCGGTGACGGTCACACGAAGGCGCCTATCCCGCACCGTGACCGCGAACGCGAGCCTGGAGATACCTTCGGGCAGCCGGGGCGCGAACCCTACCGTGGACTCATTTCGCCGCATCCCGCCAAAGCCGGTCACCAGGGCAATCCAGCCGCCCGCGAGCGAGGCCATATGCAGGCCGTTCCTGGTGTTCTGCTGGCGATCTTCCAGGTCCATCAGTGCGGCCTCGGCCAGATAGTCGTAGGCCAGGCGCAGATGCCCGACCTGCGCCGCAACCGCCGCCTGGGTCGCGGCCGACAGCGAGGAGTCCCGCACGGTGAGCCGCTCATAGTAGGCGAAGTTTCGTTCCCGCTGCTCGTCGGTGAACGAAGCCGGGCTGGCCAGCATCGCCAGCACCAGATCGGACTGCTTGACGACCTGTTTGCGGTACAGGTCGAAGTACGGGAAGTGCAGCATCAGCGGATACTGTTCCGGCCTGGTGCTGGCGAAGTCCCACATCTCGTGGCGGGTGAAGCCATCGGCCTGCGGGTGGACGCCGAGCGCCTCGTCGTAGGGCACGAACATCGCCTCGGCCGCGTCGCGCCAGTAAGCCATCTCCTCATCGTCGATGCCGAGTTCGCGGGCGTGTTCGGGATAGCGGACCGCCGCGTCCGCGGCGGCCCGCAGGTTCTTGGCCGCCATGAGGTTGGTGTAGACGTTGTTGTCGGCCAGCGCGCTGTACTCGTCCGGGCCGGTGACGCCGTCGATGCGAAAGCGCCCCGCGGCGTCGTGGTGGCCGAGCGAACGCCACAACCGGGCGGTGGCAGCGAGCAGGTCCAGGCCGATGCTGCGCTCGAATTCCCTGTCCCCGGTGATGTGCACGTATCGGGTGACCGCGTCGGCGATGTCGGCGCCGATATGGAAGGCCGCGGTACCGGCGGGCCAGTATCCCGAGCATTCCTGGCCGTCGATCGTCCGCCAGGGGAAGGCGGCGCCCTTCAGACCGAGCTGTTGTGCCCGCTCGAACGCGTAGTGCAGCGTGCTGTGCCGCCAGCGCAGCACGGCGGCCGCCGCCTCCGGCGCCGTATAGGTGAGCACGGGTAGCACGAACTCCTCGGTGTCCCAAAACGCGTGCCCGTCATAGCCAGGGCCGGTCAGCCCCTTCGACGGGATCGCGCGGGCTTCGGCGCGCGCGCCCGCCTGCAGCAGATGGAACAGCCCGAAACGCACGGCCTGCTGGATCTCGGCGTCGCCTTCGACTTCAACGTCGGCGCGATCCCAGAAATCGTTGAGGAAGGCCCGCTGTTCGGCGAGCAGCCCATCCCAGCCGGTGTGCCGCGCCGCGGCAAGGGCCGCTTCGACCTGGTCGCGCACTGCTGGCAGGGAGCGGACTGCCGACCAGCCGTACGAAACGAACTTGATGAGACGCAGCCGCTCCCCGGGCTGCAGGTAACCGGTGATCGTCACGCGGCCGACATCTGGATAGCTCTCCCCCTCCACGTCGAGCCCGTCAGGCCCTTCGACCACGTGATCCATGGCCGCACCCACCCGAAGATCGCTCCGCTTGGTGCAGTGCATCAGCAGCGCGCCGGCCCCCCGCGCGTGGTGGTGCTCGGAGCGAAGCGGGGCCTTGAGCGCGGCAGCGACCCGTGGATCACCGGTCATCATGGGCACTTGCTCGTTCGTGACAAGCTCAGACTGCACCACAATCCGCGCCGGGCCATTGACGGGTTCGACCTCGTAGCAGACTGCCGCGATCGCGCGCTGGGTCAGCGAGACGATGCGCTGGGACCGGATGCGGGCGATCCGGCCCGCCGGTGAGGCCCACTCCGTACTGCGGCTGAGGATCCCGCTGCGGAAGTCGAGAAGCCGCTCGTGCGCGCGCAGCTCCCCATAACGGATGTCGAGGGGCTCATCGTCGACGAGCAGCCGGATCAGCTTGCCGTTGGTGACGTTGACGATGGTCTGTCCCGACTCGGGGAAGCCGTACCCGCCCTCGGCGTAGGGCAGCGGCCGCAGCTCATACACGGCATTGAGGTAGGAGCCTGGCAGGCCGTAGGGTTCGCCCTCGTCCAGGTTGGCACGCCAGCCGATGTGGCCGTTGGACAGCGCGAACACGGACTCCGCCTGTGCGAGAACGTCCAGGTTCAGTTCGATCTCCCGTAGGCACCATGGTTCGACGGGGAAAGACGGATGACCGATCATGGCTTCTCCAGCAGCTCGGCGAGATCGTCGACGACGATGTCGGCGCCATGCGCCCTAAGCGCGTCCGCGTGACCCGTCCGGTTCACGCCGATAACGTAGCCAAACCCACCTGCGCGGCCCGCCTCAACCCCGGCGAGGGCATCCTCGTAGACCGCCGCCTCGCTCGCCTGCACGCCGAGGGCACGGGCCGCGGCGAGGAACGTGTCAGGCGCCGGCTTACCGCGCAGGTGCTGCTGCGCGGCGACCACTCCGTCGACCCGTGTGTCGAACAGGTCGATGATTCCGGCCCCGATCAGCACGTCGCGGCAGTTGGCGCTGGCCGAAACCACCGCTCGCGGCAGTCCCGCGTCCCGCACGGCCCGCAGGTACCTGACCGAACCTTCGTAGACCTGGACGCCGTCGCGGCGGATCACCTCGAGCACCATTTTGTTCTTCCTGGTGCTGAGGCCCCGCACGGTCTCGGCACTGGGCGGATCCCCGGAGCTGCCCTCAGCCAGCGTGATGCCTCGCGAGGCCAGGAAGGACCGGGTGCCATCGGCGCGCGGTTTGCCGTCCACATAGGATTCGTAATCAGCGATGGTGAAGGGCGCAAATGGCTCGCCGAGCCGCTGCGCACGCTCGCGGAGGTAGTCGTCGAACATCTCTTTCCACGCCGCCATGTGGACCTTTGCCGTCTGCGTGAGCACGCCGTCCAGGTCGAACAGGCAGGCGCGGATCTGGTCAGGAATACCCAACACAGTTAGTTCCTACCCTCGGTGACGCAGGTATCCTGCGCCGGTCAGGCCGTGGTGGCCGCCCGTTACGGCCCACGGGACACGCACCTGAAAGCATTCCATGTAGTACGGGCCGCGACGCGCGGAGGGCAGGCGTGGCCGCGGCGCGATGTCGCTGCATGATGGATCGGAACAGGACGGCCACAGGGATGGCGCGATGACGGCGCTGACGCAACGGCTGCCGGCCGTGGTGGGCGGCTCGACGGCGAAACGGCTCGCCAGCCATCTTGACCTGCACACCGTGGGTGACCTGCTGGGTCACTATCCCCGCAGGTATGCCCGGCGCGGCGAGCTGACCGATCTCGCGTCGCTGCGAGACGGCGAGGATGTAACGGTTCTGGCCCGCGTGGCCGCGGTGCAGACGCGCAGGATGGCGACGCGGCGTGCCAAGATCACCGAAGTGACCGTCACGGACGGGCACGGCCAGCTGATCCTCACGTTCTTCAGGAAAAACGACTACTGGGAAAGGCTCTTGCCGCCGGGCAGGTACGGCTTGTTCGCCGGCAAGGTCTCCACCTTCAAGGGCAAACGTCAGCTCGCGCACCCGGATTTCGAACCCGTTGACGCGCCGGACGCCAGCAAGGCGGAGGAGTATGCCAGTGAGCCGATTCCCGTGTACCCGGCCACCAGGTCGTTCCCGTCGTGGAAGATCGCGAACGCGGTCCGCATTCTGCTTGACACCTTGGGCGACGTCGAGGACCCACTCCCGCCCGAGCTGGCCGGGCGGTACCGATTGTGCGGGCTGCGCGAGGCGTTGCTCGGCATCCACCGGCCAGCCGATTTTGCCGAAGTCGGCCGCGCGCGCAAGCGCCTGAAGTGGGATGAGGCGTTCCTGCTTCAAGTGGCCCTGGCGCAACGCCGCATGGCCGCCGACGCGCTGCCCGCGCTGCCCCGCCGGGGACGAACGGGTGGCCTGCTCGACGAGTTCGACCACAGCCTGCCATTCGCCCTGACGCCGGGTCAGCGGACGGCCGGGGAGACCATCGCCGCCGACCTCGCGCGCGACCACCCGATGCACCGGCTGCTGCAGGGCGAGGTCGGTGCCGGCAAGACAGTGATCGCGGTCCGGGCCATGCTGCAGGTGGTGGACAGCGGGGACCAGGCGGCAATGCTTGCCCCGACCGAGGTTCTCGCCCAGCAGCATCACCGGTCGATCACCGCCTTGCTCGGCCCGCTGGCCCGGGCGGGCCAGCTGGACGGTGCGGAACAGGCCACCCGCGTGGCTCTGCTCACCGGTTCGCAGGGTGCGGTCGCACGGCGGGAGGCGACGGGCGATGTGGCATCGGGCGCGGCCGGGATTGTCATCGGGACCCACGCCCTGCTCTCCGAGCATGTCCAGTTCGCCGGCCTCGGCCTGGTGGTGGTCGACGAACAGCACAGGTTCGGCGTGGAGCAGCGCGAGGTGCTGCGGGAGAAAGTGGCCTCGCGCGGGGGGACCCGGCCGCATCTGCTCGTCATGACGGCGACGCCCATCCCCCGCACGGTGGCCATGACCGTCTTCGGCGACCTCGACGTGTCCACCCTCACCGAGCTGCCCAAAGGCCGCGCACCCATCGCCACCCACGTGGTACCGGCCGCGGAGAAACCGCGCTACCTGGAGCGTGCGTGGGAGCGGGTGCGCGAGGAGGTTGGCCAGGGCAGGCAGGCGTACGTCGTTTGCCCCCGAATCGGCGGAGATGGATACCGAACGGCTAGCGCGGATGCGGACACGCCACTGGCCGGGGACGGCTCTTACCTCCACGACGACGAGCCGGCATCGCGTCCGCCGCTCGCGGTCCTGGATATTGCGCCGAAGCTGCAGGCGGGCCCGCTCGCGGGCCTGCGCGTCGCGGTGCTGCACGGGGGCCTGCACCCGGATGAGAAGGAGCGGGTGATGCGCGCCTTCACGGTCGGCGAACTGGACGTGCTGGTTGCCACCACGGTGGTCGAGGTTGGCGTGGACGTGCCCACCGCTTCGGCCATGGTGGTTATGGACGCGGACCGGTTCGGCGTGTCACAGCTGCACCAGCTGCGTGGCCGGGTGGGCCGCGGCCGCGTGCCCGGGGTCTGCCTGCTCGTCACCGAGGCACCGGCGGGCGGCAAGGCCCGCACGCGCCTCGACGCGGTCGCCGCCACCCTCGACGGCTTCGAGCTTTCCCGGCTCGACCTGGAGCAGCGACGGGAGGGCGACGTGCTCGGTGCGGCACAGTCGGGTCGCCGATCGAGCCTGAAGCTGCTCACCCTGGCCCGGGACGAAGAGATCATCAGGCAGGCCCGCACCGAGGCCGTGGAGCTCGTCCGGCGCGACCCGGACCTCGCGGCCCATGCCGCGCTCGCCGAAGCCCTGGCCGGTCTGGTGGACCCCGAGCGGGCCGGCTATCTGGAGAAGGCGTGACGCCAGCACCATCGGGCACGCGCCGGCTATGACCAGGGTGATCGCGGGTATCGCACGCGGACGGCGACTTGTGGTGCCGCCGGGCCGGGGCACGCGGCCGACCAGCGACCGCGCACGGGAGGGCCTGTTCGGGACGGTGGAAGCGGTTCTTCGGCCCCTGCGGGGCGCCCGGGTGCTGGATCTGTACGCGGGGTCGGGCGCCGTCGGCCTTGAGGCGCTGTCACGGGGCGCGGCGCACGCCCTGCTGGTGGAGTCGGCGCCGGCCGCCGTTCGGGTGATCCGAGCCAACATCGCCGCGCTTGACCTGCCCGGGGCGTGTGTTGTCGCGGACAGGGTCGAGTGGCTCCTGGCCCGTGGGCCAGGCTGCCGCGCCGACGGCAGCTCCCGAGCGCGTTACGACTTCGCCTTCGCGGATCCCCCCTACCTGATCGGTGGCGACGAGGTGACTGCGATGCTTGGAGCGTTGGTCGGCTGGCTGGCCGACGGGGCGCTCGTCACGGTGGAGCGCAGGACTGGCGGCCCGCCACTCACGTGGCCGTCCGGGTATATCGCGGACAGGGTGCGCCGGTACGGCGATGCCACGCTCTGGTACGGTCTCGCGGCAGGCGGGTGATCGCGTCAGCCGGGCAAGGCAGCAGGGCAAGGCGGCAAGGCGCGGCAACGAAGCGGCGGATGAGCTGGCAGGTTGGCGGGAGGTTCTAGCGCGGTGCGACGTGTCGTCAGTCCAGGCTCCTTCGATCCCGTGACGAACGGGCACCTCGACATCATCGCGAGGGCGGCGCGGCTGTACGACGAGGTCGTGGTTGCGGTCTTGATCAACATCTCTAAGCAGAGCCTGTTCACCGTCGATGAGCGGGTGGAGATGCTGAAGGAAGTGACCGCGGACTACCCCAACGTCCGGGTGGACAAGTTCCACGGGCTCATCGTTGATTTCTGCCGGGCAAACGACATCTCGGCGATTGTCAAGGGCCTGCGCGCCGTCAGCGACTTCGACTATGAGCTGCAGATGGCACAGATGAACTACAGCATGGCCGGGGTGGAGACGCTTTTCATGACCACCAATCCGCTCTATGCGTTTCTGTCGTCGAGCCTGGTCAAAGAGGTCGTCGAGTATGGTGGCGACGTGAGTGGCCTGGTACCCGCGGCGGTTCTGCAGCGGCTGAGCGAACGTCTCAGGTAAACCTGCCCGGGCCGGCCTTGCACGGGAGTTGGTTACCGGGGGCTCGTGGGGTAATCTGTTCGCTCGGTTGTGCCCGACACCGACTTTCAGCCATGCCACACAGAACCAGAGATTTGTCGTCTCACCACACTGCCCGCAGCCCGTTCGTGTTCGACGTACGTCCGCTCGGACGCCAGCCGGGCTCGTCACGCGCCGCGCGCCGCAGCGTTCCGGCGCCTGCCGGGTTCGAAATCCCGCTCATGGGTGTCCCGGAGGGCGCCGATCTCGAACTGGATGTCCGGCTCGAGGCAGTGATGGAGGGCGTGCTCGTTTCCGGTACCGTCGCAGCGCCGCTGACCGGTGAGTGTGCGCGTTGCCTGGATTCGCTGACCTCGTCTTTCGAGGTAGAGTTTCAGGAACTCTTCAGTTACCTGGCTGCCGGCCACGCGGGCAGCCAGGCAACGGAAGAGGATCGCTGCCTCGATGGGGACCTGCTCGACCTCGAGCCGGTGTGCCGCGATGCGGTGCTGCTAGCGCTACCGCTCTCGCCACTCTGTTCGGATGACTGCCCGGGCCTGTGCGCCGAGTGCGGTGCACGGCTCGCCGATCTCGGCCCGGAGCACGGCCACGGCGACAGCATCGACCCGCGCTGGGCGGCGCTGTCCATGTTGGACACAGCCGACACTGCGGCCCGGAACGGCCGGGATAACGCAGACGATCAACAGGAGGGCTGACGTGGCCGTCCCGAAGCGGAGAACGTCGCGCAGCAACACCCGGACGCGCCGGGCACGGTGGAAGGCCGCCGCGCCTGCGCTCACCGATTGCCCGCAATGCCACGAAACCAAGCTGCCGCACACCGCGTGCCCGGCCTGTGGCACCTACAACCGCCGCCAGGTAATCACGCCTGCCTAGCGGGTTCCTCCGGGCCGGGTGGCCGACGGTGCCGTCGGCTGCGCCAGCATACGGTCATGCCCTGTCGCCACACCGGTCACCGGTAGGAATCGCAGTCGCGGGCGGCGCGTTGTGTAGTGACACCGGGCTATCGGCACATCACGATTAGCTATCGAGGATTGAGACCCGGGAGGAGCGGTGAGTGGCATGAGCGGTGAGCCACCCGTCGACGGTGGCGACCTGTCGGGCCCCGTCGGCCCGGAACCCGCCAAGCTGCTGGCTGCCCTCGGAGTACCGCTTACCCTCCAGTTGCTCGATCGAGCACTCACTCACCGCTCGTTCGCGTATGAGAACGGCGGGTTGCCAACGAATGAGCGCTTGGAGTTCCTCGGCGACTCGGTTCTTGGGCTCGTGGTGACCGACACTTTGTTCCGCGAGCATCCGGACCTGCCGGAGGGCCAGCTGGCCAAATTGCGGGCCGCAGTCGTCAACATGCGGGCCCTCGCCAGCGTGGCGCGCGGCCTCGACCTCGGCCGCCACGTCAAGCTCGGCCGGGGCGAGGAGGGCACAGGGGGCCGCGACAAATCCTCGATTCTCGCCGACACGCTGGAAGCAATCATCGGTGCCGTATACGTGGATCGGGGCCTCACCGAGGCGTCCAAGCTCGTGCACTTCCTGTTTGACCCTGTGATCGAACGGTCGGCGCGGCTCGGAGCGGGGCTTGACTGGAAGACCTCGCTCCAGGAGCTGACAGCGGCGGAAATGCTGGGCGTGCCCGAGTATCAGGTGCAGGAGAGCGGGCCTGACCACCAGAAGTCGTTCCGTGCGGTGGTGCGAGTCGGCGGGAAGGTCTACGGCTCCGGCGAAGGACGCTCGAAGAAGGAGGCGGAGCAGCAGGCAGCCGAGATCGCATGGACGGCGATTCGTGCCGAGTCAGCGAGCGTCGGGGTACGGATGGCGGGTTCAACCGATGCCCAGAACGGCGATCCGCCCCGTGCCTGAGCTGCCCGAGGTTGAGGTCGTACGGGCCGGGCTTGAGCTGCACACGGTCGGCCGGACGATTGAGACTGCGGCCGTGTTTCACCCACGAGCCGTCCGCCGGCACCCGGCAGGTCCTGAGGACTTCGCCGCACAGCTGGCTGGCCGCCTCATCGTTGGCGCCCGGCGCCGCGGCAAGTACCTGTGGCTGCCGGTGGGCCACTCACCGGATTCCGCCGACGGGGCCGTCGCAGGCGCTGGTGGGGCCACCCTTCTTGCTCACCTCGGCATGAGCGGTCAAATGCTGATCGGTGATCCGGGCCGGCCGCTTTCCGGCCACGTACGTGCCCGCCTCACGTTCACCGACTCCGGGCCTGACCTGCGTTTTGTCGACCAGCGAACGTTCGGTCACCTGTGCGTCGTCCCCGCGGTCGCTGGAGTTCCCGTGCCTATCGCTCACATCGCGCCGGACCCCCTGGAGCACGCCTTCGATCCGGCGAGCTTCACGGCGGCGCTTCGCCGGCGCCGCACCGGCGTCAAGCGCGCGCTGCTTGACCAGTCACTGGTCAGCGGAATTGGAAACATCTACGCAGACGAGGCCTTGTGGCGGGCGCGGCTGCACTTCGCGCGCCCGACCGAGACTCTCCGCCCGGCCGAGATAGAGCGCCTGCTCACCGCCGTGCGCGTCGTCCTGCATGAGGCGCTCGGCGCGGGTGGCACGTCCTTCGACGCCCTGTACGTCAATGTGAACGGACAGAGCGGATACTTCGGCCGCTCGCTCGCGGTGTACGGGCGTGCCGGACGGCCGTGCCCACGGTGTGCCACTCCGGTACGCCGCGACGCCTTCATGAATAGGTCTGCCTATAGCTGCCCCCATTGCCAGCCCCGGCCCCGTCGTGCTAGATGGTGACGGCATGCGGGGCACACATGGGTCTGGACCGTCCCGCGGCGACCGGCCATCCCCGCCAGCGAGGCTGACGGCATGGGTGGACGGATGGGTCCAGGGGGTCGGTTTCCGCTGGTGGGTACGCAGCCTTGCGGCCAAGCTCGAACTTGCCGGGTCGGCGACCAACCTTCCCGACGGCCGCGTTGAGATCATCGCTGAGGGCTCGCGCGCCGCGCTCGAAGAGTTGCTTGCCCTGATCAGCGGGCCCGAGACGCCCGGGCGGGTAGCGAAGGTTACCGTCCGCTGGAGTGACCCAGGCGATCCGGGGGACGGACTGCCGTCAGACTTCGTGGCCAGATGACCGTCGGCCCACGTGCTGGCATCGTATGCCAGTGGTCAACTTGACTGGTCAACGGCGGGGTGGGACCCTAGTACTACTACCCGCCGCGCACCCTTCCGCGTGTATTTGGCGTTGTTCGTGCGTGTGCCCACTCTGGTCACTCAGTGTGGAGGACCTTTTACAATGGCGAAGGCTCTACTCGGCCACGTCGGCGGTCCAGATCCGCGCATGGTCGCCGAAATGCGTCGCCTCCAGCAGCGCGTACGGGATCTGGAAGCCGAGCTTGTCCGGCTTCAGCAAGAGAACGACGCGCTGGCTGCGGGCGACGGGCACGACCTCCTGGCTCCGAAGGAACCGGCACTCGCTCGGGAGCCCGCGCTCACTTGACGAGAGCCAACCAGCACGGGCCAATCCGGAGACGACGATATAGGGATGCCTGGACGGCATCCCTATTCGTTTGCGTAAGCGCGGGGGTCACAAGACCACCGCCACCGCTGATGCCGCACCCCCGGGGGGCTTAAGCAGAAATGGTGCACGCCACGCATGTGACGCGCAAAGTGGGGCATTCACCATTTATTTGCGGCACGCCGCAGACATGCCCGGACGGGCCACACGGTCGCGGTAGAGTGCGGAATTACGTCGGCCCGCATAGCGACGTAGCAAGGAGGAGTGCTCGCGCGTGTACCTCAAGAGCCTCACATTGCGCGGGTTCAAATCCTTTGCCTCGGCGACCACACTGCGCTTCGAGCCTGGGATAACCTGCGTCGTCGGCCCTAACGGGTCGGGCAAGTCAAACATCGTGGATGCGCTTTGCTGGGTGATGGGTGAGCAGGGTGCCAAGTCCCTGCGCGGCGGGAAGATGGAAGATGTCGTCTTCGCCGGTACGTCGTCCCGGCCGCCGCTCGGGCGCGCCGAGGTCGCCCTGACCATCGACAATAGTGACGGCGCACTGCCCATCGACTACACCGAGGTAAGCCTGAGCCGGCTCCTCTTCCGTTCCGGACAGAGCGAGTACGCCATCAATGGAGACCACTGTCGGCTGCTCGACGTCCAGGAGATGCTCTCCGATTCCGGCATGGGCCGCGAAATGCACGTCGTCATCGGCCAGGGGCAGCTCGAGGAGGTGCTGCATGCTGGCCCGGAGGCGCGCCGTGCCCTTATCGAGGAGGCGGCGGGGGTCCTGAAGCACCGCAAGCGCAAGGAAAAGGCGCTGCGCAAGCTGGAGGCGATGCAGGCCAACCTGACACGCCTGGAGGATCTCACCACCGAACTGCGGCGCAGGCTCAAGCCACTTGGTCGGCAGGCGGAGATCGCCAGGAAGGCCGCCGTCATCCAGGCCGAGCTTCGCGACGCCCGGCTCCGGCTGCTCGCCGACGACTACATGACCCTGCATGCGGCGCTTGATCGCGAAGAAGCCGGTGAGGCGCTCGTCACCGAGCGCCGCGACGCCACGGCGGCCGCGCTGGAGCACGCACGTCGGCAGGAGGCCGAATTGGAGGCCGCGGCCGCGCAGGACGCGCCGAGGCTCGCCAATGCCAGGGACACGTGGTTCGGTCTGTCCGCGCTCGCCGAACGGCTGCGCGGCGTGGCCGCACTCGCAGCCGAGCGCCACCGTCATCTGACCGCCGATGAGACGCAGGTAAAGTCCGGCCGCGACCCGAGCGAGCTGGCCGCCGAGGCCGAGGAGGTCCGGGCGGCCGAAGCCCGGCTCACCGCCAGGCTTGACGCTGACCGCGCCGGTCTCGCCGCCGCCGTCAAGGAACGTGAGGCCGCGGAGTCCGCGATCGCCGTGGTCGAACGGCGGATCGAAGCGGCAGCCAAAAGGGAGGCCAAGCATGCCCGCCGGGCCGCCACCCTTCGCGAGCAGGCCGAGGCTTGCCGCAGCCATGCCGATGCGGCAGCCGAAGAGATCGGGCGGCTTGGGGCTGCGGCCGCGGAGGCGCAGGCGCGGGCCGAGCGCGCACGGGCAGAATACGCAGAGCTTGAACGGCATGTGGCCGGGCGGGCCAGCGACCACGCCGACCTGGAGGAAGCGTACGAACAGGCCCAAGCGGCCGCAGCCGACGCCATGCAGCGAGTGAAGGAACTGCGTGCCGACGAGCATCATGCCAGCAGGGAACGCGCGGCGCTGCACGCCCGCGCCGAGGCGCTCGAGTTGAGCCTGCGTGCCGGGACTGATGCCGCCGGGGCGGTGCTGGCGGAACCGGAGTCCTTCGGCGGCGTGCTCGGGCCGCTGGCCGTGCTGATCAACGTCGATGAGGGAGCGCAGGCCGCGATCGCGGCCGCGCTCGGCAGCGCGGCTGATGCCGTCGTGGTGGCCGGGCTTGACGCTGCGGCCGCTGCCATCGCCGCGCTCAAGGACCGCAGCGTCGGCCGCCTCGGCGTGGTGATCGCCTCCGCCCCGCCGCCCGCGGCCAGTGCGGAGCCCGCTCGCGAGGAAGCGCCACCGGTTCGGCCCACTCCCACGCGGGACGCACCTACCGACCGTGACGGCCCGGCGGCAGCCGTTCGGTATGCTATTGATCTTGTACGGGCTCCGGACGAACTAGCGGCAGCGCTAGCCGCGCTGCTTGACGGGGTTGTTGTGGCCGACCGCCTCGATACGGCCCGTGAGCTTGTCCGGGCCAGGCCCGAGCTGCGAGTGGTCACAACCGACGGCGACCTGCTCGGAGCCCACTGGGCGCACGGCGGCTCGGCGCACGGGCCCAGCCAGCTTGAGATGCGCGCCGTGGCCGATGAGACGACGGCACAACTTGCCGAGGCCGATGCGCGCTGCGCCGAAGCGGCGCGGCGGCTCGCGGCTTGCGCCGGGCAGGAGGAGCGGGCGCAGCGCACGGTCGCCGGGGCCGCGGGTGTGTTGCGGGAGGCTGACGCGGCAGCGGCGGAGGTTTCCGGTCGGCTCGGCCGGCTGGGCGGTGCCGCGCGAGCCGCTGTGGACGAGGCCGAGCGCCTGGCCAAGGCCATCGAGGCAGCGGAGCGTTCGCGTGATACGGATCTGGCCAAGCTGGGCGAGCTTGAGCGGCAGCTGGATGAGGTCGAGGCGCAGACGCGGCTGGCCGAGTCCAGTGACCGCAACAACTTGAGCGGCGAGCGGGAGCGGCTCGGCGAGCGGTCCGCGGCCGCACGAAACGCGGAGATGGAGGCACGGCTCGCCGTCCGCACGGCCGAGGAGCGGGTCAATGCGATCGCGGGCCGCGCGGATGCGCTCGCCAAGGCCGCGGCGAGCGAACGTGTGGCGAGGCAGCGCGCGCGCCGACGCCGTGAGCTGCGGGCGACCCAGGCCGTGACGGCGGCTCGCGTCGCCGAAGGCGCCGGCTATGCGACAGCGCGGATCGAGCGGTACGTGGCTGCGGCGCTGGACGCGCGGGAGGCTGCCGAGGCGGCCGGTTCGCGGCGAGCGTCGGAGCTGAAGGCCGTGCGCGAGCAGTTGCGGCAGTTGGGTGCCGAGCACGACAAGCTGGTCAACGCGGCTCATACGGCCGAGATCGCACGGGCCGAGCAGCGGTTGCGGCTTGAGCAGATCGAGAGCAGAGCCGTGGCCGAGTTCGGCGTCGGATCCGCCGCGCTCGCCGCCGAGTACGGTCCGGATGTTCCCGTGCCGCCCGCACCGGACGCACTAGAGGATGCCCGTCCCGTCCCGTACGACCGAGAGACTCAGGAGCGCCGCGCCGCCACCGCCGAGCGCCAGCTGGCCAGGCTCGGCAAGGTCAACCCGCTCGCGCTGGAAGAGTTCACCGCGCTCGAGGAGCGGCACACGTTCCTGTCCTCCCAGGTGGAAGACCTCAAGAAGACGCGGCGCGACCTGCTCACGGTGATCAAGGAAGTCGATGACCGGGTGCTGCAGGTATTCGCCTCGGCGTACGAGGACACCGCGCGGGAGTTCGAGCAGATCTTCAGCCGCCTGTTTCCGGGCGGTGCGGGCAGGCTCTTGCTCACCGAGCCCGATGACATGCTCACGAGCGGCGTGGAGGTCGAGGCCAGGCCGCCAGGCAAGAAGGTGAAGCGGCTGTCCCTGCTGTCGGGTGGCGAGCGCTCGCTGACCGCGATCGCATACCTGCTGGCCATCTTCAAGGCGCGGCCGTCGCCGTTTTATGTGCTCGACGAGGTCGAAGCCGCGCTGGATGACGTGAACCTGCAGCGCCTGCTCCGGATCTTCGACGAACTGCGGGAGAGTTCGCAGCTCATCGTCATCACCCACCAGAAGCGCACCATGGAGGCTGCGGACGCGCTTTACGGCATCACCATGCGCGGTGATGGTGTGTCCACGGTGGTGAGCCAGCGGCTGCGTGAGCGGGTCTCGGCGTGAGCCCGTCCAGTCGCTGGACCTAGCACGGTCCGCGCTCTCCCGGTTACTCTGGTGGCCCACGGCGGGAGGTGGCCATGCAGGGTTTCACGGCTGACCTGGGCGGGCTGGACAGCTGCCGGAGGGCCATCCTGAGCCAGGCGGGGCAGTTCGGCGCAATCGCGGACAGGTTCTCCGGACGCGACGTTGACGCCTCGATGTTCGGCACACTTCCTGTCGCAGGCCCGTTAGCCGAGCTTGCCTGCCTGGTGGATGCGGCGACGGGCCATGAGTTCGGCGCCGCGGAGTCGTTCCTCCGCGGTGTCGAGCGGGCGCTCGACGATGTGCGCCACGGCCTCACGCAGGCCGAGCGCGTAAACGTCAGCACGATACGGGCGATCTGACCCGGTCCATGGGCGCGTCAGAAGAGGTCGCCGGCCTGCCCGGGGGGCAGGCCCTGGCCGTGCTGGCCGCACAGGTCCGGGGCAACCCGGCGGCAATCCGTGACATCGCGAGCAGCTGGGCGGAGGCGGCAGGCGGCTGTTCGGCCCATGCCGGGGCGGTGCGGCGGGCGGTCTTTGACGTTGGGCACGACTGGCAGGGCAGTTCCGCCACGGAATTCACCTCCTTCATGAGCCGTTTCGCGGAAGCCAGCCGCACTGCGCGGCAAGCCCTCCGCGCGGCGGCGAATACCTTACGCGGCGCCGCTGCGTCACTGGAGGAGTCACACCGAGGCGTCGAAGGGATCTGCGAGAACCTGCTCGGCGAGGTCGGCAGGCTCCGCGCCGCCAACCCAGAGGCTGACTCGTCGGAGCTAAGCGCGCGGATCGGCGCTCTGGTCGCCGAGGCGGCCGGCGAGGCGCACGGGAAGGTAGCGGAGGCGCAGCAGGCGCTTGAGCGGGCCAACGGCGCGCTGACGGCCCAGCTGTCCCAGCTGGGCCGGACCTTCTCCGCGCTGCCGCAGGCCGGGAGCCTTGGTTTCGCCGCCGCGTGGGGCAGGCCGGCCGGCTGGCACTCCCTGATGAGCGGGCCTGGGCCAGGGCCTGGGCCGGGGCATGCCGCTGGTTCGGGTGGCGCGAGCGGGCCGGGCCGCGGCGACGCCACGATGACGGGTGCTGGCCGCGGTACGGCTGGCTCGCCCGGTGCGGGCGCCGCCGCGCCCCCAGGCGGTGGCGTTGCCGCAGGCGGTGGCGTCGGCGCTGGCGGTGCGGCCGCCGCTGGCGGTGCGGCCGCCGGGGGCGGGCCCACAACGCCGCAGCATGGAGGAGGCCCGGCACCACCGGCACAGGTCAACGGTTGGATCAAAGACGCAATCAAGATCTTGGAGGCCCAAGGGATCCCGGCTTCCAAGCTCAACCCGGCCGACATCTGGCTCATAATCCAGCACGAATCGGGCGGCGATCCGACTATTGCCAATAATTGGGACATAAATGCACAAGAGGGACATCCGTCCATAGGCCTCATGCAGACAATCCAGCCCACGTTCAACTCGTATGCCTTGCCTGGGCACCGAGACATCGTCAATCCGGTCGACAACATCATCGCGGGCGTGCGCTACGCCCTCGCGCGTTACGGCTCGCTCGACAACGTGCCCGGCGTCCTCGCCGTGCATAACGGTCAGCCCTACGTCGGCTACTGAGGGCCTTCAAGACGCGGGAGGGCCGGCGATCACCGCGGGGGACTGGCGTCTGCGAGACTGGAACTGCCATGTCTGCTTACCTGATCGTGATCATCGCGCTCGGTGCGCTGCTCGTCGTCCTCGGCGGGCTTTACCTCCTGCGCCCGCGTGCACGCCGCGGTGCCGCCGCCCCGAAAGCGCCGCAGGCCCCGTCCGAGGCGCCACCAGAGGAGCCGCCCAGAGCAGGCCAGCGAGCCGGCGCTGGCGATGGTGGCGCCGCCACGATCGCTCCCGAAGCGCCGCTCATCGAGGAAGTCCGGCCGGTCGAGGAGATCGAGAAGCCGCCACCGTCGGCCGGTCGCATGGTGCGGCTCCGTGCGAGGCTGGCGAGGTCGCAGAGTGGGTTCGGGTCGGTCCTGCTTGGCTTGCTCTCCAGGGACGCCCTGGACGACACCGTGTGGGATGAGATCGAGGACACGCTCATCACGGCCGACGTGGGTGTCGCGCCAAGCCGCCAGGTCGTGGACGAACTGCGGACCAAGGTGAAGGTGCTCGGCACCCGCAGCACCGACTCGGTGCGTGAGCTGCTCAAGGCCGAACTCCTCACCCAGATCGGCGCTGACACCGACCGTTCGCTGCACATAACGCCCGCCGGCCGCCGTCCGGCGGTCGTCCTCATGGTCGGGGTGAACGGCACCGGCAAGACAACGACCTGCGGAAAGCTGGCGCGCTCCCTGGTGGGCGACGGGCGGACGGTACTGCTCGGCGCGGCGGACACGTTCCGCGCCGCAGCTGTCGACCAGCTGCAGACATGGGGAACGAGGGTGGGCGCCCGGGTCGTCAGGTCAGATCGCGAGGGCGCCGACCCCGCGAGCGTGGCGTTCCAGGCCGTGCGCGACGCGATAGAGGCCAACGTCGATGTGGTCATCGTTGACACGGCCGGTCGGCTCCACACCAAGACCGGGCTCATGGACGAGCTCGGCAAGGTGAAACGGGTGATCGAAAAACAGGCGCCCGTCGACGAGGTCCTGCTGGTGCTTGACGCCACCACCGGCCAGAACGGACTGCGGCAGGCGCGCGTCTTTGCCGAGGTCGTGGACGTCACCGGCATCGTGCTGACCAAGCTGGACGGCACGGCCAAGGGCGGCATCGTCATCGCCGTCCAGCGCGAGCTTGGCGTTCCCGTCAAGCTCGTGGGGCTTGGTGAAGGCAGGGACGACCTGGCGCCGTTCGAGCCCGAAGCGTTCGTTGACGCGATCCTGGCGGGGTGATTCCGGCTAGCGGATGGCTGCCTCGCCGCCGAGCGCGTGACCATACGGTCGTGAGGCCCGGCGTGCCGCCCGTTGGCGGTGGGCCGCCCGGCCCAGGGATACGTTAGCCACCACGGCCCACCGCTCCTTTGGCATCGTGATCCACGCGATTCCCGCACCGGTAGGGCCGAAGGACCCTGCTTACGCTTGGGACCTGGGCTTCTCCGCGCGGCGAAACACGCATGAAACATAACCGCCAGTGGTTTCACACTTCCGAAACACGCGGTGGTGCCTGGCGAAACGCCGCTGACAGAAGGTCATGGCAGTCGTGCGGAGGAACTGCCGTGGACGTGCCGCAGCGTCCGCGTACACGCAGGTGAGAAGGGCAGAGGAGCTGGTGCAGGGATGAAGCTCATCACGGCTGTCATCAAGCCGTTCAAGCTGGATGACGTGAAGTCCGCGCTGCAGGCGTTCGGCGTGCGTGGCATGACGGTCACCGAGGCTAGCGGATACGGCAGGCAGCGTGGCCATACCGAGGTGTACCGGGGCGCGGAGTACCAGGTCGACCTGGTCCCAAAGGTGCGGCTCGAAGTGCTCACCGACGATGAGGACACCGATGATCTCATCGATGTGATCGTCAAGGCGGCGCAAACGGGCCGGATAGGGGACGGGAAGGTCTGGTGCGTGCCCGTCGAATCCGTTGTCCGGGTTAGGACCGGGGAGAACGGGCCTGACGCGCTCTGACAGCGGGGTCGGGGGAACAGCATGATCATCAGAGGAGGCACGAGGGTAACGTTCAGTGCCCAGCGCGCACAGCGATCGGCCGAGGCGGACCGCTGGCTGGCTGGGCTGCTGGGCGCAGAGCCCGCGGTCGCCCTGGTCGCCGTCGGTGGCTATGGTCGGCGAGAGCTGGCGCCAGGCAGCGACCTGGATGTGATCTTGCTGCATGCGGGGCGCCGCGATGTCGGCACGCTCGCTGACCGCATCTGGTATCCCGTCTGGGATTCGGGCGCCCAACTTGATCACGCCGTGCGCACCGTGCCCGAAGCACGGAGGGTTGCCGCCGCGGACCTCAAGGCCGCTCTTGGCATGCTGCATGCACGGCACGTCGCAGGCGATGCGGCACTCACCGAGCAGGTGCGTGAGGCGGTGCTCGGCGACTGGCGGGCGGCATCTCGTGCCCGCCTCACCGAGCTCGCCGCGATGACGTCGGAGCGCGCGAAGCGGTACGGCGAACTCGCCTTTCTCCTCGAGCCCGACCTGAAAGAGGCGAGAGGCGGAATGCGCGACGTCCACGCCATGCTGGCGGTGGCCGCGGCGTGGGTGGCACCCGCGCCGGGTCCGCGCGTCCGCGCGGCATACGAGACCATCATGGATGTGCGGCACGCCCTGCACGAGGTCACCGGCCGCAGCTCCGACCGCCTGGTGCTCCAGGAGCAGGACGAGGTGGCGCACGCGCTCGGCTTGCTCGACGCCGACGCGGTGCTGAGAGCGCTGGCGGAGGCCGGCCGGACCGTTGGCTACGCCATCGATCACACCCGGTGGCAGGTGGAGCGGAGTCTCGGGAAAAGGCGCCTCGGCAAGCGGCGCCCGGGTGGGCGTGGGCTGGCCAGCCGTGGACAGGCCGAGCGCAATCCGCTCGCGGACGGCGTGGTCGAGCAGGACGGCGAGGTGGTGCTCGCGCGCTCCGCCGATCCGGCCGGTGATCCAATCCTTGTACTGCGTGCCGCGGCAGCGGCCGCCCGCAGTGGACTGCCACTTTCGCCCAGCACGCTCAGCAGGCTCCATGACTCCCCGCCGATCCCGGTGCCATGGCCGGACGAGGCACGCGACGCCCTCGTCGCGCTCCTGGGCGCCGGGCCTGCGGCGATCAGCGTGTGGGAGGCGCTAGATCAGGAAGAACTCGTCACTGCCCTGCTCCCCGACTGGGAGCGGGTGCGTAACCGGCCGCAGCGCAACCCGCTGCACACGTTTACCGTGGACAGGCATCTGGTGGAATCCGCGGCGGCCGCCGCGCAGCTTGTCCGCGACGTGGCTCGTCCCGACCTGCTCCTGCTGAGCGCCCTGCTGCACGACATTGGCAAGGGCTGGCCGGGCGACCACTCCGTGTCCGGCGCGGAGGTGGCCCGTGACGTCGGCTACCGGCTAGGGCTGCCGAAAGAGGACGTGGAGATCCTCGCGGCAGCCGTTCGGCATCATCTCTTGCTGCCGCAGACAGCAACTCGGCGTGACCTCGAGGACCCGATGACCGCCGAGCGCGTGGCGAAGCTGGTCGGCAGCCGTCAGCTGCTCGAACTCATGCATGCGCTGGCGATCGCTGACGGCAACGCGACCGGGCCCGCCGCATGGAACGATTGGAAAGCTGGACTCGTCGCCGACCTGGTGTGGCGTACGGCCGCGGTGCTCTCCGGGGACGAGCCGCCGCCGCCCGCGGCGCTCACGCCCCGGCAACATGAGCTGGCGGGACAGGGTGGCCCGGCGGTGATAGTGCACGGCTCGGAGGTGACGATCGTCGCTCCCGACCGTCCTGGGCTGCTCTGGCGGGAAGCTGGAGTGCTCGCCTCACACCGGCTCGCGGTGCGGTCCGCGACCGCCACGGCGGCCGGCGGCACCGCGGTGACCGTGTTCACGGTCGCGCCAGAATTCGGCGCGCCGCCCGATGAGGCGCTGATCGAGAGTGACCTGCGCCGACTGTTGGACGGCAGGCTGGACGTCGCCGACCGGCTGTCCAGGCGCCAGCGAGCGTACCGGCCGCGGCCCGGCGTTCCCACCCCACCGCCGAAGGTCACGCTCGTGGACGATGCCTCGCATACCGCGGCCGTGGTGGAGGTCCGCGCGGCCGACGAGCCTGGGCTGCTCTGGCGTATCGGCCGTGCGCTCGGTGAGTGTGGCCTCGACGTCAGGGCAGCGCGAGTGGAGACTCTTGGCGCCGAGGCGGTGGACGCCTTTTATGTGGTGGACGGGTCGGGGAAGCCGCCAGCTAGCGCGAAGGTCCGCGTGCTGATCAGGGAACGGGTGGTCGCGGCGCTTTCCAGCGGCCGAGGCGCGCCCGCCGCGGCCGAGCGAGCCTAGTGACGCCTGCTGCGCTGGCGCGCTCGCACCGCGGCGACCAGATAGCCTTGATAGCCGACCCGCAACACCCGCCCGAGGACGGCTAAGACACGTGTTCGAAACGCTATCCGACCGGCTGACCCAGGTTTTCTCCTCGTTGCGCAGCAGGGGGCGCCTGTCGGCAGCCGACATCGACGCGACATGCCGAGAGATCCGCATCGCCCTGCTCGAGGCCGACGTCGCGCTGCCCGTGGTCAGGGAGTTCGTCGCGCGCGTCAAGGAGCAGGCGCGTGGCGAGGCCGTGTCGGCCGCGCTCAACCCGGCACAGCAGGTTATCAAGATCGTCCATGACGAGCTCATCGAGATCCTCGGCGGCGAGACCCGGCGCCTGGAGTTCGCCAAGACACCGCCGACCGTGATCATGCTCGCTGGATTGCAGGGCTCAGGTAAGACCACGCTCGCGGCAAAGCTGGCCCGCTGGTTGCAGGCACAGGGACACACGCCAATCCTGGTCGCCGCCGACCTGCAGCGCCCGAACGCCGTCGAGCAGCTCCAGGTGCTCGGCGCGCGGGCCGGGGTTTCCGTGTTCGCGCCTGAGCCAGGCAACGGCGTGGGCGATCCGGTAGCCGTCGCGCGCAGGTCGGTGGAGGAAGCAAGGGTTCGCCAGCACGACATGGTCGTGATTGACACGGCAGGCCGACTTGGCATCGACGAAGAGATGATGCGCCAGGCCGTGGCGATCAGGGATGCCGTTGCGCCCGACGAGATCCTCTTTGTGGTCGACGCGATGATCGGTCAGGACGCCGTGTCCACGGCGCAGGCGTTTCTCGACGGCGTCGGTTACGACGGCGTGGTCCTTACCAAGCTGGACGGCGATGCTCGCGGCGGTGCGGCGCTGTCGATCGCCCAGCTCACCGGTCGGCCGATCATTTTCGCGTCCACCGGCGAGAAGCTCGAGGACTTCGACCTGTTCCATCCGGACCGGATGGCGTCCCGGATCCTCGACATGGGCGACATGCTCACGCTCATCGAGCAGGCGGAGCAGGCGCTCGATCAGGAGCAGGCCGCCGAGATGGCGGGCAAGCTGGTCTCCGGCGACGGGTTCACTCTCGAGGACTTCGTTGACCAGCTGATGATGGTCCGCAAGCTCGGGCCAATCGGCAACCTGCTCGGCATGCTCCCCGGCGCGGCGCAGAACAGGGAGGTCCTCAGCCAGATCGACGACCGTCAGCTGGACCGGGTGCTTGCGATTGTCCGCTCGATGACTCCTGGGGAGCGCCGCAACCCGAAGATCATCAACGGCTCGCGAAGGGCGCGCATCGCGCGTGGTTCGGGCGTGAGCGTGGGTGAGGTTGGCGATCTTGTCATCCGATTCTTCGAGGCGCAGAAGATGATGCGCCAGGTGCTTGGTGGCGGCGGCATGCCGGGCATGCCAGGGCTGCCCGGGATGCCGGGTATGCCTGGGATGCGGCGCAAGGCGGTCAAGGCCGGCAAGGGAAAGAAGGGCAAAAAGAAGCCGAAGGGCGGTCGGCCGGGTGGCGCACGCGACAGGGCGGCGGCGTCCGGTGGAGCTGGATCGGGTTCCCCGGAGCGTTCTGGTGGACCCCGCGGCGGTGACGGCGCTGGTGGCGCTGGTGGGGCTGGTGCTGCTGGTGGTGCTGGTGCTGCTGGTGGGGCTGGTGGGGCTGGTGGGTTGCCAGGTGCTGGGACTGGAGGGGGGTCGCCGGGCGGGTTCGGCGGCCTGGGAGGCATGCCCGATCCCGCCGACATCAACCTGGACAGCCTGCAGAATGTCCCAGCGGCGTTCAAGCTGCGGGGCTTGGCCAAGGGCAAGAACCCGAAGCGCAAGTAGCCGGATAGGAGATCGTAGGACAGAGCGCTCGGCGGCTCGCGTGACTGGGACGATTACGCAGCACCGTCTGGTGTCTGGCACAATGTGACCGCGACTATCCGGGTGGCGAGGCCCTCTCTCTCTCTCTCGGATCCGGAGCCCGCCCCGAGCGTTGTCACCGGTCCCCACCCGGCAGAGCACCGCTCGTACCGAGATTGCTGGGAGAAGACCACAGCCGTGGCTGTCAAGATCAAACTCAAGCGCCTGGGAAAAATCCACGCGCCGTATTACCGCGTTGTTGTCGCTGATGCCCGCGCCAAGCGGGATGGGCGTGCGATCGAGGAAATCGGGAAATACCACCCGAAACATGAGCCCTCACTGATTGAGATCAACTCTGAGCGTGTCCAGTACTGGCTGTCGGTCGGGGCTCAGCCGACCGATCCAGTCCGCAACCTTCTCAAGATCACCGGAGACTGGCAGCGGTTCCGTGGCGAGGACGGTGGGCAGGGCACGCTCAAGACGTCTGCACCCAAGCAGGACAAGCGGGAGGCCTTCGCTGCCGCGTTGAAGGACGCGTACGGCGAGACCGAGGCCGCGGCCACCACGTCGAAGGCGAGAGGACGCAAGCCGGACGCCAAGGTCGACAAGACCGACAAGCCGGCCACCCGGTCCGCGAGAGGTGGCCGGTCATCGCGCACCGACCCGGGCGGCCAGGCCGGGCCTGCGGGCCAGGCCGGGACCGCCACGGCCGAGACGGCCACGGCCGAGGCGGCGGATGCGAGCGCCGGCGAGGCCGATGCCACCGCTGCCAAGCAGCGGAGGGCTGGCACAAGGCAGAGCAAGGCCGGCGACAAACAGGACACCAAGCAGGAAAAGCCGGAGAAGCCGTCAACTCCGGCCAGGGCTCAGTCCAAGGAAGCGTCCAAGGAAGCGTCGAAGGAGGCAAAGCCCAGCGAGGGCCGCAGAACCTTCAGGGGACGCAGGGCGGAATCCCGCGACGAGGCCGGAGCCGATGATTCGGGCAGCGGAGCCTAAGGTGCTTGAGGAAAGCCTTGAGCATCTTGTCAAGGGCATCGTCGAGCACCCGGAAGATGTTCGGGTAAGCTGCCGCGGGCTGCGCCGCGGCAAGGTCCTTGAAGTGCGCGTACACCCGGACGACCTGGGAAAGGTCATCGGTCGCGGCGGACGCACTGCGCGGGCCTTGCGAACGGTCATGGGCTCGCTCGCTGGTGGCCGTTACGTTCGAGTTGATCTGCTCGATCTCGACGAGGTTCGCTAGCGCGCATGCTTCTGGTCGTCGGCCGCATCCTACGACCGCACGGTATTCACGGCGAGGTCATGGTCGAGATCCGTACGGACGATCCGGGCGAGCGCTTCGCCCCGGGCCGCGTGCTCGCCACCCGTCCCGGGGCGCTTGGCCCGGTTACGGTGGCGAGCGCGCGCCCGCATGCGGGACGTTTGCTCGTCTGCTTCTCCGGGGTAAGCGAGCGCGACGCGGCGGAGCGGTTCAGCGGTGCGCTGCTTGTCATCGATTCTGCGGACGTGCCGCCACCAGACGATCCCGATGAATTCCACGATTCCCAGTTGATCGGGCTCGACGTCGTCACCGTGACCGGCCGCCATGTGGGCACGGTCGCCGACGTGCTCCATCACGGCCAGGACCTGCTTGTCATCCAGCGCGACGGGCCCGAAGCGGATAACCCCATGGATCCCGAACGGCTGCCGCTTGGTGGCACTGCTGGCCCGGGGGACACCCCCCGGAACCCTCGCATGCGCCGCGAGCGGCGCCCCGCGCAAGCCGTTAAGGATCAACAGGCAGAGGCACGTACGGCGGGCACGGCAGAACTGCTTGTGCCGTTCGTCGCCGCCATCGTGGCGGAGGTCGACCTTCCGTCAGGCCGTCTGCTCATTGACCCGCCGCCAGGCTTGCTCGACGACCAGGAACCGGCCTGATCATGCAGATCGACATCGTTTCCATCTTTCCTGGCTACTTCGAGCCGCTGCGCATGTCGCTCATCGGAAAGGCGGCGGAGCGTGGCGACATCCGGGTCCATGTGCACGATCTGCGTGACTGGTCGCACGACGTGCATCGCACGGTCGATGACACGCCCTATGGGGGCGGCCCGGGAATGGTGATGATGCCGGGGCCTTGGGGTGAGGCGCTCGACGCGGTCGTGCCGCCCGGCCCTGGGCGAGCGCCGCGGCTCATCGTGCCGACGCCGAGCGGCGCGCTCTTTACGCAGGAGACGGCGGCGCGCTACGCCCGCGAGCCGCATCTGGTGTTTGCCTGCGGGCGATACGAGGGAATTGACGCACGGGTCATCGACGAGGCCCGTGCCCGGATGCCGGTCGATGAGGTGAGCGTCGGCGACTATGTGCTGGCCGGCGGTGAGGCTGCGGCGCTGGTCATAGTGGAAGCGACCTGCCGCTTGTTGCCTGGCGTGCTCGGCAACACCGAGTCTGTCGCCGATGACTCGTTCGGCGGCGTCCCGGGCCGCCCGGCAGCGATGTCGGGCCTGCTCGAGGGCCCCGTTTACACCAAGCCCCGGGTTTGGCGGGGGCGGGATGTCCCGCCGGTCCTGCTCTCAGGGAATCATGCGTCGATCGCGCGCTGGCGGCGCGACGCCGCGCTGCGCCGCACCGCCGCGACGCGCCCTGAACTGGTCCGCAGACTCGATCCTGCCGGCCTGGACGTCAGCGACCGCGAGATATTGTCGGAGGTTGGTTTTCCGGTGGACGCCGAAGATGTGGCACACTGAAAGCCGCCATCCGGCCCGGGTACTCTCAACCGGGGCGCGTGCCGGAACACCCGAAGCCATTGCCCAGCGCGATTAGCACGCCCGCGAAACGTGCAAAACCACGAGGAAACGCTGTCATGCATACCGCGATCGCCGAGCTCGAGAAGACCCAGCTCCGCTCGGACATCCCTAGCTTCCGCCCCGGCGACACGTTGAAGGTGCACGTGCGGGTCACAGAAGGAACCCGATCCCGGATCCAGGTTTTTCAGGGCGTCGCGATCCGCCGTCAGGGCGGTGGGTTCCGGGAGACTTTCACGGTGCGCAAGATCAGTTATGGCGTCGGAGTCGAGCGCACGTTCCCGGTGCACAGCCCGTCACTCGACAAGATCGAGGTGGTGACCCGCGGGCGGGTTCGCCGTGCGAAGCTCTACTACCTCCGGTCGCTACGTGGGAAGGCCGCCAGGATCAAGGAACGCCGCGTCAACCCAAGTCGCTGAGCAGGTCCCCAACGGCTCCGATGGCCGACCCCACCCAGGCGCCTGGCAGGCAACGATGGTCGTTCTGGCATGAGCTGCCCCTCCTGGTGGTCGTGGCGCTCATTCTCGCGTTGCTGATCAAGGCGTTCGTGGTTCAGTCGTTCCGGATTCCGTCCGGATCGATGGAGGACACACTCCGGATTGGTGACTGGGTCCTGGTCAACAAGATCGTTTACGACGTTCGCGGCGTGGATCGCGGCGACATCGTGGTATTCAACGGCGCGGGCTCGTGGGACCCGCCCGCTCCGCCCGGCTCGTCGGAAGGCCCGGTGCCACGCGCGTATCACGACGTGCTGCGCTGGGTAGGGCTGGAGACCGACGGTACGGATTACATCAAGCGCGTGATCGGCCTGCCCGGCGATCACGTTGTATGCTGTGACTCCGCGGGCCGCATCAGGGTAAATGGCGTTCCATTGCGGGAGGGCTCCTACCTGTATCCGGGCAGCGACCCGTCGGCACAGCACTTCAAGATCCTGGTCCCGCCGGGGCGGCTGTGGGTGATGGGCGATCACCGCTCCGACTCGGCGGACTCCCGATTCCACATGCAGGGACCCGGCGAGGGCACTGTTCCGATCGATCGTGTGGTGGGCCGGGCATTTGTCGTGTTCTGGCCACCCTCACAACTTCAGACGCTGTCCATCCCGGCCACCTTCAAGCAGGCGGCGCTTGCGCTGGCTGGCTTTTTTCGCCGCGGCTAGCGGTCCAGGCGGCCCGTTATGCGCCGGGCTTGCCCAACATTGATGAGGTCTGGATCAGCGGCATATCTCGTGGCCAGGAGCCGAAGGGGTCGCGTCGCGTCTCTTAGCCCTCCGGCCCAGGGATAAGCTCGTTTCGATGGACGACGACCAGCTGCCGCGCCAGCCCGAGAAAACGCAGTCACACGAGCCCGGCAGCGGTGCGGGGGAGCATAACAGGGGGGACCGCCAGACGGGGGTCAACGAGGCGGGGGGTGTCCAGATGAAGAGTGCCGCAACGGAGGATGAGGCGGCCAAGCCTGGGTCTGACTCAGGCGACGACGGTTCAGGACGCAAGGACAAGACGCATCGGCATCGGTCCTTCTGGCGTGAGCTTCCCGTCCTGCTGATCGTCGCGCTCGGCCTCACGGTGCTTATCAAGATATTCGCGATCCAGGCCTTCTTCATACCGTCGTCGTCGATGGAGAACACGATGAAGATCGGTGACCGGATATTGGTTAACAAGGTCGTCTACCATCTTCGTAGCTTCCACCGTGGGGACATTGTCGTTTTCAACGGCCTGGATTCGTGGGATCCGACGGTCCCGCAATCGACGACATCTAACCCCATCCGGCGTATCGCAAACTGGATCGGCACCGCATTCGGCGTCACGGCGGGCGAGAAGGACTACGTGAAGCGGGTGATAGGCATCCCCGGCGATCACGTAAAGTGCTGCGACGCGCAGGGACGCATAACGGTCAACGGTGTGCCACTCAACGAGAAGTCGTACCTATTCCCACGCAACGTGCCGTCAATGATTCCGTTTAACATCACCGTGCCGCCGCATGAGCTTTGGGTCATGGGCGACCACAGAGTCGTGTCCTACGACTCCCGTGAGCACCGCGGCGACCCAGGCGGTGGCTCGATACCGGAATCTAAGGTGATCGGACGCGCGTTCGTGGTCGTGTGGCCGCTGGACAGGTTCGGCATCTTGCCGATTCCCGCTACCTTCGAGCAGAAGGCGCTGGCTGCCGGGGTACCGGCGGTGCCGCTGGCGCTCGGCCTCGGTGCGGCGGTGCCGTTCACGCTTGTGCTGCGCCGGATCCACCCGCGGTTCCGCAGGCCTGGTCTCTGATCCAGCCCGCGCGCGAGTGCGCCCTGGTCGGCGGCAAGTCATGTCGGCCGAAAGCTCATACCGGGCCGCGGAGGAACCGCTGCGGCACTCTACGGGTCGCGGAGGAACCGCTGCGGCACTCTACCGGTCGCGGCGGAGTGCTTGTGCGGCCCGGCGGGGCGTCGGTGCGCTGATGTGCCGATCCTGTCGAGAGCCACAGCGATCGGACGTACGCTGCGAGTGTCATGACAAGCCTGGATCGCTTGCCCTACTCGCCGGACATGGACGGCCATGGGAACGGCCACGCGAACGGCCACGGGAACGGCCATGGGAACAGTCTTCCGGCTCCGGGCGTGCCCCTGCTGCGGCAGGTGTTGCGGCCGCCCGGTTACACACCCCGACGCGGAACTGGCCTGCCCTGCTATGAGCGCGTTCTCGTGCGCGCCGGGCTCGGCCCGGTGGCCGGCATCGACGAAGCAGGCCGTGGCGCATGCGCGGGTCCGCTTGTGGTCGCAGCTGTGGTGCTGCCGCCCAGCGGGAGTCCTATTGCGCAGCTCGCAGACTCGAAGGCGTTGACGCCCGCCGTGCGGGAGGAGGTCTACCGTGAGGTCGTCGCGCGAGCGCTCGCCTGGCACACGGTGGTGATACCACCGGGCGAAATCGATCGGCGGGGTCTGCACGTGTGCAACGTCGCTGGCATGCGCAGGGCCCTTGCGGGCATGTCGTGCCGTCCGGGGTACGTCCTAACTGACGGCTTCGCGGTAAGCGGTCTCACGGTCCCCGCGTTGGCCATGTGGAAAGGGGATCAGGTCGCCGCCTGCGTGGCTGCCGCCTCGGTTGTGGCCAAGGTGACCAGGGACCGCATCATGACCGCGTTGCACGACCGCTATCCCGCGTACGACTTTGCGGACCACAAGGGATATGCGACGCCGCGCCACGCTGAAGTGCTCGCTGATCATGGTCCGTGCCCTGAGCACCGCTTCAGCTACGTAAACGTGATTGGGGCACTGCGTGCGCGTGGTACGCGCACCTCGCCGATGCCCGACAATGGAGAGATGGCGGATGTCGCCTCCACCGTAGAGGGTGCCAGAATCGCCATGGCGGTCGCAGACGTCGCCCTTGCTAATGGGGAAGGCTGGGGAGCCGGCACCGCGTGGGCGGAGGAGACTGCCTGAGCTTCTTAGTCCGGCCGCCTGATCGGAGGGGAGACCATGAGCGCAGAGGATCTCGAGAAGTACGAGACCGAAATGGAGTTGCAGCTCTACCGCGAGTACCGTGACGTGGCTGGGCTGTTCAGCCATGTCGTCGAGACCGAGCGTCGTTTCTACCTCACCAACCACGTTGATCTCAATGTGCGGACAGCCGACAACGGCGATGTGTTCTTCGAGGTCACAATGCAGGACGCGTGGGTCTGGGACATGTATCGGCCCGCGAGGTTTGTCAAGAACGTTCGAGTCGTCACGTTCAAGGACGTGAACATCGAGGAACTGGCGCAACCAGACCTGGAGCTCCCCGACGGCAAGGACGTCTTCCCTCCCAACTCGTGATCACGAACCGCTGAGGTGCGACGCCAGTGAGCGGCCATCGCATCGGCGTACCGGATCAGCACGGCGGACTGACAATTTCGGCGCCTTACCCACAGCAGGTCTCTTTCTCCAATCGCTTTCCACAGAACGCCGTTCTGCACTGCCCCTCGCCCTCCCCGCCGGGCACCGTCGATGGCGGAGGTGGTGGCAGTGCACCCCAAGGATGTCCTTGGCAGGCGGGGCGAGGATCTGGCCGCGAAGCACCTGGAGGCCGCAGGGCTCCGGATCCTTGCCCGCAACTGGCGGTGTGCCGACGGAGAGCTCGACATCGTTGCTGCTGAGCACCGCACGCTGGTGATATGTGAGGTCAAGACGCGGTCTGGGACCCGTTGCGGCACACCCCTTGAGGCGATCAGCCGACAAAAGCTGTCCCGGCTCAGGCGGCTGGCGGCCCGCTGGATTTCCAGGCAAGCAGCCGCATTCGACGCGATCAGAATCGATGCCATCGGGCTCAGCGGTGACGGGGACGGCGGATACACCATTGATCACGTGCGAGGGGTGGGCTAGATGGCGCTCGCCCGTACTCACTCGATCGCGCTGGTGGGCGTCGAGGGGCACACCGTCGAATGCGAGGCGGACATCGCGAACGGCCTGGTCGCCCTTCTCCTCGTGGGACTGCCCGATACGGCGCTGCGCGAGGCTCGCGACAGGATCCGGTCAGCCATCGTCAACAGCGGCCAGGACTGGCCACAGCGCAAGATCACGGTCGGTTTGTCTCCGGCTAGCTTGCCCAAGCGCGGCAGTACCTTTGATATCGCGATCGCGATCGCGATACTCGCGGCGGCGGGTGCCGTGCCGGTCGCGGCCGTGGCCGGCCTTGTGCTCCTCGGTGAGCTCGGGTTGGATGGGCGGCTGCGCCCGGTATGCGGTGTCCTGCCCGCGGTTGCGAGCGCCGCGGCGGCCGGATTCGCGGCGGTGGCAGTACCACGGGCGAATGCTCCGGAGGCCGCACTGGTGCCTGGAGTAAGCGTGCTCGCCGTCCCCACCCTCGCCGCGCTCATTTCGCATCTGCGGCAGGACCGCAGCGCGCCCGGTGCGGACCAGGTCGAGATTGCGCAGGGCGGCCTCTTATCAGGTTCGAGCGGCCCATGGCCCGATAATGACGCCCGCGCCGCCGGCGCTCGCCCCGGACGTCAGGCTGCGGCGGGCACCAGCCGGGCAAACCTCAATGTCGCTCGCTTAGCTGGCGCAAACGACCAGCCATCTGGCGATGCGACGCTTGACCTCGCCGACGTCTTGGGACAGCCAGTAGCCCGCCGGGCAATCGAGATTTGTGCGGCCGGGGGCCATCACCTGTCCATGCTTGGCCCGCCCGGAGTGGGCAAGACGATGCTGGCTGAACGGTTACCGACCGTGCTTCCCCGGCTGGAGCTTGAGGCGGCGCTGGAGGTGACATCGGTGCACTCGGTGGCCGGAGCGCTACCATCCGGGGGTCCGCTCGTCACGGAGCCGCCCTTCTGTGGCCCCCATCACACCGCGACCAGGGCGGCGATGGTGGGCGGAGGCAGCGGGATCATCCGCCCAGGCGCGGTATCGCTGGCCCACCGTGGCGTTCTGTTCCTTGATGAAGCACCGGAATTTGCCCGTGACGTGCTTGACGCGCTGCGCCAGCCGCTGGAATCAGGCGAGGTCGTGGTGGCCCGCTCTGGCCTGACGGCGCGCTTCCCGGCCAGGTTCACCCTGGTCCTTGCGGCCAATCCGTGCCCATGTGCCCGTGCCCCAGGGCCGCGGGCGGGTTGCACCTGCACGCCCACCGTCAAGCGCCGCTACCTCGGCCGCCTTTCCGGTCCGCTGCTTGACCGCATCGATGTCAAGATTGAACTCCTCCCGGTCGGCAAGGCCGAGTTACTCAGCGACCGGCGGTTCGCGGAGACGAGCGCCACCGTGGCCAAGCGCGTCGAGCGCGCGCGCCAGCGTTCCGCCTTCCGCCTCGCAGGCACGCCGTGGCGGCTCAACGCACAGATTCCAGGAAGCGAGCTACGTGGCCGCTTCGCGCCAGCCCCCGGCGCCGTTGCCGGGCTCGAACACGCGATGGAGCTCGGGCAGCTCAGCGCGCGCGGCGTCGACCGGATTCTTCGGGTCTCCTGGACACTTGCCGACCTGGCAGGCAAGCCCAGGCCGACGGCGGAAGAAACGGGCTATGCGCTGGGGCTGTGGCTTGGAGTGACGCAATGAGCATCGTGCGGGACGCGGAGCGTATGGCCCGCGCTCAGCTCACCTATCTGGCCGAGCCTGGCGACCGGGCAACGGGCGTTTGGCTTCGGGTCTGTGGACCCGAATCCCTCATTGCCGCGGTGAGGACGGACAGGGTGCCCGCCACGATCGATGAGGTTTCTCGTGCCGAAGGCGGTAAGGGTCCGGCATGGGTCCGCCGGGCGATGCGGAATTGGCGTGCGCGGCTGGCCGAGATCCCTGCGGAGCGCGACCTCGCCGCGGCCGAGCTGGCCGGAATGCGGCTGGTTTGCCCGGGAGATTCAGAGTGGCCCACTCAGCTCGATGTTCTTGGCGATGCCCGGCCGTATGCCCTGTGGTTGCGTGGCCGCGCCGACTTGCGCAACAGTTGCCTGCGCGCGGTATCGGTAGTTGGCGCCCGGGCCGCAACCGCGTACGGGGCATACGTGGCCGCGGAACTGTCGGCTGGCCTCGCCAACCGTGGATGGGTGGTGGTCTCCGGCGGTGCATACGGAGTCGACGGCGCCGCGCACCGTGGTGCGCTCGCCGCCGACGGGCTGACGGTCGTCGTTCTAGCCTGCGGTGTCGATGACCCATACCCACCGGGTCACCGATCGCTGTTCGACGCCGCGGCCGCACAGGGCACCCTCATGAGCGAGTGGCCGCCAGGGCGCAATCCGAAGAAGTACCGGTTCCTCGTCAGGAACCGGGTGATCGCCGCGCTGAGCCGTGGCACCGTCGTGGTGGAGGCCCGCCGGCGCAGTGGCGCGTTGAGTACCGCTAGATACGCCCGGGACCTGTGCCGTCCGCTGATGGCCGTTCCTGGGCCGATTACCTCAGAGGCCTCCGCTGGCTGCCACTGGATCATGCGTGAATGGGGAGCCGTCTGCGTCACCGGAGTCAATGAGGTTCTCGAACAGGTGGCGCTGGTGGGCGAGCACCTCGAATCGCACGGTCCTGTTGTCGAGGCCGCGGAGCTTGATCCGCTAACGGCGCGTGTCTTGGATGCGGTTCCCGCCCGCGGCGGCGCGGGTCCGGCAACGGTCGCGGCGTCCGCGGGCGTGGACCTTGACACCGTCCTCAGCCGCCTCGGACAACTCGCCGCTGGCGGATTCGTGGTCCGGGCACCACGCGGATGGCGACTGGCCGGCAAGAACGATGCTTGACTCAGCCGCCGCAAGGGCGCAGCGTGGCGCCTGTGAACCATGGGCGAGCGGTTACCGCGCCGGCCGCCAGTTCAGGCACGGCTCAGACCGCAGCGCTCCCGGCGTGCTTCCAACCGTGCCTGGCCGCATTCGAGCTGTTCCTAGCGGCCGAACGCGGCCTTTCTGCCCATACCGTCCGGGCGTACCTGGGCGATGTTACGTCCCTGCTGGAGTCCGCGGCAGGCGCGGGCGCCGTGAGCCCGCAAGACATCGTTGTCGGCCACATCCGGGGCTGGCTGGCCCACCAGTACGCACGTGGCTTGTCTCGGTCCACGCTGGCCAGGCGAGGAGCGGCGGCGCGGACGTTCACCGCGTTCGCGCACCGCAGGGGATGGCTCGCCGCCGATCCGGGCCCGCTTCTCGGCACCGTGCAGGCTCGGCGTCCGCTTCCGCATGTTCTTCACGCTGGCGAGGTTGCCGCGGTCCTGAGGCAGGCAGCGGGCGGCGCGACCGCGGACGCGGCAGGTTGGGCGATCACCTTGCGGGACGCGGCGGTGCTCGAGCTGCTCTACGCCACCGGCATCAGGGTGAGCGAACTGTGCGGCCTCAACCTGCCCGATGTGGACGTGGCCCGCCGCACCGTCCGCGTGCTCGGCAAAGGAGGAAAGCAGCGCACTGTGCCCGTCGGGCTTCCCGCCATGCGGGCACTAGACCGCTGGTGGCGGGAGGGCCGCCCAATGCTCGTAACGGGTCGCAGCGGCCCCGCGCTGCTTTTGGGTGCCCGCGGTGGCCGCTTGAACGCGCGCGTGGCCCGGCGCATCGTGCACGCGGCGATCGCCGCCGTACCGGACGTTCCCGACACCGGGCCGCATGGGCTGCGCCATGCGGCCGCCACCCATCTGCTGGAAGGCGGTGCTGATCTGCGGAGCGTACAGGAGATATTGGGCCACGCTTCGCTCGCCACCACGCAGATCTACACTCATGTCTCGGCTGAACGCCTGGTCGGAACGTACCGGCGCGCGCATCCGCGTGCGTGACCTCGCGGGTAAATGCCAACGCGCACGCGGCCGGCGGGCACGCGGCCGGCGACGGCATCCCCGTCGCGACCAGGTACACTAACCAGCGGCCTCAATGGCCTAATTCGCGCGCCCGCTCGCCGCTCCTCCAAGACTTCACGGGAGGCACCGGCGGGACGCACCGCTCGGTCCGGCAGCTGCCGATGGCAGGTTCTGGCGGCAGGTGCACGACGGGCGCCAGGACAAACCGGGAAGTGCCGTCCCCCAGCGGGTTCGGCACACGAGAGGAAGGGTCGCGCGCATGGCACCCGTCGTCACCATGAGGCAGCTGCTGGAGAGCGGCGTGCACTTCGGCCACCAGACCCGTCGCTGGAATCCAAAGATGAAGCGCTTCATCTTCGCCGAACGCAACGGGATCTACATCATCGACCTTCAGCAGTCGCTCGAGTACATCGACACCGCCTACGAGTTCGTCAGGGAGACCGTCGCGCACGGTGGTTCTGTTCTGTTCGTCGGCACGAAAAAGCAAGCACAGGAGGCCATCGCCGAACAGGCACGGCGGGTCGGGATGCCGTTCGTCAACCAGCGATGGCTTGGTGGAATGCTCACCAACTTCTCCACGGTCTTCAAGCGGCTCCAGCGGCTCAAGGAGCTTGAGGAGATCGACTTCGACGATGTCGCGGGTTCCGGCATGACCAAGAAGGAGCTGCTTCACCTCAGGCGGGAGCACGACAAGCTCGAGCGGACGCTCGGTGGGATCCGCGACATGACGCGGGTGCCGAGCGCCTTGTGGGTGGTCGACACCAAGAAGGAGCACATCGCGGTCAGCGAGGCGCGCAAGCTCGGCATCCCCGTTGTGGCCATCCTGGATACCAACTGCGACCCAGACGAGGTCACCTATCCGATCCCGGGGAATGACGACGCGATAAGGAGCGTTGCGCTATTGACGCGCGTGGTGGCTGACTCAGTCGCGGACGGCTTGATTGCCCGTGCGGGAGCAGCGTCGGGCGAGGAGAAGCCGCACGCGGATGTGAGCGTTGCCGAGATCGGCGCCGAGGAGCCTTTGGCGGAATGGGAACGCGAGCTGCTCGAGGGCGCCCAGCGCGAAGCTGACCTCGTTGGCGTGTCCGGCGCGCCCGCGGCGGACGACACGGCCATAAGCGCTTCTACCGGCGCTGACGTCGTGGCCAATGGCGAGGAAGACGCGGGTGGAGCCCAGGACTCGGTGGGCCAAAGCGCCGAGGCGGCCAATGACCACACCGATGCTGGCGGGCAGGCCCGCGAGGGCACGGACGTCGGCGACGCTCAGCTCCCGTAGCGGGCGGGCAGAACCGCAGCGGCAACGCACGGGCGGGCGCACCAGGGAACACGTTCCCGAGGAGAGAGCGAGAGACCGAACATGGTGAACATCACGGCCGCGGAGGTCAAGAGGCTCCGCGAGCTGACCGGCGCTGGAATGCTCGACTGCAAGAAGGCGCTTGAGGAGGCCGCGGGTGATGTCGAGCAGGCCGTCGATATCTTGCGCCGCAAAGGTGCGAAGGATGTGACCAAACGAGCCCAGCGTGTCGCCGCGAACGGTTTGGTCACTGCCGAGGTTGACGGCACCAGGGTGGGCGTGTTGCTCGAGCTGAACTGCGAAACGGACTTCGTGGCGAAGACGGAGAGCTTCCAGCGGGTCGCCGCGGAGATACTGGCGGCCGCCGTTCAATCGCGGGCGGCAGATCGGCTGGCCCTGCTCGGCGCGGAGGTCGAGCCAGGCATGACCGTGCAGCAGCGGATAGACGAAGCGAGCGCGGCCATCAAGGAGAAGCTCGAGCTCGGCCGGTTCGCAAGGCTTGAGGGCGGATACGTCGCAAGCTACCTCCACAAGACCGATCCGGCGCTGCCGCCGGGAGTCGGTGTCCTCGTGCAACTCGACAAGCAGGACACGCAGCTTGCGCGGGACCTCGCCCAGCAGGTGGCGGCGATGCGGCCGGCCTACGTGACCCGCGAGGACGTTCCCGCCGAGGTGCTCGACAAGGAGCGCAGCATCGCCGAGCAGGTCACCCGGGACGAGGGCAAACCGGAGAAGGCGGTCCCGAAGATCGTGGAGGGCCGGGTGAACTCCTACCTCAAGGACATGGTCCTCGTGGAGCAGCCATACGTCAAAGATCAAAAGCGCACGGTGAAGCAGCTGCTCGCCGAGTCCGGAACCACGGTGCGGGCATTCGCCCGATTCAAGATCGGCGAGGTATGACGCCTGCAGACACGCCCAAAGAGACGCCCGCAGACACGCCCACGAAGCTGCGCATGTCGGCCGCGACGCCGGATGGTGCGCACCGAAACTGGCGACGAGTGGTGGTGAAGCTGTCGGGCGAGGCGTTCGCCGGCGCTGAGCCTGTCGGTATCGACCCCGACGTGGTTATCCACGTCGCGGCGGAGATCGCCGCGGCGGCACGGGAAGGGGTGCAGGTTGCGGCCGTGGTCGGCGGCGGCAACATGTTCCGCGGCGAGGTTCTGGCCGAGCGCGGCATCGACCGTGCCCGCGCCGACTACATGGGAATGCTGGGCACGGTCATCAACTGCCTGGCTCTCCAGGACGTGCTCGAGAAACTTGGTATCGACACCCGGGTGCAGACCGCGATCACCATGGGCCAGGTCGCCGAGCCGTACATTCCGCGGCGAGCGATCCGCCATCTCGAAAAGGGCAGGGTGGTGATTTTCGGGGCGGGTCTCGGGGCCCCGTTCTTCTCCACTGACACCTGCGCGGCGCAGCGGGCACTCGAAATACGTGCGGGTGCAGTGCTCAAAGGGACGCAGGTCGATGGGGTATACGACGCCGACCCGCGGAAGAACCCTGATGCGGTCCGCTTCGAGCGGCTGGACTACAGCGAGATGCTCACCAGGGGCCTGAAGGTGATCGACGCGACCGCAGTGAGCCTATGCCGCGACAACGGGCTGCCGATCGTCGTCTTTTCCCTGATGGGCAAGGGCAACATCGTCCGGGCGATACGCGGCGAAAAGATCGGCACGTTGGTCTGCTCGTCGGGTACCTCGCCGTGACCCTCTGCTGCGCAGCGTCAGATTATCCAGTAGCCTCCAGGCAGCGGGATCACGATGCACGGGAGCCGCAGTGATTGAGGACACGCTCCTCGAAGCCGAGGAAAAGATGGAGAAAGCTGTCGGGGTGGCCAAGGAGGACTTCGCGGGGATACGGACGGGACGCGCGCATCCGGCCATGTTCAGCAAGATCACGGCCGACTACTACGGCACGCAGACACCGGTGAACCAGATTGCCTCCTTTCACATCCCAGAGCCGCGCATGGTCGTCGTGCAGCCGTATGACAAGTCATCGCTGGCCGCGATCGAGAGGGCGATCCGCAACAGCGATCTTGGCGTGAACCCGGCGAACGACGGAACGATCATCCGGGTGGTCTTCCCGGAACTGTCCGAGGAACGGCGTCGGGAGTACATCAAGGTTGCGCGGCATAAAGCCGAGGAAGGCCGGGTGGCGATCCGCAACGTCCGGCGGCACGCCAAGGATGCGCTCGACAAACTCGTCAAGAATGGCGAGGTTGGCGAGGATGAAGGTCGTCGCGCCGAGCGCGAGGTCGGCGAGATCACCCAGACCTATGTCGCGCAAATTGACGAGCTCCTGAAACACAAGGAATCCGAACTTCTCGAGGTCTAGTGGATCTCGACGACCGGCCGCAGAGGGCGGGCACGGAGAAAAACCAGCCGCAGCGAGCCGGCGCGGAGGAGTACGGCGCCGCCGCGGCCGAGAATGCGGCCGCCACACCAGCCGCCACACCAGCCGCCACACAGGAGAACGTGGCCGCCAGCGGAGAAAAGCGGCGCAATCGGTTGCGGACTGGCCGCAATCTGCCCGTCGCCGCCGCGGTCGGCCTCGTCATGGGTGGCTTGGTATTGGTCACCCTCTACACCGTCAAGGCAACGTTCTTGCTGTACATGGGCGCAGCGGTCGCGTTGGCCGGTTGGGAGCTGAGCCGCGCGCTCGCGATACGGCAGATTCGGCTCGCGCTGGTTCCGTTGCTGGCTGGCGGTATCGCCATTTGGATCTGCGCATACTGGCTCGGGCCGCGGGCGGCGCTCGGGACCGCGGCCCTGGCCTTCGGCGCGGTCGTCGTCTGGCGGCTGCCGGGCGGGGCGGTGGGTTACCTGCGCGACGTAACCGCGAGCGTCTTCACACTCGCATACCTGCCGCTGCTTGGCGTGTTCGCGGTACTGATGCTGGCGTCTCGCGATGGCCCAGATCGCATTATCGTGTTCATCGCCGTGACGGTCTGCAGCGATGTAGGCGGCTATTTCGCGGGGATCATGTTCGGGCGGCACCGTCTCGCGCCAGCGATCAGCCCGAGCAAGACGTGGGAGGGACTCACCGGTTCGGTGGTCGCCTGCCTGGGCGCGGGTGCCGGGCTGGTTCCCACGCTGCTCGGCGGCCGGTTCTGGCAGGGCATGATCCTCGGCGCGGCATGCGTCGCAGCCGCGACACTGGGCGACCTCGCCGAGTCCATGATCAAGCGTGATCTGGAGATCAAGGACATGGGCTCGGTCCTGCCGGGGCACGGCGGAGTGCTTGACCGGCTGGACTCGCTCCTGTTCAACGCGCCGGTAGTGTGGTTGCTGCTGGCCGTGTTCGTTCCGGCCGGAGCCCGCTAGCGGCCTGGGCTTTGTTGGCTTGTCCTTAACGGCTGCCGCGCGGCGTGCCATACCGGGCGTGTTTGATCCCAACTTGTGAGGGGACAATCCCGGCGAATCACCAGCTGGTAAAGGGAGCAGTGAGCGGGGGAGGATGGAGTCAGGAACAGTGCGGTTACGAGTTTTTCCCCTTTTTGGGCTGATTTACCTTGTCGTTGGCGTTGTCGTCGCCTGGAAACACGACTACCTTACGCTGGCTTTCCTTCGGGCGCTCGCCTCGGCGCTCCTTGCGATCCTGCTGTGGTTCCTGGTCCTGCTCGGCGTAAACCTGCATATACACGGTTGACGTGCCGGACGTTTCGCCTAGCCAGCTGGGGCTCTTGCCAACCGACGGTCCATCAGCGCCCGATGACATAGCTGCGGCGCTGGGCTGCGAGCTGCGTGACCAAGCTGGCCGAGCCCCGCTCCTTCGCCAGCAGTCGTTCCCGTTCGGTGATCGGGACGACCCATAGCCAACGGACCGCGTCCCCACCGAACGAAAAGCCGGAAAGGTCAGGTGGCTCAGGCCCGAGAAGGTTACCGGGTTCATCGAGCAACAGCACTGCCTCATTTCCCCCGCCCAGGGGAAATGTCGCGGGTTCGTGGTACCAGCGCACGCTATGACCGGGGCCAAACCAGGTAACGGACCGCCACGGATACTGCGCTAGCCACAGGAATATCCGCGCTGCCTGGGCGCTGGGCATTGTGGTTGCCAGGCACAGCTCGATACGCGCGTAGCTGTTCACATCCTCGACGAACTGCTCCACCACCGGCATCCGCTGGCAGCTCATCCCGACCGTCGAAAGCACCGTGTAGGGCCGCAACGAGGTCGGGGGCCGTTCCGTCACCCCAACGGGTGGATGCTTTCCGTTCCCGGCGTCCCAATAGTGGGCGCCGGGACCGAGCCGTGCGAGCAAGTGGCCAAGAACCGCCTGCTGAAAGGTGCCCCAAGATCCGTCGTCGGCTCGCCACTGCCAGAATGCCTTGGCCTGCTCGACTCGGGGTGTGAGGCCCTCCACAGCGTCGTGGAGCGACCAGCCGAAAGGTGTCTGCCCGATGACATCCCTGCTGTAGCCCGGCATGCCACGCGTCTTCTCGGCCCAGCCGGGTATCACGCAGAGTAGTTGGCCGGACTCGAGGATTGCCACGCCGTCGCCTTCTTCGAACCACAGGGCCTGCAGTGTCCGTGGCTCAAACGGCGTCCGGCCCGTCGGGTGCTTTGTGTGGGCGGTCGGCATGACGGGTGCCTTGCCTGCGTTGAGCCTGCCGAGATCGGTGGTCGGCGCGGCGGGCTGGTGATTCGCGATCCAGGTTGCGGCGATGGCCGACGTGTCGTCGTGCAGGTAAGCTGCCGTGGTTACGCCATCATATTCGACAGTCAGTCGGCGGCTCTCATACGGGCTGATGCTCTCCAGGATGACCTGCGGAGCCTGGGTGGGGGCGGACCGGTGGCGCAACGTCGGCATGGCTGAAATCTACTGACTTGCCGCAGGTCATCGCATACTTAGTGCAACATCGTTAAGGGTTTGCAACTGCTGACGGCAGGTGGCGTTATGGAACGGGGCAAGCGTGGCCGGCCATTTCCGCCGCGTCACCTCGCGGACCTGGACCTGGCGGAGCGCCGCGCGGCCGTCGCCGAGCTCGGTGAGCCCGCGTTTCGTGCGAACCAGCTTTCACGGCATTATTTCGCCCGGCTCAGCTGTGACCCCGGCGAGATGACCGACCTTCCTGTGCGGTCTCGCGAGCGGCTCGCGGCCGCCCTGATGCCTGAGTTGCTCACCGCGGAGCGGAATGTTTCCTGCGATGCGGGGACGACGCGCAAGACGCTATGGCGGGCTTTCGACGGCGCCTACGTCGAGTCGGTGCTTATGCGCTATCCAGACCGGGTGACGGTGTGCGTCTCCGCCCAGGCGGGCTGCGGGATGGCGTGCCCCTTCTGCGCGACCGGACAGGCGGGGCTGACGCGTAACCTGTCCACCGCCGAGATCGTCGAGCAAGTCGTCGCGGCGGGCCGCTGCCTGGCCTCGGGAACGCTACCCGGGGGTCCGGGACGGGTCTCCAACGTGGTGTTCATGGGAATGGGCGAACCTCTCGCGAATTATCGCTGCGTAGTCTCCTCGGTACGCAGGATCACCGACCCCGTTCCAGGCGGACTCGGCATATCGCGACGGTCTGTGACCGTGTCCACCGTGGGGCTGGTGCCCGCGATTGAGCGGCTCGCCGCCGAGGACCTCGGCGTCACACTGGCAGTCTCGCTGCACGCGCCTGATGACGGGCTGCGAGACATGCTGGTGCCCGTCAACACGCGCTGGAACGTGGCCGAAGTGCTGGGCGCGGCATGGGCGTACGCGAGGGCAACTGGCCGCCGTGTGTCGATCGAGTATGCCCTGATCCGCGACGTCAACGACCACGAGTGGCGGGCCGAGATGCTCGGTACGCTGCTTGCGGGCCGACTCGCCCATGTGAACCTGATCCCGCTGAACCCGACGCCGGGATCGCGATGGACGGCCTCGAAGCCAGCGGTGATGGAGAGGTTCGTGCGGCGACTGGAGGCGCATGGCCTACCGGTCACCGTGCGGGATACCCGCGGTCGTGAGATCGACGGGGCCTGCGGTCAGCTCGCCGCGTCCAGTTCCTCGGCCGCCCCCGGCAAGGTCCCGGCTACCCCCGGCATGGTCCCGGTCGCCCCCGGCCAGGTCACGGTGCGGTGACTTGCCATGCGGGGAAACGGGGGGTCGGCGCGGCCACATAGCCGGCCGGCCGCGGGGCTTGCCTGGCTGCTGCCGCGGACGGGCTGGCGGGGGCCGAGAGCAGTGCTCCGTGACATCGTGGCGGGTCTTGTGCACCGAGGCTGGCACGCCGTTCAGTCGGCCGCGCTTATCACCGGCCAGACAGCGGCGGGACGCCGCTTCGCCCGGTTCGGCGGTGGGAGCAGCATGGCGTTTCCCACCGGCGCCGTTTTTGGCGAGCGGTGGATCGAAGTCGGAGATGACACGTTGATCGGGATGAATGTCACGCTGTGTGCTGGCATGGTCCCTGGTCAAGACCTTGGCCTCGCGCCAGTCCTCAGCGTCGGCGACCGTTGCGTGATCGGCCGCGGCAGTCATATCGTGGCGCACCAGTCAGTAAAGATCGGCGACGACGTCTTTACCGGGCCTTACGTCTACATCACGGATCAAAATCACGGATACGAGGATCCGCAGGTCCCGATCGGGCGGCAATGGCCGCGCAACCAGACCGTCAGCATTGGTGCCGGAACCTGGCTCGGCGCCGGAGCGATCATCCTCCCGGGCACCAGGATCGGCCGCAACGTCGTGGTCGCCGCGGGTTCGGTGGTCCGCGGCGACGTACCGGACCGCTGCGTCGTCGCGGGAGTGCCCGCCAGGGTGGTCCGCGAGTACATTCCAGGCACTGGCTGGACGCCACCGCTTCGGCCAAGCCGGGATTAGTCGGCGCCCGTCATTGCCCGTGGCCCGGCCCATCGCGCGCAGGGTACGCTCAGGTGTGGTGGGCTGGGTGGGACTGGCACGTTGGTGATATGGCCGTAAGCCTCCCGTAAGCCATAAGACCGTCCTTGGGTCGAGGGGAGCCTGGTGATGACTGCTTTGTCACCCATCGGCCCGACCTACGACGACGGGGTGCTGCGGATAACCTGGCACCGAGACGTCAACGGCTTTCGCGTTGAGGGAACGGTGGACGTCGGCAGCCGCAGCGGGCTGGCGGCGGCACTCGCCACCGCGCAGCAGAGCAGTGGCGACATTCTTGTGGACCTCTCCGGCCTTGATTTCATTGACATGGATGGCCTGCGCCTCCTCGTCCGTGCCGCGCGCTCCTTGACACCAGGCCGTTCCCTGGTGTTGCAACGGGTACCTCCCTACCTTCGCGAATTGCTTCGTGTGGTGAACTGGGAGCAGACGACAGGGCTGCGCTGCGAAGAGGTGGAAGACTGATGGTCGCCGATCGTTCGGCGCAAGCGGAGCACCCGGGTTTCGTGCATCAGGTCTGCCTCTACCACTCCGATGACGAGTTCCTTGCGATGGCCGTCCCTTTCATCGAGGACGGGCTGGCGGGCGGGGAGCCGGTGCTCGCGGTCACGACCTCTGCGAATCTGGACCTGCTGCGCAGCGACCTGGGTGAGGCAGCTCATGGCCTCGATTACGCCGAAACGTCGTACTTCGGGCGGCGCCCGGCGCAACGTGTCGCCGCTTTTGACCGCTACTGGAAGAGACACACCTTCTCGGCTGGCAACGTTCGTATCCTCGCCGAGCCGGTGTGGACAGGCCGGTCGGAGCCGGAGATACGGGCATGGAAGCAGATGGAGGCCGGTCTGAACCTAGTGTTCGCCGACACCAGGATCTGCATGATTTGCCCATACGACAGCCGTATTCTGCGGCCCGACATCATCGCCGACGCCTGCCGCACCCATCCCGCTCGGGTGGAGGGCCGGGAACAACTGCCCTGCGTGGACTATGCCGACCCGGAGATAGCCGCCCGCAGCTTCGGTGCCGAGTTGACGGCGCCACCGGTGGACGCCGCGGCCATGACGTTCACCGGCGACATGAGCGAACTGCGTGCCTTTGTGGTGGGTGCGGCCGCGGCCCACGGCCTGACGGCCGACCATTGTGCGCTATTTGCCATCGCCGCCGCGGAGGCGGCCGGTTACTTGCGCCGTGACGGCCTGAAGGCTGCCGTGGCGATCTGGGAGCGGCCTGGTGCGGTCGTTTGCAACCTGCACCAGCCGGGCGGTGGCCGAATAAATTCGTTGCTCGGCCTGCGCCCCCCGGACCTGGATGAGCCACGGACCGGTGACGGGCTGTGGCTCACCCGCCAGGTCAGCGAGTCAGTGCAGACCCAGTCGGATAACGGTGGCCGCACCATCAGGCTCGAGATGCCGACCGCGCGCGCCATGGTGTGAAAACGATATGTCAAAGCCCGCGGTCAGCTGGATGGTTCGCGGAGCCTGATGCCCTCTTTCGTGATCTCGAATTCCCGGATTCGGGGGTCGTGATGGCCAGCGCGGGTCTTCAGCACGGTGAGGGTCCGCGCCAGGCCTGAGTCACCGAGCCGGTACTGCAGCAGGACCACGTTGTCCGCCAGGTGGGATGCGCCGTGTTCGGTCAGCCTCGTGAGCCCGAACAGTTCCGGGACCTCGTAGGTCATCATGACGCCGATGCCACGGCGTGAGCTGCGCTGCAGCAGCGAGTAGACGTACTCGTGGAACCTGTTGACGTCGGGGGTTGCTGCCCGCAGGTCGCCCAGGCTGTCGATGAGCACACGTCTGGCGCCGGTGGCGTCGATGGCGTCAAGCAGGTTGTAGACCCACTCGTCGATGTACAGGTCAACGGGAGTCCGGTACATGAGGTCGACCCTGCTCCCGGCGAATGACCAGCCAAATCCTCGCGCGATACGCTCGAGCTGGCTTGGGTTTTCCTGCAAGGTCGCGATCAGGCCCGGTTCGCCGTCATTCGCCCCGTTGAACACGAAGTGCATGCCGAGCAGTGTCTTGCCGACGCCGGTCGGACCGGCGATCAGGGTTGATGCGCCCGGGACGTACCCGTCTCCCAGCATGTCGTCAAGAGCCGCGATACCCGACGAGACGCGCTCGCTGCCGAGTTCGTACCCCGACGCGTCGGAGGGATCGGCGAGCCGGGGGAAAACCGCGATCCCGTCCGCCGAGACCCGGTAGCGGTGCTTGCCTGACAGGAAGTCGCCGCCGCGCAGTTTCAGGATGCGCAGTGCCCTCGACGCTCGTTCGGCCGCGTGATCGGTGGAAAGGGCGACGATGGAGTCCGCAACCGCAAATTCGGGCGCCACGGCGATCTCCTGATCGTCGTACTCCCCGACCCAAAGCGAGGTGACGGGAAGGACGCTGAGCATGCTGGCGAGATCATGCACAAACCGCCGGAACTCCCGTGTGGTGGGTGCGTACGGGCGCAGTGCCTTGAAGCTGTCGATAACCATTACCGACGGCCCGTGTTCCCGGATTAGGTCGCGCACGCGGCCGAGCACGCCTGCGAGGCCGTCATCCCTGAGCACGATGCCCAGCGCTTCGTAGAAGACGCTCACCCCGACCGCGCTGCGATCGAAGAACGACAGCGTCTGGCCGTACCGGAGCATCTTTTCGAGCGGCTCCGACACCGTGGACAGGTAGAGCGCCGGATGGTCCTGTCCGGCGTCGGCGAACGCGCACTGCTGCGCAAGGATCGTCTTGCCCGACCCGGGGAAGCCGATGATGAGCGAGATGCCGTGCCTTGGCAGCCCGCCGCCGAGCACGTGGTCGAGACGGTCAACGCCGGAGCTGAGCCGCTCGATCACGACGTGACCTGGGCGCGCCGGATGAAGGCGCTTCGGCCAAGCAGATCCTGGACAGTGGAGACGAGCTGTAGCGGCTCGACCGGCCGCTGCAGGAATGCCGAGGCTCCTGCTCCTAGTGCGGCATCTCCCATGTCCAGGGTGCAGATGGCCAGGATCGGGGAATCCGTGCGGGCTCTCATCCTCCGGCAAAGATCCAGGCCTCGGCCGCCGGAAATGAGCAGGTCCACCTTGATAAGGTCCGGCGACATCTCCGTCGCCGTGGACAGGGCGCTTTCGGCGTCGAGTTCGATCGCAACCTCGTAGCCCTCGGTGCGCAAGAAGTACTCAGCGAACTCGGCAGCAAACGGATCGCGTTCCGCGAGGAGGATCAGGAGCCTGCTCCCCCGGGGTTTGGGGTCGCCAATGTCGGTTCCATCAGCCAGCCGCTCGTGCAGCAGCCGGTGGGCGTCCCCGGGCGAAAGCCCTTCGGTAACCTTGTCGGCGAGGAACCGCAACTGCTCAAGCTGGTCGCGCGAATACAGCCGATGTCCCCCCGGGCTGCGCGTCGGCTGCACCACCCCGTAGCGGTCCTGCCACGTCCGGATTGTCGCCGCAGGGACATTAAGAATCTTGGACACTGCGCCGATGCTGTAGACAGGTTGACTGGATGCAGCCATTGTCATGCGATGATACACTACCTCCTCGGCTATGAGTCAAAGGCTCTACTGTACTTGTCTGATCGAGTATTGACACCCGGCAAATTGGCCATAAGCTACTCAATAGTTAAACAGCTACTGCTGAACCGGTGTGCCTGCTCAACGCGCACCTTGAGGGTCGCCCCCGACAGTTCCGGCGCAGCGAGTGGTGAGCACTCCAGAATCTTGTGACGACCCGAGTGCGAGGTGGCCCAGGTGAGCAAGAAGATGCCAGCAGTGTGGCGCCCGCTGGCGGTCCGGCAGCCGGCGGCAGAAGCGCATGTCGGCAGGTCCAGGCGCGTGCGGGGTTAGGACGGCCGTGGCGCACCGGCGAGTGGGTCGCTCAGACGCTTCGGGCGGTGCCACCGGCGGCGAGGACGTGCGGGCGACACCCACGGATTCTGCTGCCGAGATCTCGGGATTGCGGGAAAGAGTTGGTGCGTTGCGCCGCTCGGCCGAGCTTCCCGGCGCCAAACTCCGGCCTACCCTGGAAGCGGTGCTCGCCGAACTCGATCTGACCGTCGGAATTCTCGGCAAGCTGCGGTCCACAGGCACCGCCGGTGACAGCGACCGGACCGAGGGAGCCGACGCGGAGCGCAGGCTGCTCCGTGCCGTGTTCCAGGACGTTCCAGCGCCCATCTTCCTGCTCGAGAAGGATGGGGTGGTTCGCCGCATGAACCGGCACGCGGCGGCGCTGCTCGGAACGGAACCCGGATCTGCGAGCGGGAAGCCCTTCGCCGCGCTCGTCGAGCTGGCCGACCGGGCCACGGTGAAAAACCAGATCACTTCCCTGGTGCGAACCCGCAGGGCGCGCCGGGTCCGCTGCAAGTTGCGCGGCGCGAGCGGCCCGGTGGAAACCGCCGTCACGATCGACGTCGTGCGGCGTCCTGGTGAATCGGCGCCCCTGATCATGGCCGTGCTTGGGCCGGCGCTGGCGCCACTCCCCGCTCCCGCCGCTGGACACGCGCCGAGGACGAGCAGCGAAATCACCGCTCATCGCGCCATCGCGGCGGCAACTCAGCGGTTCGACCTGATGAGCGCCGCAACCCGTTTGATGCTCGAGAACGCCGCCTTCAGCGAGTCAGTGATGCTGCGGCGCTGCGCTGCCCTGCTGGCCTCAGAGCTAAACACATGGGTCCTCGTTGACGTGGAGCAAGAGGGGGAGTTGCGGCGCGTGTTCGTGGCGGCGCCAATTGGCGGGCAGTTCGCCGATCTGGCCCGGGAAATCGAGGATCGCAACCCGGGGCCAGGTTCGCTGCCCTGGGAAGTGCACAAGGCCGGACGCTCCCGGCTGCTGGCCGAGGCGTCTGGCCGCGATGTGCTGGGCACCGGATCGTCGGGCATACCGGTACTGCAACTGCTCGGCGCCACGGCGGTGTTGTGTGCGCCCCTTAGTGGCGGCGAGCAGCGCTACGGCACCTTCACCCTGGCCCGCCGCCCCGACGTCGGCCCGTTCACCACGGCGGACCTCCAGTTGGTGGAGGAAATCGCGCAGCAGGTGGCCGTGGCGATAAAGGTTGGCCGCATGTTCCTGCGCCGGTCCGCGGTCACAGAGGCCTTGCAGGCGAGCCTGCTGCCACGTGAGCTTCCTCATGTGCCTGGTATCGACATCGCCACCGCCTACGTGCCGGCGACCGAGGATCTCGGCGTGGGCGGCGACTTCTACGACGTCTACCCAAGCGCGGGGGGCTGGGGAATGATGATTGGCGATGTATGCGGCAGGGGTGAGGCAGCCGCGGCCGCGACCGCGATGGCCCGGCACTCGATCCGTGTTTTCAGTCACTGGAACGCGGATCCAGCCGATACCCTCAGGATGGCCAATGAGGTTATGCACACGTCTGCCGGGGGAGAGCAGTTCGTCACCGCTGTCGCAGCGAGGCTCGAGTGGCATGAGGGCATGCTCCATGTCGCCCTGGCCAGCACGGGGCACCCCGCACCGCTGCTCATGCGGCCTGATGGGCGCGTTCGCATGCTGTCAGGCGGCGGGCTCCCCCTCGGGTTTTTCGGCGATGCACGACCGGCCGCCGAACGGCTTGACCTTAAGCCGGGCGACGTCCTGTTCTTCTATACCGACGGAGTTACCGAGGCCCGCGGAGCGGACGGAACCTACTTCGAGAGTAAGCTCGCCAACGAGCTCATCGGACTGGCCGGGCGGTCGGCGAGAGACGTGGTTGCCGCCATGCGGGACTGCGTGCTGGAGTTCAGCGAGAGCTATCTGCGTGACGACATAAGCATGGTGGCGATGCGTGTTCTAGACCCCCCGGACGAGATAACAGATAGCCGTAGAGGTGAAGCGCTGGGTAACCACCACGAGCAGCGTGAGGTTCCCAGCCGACGCCGCCAGCCGGACGAGGCCACGGCATGGATTTGACCACCAATGGGCCCTCCTTCCCGCTTGCTGACCATGCGAGACGGAGTCTCCCCAGCCCGAGGAGCCCTTGGAGCGCGCAATGACCGCCGACGAACTTGCGCGCGAAGCAGTTGAGCTTTTCGCCGCCCCCGACCCGACAGGCTCAAAGGCAATCCGTCAGCTGGCCGACCTCGTGGCACGCCGGGTTCCGGCCTGCTCTGGAGCAAGCGCCGCGCTGTGGCGCGACGGGGAGGTCGTGACGATGGCGGCGAGCGATCCGGACGTCGCCGCGCTCACCTCACTTCAGATCGAGACGCGCGAAGGGCCGCTGATCGAGTGCCTGCGCAGCCAGGAGCCCGAAGGCTGCGCCGATACCCTCGCGGGCGACCGATGGCCGGAGTTCACGGCTGCCGCGCTGAGCAGGGGAGTGCGTTGCTGCGCCTGCCTGGTGCGCGAATTCGACGAAACCGTTGTATCTCTCACGCTCTACAGCGTCCGGCCACGCTCGCTTGACCCGGCGAAGCTTCCCTTGGCCTCACTGCTCGCTGCGTTCGGCGCCGCCGGAGTCGCGAACGCCTCCAGATATGGCGATGCCGCCAGGACGGCGTCGCAACTGCAGGGCGCTGTCGAGGCGCGCGCCGTGGTCGACCAGGCCAAAGGAATCCTCATGCATGCATTGGGCTGTGACGCCGTCGAGGCCTTCGAGAGGTTGCGGCACATCTCACAGACGCAGCACATCAAGCTGACCGAGGTGGCACGCCGCCTGGTTGAGACAGGAGCCACGGACCTTGCGGCACCTGGCAAACAGGACGCCGTCTGACCGATGATCAGCGCGGCCGGGCACGCAGGATACGGCGCTCGTCCTCGCTTGTCCCGGCCCCAGACGCCATCGTCGTCGTAACCGTCGTGGACATGATCGGCCCTCGCACTGTTCCCCTGGGGCTGGAATACCCACGTTGAGTGCCCGCTACCGCGCGAAGTACGCCTCACCTGGCGGAAAAACCGCACCCGCATGCGGGGTAGGCCAGCCGGGGATCATGACGCCTCGGGCAGCGGCGGTAAGTACCCCGTAGGTAAAAATCTTGGTCAATTGTTGAAAGTTAGTGAGTGATCTAGAGTTTCGCGGCAAGGTGAAAAGAGGTACATACCACCAAGCGGCACGCCGGAGGTCGCCATGAGCTTGCCCGCCCGTGAGCGGCGAAGCCTGAGCGGGATCCAAGTTGGACTCGGCCGTTCGGACCCCCACCTGGTGTCGCTGTTCGCGACCTTCTCCCGGCTGACCCGGGAGGAGGAAATGCCCCACATCGAGCGGCTGCGGGTCAGGGTAGATCGCGTGACCGAGCGTGGGCGGCAGTTGCGCAGAAACGTGTTCACGCGGATCCGGCTGATTATTATCGCCCCGGTTGCGCTCGCCGCCACCTGTGCCGCGCTACTGATCGGCGGTTGGTCAAGCGGGCCGAGTGCCTGCAAGGTGAAGCCTGTTACCACACATTCGCTGCACCGTGACGCACCGATGCTGCTGCGAGGGGGCTTGTGCCAGCCCTCCCTCGTGCGTGCCGGAGCGGGCGTTCGTTAGCGACAGGCGGCGTGAGCCGCCGACCAGACTCAGCTGGCCGCTGCCCGGCCGTCCGGGATATTACTGTGCAGCGTTTCGGCAAACCACGCGATGGTACGCCGCAGCCCATCGGCGGGCCGCACGTCCGGCTGCCAGCCGAGTTCTTCACGGGCGAGAGTGATGTCGGGTCGGCGAACTCGCGGATCATCCTGCGGTCGGTCAACGTGATGGATCGGCGAATCAGATCCGGCCAGATCGCGGATCATGGTGGCCAGTTCCATGACGCTGAACTCCGTCGGGTTGCCGATGTTCACCGGTCCCGCGGCAGCGGAGTGCGCCATCGCGAGAATTCCGCGCACCGTGTCATCCACATAGCAGATCGAGCGGGTCTGTGAGCCCGCACCTGCGACCGTGATCGGCTCGTCGGCCAGCGCCTGGGCGATGAACGTTGGCACCGCCCGGCCATCATCTGGTCGCATCCGAGGGCCATAGGTATTGAAGATCCGGACGATGCCGCTGTCCACGCCACGGGCCTGGCGGTAGGCCATGGTGAGGGCTTCGGCGTACCGCTTCGCCTCGTCGTATACGCTGCGCGGGCCGACCGGGTTCACATTGCCCCAGTACGACTCGCGCTGGGGATGCTCCAGCGGATCGCCGTACACCTCACTGGTCGAGGCAAGCACGAACCGCGCATTCTTCTCACCTGCGAGCCCTAGGCACCGCAGCGTGCCGAGACCTCCGGCGTTCAGCGTCTGCACCGGGTGCTTGAGGTAGTCAGCAGGCGATGCCGCCGACGCTAGGTGCATCACCAGGTCGACGTCCCCCGGCACGCGCACGGACTCCGTCACGTCGCATTCGATGCACCGGAAGCCAGGCCGCCCCAACAGGTGAACGAGGTTACTGGCGTGCCCGTAACGAAGTTGTCCAGGCATACCACCGATACGCCACGCCCGAGAAGGTCCTCACACAGGTGTGAGCCGAGGAACCCGGCCCCACCTGTCACGACGGCTCGGCGGATCCGCCGACCACCTCGCTGCGTCACTTGACTGTGCCTGCCGAAGCTGTGCCTGCCGAAGCTGTGCCTGCCGAAGCTGTGCCTGCCGAAGCTGTGCCTGCCGAAGCTGTGCCTGCCGAAACCAGGTGGCGCCTCGGGCGGGTGCGGCGGATACGGTCATACCCGGTCACGGTCTCCTGCGCGATTCGCGGCCAGGAATAACGCGCCCGCGCCCGATCCGCCCCGGCGATACCGTAACCCTGTCGCAGCATCGGGCTGGCCAGCAGCTCGCGGATCCGCCGGGCCAGCACCTGCGGCTGTCTTGGCGGAACGAGGACGCCGGTGGTTCCGTCGACCACCGTATCGGTGTGGCCGCCGACCGCGGACGCGACGACAGGTGTGCCGCACGCCATGGCCTCCAGCGGGACAAGGCCTGACGAGGTGTACCACGGAACGCACACCACGAGGTCAGCGGAACGCAGCAGCGCGGGCATGTCCTGATGACCGGCCCGGCCGCAGAACTTCACCCGGCCCGTCACCCCAAGCTGCTTGGCGTGCTTGGCCAACCTGCGGTATTCACGGTCCCTGCGCAGCTGCGGTTTGGGCGGCCCACCGATGATAAGCAGTTCAGACTCCGGCAGGCTGGACAGCGCCGACATGGTTTCGTCGAGGCCGTCATGCCGGCCAAGCTGGCCCACGCAAACCAGCCGCGGACACCCATCCCGCCGCGCCACCGGCCCTTCGGGCGAGAACTTCTCGACGTCCACCCCGGACGGGACGACGCTCACCGCATTCCTTGGCACGCCGAGCCTGGCCAGCTCGAATGCCTCGTCCGAGGTGGTCGCGAGCACCGCGTTCACGCCACGAGCGATGGCGACCTCGAGCCGGATCCTGGCCGACGAGCCCTCGCCCTCACCTCCCGCGTTACACTCCGCGCCCTCATGTCGGCGTGCTGCCACGCCAAGACCATGGAACGTCTGAACGACGGGCAGACCAAGATCACGGGCACCGGTAAGGGCGGCGAGCCCACTGATCCAGAAGTGGGCGTGCACAATGTCGGGTTGCTCGCGCAGCCACCGGTCCGCAAGGTAAGCGCCGAACTGAGCCATGTACGGCAGCTGCTTGTACGGCGGCAACGCGCGCGTCGGTCCGGCGGGCACGTGCTCAACCGTGACGCCAGGCCCGGTGCGGACCCGATCCGGCAGCGTCGCCGAGTCCTTACGTGTGTAAATGGTCACCCGGTGGCCCCGCCTGCCAAGTTCGGCCGCAAGTTCGGCAACATGCACGACCTGACTGCCTGAGCCGGTTGCCCCCACCGCAGCCAGCGGGCTCACATGGGCTGATACGAGTGCAATCCGCATAGCACACCTCCGTAGGAAGAGTCGTCAGCCAACTGAGGTGTGCCTGCGTCGTAGGCACCGACATTGTCTTGAATACCCCATACGTACCGCCCAAACCGCCGAGGCCCGCTGACCTGCGCGGTCCACAAGCCCGGCCGGGCACGTTTGGGCGCCATGGCCACGGTGAGAACACACGGATGCCTAGATTTGGTTACTTCCTGTCCTCGGAGGAGCACAGTCCCGCTGAGCTTGTGCGGCAGGCGCGGCTCGCCGAGGAGGCTGGGTTCGACGCGCTGTGGATATCCGATCATTACCACCCCTGGCTCGACGAACAGGGGGAGAGCGGTTTCGTTTGGTCGGTCATCGGCGCCGTCTCGCAGGTGACGTCGCTGCCGATCACGACCGCCGTCACGTGCCCAAGCGTCAGGGTGCATCCGGCTCTTGTCGCGCAGGCAGCGGCGACGTCGGCACTGCTCACGCACGGGAAGTTCAACCTCGGCATCGGCACAGGTGAAGCGCTCAACGAGCACATTACGGGTGGCAGGTGGCCGTCCGCTGACGAGCGGCTCGAGATGCTGGAAGAGGCCGTGCACGTCATGCGGGAGCTGTTCACCGGATCGATGGTGACCCATCGCGGCACCCACTACACCGTGGACACGGCGCGGCTGTACTCGCTGCCACCAAGCCCACCGCCGATCTACATATCCGGGTTCGGTGAGAAATCGATCAAGGTGGCCGCCCGCATCGCTGACGGCTACATCTCCACCATGCCCGATCCGGACTTCGTTCGGACGTTCCGCGAGTCAGGCGGCGACGGTAAGCCCGCGCAGGGCGGCATGAAGGTCTGCTGGGCCGCGGACGAGCGACAGGCACGCAAGACCGCGCACCGGCTCTGGCGAATAGACGAGGTGCCCGGTGAGATCGCCCAGGCGCTGCCGCTGCCGCGGCATTTCGCGCAGGCCTCTCAGCTCGTCACCGAGGACATGGTCAGCGCGCCATCCGGCCCCGAGCCGCAGAAACACATCCAGGCCATCCAGGCGTACCTCGGCGCCGGCTTCGACGAGGTCTACATCAACCAGATCGGCCCTGAGCAGGACGGCTTCTTCGCGTTCTACGCAGACCGCGTGCTGCCCCGGCTGCGAGGCGAGTGACCGCGATGGCAACGACGGCGCTTACGGTCGCCAGGTGTGCTGGCACGCCGGGCTCGACACGGACCGGCTGCGTGCTGCCCTGGCGTTGGCCCGGCGCTGGCCCACTCGCGCCCGCCGCCGTCCATTGAGGACGGTACCGGCTGGCCACTGAGGACGGCGCCGGCGGCCACTGTTACACGGGCTCCGGCTCCGGTTGCGGCGGTTCGGGCTCGGGCGTCGGCGGCTGGGGCCGCGGGACGGGCACGGGGTTCGGCGGGCCTGGCGGGGCAGGCTCCGGCAGTGGCCCCGGTGGCGGCAGCGGAGGCGGGTCAGGCGCCGGCCGTGGCATCGGTGTCGGCTCCCGCGGATGACTGAACGTCTCTGGCTGCCGCCTTTCTGCGTGCATGGCCCGTTCATCACCTCACGAAGCGGCCTCAAACGTCCACCGCCGACCGCATAACGCCCCCGCTCCCGAATGGTGAACAGAAAGGTTTACAATTTTGGAAACGCGACCGCACCAGGAAAGGGGGTCCGGTGGGGGATCAGGACACCGGCGGTAACCCGGGCCGATCGGCGGCCGTGGCGGCGGGTATCCGCGAGGCCGTTTACAGCGGAGAATACGTCCCCGGCCAGCGTCTGGTCGAGGCGGACCTGTGCGAGCAGTACCAGGCGAGCCGCTCGGTCGTCCGGGCGGCGCTTCAGGAGCTCGCCAGCGAGGGGCTGGTCGAAGTTCAGCGGCACCGCGGCGCCCGGGTCAGGAAGGTGAGTCACGAAGAGGCCGTCGAGATCACGGAGGTGCGCAGGGCGGTCGAAGGGCTAATCGCTGCCCAGGCCGCAGCACGTGCCCAGCCCGAGCAGATCGCTGAACTGCGGCGGCTAGGCGAGCAGATGCGCCGGGCTGTCGCGGACCTCGATACGCTCGGCTACTCCGAACTCAACGCTCGCCTGCACGGGCTCGTCCGGCAGATCGCGGCACACCGGACGGCGGGTGCCATCATCGAGCGGCTGCGGGGCCAGATCGTCAGGCACCAGGTCCGTCTCGCCCTGCAGCCAGGCCGCTCGTCGGTGTCGCTGCGGCAGCACGAAAAGATTATCGAGGCCATCGCCGCCGGGGACCCCGAGGCCGCCGAAGCAGCCATGCACGACCACCTCGACGACGTGCTGCACGCGCTAAGGCAAATGGACCAAGCCGACGGCGGCCCTCGCATCAGGCGCGGGGCCATGTCCGATGGGCGATCTTGGCGACCAGCTTGAGCTGCCTGTCACGCCAAGAAGTCTCAAAGGATATTGTCAACGATTTCATGAACATGATCCCCGCGACCGGCGTCTGTCGAGGCACGGGAGGCCACCATCCGAAGGGCCACGGTGGGCCACCACCCGAGGGGCCACGGTGGGCCACCGAGGCCACTGAATGGGCCACAGTAGGCCACCCAGGGCCATCACGTAGGGCCACGGTGGGCCACCCAGGGCCATCGCGGCGAGCTGGCAGGCGAAGAACGCGGCGGCGGCGAACGCGAGCCACTTGATCTGCTGGCGCAGCTCGCGGTCGCCCGCTCGATAGCGGACGACCAGCGAGACGATCGCCGCGGCCATGGGGACGGCCACGAGCAGCGCGAGGCCGTCAAGGGTTCCGAGGAGAACTGTTGACAGGACAGGGCCGAGCGACTTGACGCCGAGCGGGTTCTGGAACGTCAGTGAGATACCGCCGGGTGTGGGAAGCGCCACGCGCCGTGGCCGGACGAGAAACCCGGCCAATGGAAGCGCGGTCGCTATGAGGCCGAGTGTCGCGACGGGACGCCAGCGCGACGACGGCAATTTCCCGGATGGGAAGAGGAAGAAGATGTAGGCAAGCCCGACCACGACTGGCACAAAGATCCACTCTGCGAGCAGGCCCACGAGTTGTGGAGCCGGGAGCGTGCCGGGATGGGTGGCGATGCCCACAACCGCGTAGGCGGAAGCGAGCGACAGGATCGCCAGGCCCGCCCCCTCGCCAAGCAGCATCCAGCCAATGAGGTTGTGCACGCGCCTACGATCAGCGCTCCGAGCGTGGCGTAGAAGACGGCCGCGATCGTACTGCCCAGGTTCGAGAACGCGTCTTGCTGCGCCAGGTCGCTCCACGACATCGCCGTCAGGATCACGCCGGCCAGCACGAGCAACGCGGTTGAGACCCACAAGCCGCCGGTGATGCGTCCGGCTGGCGCGCGCCAGCGGCAGCCGTTTTGGGCAAATGATCCCGAACGGCTCGCGCTCGGTGGCACGGGCGAGTCCGGCCCGCGACGCATGGGCAAGCGACGCTGATGTACGGAATGTGTTTAGATGCGCCGATGCTTGGTACGGCTGGTACGGCGTGCCCGATGCGCGAAGACCGCGAGGGGGAATGTCATGACCGACAGTCTCGCCCGCCCGGCCACCGCGGCGGGTACAGGCGACAATGATCGACGGACCGCCCGCGAGCTGACCGAGAGTCTGCTGCGGGAGCTGAGCGGGCTTCCGCCGGGTGACGACCGTGGCCGCGTCCGCAGCCGCCTGGTCCAGCTGAACATGCCGCTGGTACGCCAGATCGCCCGCAGGTATCGGTTCCGCAGCGAGCCCATGGAGGACATCATTCAGGCCGGCGCAATCGGCCTGATCAAGGCCATCGACCGATTCGACGCCGAGCGTGGCAGCTTTCTCGCCTTCGCGATGCCCACGATCGCCGGTGAGATCAAGCGGTTCTTCCGCGACACCTCATGGTGGGTGCGCGTGCCGCGGCGCCTGCGCGACCGCAGGCTCGAGCTCTACCGCACCGCAGATGAGCTGACCCAGGAGCTCGGCCGCGCCCCGACCGTCGCCGAACTGGCACGCCAGCTAGGTTTGGACGAGGAAGAGGTGCTCGAGGGCATGGACGCCTGCGCGACCTACGCCACCTCGTCACTGGATGCCACGCATTTCCGTGACGACGACACGCCGATCGCCCTTGACCAGCTGGGCAGCGACGACGCACAGCTGGACCTCGTTGAATACCGGCAGGATCTCGAGCCCGCGCTGGAAGAGCTCCCCCCGCGCGACCGGGAAGTCTTGTTGCTGCGCTTTTACGGCAATATGACGCAGGCGCAGATCGGTGAGCTTATCGGGATCTCGCAGATGCACGTGTCACGGTTGCTCTCCCGGTCGCTTCAGCACCTGCGGACGCGGCTCGAAGCAGCCTCCTGACTCGCCATCGGGGACCCGCCGCCTCGGGCCCCCGGCTGGGCCGCCCTACAGGTCGAACTCACCCTGTTTGGCCGCGGCGAGGAACGCCTCCCACTGAGGAGGGCTGAGCTCAAGGATCGGGCCGTGCCCGTGCTGTTTGGAGTCGCGGACAGCCACGGCGCGGTGGGCGATCGCAACCTCCACGCAGGCGCCGCTGCTGTTGCTGTAGTGCGATTTACGCCAGCCGGTGTACTTCTGGTCGTTCATGGCAAGCTGCTCTCTCTGTAAATCGGGCTCTTTTAATCGGGCTCTGTCAACCGGGCGGGGTTATTGGTCGGGCAGGAGTTTTGCTGCGGTGATGATGAGGTCAAGGCTGTCATGCTGGGGGAGGGCGGCGTTGTGGAGGCGTGGGCGAATTCGGGAGTTTGGAGGACATTACGGTACCTGGGTCGCTGGCCCGTCGCAGCTGGATTTGCGCACGTACATGCCAGGGAGATCATGCGGTGCCCAGCCACAACTAACGGGGAGAACGAGTTGGCGCAACGCACGTCAGGTAGCGAATCCCCGCTCCCGCGCATATTCCCTTAACAGCTCACGCAGCTGTCCCCGGCCCCGGTGCAGGCGCGACATCACTGTGCCGATCGGTGTTCGCATGATGTCGGCGATCTCCTTGTAGGAGAACCCTTCGACGTCGGCGAAGTAGACAGCGAACCGGAACTCGGTCGGCAGCTGTTCAAGGGCCGCCTTAAGATCCGAATCCGCCAGGTGGTCGAGCGCCTCCTCCTCGGCGGACTGCAGGGCGTTCGCGGTATGCGATCCCGCGCGGGCCAGTTGCCAGTCTTCGATCGTTTCGGCGGCGGACTGCTGTGGCTCTCGCTGCCTCGTTCGGTAGTTGCTGATGAAGGTGTTCGTCAGGATCCGGTACAGCCACGCTCGCAAGTTGGTGCCTGGCCTGAACCGATGGAAACCGGCGTATGCCTTCGCATACGTTTCCTGCACCAGGTCCTCGGCGTCCGCTGGATTGCGGGTCATCCGGATGGCTGCCGAGTACAGCTGCTCGGTGTATGGCAGCGCTTGTTCGATGAAGCGGTGGCCGCGCCGCACTTCGGTGGCCGCACGAGGGTTCACCCGGCCTCCCTACACGACCTCGGATGGTCAGCGCTACCCGTTCGCGCCGGCAATCAAACGGTTTCCGCTAGTTTCTGGGCGATCCATTAGTTTCTGGGCGATCCGGTTGCTTCCGGGCAAATAAGGTCATGCGACGCTCAGTACGGTGATCAAGATCAAGGCGCCGGCGATGGCGTAGGCCGTGTAGTCATTGGCGGAGCCGTTGTGCACCGCGCGCAGCAACCGTACGGGAAGTGGCTCGCGGATCCGCAGGTAAGCCCAGGCCAGCGCCGCGCCGGCCGCGAGGCTGGCGGCAATGGTGACGAGCTGGCCAGGTTCGACGTAGTCGAACGGGAGGCTCAGCCGCGGCAGGGATCCTGACCCCGAAAGCACCGCCTGGGCGTAACGCGCCGGGTGAAGCAGGCTGGAGGCCACAGGCGCCATCACGTGTTCGAGGAAGAACCGCGGGGCCACGCCGAAGCCGGCGCAGCACGTGCCGAGGCAGGCGAACCCGGTGAGCATGCCAGGCTTCAGCTGCTCCATGCGGTCGTGAGGCTGCTCGCGCCGCCGGAAGAACGCCAGCCAGGCCGCCCTGCCGAGGGCCGCGATGGTGATGATCTGCGCCGCGAGTAGCACCAGGTAAAGGCCGAAGCGGCCACTGTCGAGCAAGGGCTTGTGGATCAGGTTGACCGATACGTACCCGCCCGTCGGCGGCACACCGGCGATCGATGCGACCGCCACGACGAACCCGCCCGCGACGACAGGCATCCGCCGCGCCAGCCCGCCCATCTCGGACAGCTTCGTGAGGCCAGTGCGGTGCAGGACCGCGCCGGCGCAAAGGAAAAGCAGTGCCTTGAACAGCGCGTGGTTTACCAGGTGGTAGGTGGCGCCGGCGATACCGGCCGCGGCACCGGTGGCGAATCCGGTTGCCACCAGGCCCATCTGCGACACGGTGTCGTAGGCGAGCAGCCGCTTAAGGTCGTCCTGCGCGAGTGCCATGACGGAGCCGATCAGTGCCGCCGTGACGCCCACGGTCATGAGCAACCCGAGCACGACTGTACGGCTGGTGGGGTACACCTGGAACGCGAGGCGGACGATCGCGAGGATTCCCATGGCCACCATCAGCCCGGAGAACAGCGCTGACACGGGGCCGGGTGCGGCCTCGTGCGCGTCCGCGAGCCAGCCATGGAACGGGATCAGGCCTGCCTTGGTCGCGAAGCCCGCGACGAGCAGGCCGAGGGCGACCAGATCAGCAGTGTGCACGCTGACCGCGAGTGCGCCGTGCAACTGGCCGAAGTTGAGCGCGCCATGCCGTGCGTACAGCAGGCCGATTCCGGTGAACACGATGAAGCTGGCGATCGTGGTCAGCACCACGATCTTGAAGGCTGCCTCGAGCGCGATGGGCCGCTCCAGGTAGAAACCGGTGAGGCCGTAGCTCGCGAGCGCGGCGAGCTGGAACCACACAAAGAGGTTGAAAAGGTCACCGGTGAGTGCGGCGCCGATCAGGGCGGCGAGCAGGAGCTGACACAGGCAGGCGTAGCCGCCGAGTTCACGCGCGCCGAGCCCGCCCTGCTCGGACAGGGTATAGACGAGCAGAAGCGCGCCGACGACCGCACAGGTGAACGCATAGATTATCCCGAACGGCTCCGCGACTAACACGATGCCGAGCGCGTGGCCCCGCACGGGGGTCCACAGGCCCATGTAATGGGCGAGGATGTGGCCGCCGAAGACCTCGGGCATCTGAAGGGCCAGGATCACGGCGGCGCCGCAGAGCGAGACCACCGAGGCGATCACCGGCAGCCTCGTGGACAGTCGGCCGAGCAGAGGCGCGACGACCGCACCCGCGAGCGGGACGGCGACCGCGAGTGGCAGCAGAGATCCAAGCAGCGCGGGGTTCGGATAGCTCATCCCCGCAGCTTCCTCACCTGGTCGGCGTCGAGTGTGCGGTAGTGCTGCGCGATGCGGACGACGATGGTGAGGAACACAGCGGTGATGGCGACGCCGATGATGATCGCGGTCAGGCAGAAGTTCTGCAGCACCGGATCAGCGACGTTGCCATGCGCCAGGCTCTTGGCGCTCGCACCGGGAGGCGGGCCGTAAAGGACCGGGGCGCTGGACCTCGCGCGGTAGGCGAGGGAGATCATGAACAGGTATGTGGCGCTCTCCATCAACGACAGGCCCATCACCATTTTGATCATGTTGCGCCTGGTCAGGACCGTGTACAGGCCGGTGCAGAACAACAGGGCCGCGGCGAGGTAGTTGGCCAGGATCATCCCTCGCCCCCGCTGTCCTCCGGCTCGTCAGGGGTCCAGTCATGGCCCATCCCAATGAGGGCGAAGATCACGATGATCAACCCGGTGGCCACTTCCACCAGCTCGGTGGCGGAGAAGAGCTGGGCGATGCCGCCGGAGCGAATGGTCTGCGCCGGTTCGAGGGGAAGCCAGTTTCCGGTGAACGAGCCCGCCAAGACCAGGCCCGACAGCTCGATGAGGATGATGGCAGCGGCGCCCGCGAGTTCGATCACCTCGATCAACTCGGGCCGGACCACCCGGGCGAGCCGGCGGCGGCCAAACCCGGCGTAGGCGAGAAGCGCCACACCAAGGATCACCGCACCGGCCGGAAACCCGCCGCCAGGTGAGAATCCCCACGCCACCATGTACAGCCCCGCGACAGCAAGGATGGGGAGCGCTACCCGGATGGCGGTGCGGGTGACCACGGTCATCGCCTCGGCTGTTTCCGGCGCGGGAGTCCCTACCGGCGTGGCGTCGGGCGTCTCTGGATGGCCGAAAATAGCCGCCTGCCCTTCCTCCTGCTCCATCCGCTCGGCGGCCCGGGCTGCGCGTTCCGGGGCGCCTGCGTGCTGTTCGGGATCGGTCTCGGCTTGCTCACGGGCGCCCGCGTGTTCCTCGCCGAAATAGCCACGCCGAGACTCGCGTGAGCGGGTCAGCACGATCACGCTGACCACCGCCGCGAGCAGCAGGAAGGTCTCGCCGAAGGTGTCGAAACCGCGCGTGCCGTAGACGATCTCGTTGACGGGCTCGCTGAGCTTCCACCGGGGTAGCGCGATGATCAGCGCATACCGCGCGATCGCGGGGAGCGGCGAGTGTTCGCGCGAAATGGTGGCGACCGCCACGCCAAGCGCTGCGAGCAAGCCCGCGGCGAGCAGTACCCCGACGGCCCTCCGGTGTGTCGGCTCATGCTCAGCGGCCTCGGGACGAGGGCCGCGTACGTCACCGCTACGCACCGAGCCGCTCGCCTTCGGAGTGCCGCTCGCCCTCTTCGCCCAGGCCCTGCTCGCCTGCGACATCAGTGCGGGTCTTGCCGATCGAGACGAGATAGAGCACAGGCAGTGCGATCGCCCCGACAACGATTTCTGCGTGGGCCACGTCAGGTGCGGCCAGCACGATGAACAGGACCGACAGCATGGTGCCCACGGCCGACAGGGCCATCACCGCGCCGTTCAGGTTGCGCAGCTTTACCACCAGGCAGGCCGCGGCGAGCACGAGCGCGAGGATGAGGTAGTCAAGAACCCAGAACACGGTCAGTGATCCCCTTTCCCGCCCGTGGGCCGATCCTTCTCCTGCGCCGCGCCCTCCCGTTGCGCTCTCGCGTCGTCACGTACGGCGCCGGGCCACCTCGGCACGCCGACCTTGTAGGCCGCGCGGGCGAGCGCGTGCGAGGATGCGGGATTGACCACGAGCAGCAGGATGGCGACCAGCAGCGCGCGGCTGCCGTAGGGGCTGACCGGCCCTTCCCCGACAGCCAGCGCAACCAGCACCGGCAGCGCACCCATCGTGATCGTTTTCGTAGAGCACTGAATCCGGCAGTAGAGGTCGGGCATGCGCAGGATCCCGACCACGCCAGATAGCGAGAACGCCAACCCGGTCGCGGCGAGCGCGATGACGATGACCCTTGTCAAAGCAGGCCACGCTCAAGGTAACGCGACCACACGATGGTGCCCAGGTAGCTGAACGAAGCCAGCCACAGGGCGGGATCGAGGAATACCGTGCGGCTCGTGTATGCCGCGAACAGCAGCACCGCCAGCGCCGCCTGCGTCGACATGGTGTTCAGCGCCACGATCCTGTCCGAGACCGTCGGGCCCGCGGCCAGCCGGATGACGAGCAGTCCGGCGACCGCGATCTCGGCGATCGCCACGGCCAGGAAGATCGTGCTCATTGATCCGCCTTCTCCCCATCCGCGAGCGGGGCCAGCGGGTCCATGACTCGTTCCACCGGGCCGTTGATCGCTTGCCGGACCTGCCAGGCGTCACCGTCGGGCACGGCAACTGCGTGGTACTGGAGGCGATGGGCCGAAAGATCCAGGTCCACGAGCTGGTTGTCCACGACGACCGAGGTGAGCAGCGCGACGGCGGTCAACCCGCCGGGTGAACGCTCGCGCGTCGCGGCGATCACCATTCCGCTGCGCAGCGGCCTGGCCGGTGCCCAGATCCGGCAGGCCAGGCGGAGGTTCGCCGTAACAATCCGGCCGGCGGCGGCGACCATGAGCGTGCACACGGCGGCGAGCCGGCGCGGATGAAGCAGCCGCCACGGGCGTGCAACCTCACCAAGCGGCGCGAGTGCGACCGCGACCGCGGCCGCCACTGCGGCGCCGAAATACATTTGCTCCGGAGTCAGCGTCCAGGTCAGCAAGACCCACACGAGGAAGGCCCAGCAGAATAGGGCGGCGACGCGTCGCATGCCGACAGGTCTTCCCGCGTCCCCCGGCTCAAACCTGAGCAATCCGGTCACCTGGCGTTTACCCGGGCTGCCCAGCGGTAGGGTCCGGGGTTCAATCGCCAGGAGTGGAGGCTCCTGATGGTGCAGCAACTCATTACCCAGAAGGTCCGCGACGTGATGACCGGGATAGCTGTCATGCTCCGGCCAGACCAGACGCTGACCGACGCGGCGTGCGCGATGCGCGACCACGCGGTCGGCTGCGTCTTGGTTGCTGTTGGTGACGAGCTTCGCGGGTTGATCACCGATCGCGACATAGTGGTGCGAGCGGTCGCGGAATCGCGCGACCCGGCCGAGGTCCAGTTGAGCGAGGTGTCCAGCCTGGACATCGCCGTGGTGGGCCAAGACGACGACGTCGCTGACGCGTTCCGGATCATGCGGCAACGCGCGGTCAGGCGGTTGCCGGTTGTCGAAGGCTCGCGCGCGGTGGGCATGGTGTCCCTTGGCGACCTGGCACTCGAGTACGCGCATGACGGCGCATCCGCTCTGATGGACATCAGCGCGGCACCGCCCAACGCATGAGGCCTGCGGCAGCCGATCGGCTGCGGTCCGACCTGGCCAGCCAGGTCCCACCCGGATCGAGGTCACGGCTGGCCCGGTTCAGGAAGTGCCGGTGTACGGCAGCGGGAGTTTCACCTCATAAAACGGGCCAGGAAACGGCCTGGCGCTGAAGCGCGCCGCTGTCGATCAATACCGGGTTGCCTGATCGGCCCGGCAAACTGCGGCGCAACAAACTGCGGCGTAGCAAACTGCGGCGCGACAAACTGCGGCGCAGCAAACTGCTCGGCAGGATCATTAGCCATCATTGTGACCATACAATTTACCGAGCCGGGCAGCCGTCGGCCCGCGCAGATAGGACTTCCCATGTCCCAGCTATCCGACCCCGACGAGCTAGAGGTGGAAGTCGCAGAGCTCGAGACGCGCGCCGGGGACCTGCGGCAGGCGGCTGACATACCTGGCGCCGCGCTGCGGCCCATTCTGGATGCCGCCCTGGTCGAGCTGGAACTCGCGGTCGACATGCTGGCCGAGCTGCGAGCGCGGGTCGATGCCGGAACCGACCAGGCTCGCCGCCCCAGCCCGGCCGACATGGAGCGCCGCCTGCTCCTCGCCGTATTCCAGGACGCGCCAGCGCCGATCTTCCTACTGGAAAGCGACGGTAGTGTTCGCAGGGCGAACCGGCAGGCAGGGGCACTGCTCGGTGTGCCACCCGGTTACACCACAGGCAAGCCGTTTACCGCGTTCGTTGACCTGTCCGGCAGGGCCGCGATGAAGAGCCAGCTCAGCGCCCTGGTTCGAAAGCGCAGACCGCGGCGGATCCGGTGCCAGCTGCAGAGCACGGGCGGCAAGGTGGCCACCGTGTTGACGATTGACCTGGTGGAACTCACCGGCGAGCCAGAGCCGCTGATTGTGGCTGTCGCGGGGGCGGCGTCAGCCTCGCCCGGACCCAAGTGGCGGGGATCCGCCAGCCAGCCGGGCGGGCGCGCGGAGGTCGCGGACCGGGCGGTCGCGGGAGCGACTCGGCGCCTGGGTCTCATGACGGCGACGACTCGCCTGCTGCTGGAGAATGCGACATTTAACGAGTCGGTGACGCTCCAGCGCTGCGCGCGGCTGTTGTCGGCGGAACTCAGCGCCTGGGTGATCGTGGACGTGGTACGCGACGGGCAGCTGCGCCGTCAGTTCGTGGTTGGACCGCCTCGCGAACGCACGGCCGAGCTGACCCGGGCGATCAGTGAAGTGGAACCGGCGCCTGGCTCACTGCCGCGTGAAGTACAGGAGTCGGAGAGTTCACAACTGCTCGCCCACGCCGAGGACGTCACGGTCCTCGGCAGCACCAAGGAGGGCGTACCCGTGCTCACGCTGCTCGGCGCAACCTCCGTACTCTGCGTTCCCCTCTCGGACGGCCAGCGCAGCTACGGCGCGCTGACGCTCATACGGCGGGCCGACGAGCCGCCGCTGGCCGTGGCTGACCTCGGGCTTGTCGAGGAGCTCGGCGAGCAGGTCGCGCTTGCGATCAAGGTGGACCGGATGTTCGTTCGCCGCTCCGAGGTGGTCGAAGCGCTGCAGGCAAGCCTGCTGCCTCGTGAAGTCCCGCCGATTCCCGGTGTGGATATCTCGGCCGCCTACGTGGCGGCCACCGAGGGCCTTGATGTCGGGGGCGACTTCTACGATGTCTACGACAGCCCGGGCGGCTGGGGTCTTGTCATCGGTGATGTCCAGGGAAAGGGTGAGGAGGCCGCGACCGTCACGGCTACGGCGCGGCACGCCGCGCGCGTCCTCGCACACGGCAACGCTGATCCCGCCGACGTGCTCGGCATGGTCAACGAGGTGCTGCTGGTCCACCAGGGCAGCGACCGATTCGTCACTGCCATAACCGCCCACCTGCGGTGGAACGAAAACGTGCTGCATACGACCCTGGGCTGGGCGGGCCACCCAGGGCCGGCGCTCGTCCGCCCGGACGGGCGCGTTCAGATGCTTTCCGGCGGCGGAATGCCCCTTGGCCTGTTTGCCGACTGCGAGCCAACCAGCGAGGAGCTGGATCTCGAGCCCGGGGATATGCTGTTCTTCTTTACCGACGGCGTTACCGAGGCACGCAGCCCCGAGAACGGTTATTTCGAAAGTCGGCTGGCGGATGAGCTTGCCTCGCTGGCCGGGGAGGCTGCCCAGGCGGTCGTGTCGGCGATGCAGGGGCGTGTGCTCGAGCACAGCATGAATGACCTACGTGACGACATGACCATGCTTGTGCTCCGGGTGCTGGCCCCGGCCTAGCACCGTGCGGCGCGGCGCCGGGCGGCCGTTGGCGACGCGGCGCCGCCGTCAGCGGTCCGCCCGCAGCGCGTCAAGCGCGTCACGCAGCCGCGTGATCCGCTGCTCGAGCCGCGACACAGAGTCCGCCAGGAGACTGTCCACAGCAAGGGACGCCTGCCCGGCGAGGACAGCGACCTGGTCCTCCACTGCGGCGAGCCGAGCCGACAGTTCCGCCATGACCGATTCCGCGCTGCCGAGCGGGCCCTCCAGCTGGGCACGCAAGAGCTCGGCCTGGGCCTGCAATTGCCTGTTCTTGGCATAGAGCTCCACAAAGACGGAGACCTTCGCGCGCAGCACCCAGGGGTCGAATGGCTTCGAAATATAGTCGACGGCGCCAGCCGCGTAGCCACGGAACGCGTAGTTCGAGTCGGCGTTCACCGCGGTGAGAAAGATGATTGGGATATCGCGTGTCTTGGGCCGCCTCTTGATGTGGGTGGCGGTCTCGAATCCGTCCATGCCCGGCATGACGACGTCCAGGAGGATGACCGCGAACTCATCGGTAAGCAGCGCCTTGAGCGCCTCCTCGCCCGACCGGACGGCGACCAGCTTCTGATCGAGTGAGCTGAGGATGGCCTCGAGCGCGACAAGATTCTCCTGGCGGTCATCGACTAGAAGGATCTTCGCCTTGTCGGCCACCTCGCATGTTCCCTTCCTGTGCTGCGGGCTATCGGGCGGCGACGCGGTCCAGCCAGTGGCGCATGACTCGGAGCAGATGCTCGACATCGACCGGTTTGGGGATGTAATCAGAGGCGCCCGTGGCGATGCTCTTTTCCCTGTCCCCCTTCATCGCCTTGGCGGTGAGCGCAATAATCGGCAGATCGGCAAACTGCGGCATGTGGCGAATTGCCTCTGTTGTCGCATAGCCGTCCAGTTCCGGCATCATGACGTCCATGAGCACGAGCGCGACGTCATCCGTGCGCTCAAGCACGTCAATGCCCTCTCGGCCGTTTTCCGCATAGACAACCTCTGCGCCGCACCGTTCGAACACACTGGTAAGGGCGAAAACGTTACGTACGTCGTCGTCGATTATCAAGATCCTCGCGCCGGCCAGCGTGTCGCGGGCGTCAGGTTCTCCAGCCCGTGCTGGCTGATTGCTCCGATCTTTCGCCCGCTGAGCCCTGGGCTGCGCCTGCGCTGTTGCCTGACGCGCGCCCGCCTGGCCTTCGCCGCCGCCGTCCCGGGTGGCCTCATCGTGCGGGGCGCCGTTGGTGGGCGCGGTCGCAGCCGGCCCGTCCGCATGCGCGTTCGGCTCGGCTTCGCGGGCCGGCGCGCGCCGGTCGGCATTGTGCCCGTACCGGACGGGAAGGAGCAAGGTAAACATGCTGCCATGACCGACCCTGCTGCGGGCGCGGATCTCGCCGCCCAGAAGCCGCGCGATGTCACGGCTGATGGAAAGGCCAAGGCCGGTTCCACCGTAACTGCGGCTCGTCGTCCCGTCGGCCTGCTGGAACGGGTCGAAGATAACCTGAAGTTTTTCCTCGGGGATGCCCACACCGGTGTCGGCCACCGCAAACGCCACGACGTCAGGCTCTGCCGCGAGGGAACCGGTGAACTGGATGTTGCGCGCGCGGGAGATGCGCATCCGCACGTCGCCAGCCGAGGTGAACTTCACCGCGTTCGACAGCAGGTTGCGCAGCACCTGCTGCAGCCGCTGTTCGTCAGTAAACAGCTGTTCGGGCACGTCGGCAGATACCTCCACGCGGAAGCCGAGACCTTTGTCGACGGCCACCGGCCGAAACGCCGCTTCCACGTATTCAACGAGCGTCGCCATGGCCAGCACCTGGGGGTGCACGTCCATCTTGCCCGCCTCGACCTTTGACAGGTCCAGGATGTCGTTGATCAGCTGCAACAGGTCGCTTCCGGCCTCGTGGATGGTTCTGGCGAACTCCACCTGCTTGACGGTCAGATTGCCGTCCGCGTTCTCCGACAGCAGCTTGGCCAGCACCAGGAGGCTGTTCAGTGGCGTGCGCAGCTCGTGCGACATGTTGGCCAGGAATTCCGACTTGTACCTGGACGAGAGCGCCAGTTGCTGCGCGCGTTCTTCGAGTGCGCGGCGGGCCTGCTCGATCTGGAAGTTCTGCACCTCGATCGCGCGATTCTGCTTCGCCAGCAGCGCGGCCTTGTCCTCGAGCTCTGCGTTGGATCTCCGCAGCTCGCCCTGCTGCCGCTGCAGCTCGTCCGAGCGCTCCTGCAGCTCCTGCGTGAGCCGCTGCGATTGGCTGAGGAGCGCCTCGGTGCGGGAGTTGGCCATGATCGTGTTGATGGTGACGCCGATGGTGCCCACGAACTGATCGATAAATGCCTTGTGCGTGTCGCTGAACTGGTGCAGCGAGGCGAGTTCCAGCACCCCTAGCACCATGTCTTCGAACAGGATGGGCAAGATCACGATGTTGGCCGGCGGGGCTTCGCCGATACCGGACCCGACCGTGATGTAGCCGCTGGGGACGTCACTGATCACGATCGGTTTGCGCTCGACCGCCACCTGACCGACCAGCCCTTCGCCGAATGAGAACTCCGTGCCACGCATCTCGCGGAACCCGTATGCGGCGATCCGCTTGAGTATTGGCTCCTCCCGGCTCCCATCGGCTCCCGGCGGGTACTCCGCGAGATAGAACGCGCCAAACTGGGCGGACGTCAGGGGTGTGAGCTCGCTCATGATCAGCTGCGCGAGGTCGAGCAGGTCACGGTGGCCCTGCATGAGGCCCGCTATCCGGGCCAGATTGGTCTTCAGCCAATCCTGCTCCTTGTTGGCGGTCGTCGTTTCGCGCAGGTTCGCGACCATGAAGTTGACGTTGTCCTTGAGTTCCGCCACCTCTCCACGGGCGTCGACCTGGATTGACTGGGTGAGATCTCCTTCGGCCACCGCGCTCGCCACCGCGGCGATCGCACGGACCTGGGTGGTCAGGTTTCCCGCGAGCTCGTTCACGCTCTCGGTCAGGCCCTTCCAGGTGCCCGAGATCCCGTAAACGTGAGCCTGGCCGCCGAGGCGACCCTCGCTGCCTACCTCGCGGGCGACTCTGGTGACCTCATCGGCGAACGCAGAAAGCTGGTCGACCATCGTGTTGATTGTCGTCTTCAGCTCGAGGATCTCGCCCTGCGCGTCCACGGTGATCTTCTTGCCCAGGTCTCCGTTCGCCACGGCGGTCGCCACCTGGGCGATTCCCCGGACCTGGCTCGTCAAGTTGTTCGCCATGAAGTTGACGTTGTCGGTGAGATCCTTCCATGTCCCAGAGACGCCGCGGACACGTGCCTGGCCGCCCAGGCGGCCCTGGGTGCCGACTTCGCGGGCCATTCTGGTGACCTCGTCGGCGAATGCGGAGAGCTGGTCGACCATCGTGTTGATGGTGTCTTTGAGCCGGAGGATCTCGCCCTGCGCGTCTACGGTGATCTTCTTGCTCAGATCACCGTTGGCGACGGCGGTGGTGACCTGAGCGATGTTGCGTACCTGATTGGTCAGGTTGGAGGCCATGCCGTTCACCGAGTCGGTAAGGTCCTCCCACACGCCAGAGACGCCGCGGACGTGCGCCTGGCCGCCCAGGCGGCCCTGGGTGCCGACTTCGCGGGCCATTCTGGTGACCTCGTCGGCGAATGCGGAGAGCTGGTCGACCATCGTGTTGATGGTGTCTTTGAGCCGGAGGATCTCGCCCTGCGCGTCCACGGTGATCTTCTTGCTCAGATCACCATCGGCGACGGCGGTGGTGACCTGAGCGATGTTGCGTACCTGATTGGTCAGGTTGGAGGCCATGCCGTTCACCGAGTCGGTGAGGTCCTTCCACACGCCAGAGACGCCCTGGACCCGCGCCTGCCCGCCGAGCTTTCCTTCTGTGCCGACTTCGCGGGCCATTCTGGTGACCTCGTCGGCGAATGCGGACAGCTGGTCGACCATCGTGTTGATGGTGTCCTTGAGCTGGAGAATTTCGCCCTTCGCATCGACAGTGATCTTCTGGGACAGATCTCCCTTGGCGACCGCCGTAGCGACCTGGGCAATGCCGCGCACCTGCACGGTCAGGTTGGAGGCCATGCCGTTCACCGAGTCGGTGAGGTCCTTCCACACGCCGGACGCGCCGCGGACGTGCGCCTGCCCGCCGAGCTGGCCCTCGGTGCCCACCTCGCGCGCCACCCTGGTGACCTCGTCGGCGAACCCCGACAGCTGATCGACCATAGTGTTCACGGTCTGCTTCAGCTGCAGCATTTCACCCTGTGCGTCCACCGTGATCTTCTGGGACAGGTCTCCCGCGGCGACGGCCGTTGAGACCCGCGCGATGTCACGCACCTGCACGGCCATCTGAGTGACCTCCGACGCGTGCAGGGCTAGCTGCGCTCCCACCTCATCGACGAGAGCGGTGATCTCGGCGAGGACACCGCTGCCACCTTTCAGGTTCGGCACCGGCAGCCTGCGGGGCCGGTAATCACCGTCACTGAGCGCGATAAGGGCGGCACGAATGGGCTCGAGATCCGCATCCCCGTAGCGCAGCGTCAACTCGGCTGACGTGCCGCCTTTACGGGATGGCGACCTGTTACCTGGGCGGCGCGCGTTCCGGGGGCCGTCGCCCTGGATGTGCGCACGATCGCTGTTAGCAAGGGGGGGTCCGGGACCCGGGGCCTCATGATCCGGATCCGAGGACCGCGCTGCGGTAGGTCTGCTCATTCTCCGCGCATTTCGTTGCTGTTTGGCCAGGATTCCTTGGCTTTGTGAAGTCGACCTTTTCAGCCGGCTCACCAAACTAGGCTCGATTCCCTAGGATGTATCACCGCCACGAGTCTGTCACGCAGACCTCATCGGACATTACGGAATGACATATAGAGTCCTTGCGAAGGGGCGCCGCGACCTCACGGCCAGCGCCGAATACGACCCTGAGCCCGCCGCGGCGGCCGCGGCGCGCCGATTTGTCCGGGAGACGCTGCATTCGTGGGGGGCAGCGGACCGGTCGAGGCTCGTGGATGACGCTGTCCTGCTCACGAGCGAGCTTGTCACCAATGCCATCGTGCACGCGGGCACCCCCCTGCGGGTGAGCTGCAGGCTGGATGGCGGCGAGGTGGAAGTGACCGTCCGTGACCGCCATCCCGCCCGGACGATCCACGACGCGTTCGCCGCCGTGGACGACGCCGAGCGTACGAGCGGCCGCGGGCTCATGCTTCCCGCCGCATTGGCGTCGTCGTGGGGAGTGAGCTATGCCCGCAGCGCCAAGGCAGTCTGGTTCCGGATGGTGCTGACCGACAAGCCCGCACAAAGCGACAAGCCGGGTGCGAATCCGGACGCCGCAGGTGAGCGGGCGGGAGAGCCCGGTCCGGGCGAGACGCAGGCGTCAAGAGGCCAGGCATCAGGAGGCCAGGCACCGCTTCGGCGTGTGCCACCACGGGTTGGCCCGCAGGGCACAGATGATCTGGCGCTCGTGGCTGACGACGAGGCGATGGCAGGCATCGGCAGGCTCAGCTATGACGAACTGCTCAGGCACACGGTGGAGATGGCACGTGACGCGGCCGGCGCGGACGCCGTCTACGTGCTTGTTGCGGACGAGGACGGGGAGCTGCGGATCCGGGCTGGTGCGGGAATCGGCAGCCCGGAGCTTCTGGCCAGGCTCGCCGGGCCTGCGGCGCGGGTGGCTCATGGGCCGCACGATACTGGCCCACCCAGCCTGGTGCCCGCGGTCTACGATGACCTGAGCCAGTTCTTGGCTGTGCCGTGCACGACGTCCGCGATGTCCGCGATGTCCGCGACGCCGGCTGGCGCACCCGCCGGGTCGCTCGTGACGGTGCCGTTCCTCGCCGAGGGGCGGGTCACTGGAATGCTCGCCGCCACCACTGCCGAGCCTGACAGGTTCACCGACACCGACGCGGAAAGCCTGCAGAAACTTGCTGACCGCGTCGCGCTTTCCCTGGAACGCGCGCGGCTGGCCGAACTCGAGCGGGTGCGGCGCGGCAGGATCAGCTTCCTCGCGGAAGCGAGCGACCTGCTGGCCGGCACGCTCGACCAAGACAAGACCGTAGCGCTTGCCGCACAGCTTGTGGTTCCCCGGCTGGCGTCCTGGTGCGCCGTCTACCTTGGCGAGAACGGTGGCCCGCCGGAGCCGGCGTATGTGTGGCACAGCGACGAGACGCGGTGCGATGCGCTCGCCGCGTTGCTCGCTCGCGTGCCGCCGCCGCAGCTCCCGTCACGGGTGGGAGCCCGCCGTTGGTCACTTGCTGGCACCCCAGAGCCAGCGATTCCGCCGGACGCCGCCGACCTTGCCTCCGACGCCGTGTGGTGCTGCCCGCTCGTGGCCCGCGGCCGCGTCCTTGGCGCATTTGTGATCGGCCGTCCCCGGGGGGAGAGGTTTCCCCGTGAGGCGATCGAGATGGTGGAGGATCTCAGCCGGCGGGCCGCTCTCGCACTCGACAACGCGCGGTTGTATTCGCAGCAGGTCCAGACGAGCCGGGCCCTGCAGCGCAGCCTGCTGCCACCCGAGGTGCCGCGTGTTCCGGGTGTGGACCTCGCGGTCGAGTACGCGGCGGCAGGTGAGGGAAACGAGGTCGGGGGCGACTTCTATGACGTCTTCGCCGCGGCGGATGACCGCTGGCGTTTCTCCATCGGCGACGTGTGTGGCACCGGGCCCGAGGCCGCGGCGGTCACCGGTCTCGCGAGGTACACAATGCGTATCCTGGCCCGCGAGGGACTCGGGATCGCGGCCGTGCTCGACCGGCTGAACCGGCTGATCTTGGATGAAGGGCCACGTGGGCGGTTCCTCACACTCGTGCACGGAGAGATCACCACCATTCCAGTCGGCTGGGCTCCACCAGGCCGACGGCCTCCGCTGCACGGCTCGTCGCCCGTGGCGCGCGTTTCGCTGGTATGCGCCGGCCATCCGCTGCCGTTGCTCATGCGCCCCGGACGCAAGCCCGAGCCTGCGGTCAGCGCGCAATCACTGCTCGGCGTGCTCGACCAGGTCAGCTTCCGCGCCCGCAGCGTCGACCTCCACTCTGGCGACGTACTGCTGTGTGTCACCGACGGGGTGACCGAGCGGCGTCATGCCGGTCAGCTGCTCGACGACGACGATGGCCTGCGCCAGGTGTTTGCCGCGTGTGCTGGCCTGAACGCGGGCGCGGTTGCGGCGAGGATCATGCGCGCCGTCCGCGACTTCGCGCCAGAGCCACCGGTCGATGACACCGCCCTGATCGTTATGCGCGCAATCTGAGCGCCTCGTCTACAAGATCGACAGCGCGGGCGGCGGCAGCGAGCCTGCGGCCTTCACGGCGATACGCCACGAGCACGGCACTGTACGCGTGGGGGGGCAGCACCTCGCCGAGATCGGTCGCGGCGGTCCGGTATCCCTGCCGTGCGCCTTCCACACATGCCCGGACGTGATGCCGGGCCATCTGCGCGAGCGCCAGCGGGTACCTGCGCAGCACACCGTACAGCCGGTAATCCGGCGGAACGACGTCGAAGAGCCAGGCCACAGCGGTCTCCTCGAATCGTTCCGAGCCAGGAGGGTGCACCCCGGTGGGCCATCCCGGCGGGAGCCGCACACTCATGTGTTCATCCTAGTACATTAACGAATATATGTTCTATTACTATTGCGATAGGCGGCCATCACCCCCGCCACGGCTGTACACGGCACCGAGTCCGCGCTGGTCACCCATGGAGGCGTTCGCGGGTCGCTTGGTGTCACGCAGCGCCAGCCGTTCGGGAATAGGGGTTCGAATACACTGGTTAAGCCGCGTGATCTAACGGCAAGTCCCGCGATTCCCCGACGGAGTTCCTTCATGCCCGCACAGGCTGCGAACAGCGCCACCCGCCACGACATCCGTAACGTGGCGATCGTTGCGCACGTGGACCACGGCAAGACCACGCTCGTGGATGCGATGCTGTGGCAGACAGGGGCGTTCCGTGCGAACGCGCAGGTCGCCGAGCGGGTGCTCGACTCCGGTGACCTGGAGCGTGAAAAGGGCATCACGATCCTCGCGAAGAACACGGCGGTGCGCCGGGATGGCCTGACCATCAACATAATCGACACGCCCGGGCACGCCGACTTCGGTGGCGAGGTGGAGCGGGGGCTTTCCATGGCCGACGGCGTGCTGCTGCTCGTGGACGCGAGCGAGGGACCGCTCCCACAGACCCGGTTTGTGCTGCGCAAGACCCTGCAGGCGAAGCTGCCCGTAATCCTTGTGATCAACAAGGTGGACCGCGCGGACGCCAGGATCGCCGAGGTGGTCGACGCCTGCTACGAGCTGTTCCTCGACCTCGACGCGACGGAGGACCAGATCGAATTCCCGATCGTGTACGCGTGCGCGCGGGCCGGGCGGGCGTCGCTGCACCGCCCCGCCGATGGCACGCTCCCGGCCGCGGCGGACCTCGGGCCGCTGTTCGCCGTGATCGCCGAGGCGATCCCGCCGCCCCGCTACGACCCGGCCGCCCCACTGCGTGCGCAGGTCACCAACCTGGATGCCTCCGCCTACCTAGGCCGGATCGCGCTCTGCCGGGTGATGTCGGGGACGATCGCGCGCGGCCAGCACGCAACATGGTGCCGCCGTGACGGGACCATGGAAAAAGTCAAAATCACCGAACTATTCCTAACGGCTGCGCTGGAGCGCGTCGCCGCCGAATCTGCGGGGCCCGGCGACATCATCGCCGTCGCTGGAATCCCCGACATCATGATCGGCGAAACTCTGGCCGACCCGGATGATCCGCGCCCGCTGCCGCTGCTCACCGTGGACGAACCGGCCATCTCCATGACGATCGGGATCAACACCTCGCCCATGGCCGGGCGCGACGTTGCTGGCCCGGGACGGTCCTCCAGAGCCCTTCGCCACCCAACCAAGGTCACCGCGCGGCTCGTGTCAGCCAGGCTCGAGCGTGAACTCGTCGGCAACGTCTCGATTCGGGTGTTGCCGACGGCGCGGCCCGACACGTGGGAGGTGCAGGGCCGCGGCGAGCTCGCGCTCGCGGTCCTCGTGGAGACCATGCGCAGGGAGGGCTACGAGCTGACGGTGGGACGGCCGCAGGTGGTCACGCGCGAGGTCGGCGGAAAGGTGCACGAGCCTGTGGAGCGGCTCACCGTGGACGTGCCCGAAGAGTTCTTCGGCGCGGTCAGCCAGTTGCTCGCCACCCGTAAGGGCCGCCTGGAGAACATGACCAACCACGGGACTGGCTGGATCCGCCTGGAGTACGTGGTCCCCGCCCGTGGGCTGATCGGTTTTCGCACCGAGTTCCTCACCGGCACGCGGGGGACCGGCGTGGCGCACCACGTGTTCGACGGCTACCGGCCGTGGTTCGGCTCGCTGCCCACTCGGCCATCCGGGTCGCTGGTTGCGGACCGGACGGGTATCGCGGCGCCGTATGCCATGTTCGGGCTGCAGGAGCGGGGATCACTGTTCGTGTCGCCCGGCACCGAGGTCTACGAGGGCATGATCGTCGGAGAGAACTCGCGTCCTGGTGACATGGATGTGAACATCTGCCGTGAGCGCAAGCTGACGAACGTGCGCCAGTCGACGGCGGAGGAACTTGAACGCCTGGTGCCGCCGCGGCTGCTCAGCCTGGAGCAGGCGCTGGAGTTCTGCGCCGACGACGAGTGCGTGGAGGTCACGCCGTCCGCGGCCAGGCTCCGTAAGGCGGTCCTCGACGCCAAGGAGCGGGAGCGGATGCGCGCCCGCGCCGCCCGCGCGCGCCAAGGGGTGCCACGATCATGAACGTGCGGAGGGGCGGCCGGTGGACCGGCCGCCCCTCCGCGCTTACTCGGTGCCGGTCGGCGATCACCCAGCCCCGAGCCTGACCTTGACGCTAAGAAGGGGCTGGATGTCGCTGAGCCGCGGTGACCCGAGGCCCGTTACGTCGTCGTAGCCGGTCGTTGCGGTCAGCAGGGCGCTGCCGCCGCCGTCATGGCCGGTGGTGCGCAGTGAGTGGATGATCGGGCCAGTCGCCGTGCTTGGATCGGTGTAGTCGTTGCGCGCGACCGCGATCGGGACACCCGGGCCCAGCGGGGTGTCCGTGACATCGTGGAACGCCGGGGTGCCGTACAGGGTGTACAGCACCGGGTTGGCGAACCCGAGGCTGCGGCCCGTGCCTTGCATCACGTCGGCCAGGATGCCCGCCGTCAGCGGTGATGCGAGGCTCGTGCCGCCAATCCGGCTCAGCGCGAAGCCGTACGTCCCGTTCTTCAGCAGCACGGTCTCGCCGTAGCTGAACCCGGTCTGCGGGTCGGCGTCGGCCGCGATGTCCGGCACCTCCCGCATCGGGCCGACACTCGTCGTGCCGTCCGGCAGCCGCCTGGACAGCGAGTCCGGCACCACGCCGCGCTGATACCGCGGCTGGCCGAAGATGGTGCTTGTGCCACCGCCAGCACCGGAGGTGTAGCTCGCTGGATAGGTGCCTGGCGGCATGGGTGTCCAGGACGCGCCGCCGGACGACAGCCCGGCCTTGTAGACGCCCCAGCCCGTCTCGAACTGATACGAGTTCGAGCTGCTGATGGCCATGCTCGTGCCGCCCACCGAGGTAACCCAGACCGAGGAGGTCGGCCAGTCGACCTGTATCTTGTCCGAGCCATCGCGTGTTGATCCGCACGAGTTGGCCGGGTCTTCGTAGCCACAGTCGCCGGAAGAGAAGTTGAAGCCGATTCCTTCGACGGCGCCCAGTTGGAAGATCACGTTGTAGGCGGCCATCGAGGCAGGTGTGGTCTGGTCTTCGGCCTCGCCCCAGGAGTTGCTCACGATGTCGGCCAGGTGACGGTCCACGATGGTGATCAGGGCGTCGAGCAGGCCAAGGTCAGTGCAGTTCGCGGCGCCGACGTAAACGACGTTGGCGTCCGGCGCCATGCCGTGCGCGATCTCCACGTCGAGCGTCTCCTCGCCGTACCAGCCTGACCCGCCGCACTGGTCGACCAGGCTGAACGACCTGGGCAAGACCTGCCGGTACTGGCCGGGCCGAAACACGGGGTCGCCGACCGTCCTCGCGTAGGTGTTGGCATCGGCGAGCATGGTCGGCGAAGCGAACGCGTCGACGATGGCGATCGTCTTGCCTTGTCCTGTGAGTCCGGAATCGGTCACGCCATACGCGCCGCGGAGCTGGCGCGGCGTGTAGCCGCACAGCACATAGGGCTGCTTCTTGCCATAGGCGGCCGGCAGATCTGTCGCGGTCTTTTCCGCCCAGTAGCTGGAGCACGGCCCGGCGGTGTAGAAGTTCGGCCCCGGCGGCGGTAGCTGGGCGAGTGGCGACATCGTCGTCCTTGCGGTGTCAAGGCCCGTGACCGTCAGCACCGCGCTGGCGACCGAGCCGGGCACGCTCGCGTTCTGCTGTGGTGCACGTGCGACCGTCCCGCCCGGCGCGTGGTAGTTGGCGAAGTTCACGCCGAATGCTTTGCGGGCGGCCGCGACCGAACCAGCCACGCCTACGTAGTGCGGCGTCTGCGTGGTGATCTTCAGGCCCGAGGACGTGAGCCATTGGCGCACGGCCGCGACCTGAGCGGCCGTGGCCCCGAAACGCTGCTGTGCCTTCGATGCGCTCAGGTAATGCCCGTAGTCGCGGCTCTTCGGATCCGAGACGGCCGCGGCGTAGGCCGCCAGTCCGTTCGGATCACGTCCGGCGAGGTAGACACGAGCGTCAACCTGGCCGCGCGTGACGGCCTGCGCGGCGACGCGGTGTGCTGCCGTGGCCCAGACAGGCTTGGTGCCTGGAATCGGCTGGCGGGTGGTTGCCGCCTGAACCGAAGCGGCCGCGGCCAGTCCTGCTGCCCCGAGTGCTCCTGCGGCTACCACGGCCGCGAGTACGCGGCGGCGTGTTGCGGCTCGTCGCATTGACATCCTTCCCTGCGAGACGAATCCACGGCGGCCGCGAGCTGCGGTTGCCTGGGAGCGGCTCGGCCGAAGGCGCAACCGAATTTCACACGGGCGTGCACGCCGTCGCCGACCGCCAGGCGGTAGCTTCGCGGCAATCACGCTCCGATGCAATCGGCAACGCGGAGTAATAGCCGAATTGGCTTCGCAAACGGCCCGGGCCGCCGCTGCGGCGTCGGGCGGACGTCACGTGGTGGTCAGGAATATGAAGCTGAAGATTCCCGCCAACAGACAGTAGATGGCGAATGGGGTGAGCGTCCGGGTCTGAAAGTACTTGGTGAGGAAGCGAACGGAAAGGTACGCGCCGATGAAGGAGAGCACGCTACCGACCAGGATCTGGCCGTGAATGCCCTGGCCGAGCGGGCCGGTGAGATCGGGGATCTTGAGCGCGCCGGCGGCCAGGATGACCGGTGTCGCGAGCAGGAATGCGAACCTGGCCGCGTCCTCGTGGGACAGGCCACGGAAAAGCCCTGCGACCATGGTGACGCCGGACCGGCTGACGCCCGCCATCAAGGCGAGAATCTGCGCGGCCCCAATGATCACGCTCTGGGCATAGCCGAGATCAGCGATCCGCCGGTCCGACGCGAGGTCAAGCGCTGCCTCCTGGCGGCGTAGTGCGCGGTGACCAGCAGCATGGCGACCGTGCCTTTCAACCGCGTCAACCTCCGCCGCCACCTGCGCATCGGCGCGCCTCGAGGCCTTACGGCGCAGCCGTTCGCCGGCGAACAGGATGAGGCCGTTCGCGGTCAGGAATATCGAGGCGGGGATCGGCTTGCCCAGCAGGACCCGGAAGGGATGCTCGAGCAGCAACCCCGCGGCGCCAACCGGGATCGTGGCCAGAATGATCATCCAGGCGAGCCGCTGATCGGCGGTCACCACCCGGCGGTCCCGGAGCGAGGTGAGGAAGCCGCCGATGATCCGGACCCAGTCACGCCAGAAGTAGAGCACCAGCGCCAGGGCGGTCGCGACGTGTAGGCCCACGATGAAGGCGAGGTAGGGCGACTCCTTCGTGGACACGTCGAGGTCGCGCGCCCACTGGCCGCCCAAGATCGCGGGAATCAGCACACTGTGGCCCAGGCTGGACACGGGGAAGAGTTCGGTCACGCCCTGTAGAAGGCCAATGAACGATGCTTCCAGGTAGGTCAGGTGCGACATGGCGGCCTTTCACTCGCGCGGGATTCGCCCTGCTCATATGGGACGCGGTAATCATGCCAAACGGCTGCCGCGCTGTGAGGCCCGCTTAACCCGTTTCTGGGAAGTCCGTGGCGTTTTCGGGTGCCCAAGCAACCGTGCGGTGAAAATTCGCTGCGGGCTACTGCTTTCCCGGCACCGGCGGGGTGTCGGCCGGCCGACGTCGTGTGATCTTGTTGCCGAGCCAGACGAGCGGGTCGTATTTGCGGCCCACCACGCGTTCCTTCATCGGGATCAGGGCATTATCGGTGATCTTGATGTGCTCCGGGCACACCTCGGTACAGCACTTGGTGATGTTGCAATAGCCAAGCCCGAAGTCATCCTGCGCGATGGCCCGCCGGTCCGCGGTGTCCAGCGGGTGCATCTCGAGTTCCGCGACGCGCATGAGGTACCGCGGGCCGGCGAACGGGGCCTGGTTTTCCTCGTGATCGCGGATGACGTGGCAGACGTTCTGGCACAGGAAGCACTCGATGCACTTGCGGAACTCCTGCGACCGCTGCACATCTGTTTGCATCATCCGGAACTCGCCCAGGCCGACCGCGGGATCCGGCCGGAACGACGGGATCTGGCGTGCCTTGGCATAGTTGAAGGACACGTCGGTGACCAGGTCGCGGACAACGGGGAAGGTTCGCATTGGCGTTACCGTGATGACCTCGTCCGCCGCGAACGTGTTCATCCTCGTCATGCAGGCGAGTTTCGGGCGGCCGTTGATCTCCATCGAGCACGATCCGCACTTTCCTGCCTTGCAGTTCCAGCGCACCGCCAGGTCGGGAGTTTGCGTGGCCTGCAGCCGGTGCAGTACGTCGAGGACCACCTCGCCCTCGTTGACCTCGACCTGGTAGTCGGCGAGTTCACCCTCACCGGCGTCGCCGCGCCACACACGCAGTTGCGCCTTGTAACTCATTGGCCTTTCTCCTCAGCAGTGGCGGCCGACTCTCCGGCGGACGCGGCGGCGGAGACTTCCTCTCCGGTCATGTACTTCTTCAGCTCGCCGCTGTCGAAGAGCGTGATCAGTTCTTCCGGCATCGGCTCGAGCGGCTGGCGCTTCAGCGCCACGTGGTCGCCGTCCAGCGAGCAGATCAGGTTGACCTTGCGCCACTGCGGGGACATCTCAGGGAAGTCGTCACGGGTGTGGGCGCCGCGGCTCTCCTGACGCTCGAGTGCGGCGCGCGCCACGCACTCCGATACCAGCAGCACGTTGCGCATGTCGAGGGCGAGATGCCAGCCCGGGTTGTAGGCCCGCCCGCCGGGCGCGCTCACCGCCTCGGCCCGTTCACGCAGCTTCTCCAGCTGGCCAAGCGCGCTTTCGATCTCCTCAGCCCGCCTGATGATGCCGACGAGGTCGTTCATCATCTGCTGAACCTCGGAGTACACGGCGTAGGGGTTTTCACCGCTGCCGCGCTCGAGCGGTGCGAGCGCCTCCGCCGCCGCCGCCGTGATCTCCGCGTCCGGCGCAGTCGGCCGCGAGGCCAGCTCGTCCACGTACCGCGCGGCGCACAGTCCTGCCCGGCGGCCGAATACCAGCAGGTCGGAAAGCGAGTTGCCACCGAGCCGGTTGGAACCGTGCATGCCACCCGATGCCTCGCCGACCGCGAACAGGCCGGGGGTGAGCGCCGCGGCGGTGTCCGGGTCCACCTCGACGCCACCCATCACGTAATGGCACGTGGGCCCGACCTCCATCGGCTCCTTGGTGATGTCGACGTCGGCAAGCTCTTTGAACTGGTGATACATGGAGGGCAGCTTGCGCAGGATCTCGTCGGCAGGCAGCCGGGTCGACACATCAAGGAAGACCCCGCCATGCGGGGAGCCGCGTCCGGCCTTGACCTCGGTATTGATCGCGCGGGCGACCTCGTCACGGGGCAGCAGCTCGGGCGGCCGTCGGTTGTTGTCCGGGTCGGTGTACCACCGGTCCCCTTCCTCCTCGGTCTGCGCGTACTGTGCGCGGAAGACGTCGGGGACGTAATTGAACATGAAGCGCTTGCCCTCGGCGTTGCGGAGCACGCCGCCGTCGCCGCGGACCGACTCGGTGACGAGCAGGCCCTTCACCGACAGGGGCCACACCATACCGGTCGGGTGGAACTGCACGAACTCCATGTTCACCAGCGTCGAGCCGGCCAGCAGCGCGAGCGCGTGCCCGTCACCTGTGTACTCCCACGAGTTGGAGGTGACCTTGAATGACCTGCCGATTCCGCCGGTCGCGAGGATGACCGCCGGGGCCTCGAACACAACGAAACGCCCGGTGTCCCTCGCGTAACCGAACGCGCCCGCGATCCGGCCGCCGGAATCGGCGAGCAGCCGGGTGATCGTCGTCTCGGCGAAGATCTTCATCAGCGCCTCGGGGTCGCCGTGGGCCGCGGCGTCCTCCTGCTGCAGCGCGACGAGCTTCTGCTGCAGGGTTCGGATCATCTCGAGGCCGGTGCGATCCCCGACATGGGCCAGCCGCGGGTATTCGTGCCCGCCGAAGTTCCGCTGGCTGATCTTCCCGTCCTTGGTGCGGTCGAACAGCGCCCCCCAGGCTTCAAGCTCGTAGATGCGCTCGGGCGCCTCCTTGGCATGGAGTTCCGCCATCCGCCAGCTGTTCAGGAACTTGCCGCCGCGCATGGTGTCGCAGAAGTGCACGTGCCAGTTGTCCCGGGGGTTCATGTTGCCCATGGCCGCTGCCGCGCCGCCTTCGGCCATCACCGTGTGTGCCTTCCCGAACAGCGACTTGGAGACGACGGCCGTCTTTTTGCCTTGGCGCCGCGCCTCGATCGCGGCACGAAGCCCGGAGCCCCCGGCGCCGATCACGACGACGTCGAACGAGTAGCGGTCTGTTTCCGTCATATCGATCTGCTCCGCTCAGAAGAACCGCACGTCGGTGATCGCCCCGCTGGCCACCAGCCGGATGTAGAGGTCGGTGAATGCCACCCAGAACAGCGAGACCCACGCGATTTCCATATGGCGTGAGTTCAGCCTAGAGACCTGTGTCCACATCCAATATCTGGCCGGATGCTTGGAGAAGTGCCGCAGCCGCCCGCCGACCGTGTGCCGGCAGGCGTGGCAGGACAGCGAATACACCCACAGCAGCACGGCGTTAATTACCAGCACGAGCGTGCCGAGTCCCGCATGCCCCCAGGCGCCGGCATGGCTGCGGAACGCGATTATCGCGTCCCAGCTCAGGATCACGTTCAGGACCAGCGCGATCCAGAAGAAGTACCGGTGCAGGTTCTGCAGAATCAGCGGCAGCCGGGTCTCACCGGTGTACCTGGCGTGTGGCTCGCGCACGGCACACGCGGCAGGCGCCCGCCAGAACGCCCGGTAGTACGCCTTGCGGTAGTAGTAGCAGGTGAGCCGGAAACCCATCGGGATCCAGATAATCAAGATCGCGGGCGCGAGGCCGGACACCCACGGGATCCACTCCACGCCGCTGCCGCGGGGACAGGTGGTGACGAGGCAGGGCGAGTAAAGCGGTGAGACGTAGGGGTCCCAGAAGTAGTCGGCGTCGATCAGGGAAGCAAAGGTGAGGTAGATCACGATCACGGTGAGCACCGCGAAGTTAATCGCGGGCTGTCGCCACCACGGGTCCTCCCGCAGGGTCCTGGCGGTGATGCGGGCCCGGGATCGTTGCGTCGTCGTCGCCTGCGTCATCGCAAGACGCCTCCGTTACTCGGCACGGATCAAGTCAGGAGCCGCCGGGCGCCCGTCGTCGCGGTGGAATGCCCGTGCGCTGCTGACGAACCTTATTCCAGTCCATCTCAGCATGCGGCACAGGACCATGTTTCGGCTGTGTGACTCTCGCTACAGGGGCTGTAATGAGGCGCTCAGCCCGAGAGCATGCCGCAGAAAGTCCACCTGGAGCAGGAAGAGATTCTCGGCCACCTCTTCCTGCGCCGCCATATGGGTGCTTCCCGACAATGGCAGCACACTGTGCGGCCGGCCGGCGGCAAGCAGCGCCGACGAGAGCCGCAGTGTGTGCGCCGCGGCCACGTTGTCGTCGGCGAGCCCGTGGATGAGCAGCAGCGGGCGCGTGAGGCGCGGTGCGTCCGCCAGCAGGGAGCTGCGGTCGTAGGCATCGGAATTGCCGCCCGGATGGCCCAAGTACCGCTCGGTGTAGTGGGTGTCGTAGAGCCGCCAGTCCGTCACCGGCGCCCCAGCCACGGCGGCGTGGAAGACGTCGGGCCGCCGCAGCACCGCGAGGGCTGCGAGGTAACCGCCGAAGGACCAGCCGCGAATGCCGACCCGATCGAGGTCCAGGTCACCGAACCGCCGCGCGGCGTCGTGCAGCGCTTCGATCTGATCCTCGAGCACGGGGCTGGCTAGATCGCCCCGCACGGCCCGGTCCCACTCGGGCCCCCTCCGGCCGGTACCGCGGCCATCCGCGATCACGACGGCGAAGCCTTGGTCGGCGAACCACTGGGATGCCAGGTACGCGCGGCCGGCCGCGATTACCTCCCGGTGCATCGGGCCGCCGTAGGGGGCCACCAGGACGGGCAGTCTCGCCGACCCCTGCCGATGCCAGGATGGATACAGAACGGCGGTGCTGATCCGGCGCGTTCCCGCAGCGAAGATCTTTGGCTGTGGTGTGCTCAGGTTCGGCCGTTCCGCGAGCGAGTCGACGGTGGCGCACGCGCCGGGATGCCCTTCGCGCAGGACCTCGATCTTCAGGCGGTCGGTGTGCGGGAAACCCGAGGTGACCACGGTGGTCCCCCCGGCTCTGCGCCCGAGATGGACCCCGGGCTCCAGGCCGATCTGGCGAAGGCCGCTCGGCCCGTAGGTCCACAGCTCAACCTCGGTCGGCTCCCTTGACGCGGTGAAAAGAACGGTGTCGCCGTCCACGTCGAGCACGCCGCCGACGTGAAGGTCGGGCGGCGTGACGGGTGCGGCGTCCGCGAGTTCGGCGGCGGGCGCGACGAGGAGCCTGCGCGCTCCGTCAGCGTCCGCCGTCCAGACCAGGTGGCCGGCCGCGGTCCAGGCGGGGACTCCGGGGACGATGTCCAGCCATGCCGGATCGCTCGCTGAATGCACAAGCTCGGACGCACCCGTTGCCGGATCGATGCGCAGGATTCGCATCTCGCGCTGGCTGCGGTCCTGGATGACCACCAGCGGTCCGTCGTGCGCTCTGGAACCAGCCCAGCACACGGTCACCAGGTATGGGAAAGCCGCGCGGTCCCAGTCCACTGGTGTCCTGCTGCCGTCAAGGCCAAGCAGGACGAGCGACACGTCCGCGTTCGCGGTACCCGCGACCGGGTAGGCCATCTCATTCGCGGGGCGGTCCGGGTTGGCGGGGTCGGCGATGTACCAGCGTTGCACGGCGGTTTCGTCGACCCGTGCGACGAGCAGCGAGGCGCCGTCCGGCGCCCACCAGAAGCCGCGCAGCCGCCGCATCTCCTCGGCCGCCGCGAACTCGGCCAGCCCGTAACTGACCCGGTCGTGCTCGGGCTCTGCCAACGCGCGATCGTTGGCCAGGGCGCCGTCAGGGCCCGTGGCGCCACGCAGCGCCGCCACCCGCAGCGCACCGGCGCTGACGTAGGCGACCCAGCCCCCGGTCGGGTCCGGGCGGGGATCATGGGCTGGAGTCTGCACGGCTACCTCGCTGACCTGGTGCTCGCCGGGTACCGTCAGGTCGGCCCGGTACACCTGGCCAGATACGGCGAAGACGGCGAGGTGAAGCTCTGCGTCGCCCGCGTAGCTCACAATTCCGCCCGCCTGTTCCCTGGCGCGCTCCCTTCGCGCCTTCTCCTGCGGCGGCAGTTCGCCTTCGGCGGCGAATCCCAGCTCGAACGGATCCGCGACCAGGCGCTGCGTGCCCCCCGTGATGTCGAGCACCCACAGGCACGTCACCGGATCGGTACCGCTCCTGCTGCGGAGGAACGCCACGCGGCGGCCGTCCGGAGAGACCGTGAAGGCGCGCGGCGTACCGAGCGTGAAACGGCGGGTCCTCGCATAGTGGCGGGGGAAGCTCTCGGTCATGCCGCCGATCATCTCAGGTGTGCTTACAGCAGGTCACGGACGATCAGAACGACCGCCGCAACGGTGGCGAGGCCGAGGACCGCGGCGCGCATTCGGCCGCTGTCCAGGTATCTGCGGAGCGGTCCCGACAGCGCGAAGCCCGCGACGACGAAGGGAACCAGCCCACCGCCTGCCGCGAGAGCCCGGCCGGGCAGGTGGCCCGCGCTGGCCAGCGCGCCGAGAGAGATGACCGAGCCCGCGCAGAAGAAGACAGCGAGCGTCGCGCGAATCCGTGGCCCCGCCTCCCGCTGGTAGACCAGAGCGATCGGCGGGCCGCCGATGGCGGCCGCGGTCGCCGTCGCCCCGGCCACGAATCCCGCCGACATGAGGGTGCCAGGGTTCCGCACGACGCGGACCTTCGTCGCGGTGAGTGCGACCGCCGCGAGCACGATGACACCGACCACGGCACCGAGAATGCGCGCGGGCAGCACGGCCACCACCGCCACGCCCGCGGCAGTTCCAGCGAGCCGCCCGGCGAACGCCCACGACAGCCCGCGCCAGTCGGTATGCCGGGCCTCGTGGGCGAAGTTGAACACAGGCAGCACCGCGGCCGCCACGAGCAGCGCTCCCGGCATGAGCGACGGGTCGAGAAGCGTGAGCGCCGGCGCGGCCAGCACGCCGAGCCCGAACCCGGCGCCACCCTGCACCAACGCCCCGCAGGTCACGATTACCCCAGCCAGGCAGATAATCCCGAAGCTTGGCATCTCAGGCCGAGGCTACCGAGGGCGGCGCGAGTTCTCCGCTCCGGCCCGGTCACTACGCTGGGCGGCATGAGCTCACCCGGCCGTCGGCCCCGTCGGCTGCTGCTGGTGCACGCGCATCCCGATGACGAGTCGATCGCGACCGGCGGCATCATGGCCAAGTACGCGGCCGAGGGTGCCCATGTCACGCTCGTTACCTGCACGCGCGGCGAGATGGGGGAGATAATCCCCGCTGACCTTGATCACCTGAGTGCTGGGCGTGGCGACCGTCTCGGTGAGTACCGGATCGGTGAGCTGGCTGTCGCATGCTCCGCGCTCGGCGTGACCGATCACAGGTTCCTCGGCGCCCCGGGCCGCTGGCGCGATTCCGGGATGATGGGGACGCCGGCGAACGACGCGCCGGATAGCTTTTGGCGTGCCAACGTCGGCGAGGCGGCGGCGGAGCTTACGGCTGTCATCCGCGAGGTACGCCCGCACGTCATCGTCACCTACGACGACAACGGCTTCTATGGTCACCCTGATCACATCCAGGCGCACCGTGTGGCGTGGCTGGCGTTCCTGCGGTCGGCGGGCACACCGTGGCAGGTAGCGAAGTTCTATGCGCACGCGGTCCCGAAGGCGGCCCTGGCCGACGCGGCTGAGGTGATCCGTGTGGCGGACACCGGGTTCGAGCCGCTGGGCCCGGTTGAAGCTCTGCCCTTTGGTGTGCCGGACGACCAGGTGACGACCGAGATCGACATCAAGCCCTATGTCGATGCGAAGCTCGCAGCGATGCGGGCCCATGCGACCCAGGTCTCGGTGGCCGCTCCATTCTTCGCGCTGTCCAATAACATCGGCCTGCTGGTGCTCGAGCAGGAATACTTCAGCCTGCTCGCCGGGCCGCGCGGGAAGGGCCACGGGTTGTCCGACCGCGAGGACGACCTCTTCGCCGGCCTGAAGTAGTGGGTCTTACCGCCCGGTGGGCCATCCAGGGCCTTTCCTGCCGCCCTCCAGGTCCTCGGTGGGCCAC
>WNGE01000034.1_pt1 | contig 132988 bp, 119 predicted proteins | sample 5400651 | NCBI WGS metagenome assembly WNGE01 (sample SAMN13153370, study PRJNA577476) | soil metagenome | isolation source: 60 cm soil or saprolite under grassland replicate 2 | place: USA:California | collected 2016-06-15 | reverse complement strand
ACTGCGGCATGTTCGCGATGCGGATGGGCGGCAAGATGTCGTTCAACCCGCGCCTGGTCGCCCTGTCGGTCGCGATCGCCGTGGTCGCGGCGACCGTCGCCCTGTGGTTCGCGACGGTCATCCAGGGCGCCAGCGCCACCGTCGGAGCGGCGCTGCTGATGGGCGCCGCGGTGTGCAGCATGCACTACACCGGCATGTCCGCGATCCAGGTCAAGCTCGTCCCGGAGACCGTCGTGGTCGAGGGTGTGAGTCCGTTCGTCCTGCTGATGCCGATCAGCATCCTGGCGTGTGTCGTCATCACGGCGCTGGCCTACGCGACGGTCGGCTTCTCCGTGCACCAGGAGAACCAGCGCGAGGAGGAACTGCTCGACCAGGCACGCGACCTGCACCAGGCGGCGGCGATGCTGCGGCCGGGGTTGGCGCGGCACCGGTAGGGCCGCGACAGGCGTGCGAAGCCCCCGCCCTCGGGCGGGGGCTTCGCGGTGTTTCAGCTGGTGACGTCGCGGCTTGCGAACCGGGCCCAGGCCGCCGACCAGAAGATCACGGCGTACAGGGCAGCGGCGAGCAGGCCGTCGCGGATGCCGGACCAGGCGATCGGATCGCGCAGCAGGTCGCCGTAGGCCATCCAGTAATGCGTGAACAGGTACGGGTGCAGCCAGCCGATCTGCGGGATCGAGTCGAGGATGAAGCTGAGCACGTTGACCATCAGGATGGCGACTGTCCCGCCAATCGGCTGCTCGGTCAGCGTCGACACGAACAGGCCGATCGCGCCGAGTGCGGCCAGCCCGGCCGCGATGTAGCCGCACACCGCGAGCAGTCGCAGCAGCGCCGCGCCGAAGGGCAGCTCGGTGCCCGACAGCAGGCGTGCCGGCCCGCCTCCGAAGAGGAGCAGGCCGAGTACCGCCCCGACGGTGGCGACCAGGAGCGTCGCGGCGACCGCGAAGATCACGACGGCGGTGTACTTGACGGCCAGCATCCGGGTCCGGTTGACCGGCACGGTGAGCAGGTAACGCAGCGTCCCCAGGTTGGCCTCGCCGGCAATGGTGTCCGCCGAGATCGCGGCCACAGCCAGGGGCAGGAACAGCGGCAACTCGACTGTGAGCGCCGCGAGGGCCACGAACAGCCCGTTGCTGGTGATCGAGGAGAAGAAACTCGGGCCGTCGCCCTCGCCACCGCCGCCCGGCGGCGAGACCTTGACCGCGATGCCGATGATGACCGGTACGGCCGCGAGTACTGCCATGCCGGCCCAGTTGCGCCGCCGGCCGAAGATCAGCCACAGCTCGGAGCGCAGGAAGCGGGTGCTGACCGGTCGGGGCCGGACCGGCGCCCCTACCGCCTCAGCCACTGACATCGAAGCCCTCCCCGGTCAGCGACACGAACAAATCCTCCAGATCCGGGGACACGACCGCGAAGCCGCGCACCGGGACGCCCCGGTGCACGAGCTCGGCGACCACCTTCTCGGGCGCGGCCGGGCCGAGGGCCCCCGTGGCGGCCTCGGGTGCCACGCCCACGTCGGACAGGCCCAGGTCGCGCAGGACCCGGGCGGCGTCCTCGGGGTGGTCGGTCTCCACGCGTACCCGTGGGGTGGTTTCCGCCCGCAGGTCGGCGAGTGGCGCCTGGGCGACCAGCCGGCCCAGGTGCATCACGCCGACGTGGGTGCAGATCTGCTCCACCTCGCTGAGCAGGTGGGTCGACAGCAGGACCGTCGCGCCGCCCGCCGCGAGGTGCGTGATGAGGCTGCGCACCTCGCGGGTGCCCTGCGGGTCGAGGCCGTTGGTCGGCTCGTCGAGGATCAGCAGGTCGCGCGGGGCGAGCACGGCCGAGGCCAGGGCGAGGCGCTGGCGCATGCCCAGCGAGTACGCCCGGAAGCGCTTGCCGGCGGCGGCCAGCAGCCCCACCCGGTCGAGCGCCTCGTCCACGCGCCGACCGGCGGTGCGCGGGGCGGCGGTGCGGTCTGCGGCGTCCAGGCGCAGCAGGTTCGCGCGGCCGGACAGGTACGGGTGGAACGCCGGCCCCTCGACCAGCGCGCCCACCCGCGGCAGCATGCGCATCGCCGCCTCGGGCATCGGCTGGCCGAAAAGGCGGTGGCTGCCGGCGGTGGGCCGGATCAGCCCCAGCAGCAACCGGATCGTGGTGGTCTTGCCCGACCCGTTGGGCCCGAGGAAGCCGTAGACGGACCCGCGCGGCACCGCCAGGTCGATCGCGTCGACCGCGACCTGGTGGCGGAACCGTTTCGTGAGCCCGTCGCTCTGCACCGCCCAGGCCCGTGACAGCGGCAGGGCCGCGGCCTGCGACCGCGACCCCTCCGTCGTCGCTGTCACTTCGTTGCCTTCAGCGCTGCCGCGGGGTCCGCGGCGACCTGGTAGAGCCGGTCCGGGCGCACCGCGCCGGCCAGCACCCGGCCGTCATCGGTGAGCAGGACGCTGAACAGCCGGCTGGTGAGCAGCCGTCCGGAACCCCACTGGCCGCTGACCCGGGGCAGGCTGTCCAGCACCTGGCCGGCCTGCGGCGACTCGGCCGACGCGTCGGTGCCGACCCGACCCACGATCACGCTGGTCCAGCCCTGACCGACCACGACGGGCTCCGGGCCGGTCGCCTCCGGCTTGGCGCCCGTTTCCTTCCGTGGCCCGCTCGCGTCTTTCCGCGGCTCGCTCGCGTCAGCCTTCTCCTCGGTCACCGTGGTGCCCTTGGGCGGGGTGAACGTGAACTGCGCCGGGTCCGGCTTCGCGAAGCTGATCTGGGTGAACGCCACCTCGATCGCCGTCTTGTCCGACCCGGCAGGGTAGACCTGCACCCGCAACGGGATGTGCTGCTCGGCGTCGATCGCGAGCGCCACCCGACCCACCAGGGAGCTGGTGTCGCGGGGGAAGAGCGTCAGTTCGTACGCCGCCCGTCCGGCCACCCGCGCCGACCCGGTCGTGGTGACCTTCGTGCTCGGGTCGATCGCCTTCAGCGCCCGGTCGGCGGCTTCCTGCGGGGTCTTCGGCAGATCCTTGGCGTCGAGCCCCGGGTGCTTGTCCGCCGGGTCCCCGGCCTCGATGACCCGGTGGGTGGCCTCGTTCTTCTGGCTGTCCCAGGTCCACATGTCCCGGCCGTTGACGATCACGTCACTCTCGCCGAGCGTGCCCAGCAGCGCCACCCGCGCCTTGTCGGGCCCGCTGTACCAGACCCGCAGGGTATGCGCACCGGAGATCAGCGACGTCAGGTCGGAACTGCCCTGCGCGGCAAGCCCGGGCAGCGCGGGAATCCCCAGATCGGCCCGCTGGACCACGGTGCCGGACGCGGCGTCCAGCCGGGCGGTCTGCAGGTCGACGAGCAGTTGGGCCGCGCTTCGCGGCGGCAGGGTCGGCGCCGCGGACGCGGCAATCGTGCTCGCCACGGCGGTGCCACCGATCACCGCCAAACCGACGGCCACCGGCACCCCCCAGCGCAGCGCGGGTCGGGACGTAAAGATCGACATTGTTGCGCACCTCCTGCCGACCACTCTGCTCGGCGGCGGCTGTGAGGTGGCTGAGAGCTGGGTCCGGACCGGGGACGGACGTGCCACTCTTACACCCATGCGGCTGCTGGTAGTGGAGGACGAGGAACGGCTGGCGGGCGCGCTGCGGCGCGGCCTCGCCGCCGAGGGCTTCGCCGTCGACGTCGCCGGCGACGGCCCGGGCGGGCTCGACCTGGCCCGGCACGGCGAGTACGACGCGATGATCCTCGACGTGATGCTGCCCGGGTTGTCGGGCTACCAGCTCGTACGCACCCTGCGCGCCGAGCGCAACTGGCTGCCGGTGCTCATGCTCTCGGCCAAGGACGGCGAGTACGACCAGGCCGACGGGCTGGACTGCGGCGCCGACGACTACCTGACCAAGCCGTTCTCGTACGTGGTGCTGCTGGCCCGGCTACGCGCGCTGCTGCGGCGCGGCGCGCCGAAGCGGCCGACCGTGCTGACCGTCGGGGACCTCGTGCTGGACCCGGCCACCCGCGAGCTGCGCCGCGGCGGGACCGAGATCGTGCTGACCACCCGGGAGTACGCGCTGCTGGAGTACCTGATGCGTAACGCCGGGCGGGTCGTCTCCAAGATCGAGCTGCTCGACCACGTGTGGGACGCCGGCGCCGACAGCGCGCCCAACGTCGTCGAGGTTTACATCGGGTACCTGCGCCGCAAGGTCGGCCGGGACGTGCTCGAGACAGTGCGGGGCGCGGGATACCGGGTGGCGGGTGGCAGCTGACCGGCCGCGGTTCTGGGCGCGCCTGAGCCTACGCGCCCGGCTCATCCTCATCGGCACCGGCGGGCTCGCGGTCGGCTTCGCCGTCGGCGGGGTGATCCTGGTCGCCGCCCTCGGGTACGCGTTGCAGCGCGGCATCGACTCCGACGCCCTGAGCACGGCCCGCGGGGTCGCCGCGCTCGCCGACGTGGACGCACTGCCCCAGCCGGTACCCGTCTCCGGCGACCAGATCGTCCAGGTCATCGACGCCCAGCATCGGGTCCGGTCGGCGTCCGTCGGCTACGACCGTCTCGTCTCGCTGCTCAGCCCGGCCGAGCTGGCCGCGGCACGCCGCGGCGAGCGCCTCTACATCGACGGCTCGCGCGGCGGCTACAACGGCCCGATGCGGGTGGTGGCGGTGCCGGCCGGCCCGCCCGACGACCCGCAGACCGTCGTCGTGGCCCGGCCGCTGTCGACCGTCCACGAGAGCATCGCCGTGGTGCGGACCGCGCTGCTCATTACGTACCCGTTGATCATTGGGGTTCTGGTGCTGCTCGCGCACCGTGTGGTGCGGGCGGCGCTGCGCCCGGTGGAGGAGCTGCGGGCGGGCGCCGAGCGGATCCGGGGGGAGGGGCGCAGCGACCGGCTGCCGGTGCCGCATACCGAAGACGAGATCCACCGGCTCGCCGTCACGCTCAACGACATGCTCGACCGGCTCGCGGCGGCCCGGGCCCGGCAGCGGGCCTTCGTCGCCGACGCCGCCCACGAGCTGCGCAGCCCGCTCACCAACATGCGTACCGAGCTGGAAGTGGCCCAACGAATCGGCGACCCGCCGGACGCGGCCGGCCTGCTGATGGACGTGCAGCGGCTGTCCCGACTCGTCGACGACCTGCTGCTGCTGGCGCGGGCCGACGACGCGCCGGGGCTGGCCCGGGCCGAGCCGGTCGAGGTGGGCGCGCTGCTGCGCGCCGTGGCCGACGGCTACGGGGCGGCGCGGGTACCGGTCGTGGTGGCCGAGATTGCTCCACTGTGGACGGCCGGCGATCCGCGGGCGCTGCGCCACGTGGCGGCCAACCTGGTCGACAACGCGGTGCGGCATGCGTCGTCGCGGGTGGTTCTTTCCGTTGCGGCGGATGGCTTCGCGGTCGTCGACGACGGCCCAGGGATTCCCGTGGCCGACCGCGAGCGCGTCTTCGAGCGCTTCACCCGCCTCGACGATGCGCGCGCCCGCGACGCCGGGGGAGCGGGGCTCGGGCTGGCGATCGTGCGTGAGCTGGTGCGCCGGCACGGCGGGTCGGTGGTGCTCTCCGACGCGGCGCCGGGCCTGCGGGTGGAGGTCCGCTTGGTACCGTTGACGACCATGAGCGACGAGACCCTGAAGGGCGGTCTGCCCTCGGTGCGATGAGCTTCGAGCTCCGCACGCCGGCTGAAGTCCGGGCCCAGCGCCGATCCGGGCGGCCGCGCTGTTACGACCATCTGATCGCCGCGCCCCTCTGGCCGAAGTACGGCGTCAATCTCGGGACCCTGTTACGCACCTGCGACGCGGTCGGCGCCTGCCTCGCGGTGCCCCGGCTGCCGTGGATCGACGAGGCGCTTTCCCGGGGCAACACGCTGTCCGGCCCGGCGTGCGTGCATCGGGTACGCCGGCCGCTCGACTGGCTTTCCCGGCAGCGGGCCGGCGGCGCGCTGGTGGTCGGGGTGGACCTGGCCGACCGGGCGATCCGGCTGGCCGACCTGCCGGCGGCGCGGCGGCGCACGATCATGGTGCTGGGGCATGAGCGGGAGGGCATCCCGCCCGACGCGCTGGGCCTGCTCGACCAGCTGGTGGAGATCCCGATGGTCGGTCGCGGGGCGAGCCTGAATGTCGCGGTGGCCGGGTCGCTGGTGCTGTACAAGCTCGCGGGCCTGGTGTGACCGACCGCCGCTGCGATGTGTGACCGGCCAACGCCCCCGACCGTCTGGGCCGGCACGGGCCGCCCGCGCCGAGCGCCTTTACCGCCGACATTTCGGGGGCGAACGATCTGCGGCTCGTCGTCACCGACGGCAGCAACGGTATCAACAACGACCACGCCGACTGGGCGGACGCCAAGGTGACGTGCGCCTGATCGGGGCACTGACGGCGGCCGGCCGCTCCCCGAGGTTGTGGGAAGCGGCCCGGCGTTGGTTGTCGCGAGCGGCCCGGCGTTGGTTGTCGCGAGCGGCCGGCGCTGGTTGTCGCAAGCGGCCCGGCGCTCGTCTGGGTTTTGGGCTTCGGCTTCGGCTCGGCGCGGCTCGTGGCCCGCTTTCACCCCGCCGCTCGGTCCCCACTCAAGATCCGCACAAGAGGTCACCTTTTGCTGCTTCCGGCCGTGGTGTAGCAGCAAAAGGTGACCTTTTGCGCGGAGGCCCGCCTGGTACGCACAGACGTTGGTCGATCCAGTCCCATCCGGCACTACGCAGGCGGGACTGGATCGACCAACGTCTTCATTTCCGGCGGCGCGGGAACCGCCGAGCGCCGGCGCATGACCAGCCAACCCGTGGCCGGGACCAGCCGCCGGGTGGCCGGGTAGCTGACGATCCCGCGATCTTGACTGGGAAGTGTCGCCATGACGGCAGCTACGAGTCAAGATCGCTCGGCGCTGCGAGATTGGTGCCAACAGCTGCGTAATCCGAGCAACTGGCCACTGTCACCGTCGACAAAACGGACCAACCGACCCGGCACGGGGATGCCGATCCACGCTGGCCCGCCCGGGAGCCGGTCCGCACGCGGTGCGCGTAGACGTTGGTCGGAGCCTCGGACGGGCCGCCTGGTTACCCGGTCCATCTTGCGGTCGGCGGCCACGGTCCAAACATCAGCGCTACAGCCGAGCGACACCGAGACGTGACCGGGCGACTGCGACAAAGAGGTTGACACTGTCATCATGACAGTGTCATGGTAGGCGTATGTGGACGCTCGACGACCTGGTGGACCGGGTCCAGGCCGCGTTGGCCGGGGACCGGTACCCGGGCGCCCCCAACGGCCGGGTCCGCGACGTGCCGGACCGGCGCGCCGTCCGGTGGTACGCGACGATCGGGCTGGTGGACCGGCCCGCCGGGATGCGGGGGAGGGTCGCCCTCTACGGGCCACGCCACCTGCTTCAGCTCGTCGCCGTCAAGCGGCGCCAGGCTGAGGGCCGTTCGCTCGCCGAGATCCAGGCGGAGCTGGCCGGTGCGCCCGACGCCATCCTCGCGGCGATCGCCCACGTCCCCACCGAACTGCTGGAGGTGCCGCCGGCAGCAAACGGCGACACAGTGGCGCGGCCACGGTTCTGGACGGCGGCCCCGGCCCTGGCCCCGGCGCCGGCCGCCGCGCCGGTCCCGGCCGCCGCGCCGGTCCCGGCCGCCGCGCCGGTCCCGGCCGCCGCGCCGGGGCAGGGCAGTAAGCCGCAAAACGCAGACACCGCATGGGTAGCCGCGCCAGCGCCGAGCGCCGCGCGGCGATCAGCGGTCGCCGGCAACGGCACCCTCGCCGGGGTACCACTGGGCGGCGGCGCGGTGCTGCTGCTACCCGTACCCCCGGATCCTGACGACCTGGCCGCGCTCACCGAAGCGGCCCGCCCCCTGCTCGATCTGCTCGCCGCACGCGGCCTACTCAATCCAAGGAGCCCGTCATGAGCCTGTCCGTCCTACCGATGACCCCCGACGAGGCGGCCAGGGTCGAAACGCCGCTGGACGGCGCGGGGTTGGGCGCGTTGCGTACCGAGCGGGGCAACCTGCCGCTCGACCGTCTCGACGTGCGCGCCGCGATCACCGGGCTGGTCAGCCGCACCGAGCTGACGCAGGAGTTCGTCAACCCGCACGACGCGCCGCTGGAGGCGACATACGTCTTCCCGTTGCCCGACCGGGCGGCCGTCACCGGCATGACGATGACCGCCGACGGGCGGGTGATCGAGGCACGACTCGAGGAGCGCGCGGCGGCGCGGGAGGAGTACGACCGGGCGATCAGTTCCGGTCAGCGGGCGTCGATCGCCGAGGAGGAGCGGCCGGACGTGTTCACGATGCGCGTCGGCAACATCCTGCCCGGCGAGCGGGTCAGCGTCGCGCTGACCATGGTGGGGCCGCTGCCGTACGAGGACAGGGCGGCGACGTTCCGCTTCCCGCTGGTGGTGGCGCCGCGCTACGTCCCGGGTGAGCCGATCCCGGGCGGGAGCGCCGGCGACGGGTACGCCAGCGACACGGATGCGGTGCCCGACGCCTCCCGGATCACGCCGCCGGTCCTGCTGCCCGGCTTCCCCAACCCGGTGCGGCTGTCGCTGACCGTCGACATCGACCCGGCCGGCCTGCCGCTGGGCGACGTCCGGTCCAGCCTGCACACGGTCAGCACGGAGGGGAACCGGATCGCGCTGCAACCGGGCGAGCGGGCGGACCGTGACTTCGTGCTCCGGCTGGCCTACGGGACGGCGACGCAGAGCCTGACCTGCGTGCCGGATGACGACGGCGGCACGTACCAGCTGACCGTGCTGCCGCCCGTGGACGGTACGCCGGCGCGCGGCCGCGACGTGGTCCTGCTCCTGGACCGCTCCGGCAGCATGGGCGGCTGGAAGATGGTGGCCGCGCGGCGGGCCGCCGCCCGGATCGTCGACACGCTCACCGCGGACGACCGTTTCGCGGTCCTGACCTTCGACCACGAGGTCGAGCACCCGGCCGACCTGCCGGCCGGCCTCGTCGAGGCCAGCGACCGGCACCGCTTCCGCGCCGTCGAGCACCTGGCCCGGGCGGATGCGCGCGGAGGTACCGAGCTGCTGGCGCCCCTGCGCGAGGGTCTGGGCCTGCTTGCCGGCGACGAGCAGCGTGACGCCGTGCTGGTGCTCGTCACCGACGGCCAGGTCGGCAACGAGGACCAGATCCTGCGCGAGGCGGCGCCGGGACGGGTACGCATCCACACCGTCGGTATCGACCGTGCCGTCAACGCCGGCTTCCTCGGCCGGCTGGCCGCAGCCGGTGCCGGGCGGTGCGAGCTGGTGGAGAGCGAGGACCGGCTGGACGAGGCGATGGAGCACATCCACCGGCGTATCGGCGCTCCGCTGGTCACCGACCTGACCCTGGACGCCGACGGCCTCGACCCGGTCGGCGACAGCCGCACCCCGGCGCGCCTGCCCGGCCTGTACCCGGGGGTGCCGCTCGTCGTCCGCGGGCGCTTCCGCGGGACGGCGGCCGGAAGGATCACGCTGCGTGGGCGTACCCCCGAGGGGTCGGACTGGTCGACCACCGTGGCCGCCGAACGGCGGGAAGCCCCCGCCGTGACCGCGCTGTGGGCCCGGGCGCGCCTTCGCGATCTGGAGGACCGGTACGCGGTGGCCGGCGGCGGTGAGGACCTGGAGAAGCTGATCGTCGACACGTCGCTGCGCTTCGGCGTGCTGTGCCGGTTCACCGCGTACGTGGCCGTGGACAGCCGGGTGGTGACCGAGGGCGGGCAGCCGCACCGGATCGTCCAGCCGGTCGAGCCGGTGTCCGGGTGGGACATGCTCGCCCGGCCGGTGGGCGCGGCGCGGGGATCGGCGCGGCTGATGGCGATGCGCACGGCGGCGGACGGGCCGGCGGTGGGTGCGGCGAGGCTGTCCCGGCCGTTCAGCGCGCCGCTCGGAAGCCCGCCGCTCGGAAGCCCGCCGCTCGGAAAAGCGCCCCTCGGAAAAGCGCCCCTCGGAAGGCTCCCGGCCCCGGCAGCGGCCCCCGCCAGCCGGCCGCCGACGCAGTCGCTGCGCGAGGTCGCCGCGGTGGAGGCGCGCCGGCTCCGGGAGGCGGCCGGGCGGCCCGACCACGAGCGGCGGGAACTCCTGGCCGACCTGGCCAGCCGGCTCGCCGCGCTGGTGGCCGGGGTGTCGCAGCCGGCGTACGCGCCGCTGCGCCGGCTCGTCGACATCCTCAACGCGGGTGGCGAGCTGGAGCGGCTGTGGGCGGAGGCGCTGCGGGTACTGGAAGGGATCGGCGAGCCGCGCCGGGCGTTCTGGAAGCGGTGATCGGGCCGAACGCCTCAGGCGGGCTCGGTCTCCGGCAGGCGCAGGACCCATCGGTACGCCTGGACGAGTCCACTGTCGAACCCGGCGGCCGAGCCCCACAGGAACAGGCGGAACCGGCGGTAGACCGGCTCGCCCCAGCGCCGGACCACGTCTTCGCGGGCCGCGTCCAGCCGTTGCGCCCACGCCTTGCACGTCAGGTGGTAGTTGTGCCGGTCGTCGTCGACGCGAATCAGCTCGAACGGCGACCGGGCCACCTGCCGCAGGTAATCGTGCAGCAGCAGTGGGGTGGACTTGCCGGGGTAGATGTAGCGGCTCATGAACGTCGACACATCGTGCTTGGCCCGCATGGCGAGCGCGTCGAGATACACCGATCCGCCGGGGTTGAGCAGCTCGCCATACTTGCGCAGCGAGGACTTGTAGTCGGGCAGGTGCTCGGTGACGCCCATGTTGACGATCGCGTCGTAGCGCTGGCTCGACGAGTACCCGAGAAAGTGCTGGCGCACGACGGTGGCCGGCAGGTTCTCGCGGGCGATGAGGTCGCCGAGGTAGCGCTCGGACTCCCGCGACAGGGTCAACGTGGTGACCTCGATGCCGCGCTTGCCGGCGTATTCGACGAAGGCGCCCCAGCCGCCGCCGACCTCCAGGACCCGATCACCGGGCTTGACCCCGATGGCGTCCAGCGCGATGTCCATCTTGCGGGTCATCGCGTCTTCGAGTGGCTCGTCGTCACGGGCGAACACACCCTGGGTGTAGCAGCGGTGCCGGTGGTCGAGGAAGGTCAGGAAGAACTCGCTGTCCTCGTCGTAGTGCGACGAGATCGAGCGCCGGTCGTGCTCCTGGCCGCCGCGTAGCAGCGTCGGGGCGAAGCGGCCGAGCCAGGCGATGGGGTGGAAGTCGGGGAAGAACTTGCGCATCTTCAGTGCCGCCATCACGTCACCGTCGATGTCCAGCCAGCCCTTCAGGTACGCGACGGCGATCTGGAACTGGTCGAGCGAGGCGAGCGCTTTCGCACCCAGCTTCTCCTTGACGGTGATGACGAAGGCGGGCTCGGCCGGCCCGAACGTATGGGTCGGAGCGCCGAGCGGTTGTACGGCGAAGGACACGGGGGAGCGCGATTCGAAGTACGTCCGGTAGCGCCGGTCCAGGGCGCGGACGACATCCGTGGCGGCCACGGCCACAATGTAACGCCGCGGATGACCTTCGGAAAGTGCTGATCCCGCCCCGGCCCCCGCCGCGTGGACGGGGGCCGGGGATCACGGCGTCAGCGGTGTGCCGGACTGAGTGCTTTGCGCAGCTCCGCGGCGTTTGACGGGATTGCCGCCTGTGAACCGGCGGCCGTGGCCCGGGCCGCCGGATCGGCGGTCGGGTCGGGCTGCGGCAGCGGGTCGCAGATGGCGTCCGCGCGGTCACCGGACCTGCGGTGTGGCAGCTTGCCGGTCAGCAGGTAGTCGGCGATCTTGTCGTCGACGCACGCGTTACCGCTCAGGCTGCCGGCGTGCGTGGTGCCGCCCGGCTCGGCGATCAGGGCCGAGTTCGGGTACCGCCGGCGCACCTCGAGGCTGCCCTCGAACGGCGTCGCCGCGTCGAGGGTCTCGCCGATCAGCAGGGCGCTGGCCACCTTCCGGCCGTCGATCTTCACCGGCTTGCGGGCCTTGCCGGGCCAGTACAGGCACGGGGCGTTGAACCAGGCGTTGCCCCAGGTCTCGAACGGCGCCTGCGCGAAGACGGCCCAGTTGTCGCGCCGCCACTTGTCGTAGTCGGTCGGCCATTGCACGTCGGTGCACTGGACGCCGTTGTAGATCGCGAAGCCGTTGTCGTCGCCCGGCGGGTTGCTGCCCAGGAACTGGTCGATCAGCGGCTTGGCGTCGTGGTCGTGGACCCAGGCGGCGAAGGTGTCGGCCAGGTCGAGCCAGGTGGACTGGTAGTACCCGGCGTAGAGGAAGATGTCGCTCCACTCGTCCGGGCCGATCTTGCCCTCGGCCGGGTGCGTGCGCAGCTCGTACTGCTGCTGGTACCAGAGCTTCTCGACCGCCTGGGCGGTGGCGCCGAGGTGGTAGACGCTGTCGTACCTGGCCAGCCAGCCGAACCAGATCTTGATGTTGCGGTCGAAGGCGACGTCCTGGTCGAGGTTGGCCTGGTACCACACCTTGCGCGGGTCGACGTTGCTGTCGAGCACCATCCGCCGCACCCGGTCGGGGAACAGCGTGGAGTAGACCTGGGCCAGGTAGGTGCCGTACGAGAAGCCGTAGTAGTTGATCTGCCGCACGCCGAGGGCGGCGCGGATGCGGTCCATGTCCTTGGCCGAGTCGACCGTGGTCAGGTGGTTGAGCAGCTCACCGTTCTTCGTGCAGGCGTCCGCGTAGGCCTTCGTGCGGGCCAGCCAGGTCTGCTCGACGTAGGGGTTCCACGGCACGTAGTCGGGCCGGTTGAAGCTGAAGTAGTCGCCCTGGCAGGTCACCGCCGGCTTGCTGGAGCCGACGCCGCGCGGGTCGAAGCCGATCCAGTCGTAGGCGTCGCCGGCGTGCTTCGGGACGAACTCGCCGAGCACCGACAGGGTCAGGCCGGAGCCGCCGGGTCCGCCGGGGTTGGTCAGCACCACCCCCTGGTACTGCGAGTCGGGCGTCTTGTGTTTGATCCGGGAGACCGCGAGCTGGATCTTGGTGCCGTGCGGCTTGGCGTAGTCGAGCGGGACCGGCAGGAACCCGCACTCCGCGCCCCGTCGCTGCAGGCCAGGGCTCGCACACTTGCCCCAGGCGATCGTGGCGCCACCGCCGTCGGAGTGCGCCGGGGCCACCGGATCGGCCCACGCACTCGAGGTCCCGCCGGTGGCGACCACGGTGGTGGTGGCGACCACGGCAAGGAGCCGCTTTGCATGTTTCACCTCGGACGACCTTTCTTTCCGCTCATTCGGCGCGGCGGGACGAACTCACCGGCGCGCGGATAACATCGAAGATCCTGTCGGTCGGCGCCTGCCGAGGGAAGCTCAATACCGGACAGTCGAGGGTGCTCGGGGACATCTGCGCGGGTAGGCGCGGGTCGCCCGATAGCATCGCCTCGTAAGCAACCGGCTGCTGCCAAGGAGAGATCACCGTGTCCGCATCCCGTACCGAAGCCGTGACCGACTCCGTCGTCGTGCCGGCCGGGACGACGACGGCCGACGCGGTGGCGGCGGCCGGGCTGCCCGCGGCCGGTCCCAACGCGGTCGTCGTGGTCCGCGACCCCTCCGGCGCGCTGCGCGACCTCGACTGGGTGCCCGACAGCGACACGCCCGTCGTGCCGGTGTCGCTGTCCTCGCCGGACGGGCTCAACGTGCTGCGCCACTCGACCGCGCACATCCTCGCGCAGGCGGTGCAGGACGTGTTCCCCGAGGCCAAGCTCGGCATCGGCCCGCCGATCGAGAGCGGCTTCTACTACGACTTCGACGTGGACCGCCCGTTCCACCCCGAGGATCTCGACAAGCTCGAGAAGCGGATGCAGGAGATCATCAAATCCGGTCAGGTGTTCCGGCGCCGCCGCTTCGAGTCCCTCGACCAGGCGAAGACCGAGCTGGCCGGCGAGCCATACAAGCTGGAGCTGGTCGACATCAAGGGCGACGTCGACTCATCCGAGGTGATGGAGGTGGGCGGCGGCGAGCTGACCATCTACGACAACATCGACCCCAAGAGCGGCGAGCGCCGGTGGGGTGACCTCTGCCGGGGGCCGCACCTGCCGTCCACCCGACTGATCGGTGCGTTCAAGCTGATGCGCACCGCGGCGGCCTACTGGCGGGGCTCGGAAAAGAACCCACAGCTGCAGCGCATCTACGGCACCGCGTGGCCGACCCGGGACGCGCTCAAGGAGTACCTGCGGCTGTTGGACGAGGCGGCGCGCCGCGACCACCGCAAGCTGGGCGCGGACCTCGACCTCTTCAGCTTCCCCGACGAGATCGGCTCGGGCCTGGCGGTCTTCCATCCCAAGGGCGGCATCATCCGCCGCGAGATGGAGGACTACTCGCGCCGCCGCCACGAGGAGGAGGGGTACTCCTTCGTCAACACCCCGCACATCACCAAGGGCCAGCTGTTCGAGACCTCCGGGCACCTGCACTGGTACGCCGACAGCATGTTCCCGCCCATGGAGCTGGAGGGCGCCAACTACTACGTCAAGCCGATGAACTGCCCGTTCCACAACCTGATCTTCCGCTCGCGCGGCCGGTCCTACCGCGAGCTGCCGCTGCGGCTGTTCGAGTTCGGCACGGTGTACCGGTTCGAGAAGTCGGGTGTGGTGCACGGGCTGACCCGGGTCCGCGGCATGACCCAGGACGACGCGCACATCTACTGCACCAAGGAGCAGATGGGCGACGAGCTGAAGTCGCTGCTGACGTTCGTGCTGGACCTGCTGCGCGACTACGGCCTCGACAACTTCTACCTGGAGCTGTCGACCAAGAACCCGGAGAAGTTCGTCGGCAGTGACGAGGTGTGGGACGAGGCGACCGAGGCGCTACGGCAGGCGGCCGAGGAGTCCGGCCTGGAGCTGGTGCCCGACCCGGGCGGTGCGGCGTTCTACGGCCCGAAGATTTCGGTGCAGGCCAAGGACGCCATCGGGCGCACCTGGCAGATGTCGACCATCCAGGTCGACTTCAACATGCCGGAGCGCTTCGGGCTGGAGTACCAGTCGGCCGACGGCTCGCGTCAGCGGCCGGTCATGATCCACCGGGCGCTGTTCGGCTCGATCGAGCGGTTCTTCGGTGTGCTGACCGAGCACTACGCCGGAGCGTTCCCGGCCTGGCTCGCGCCGGTCCAGGTGATCGGCATCCCGATCCGGTCGGAGCACACCGCCTACCTGGCGTCGTTCGCCGACCGGCTGCGCGCCGAGGGGATCCGCGTCGAGGTGGACGACTCCGACGAGCGGATGCAGAAGAAGATCCGCAACGCGCAGCAGCAGAAGATCCCGTTCATGGCGATCGCCGGTGACGACGACGTCTCGGGTGGGACCGTCTCGTTCCGGTACCGCGACGGGTCGCAGCGCAACGGGGTGCCGCTGGACGAGGCGGTCGCCCACGTCGTGGAGGTGGTCCGGTCCCGGACCAACGTCGGGCCGTCGGCGGCCTGACCGATGGCGGGGGACTTCGTCGGGGTGCCCGACGAGCTGGACCGGCTCTGGACGCCGCACCGGATGGCGTACATCAACGACGACGACCGGCAGGGCGCCGACTACGACAAGCCCACGGGCTGCCCGTTCTGCCGGGCGCCCAAGGTGCCCGACGAGGACGCGCTCGTGGTGGCCCGGGGCAAAGCGGTGTTCGCGCTGCTCAACCTGTACCCCTACAACCCCGGTCACCTGATGGTGTGCCCCTACCGGCACGTCGCCGACTACACCGACCTGGACGAGGCGGAGACCGTCGAGCTGGCCCACTTCACCCAGACGGCGATGCGGGTGATCCGCCGGGTCAGCGGCGCGCACGGGTTCAACCTCGGCATGAACCAGGGCAACGTGGCCGGAGCCGGCATCGCCGCCCACCTCCACCAGCACGTGGTCCCGCGGTGGGGCGGCGACACCAACTTCATGCCGGTCGTGGGCCGGACCAAAGTGCTGCCGCAACTGCTCGGCGACACCCGTAAGCTGTTGGCGGAGTGGTGGGGGCGGGTGGCCGAGGAGTAGGGGCGGCGGCATCGACCCCGCGAACGGCTTGCCCCGGCGTGCCATGATCTCGCCTGTCGCACCGGATGAACATCCGGTGCCAAACGGGGGAGAGACGAATGAAGGTGAATAGACGCGCGTTCCTGCGGGGAGCACTGCTGGCGGGCGGCGGCGCCCTGGCGGGGGTGGCCGCCACGCACGCGGAGAGCTGGCTCGGGCCGCAGCGGCTCCCGCTCGGCGGGGGCTACGCGTCGGCGGCGGACCAGCTGGCCGCGGTCCGGCATCCGGGCACGTCCGTGACCTACTACGTGCAAACCGACGAGCCGATCGTGGCGTTCACGTTCGACGACGGACCCGGTCCGCGGTGGACCGGCCTGGTGCTCGACATCCTCGACGACTTCCGGATCCCGGCGACGTTCTTCGTGGTCGGCAGCAACCTCGAGCACTACCGCGACCTGGTGCGCGGCCGGCTCGACCGGCACGAGGTCGGCAACCACTCGTGGTCGCATCCCGACCTGGCCAAGCTCGACCTGCGGGAGGTGCGCGACCAGGTCAGCCGCACCCACGAGATGGTCCACACCGTGACCGGGCGCGAGCCGGGCCTGCTCCGCCCGCCGTACGGGCATCTCGGCGGGTCGACGCTGCTGGCAGCCGACTCGCTCGGGTATGACGTGGTGCTCTGGTCGCACCAGATGCGCGAAGCGCATTACAGGTCCAACCCGCAGGGACAGGTCCGCGACATTGTCGACCACGCCACGCCGGGGTCGATCGTGCTGGCCCATGACGTCGGCGACGCCGACCGGCTGGTCGCCATCAGCCAGCTCGGCGAGATGATCAAGGGCTTGCGGCAGCGGGGGTTCCGGTTCGTGACCGTGAGCGAGCTGAAGGCGCTGGGCCGGGCCGCGCCGGGTCCCCACACGAAGGCCTGAGAGCCGTCGATCTAGGAGAAGTCGGGGTGGCTTCCCTTTGGGCCTAACTTCTCCTAGATCGACGCGAAGGAGCGCGGGCTCAGCCGTGCCGGGCCGCCGCCTCCTTCTTGACCTGCTCGGCCAGGTGCGTGGGCATCGGCTCGTGCCGGGCGAAGCGGCGGCTGAAGACGCCGGCGCCCGAGGTCATCGCCCGCAGCTCGACCGCGTAGCGGACCAGCTCGGTCGCCGGCACCTCCGCGCGGACCACCGACCGGTCGTTTTCCGTCTCGGTGCCCAGCACCCGGCCGCGGCGCCCGGACAGGTCACTCATCACCGCGCCGACGAACTGGTCGGGCACCCGGATGGTCACCTCGTCGACCGGCTCCAGCAGGACGACCTGGCCCTGCTCGGCCGCTTCGCGCAGAGCCAGCGCCCCGGCGGTCTGGAACGCCGCGTCCGAGGAGTCCACCGAGTGCGCCTTGCCGTCGAAGAGCGTCACCCGCAGGTCGACCACCGGGTACCCGGCCCCGATGCCGCGTTCCATCTGGGCCCGCACGCCCTTCTCGACGCTCGGGATGTAGTTGTTGGGCACCGAGCCGCCGACGACCTTGTCGACGAACTCGAACCCCGCTCCGCGCGGCAGCGGCTCCACCTCGATGTCGCACACCGCGTACTGCCCGTGGCCGCCGGACTGCTTCACATGCCGGCCGTGGCCCTTGCTGGACACGCCGAACGTCTCGCGCAGCGCCACCCGTACCGGCTCGGTCTCCAGCTCGACGCCGCCGGAGCGCAGCCGGTCGAGCACGACGTCGGCGTGCGCCTCGCCCATGCACCACAGCACCAGCTGGTGGGTCTCCGGGTTGCGCTCCAGGCGCATCGTGGGGTCCCCGGCGACCAGCCGCCCCAGGTTCTTGGCCAGGGCGTCCTCGTCGGAGCGGGTTTTCGCCACGATCGCGATCGGCAGCAGCGGCTCGGGCATCTCCCACGGCTCGATGAGCAGCGGGCGGTCCTTCGCCGAGATCGTGTCGCCGGTCTCCGCGGTGGTCGACTTGGTTATCGCCGCCATGTCGCCGGCGATGGCGTAGGGCACCTCGCGCAGCGCCGAGCCGAGCGGCGAGTACAGGTGCGCGAAGCGCTCGTCGGCGTCGTGGTCGGGGTGGCCGCGGTCGCTCATGCCGTGACCGGAGATGTGCACCGGCTGCTCGGGACGCAGCGTGCCGGAGAACACCCGGACGAGGCTGACGCGCCCCACGTACGGGTCGATCGTGGTCTTGACCACCTCGGCGACCAGTTGGCCGTCGGGGTCGCAGGTCAGCGGCTCGTGCGGGCTGCCGTCGATGCCGGTCACGGCAGGCAGCGGGTGCTCCAGCGGCGACGGGAAGCCCTTGGTGAGCACCTCCAGCAGCGCGTCCAGGCCGACCTTGGTCTCCGCGCAGACGGGGATCACCGGGTAGAAGTGCCCGCGGGCGACCGCCTTCTCCAGGTCGTCGATGATGACCGAGGTCTCGATCTCCTCGCCGGCGAGGTACCGGTCCATGAGGGTCTCGTCCTCGCTCTCGGCGATGATGCCTTCGAGCAGCTCGTTGCGGGACTCCTCGATCGCCGGCAGGTGCTCGGGGTCGGGGTCGCGCAGCACCGGCGGATAGCCGGCCGAGTAGTCGAACACCCGCTGGGTGATCAGGCCGATCAGGCCGACGATGCTCTGCCCGTCGTCACCGTGCATCGGCAGGTACAGCGGGAGGACGTTGTCGCCGAAGACCCGCTGGCACAGCGCCACCGTCTCGTCGAAGTCGGCCCGCTGGTGGTCCAACCGGGCCACCGCGACCGCGCGGGGCATGCCGACCGCGGCGCACTCCTCCCAGAGCGCGGCGGTGGCCGCGTCCATGCCGTCGACCGCCGACACCACGAACAGGGCGGCGTCCGCGGCCCGTAGCCCGGCCCGCAGCTCACCGACGAAGTCGGCGTAGCCGGGGGTGTCAAGGAGGTTGATTTTGATGTCGTCATGCAGGACCGGCGCGCAGGCGAGCGCGACGGACCGTTGCTGCTTGACCGCGGCGGGGTCATGATCGGAGACCGTGGTGCCCTCCGTCACCGCACCGGCCCGGGGGATCGTTCCGGTCGCGGCAAGGAGTGCCTCGACCAGCGTCGTTTTTCCCGCTCCGGAGTGCCCGACGAGCACCACGTTGCGTACCCTGCCGGGTTCGTCCACCACCGGCGCCGGGCCGGTGACACCTTTCTCCTGGCTTTTCTGCGCCATCGCGCGCCTCCCATTGGCCGGCCGGCTGACAGTTTGCCTTTGGTACAGCTCACCTTGAGGCCTTCTTTGCCGATCCCACACCTGAAACATCCTCGACACAACCCCGACGCGCCTGGTGACGATAGGCGTTATGCCGAGTTGAGCAGCCGCCGATAGGGTGAGAGCGCCATGGCGAAGATCTTCAGTGTCATAACCAAAGCCGGCATCAACCGGGCCATCGATCCGGTCGCCCGGGCGCTGCTGCGCGCCGGGGTGTCCCCCGACTTCGTCACCGTGTTCGGCACGCTCGGCGTGGTGGTGGCCGCGATCGGGCTCGCCACCCGGGGATACCTGGCGACCGCCGCCCTGGTGATCACCGCCTTCGCGCTCACCGACCTGCTCGATGGTGCGATGGCCCGGGCCCGGGGCACGACCAGCCGCTTCGGTGCGCTGCTCGACTCCACCATGGACCGCATCGCCGACGGCGCCGTCTTCGGCGCGCTCACCTACTGGCTGGCGATCACCGGCCAGCGTGCCAACGTCGCCGCCGCGCTGATCTGCCTGATCGCTGGGCAGATCGTGTCCTACGTGAAGGCGCGCGCCGAAGGCCTGGGCCTGGAAGCCAACGTGGGCGTCGCCGAGCGGTTCGAGCGGCTGATTATCATCGGACTCGGTGGCGTCGGGCACGGCCTGGGCATCCCGTACGCCCTGGAGGTCGCGCTGTGGCTGCTCGCCGTGCTGTCGGTGATCACCGTCGCGCAACGCATCCTGCACGTCCGCAAGCTGGACCGGGCATCGTGAATCTGACCGAGTGGGCCTACGCCGCCGGCTGGCGGGCGGTGCGGACGCTGCCCCGGGCCGTCACCTGGCCGGTGTTTGCCGCCGGTGCCGGCCGCGCGGCGCGCCGGCCGGGCCCCGGGACGCAGCGGCTGCGGACCAACCTGCGCCAGGTCATCGGCCCGGACCGGTCGGAGGCCGAGCTCGACGCGCTGGTGCGGGCCGCGCTGCGCTCATACGCGCGCTACTGGCTGGAGGCGTTCCGGCTGCCGTCGATGTCGCGCGCCGAGGTCCTCAAAACCTTCCGTCTGTACGGCGAGGAGATGCTCGGCGCCGACGTGGCCAGCGGGCGGGGCGCGGTCGTGGCGCTGCCGCACGGCGGCAACTGGGACCTCGCCGGCGCCTTTGTCGCCGCGAAGGGCTGGCCGATCACCACGGTCGCGGAGCGGCTCAAGCCGGAGAAGCTGTTCGAGCGGTTCCTCGCGTTCCGCCGCGGGCTGGGCATGGAGATCCTCCCGGCGACCGGCGGCGAGCGGCCCGCGTTCGACGTGCTCCTGGAACGGGTGCAGGCCGGGGTCGTGGTCCCGCTGCTGGCCGACCGGGACCTGTCCAGCCGCGGCGTCGAGGTGGAGTTCTTCGGCGCGACCACCCGGATGCCGCCCGGCCCGGCGCTGCTCGCGCTGCGCAGCGGGGCGCCGCTCTACACCGCCGCCATGTGGTTCGAGGCCGACCGGGCCTGCGCCCGGCTGGACGGGCCGATCCCGTTTCCGCAGGATGGGCCGCTCGACGTGCGCGTGCGCCAGCTCACCCAGCAGGTGGCCGATGGGTTCGCGAAGGGCATCGGGGAGCACCCTGAAGACTGGCACATGTTGCAACGCGTCTTCGTGCCAGCCGCGGCCGACCGACCGTAAGGGGGACGGGAGTGCGCATCGGCATCGTCTGCCCGTACTCCTTCGACGTGCCCGGTGGAGTGCAGAACCATGTCCGTGACCTGGCGGAGACCCTCATCGGGCTGGGTCACCAGGTGAGCGTCCTCGGTCCGGCCGACGACGACGCCGCCCTCCCGCCCTACGTGGTCTCCGCCGGCCGTGCGGTGCCGGTGCCCTACAACGGCTCGGTGGCGCGGCTGGCGTTCGGCCCGCTGTCGGCCGCCCGGGTCCGCCGGTGGCTGGCGTCGGGACGGTTCGACGTGCTGCACGTGCACGAGCCATTCAGCCCGAGCCTGTCGATGCTCGCGGTGCTGTCCGCGCGCGGGCCGGTGGTCGCGACCTTTCACACCGCGATGACGCGCTCCCGGGCGTTGGTGGCGGCGCAGGGCGTCCTCCAGCTCGTGTCGGAGAAGATCACGGGGCGGATCGCGGTCAGTGAGCTGGCCCGCAAGGTCCAGGTCGAGCATCTGGGCAACAGTGCCTGGGAGATCCCCAACGGCGTCGACGTAGCGCGCTTCGCCACTGCCGAACCGCTGCCCGGCTGGCCGGGAGACGGTGGTGCGGTCGGCTTCCTCGGTCGCTTCACCGAGTCGCGCAAGGGGTTCCCGCTGCTGCGGGACGCGTTCGCCCTGGTCGCCGCCGACCGGCCGGGCCTGCGGCTGCTGGTCGCGGGCCGCGGCGACTCCGACGACGTGGTCGAGGATCTGCCCGCCGATATCCGTGAGCGCATCGTTTTCCTGGGCATGGTCTCCGACGTGGACAAGGCCCGCATGCTGCGCAGTGTCGATGTCTACGTGGCGCCGAACACCGGGGGAGAGTCGTTCGGGATGATCCTCACCGAGGCGATGGCCGCCGGCACGCCGGTCGTGGCCAGCGATCTGGACGCCTTCCGCCGGGTGCTCGACGGCGGCCGCGCGGGGTGCCTGTTTCCCAACGGCGACGTCAAGGCCCTCGCCGACAACCTCGCACAGTTGTTGGACAGCCCGGCGCTGCGGGCCGACCTGGCGGCCCGCGCCCGTGCGGCCGTCGCCGCCTACGACTGGCCCGTGGTAACCACCCGGATACTGGAGGTATACGCGACCGCGATCGAAGCCACCGCGGGCGTGGTGATCGACGAATCGGTGGACCCCTTCATCTGAACGGGGCATTACGATGCGCGGCATGTGGTGGGTCGTAGCCGTCGTAGCCGTCGTGGTGCTCGTGGCCACCTACCTGACATGGACGGCGGCCCGGGTCGACCGGCTGCACGCACGCGCCGCGGCGGCATACGCCGCGCTGGACGCGAACCTGGTCCGCCGGGCCGCGGCCGCGTCCGCCCTCGCCGAGGCGGTGCAGCTACCGACGCTCATGTACGCGGCGCGCATCGCCCTCGACGCCCGCCCGGAGGACCGCGACGTCGCCGAAAACGACCTGACCCGGCAGTTGCGCAGCGTCGTCGTGGCCTCCGGCACGCCGGCGTTCGCCGATCTCGTCGCGGTCAGCCGCCGGGTGGCCCTGGCCAGGCAGGTGCACAACGACGTCGTCCGCGACGCCCTGAACGTGCGCCGCCGGTTGTCCGTGCGAGCCCTGCGGCTGGCCCGTAAGCACGCCCGTCCGGCGTACTTCGACGTGGACGACCCGGCGCTGGACGTCTCGCCGCGACAGGCCGCGGTGACGCCCCCCACGGTGCACTCCTAGGCAGGCCAAGACCTGCGGATTGGCCGTCGGGGGCGGCATGCTCCGGGCGTACCATGGGGTTTGAAGATCAATCCCTCTCGCGCAAGGAGCTTCTTCCGCCGTGTCCGAACAGACCTCCTCGCCCAGCAGTAGCACCGCGCCGGTGACCGGAACCGCCCGGGTCAAGCGCGGCATGGCCGAGATGCTCAAGGGCGGCGTGATCATGGATGTCGTCACCCCGGAGCAGGCGAAGATCGCCGAAGACGCCGGCGCGGTCGCCGTCATGGCGCTCGAGAGGGTGCCGGCCGACATCCGCGCGCAGGGCGGCGTGTCGCGGATGAGCGACCCCGACATGATCGACGCGATCATCAACGCGGTGTCGATCCCCGTCATGGCCAAGGCGCGTATCGGCCACTTCGTCGAGGCGCAGGTGCTGCAGGCACTCGGCGTGGACTACATCGACGAGTCCGAGGTGCTGACCCCGGCCGACTACGCCAACCACATCGACAAGTGGGCGTTCACGGTGCCCTTCGTCTGTGGCGCGACCAACCTCGGCGAGGCGCTGCGGCGCCTCAGCGAGGGTGCGGCCATGATCCGGTCGAAGGGTGAGGCCGGCACCGGTGACGTGTCCAACGCGACGACCCACATGCGCCAGATCCGCCAGGAGATCCGCCGGCTCACCTCGCTGCCCGAGGACGAGCTCTACGTGGCGGCCAAGGAGCTGCAGGCGCCGTACGACCTGGTGCGGGAGGTGGCGTCCACCGGCCGGCTGCCGGTCGTGCTGTTCACCGCGGGTGGCATCGCGACCCCGGCGGACGCGGCGATGATGATGCAGTTGGGCGCGGAGGGCGTCTTCGTCGGCTCCGGCATCTTCAAGTCCGGCAACCCGCAGCAGCGCGCGGCGGCGATCGTCAAGGCGACCACCTTCCACGACGACCCCGACGTCATCGCGAAGGTGTCGCGGGGCCTGGGTGAGGCGATGGTGGGCATCAACGTCGACGACATCCCGGTGCCGCACCGCCTCGCCGAGCGCGGCTGGTGAACCAAAGGAGGGTCCCCCTGTTAACGCTTGACGCGGTATAGGGGGACCCTCCTCACTGCGCCAGGCGCTTCAGCGCGCCCGGGCTCCATGAGGAGGACCATGATTATCGGGGTACTCGCCCTGCAGGGCGACGTCCGCGAGCACCTGCACGCGCTCGCCGAGTGCGACGCGCTCGCCCGGCCGGTCCGCCGCGCCGACGAGTTGGACAGCGTCGACGCGCTGGTGATCCCCGGCGGCGAGTCGACCACGATGAGCAAGCTTGCCGTCGAGTTCGGCGTCCTGGAGCCGCTGCGCAAGCGGATCGCCGCCGGCATGCCCGCCTACGGCTCGTGCGCCGGCATGATCATGCTTGCCGGCGAGGTCCTCGACGGGCGCCCCGACCAGCAGACCCTCGGCGGGATCGACATGGTCGTGCGGCGTAACGCGTTCGGCCGGCAGGTCGACTCGTTCGAGGCGCCGGTGACGATCGACGGGATCGACGGCGAGCCGTTCCACGCCGTTTTCATCCGCGCCCCGTGGGTCGAGTCGGTCGGCGCCGAGGTCGAGGTGCTGGGACGCGTCACCGAGGGCTCAGCCGCCGGTAGGATTGTCGCGGTTCGGCAGGGACACCTGCTCGCGACCGCCTTCCACCCGGAGTTGACCGGAGATCTCCGCGTCCACCGGTTCTTCGTGGAGATGGTGCGGGCGGCAGACACGACGGAGGGGTAATGTCCGGCCACTCAAAGTGGGCGACGACCAAGCACAAGAAGGCCGTCATCGACGCCAAGCGCGGCAAGCTGTTCGCTCGACTGATCAAGAATGTCGAGGTCGCGGCGCGCACCGGCGGCGGTGACCCGGCCGGCAACCCCACGCTCTTCGACGCCATCCAGAAGGCCAAGAAGAACTCGGTGCCCAACGACAACATCGACCGTGCCGTCAAGCGCGGCTCCGGCCTGGAGGCCGGCGGCGCCGACTATCAGACGGCGATGTACGAGGGGTACGGCCCGGGCGGCGTCGCCATCCTCATCGAGTGCCTGACCGACAACCGCAACCGGGCCGCCACCGAGGTGCGCACCGCGCTCACTCGCAACGGCGGCAACCTGGCCGACGCCGGCAGCGTGTCGTACATGTTCACCCGCAAGGGCGTCGTGATCGTGCCCAAGACCGGCGGCCTGTCCGAGGACGACGTGCTGGGCGCGGTGCTCGACGCGGGCGCCGAGGAGGTCAACGACCTGGGCGAGGCGTTCGAGGTGGTGTCGGAGCCCACCGACCTGATCGGGGTGCGCTCGGCGCTGCAGTCGGCCGGCATCGAGTACGAGTCGGCAGAGTCGTCGTTCGTGCCGAGCGTCACCGTGCCGCTCGACGAGGAGGGCGCGCGCAAGGTCTTCAAGCTCATCGACGCGATCGAGGACTGCGACGACGTGCAGAACGTCTACGCGAACTTCGACGTCAGCGACGACGTGATGGCGGCCGTCGGCTGAGCCACGCGTGCGCGACTGGCTCTCGATGGCGCGGCACACCGTGCCTAGCCTCGGAACATGGATCTGGCTACCGCACAGAAACTCTGGGATCCCGAGCCCGGCTGGCTCAACACCGCCAGTTACGGGCTGCCGCCCCGGCCTGCGTTCGAGGCGTTGCAGGCCGCGCTGGATGACTGGCGGATCGGCCGCACCTCGTGGGAGCCGTGGGACGCCGCCACCGCCCGCTCCCGCGCGGCGTTCGCGCGGCTCGTCGGCGTCAGCCCCGAGGACGTCGCCGTCGGCAGTGTGGTGTCGCAGGTGCTCGCTCCGGTCGCCGCGGCGCTGCCCGCCGGCGCCCGGGTGCTCGTGCCCGACGTCGAGTTCACCTCCAACCTGTTCCCGTGGCTGGCGGCGCCGGGTGCCGAGGTGCGGACCGTGCCGGTGGGTGAGCTCGCCGACCGCGTCGACGAGCGCACGGACATGGTCGCGTTCAGCCTGGTGCAGTCGGCGAACGGTCAGTTAGCCGACTACGACGCGATCGTCGATGCGGCCCGTGCCCACGGGGCGCTCGTCGTCGTGGACGCCACCCAGGCCTGCGGCTGGCTGCCGTTCGAGGCGGGGCGCGCCGACGTGGTGGCGGTCGGCGCGTACAAGTGGTTGATGTCTCCGCGCGGGTCGGCCTTCGCCTACCTGTCGCCCGCCGTCCGGGACCGGCTGACGCCGTACGCGGCTGGGTGGTACGCCGGCGACGACGTGCACGCCTCCTACTACGGCCCGCCGCTGCGGCTGGCGACCTCGGCGCGGCGCTTCGACATCTCGCCCGCCTGGTTCTCCTACGTCGGGACGGCTCCCGCGCTCGAGCTGGTCGAGCAGATCGGCGTGGGCGCGATCGGGGCGCACAACGTCGCCCTCGCCAACCGGTTCCTCGCCGGGCTCGGCCAGCCGCCGGGCGACAGCGCCATCGTCACCGTGGACGTCCCGGGAGCGCAGGAGAAGCTGGCCCGGGCCGGGGTACGGGCCGCGGTCCGGGCCGGGCGCGTGCGCGCCTCGTTCCACGTGTACTCGACGGAGGCCGACGTGGACCTCGCCCTCGACGCGCTCACCGTGTGACGGGTATCACTTTCGATACGAGACGGTTCCGTATCGCATCGCATGAGCCTAAGGTGGTCTTTGTTTACGAGACTGTTCCGTATCGAATCGGAGAAGCTCTGCATGGACGCCAGCACCAACACCGGCCATCCGCGCCGCTGGGCGATCCTGGGCGTACTGGTCGTCAGCCTGCTCGTGGTCGTTCTCGACAACACCGTTCTCAACGTCGCCATGCGCGTCATCGCCGACCCGGTACGCGGGCTCGGCGCCACCCAGAGCGAGCTGGAGTGGTCGATCAACTCGTACACCCTTGTCTTCGCGGGTCTGCTGTTCACCGCCGGCGTGCTGGCCGACCGCTACGGTCGCCGCCTGCTGCTGCTCGTCGGGCTCGCCCTGTTCGGCCTGGCGTCGCTGGCCTCCGCCTACGCGCAGGACCCCGGCCAGCTCATCGGCGCCCGCGCGCTCATGGGCATCGGCGGAGCGGCCGTGATGCCGGCGACGCTGTCACTGATCTCCAGCGTGTTCGACCCGCGCGAGCGGGCCCGCGCCATCGGCGTGTGGGCCGGTGCGGTCGGGCTCGGCGTGGCGATCGGCCCGGTCGTCGGCGGCCTGCTCCTGGAGCGCTACTGGTGGGGCTCCGTCTTCCTGATCAACGTGCCGATCGTGGTGGCCGGCATCATCGCGGTGCTCGCTATCGTGCCGGAGTCGCGCGACCCGAAACCGACCCGGATCGACGTGGTCGGCGTGCTGCTGTCGATCGCCGGGCTGGGGGTGCTGGTCTATGGCGTGGTCGACGGGGGTGAGCACGGCTTCGGCCAGCCAGCGTCATGGGGCTCGATCGTGGCCGGCTTCGCGATCCTCGCGGCCTTCGTGGCGTACGAGCGGCGGATCGCGTTCCCGTCCCTGGATGTGAGCCTGTTCGCCAATCCCCGCTTCTCTGCGTCGGTGGCAGCCGTCGGCCTCGTCTTCTTTGCCGCGATGGGTTCGATGTTCTTCACCGCGTTCTACCTGCAGCTGGTCCGCGGATACAGCCCGCTGAAGGCCGGCGCGATGATGCTGCCATTCGCGCTCGCCCAGCTGATATTCGCGCCGCGCAGCGCCGCGATGGTCCGCCGCTACGGGCCGAAGGGCGTGATCGCCGCCGGCATGGGCCTCGCAGCGGTGGTGCTCGGCGCCTTCGCCCTCATCACCGCGACGACGCCGATGTGGGTGGTCGGCGTGCTGTTCTTCCTCAACGGCGTCGCGATGGCCAACGTCATGCCGCCGGCCACCGAGGCGATCATGTCCAGCCTGCCCAGGGAGAAGGCCGGGGTCGGCTCGGCGGTCAACAACACGATCCGGCAGGTCGGGGGTGCGCTCGGCATCGCGGTGCTGGGGTCGGTGCTGTCCGCGGCGTACCGCGGCTCGATGGCGCCGCACCTCGCCGGGCTGCCGGCCGGCGCCCGGGACACGGCGCGCGAGTCCATCAGCGGTGGGTACGCCGTGGCGGCGCAGCTCGGTGCCGCGGGCCGCGGGCTGATCGGGTACGTCAACGACGCGTTCGTGCACGCCATGCACTATGCGGCGGTGGGCTCGGCCGCGGTGGCGCTCGTCGGCGTGGTGGTGGTGATCGCGTGGGTGCCCCGGCACAGCGCGTCGCACCCGGCACCGGCTCCGGTCGAACCGCTGACAGAGCGCGAGTTGGCCGAAGTGGTCTGATCGCGGAGAATGACCCTCATGACGTCCGCAAGCACCGCGCCGGCCGATCAGGATCGTAAAGCTCCTGGTCGGCCGCGCAGTGCACGCGCGGACGAGGCGATCATCGACGCGGTGCTGGACCTTCTCGCCGAAGGGCTGTCGGCCGACACCATGTCGATCGAGGCGGTCGCCGCCCGGGCCGGCGTGGGTAAGGCGACCATCTATCGCCGGTGGCCCAACAAGGACGCGCTGATCGTCGACGCGGTGGCGTCGATGAAGGGTCCCGTCCCGGTGGTGCGCGGGGAGTCGGTCCGCGACGATCTCATCGCCCTGCTCAGCCGGGTCGGCCAGAGCACCGACGGCCGGACCGCCAAGGTCATGTCCTGCCTGCTGCCGGAGATCCAGCGCAACACGAACATGCACGGCTGCTACCAGAGCGTGATCGAGCCACGCCGGCAGGTGATGCGGGACGTGCTGGAGCGCGGCGTGCGCACCGGCGTGCTGCGCCCCGACCTCGACGTCGAGCTGGCGCTCAGCCTGCTGTCCGGGCCGGTGCTGCTCCAGTCGCTGCTGCAGTGGAACCCGGCCGTCGACAGCCGCGACCTCGCCACGCGGGTGGTCGACGCCGTGTTCGCCGGGATCGCCGGCCCCGCTCAGCGCTGATTTCCCACTCCTCGCGTGCCGATCTTGGAGTTAGCAACACGGTTTGATCTCTAAACCACGTCACTTTCTCCTTGATCGACGGGTGGGGGGCGCGCTCAGACGGGCACGGTGGCGTGCAGCCAGTCCATCGCCTCGACCACGTCGTCGGCGACGTGATCGGGGGCCGGTCCGTCGCCGGTCCAGGAGCGGCCGCGGCGGATCCAGACGGTCGCGAGACCCGCGCCGGCGCCGCCGGCCACATCGAGGGCGGGACTGTCCCCGATCATCCAGCCGCCGCCGGAGAGCGTCGCCCCGCAGCGGTGCGCCGCGACGGCGAAGATCACCTGGTCCGGCTTGCGCACGCCGACCTCCTCGGAGACGCAGACGGCGTCGACCCACGCGGCCAGCCCGGTGCGATCGATCTTGGCGCGCTGCGTCTGCGCGGTGCCGTTGGTGACGATGCCCAGGCGGAAACGCGCCTCGCGCAGCCGGCCCAGCGCATCGAGCACCTCGGGCCGGATACGCGCGTAGCCCGGGTAGGTCGCCCGGTAGTCCGCCCACATGTGATCGGCCGCTTCGCGCAGGCCGTACCGCTCGCGTACCCGCGTGAAGAACTGCGGGCGGGGAACGAAACCGTCGCCATCGGCCTCGACCAGCCACGCCGTCGCCGCGGACGGCAGGCCGCGCTGGACGGCGAAGTCCGTGGACCAGCGGGCAAAGGACTCCGCGCGGTCGATCAGCGTGTTGTCCAGGTCGAAGAGGGCGAGCGGTCGCATAGTCGGCGACCATACGGAAGAAGATCGCCGATCGCGAACGCATTGTGCACGTTTCGGTCACCCTGGCAACCCTCCGCCGGTATCGCGACGTGTCGTGGCACGAGGTTGTCCGGCCCCGCCGGTAGGGTGTCGAACAAACGTACGGCGGGAGTTGCGGGAGGTCCGGTGCGGGTGCTCGGCGTCGATCCGGGGCTGACCCGGTGCGGGGTCGGCGTGGTGGAGGGCGTGCCCGGGCGCACCTGCATGCTGGTCGACTACGACGTCGTGCGCAGCGACCCGGGTGACGACCTGGCCCACCGGCTGCTCAACCTCGACATCGCACTCGCCGACCTGCTGTCCCGGCACCGACCCGACGCGGTGGCGGTCGAGCGCGTGTTCAGCCAGCACAACGTGCGCACCGTCATGGGCACCGCGCAGGCGGGCGCGGTCGCCGTGCTCGCCGCCGCGCGCGCCGGCCTGCCCGTGCAGACCTACACCCCGAGCGAGGTCAAGGCCGCCGTGACCGGCTCGGGGCAGGCCGACAAGGCCCAGGTCACCGCCATGGTCACCCGGCTGCTGCGGCTGGAGAGCCCGCCGCGGCCGGCCGACGCCGCCGACGCGCTGGCCCTCGCCATCTGCCACGTCTGGCGCGGCGGCACCCGATCCAAGCTGGCCGCGGCGGCGGCCGCGGTGCGAGCACAGGGAGGACGACAGCGGTGATCGCGAGTGTGCGCGGGCGCGTGGCGGCCGTGGGGCCGGACGGCGCCGTGATCGAGGTGGGCGGAGTCGGGCTGGCCGTCTCCTGCGCGCCGGGGACCCTCGCGTCGCTGCGGGTCGGCGCCGAGGCCCGCCTGGCCACCAGCCTGGTGGTGCGGGAGGACTCGCTCACTCTCTACGGCTTCGCCGACGACGACGCGCGGCAGCTGTTCGAGCTGCTGCAGACGGCCAGCGGGGTCGGCCCCCGGCTGGCGCAGGCAGTGCTCGCGGTGCACCAGCCCGACACGGTCCGCCGAGCGATCGCCGCGGGTGACATCGCCACGCTCACCCGGGTGCCGGGGATCGGAAAGAAGGGCGCCGAGCGCCTGGTGCTGGAGCTGCGCGACCGGATCGGCGGGGCCGGGGCCGGGGCCGACGGATCGCTGCCGGTGACGGGTGTGGCATGGGCCGAGCAGGTCCGGCAGGCACTCACCGGGCTGGGGTGGACCGCCGGCCAGGCCGACCAGGCCATCGCCGCGGTCGCCGAGAGCCTCGACGGTCAGCCGACCCCGCCGGTGGCGGAGCTGCTGAAACAGGCGATCCGGCTACTCGGGCGCACGCGGTGAGCGAGTCCCTGGTCTCCGCCTACGCCTCGCCCGAGGAGCGGGAGGCCGAGGCGAGCGTCCGCCCGAAGCGCCTGGCCGAGCTGGTCGGCCAGGAGCGCGTCCGCGAGCAGCTCGACCTGCTGCTGCGCAGCGCGCTCCGGCGCGGCAGCCCGCCCGATCACATCCTGCTCTCCGGCTCGCCCGGGCTGGGCAAGACCACGATGGCGATGATCGTGGCGGCCGAGCTGGGCGTCGGGCTGCGGATCACCAGCGGCCCGGCCATCGAGCGCGCCGGCGACCTCGCGGCCGTCGTGACCAGCCTGTCCACGGGGGACGTGCTGTTCATCGACGAGATCCACCGCATTGCCCGCCCGGCCGAGGAGCTGCTCTACAGCGCGATGGAGGACTTCCGGGTCGACGTGGTGGTGGGCAAGGGGCCGGGCGCCACCGCCATCCCGCTGGACGTGGAGCCGTTCACGCTGGTCGGGGCCACCACGCGGGCGGGCCTGCTCACCGGGCCGATGCGCGACCGGTTCGGCTTCGTGGGGCACCTGGACTTCTACGAGGCGCCGGAGCTGGAGCTGATCGTGCGCCGGTCGGCCCGCATCCTCGGCGTCACCATCACCGACGATGGCGCGGCCGAGGTTGCGGGGCGCTCCCGGGGCACCCCGCGCATCGCCAACCGGCTCCTGCGGCGGGTCCGCGACTACGCGGAGGTGCGCGGCGACGGGGTGGTCACCGGGGCGGCGGCCCGGGCGGCGCTACGGGTGTACGACGTGGACGAGCGAGGGCTGGACCGGTTGGACCGGGCGGTGTTGAAGGCGCTGGTCGAGTCGTTCGGCGGCGGTCCGGTGGGACTTTCGACACTGGCCGTGGCAGTGGGCGAGCAGCCGGATACCGTTGAGGAGGTGTGCGAGCCGTTCCTGCTCCGGGAGGGGCTGCTCGCGCGGACCCCGCGGGGCCGGATCGCGACCGCGGGGGCCTGGCGCCACCTCGGTCGGACGCCGCCGCCGGGCGCGGCGGGCGCCGCCCCGTCCCTGTTCGACGTGCAGAGCTGAGCCCCCGTGACCGGAACGTGATCTATGCCGGGTCCGGTGGTCTGGCACACACCGACTAGACTCGCCGCGGTCCGTACTGGACGCATTACCTCGCATCGGGTGACTTCCACCCATGTGAGCCGATCGGAAGGCAGGCACCGTGTCCCTCGCCGCAGCCAGTCAGGGTGGCAGCGCTTTCAGCTTGTGGATCCTCCTGGCGCTGTTCATGCTCGCCGCATACTTCCTGATCATCCGACCGCAGCAGCGCCGCCGGCGCGAGATCCAGGCCGTGCAGTCGTCGCTGGGTCCGGGTGACGAGATCATCACCGTCGCCGGGCTCTACGGCACGGTGGTCTCGCTCGACGACAAGACCGTGACGATCGAGGTCGCGCCCGGGGTGACGAACAAGTACGCCCGGCAGGCCGTCGGCCAGGTGGTCAACCCGGCCGACCGGCCGGCCGAGTCCGAGGCGGACAACCACACGACGACCTCCAACGAAGTGGTCGACCCGGACTGACGCCGCCGCGCCCCCGACCTCACCGGCAACCCGAGTACGCATAGGAGAACGACCGCTGTGGCCGCACCTTCCGGACAGCTGAAGGCGTCGCGATACTTCATCGCCCTCGCGCTGATCCTCGTGGCGCTCTACTCACTGGTGTTCTTCACCGGTGACCACAAGGCCCACCCCAAGCTGGGCCTTGATCTGCAGGGCGGCAAGAGCATGACGCTGTCGGCCACGCTGCCCGGCGGCAAGGCTCCGGACAAGGACCGGCTGGAGCGGGCGCGGGAGATCATCAACAGTCGCGTCGACACCTCCGGCGTCTCCGAGCCCGAGGTGGTGACCGAGGGCGACCGCAACATCGTCGTCAACGTGGCCGGCAAGGCCGACCAGGGCGACATGCGCAAGCTGGTCGCCCCGGCGGAGCTGCGGTTCCGCAAGGTGCTCGGCTCCACGCCGGACAAGGCCAGCACCGATCCGTCGGCTGCTCCGTCGGCTGCGCCGTCGGCGTCCGCCTCGGCCGGGCCGTCGACCTCCGCCAGCGCCTCGGCGCCCGCGGTCGCGCCGGCCCCCGGCGCCTCCACCTCGGCCGCGCCTTCCGGCAGCGCCGCGCCGAACGACAGCGCCAGTGCGGCGCCCCCGCCGGTCAGCGAGTCGGTCGAGAAGCAGCGCGAGGCGGTCATCGCGAAGCTGGGCCCGGTCTACCAGATGGCGCAGTCCATTCAGAGCCCCGACCAGGTCGACCCGCAGAGTGCATTGCTGCTGAAGAAGTTCGGCGAGCTGAGCCCCGACGAGGTGGCGGTGCTGCCGGCGGACATCCAGTACAACGTGCCCGAGATCAGCTGCAAGCAGCTCAACGGGCGGCAACCGGGCGCGATCAGCGACCCCAAGCAGCCGGTCGTCGCGTGCGGCAAGGACAGCGGCGCCGCGGAGAAGATGAAGCTCGACATCGCCAAGGTGGTCGGCGAGGACGTCAAGACGGCCGGGTTCACCAACGACCCGCAGCAGGGCGGCTGGCTGGTCAACCTGGCGTTCAAGAACCAGGACAAGTGGACCAACCTGACCAAGGAGGTCTACGGCACCGGTCAGGCCGACAAGTCGGCCCGCCGGGTGGCCATCGTCCTGGACAACCAGGTCGTCTCCGCGCCGTCGATCGACGGTGTGATCACCGGTGACGCGATCATCTACGGCTCGTTCACCCGCGACGACGTAGTCACGCTCTCCCAGCAGCTCAAGTACGGGTCGCTGCCGCTGAGTTTCAAGATCCAGTCGTTCGTCGACGTCACGCCGACGCTGGGCCTCCAGCAGATGAAGATGGGCCTGCTGGCCGGCGGCATCGGCCTCGTGCTGGTCATCCTGTACTGCCTGTTCTACTACCGGGCCCTGGGCCTCGCAGTGATCCTCAGCCTCGGGGTGTCCGGCGCGCTGGTATTCGCAACGCTGGTGCTGCTCGGCCGGTTCAACGGATACACGCTGAGCCTCGCCGGCATCGCCGGCTTCATCGTGGCGATCGGCATCACCGCCGACTCGTTCGTGGTGTTCTTCGAACGTCTGAAAGACGAGGTCAAGGACGGCCGGACGGTCCGCAGCGCGGTGCCGCGGGCCTGGGTCCGGGCGCGACGCACGATCCTGTCGGCCGACATGGTCTCCTTCCTCGCCGCCGCGGTGCTCTACGTCCTCGCGATCGGCGCCGTGAAGGGCTTCGCGTTCACGCTCGGCCTGTCCACGATCATTGACCTGGTCGTGGTGTTCCTGTTCACCCACCCGCTGGTCGCTACGCTGTCCAGGTCGAACGCATTCACCTCGCCCCGGTTCTCCGGGCTGGGCAACATGCGCTCGGACAAGTCGATCGCCGCCAGCCAGCCGACGAACCGATTCGGCACCGTGCGCACGAAGGAGTCCTGAGATGTCCGCCCTCGGTCGGCTCTACCGCGGTGATACGAAGATCGATTTCATCGGCTACCGCAGGCGGTGGTACATCACCTCGGCGATCCTGATCCTCATCTGCCTCGGCAGCATCATCTTCCGCAACTTCAACTTCGGCATCGAGTTCGCCGGCGGCAACCAGTTCCAGGTGCCGGCGAAGCCGGGTGTGACGCTGCAGGAGGTCCGCGGCGCGGTGGAGAAGAGCGGGGTCGAGGTCTCCTCGTCGCAGAAGGCCGGCGACCAGTACGTCGTGCGCACCGCTCAGCTCAACCCCGACCAGCGCACGGCCGTGATGGGCGCCCTTTCGAACGCCGCGGAGATCCCGCAGGACCAGATCAACTCCAACGAGGTCAGCTCGTCCTGGGGTGGGGCGGTGACCAACAAGGCGCTTCTCGCCCTGGTGGTCTTCCTGTTCGTGGTCGGCGCGTTCATCTGGATCCTGTTCGAGCAGAAGATGGCGATCGCGGCGCTCGGTGCACTGGCGCACGACCTGCTGCTGACCGCCGGTGTCTACTCGCTTGTCGGCTTCGAGGTCTCGCCGGGCACGATCGTCGGTCTGCTCACGATCCTCGGTTACTCGCTCTATGACACCGTCGTGGTGTTCGACAAGGTGAGTGAAAACGCGCGCGGCCTGCTGGGCAGCTCCCGGTACACGTATGGCGAGTCGGCCAACAACGCGGTCAACCAGACCCTGATGCGCTCTATCAACACCTCGCTGATCGGTCTGCTTCCGGTCGCCGGTCTGCTGTTCGTCGGTGCCGGCCTGCTCGGCGTGGGCACGCTGAAGGACCTCGCGCTCGTGCTGTTCGTCGGCATGATGACCGGCGCCTACTCGTCGCTGTTCCTGGCCACCCCGTGGCTGGTCGACCTGAAGATGCTCGACCAGCGCTACAAGCTGCATGCGCAGCGGGTCCTCGCCAAGCGGGCCGCGCTGACGAAGGGCGGCGCCGAGGGCGCGGCCGAGACCAGGCGCGTGCGCGCAAAGGCGAGCGCGGCGACCGCCGTGGACACCGACGACGAGGACACCAAGGCCCGCGTCGACGCGCTGGCCGCATCGGCGGCGCCGCGGCCCGGTGCCAAGCCGGCGCAGCCGCGCAAGCGGTCCGGCGGCGGGGGCAAGCGGCGCTGACGCCGCACTGTCGAAGCCATGAACGCGGAGGCTCTTCCATCCCCCGGACGGAAGAGCCTCCGCGATCGTGCGGGGAGCTGGGGGGAGCGGATCGTGGTTGACGGCGACAGCGGGACCAAGCCGGCGCGGCGGGTGGCCGAGGCGGCGCGGCGGGTGGCCGAGGCGGCCATCGACGTGCCCGACTTTCCCCTACCCGGCATCGTCTTCAAGGACCTGACTCCACTGTTCGCCGACGGTCCGGCCTTCGCGGCGACCATCGACGACATCGTCGGCCATTACGGCCCCGGGTCATTCGACGTGGTCGCGGGCATCGAGGCGCGGGGCTTCATGATCGGAGCGGCGGTCGCCTACGCCGCCCGTGTCGGCTTCGTGCCCGTGCGAAAGGCTGGCAAGCTGCCTCGCGAGGTACTCGCCGAGAGCTACGCGCTGGAGTACGGCGAGGCGACGTTGGAGATCCACGCCGACTCCTTCACGCCTGGGCAGCGGGTCCTGCTGGTCGACGACGTGCTCGCGACCGGCGGCACCGCGGCCGCCACGTGGAGCCTGATCGAGCAGGCCGGGGCGGTGGTGACCGGATTCACGGTGCTGCTGGAACTGGGCTTTCTGGACGGGCGCAAGCGCCTGCATCCGCGTCCGGTACACGCTCTTCTCCGGGTTTAGGCTGTTTGACGGATCCTGGCCGTTCAGCCGGACCACCGACGGTCTGGCCGGGATACTCCCAGCGGCGGGTAGGATTGCGATTCCGCGGACGGTGACGAGGAGCGGCCCGTGTCAGGGGAGATCGCCCCTCCGGTGGGGGGCACGGTCAAGCCGATGAACCCTGCCCAGGATCAGACGTCCGCGTCGGCCCCGGGTGACGAGCGGCCGGCCGGCCCGCAGGAGGACGCCGCGGACACGCCGGAGGAAGGCGCCCGCGCCGTGGACCTCGGCCACCCGGACGGCGACGACACGCATTCGGCGGTCGTGCTGCCGTTTCCCGGCGCCGCGGCGGATCCCGCGGGCAACGGCTCGCCGGGCAGCATCTTCTCCGCAGACGATGACCCTGCCGGCGGGGGCGCGTCCAACGGCAGCGCGACGCGCAACGGAGTCGCCGGTGCGACCGCGCCGGGCAACGGTCTCGCTCCCGGAAGCGTGCCGGGTGGCGCCGGGTTCGGGCTAGCCGGCGCACCGACCGGCCGCCGGGTGCGCGCCCGACTGGCCCGCTTCAACGCCCCATGGCAGACGCCGCAGGTGAGTGAAGTGCTCGAGCCCTTGATCGGCACCCACCGCGCCAGCCACCCCAAGGCCGACGTGCGGGTCCTCCAGCGCGCCTACGAAACTGCGGCGACCTGGCACAACGGGCAATACCGCAAGTCCGGCGACCCCTACATCACCCACCCCCTCGCGGTGGCGAGCATCCTCGCCGAGCTGGGCATGGACACGACCACCCTGGTCGCCGCGCTGCTGCACGACACGATCGAGGACACCGCCTACACGCTCGAGCAGATGCGCGCCGACTTCGGCGGCGAGGTCGCGCTGCTCGTCGACGGCGTGACCAAGCTCGACCGGGTCAAGCTGGGCGACGCGGCCAAGGCGGAAACGATCCGCAAGATGGTGGTCGCGATGGCCAAAGACCCTCGGGTCCTGGTCATCAAGCTCGCCGACCGGCTGCACAACATGCGGACACTGACCTTCCTGCCCAGCGCGAAGCAGGAGCAGAAGGCCAAGGAGACCCTGGAGATCCTGGCGCCGCTGGCCCACCGGCTCGGTATGAACACGATCAAGTGGGAGCTGGAGGATCTGGCGTTCAAGACGCTGTTCCCGAAGCGTTTCGAGGAGATCTTCCGGCTGATCGGCGAGCACGCCCCGCAGCGCGAGGCGCTGCTTCGGCAGGTGACCCAGAAGGTCGCGGTCGACCTCAAGGGCGCCAAGATCAAAGCTGAGGTGACCGGCCGGCCCAAGCATCTCTACTCGGTCTACCAGAAGATGATCGTGCGCGGCCGCGAGTTCGCCGACATCTACGACCTGGTCGGCGTGCGCATCCTGGTCGACACGGTTCGCGACTGCTACGCGGCACTCGGTGTGATCCACGCGAACTGGCAGCCCGTGCCGGGCCGGTTCAAGGACTACATCGCGATGCCGAAGTTCAACATGTACCAGTCGCTGCACACGACGGTGATCGGGCCGACCGGCAAGCCGGTGGAGATGCAGATCCGCACCTACGCGATGCACCGCACCGCGGAGTACGGCATCGCGGCGCACTGGCGCTACAAGGAGACCAAGAACGCGACGATCGCCGGCCCGCCGGCGCACATCGACGAGATGACCTGGCTGCGGCAGTTGCTGGACTGGCAGCGGGAGGCGAGCGACCCGAGCGAGTTCCTCGACGCGCTGCGCTTCGACCTGTCCAGCCAGGAGGTCTACGTCTTCACGCCCAAGGGCGACGTGATCGCGCTGCCGACCGGGTCGACGCCGGTGGACTTCGCCTACGCGGTGCACACCGAGGTCGGGCACAAGTGCATCGGCGCCCGGGTCAACGGCAAGCTGGTGCCGCTGGAGAGCACGCTGTCCAACGGCGACGTGATCGAGATCTTCACGTCGAAGTCCGACACGTCCGGCCCGACGCAGGACTGGCTGGGCTTCGTCAAGAGCCCACGGGCGCGCACCAAGATCCGGCAGTACTTCAACAAGGAGCGGCGCGAGGAGGCGATCGAGGCCGGCAAAGAGGCCATCGTCAAGGCCATGCGCAAGCAGGGCCTGCCGCTGCAACGCCTGCTGACCTCCGACGCGCTGCTGACGATCGCCCGCGACCTGCACCTGGCCGACGTGGCCAGCCTCTACGCCGCGGTCGGTGAGGGGCAGGTCTCGGCCCAGTCGGTGATCCAGAAGCTCGTCGCCGGCTACGGCGGCGAGGAGGGCGCGGTCGAGGACATCGCCGAGACGGCGCTGCCCACCCGCCAGACCCGCCACCCGGGCGGCACCGTCGATCCCGGTGTGGTCGTCCGCGGCGCCGAAGACGTGTGGATCAAGCTGGCCCGCTGCTGCACGCCGGTGCCGGGCGACGCGGTGTTCGGATTCGTCACCCGCTCCGGCGGGGTGAGCGTGCACCGGGAAGACTGCGCCAACGCGGGCGACCTGCAGGCCCAGCCCGAGCGCATCCTTGAGGTGCACTGGAAGCCGACGTCGGCGTCGACGTTCCTGGTGGCGATCCAGGTGGAGGCGCTCGACCGGCACAAGCTGCTCGCCGACATCACCAAGGTGCTCTCCGACGAGAAGGTCAACATCCTGTCGGCCACCGTGACGACAACGCGCGACCGGGTGGCGGTGAGCCGGTTCAGCTTCGAGATGGCCGACCCGAAGCACCTCGGCCATCTGCTGGCGGCCGTGCGGCGCGTGGACGGCGTCTACGACGCCTACCGGGTCACTTCCGGGGCATAACGGCGCTCTGACGCGTCCGGGGGCGGTGACCAGGTCACCGCCCCCGGCACGTACGGGATGGATCCCGGCACGTACGGGATGGATCAGGACGCGGACGGCCCGCTCATCGTCAGCGAGGTGATCGTGACGGCCTTCTTCGGGTGGCCGCCGCCCGGTCCGGGCGAGCCGTCGGGGTTGGTCTTGAAGGCGTCGTCCGAACCGGCGTCGGCGACCTGCTTGACGACGTCGAGGCCCTCGGTCACCTTGCCGAGGACGGTGTAGTCGGCGCTCAGCTCGGTGTCCTTGTAGATGATGAAGAACTGGCTGCCGTTGGTGCCCGGGCCGCCGTTGGCCATCGCGACCGTCCCCTCAGGGTAGGCCGGCCGGCGACCGGTGGGCAGGTTCTCGTCGGCGAACCGGTAGGACGGGCCGCCGCTGCCGGTGCCCGACGGGTCGCCGCACTGCAGGACGAAGAGACCTTCCGTGGTCAGCCGGTGGCACGGCGCATTGTCGAAGAACTTCTTGCTGGCGAGGTAGGTGAAGCTGGCCGCCGTGCAGGGCGCCTTCGCGTCGTCCACCTCGACCTTGATCGTGCCGACGTTGGTCGTCACGGTCATGGTCTGGGTGCCGGAGCGCGGCTCACCGGTGGTCGGCGGCGTGCCGACGTCCTTGGTGTTGGGCGGCGCGTCCTGCTTCGGGCTCGCGCTGGGATCCACTACCGGCTTCCACTCGCAGTTCTTGGGCGTGGCGGAGGCGGACGGGTTTGGGCTGGCGGCGTTTTTCTTGCCCTTGTCGCCGGTCAACGTGACGAGGAGCACCACGCCGACGAGCACCACGAGAACGGCTGCGGCGGCGCCGATCATGGCCTGCAGGCGCCGGCGTTTGCGGGCCGCGTCGGCCCGGAGCGTCATCTCCCGCTCCAGCCTGGCGCGCGCCGCCGCGCGCTGCTGCCGGTCCCGGTTGGATGTCACGGTCTATCTCCCTGCGACGGATGTGTTCGAGAGGTGGTCAGGATGCGGCCGACGGGCTCGAGCTCGCGCTGTTGTCGCCGCCCGTAGGTGCGGAGGCGACGGTGAGCGACTGGATCACGACCTCGGTCTTGGGCTTGCCGTCCCCACCCTGGCTGCCGTCGGCCACGCCGGCGTCGGCGACCTTCTGCACGATGTCGAGGCCCTTGGTGACCTTGCCGAAGATCGTGTACTTGGCCTCCAGCGACGAGCCGTCCTTGTAGACGATGAAGAACTGGCTGCCGTTGGTGTCCGCGCCGCTGTTGGCCATGGCGAGGGTGCCCGCGGGGTAGAGGTTGGCGCTGGGTGGGGCGGACGGCGACGCCGACGGCTGGTCGGCCGGGCTGGGCAGCTTCTCGTCCGCGAACTTGTACGCCGGGCCGCCCGTGCCGGTGCCGGAGGGGTCGCCGCACTGCAGCACGTAGATGCCGGTGGTCGTGAGCCGGTGGCACTTGGAGTTGTCGAAGAACTGCTTGGACGCCAGGTAGGCGAAGCTGGCGGCGGTGCAGGGGGCGCCGGTCCGGTCCAGCTCGGCCTCGACCACACCGACGTTGGTGGTGATGGTCATCGTGGCCGAGCCCGCCTTCGGGATCTTCGACGTGGGGGGCTTGCCGACGTCCTTGACGGTGTCGGACGCCGCCTGCGGGGTCCACGCGCAGCCCTGACCGGCGGCGTCGCTCGTCTTCGACGGCTTGCGGTCGAAGCCGCCGGTCGCCCAGACGACGCCGACCACGACCACGATGACCGCGAGCGCGGCGCCGAGACCGGCCTGGATCTGGCGGCGACGGCGGGCGGCGGCGGCCCGGCGGGCGATCTGCCGCTCGACCTTGGCGCGCGCCAGCGCGCGCTGCCGTGCCTTGGTTGCAGCCACCAGTGCTCCTTCTAGCTGGTTGACAATCGGTGAGGCACACGCCACATGCCCGCCAGAGTGTACGGGGACGGTCGGGTCTCGGGTGAACCAGCCCGTCTTTCCCCCGATCAAGGACATAAGGACCGGTTTCACCCCGTGACAAGGCCGGACCGTCGCGGAAGCCCAATATGCCGCTGCCGGGAGGGAACCGGCTGAAAGCCAGCCGGGAAGTAGCTGGGAGCCGCACACGCGAGCCGCCGGAAACCCGCTGGGGATCGCCGTTAGGCTCGATGGTGAGGTAACGAGGAAGGACTGTGTGTTGCTGGTCGTCGGATTTCCCGCGGACGCGTTCGGGACCAACTGCTATGTCGTCGCCCCGGCCACGGGGGAGCAGTGCGTGGTCGTCGACCCCGGCATCGGGGTGACCGAGCGGCTGGACGCGGTGCTGGACGAGCACCGGCTGCACCCGGTCGCGGTCCTGCTCACGCACGGGCACCTCGACCACACGTTCTCGGTCACGCCGGTGTGCGGCGCTCGGGGCATTCCGGCCTACATCCACCCGGAAGACCGCGAATTGCTCGCCGACCCGATCAAGGGCATGGGCCCACAGTTGGCGGCGATGTTCGGCCGGTCGCTGACCTGGACCGAGCCCGACGACGTCGCGGAGCTGACCGACGGCGGCGTGATCGGCCTCGCGGGCTTGGAGATCATCGTCGACCACGCGCCGGGCCATACCGGCGGGTCGGTGATGTTCCGGATGCCGGGTGACGACGACAAGCCGCTGTGCTTCAGCGGCGACGTCCTGTTCGCCGGCTCGATCGGACGCACCGACCTGCCGGGTGGCGACCCGGACGCGATGCTGGTGAGCCTCCGCGAGAAGGTGCTCCCGCTCGCCGACGAGACGGTTGTCCTGCCCGGCCACGGTCCCGCGACGACCATCGGCCGCGAACGGGTCAGCAACCCGTTCCTGCAAGAGACGAGCCCGAGACTCTCATGACCCGACCCACCCCGATCAGCGGCTTTCCCGAGTGGCTGCCGCCGCAGCGGATGATCGAGCAGTACGTCGTCGACCGCATCCGCCAGACCTTCGAGCTCTACGGCTTCGCGCCGCTGGAGACCCGCGCGGTCGAGCCGCTCGACCAGCTCCTGCGCAAGGGTGAGACCTCCAAGGAGGTCTACCTGCTGCGCCGTCTCCAAGAAGCGGACGGCGACGCTGGAGATTCGGAGCTGGGCCTGCACTTCGACCTGACGGTGCCGTTCGCCCGCTATGTGTTGGAAAACGCCGGCAAGCTGACCTTCCCGTTCCGCCGCTACCAGATCCAGAAGGTCTGGCGCGGCGAGCGCCCGCAGGAGGGGCGCTACCGGGAGTTCCTGCAGGCCGACATCGACATCGTCGACCGGGACACGCTGCCGCCGCACTACGAGGCGGAGATCCCGCTGGTCATCGGCGACGGCCTCGGGTCGCTGCCGATCCCGCCGATCCGCATCCAGGTCAGCAACCGCAAGGTGTGCGAGGGCTTCTACCGGGGCGTAGGCATCCCCGACCCGGAGGCGGCCCTGCGCGCGGTCGACAAGCTCGACAAGATCGGCCCGGCCAAGGTCGCCGAGCTGTTGCAGGCGACCGCCGGCGCCACCGAGGCGCAGGCCAAGGCGGCCCTCGCCCTGGCCGAGATCTCCAGCGCTGACGCCTCGTTCGCCGACGCGGTCGGCGCGCTCGGCGTCGAGGACCCGCTGCTCGACGAGGGCCTGGCCGAGCTGGTCCGGGTCGTGGAGGCGGCCAACGAGCACGCGCCGGGCCTGCTGGTGGCCGACCTAAAGATCGCCCGCGGGCTGGATTACTACACCGGCACCATCTACGAAACCCAAATGCGGGGGTACGAGCGGTTCGGCTCGATCTGCTCCGGCGGGCGCTACGACAACCTGGCGACGGCCGGTGCCGACCGGTACCCCGGGGTGGGCATCTCGATCGGGGTCTCCCGCATGCTCGGCCTGCTCTTCGGCGCCGACGCGCTCACGATCAGCCGGCCTGTCCCGACGTGCGTGCTCGTCGCGCTGCCCAGCGAGGACGACCGTCCGGCCTGTGACCGCGTCGCGGCGGCGCTGCGCGGGCGGGGGATCGCCACCGAAGTGGCCCCGTCGGCGGCGAAGTATGGCAAGCAGATCCGCCACGCCGAGCGGCGCGGCATACCGTACGTGTGGTTTCCGGGCGAGCCGGACCAGGTCAAAGACATCCGCTCCGGTGAGCAGGTCGACGCCGACCCGACCACCTGGCAACCGCCGGTTGACGACCTCCACCCCCGGGTGGAGAGCAAGGAGAAGCTCCCGTGATCCGTACCCGTGAAGCCGGCACGCTGCGCGCCGCGGACGCCGGCTCGACCGTGACGCTGGCCGGCTGGGTGGCCCGCCGTCGCGACCACGGCGGCGTCATCTTCGTGGATCTGCGGGACGTCTCCGGCATCGTCCAGGTGGTCTTCCGGGAGGAGGACGCCCACGCGCTGCGCAACGAGTTCTGCGTGCGGGTGACCGGGGCGGTGGCGCGCCGCCCGGCCGGCAACGAGAACCCCGAGCTGCCCACCGGCGACGTCGAGGTCAACGCGACCGAGCTGGAGATCCTCTCCGAGGCGGCGCCGCTGCCGCTGCCTGTCGACGACAACGTCGAGGCCAGCGACGACATCCGGCTCAAGTACCGGTACCTGGATCTTCGGCGCGGTGGCCCGGCACGGGCGTTGAAGCTGCGGTCGAAGGCGAACCAGATCGCCCGCACGGTGCTGCACGAGCGGGACTTCTTCGAGATCGAGACGCCGACGCTGACGCGGTCGACGCCGGAGGGCGCGCGCGACTTCCTGGTGCCGGTGCGCCTGCAGCCGGGGACCTGGTACGCGCTGCCGCAGTCGCCGCAGCTGTTCAAGCAGCTGCTCATGGTGGGCGGCATGGAGCGCTACTACCAGATCGCGCGCTGCTACCGCGACGAGGACTTCCGCGCCGACCGGCAGCCGGAGTTCACCCAGCTCGACATCGAGATGTCGTTCGTGACGCAGGACGACGTGATCGCGCTCGGCGAGGCGATCGTCGCGGCGCTGTGGGAGGAGCTGGCCGGCTTCTCGGTTCCGCGGCCCATCCCGCGGATCACCTGGCACGAGGCGATGAACCGGTACGGCTCGGACAAGCCCGACCTGCGCTACGGCCTGGAGCTGACGGAGCTGACCGACTACCTGCGCGGCACCGAGTTCCGGGTGTTCGCCGGGGCCATCGACGCCGGCGGCTACGTCGGTGCGGTCGTCATGCCGGGCGGGGCGTCGCAGACCCGCAAGGAGCTGGACGGCTGGCAGGACTGGGCCAAGGCGCGCGGCGCGCGGGGGCTGGCGTACGTGGTGCTCGACGCGGAGACCGGCGAGGCGCGCGGGCCGGTGGCAAAGAATCTTTCCGACAGTCACCTGGCAGGACTGGCTGATGCCGTAGGAGCGAAACCGGGCGATGCGGTCTTCTTCGCCGCGTCGCCGTATCGGCGGGAGGCGCAGGAGCTGCTCGGCGCGGCCCGCCAGGAGATCGCGCGGCGCACCGGCGTCGTCGACGACGACCGGTCCGGGCCGCCCGGCGAAGCCCGCGGGCCGGACCGGTCGCAGCAATGGGCGTTCTGCTGGGTGGTCGACGCGCCCATGTTCGAGAAGACCGACGACGGCGGCTGGACCGCTGTGCACCATCCGTTCACATCGCCCAACGCCGAGTGGCTGGACCGCTTCGAGGAGGCGCCCGACCGCGCCCTGGCGTACGCGTACGACATCGTGTGCAACGGCAACGAGATCGGCGGCGGCTCGGTGCGTATCCACCGCGCCGACGTCCAGCGGCGCGTGTTCGACCTGCTCGGAATCACCCCACAGGAGGCCGAGGACAAGTTCGGCTTCCTGCTGGAGGCGTTCAAGTACGGGCCGCCGCCGCACGCCGGCATCGCCTTCGGCTGGGACCGGGTGTGCATGCTGCTGGCGGGCGCCGACTCGATCCGTGAGGTCATCGCGTTCCCGAAGACCCGCGGCGGGTTCGACCCGCTGACCGGCGCGCCGACGCCGATCACGCCGCAGCAGCGGGCCGAGGCCGGCGTGGACGCAAAGCCGAAGACGAACGCCCCGGCGGGCACGTCCGGCGTGGCGGTCCCGGTCGAGCACTCCCGCTGACAGGCGCTCCACCCTGGGGTGGAGCGGGCAGACCAATCCTGGCGCCGACGCGCTAAGGGGGCGGGCGTCCCTACCGTTTTCTTCGTCAACAGATGACGGAGGGGTTGGTAACGATGTCGGGTGTTCCGCAGTGGGTCCTGGTCGTGGTGATCGTGGCGGTCGTGCTGCCCACGGTGATCGTCCGTCAGGTGCGGGAGCGCGAGCTCACCGGCCGGCGGGTGGTCATCCTGCCGGCGATCTTCCTGGTTGCCGCGTTCGCGGCCGACCCGGCCCTCGGCCACCGGCTGGCGTCGGTGCCGGCGCTGGCGCTGCTGGCGGTGGGCTTGGTGCTGGCCGTGCTCACCGGCGCGGCCCGGGCGGCCACGATGCGCGTACGGCGGGTCGGCGGTGCGGTGCTGACCAGGGGCAACGGTCGGACCGTCGCGCTGTGGCTGGCCACCATCGCGCTGCGCGTGGCAATCGTGGCCGTGGCCTACGCTTTCGGTGTGCCCGAGGGAACCGGTGAGGCTCTGCTCTTCGCCGCCGCCACGTTCGCGGCCCAGGGTGCCGTCCTCGCCTGGCGGGGCGGGCTGTTCGCCGGCAGCGAGCCGATCGCGGCCACGGAGCGGGTCGGGTGACGGGTCGGGCCGGCGAGGCAGCGGCGGCGCCCGGGCAACCGCCCGTGGCGCCGCTGCGCGGGTTGGACAGCCCGGTCGCGAGCGTGGTACGCGCCGCCGGGGCCCTGGTCTACGGGGTGTGGGCGGTGCACTCGATCTCGGCCGGCGAGCGCTGGTCGACTCTCCCGCTCGTCCTCGCCTCCGTGGCCGGTTTCCTGTACTCGGTCCTCATGCGCGAGCGCGGCTGGTGGCACAGCCTGGCCGGCCTGGTCGTGGCGGTCGCCGCCGCGGATGCCCTGTTCGTGCTGGTGCCCCGGTCGATCGGCTGGATCGTCTCGTTCGCCGCCGTCCCGTGGGTGATCGGTCGGTTCCCGCTGCGCTGGGCCGTACCCTTCGGCGTCGCGGTGGCGGGGGCCCTCGGCGTTCTCGCGCTGCTCCACGAATCCCCGTCGGCCGCGCTCGGCCTGGTCGGCGGCTGCGTGGGCTTCTCCATGATCGGGTTCAGTGCGCGCAGCGCCCGGCGCCGCGCCGAAGACGCGGTGCGCCTGCTGGCCAGCGAGCGGGAGACCCGGGAAGCCAACGCCCGCACCCAACTGCTCGCCGAGCGGCAGCGGCTGGCCCGCGAGATCCACGACATCCTCGCCCACACGCTGTCCGCGCAGGTGGTGCAGCTGGAGGGGGCGCGGCTCATGCTCGACCGCGGGGCGCCGGCCGAGGCCGTCCGCGGCCAGATCGACCAGGCGCAGCGCCTCGCCCGCGAGGGGCTGGTCGAGACCAAACGGGCCCTGTACTCGCTGCGCGGCGAGGCCCGACCCGTGGCCGAAACGGTGCGCAGGCTCGCCGCCGACGCGGGCGCCGGCTTCACGCTCGACGGTGCCGGGGAGAGCGTCGGACCCGAGGCCAGCCTCGCGCTGGAACGCACCGTGCAGGAGGCCCTCACCAACACCCGCAAACACGCCCCGGGTGCCCAGGTCGACGTGGCACTGCGGCTGCACTCCGACGGGTACGAGGTGGAGGTCCGCGACGACGGCGGCCGGGATGCGCACCGCCCGTTGGCGAGCACCGGTGGCGGGTATGGTCTGACCGGCATGCGCGAGCGCGCCGAACTGCTCGGCGGGCGGCTGGAAGCGGGTCCGGACGGGAAGGGTTTCCGGGTGTGGCTGCGGATTCCGGCGTGACCAGGGTGGTGATCGCCGACGATCAGCGGCTGGTCCGCGAGGGCCTGCGCACGATGCTTTCGCTGCTCGACGGCGTCGAGGTGGTCGCCGTGGCCGCCGATGGCGACGAGGCGGTGGGCGCTGTCGCGGCGCACGACCCGGACGTGGTGCTCATGGACCTGCGGATGCCGCGCTGCGACGGGGTCTCCGCCACCCGCCGCATCCGGGCCGAGCATCCGCACACCCAGGTCGTCGTGCTCACCACCTTCGCCGAGGACGCCGAGGTACTCGCGGCGCTGCGCGCCGGGGCCCGCGGGTACCTGACCAAGGACGCCGGCGCCGACGAGGTGGCCCGGGCGATCGCCCGCGTCGCCGAGGGCAGCGCCGACCTGGCGCCCGAGGTGCAGCGCCGGCTGCTGGACCTGCTGCCCGCTGCGGCGTCGCCGCTGGACGGGCCGCCGCCCGACGGGCTCACCGAGCGCGAGCTGGACGTTCTGCGGCTCATCGCGACCGGCCTGTCCAACGCGGAGATCGCCGCGGAGCTGGTCGTCAGCGAGGCGACCGTGAAGACGCACGTCAACCACCTCTTCGCCAAGACCGGGGTACGCGACCGGGCGCAGGCCGTCGCATACGCCTACCGGCACGGCCTGGTCGGCTGAGCGGTCGGCCGGTTCCGGTACCAGGCGGGCGGGTCCCCGGCCAGGCTGAGCTGTCGGTGCCTGCCGGTACTGTGATCGCAGTGGACGACGTCGGCCTGTTCGAACTCGACGCCCCCCGGCAGCGCGACTCGGTCGCCACCCCGGCCGTGGGCGAGACGTTCGCGCCGCCGGCCGAGGACGCGCCGCTCGCGGTGCGCATGCGCCCGCGCACCCTCGACGAGCTCATCGGGCAGGACCACCTGCTCGCCCCGGGCGCCCCGCTGCGCCAGCTCGTCCAAGGCCGGGCGCCGCTGTCGGTGATCCTGTGGGGCCCGCCCGGCTCGGGCAAGACCACGATCGCCCACCTCGTCGCCGGTGCGAGCGACCGCCGGTTCATCGCGATGTCGGCCCTGTCGGCCGGGGTCAAGGACGTCCGCGCCGTGATCGACGCCGCCCGCCGCGCGCGCCGCTCCGGTGGCGCGCCGACCGTGCTGTTCATCGACGAGGTGCACCGCTTCAGCAAGACCCAGCAGGATTCGCTGCTCGCCGCCGTGGAGGACCGGACCGTCACGCTGCTCGCCGCGACCACCGAAAACCCGTACTTTTCGGTTATCTCGCCGCTGCTGTCGCGCTGTGTCCTGCTCACCCTCCAGCCGCTCGACGACGACGCGGTGCGCACGCTGGTGCGGCGCGCGCTCGCCGACGAGCGCGGCCTGGGCGGTGCCGTCACTCTCGCGCCCGCGGCGGAAGACCATCTCGTACGCCTGGCGGCCGGTGACGTCCGCAAGGCGCTCACCGCGCTCGAAGCGGCCGCGGCCGGTGCGCAGGCGGTCGCGGCCACAGAGATCGATCTGGTCACCGCGGAGAAGGCGGTCGACGTCGCCGCGCTGCGCTACGACCGGGCCGGCGACGCGCACTACGACGTGGTGAGCGCGTTCATCAAGAGCATGCGCGGCTCCGACGTCGACGCGGCGCTGCACTGGCTGGCCCGGATGCTGGTCGCGGGGGAGGATCCGCGGTTCATCGCCCGGCGCATGGTGATCTTCGCCAGCGAAGACGTCGGGATGGCCGACCCGCAGGCCCTGCTGGTGGCCACGGCCGCCGCGCACGCGGTCGAATACGTCGGCATGCCCGAGGTCCAGCTCAACCTGGCCCAGGTGGTCGTGCACCTCGCCACGGCGCCGAAGTCCAATGCCGTCACAATGGCCATCGGCGCGGCCGCGGCCGACGTACGCGCCGGTGTCGCCGGCGGGGTGCCCCGGCATCTGCGGGACGCGCACTACTCGGGCTCGCGGGGTCTCGGCCACGGTGTCGGCTACGCCTACCCGCATGACGACGCGCGGGGCGTTCTCGCCCAGCAGTACCCGCCGGATGACGTGGTGGGCCGTGACTACTACCGGCCGACCAGCCACGGCGCCGAGCGGGCGGTGGCGGAACGGGTCGCCCGGCTGCGCCGCATCGTGCGCGGCACCCCCACCGACCGCCCCGCGGACACCGAGCCGCCGGCCGGGGCCTCACCCGCGGGTGAGCCGCCGGCCGGGGCCTCACCCGCGGGTGCCGAGGACGAGCGGTGACGCCGCGCGACGGCGATTCCGGTGGCGACGGCCGCAGACGCTGGGGACGCGGCAGAGGCGAGCCGGGTCCGAACGAGGAGGACCTGGGCTGGCTCGCTGATCTGCGCCACGGCCGTGCGGACAGCGGTGAGCCGGGTCCGGGCGGGCCGGGGTCTGCCCGCCACCGGGACGAGACGCCGCATACGCACCGGATGCCAGGTCCGCAGCCCGATGATGGGCCGGGCGGGTACCGACCGCCGCCCGGTCCGAGTGCTGTGCGGCCCGTGTCGCCCGGTCCGAGTGCTGCCCGGCCCGTGTCGCCCGGTCCGAGTGCTGCCCGGCCCGTGTCGCCCGGTCCGAGCGCCGCCCGGCCCGTGCCACCGCCCCCGCACCGCCCACCGCAGAGGGTCCCACCTCACGGAGGGCCGCCTCGCCACGCCGGCGACGTGCGCCCCAGCGGGGCCGGCTGGGCTCCGGACCGTGACCCGCCGACCCAACTGCTGCCCCCGGTCACCGATCGCCCCGCGGCACCGGGTATCCAGCCCAGCCGGCCGGTCCGGCGCGAGCCGAGCTGGCGCGAGTTCACCACCGGGGAGAGTGCGCCGGTGCCGGGCTCCGCACGTACTCCGGCGGGTTTGCCGGCACCCGCGGAGGGTGGGCGGCGCGACCGGGCCACGTCTTCGGCGGCCGGGCCGCCGCCGGAGGTCCGGCGGCTGCGGATGCTGACCGTGCTGCTGATCGTCGGGCTGCTCGTGGGGGCGGTGCCGGCCGCGTTGATGATCCGGGAGGCCACGCGGGACCCGGTGCTGATCGAGCTGGAGTCGCTGGAGCTGCCGTCGTTCGCCGCGAGCCACGCGCAGGACGAGGCGTTCGGCAACCGGTGGTGCGTGCGCGAGTGCCGGTCCCGGTCGCGGACCTGGGACTCCCAGCGGGGCGTCGAGGACACCGCGCGGGTCTTCGCGACGGCGTTGAGCAACGCGGGCTGGCGCAGGCTCACGGCGCCCGGCTGCCCGCCGGACGGGGTGGACGGGGTCGGCAGTTGCTGGCGGCACGACGAGTATGTGCTGACCTTGTTTGTGCGCACGCCCACCTGCCTGGGCCGCCCGGGAGACGCTCCGGCCACCGGCCCGGGCGACGCCCCGGGCGGTGCCACGGACCCGGCCGCCCCGCCGCCCACCGGGGGTGGCGCGTGCCCCGCCGCGCAGACCACGATCAAGGTGTTCAACCGGGTGTCGTTTCGAGGGGGCACCGGCTGAGGAGGCGCCCGCGAACCCGTCCCGGCGGCAGGGGACGGTCGCGGAGCGCGGCTTCGATACCAACGGTAGTGTCTCCGGCGTTGACGGAGTGTCGAAGGGGGAGAGTCGTGGTTCGGTCTGGCTGGGAGATCGCGGCGCTGATCGTGTCAGGCGCTTTCGCGCTGCTGGCGATCGCGCTGGTCGTGCCGATTCTGCGGCTGCGACACACCGTCGACGCGGCTACCCGGACGTTGCGTGACGTCGCGGATGCCACCGGGCCGATCCTCGGCAACGTCAACCACACCATCGAAAACGTCAACGTCTCGCTGGGCCAGGTGCAGACCTCGCTGGACGGGGTCAACCTGCAGCTCGCGCGGCTGGACACCATCACCGAGCACGTCTCGCACGTCACCGCCAACGTCGCCAACCTCTCCACCGTGGTCGGTGCCGCGGCGGCCAACCCGTTGGTCAAGGTCGCCGCGTTCACCTACGGCGTGCGCAGCGCCGCCGCCAAGCGCCGCCACGCCGACGAGGAGTCCGAGATCCGCGCCGAGATGAAGCAGCGCCGCCGCGCCCGCCGGGCAAGCAAGTAGGAACGGGGAATAGCGAAGATGCGACGTCTGCTGTGGCTCGGGGTCGGGCTTGCCATCGGGGCGCTGGTGGTCCGCAAGGTGACCAAGAAGGCGGAGGCTTTCACGCCGGCCGGCATCGCGGGCTCGGTGCAGCAATCCGCTGTCGGCGTGCTCGATTCGGTGCGTAGCTTTGTAGACGACGTCCGCGACGGCATGGCCGAGCGCGAGGCGGAGATCCACGCGGCCTTCACCGAGGGCAGCCTTCTGGAGGAGTACGAGGAAGACCGATGAGGACAGCGGAGATCAAGCGGCGGTTCCTTGGCCACTTCGAGCAGCACGGGCACGCGATCGTGCCCAGCGCTCCGCTGCCCGCCATCGACGACCCCAACCTGCTGTTCGTCAATGCCGGCATGGTGCAGTTCGTGCCCTACTTCCTGGGTCAGCGCACCCCGCCGTGGAAGCGCGCCACGAGTGTCCAGAAGTGCATCCGCACGCCCGACATCGACGAGGTCGGCAAGACCACGCGGCACGGCACCTTCTTCCAGATGAACGGCAACTTCTCGTTCGGCGACTACTTCAAGGAAGGCGCGATCACCCTCGCCTGGGACCTGATCACGAAGCCGGTCGACGTGGGGGGCTACGGGCTCGACCCGGAGCGGATCTGGGCGACGGTCTACCTCGACGACGACGAGGCGATCGACATCTGGCACCACAAGGTCGGCCTGCCGATGGAGCGGATCGTGCGCCGCGGCAAGGCGGACAACTTCTGGTCGATGGGCATCCCCGGCCCGTGCGGGCCGTGCTCGGAGATCTACCTCGACCGCGGGCCGGAATACGGTCGCGAGGGCGGGCCGGAGGTCGACGAGGACCGGTACCTGGAGTTCTGGAACCTGGTCTTCATGCAGTGCGAGCGGGGTCCGGGCACCGACAAGGAGAACTACCCGATCCTCGGTGACCTGCCGGCGAAGAACATCGACACCGGCATGGGCATGGAGCGGATGGCGGCGCTGCTGCAGGGCGTCGACAACATCTACGAGATCGACGAGATCAAGCCCGTCCTGGACCGGGCGGCGGAGCTGACCGGCAAGCGCTACGGCGTCCACTCCGGACACCTGGCCAGCCAGTCGCACCCCGACGACGTGCGGCTGCGGGTCATCGCCGACCACGTCCGCACCAGCCTGATGGTGATCGCGGACGGCGTCACGCCGGCCAACGAGGGCCGCGGCTACGTGCTGCGCCGCATCATGCGCCGGGCGATCCGGGCGATGCGCCTGCTCGGCTGGCAGGGGGCGGCACTGCCGGAGTTGCTGCCGGTCGCGCGGGATTGCATGGCGCCGTCCTACCCGGAGGTGGCAGGCGACTTCGAGCGGATCGCGACGTACGCCTACGGCGAGGAGGAGGCGTTCCTGTCCACGCTGCGGGCGGGCACGACGATCCTCGACACGGCGGTGTCGGAGACCAAGAAGTCGGGTGGGACCAGGCTGTCCGGCGAGAAGGCGTTCCAGCTGCACGACACCTACGGGTTCCCGATCGACCTGACCCTCGAGATCGCCGGTGAGCAGGGCCTCGCGGTCGACGAGGAGGGCTTCCGCCGGCTGATGAGCGAGCAGCGCAGGCGGGCGAAGGCGGACGCGCAGGCGCGTAAGACCGGACACACCGACCTCTCGGCGTACCGGGCGGTGCTCGACGCGGGCGGCCCGGTGGAGTTCACCGGATACGAGGAGACCGCGCGCGAGTCGCGGCTGCGCGCGGTGCTGTCCGGAGCGGGCTACGGCCTGACGGGCGCGTCGGTGGGCGACACCGTCGAGCTGGTCCTCGACACGACCCCGTTCTACGCCGAGGGCGGCGGCCAGCAGCCCGACCAGGGCCTGATCCGGACCGGCACGGGCGTCGCCGAGGTGCTCGACGTCCAGCAGCCGATCCCCGGCCTGATCGTGCACCGGGCGCGGATCATCGAGGGCGAGGTCCGGCCGGCCGAGGCCGGATACGCCGAGATCGACGTCGACCGGCGGCGCGCGATCTCCCGGGCGCACACCGCGACCCACCTGGTGCACACGGCGATGCGGCAGTTCCTGGGCGAGTCGGCGACGCAGGCCGGTTCCCTCAACGCGCCGGGCCGGCTGCGCTTCGACTTCAACACCCCGGGCGCGGTCCCGCCGGGCGTGCTGCACGACGTGGAGCAGCAGGTCAACGAGGTGTTGATGGACGACCTCGCCGTGCACGCGTTCATCACGTCGCAGGAGGAGGCGCGCCGACTGGGTGCGATGGCGCTGTTCGGCGAGAAGTACGGCGACGAGGTGCGCGTGGTCGAGGTCGGTGACTACGCCCGCGAGCTGTGCGGCGGCACGCACGCGTCCCGCTCCGGCCAGCTGGGCCTGGTGAAGATCCTGCACGAGGCGTCGATCGGTTCGGGCATACGCCGGGTCGAGGCGCTGGTCGGGATGGACGCCTTCAGCCACCTCGCGCGCGAACACCTGCTGGTCAGCCGGCTCGCGGAGCTCTACCGGGTGCCGGGCGAGCAGGTGGCCGAGCGGGTCGAGCAGACGGTGACGCAGCTGCGCGAGGCGGAGAAGGAGCTGGAGAAGCTGCGCGCCCAGCTGGTGCTGGCCAACGTGGGCGCGATCACGGCCGGGGCGCGCGACGTCAACGGCGTGGCCTATGTGGGCACGGAGGCGCCGGAGGGCGCCGGTGCCAACGAGGTCCGCACGCTCGCGCAGGAGGTTCGCGGGCGGATGCCGGTCGACCGGCCGGGTGTGGTCGCGGTGACCGCGCGGGCCAACGGAAAGGCATCGCTGATCGTGGCGACCAACGCGGCGGCCCGTGATCGCGGCCTGTCGGCGGCGGCTCTGGTCAAGGGCGCGCTGTCCGGCCGGGGCGGCGGCAGCCCGGAGCTGGCGCAGGGCGGCGGCCTGCCGGCGGCCGAGGCGGCGGCGTTGCTGGTCGCGGTGGAGAAGGCGATCGCGGGAGCCTGAGGGATCGTGGCCGGGGATCGTCCCGTGTCGTTCCAGGAGGGTGCCCCGCTGCGCGTCCTGGGGCCGACAAGGGCACCCTCCTCGGGCGAGCGTCGCGACAGGCAGGCGCCGTGATCCGCGGCCGGCGCCTCGGCGTCGACGTCGGGTCCGTACGCGTCGGCGTGGCGATCTCCGACCCGGATGGGATCCTCGCCACACCCCTCGCGACCGTGCCGCGCGACAACACGGAGGGTGATCACACGCCAACTGATATGGCGGCGATAGCCCGAATTGTCAAGGAGTACGAGGCGGTCGAGGTCGTCGTCGGTCTGCCCGTCAACCTCGCCGGCAACGAAGGGCCCGCAGCCGTCGTGACCAGGAAATACGCCGACATTCTCAAGACCGTTGTCAATCCCGTCCCGGTCCGGTTGGCGGACGAAAGGATGTCGACCGTGGCTGCGGCGCGTAGGCTGTCCGAGCGTGGCGTGCGTGGCAAGCGCCAACGGGCTGTCGTCGACCAGGCGGCGGCGGTGGAGATCCTTCAAAGCTGGCTCGACGCACAGCGGAGGCGAACCTGATGTTGGAGGAGCTCGAGCTCGCGTTCGAGGAGCAGGAGCGCGACCGTGGCCGGCATCGACATCGGCGCGGCAGCGCCCGCGGCCGCAAGCCGAAGGCGGCCAAGCGCCGGGGGCGCTCGTTCCTGGCCCTGCTGATGACGCTCGTCCTGCTCGGGGCGCTCGGCGCCGGCGGGTGGTACGGCTTCGACAAGGTCAAGGACTTCTTCACCGCGCCCGACTACGGCTCTGCCGCCGGCACGTCGGAGGTGCACGTGAAGGTGAGCACGGGCCAGACCGCCACCGACATCGGCCAGACCCTCGTCCGGGCCGGCGTGATCAAGAGCGTCGCGGCCTACACCGACGCCGCCAAGGCCAACCCGCACGGCAACGAGGTGCAGCCGGGCACCTACAAGCTGCGCAAGCAGATGCGCGCGTCGGCGGCCCTGGACGCGCTGCTGCTGATCGACGCCAAGGGCAACCTGGCCAACAAGATCTCCAACAAGGTGACGATCCCCGAGGGCACGATCGCCGTCGACGTCTTCTCCCAGCTGTCCAAGGCGACCAACATCCCGGTCGCCGAGTTCGAAGCCGCGGCGAAGGACCCGGTTGCGCTCGGCGTGCAGGACTGGTGGTTCAAGCGCTCCGACGGCAAGGACGCCGCGAAGACGGTCGAGGGCTTCCTGTTCCCGGCGACCTACGAGTTCGACCCGGGGGTCGACGCCAAGACGATCCTCAGCACGATGGTCAACAAGTTCAACACCGTGATGGGCGATCTGCGGTTCGCCGACAAGGTGCAGGCCGACCGGCACATCTCGCCCTACGAGGCCCTCATCGTCGCGTCGATCGCGCAGGCCGAGGCGCCGCTGCCCGAGGACATGAGCAAGGTCGCCCGGGTGCTCTACAACCGCGCGTTCGGCGGCACGTTCCCGTGCTCCTGCCTGCAGGTGGACGTCACGGTCAACTACTGGCTGCGGGCGCAGGGCAAGGACGCGCAGCAGTCCAAGAACCTCACCCAGTCCCAACTGCACAACGCCAACAACCCCTACAACACGCACGACAAACCGGGGCTGCCCGTCGGTCCGATCGACAACCCCGGCAAGGACGCCATACAGGGCGCGATGGCCCCTGCCGAAGGTCCCTGGGTCTTCTTCGTGACCATCGACAAGCAAGGCCACACCGCCTTCGCGACCACGAACGCCGAGCACGACCACAACATCGAGCAGGCCAAGAAGAACGGCGTCCTCTGACATGATCAGTCGCCGCGCGGCCGTGCTGGGCAAGCCGATCACGCACTCGCTGTCGCCGGTCATCCACAACGCCGGCTACGCCGCCGCGGGGCTGACCGGCTGGTCCTACACCGCGATCGAATGCGCGGAGTCGGAGCTGGCCGACCTGGTCGGCGGTCTGGGACCGGAGTGGGCCGGGCTGTCGCTGACCATGCCGCTCAAAGAGATGGCGCTCGTCGTGGCCGATGTCGTCTCCCCGGTCGCCGCCGCGTTGGGCGCCGCCAACACTCTCGTACGCGAGGAGAACGGCTGGCACGCCGACAACACCGACGCGCCGGGGATGGTGGACGCACTCCGCGACGCCGGGGTGACCACGGCCGACGAGGTGGCGGTGCTCGGGGCGGGCGGCACGGCGCGGGCGGCCATCGCCGCCGCGGCGCAGCTCGGCGCCCGCGTCACCGTGTTCGCCCGGCGGTCCGCGGCGGTCACGCAGCTCGCGCCGGTGGCCGAGGCGCTCGGCGTGCGCGTGACCGGGGCGAGCTGGGAGACCGCCACCTGCTGCGCCGACGCCGACGTGATCATTTCCACGGTGCCGAAGGGGGTCGCCGACGCGCTGGACGTGCGGTGGCGGCCCGGTGTGGTGCTTTTCGAGGCGCTCTACGACCCCTGGCCGACCCCCCTCGCGGCGGCGGCCGCCCGGGCGGGCTGCCCGGTCGTGTCCGGCCTCGACCTGTTGCTGGCTCAGGCCGTCCATCAGTTCGTGCGCTTCACCGGCCACCCGGCGCCGGTGTCCGACATGCGTGCGGCGCTCGCCGCGGCGCGTTCCTGAGCTGGGCGAACGGCCTGATTGTCAGACCTGGGTGGTAGAGTTTTGACCCGAAATCCGCCGGGCGCACAATGACCGTCCGATGTGGACAGAAAACTCCCCAGGAGGGTGAATGGTGATCGATGCCCGTGCCGGTGCACAGCTGGGCGCGCTGCTCAAGGCAAACGAGGAGCTGCTGATCGACCGCTGGACCGCCACCGCGGCGGCGCGGCTGCGCGGCCGGCTCACGGAGACCGAGCTGCGCCGGCAGATCACCGAGCTCTACGGGGCACTGGTCGCCGCCGCATCCGGTGACGGGTTCGACCTGCAGAATGAGGAGTCCGGTGAGCTACGGGCCGTGCTGGGCGAGCTGTCGCGCAACCGGGCCCGCAGCGGCTTCTCGCCGAGCGAGACGGCGATCAGCGTGTTCGCGCTCAAGGACGCGCTGATCGAGGTGCTCGATCTGGCCGGTGCGGATTCGCAGACGCTGCGCGACATGGTGACGCTCACCCAGGTGGTCGACCAGCTGGGCCTGTTCACGTTCGAGACCTACGTGCACGCCCGCGAGGAGCTGATCGCCGAGCAGGCCGAGCAGCTTCTCGAGCTGTCCACCCCGGTGGTCAAGCTGTGGGAGGGGATCGTCGCGGTGCCGCTCGTCGGCACGCTCGACTCGGCCCGCGCCCAGGTCGTCATGGAGAAGCTGCTGCAGACCCTCGTAGACACCGAGTCCGCGTACGCGATCATCGACATCACCGGCGTGCCGGCGGTCGACACCCAGGTGGCGCAGCACATCCTCAAGACCGTCGTGGCGGCCCGGCTGATGGGCGCAGAGTGCGTCATCTCCGGCATCCGCCCGCAGATCGCGCAGACCATCGTCGCTCTGGGCATCGAGTTCGGCGACATCGCGACGAAGGCCAACCTGGCCGACGCGCTGGTCCACGTCTTACGAGCCGCGGGCGTGGAGATCGTTCGGCGGGCATCCTGATGGACCGGGTGCCCATCCTCAAGATCGGCCAGGTGCTGCTGATCTCGATTCAGGTCGATCTCGAGGACCAGACCGCCGTCCAGCTGCAGGAAGACATCGCCGATCAGATCGTCGCCAAAGGGGCGCACGGCGTCATTATCGACATCACCGCGCTGGACATCGTCGACTCGTTCGTGGGCCGGATGCTGTCGAGCATCGCCGCCATCTCCCGGGTGCTCGACGCGGACACGGTCGTCGTCGGCATGCGTCCCGCGGTCGCGATCACGCTCGTGGAGCTGGGACTGTCGCTCAACGGGGTGCGCACCGCGCTCAACGTCGAGCGGGGCATGCGGATCCTCGAGGAGGCCGGCGCCCGGCGGGCCCTGTTCGCCGACGACGAGGGTGAGGCCGCGACCGCCGAGGCATCGGCGGACCGGTGAGTGGGGTTGACCCGGTCGGTGCGCCGGAGACCCAGATCATCGCCGCCGACGAGGACGTGGTGCGGGTGCGACAGCTCGTGCGCAAGGCCGGTGTCGCGGCCAAGCTGTCGCTGGTCGACCAGACCAAGCTGGTCACCGCGGCAAGCGAACTGGCGCGCAACACGCTCGTCTACGGTGGCGGCGGTCAGGCGGTCGTCGAGATCGTCACCAACGGCCGGCGCACCGGCGTGCAGGCCGCGTTCGTCGACAAGGGCCCGGGCATCGCCGACGTCGACCGGGCGCTCTCCGACGGGTACACGACCGGTCGCGGTCTGGGCCTCGGCCTGGGCGGTGCCCGGCGCCTGGTGGACGAGTTCGACATCCAGACCGAGGTCTCCATAGGCACGAGGATCACGGTGACCAAGTGGGCCCGCTGAGCCCGGAGGCTCCGGTCGTCGAAGATGTGGCATGGTTCCGCGTCGAGGACTCCGGCGCCGCCGGAGCCGTCCGGCGGGCCGCCGCCGGCCTCGGCGCCCAGCTGGGGCTGGGGGAGCGGCGCGTGGACGAGCTGGCGCTACTCGTCGTGGAGCTGGTCACCAACCTGCACAAGCACGCCGACGAGGGGCAGGTGCTGCTGCGGTCCCTGCGCGATCGGACGGAGGCCGGCGTGGAGGTCGTGGCGGTGGACGCCGGGCCCGGGATGGCCGACGAGGCGCTGTCCCGCCTCGACGGCCACTCCACCGCCGGCACGTTGGGCATCGGGCTGGGGGCGATCGTCCGGCTCGCCACCAGCACCGACCTGTACTCGTTGCCCGGGCGCGGCACGGTGATGACCGCTCAGGTCTGGAATCCCGGGGTACGCGTCACGGCCCCCGCCCAAGGTCTCACCCGGCCCATCAGCGGTGAACCGGTGAGCGGCGACGCCTGGGCGTTCCGGCGCGGGGACCGGTTGCAGCTGATGCTGTCCGACGGGCTGGGCCACGGCCCCCTGGCCGCCAGTGCCTCCCGGGTGGCGGTGGACGTATTCCGGGCCGCCCCCGACGGCGGTCCCGCGGCCCTTCTGGAGCATCTGCACCGGGCGTTGGGCCACACCCGGGGCGCGGCCGTGGCGGTGGCCGAGCTGGACCCGGCCGCGGGCGAGGTGCGCTTTGCCGGCCTCGGCAACATCGCCGGGCACGTCGTCCCCGCCGCGGGCTCCTCGGCCTGGCGCCCGCCGGGTGTTCGCGGCGGCGCGGCCGCGGGGGAGCGCCAGAGCATGGTGTCCATGCCGGGCATCGCCGGGCACAAGCGCCGCGCCGTCCGCGAGTTCTCCTACCCGCTCGGCGGCAACGACCTGGTCGTCCTGCACTCCGACGGGGTGACCGACCGGTGGCGGTTGAGCGACTACCCCGGCCTGGCCGCGCACACGCCGCTGGTGATCGCCGCGACCCTGCTGCGCGATGCCGGCGTGCGCCGTGACGACGCCAGCATTCTTGTCGCCCGGGTGCCGACATGAGCGAGCGAAGCGCCCGCCGGCTGCTGCGGACCACGATCCGCGTCGAGCATGACGTGTTCGTGGTCCGCCAGCGGGGCCGTGAGGCGGCCCGGCTGCTCGGAATGGATCGCCAGGACCAGGTCCGGGTGGCGACATCGCTGAGCGAGGTGGGCCGGCTCCTCCTGGCCGGGGCCGCGGGCGCGGAGGTGGTCCTGAGCGTCCAGCCGCACCCGTGGGCGGTCCTGCGTATCGAGGTGACCGGGACCGATCAGGTGCCGGAACCCGCGTTCGTCGGGATACGGGAGGCTTTGTCCCCCATCGGGCGGCTGATGGACGGTGTCGAGGTGAGCCGTGACGACCAATCCAGGATCATGGTGACCATGCACCGTGCGGTACCGTCCGGGACCTCCGTCACCCGGCAGTCGGTCGACGACATCCGGGCCGCGCTGGAGAGCTCCGGCCCCACGACGGCACTGGACGAGCTGACCGTGCAGAACCAGCAGCTGGTGTCCACCCTCGAGGAGGTGCAGCGGCAGCGCGACGAGCTGCTGCGCCTCAACGCCGAGCTGGAGGAGACCAACAAGGGCGTGATGGCCCTCTACACCCAGCTTTCGCAGGAGCTGGAGGAGACCAACCGGGGCGTGGTGGCGCTCTACGCCGAGCTGGACGAGCGCACCGCCCAGCTGGGCGAGGCCAGCGAGGCCAAGACCCGGTTCCTGGCCAACGTCAGCCACGAGCTGCGGGCGCCGGTCACCGCCATCATGGGGCTGGCGCGGCTGCTCACCGACCCGGCCTCCGACCCGCTGACCGCCGACCAGCGCCAACAGGTCGATCTGCTGAGGTCGTCGGCGACCGACCTGCTCTCCCTGGTCAACGAGCTGCTCGACCTGGCCAAGGCCGAGTCCGGTCGGCTCGAGCCGCGGTGGGCCGAGGTCGACCTGGCCGCGGTGTTCGGGCAGTTGCGGGGCACCGTACGCGCCGTCGTCACCCAGCCCGAGGTCGATCTGGTGGTGGCGGAGCCGGCCGTGCCCACGCTGGTCAGCGACGAGGCGATGCTCGTCCAGATCCTGCGCAACCTGCTCACCAACGCGGTCAAGTTCACCCAGCGCGGCGAGGTCCGCCTGACCGCCGTCCCCGGTGCCGAGCCCGGCACGGTTCTGCTGCGGGTCAGCGATACCGGCATCGGCATCGCCGCCGACGAGCATGAGCGGATCTTCGAGGAGTTCTACCAGGTGCCGGGCGCTCAGCAGGCGAAGGTGCGCGGCACCGGCCTCGGCCTGCCCTACGCCCGGCGGCTGGCCACGCTGCTCGGCGGCACGCTGACGCTGCGCAGCGAGCCCGGCGCGGGCTCGGTGTTCACCGTGTGCCTGCCGGTGCGCCCGGCCCCCGCCGCCGCGCCGGTGGCGGCCCCGGTCGCCCTCCACCGGGTCCTGGTCGTCGACGACGATCCGGCGTTCCGGCTGCTCGCCCAGCGGGCCATGCGGGGGGTCGCCGACCAGGTGGAGGAGGCCGAGGACGGGCTGCGGGCGTTGACGTTCATCACCCGCCAGCGACCGGACCTGGTCGTGCTCGATCTGCGCATGCCGGAGCTGGGCGGGGTGGAGGTCCTGGAGATACTGGCCGCCGACGAGGCGCTGCGCGACATCCCGGTCGTGGTCGTCACCGCCGGGCCGCCGGACCCGGCCGAAACGCTCCGGCATGCCCGGACCGTGCTCGACAAGGGCGAGCTGACCCCCGAGGCGCTGGCGACAGCGGTCCGCGCCGTGGCAGGTCGGGCGGGAGCGGAGCCGTGACTCGGCCGGCGGCCACCGTCCTGGTCGTCGACGACAGCCGGACCAGGCGGTACGTCATCGGCAGCTGGCTGCGCCGCGACGGCCTGTCGGTGGTCGAGGCGGGTACCGGTGCCGAGGCGCTCGCCCTGCTCGAGACCGTGGCCGTGGACGCCGTTGTCCTCGACGTCCAACTGCCCGACATGAGCGGCTTCGACGTCTGCGAGCGCATCAAGCGCAACCCGCGCCACGCCGCGCTACCGGTCGTCCAGGTGTCGGCGACCGCCGTCGAGGTGGTCGACCGGACCCAGGGCCTCAACCGGGGGGCGGACGCCTATCTGGCCGAGCCGATCGAGCCGGATGAGCTGCTCGCCACGGTCCACGCGGTCCTGCGCTACTACCGGGCCCGGCAGCGGGCCGAGCGGCTGGCCGAGCGCCTGGCCGCCCTGGCCGACACGACCCTGGAGATCAACCGCGCCGCCGGCTACGACGAGCTGCTCAGCGCCGCGGCGCGCGGAGCGGCGCGGATCTTCGGCGTGCCGGCCGCGGCCAGCGCCGCACGCCCGGACGGGGTACGCCTGGTCGCGGCCGCCGCCGGCGAAGAGGTGTCGATCGTCCCGTGGGTGGGGCCGCCGCAGTGGCTCGCCAACACGCCGATCGGCGCGACCGTGGTTACCGAGAGCGGTGACCCGTGGGCCGGCATGATCCCCGTCCCGGCCGGCGGAAACGTGTCGATTGCCGCGGTCCGGGCGCGGGAGAGCCGCGCGCCAGGCTTCATCGTGATCGGCCTGGACGACCCGGACGACGACGACGCCCATGTGCTGCGCCAGCTCGGCCAGGCGATGACCCTGGCGGTGGAGGCGATGCGGGTACACGACGAGGAGCGGCACGTCGCGCTGACCCTGCAGCGCAGCATGCTTCCCCGGAGTATGCCCGACGTGCCCGGCATGGACGTCTGCGTCCGCTACGTGCCCGCCAGCTCGCACGCCGAGATCGGCGGTGACTTCTACGAGCTGGCGATGATCGACGGGCAGCTCGTCATCGCGATCGGCGACGTCGTCGGCCATTCCCTGCACGCCGCGACGGTGATGGCGGAGCTGCGGCACGCCCTGCGCGCGTACGTCGCCGAAGGGCACAGCCCGGCGGGCGTGCTCCGCGAGCTGAACAACATGATGCTGGGGCTCCTGCCGGACGAGATCGCGACGGTGTGCCTGCTGGCCATGGACCCCGCCACCGGGCGGGTACGGGCGGCCAGCGGCGGCCACCTCCCGCCCCTGATGATCTTCGACGGCAAGGCGGAGCCGGTCGAGCTGACCGGGCCGCTGCTGGGCGTGGAGATCGACCGGCCCGACGACATCACGTTCGAGCTGCCGCAGGGCGCGGTGCTGATCCTGCTCACCGACGGGCTGGTCGAGCGGTACGACCGGTCGTTCGAAGCCGGTCTCGCCGAGGTCGTCGAGGCGGCGGCCCGGGTCGAGCCGGACCTGTCGACTTTCTGCGACCGGTTGCTGGTCGAGCTGGACGCCGCCATCAGCGAGGACGACATCGCGCTTGTGGTTCTCCGCCGGCACTGATCCTGGGACGGCGTGGGATCCGACCCGCGCCCGCCAGCGGCGACATGCCAAACTGTCACCCGTGTTGCGCTGGTTGACCGCGGGAGAATCACACGGCCCCGCGCTCGTCGCGATCCTGGAGGGGACACCCGCCGGGGTCGAGGTGACGAGCGCCGAGATCGCCCATGAGCTGGGCCGCCGCCGGCTGGGCTACGGCCGGGGCGCCCGGATGAGCTTCGAGCAGGACCAGGTCGAGATCCTCGGCGGGGTCCGGCACGGGCTGACCATGGGCGGTCCGGTCGCGATCCGGGTGGGCAACACCGAGTGGCCCAAGTGGGAGAAGGTCATGTCGGCCGACCCCGTCGACCCGGACGAGCTGGCCATCCTCGCCCGCAACGCGCCGCTGACCCGCCCGCGCCCCGGCCACGCCGACCTCGCGGGCATGCAGAAATACGGGCACACCGACGCCCGCCCGATCCTGGAGCGGGCCAGCGCGCGGGAGACCGCGGCGCGGGTGGCGCTCGGCACCGTGGCCAAGGCGCTGCTGCGCCAGGCGCTGGGCATCGAGATCGTCTCGCACGTGGTCGAGCTGGGCACGGTGGCGGCCAAGCCCGGGATGGTGGCGCGGCCGGAGGACGCCGAGCGGATCGACGCCGACCCGCTGCGCTGCCTCGACCCGGACGCGAGCCAGCGGATGGTCGAGGAGGTCGACGCGGCGAAGAGGGACGCCGACACGCTCGGCGGCATCGTCGAGGTGCTGGCCTACGGCGTACCTCCGGGGTTGGGCAGTCATGTGCAGTGGGACCGCAAGCTCGACGCCCGGTTGGCGACCGCGCTGATGTCGATCCAGGCGATCAAGGGCGTGGAGATCGGCGACGCGTTCACCCAGGCGCGTGCGCGGGGCTCGCAGGCGCATGACGAGATCGTGCCGACGCCGGACGGTGTGCGCCGGGTGACCGACCGGGCCGGTGGTCTGGAAGGCGGCATCACCAACGGCGAGCCGGTGCGCGTGCGGGCGGCCATGAAGCCGATCTCCTCGCTCAACCGGGCGCTGTCCACTGTGGACGTGGTGACCGGCGAGCCGGCGACGGCCATCAACCAGCGTTCCGACGTGTGCGCGGTGCCCGCCGCGGCGGTGGTGGCGGAGGCGATGGTCGCGCTGGTGCTCGCCGAGGCGGCGCTGGAGAAGTTCGGCGGCGACTCGGTGGCCGAGATCCGGCGCAACCTGGCCGGCTACCTGGAAAACCTGGTGATCAAATGAGCCCCGTGTGTGTCTTCGTCGGGATGATGGGGGCCGGTAAGACGACGGTCGGCCAGTTGGTGGCGTCTGCGCTCGACGTGCCGTTCAAGGACGTCGACAACGACATCGAGGCCACTGCGGGCAAGCCGATCCCGGATATCTTCATCGACGACGGCGAGGAGCACTTCCGGGCGCTCGAACGCGCCGCGGTCGCCGCGGCGCTGGAGAGCTTCGACGGGGTGCTGGCGCTCGGCGGTGGGGCCGTCATGTCCGACGAGACCCGCAAGCGCCTCGCCGACCACAACGTCGTATACCTGTCGGTCGAGGTGGCCGACGCGATCAAGCGGGTGGGGCTCGGGGCGGGCCGGCCCATGCTGAAGATGAACCCGCGGGCCACTCTGCGCCACCTGCTCGACCTGCGCCGGCCGCTCTACGAGGAGGTCGCGACCGTCGTGGTGCGCACCGATGGCCGCACGCCGGACGAGGTGGTCGCGGCGGTGATCGCACACCTCACCGCGCCGATCTAGGTGTTCCCACACGCCACCTTCTCCTAGATCGACGAAAGGATGGCGGCCAGCGCCGCCGGCTCGCTCAGCATCGGCCAGTGCCCGGTCGGCAGGCCACGTACGTCGAAGTTGTCGCGCTGCAGGCCCGCGAAGAACGGGTGGTCCGCGGCGATCATCGCCTGCGCCTGCTCGACCGGGAACGTGCAGGGGATGAGCGTGGTCGGGGGCTGCGGCGCGCCGCTGAGCTTCAACGCGCCGGTCGCCGTCGCGAACGGGTGCCCGACGCTGAGCCGCCGCAGCAGCGCGAGCGCGTCCTCGTCGAGCCCGGCCAGGTTGACCCGGTCGTCGGCCGGCTGCCACGGCGGCGGCGGGATCAGGAAGCCGTCGCCGACCTGCCGGCGGGTCTCGGCCTGCGCCTCGGGCGGGATGGTGCCGAACTGCGATCCGCCATCGGGCAGCGGGCCGCTGTCGACGTAGACCACCCGGCCCAGCCGCCCGGTCAGCCGGTCCGCCGCCGCCCGTACCGGCATGCCGCCGTAGCTGTGCCCGACCAGCACGACGTAGGTCAACTCGGCGTACTCGACGGTGTTGACGATGTCGGTGATGTGCGTGTCCAGGTCGATGTCCGGGCCGGCAAGGTGGGCCCGGTCGCCGAGGCCGGTCAGCGTCACCGGGTGCACGTCGTGTCCGCCTTCGCGCAGCCGCGCCGTCACCGGCTGCCACGCCCACGCGCCGAGCCAGAATCCCGGTACCAGTACGAATGTCGTCATGCCGCGACGCTAACCTGGAATCCGGACAGTACCGGTCCGGATTGGAGCCCGAATGTCAGCGGTGCGCACCCTGGCCCTCCTGGAGCTGCTCCAGGGCCGGCACCGGCTGACCGGCCCGGAGCTGGCGGACCGGCTCGGCGTCGACGAGCGGACCGTGCGGCGATATGCGGGCCGCCTCGCGGAGCTGGGGATTCCGGTCGCCGCCGAACGCGGTCGCTACGGCGGATACCGGCTGCTGCCCGGTTACAAGCTGCCGCCGCTGATGCTCACCGATGACGAGGCCGTGGCCGTGGTGCTCGGGCTGCTGGCCGGTGCCCGGCTCGGCCTGCCCGGCGCGGGTGACACCGCCCTGGCCAAGATCCAGCGGGTGCTGCCGGCGGCGCTGCGCGAGCGGGTCGGCGCCGTGGCCGACGCGCTCGACTTCGCCCCGTCGCCCCGGCCGGCCGACCCACCCCGCACGGACGTGCTCGTCGCGCTCGCCACGGCGGCCCGCGACCGGCGCCGGGTAACGATCGACTACGCGTCCTGGCGCGGTGCCGCCAGCCGGCGCGACCTCGACCCGTACGGCGTGGTCTGGCACGCCGGGCGCTGGTACGTGCTGGGCCACGACCACCGGCGCGGTGAGGTGCGCACGTTCCGGCTGGACCGGATCGGGGCGGTGACGAACACCGGTGTCGGGTTCGACCCGCCCGGGGACTTCGACCCGGTCACCCGGCTGCACCAATCGCTGGCCGAGGTGCCGTACGCCCACGAGGTCGAGGTGGTGCTGCACACCTCGCTCGACGAGGCGCGCCGCCGCATCCCGCCGACCGTCGCCTCGCTCGAGCCGGTCGACGGTGGCGTGCTCCTCACCGCTCGTGCCGAACGACTCGACGGGATGGCCCAGATGCTCGCCGGCCTCGGCTGGTCGTTCGAGATCCGCCGACCGGACGAGCTGCGTCCCGCGGTGGTCGCGCTGGCCGACCGCCTCCGCGCCGCCGCCCGCTCATCGCCGCCGCCAGCTCCTCGCCATGATCACGGAGACTTTTCCGTGCTGGGACACGGAAAAGTCTCCATGATCACGGGAAAGGCGGGGGAGTAGGATCCGACACCGATGCCTACCGTGATCGAGGTCGCCGGCGAGCGCCCGTACCAGGTTCTCGTCGGCCGTGACCTGCTCGCCTGCCTGCCCCCGCTCGTCGGCGCCGCCACGCAGGTCGCGGTGCTGTTCGCCGCGCCGCTGCGGGGATACGCCGAGCGGGTCGCCATCACGCTGCGCGAGGCCGGGTTCGCCCCGCTGCCGATCGAGGTGCCCGACGCCGAGGCCGGCAAGACCATCGAGGTGGCGGCCCGGTGCTGGGATGCGCTCGGCGGCGCGGGCTTCACGCGTACCGACGCGGTGGTCGGCGTGGGCGGCGGGGCGGTCACCGACCTGGCCGGCTTCGTCGCCGCCGCCTGGCTGCGCGGCGTGCCGGTCGTGCAGGTGCCGACCAGCCTGCTCGGCGTGGTGGACGCCGCGGTCGGGGGCAAGACCGGCGTCAACACAGCCGCGGGCAAGAACCTCGTCGGCGCGTTCCACCCGCCCGCCGGTGTCCTCTGTGATCTGTCCACACTAGACACGCTGCCGGCGGACGATCTGCGCGCCGGCCTGGCCGAGGTGGTCAAGTGCGGCTTCATCGCCGACCCGGCCATCCTCGACCTCATCGAGCGGGATCCGGCCGGCGCCACCGATCCGGCGAGCGCCACGCTGCGTGAGCTGGTCGAGCGGGCGGTCCGGGTCAAGGCGGACGTCGTCGGCCAGGACCTGCGCGAGTCGGGGCTGCGGGAGGTCCTCAACTACGGCCACACGCTCGGCCACGCCATCGAGAAGGCCGAAGGGTACCGCTGGAAGCACGGCCACGCGGTCGCGGTCGGCCTGGTCTTCGCCGCCGCCCTGGCCCGCCGCGCCGGCCGGCTGGACGCCGCGGTCGCCGAGCGCCACGAGCGCGTGCTGGCCAGTCTCGGCCTGCCGGTGCGCTACGGCGGGGCGGGCTTCGACGAGGTGCACGCGGCGATGCGCGTGGACAAGAAGGCGCGCGGGGCGCGGCTGCGCTTCGTCGTGCTCGACGCGCTGGCCCGACCGTCCATCCTGGACTCGCCGGCCGACGACCTGCTGCGGGCCGCGTTCACGGAGGTGCAGGCGTGAAGGTCTACGTGCTCAACGGTCCCAATTTGGGACGCCTCGGCAGTCGGCAGACCGACATCTACGGCGTAACCAGCTACGCCGACCTGGCCGAGATGTGCGTGCGCGTCGGCAAGGAGCACGGCCTCGACGTCGAGGTGCGCCAGACGGACGCCGAGCACGAGATGCTCGCCTGGCTGCACGCCGCGGCCGACGAGTCCGCGGCGGTCGTGCTCAACCCGGGCGCCTGGTCACATTATTCGTACGCCGTGCGCGACGCCTGCGCGCTCCTGCGCGGCGACCTGGTCGAGGTGCACATCTCCAACATCCATGCCCGTGAGGAGTTCCGGCACCACTCGGTCGTCTCGTCCGTGGCGACCGGGGTGATCTGCGGGCTCGGCATCGACGGTTACCGGCTGGCGCTGCTGCACCTCGCGGCGAAGGGCCCGCGGGCGTAGGCTCACGGCGGCGACGACGGTCCTGCCGGTCAGGACCCATTGGCCGGTAGACCGCTCCTGGTCGGTACAATTCATCGGTTCACCGGGCGGCTGGCTGGGTATCGGCCCCGGACCGCCCATCCGAGGCCTCGAAGACGGCACTTTTCGAAGACGGAGACGCGCGTAAGCATGGCGACGACCAACGACCTCAAAAACGGCCTGGTCCTCAACCTCGACGGCGAGCTGTGGGCCGTCGTGGAGTTCCAGCACGTCAAGCCGGGCAAAGGCGGCGCCTTCGTGCGGACCACCCTCAAGAACGTGCTCTCCGGCAAGGTTGTCGACCGCACGTTCAACGCCGGCACCAAGGTGGATACCGCCACCGTCGACAAGCGCACGATGCAGTACCTCTACGCCGACGGCGACGACTACGTGTTCATGGACCTGGAGAGCTTCGACCAGATCCCGGTGCCGGCCGGCACCGTCGGTGACGCGGCGAAGTACCTGCTGCCCGAGGCCGAGGTGACCGTGGCCACGCACGAGGGCGTGCCGCTCTACGTCGAGCTGCCCACGAGCGTGATCCTGGAGATCACCTATACCGAGCCCGGCCTGCAGGGCGACCGCTCGACCGGTGGCACGAAGCCGGCGACCGTCGAGACCGGCGCCACGGTTGCGGTGCCGCTGTTCGTCTCGACCGGCGAGAAGATCAAGGTGGACACCCGCGACGGTCGCTACCTCGGGCGGGCGTGAACTCTCCGATGTCTAGCGGCTTCGGGCGGTTCAGCGGCGACGACGTCACCTCGTCGATGTCGGCGCGGCGTAAGGCGCGCAAGCGCGCGCTCGACGTGCTCTACGAGGCAGACCTGCGACACTCGCCGATCACGGATGCCCTGGCCGCCTACGTGGAGCGGATACCCGAGCCCAAGCCCGAGCAGCTCGCCTACACGGTCGCGCTCGCCGAAGGCGTGGCGACCCACCTCGACCGCATCGACGAGCTGATCGCCAGCTACGCCGAGGGGTGGACCATCGACCGGATGCCGGTCGTCGACCGCAACCTCGCCCGCATCGCCGTGTACGAGCTGATCTACCGGGACGAGATCGACGACCCGGTCGCGATCACCGAGGCCGTCGAGCTGGCGCGCACGCTGTCCACCGAGGACTCGCCGCGCTTCCTCAACGGGGTGCTCGCCCGCATCGCCGAGTACACGGCCCACTGATATGCAGAAGCGCGTCGATCTAGGAGAAGTTGGCGCCCATAACGGGCGAAACAACCCCGACTTCTCCTAGATCGACGCGCAAAAGCCCCACGATCGACGCGCAAAGGCCGCGCGCGTTCGCGCACGGCCTGCCCGTCAGGAGTTGAACAGGCTGCGCGGGTCGGCGACGGTCACGCCGGCCTCGGTCAGGCGCTCGACCAGGCCCGACGGCGAGGCGTCGTAGACGATCGCGAGCGCGCGCAGGTCATCGGCACGGATCGACAGGACCCGGCCGTTGTAGTCGCCGCGCTGCTGCTGGATGGCGCGGGCGTACCGGGCGACGTAGGCCAGATCCTCCGCCGTCTGGTCGTACAGACGCTCCAGGTCGAGCACGATCTTGTTGGTTGGCTCGTGCCGCACCCCGCTACCTTCGGGGAGCAGCTCGGCTACCGGCACCCGGTAGAACTCGGCCAACTCGGCGAGGCGGGACACGGTCACGGCCCGGTCGCCGCGCTCGTACGAGCCCACGACGACGGCCTTCCAGCGCCCGGCCGACTTCTCCTCCACGCCCTGCAGGGACAGCCCCTGCTGCTGTCGGATGGAGCGCAGGCGGGCGCCAAGGGACTTGGCGTACTCAGACGGCATACGGACACTCCCAGTCACTGGCCCGAGTTAACTCCCGAGCGTTCGCTACGGAGCGTGACCGTAACTGGATTGAGACATGGGGTCAAGTGGTCGTGACCCTTCCGTAGCCCTGGTCAACCCGCTTGCTAGGCTTGCGCGCGGCCCGACGTCCTTTAACGACCCGTCCAGCGAGGCGGGGAAGGAGGTCTATCTTGTCATATCCGACATCCCGCCCATCCCCCGGGACAGGCGCCCCATTTGGCGCTAAATCTCGTGTGGACGCGGCCCTCTCGCCGAGCGGGACCGAAACCGGGGCGCCGCCGAGTCGTCCGACGGGTTCCACAAGTCCCTCGCCTGCCGTGTCCGAGCCGACACGCTCCGCTGCCGAGCCGGTGACCGATCGGCCGGCAAAAACCATCCTCTCCGCCAGCGACATCGGCCGAGTGGTTGACCGGATCGCGCACCAGATCCTCGAAAAGACCTCCGGCGCCGCCGACACGATCCTGCTCGGCATCCCGACCCGGGGCGTGCCGCTGGCGCGCCGGCTCGCCGAGCGCATCCACACCTTCGAAGGCGTGGCCGTGCCCGTCGGCGCGCTCGACGTGACCCTCTACCGCGACGACCTGCGGCTGCGGGGAGCCCGCGCGCTCGGGCGCACCGAGCTGCCACCCGGCGGCATCGACGGCCGGCGGGTGATCCTCGTGGACGACGTCCTGTTCTCCGGCCGCACCGTGCGCGCCGCGCTCGACGCCCTCGGCGACCTGGGCCGCCCGCGCGTCGTGCAGCTGGCCGTCCTGGTCGACCGCGGGCACCGCGAGCTGCCGATCCGCGCCGACTACGTGGGCAAGAACATCCCGACCGCGCTCGCCGAGAACGTGCGGGTCCAGTTGACCGAGACCGACGGCGCCGACGAGGTACGGCTGCTGGGAGGTACCCGATGATCCGTCACCTGCTCTCGGCCGCCGACCTCGACGCGGCCACCGCGACCCTCGTCCTCGACACCGCCGCCGAGATGGCCCACCTGGCCGAGCGGGAGGTCAAGAAGCTGCCGACGCTGCGCGGGCGGACCGTCGTCAACCTCTTCTACGAGGACTCCACCCGCACCCGGATCTCGTTCGAGGCGGCCGCCAAGCGACTGTCCGCCGACGTGATCAACTTCTCGGTGAAGGGGTCGAGCGTCTCCAAGGGCGAGAGCCTCAAGGACACCGCGCTGACCCTGCAGGCGATGGGCGCCGACGGGGTGGTGATCCGCCACCCGGCCTCGGGAGCGCCGCACCGGCTGGCCAACTGGCTTGACGGCAGCGTGATCAACGCCGGCGACGGCACCCACGAGCACCCCACCCAGGCGCTGCTCGACGCGTACACGATGCGCCACCGGCTGGGACGCCTCGCCGGTCTCAACGTCGCGATCGTCGGCGACGTCCTGCACAGCCGGGTCGCCCGCTCCAACGTGCTGCTCCTGCACACGCTGGGCGCGAAGGTGACGCTGGTCGCGCCGCCCACCCTGCTACCCGTCGGCGTGGGAGCCTGGCCGGCGGAAACCAGCTACGACCTCGATTCCGTGCTCCCCGACGTGGACGTCGTGATGATGCTCCGGGTCCAGCGGGAACGCATGGACCAGGCGTACTTCCCGTCCGCACGGGAATACGCCCGCCGCTACGGGCTCGACGGCGCACGGATGCGCCGGCTGCCCGAGCACACCATCGTCATGCACCCCGGTCCGATGAACCGGGGCATGGAGATCAGCGCGGAGGTCGCCGACTCGCCGCGCTCCACGATCGTCGAGCAGGTCGCCAACGGGGTGTCCGTCCGGATGGCCGTGCTGTACCTGATGCTGGGGGGAAGCTGAATGAACTGGGTACTCACGGACGTCTCGGTCCTCGGCGGCGAGCCGCGGGACATCGTCATCCGCGACGGGATGATCGCCGCGATCGGAAACGAGCGGCCGGGCGACCTCCCGCGCATCGACGGCAGGGGCCTGATCGGGCTGCCCGGCCTGGTCGACGTGCACACCCACCTGCGCGAGCCGGGTCGCGAGGACGCCGAGACCGTGCAGACCGGCAGCCGGGCGGCGGCCCTCGGCGGGTACACGGCGGTCTGCGCGATGGCCAACACCTCGCCGGTCGCCGACACCGCCGGCGTGGTCGAGCAGGTCTGGCGGCTGGGCCAGGAGGCCGGGCTGGTCGACGTGCAGCCGGTCGGGGCGGTCACGGTCGGGCTGGCCGGTGAGCGGCTGGCCGAGCTGGGCGCGATGGCCGACTCCGCCGCGACCGTGCGGATCTTCTCCGACGACGGGCACTGCGTGGCCGATCCGTCCCTGATGCGCCGGGCTTTGGAGTACGTCAAGGCGTTCGACGGCGTCATCGCCCAGCACGCCGAGGAGCCCCGGCTGACGGCCGGCGCCCAGATGAACGAGGGTGAGGTCTCGGCGCGCCTGGGCCTGCCCGGCTGGCCCGCCGTCGCCGAGGAGGCGATCATCGCCCGGGACGTGCTGCTCGCCGGGCACGTCGGATCGCGCCTGCACATCTGCCACGTCTCCACCGCGGGCAGTGTCGAGCTGATCCGCTGGGCCAAGTCGAAGGGCTGGCGGGTCACCGCCGAGGTCACCCCGCACCACCTGCTGCTCACCGACGACCTGGTGAGCGGCTACGACCCGGTCTACAAGGTCAACCCACCCCTGCGCACCGCCGAGGACGTGCACGCGCTGCGCGCCGGCCTGGCCGACGGCACGATCGACTGCGTCGCCACCGACCACGCCCCGCACGCCGTGGAGGACAAGGAGTGCGAGTGGTCGTACGCCCGGCCAGGCATGGTCGGCCTGGAGACCGCGCTCGCGATCGTGGTGCACGCGATGGGCGACCACGCGGGGCTCCGCCCCGCGGACCCCGAAAACAGCGCCGGCGCCGCCGGCACCTCGCCTTCTCCGGGGGGACCCGGGGGCGGAGCCCCCGGGTGGTGGGACCGGGTCGCCGAGTGGATGTCGGCCGCCCCCGCGCGCATCGCCCGGCTCGCCGGCCACGGGCAGCCGCTGACGCCCGGCGCGCCGGCCAACCTCACGCTGTTCGACCCGACCGCCCGCTGGACCGTCGAGCCGGGTGAGCTGGCCAGCAAGGGGCGCAACACCCCGTACGCCGGAATGCAGCTGCGCGGTCGGGTGGTCGCCACGTTCCTGCGCGGCGAGGCGACGGTCCTGGACGGAAAGGTGACCAAGTGAGGCGTAGGGAAGCGGTCCTCGTGCTGGAGGACGGCACGACGTTCACCGGGGAGGCCTACGGCAGCGTCGGGGAGACGTTCGGTGAGGCGGTCTTCGCCACCGGGATGACCGGCTACCAGGAGACGCTGACCGATCCGTCGTATCACCGGCAGGTGGTCGCGATGACCGCTCCGCACATCGGCAACACCGGGGTCAACGGCGAGGACGACGAGTCCGGCCGGATCTGGGTGGCCGGGTACGTGGTGCGCGACCCGTCCCGGACCTACTCCAACTGGCGGGCGCAGGGCGGCCTGGAGGACCGGCTGGCGGCCGAGGGCATCGTCGGCATCTGCGAGATCGACACCCGGGCACTGACCCGGCACCTGCGCGACCGCGGCGCGATGCGGGTCGGCATTTCCAGCCTCGACGACGTCGGGGACCTCCTGGAACGGGTCCGGCAGGCGCCCGAGATGGCCGGCGCGAACCTGGTCGAGGAGGTGTCCACCCGCGAGCCCTACGTGGTGGACGCGGCCGGTGAGCACCGGATGACGGTCGCCGCCCTCGACCTGGGCATCAAGCGCAACACGCCGCGGCGGATGGCCCAGCGGGGGATCACCACGCACGTGCTGCCGGCGTCGGCGACGGTGGACGACATCGTCGCGACCGGCGCGGACGCCGTGTTCCTGTCCAACGGGCCGGGAGATCCGGCCACCGCGGAGCATCCGGTGGCGGTGACCCGGGAGCTGCTGGCGCGGCGGGTGCCGGTGTTCGGCATCTGTTTCGGCAACCAGGTACTGGGTCGGGCGTTGGGCCTGGGCACCTACAAGCTCAAGTACGGCCACCGGGGTATCAACCAGCCGGTGCTGGACCGGGCCAGCGGGCGGGTGGAGGTGACCGCGCACAACCACGGCTTCGCGGTCGCGGTAGCGGGCCGCGAACATGGGCTCAGCGCGATCGACGCGGCGCCGAAGGCGCCGTTCGACACCGACTTCGGCGCGGCCGAGGTCAGCCATGTGTGCCTCAACGACAACGTCGTCGAAGGGCTCCGGCTGCTGGACACGCCCGCGTTCTCGGTGCAGTACCACCCGGAGGCCGCGGCCGGTCCGCACGACGCCGACTACCTGTTCGACCGCCTAGTGGAGTTGGTGGAGCGTGCCTAAGCGGATCGACATCTCGCACGTGCTCGTGATCGGCTCCGGGCCGATCGTCATCGGCCAGGCCTGCGAGTTCGACTACTCGGGCACGCAGGCCTGCCGGGTGCTGCGCGCCGAGGGGCTGCGGGTCACGCTGGTCAACTCCAACCCGGCCACGATCATGACCGATCCGGAGTTCGCCGATGCCACCTACATCGAGCCGATCACGCCCGAGTTCCTGGAGCTGGTGATCGCCCGGGAGCGGCCCGACGCGCTGCTGCCCACCCTGGGCGGGCAGACCGCGCTCAACGCGGCGGTCGCCCTCCACGACCAGGGGGTACTCGAGAAGTACGGTGTGGCGCTCATCGGCGCCAACATCGACGCCATCCGCCGTGGTGAGGACCGGCAGCTGTTCAAGGACATCGTGGCCACTGCCGGCGCTCGCGCCGGCTTCGCCGACTCAGCCGGGGGTGTCGATCTGGTTCCTCGTTCGCGGGTGTGCCACTCGATGGCCGAGGTCCGGGACACGGTCGCCGAGCTGGGCCTGCCGGTGGTCATCCGGCCCTCGTTCACGATGGGTGGGCTCGGGTCCGGCATGGCGTTCACCGACGCCGACCTGGAGCGCCTCGCGGGGGGCGGGCTCGCCGCGTCGCCGGTGCACGAGGTGCTCATCGAAGAGAGCGTGCTCGGCTGGAAAGAGTACGAGCTGGAGCTGATGCGCGACCGCCACGACAACGTGGTCGTGGTGTGCTCGATCGAGAACGTCGACCCGATGGGGGTGCACACCGGTGACTCGGTCACCGTCGCGCCGGCCATGACGTTGACCGACCGGGAGTACCAGCGGCTGCGCGACCTGGGCATCGCGGTGCTGCGCGAGGTCGGGGTGGACACCGGCGGCTGCAACATCCAGTTCGCGGTCAACCCGGCCGACGGCCGGCTCGTGGTGATCGAGATGAACCCGCGGGTGTCCCGCTCGTCGGCCCTGGCGTCCAAGGCGACCGGCTTCCCGATCGCGAAGATCGCCGCGAAGCTCGCCATCGGGTACACCCTCGACGAGATCCCCAACGACATCACCCGGGAGACGCCGGCCGCGTTCGAGCCGACGCTCGACTACGTCGTGGTGAAGATCCCGCGGTTCGCGTTCGAGAAGTTCCCCGCGGCCGACCAGGAGCTGACCACGACGATGAAGTCGGTCGGCGAGGCGATGGCGCTGGGCCGCAACTTCAGCGAGGCGCTGAACAAGGCGATGCGGTCGATGGAGACGAAGGCCAGCGGCTTCTGGACCGTGCCCGACCCGGTGCCGACGGCCCCGGCCGACTTCGGAGCCGACCTCAGCACCGGCGGGGCGGTCGACCGTCCGGCCCGGGCCGAGGCGTTGTCGCGGTTGCGCAGCCCGCACGACGGCCGGCTCTACACCGCCGAGTGGGCGCTGCGGCTGGGCGCGTCGGTCGCCGAGGTCGCCGACGCCTCCGGGTACGACCCGTGGTTCGTCGACCAGATCGCCGTGCTGGTCGACCTGCGCGTGGAGGTCGCGAAGGCGCCCGTCCTCGATGCGCCGCTGCTGCGCCGGGCCAAGCGGGCCGGCCTGTCCGACCGGCAGATCGCGGCGCTGCGCCCCGAACTGGCCGGTGAGGACGGCGTCCGTACGCTGCGCCACCGCCTCGGGCTGCGTCCGGTATACAAGACCGTCGACACCTGCGCGGCCGAGTTCGCCGCGAAGACGCCCTACCACTACTCCTCCTACGACCTGGAGACCGAGGTCGCGCCGTCCGACCGGCCCAAGGTGATCATCCTCGGTTCGGGGCCCAACCGGATCGGGCAGGGCATCGAGTTCGACTACTCCTGCGTGCACGCGGTCATGGCGCTGCGGGAGGCCGGCTACGAGACTGTCATGGTCAACTGCAACCCGGAGACCGTCTCCACCGACTACGACACCGCCGACCGGCTGTACTTCGAGCCGCTGACCTTCGAAGACGTCATCGAGGTCGTGCACGCCGAAAACGAGTCCGGGCGGGCCGGCGGCGGCCCCGGCGTGGTCGGGGTGATCGTCCAGCTCGGCGGGCAGACCCCGCTCGGGCTGGCCCGGCGGCTTGCCGCCGCCGGGGTGCCGATCGTCGGCACCTCGCCGGAGTCCATCCACCTCGCCGAGGAGCGCGGCGCGTTCGGCAAGCTGCTCACCGAGGGCGGGCTGCGGGCCCCGGCGCACGGCACCGCCACCAGCTTCGGCGAGGCCAAGAAGATCGCCGACGAGATCGGGTACCCGGTCCTGGTCCGCCCCTCGTACGTGCTCGGCGGCCGCGGCATGGAGATCGTCTACGACGAGCAGACCCTGCGCGGTTACATCACCCGGGCCACCGAGATCTCGCCCGAGCACCCGGTGCTCGTCGACCGGTTCCTCGACGACGCCATCGAGATCGACGTCGACGCGCTGTGCGACGCGACCGGTGAGGTGTACCTCGGCGGGATCATGGAACACATCGAGGAGGCCGGCATCCACTCCGGCGACTCCTCCTGTGCGCTGCCCCCGATCACCCTCGGCACCGCGCACATCGCCGAGGTACGCCGCTACACCGGCGCCATCGCCCGCGGCATCGGCGTGCGCGGCCTGCTCAACGTGCAGTACGCCCTCAAAGACGACAACCTCTACGTCCTGGAAGCCAACCCGCGCGCGTCGCGTACCGTGCCGTTCGTCTCGAAGGCCACCGCCGTACCCCTCGCCAAAGCGGCCGCCCGCATCGCGCTCGGTGCGTCCATCGAGGACCTGCGGGCCGAAGGAGTGCTGCCCGCCACCGGCGACGGGGGAGCGCTGCCCGAAACCGCACCCATCGCCGTGAAGGAGGCGGTGCTGCCCTTCAAACGCTTCCGCACCACCGCCGGCAAGGGCGTGGACAACCTCCTCGGCCCGGAGATGAAGTCCACCGGCGAGGTCATGGGCATCGACACCGCCTTCGGCCGGGCCTTCGCCAAGTCCCAGGCCGCCGCCTACGGATCACTGCCGACCTCCGGCAAGATCTTCGTCACCGTCGCCAACCGCGACAAGCGCGGCATCGTCTTCCCCGCCAAGCGCCTCGCGGACCTCGGCTTCTCGATCGTGGCCACCGCGGGCACGGCGTCGGTGCTGCGCCGGTACGGGGTGGAGTGCGAGGTCATCCGCAAGCACTTCGAGGACGGCGACGGGCCGGACGCGGTCGCGCTCATCTCGTCGGGCGAGGTCAACCTGGTCATAAACACGCCGCAGGGCTCGGGGGCCCGGCTCGACGGGTACGAGATCCGCAGCGCGGCCGTGGTCGCCGACATCCCGTGCATCACGACGCTGCCCGGCGCGGCGGCGGCGGTGATGGGCATCGAGGCGCTGATCCGCGGCGAGATGGCCGTACGCCCGCTCCAGGAACTGCACGCGGCCCTCCGCGCCGCAGACCCCGCGCTCCGCGCCGCAGACCCCGCGCTCCGCGCCGCGGACCCCGCGCTCCGCGCCGCGGACCCCGCGTCGATCTAGGAGTTATGGCCGTCGCAAGCCCGGTTTGGGAGGCCACAACTCCTAGATCGGCGAGGAAGGCGCACTAGATGATCTACGAGAAGGTGGCCCGGCCGGTGCTGTTCCGGGTCGGGGGCGGGGACGCCGAGGCGGCGCACGAGTACGCGCTGCGGTGGCTGGCACGCACGCCGGGGGTCCGCCCGTTCAGCCCGCCCGGCGCGGCCACGACCGTGTTCGGGGTCCGCTTCCCCAACCCGGTCGGGCTCGCCGCCGGTATGGACAAGGACGGCCGGGCGCTGCACGCGTGGCCGGCGCTGGGCTTCGGTTTCGTCGAGGTCGGCACGGTCACCTGGCATCCGCAGCCCGGCAACGACCGGCCCCGGCTGTTCCGGCTCCCGGACAGCCGGGCGATCGTCAACCGGATGGGCTTCAACAACGCGGGTGCCCGCGCCCTGGCCGCCCGCCTGAAGGCGCTCGGGCCGCTGCGCGTACCCCTCGGCGTGAGTCTGGGAAAGTCGAAGGTGACGCCGCTGCACGAGGCGGTCGACGACTACGTCGCGTCCCTGCGCGAGCTGTACCCCTACGGCGACTACTTCGCCGTCAACGTGTCCTCACCGAACACCCCTGGCCTGCGCACGTTGCAGGACCGCGACCACCTCGACGCGCTGCTCGCGGCGCTGCGGGAGGTGGGCCCGAAGCCGCTGCTGGTGAAGGTCGCGCCGGACCTGACCGACGCGGCACTGGGCGAGGTACTCGACGTTTGCGAGAAAAATGAGATTTCGGGCCTGATCGCCACGAACACCACGCTGTCCCGCGCTGGAGTGGCCCCGCGGGATGCGGCGAAAGCGGCCGAAACCGGCGGCCTGAGTGGCGCGCCGCTGACCGCACGCGCCCGGGAGGTGGTGCGGTTCGTCGTCCGCGAGACCGGTGGGCGGCTGCCCGTCATCGGCGTGGGTGGCGTGATGTGCCCAGACGACGCGGCCAGGCTGCGCGACGCGGGTGCGAGCCTGGTGCAGCTCTACACCGGGTTGATCTACGGCGGCCCGGCGCTCGTGCGCGACTGCGTCCGGGCACTAAGTCGACAGGGAGTATCGAATGGGTGACGAACGGTTCGGGGCGCGCCTGCGGGCCGCACTGGACAAGCGGGGACCGCTGTGCGTCGGCATCGACCCGCATCCGTCGCTGCTGTCGGCCTGGGGGCTGCCCGACGACCCCTCGGGCCTCGCACGGTTCACCCGGACGGTGGTCGAGGCACTAGCCGATCGGGTGGCCGTGACGAAGCCGCAGTCTGCCTTTTTTGAGAGATTTGGCGCATCCGGCATCGCGATTCTTGAGTCAACTATCCGACAGTTGCGCGAGGCAGGATCCCTGGTCCTGCTCGACGTGAAGCGCGGCGACATCGGCTCCACCGCGGCGGCGTACGCCGACGCGTACCTCGATCCCGCCAGCCCGTTGCGGGCCGACGCGATCACCGCGAGCCCGTACCTGGGCTTCGGTTCGCTCACCCCGATGGTGGAAAAGGCGGTCGCGACCGGCGCCGGCATGTTCGTCCTGGCCCTGACCTCGAACCCCGAGGGGGCGGCGGTCCAGCGCGCCCGTACGCCCGACGGACGGACCGTCGCGCAGACGGTGATCGACGCAATTTCCCAGGTCAACGCGGGTGTGAGGCCGCTCGGTGACATCGGCGTGGTGGTCGGCGCGACGCTCGGGGAGACCGGCCACGATCTCACTGACCTAAACGGACCGGTCCTCGCACCGGGCATGGGTACCCAGGGTGGCCGGCCCGAGGACCTACGGGCGGTGTTCGGTCCGGACCTGTCCGCGGTGCTCCCCTCGTACTCGCGGGAGATCCTCGCCCAGGGCCCGTCGGTGGCCGGCCTGCGCGCCGCCTTCGACCGGGTTCTGGACGCCTGTCGGGGGGCGATCCAGCCGCTCGGATGACGCGGACCTGGTGCGAGCCGGCCGCACCGGCGTTGCCGAAACCGCCGCCGACCGCTAGTTTTCCCCGCGCAACACGCGATTCACTGGACCACCGTTTCGTCAAGGGACCTGAGGAGACCTGGTGCCGCTCCCGTCATTGAGCCCGGAACAACGCGCTGCCGCCCTGGAGAAGGCCGCGGAGATTCGCAAGGCTCGTGCTGAGCTGAAGGAACAGCTCAAGCAAGGCAAGACCACGCTCGCCAAGGTGCTGGAGCAAGCCGAGTCGGATGACGTCGTCGGCAAGCTCAAGGTGTCGGCCGTTCTGCAGGCGATGCCCGGTATCGGCAAGATCCGCGCCACGCAGATCATGGAAAAACTCAAGATCGCTGACAGCCGTCGGCTGCGTGGGCTGGGCGAGCAGCAGCGCAAGGCACTGCTTGGGGAGTTCTCTGCCAACGGCAAATGACCGTTGTGTAGAAACAAGCAGTGAGCAACGACCGCGGTAACCGCGCAGCGCGCCCGGCTTCGGCTCGGCTGACGGTCCTCTCCGGCCCCAGCGGGGTCGGCAAGGACAGCCTGATCGAGCTGATCCGGGCGCGCTCGCGCTGGGTGCGCCTGTCGGTGTCGGTGACCACGCGCCGCAAGCGTGACTACGAGGTCGACGGGGTGCACTACCACTTCGTCAACCGGGTGGAGTTCCAGCGCATGGTGGCCGCCGGCGAGCTGCTGGAGTGGGCCGAGTTCGCCGGCAACCTCTACGGCACGCCGCGCGCCCAGGTCGAGGGGTACCTCGCGCAGGGGATCCCGGTGCTTCTCAAGATTGACATCCAGGGCGCACGCCAGGTGCGTGCCGCGATGCCGGACGCGCAGCTGATCTTCCTGGCGCCGCCCAGCTTCGAGGAGCTGGCCCGCCGGCTGACCGGTCGGGGCACCGAGGACCCGGAGACGATCAAACGTCGACTCGAGCACGCCCGCGAGGAGATGGAGGCGTCCGCGGAGTTCGACAAGGTGATCGTCAACGACTCGATCGAGCACGCCGCGGACCAACTGCTAAGCTTGCTCGGTTCTTAGGATCTCCGTCTTGCAGTCTTGAGGAATTTCACCGTGTCCGGAATCGTGGCCAGCCCTGAGGGCATCACCAACCCGCCGATCGACGAGCTGCTGGAGAAGACCACCTCCAAGTACGCCCTCGTGATCTTCGCCGCCAAGCGCGCCCGCCAGATCAATGCGTACTACAGCCAGCTCGGTGAGGGTCTGCTGGAATACGTGGGGCCGCTGGTGGAGACCACGCCGCAGGAAAAGCCGTTGTCCATCGCCATGCGCGAGATCAACTCGTCGCTGCTGACCGCGGAGCCGATCGAGGGCTGAGCGGGCCCCGTTTTCCGAAGAGGGGCAGCGGCATGACTGAAGTGGTTCTTGGCGTCTCCGGCGGCATCGCCGCCTACAAGGCGTGCGAGCTGCTTCGGCTGTTGACGGAGTCGGGGCACCGCGTCCGTGTGGTGCCCACGGCCGCCGCACTGCGTTTCGTCGGCGCGCCCACGTGGGCCGCCCTGTCCGGCCAGCCGGTCGCCGTGGACGTCTGGGACGACGTCCACGAGGTGCCGCACGTGCGGCTGGGCCAGCGGGCCGATCTGGTGCTCGTGGCCCCGGCCACCGCGGACCTGCTCGCCAAGGCCGCGACCGGACAGGCCGACGACCTGCTCACCAACACGCTCCTCACCGCGCGGTGCCCGGTGGTCTACGCGCCGGCCATGCACACGGAGATGTGGGAGCACCCGGCGACCGCCGCCAACGTCGCCACCCTGCGCCGCCGCGGCGCGATCGTCATCGAGCCCGCCGTCGGGCGCCTCACCGGAGCCGACAGCGGTAAGGGGCGGCTGCCCGACCCCGCGGAGATCTTCGCGGTCGCGCACCGGGTGCTGGCGCGCGGCCCGCTCGACACCGACCTCGCCGGCCGCCACGTCGTCGTCACCGCGGGCGGCACCCGCGAGCCGATCGACCCGGTCCGGTTCATCGGCAACCGGTCGTCGGGCAAGCAGGGGTACGCGTTCGCCCGCGCCGCCGTCGCTCGTGGCGCCCGGGTCACCGTCATCGCCGCCAACGTCGCGCTGCCCGACCCGGCCGGTGCCGACGTCGTACGCGTCGGCAGCACCGAAGAGCTGCGGCTGGCGACGCTCAAGGTGGCCGACGAGGCCGACGTGATCGTGATGGCGGCTGCGCCCAGCGACTTCCGCCCGGCCCACTACGAGGCCGAGAAGATCAAGAAGCAGGACGGCGCGGAGCCGCCGGCGCTGCGCCTGGCGACCAACCCCGACATCGCCGCCGAGCTGGGCGCCCGCAAGCCGACCGGCCAGGTGCTCGTCGCGTTCGCGGCCGAGACCGCCGCCGAGCACGTGGCCATGGCCAACGCGCGGGAGAAGCTGACCCGCAAGCGGGCCGACCTGATCGTGGTCAACGAGGTCGGCGTGAATCGCACGTTCGGCTCCGACCGCAACGCCGCGGTCGTCCTGGCCGCCGACGCCGAGCCCACCCGGATCGGCGAGCGCACCAAAGAAGAGCTGGCCGACGCGGTCCTTGACTTGGTCGCGCGACGGCTGTCGGATAGTCCCGGCGTTCGGTGAGGTACACACGCCGGTAGACATCAACCTCTAGACTCTGCCCGAAACTGTCTAGCCCAAAGGAGCATCGTGGCACGGCGACTGTTCACGTCCGAATCGGTGACCGAAGGTCACCCGGACAAGATCGCTGACCAGATCAGCGATGGGATTCTCGACGCCCTGATCGGGGCCGACCCGCGCAGCCGGGTCGCGGTGGAGACGCTGATCACCACCGGCCAGGTTCACGTCGCCGGCGAGGTCACCACCAGCGCATACGCTGACATTCCCGCGATCGTCCGGGAGACGATCCTGGGCATCGGCTATGACTCGTCCAAGAAGGGCTTCGACGGCGGGTCCTGTGGCGTGAGCGTGTCGATCGGCTCCCAGTCGCCCGACATCGCGCAGGGCGTGGACACCGCGATCGAGGTGCGGGCCGGCTCCGGGAGCGCGGTCGACGACTCTCTTGATCTTCAGGGCGCCGGCGACCAGGGCATGATGTTCGGCTTCGCCTGCACCGAGACCCCGGAGCTGATGCCGCTGCCGATCGCCCTGGCGCACCGGCTGGCCCGGCGGCTGGCCGAAACCCGCAAGGACGGCACGATCCCCTACCTGCGGCCCGACGGCAAGACCCAGGTGACGGTGGAATACGAGGGCTTCCGGCCGGTGCGGCTCAACACGGTGGTGGTGTCCTCGCAGCACGCGCCGGACATCTCCCTGGAGTCGCTGCTCACCCCGGACGTCCGCGAGCACGTGCTCGCCCCCGAGCTGGAAAACCTCGGCCTCGACACCGAGGGCTACCGGCTGCTGGTCAACCCGACCGGCCGGTTCGAGATCGGCGGGCCGATGGGCGACGCGGGCCTGACCGGTCGCAAGATCATCGTGGACACCTACGGCGGGTATGCCCGGCACGGCGGTGGGGCGTTCTCCGGAAAGGACCCGTCGAAGGTCGACCGGTCGGGGGCGTACGCGATGCGCTGGGTCGCCAAGAACGTGGTCGCCTCCGGGCTGGCCGACCGGTGCGAGGTGCAGGTGGCGTACGCGATCGGCAAGGCGCACCCGGTGAGCCTGTTCGTGGAGACGTTCGGCACCGAGAACGTGCCGGTCGAGCGCATCGAGAAGGCCATCGGCGAGGTGTTCGACCTGCGCCCGGCCGCGATCATCCGCGACCTTGACCTGCTGCGCCCGATCTACCGGCAGACCGCGACCTACGGTCACTTCGGCCGCGAGCTGCCCGAGCTGACCTGGGAGCGCACCGACCGCACGGCCGACCTCAAGTCCGCCGCCGGCGCGTAACCGTCCTTCCTGGCGACCGTGGACACCTAGACCGGCGACAGTCGTCCCACGTGGCCAAGATCGAAAGTCGGCCGGCGGCCGCGCGGCCCATCGCCCGGGTCAGCGTCGACGTGCCGCTGCCGCACCTCGACCGCCCGTTCGACTATCTGGTCCCCGAGAAGCTGCACGAGCAGGCCCGACCGGGCACCCGGGTACGCGTGCGCTTCGCCGGGCAGCTCGTCGACGGGTACCTGCTGGAGCGGGCGGACGAGTCGGCCCACGGCGGGCGTCTCGCGTACCTCGAACGGGTGGTCTCGGCGGAGCCGGTGCTGCGCCCCGAGATCGCCCGGCTCGGGCGGGCCGTCGCCGACCGGTACGCCGGCACCCTCGCCGACGTGCTGCGCTTGGCGGTGCCGCCCCGGCACGCCCGCGCCGAGGCGAAGCCTCCCGCTCCAGATGATCACGGAATTTCCTCCGTGCCCCGGGACGGAGAAAATTCCGCGATCATGGGAGAGGCGGGGGCCGGCTGGTCGGCGTACCCGGCGGGGGTGGCTTTTCTGCGCGCCGTCGGAGCGGGGCGTGCGGCACGCGCGGTGTGGAGCGCCCTGGCCGGCGACGACTGGGCGGTGCGCTTCGCGGAGGCCGCCGCGGCCGCGCACGCCGCCGGCCGCGGCGCGGTCCTCGTCGTCGCCGACGCCCGTGACCTGGACCGGCTCGACGCCGCGCTGGCCCACTCGCTCGGCCCCGGCCAGCACATCGCGCTGTCGGCCGCGCTCGGACCGGAGGAGCGCTACCGCCGGTTCCTCGCGGCCAGCCGCGGCCAGGTCCGGATCGTGGCGGGCACCCGCGCGGCCGCGTTCGCCCCGGTCGACGACCTGGGTCTGGTGGCGATCTGGGACGACGGCGACGACCTGCACGCCGAGCCGCGCGCGCCGTACCCGCACGCGCGCGACGTGCTGCTCACCCGCGCCCAGATGGACGGCGTCGCCGCGCTGGTCGGCGGGTACGCGCGCAGCGCGGAGGCCCAGCAGCTCATCGAGACCAGCTGGGCCAAGGAGATCGTCGCCGCCCGGGACACCGTGCGCGGTGCGGCGCCCGCCGTCGCCCCGGTCGGCGAAGACGTCGAGCGCGACCGCGACCCAGCGGCCGTCTCCGCGCGGCTACCGAGCATCGCCTGGCGGGCCGCCCGGGACGCCCTCGCCGCCGGCGCGCCGGTGCTGGTGCAGGTGCCGCGGCGCGGGTACCTGCCGTCGGTGGCCTGCGCGCAGTGCCACGCCCCGGCCCGCTGCCCGGCCTGCGCCGGGCCCCTCGCCCTGCCCACCGCAACCGGGGCGCCCGCCTGCCGGTGGTGCGGCAAGGTCGCCGCCGCGTACGCCTGCCCGACCTGCGGCGGCCGCCGCATGCGCGCCGCCGTCGTCGGCGCCCGCCGCACCGCCGAGGAGCTGGGCCGGGCGTTTCCCGGTGCACCCGTGCGCACCTCCGGCCGCGACGGAGTCCTGGCCAGCGTCCCCGCGCAGCCGGCCGTCGTGGTAGCCACGCCGGGGGCCGAGCCCGTGGCGGACAAGGGTTACGGGGCGGTGCTGCTGCTCGACACCTGGGCGCTGCTGACCCGCGCCGACCTGCGCGCGTCCGAGGAGGCGCTGCGCCGGTGGCTGGCCGCCGCGGCGCTGGCCCGACCCGGTGCGCGGGGCGGTCGCGTCGTCGTGGTCGCCGACGCCGGCATCCCCGTGGTGCAGGCCCTGTTGCGCTGGGATCCGGCCTGGCTGGCGGCCCGCGAGCTGGGGGAGCGGCGCGAGCTCGGGTTTCCGCCCGCGGTGCGGATGGCATCGCTGACCGGGCCCCCCGACGCGGTCGCCGACCTGCTCGCCGCCGCCCAGCTGCCGGAGACCGCCGAACTGCTCGGCCCGGTGCCGGCCGGCGACGACCAGGAGCGGATGCTGATCCGGGTGCCGCGCGCCGCCGGTCGGGCGCTTGCCGCCGCGCTGCACGCCGCCAGCGGGGTACGCAGTGCGAGGAAGGCACGCGACCCGGTGCGTGTGCAGGTCGATCCGCTGGAACTGCTCTGACCTAGACTGGGAAGCTCGAATCGTACGTGGAGGGAGTGCCCGGGTGACCGTGCAGCCGATCCGCCTGTTCGGAGACCCGGTGTTGCGCACTCCGGCCGAGCCGGTGGTGGACTTCGACAGGGAGCTGCGCCAGCTTGTCGAGGACCTGACCGAGACGATGCGTGACCAGGGCGGTGCCGGGCTGGCCGCGCCGCAGATCGGGGTGGGCCTGCGGCTGTTCGCCTTCGACGTCGATGACGTGCTCGGTCACCTGATCAACCCGGTGCTGCACTTTCCCGACGAGGAGGAGCAGGACGGCCCGGAGGGCTGCCTGTCCATCCCCGGGCTCTACTTCGACACCAAGCGCCGGCTCAACGTCGTCGCGAAGGGTTTCAACTCCTACGGCGACCCGGTCCAGATCGTCGGCACCGGGCTGATGGCGCGCTGCGTCCAGCACGAGACCGACCACCTCGACGGGGTGCTGTTCATCGAGCGTCTCGACCGGACCGCCCGCAAGGAGGCGCTGCGGGCCATCCGCGCCGCCGAGTGGTACGACCCGTCAAACCCGCCGCTGGTCAAGGTCAGTCCACATCAGACCCCGGGGATCTTCGGTTAGCCATGCGCCTGGTCTTCGCCGGCACGCCGGCCGTCGCGCTGCCCGCCCTCGACGCGATCGCCGCGTCCCGCCACGAGCTCGTCGCGGTGCTCACCCGGCCCGACGCGCCCGCCGGTCGTGGCCGGCACCTGCTCCGCTCACCGGTAGGGGCGTGGGCCGACGAGCGCGGCATCGAGGTGCTCACCCCGGCCCGCCCGCGCGATGCGGAGTTCCTCGACCGGCTGCGGGTGCTCGGGCCGGACTGCGTGCCGGTCGTCGCCTACGGCGCGCTGGTGCCCCCGGCCGCGTTGAGCATTCCCCGGTACGGGTGGGTCAACCTGCACTTCTCCCTGCTGCCCGCGTGGCGGGGCGCGGCACCCGTCCAGCACGCGATGCTGCACGGTGACGAGCTGACCGGGGCGAGCGTGTTCCAGTTGGAGGAGGGTCTGGACACCGGTCCGGTGTTCGGCACGTTCACCGAGCCGATCAAGGCCAGCGACACTGCGGGTGAGCTGCTCGACCGGCTGGCCGTGGCCGGCGCCACGCTGCTCGTCCACGTGCTCGACGGGATCGAGTCCGGTGCGCTGGAGCCGGTGCCGCAGCCGCAGGAGGGCGTGACCCTCGCGCCGAAGGTCACCGTCGACGACGCCGCCGTGCGCTGGAACGATCCGGCGTTCGCGGTCGACCGGCGCATCCGCGCATGCACGCCCAACCCGGGGGCGTGGACCAGGTTCCGGGGTGAGCGGCTCAAGCTGGGCCCGGTGACCGTCGTGCCCGGCGGGCCGGCGCTGCCGACCGGTGAGCTGCTGGTGGAGCGCGGTCGGGTGCTGGTCGGCACGGCCACGGACCCGGTGGCGCTGGGCGAGGTGCGTGCGGCGGGCAAGAAGCCGATGGCCGGGGACGCCTGGGCGCGCGGGGTGCGCCCGGAGCCCGGAGAGCACCTCGGTTGATTCTCCAGATCGACGTTGGGCTATGCGGTCCCGCGTTTTCGACGAGTCCGGGGCCGGATGGTCCGGCGTCGGTGGGTGGGCGGCCGCCGCCTCTGTTCGACGTTGGTCGATATGACGCGGATTACGGGCTCCGGACGGGACTGGATCGACCACCGTCTACGGGGGTGGTGTGGTGAACGGGCGCGGCCGGCCGGAGCGCCGCCCCCGACCCGACGGCGAGCAGCGCGGCAGCGGCGGGCCGCGGCGGGACCCGCGCGGCTCCGGCCGGCCGCCGCGTAACCCGGACGACCGGGCGCGGCGGGTCGCGTACGACGCCATCTCCGCGGTGCACCGCGACGACGCCTACGCCAACCTGATCCTGCCCCGGCTGCTGCGCGAGCGCGGCCTGCACGGGCGGGACGCGGCCTTCGCCACCGAGCTCACGTACGGCACGCTGCGGCTCACCGGCACCCTCGACGCGGTCATCGCCAGCGCCGCCGACCGCGACGTCAAGCGCATCGACCCGCCGGTACGCGACGCGCTGCGCCTCGGCGCCTACCAGCTGCTGCGCACCCGGGTCGCGGCCCACGCCGCCGCCAGCACCACCGTCGACCTGGTCCGGGCCGTCGCGCCAGGGGCGATCGGCTTCGCCAACGCCGTCCTGCGGCGGATCTCCGAGCTGGACTGGGACAACTGGATCAAACGGCTGGCGCCGGCCGACAACCGGGTTCGGCAGCTCGCCTTGACCCATGCGCATCCGGAGTGGATCGTGCGGGCGTTCGCTGACGCGCTGCGCACCGACGGCGCCGAGCTCGAAGACGCGCTGGCCGCCGACAACCGGGCCGCGCCGGTACACCTGTGCGCCCGGCCGGGGCTGATCACCGCCGAAGACCTCGCGCGCGAAACCGGCGGGGAGATCGGCCGGTACTCGCCGTACGCGGTCTACCTGCCCGGCGGGGCGCCCGGCGACCTGCCCGCACTGCGCGACGGCCGCGCCCACGTCCAGGACGAGGGCAGCCAGCTCGTCGCGGACGCCCTCACCAGGGCGGAGCTGGCCGGCACCGACGAGCGCTGGCTCGACCTCTGCGCCGGGCCGGGCGGCAAGGCCGGCCTGCTCGGCGCGATCGCGGCGCAACGTGGCGGGCACGTCACCGCCGTGGAGGTGACACCGCACCGCGCCGACCTCGTCGCGCAGGCCACCCGCCGGCTGCCGGTCACCGTGGTCACCGCCGACGGCCGGGACGTCGGGCGCATCGACGAGCTGCCCGAAGCCGGCTTCGACCGGGTACTCGTCGACGCGCCGTGCACCGGGCTCGGCGCGCTGCGCCGCCGGCCCGAGGCGAGGTGGCGCCGCCAGCCGTCCGACCTGCCACCGCTGACCCGGCTGCAGCGCGAGCTGCTCGGCGCGGCGCTGCGGGCGGTCCGCCCAGGCGGCGTCGTGGCCTACGTGACCTGCTCGCCGCACCTGGTCGAGACCGATGTCGGGGTCACCGAGGCGTGCCGTCGTTCGGCGTACCCGGTCGATCTTCTCGATGCACGGACGCTGCTGCCGCCCGGCATGCCGGCGCTCGGCGGCGGCCCGAGCGTGCAGCTGTGGCCGCACCGGCACGGCACGGACGCGATGTTCCTGGGCGTGCTTCGCCGGAGTTCCTGAGCGGTGCTGCGGCGGGAAGACCAAGAATCCGTACACTGACCGCGTGGTCGCTTCGTCGCTCATCGTCGCCCCGAGCATCCTCGCCGCCGACTTCGCCCACCTCGCCGACGAGGCCAGAGCCGTCGAAGGCGCCGCCGACTGGCTACACGTCGACGTCATGGACAACCATTTCGTGCCCAACCTGACCATCGGCCTGCCGGTGGTGGAGAGCATGCGCAAGGCGACGACGCTGCCGTTCGACTGCCATCTGATGATCGACGCACCGGACCGGTGGGCGGTCGGGTACGCGGAGGTCGGCTCCTACAACGTGACCTTCCACGTCGAGGCGGCCGACGACCCGGTGGCCCTCGCCAAGAACCTGCGGGCGGCCGGCAGCCGGGCCGGCCTGGCCATCGACCGGGACACCCCGATCGAGCCCTACCTGGAGCTGCTGCCGCACTTCGACACCCTGCTGATCATGACGATCAAGGCCGGGTTCGGTGGCCAGAAGTTCATGCCCGAGCTGCTCGACAAGGTCCGCATTGCACGGCATCACCTGGCGGCTGGCCATCTGGAGCTGCGCATCGAGGTGGACGGCGGGATCGGTGACGACACCATCGAGGCCGCGGCGGCCGCCGGCGCCGACGCGTTCGTGGCGGGCACCGCGGTCTACCGAGCCGACAACCCGGCCGACGCGGTGCGCCGGCTGCGCCGCATCGCCGCGGCCGCGGTCGACGACGGCGCCGGCCCCGCCGGGGCGATGTGAGACCACGGTGTCCACCACCGCCGACGAGCCGCTGCTCATCGTCGTCGACGACGACGTCGACATCGCGCACTTCGTCGAGGTCAACCTGACCCTGGAGGGGTACCGGGTGCTGCTGGCCCACGACGGCGAGGCGGCGCTGGAGCTGATCGAGCGGCACCAGCCGGCCCTCGCCATCGTCGACCTGATGATGCCCAAGATCGACGGGCTGGAGCTGACCCGCCGGCTGCGCGCCAACCCGCTGACCGCCCCGATGCCGATCATCATGCTCACCGCCCGCGGCATGACCGTCGACAAGGTGGTCGGGCTGACCGCGGGCGCCGACGACTACCTGGTCAAGCCGTTCGACACGATGGAGCTGGTGGCCCGGGTGCGGTCCACCCTTCGGCGCAACCAGGAGACACGGGAGATCTCCCCGCTGACCGGCCTGCCGGGCAACACCCGCATCCAGCGCGAGATCGTCGACCGGCTCAACAGCGGCGCCGACTACGCCGTCTGCCACATCGACATCGACCGGTTCAAGAGCGTCAACGACGTGTACGGCTTCGCCCGCGGCGACGAGTTCATCACCGCCCTGGCGCGGGCGCTGCACCGGGCCGTGGTCGACGTCGGGCTGCCGCCGGCGTTTCTCGGCCACATCGGCGGCGACGACTTCATCCTGATCTGCAGTCCCGAGCAGGTATACCCGCTGACCGAGAAGGCCGTGGTCGACTTCGAGGCGGCGGCCGACGCGCTCTACGACCCCGAGGACGCGCGACGCGGCTACATCGAGGTGATCAAGCGCAACGGCGACTCACAGCGCGCCAACCTGGTGACGCTCTCGATCGGCGTCGCGCTGTCCACAAACCGGCCCGGCGCCGACCCCCGCGAGATCATCTCGATCGCGTCCGAGATGAAAACGGTCGCGAAGGGCGTCGACGGGTCATACGTCGCGATGGACCGGCGCCGGGTGTGACGTCCGTCGCGCGGGGCGGGTCAAGCGCCGCGTCCGTGTGCAAGACTCGGAGGGTACCCACCACGCGCTGGCGGGACTCGGTGAAAGTCCGAACCGGCGGTGATCCGACCTGACAGGTCGGCAGCCCGCTACCCGGTCGAATCCATCGACCGGTGGATCCGGTGTGATTCCGGAGCCGACGGTTAAAGTCCGGATGGGAGGCAGCGCGCGGGAGTCGAGGGTGCCCGCGCATGCCGCGCGTGCGTCTTGCATACCCTCTCCCGGTCGTGCCTCCTGATCCGCCGGCGCCCGTGCGCGAAGGAGGCCCGGGCGTGTTCACCGGCATCATCGAGGAGCTCGGCACCGTCGTCGGCTGGAACGACGACGGGTCCCGCCTGGCGGTCCGCGGCGAGGTCGTCGCCGCCGACGCCCGCCACGGCGACTCGATCTCCGTCAACGGCGTCTGTCTGACCGTGGTCGAGGTCGGGCGCGGCCGCTTCACCGCCGACGTCATGCAGGAGACGTTCGAGCGGTCCTCGCTCGCGGCGCTGCGCCCGGACGACCCGGTCAATCTCGAACGCGCCGCCACCCTGTCCACCCGCATGGGCGGACACCTGGTGCAGGGCCACGTCGACGGCGTCGCCACCATCGCCAGCCGCGAGCCCGGCGAGCACTGGGAGACCGTGCGGTTCACGCTGCCGGCCGGCCTTTCCCGGTACGTGGTGGAGAAGGGCTCGATCACCGTCGACGGGGTGTCGCTGACGGTCACCGCTGTCGGGGCGGACTTCTTCGAGGTCGGGCTGATCCCGACCACGCTCAAGCTCACCACGCTCGGCCACAAGGGCGTGAGCGACCCGGTCAACCTGGAGGTCGACGTGATCGCCAAGTACGTGGAGAAGCTGCTGGGGGTGGCGTCATGAGCCCGTCGCCGTTCGCGAGCATCGAGCAGGCGATCCTCGACACGAAGACCGGCAAGCCGGTGGTCGTCGTCGACGACGAGGCCCGCGAGAACGAGGGCGACCTGATCTTCGCCGCGGAGATGGCGACCCCGCAGCTGCTGGCGTTCATGGTGCGGCACACATCGGGGTTCATCTGCGCGCCGCTCACCGAGGCCGACGCCGACCGGCTCGAGCTGCCGCCGATGTACCACACCAACCAGGACCGCCGGGGCACCGCCTACACGGTGACCGTCGACGCCCGGGAGGGCGTGAGCACGGGCATCTCCGCCGCCGACCGGGCGCACACGATCCACCTGCTGTCCGACCCGGCCACCTCCCCGGCCGACCTGGCCCGCCCCGGGCACGTGGTGCCCCTGCGGGCCAAGAAGGGCGGGGTGCTGCGCCGTCCGGGGCACACCGAAGCCGCCGTCGACCTCGCCGAGCTGGCCGGCCTGCGCCCCGCCGGGGTGCTGTGCGAGCTGGTCAACGATGACGGCACGATGATGCGGCTGCCGGAGTTGATGACGTTCGCCGAGGAGCACGACCTCACGCTGATCTCGATCGCCGACCTGATCGCCTTCCGCCGGCGCACCGAGATGCAGGTCGAGCGGCTCGCCGAGGCGCGCATCCCGACCGAGCACGGCGTGTTCCGGGCATTCGGCTACCGGGCCACCTACGACGGCGCCGACCACATCGCGCTGGTCTACGGCGACCTGGGCGACGGCAACGACGTGCTGGTGCGGGTGCACTCCGAGTGCCTGACCGGCGACGTGTTCGGCTCGCTGCGCTGCGACTGCGGGCCGCAGTTGCAGGCCGCGCTGTCGCGGGTGGCGGCGGAAGGGCGCGGCGTCGTGCTCTACATGCGCGGGCACGAGGGGCGCGGCATCGGCCTGCTGCACAAGCTGCAGGCCTACCAGTTGCAGGACCAGGGCCGCGACACCATCGACGCCAACCTCGACCTGGGCCTGCCGGCCGACGCCCGCGACTACGGCACCGGCGCGCAGATCCTGGTCGACCTGGGCATCAGCAGCATGCGGCTGTTGACCAACAATCCGGCGAAAAGGGCAGGTCTGGAGGGGTACGGCCTGACGGTGGTCGGCCGCGTGCCGCTGCCGGTCCGTCCGCACCCGGAAAACGTCCGGTACCTGCGGACCAAGCGGGACCGGATGGGCCACCTGCTGGAGGAGCTGGACCAGGTCGTGGAAGGGCTGGCGTAGGCGTATGGCAGGGTTCGGGGCACCCGACCTGGAGGTCGTTGACGCGGCTGGGCTCACGCTCGGCGTGGTCGCTACCCGCTGGCACGGTGAGCTGACCGACCAGATGCTCGACCGGGCTCTCGCGGCGGCGAAGGCGTGCGGTGTCGACCACGTCACGGTGGCCCGCGTGGCCGGCGCCGTGGAGCTGCCGGTCGTCGCGCAGGCCCTGGCCCAGCGCTACGACGCGGCGGTCGCGCTCGGGGTGGTGATCCGCGGGGACACCGCACACTTCGAGTACGTGTGCCGGTCGGTGACCGACGGGCTGACCCGGGTGGCGCTCGACGAGAACACCCCGGTGGCGCAGGGTGTGCTGACCGTCGACTCGCGGGAGCAGGCGCGCGAGCGCGCCGGGTTCGAGGACTCCACGGAGGACAAGGGCTGGGCGGCGACGGTCGCCGCGCTGGACGCCGCTCGCGCCCTGCGCGCGGTCCGCCGCGCCTGACGGTCAGGCAGCGGTCGGGCTCACCGCGTGATCAGCTGGGCGGGGTCGTCGGCGCAGGCGCCCGCCACGCTGGCGTACACCGGCAGCGTCGGGGTGAGCTCCACCATCGAGAGCACCCGCATCAGGAACGGCGACGGCGCTGACAGCCGGAGGAAGCCGCCGGCGCGGGCGCACTGGTTGGATGCCATCGCGAGCGCGGACAGGCCGATCGAGTCGCAGAACGTCAGCTCGCCGAGGTGCACCACGATCCGCGGGACCGGCTGGCGCAGCAACTGGTCGAGCCCGGCGCTCAGGTCGGGAGCCGTATCGATGTCGAGCTGACCACGCAGTGTCACCACCCCGACACCGTCGGGAGCCTGCTCGATGACCGTCACATCCACGGTTGTGCCTTCCGTCGGACGGTTTAAGCGTTGAAGGTACCCGGAGTGACGCAGGCCGGCATCTTGACCGTGGACTGTCGGCCAGGGCGCCGGAGTCGACCGGTGACGCTGTGTGCTGATCTCGCCTGTTGGGTACATCGAATGGCATGGGTCTGACGTGGTCGAGCTATGCGGTGGCCGACACCGAAGTGCTGGTCCTGGTGCTGGTGGGGGAGTTGACCCGGGGCACCGCCGGCCAACTCGAGGCTCAGCTCGCACACATGCTCGCCCGCACCGGGTCGATCCTGGTGATCGACCTGGCCGCCGTGAACCACTGCGACCGGGCCGGTCTGGACATGATCGAGGCGTGCCAGCGGACGGCCGTCGTCGCCGGTGTCGTGATGCGGCTGGCCGCGCCGTCCCCGGCCGTCAGCCAGGCGCTGGACGCCACCGGCCTGGCGGACGTGCTCGCCGTCTTCCGCAGCGTCGACGCGGCGAGCCGGCACCGCGCCGCCGAGCGGGACTGAGCGGCACTCGCGCGGGCGCACGGATCGGGCCGGAGCGGCGGCCGTGACGGGTGCCCGCGGTCCGGCAGGTGGAACCGGCGTGATCCACCCCGGTCGCTCCTGGCAGACTCGGTCCCCGTGAAGACCTTCGACGAGCTGTTCGGCGAGCTGCGGGACAAGGCGGCGGCGCGCGCCGCCGGTTCGGGTACCGTCGCGGCGCTCGAGCGGGGCGTGCACTCGATCGGCAAGAAGGTTGTCGAGGAGGCGGCCGAGGCGTGGATGGCCGCCGAGCACGAGGGGCGCGAACGCACCGCCGAGGAGATCTCCCAGCTGCTCTACCAGGTGCAGGTGCTGATGATCGCGAGCGGACTGGAGCTGGAGGACGTGTACCGACATCTGTAATCGCCGCCGATGTCCGCACGTCTATCCGAGGAGTATTCCAAAATGCTGCGTATCGCCGTCCCCAACAAGGGCACCCTGTCCACTCCGGCCGCCGCGATGCTGCGCGAGGCCGGTTACCGGCAGCGCAAGGACGACCGCGACCTGGTCTGCATCGACGCCGACAACGACGTCGAGTTCTTCTACCTGCGCCCCCGCGACATCGCCACCTACGTCGGCTCCGGTGACCTCGATCTGGGCATCACCGGCCGCGACCTGCTCATCGACGCGGAGACCGGAGCAGAGGAGATCCTCGACCTCGGCTTCGGCGCGGCCACGTTCCGCTTCGCGGCCCGGCCGGGCACGGTCAGCGCCGCCGCCGACCTCGCCGGCCGGCGCATCGCGACCGCGTACCCGGGGGTGGTGGCCCGCTACCTGGCGGAGAATGCCCTGGCGGCCGAGGTGGTCCGCCTCGACGGCGCGGTGGAGAACGCGATCCGCCTGGGGGTGGCCGACGTCATCGCCGACGTCGTGTCCACCGGGGCCACGCTTCGCCAGGCCGGCCTGGAGCCGCTGGGCAAGCCGCTGCTGGAGTCCTCGGCGGTGCTGATCCGCCGCCGCGGGGTGGCCGAGCCGACCACCCCGGTCGCCCAGCTCCTGCGCCGCCTGCAGGGTGTGCTGGTCGCCCGCCGATACGTGATGCTCGCCTACGACGTGCGGGCCGACCTGCTGGAACGCGCCACCGAGCTGACCCCGGGCATCGAGTCGCCGACGATCTCGCCGCTGCACCGCGAGGGCTGGGTGGCGGTGCAGGCGATGGTCCTGCGCGCCGAAGTGCACCGGATCATGGACGAGCTGTACGACCTGGGCGCCCGCGCAATCCTGGTCACCGACATCCACGCCTGCCGCCTCTGACGCCGCCCTCGCTCGCGCCGATCGCCGCCCTCTCCGCGCCGATCTTGGAGTTACCTACACGGTTTGATCTCCAAATCGCGTCACTTTCCTTGATCGGCGAGGGGGGCGTGGGTGGTCGGCGACGGGGGGCGCGTGGTGGGTGCCGGGGCACCTGGCAGACTTGGGTCTCGTGAGTGAGCCGGTCGTGTTTCGTCCCCGCAGGCTGCGGGTGGTCGCCTGGGTCGCGGCGGTCGCGGTGGTGGTGGTCTTCACCCTCGTGTCCTTCGGGTTGCACGGCTCCACAGGCGGCGACGGCCCCGGCGTCTTCCAGCGCGGCGACCAGTTCGCCATGATCGGGCTGGGTGTCCTGTTCGCGTTCGGCGTCCTGCTCTTCGCCCGGCCACGGGTGATCGCCGACGAGCACGGGGTGCGGGTGCGCAACATCGTCGGCGGGTACGAGCTGCCCTGGGAGGTCGTGCGGTCGATCCGGTTCAGCCGCGGCGCGTCCTGGGCCTCGCTGGAGCTGGAAGACGACGAGCTGGTCAGCGTCATGGCGCTGCAGTCCAACGACAAGGAGTACGCCCTCGCGGCGGTGCGCTCCCTGCGTACCCTCCTGGAAGCCCACCGGGCGGCGCACCGGGCGCCGGCCGACGGCGGCTGAGCCGCACGATCCGCGCGCCCCGGTTCGCACGGCGTAGGCCGGGCTGATAGTCTTGTCCGGTCGACCACACCGTGGCGGCTGGTTCGCGCAAACGGTCAGTTACTCACGGTGCATAAAGCGGAGCGCCCCGCTCCCACCCGAGCCGCGTCAGGCAGCCGGGTCCGGTCAGCCGCCCCGGAAGGGAATTCCGGTGTGCGGTCGCGCGTTGATGTGCGCGGTGACCGGTCGAGCGGGCCCTGGCATATGCCGGGGCCTTCTGCTTTCCGGTCGGCGGTGCCGGGAAAGGCCCGGCACGCAAACTAACTGAGGAGGCCCCATCAGCGTCGAGCCACGCGTCAACGAGCAGATCCGGGCGCGCGAGGTCCGGCTGGTCGGCCCGGAGGGTGAGCAGGTGGGCATTGTCCCGCTGGAGCGTGCCCTTCAGCTGGCGGCGGATGTCGATCTGGACCTGGTCGAGGTTGCGCCCATGGCCCGCCCACCGGTGTGCAAGCTCATGGACTTCGGCAAGTTCAAGTACGAGAGTGCACTCAAGGCGCGCGAGGCCCGGCGTAACCAGCAGCAGACCGTCATCAAGGAGATGAAGCTCCGGCCGAAGATCGACTCGCACGACTACGAGACCAAGAAGGGTCACGTCGTGCGGTTCCTCAAGGCCGGTGACAAGGTCAAGGTGACGATCATGTTCCGCGGTCGCGAGCAGAGCCGCCCGGAGCTGGGCTTCCGGCTCCTGCGTAAGCTCTCCGAAGAGGTCGCGGAGCTGGGATTCGTAGAGGCCGCACCGAAGCAGGACGGCCGCAACATGATCATGGTGCTGGCGCCGCATCGCGCGACCAAGGTCGCCGCGTCCGACGCCAAGGTCGCCTCGGCTGAGGCCAAGGCGACGGCGTCCGCGGAGGCGAAGACCGCCGCGGCGGCTGCGAAGGCGACGCACCGTGGAGCGGCCACACATCGTGAGACCGGCAACGGCGGGGCGCCCGCTCCGACGGCCGAGACGGTCAACGCCGCGGCGACCGCAGACCGCGGCGCGGGCGAACAGTAGGGAGAAACGGTTTCAGATGCCGAAGATGAAGCGCCACAGCGGCATGGCCAAGCGCGTCAAGATCACCGGCCGTGCCAGGATCCTGCGCGAGCCGGCCGGCAAGCGCCACCGTCTGGAGGGCAAGCCCTCCAAGGTCACCCGCCGGATGACGGGCAATGTCGAGCTGGACAAGGTCGAGACCAAGCGGGTCAAGAGGCTTCTCGGTCTCTGAGGCGCGTCACCACCACCTGACGAGAACCACTTTCGACCGGCCCGCTCACCGGGCCGGTCCTTGATGAGGAGTACGAACCGTGGCACGCGTCAAGCGGGCTGTGAACGCCCAGAAGAAGCGCCGCACCGTCCTTGAGTCCGCTAGCGGCTACCGCGGCCAGCGCTCGCGGCTGTACCGCAAGGCCAAGGAGCAGATGCTGCACTCGATGCAGTACGCCTACCGGGACCGGCGTGACCGGAAGGGTGATTTCCGCCAGCTGTGGATCACCCGGATCAACGCCGCCGCCCGGGCGAACGGGATGACCTACAACCGGCTGATCCAGGGCCTGCGCCTGGCCGGAATCGAGGTCGACCGCAAGATCCTGGCGGATCTGGCCGTGACCGACGACAAGGCCTTCGCCGGCCTGGTCGAGGTGGCGCGCAAGGCCGTCGCCGCCGCCTGATCATGCACACACGACCCGGGGTCGAGCCGTTCACCACGCGCACACCCCGGGTCGTTGCTGCGCGGCGGCTGCAACGGCGCCGGGAGCGCACCGAGACCGGCCGGTTCCTGGTCGAGGGGCCGCAGGCGGTGCGCGAGGCCCTCGACGTCACCGTCGAGCTGTTCGTGACCGCCGACGCGGCACAGCGGCACGCCGGCCTGGTCGCGGCGGCTGAGCGCCGTGGTGCCCGGATCTCTCCGGTCACCGACGACGCGCTCGCCGCCCTCGCCGAGACGGTCCAGCCGCAGGGCCTGGTGGCCGTCTGCACCAGTGTGGACGTGCCGCTGGCCGAGGTGCTGAGCAGAGCGCCCCGGCTCGTTGCCCTCCTGGCGGAGATCCGCGACCCGGGCAACGCGGGCACGATCCTGCGCACCGCCGACGCCGCGGGCGCGGGTGCCGTGGTCTTCGCCGGTGACGCCGTCGACCCATACAACGGCAAGGCCGTCCGCGCCTCGGCGGGCAGCCTGTTCCACGTCGACGTCGCGCGGGCGGCCGATCCACTGCGCGCCGTCACCCAGCTCAAAGAGGCCGGGCTCACCGTCTACGCCGCCGACGCGCACGGCCCCGCCGACCTCGACCACGTGCCGCTGTCGCAGCCCACCGCGTGGCTGTTCGGGTCGGAGGCGCACGGGCTGCCGCCCGCGCTCGCCGACGCCGCCGACGCCCGGGTCCGGGTGCCGATCCACGGCCGCGCGGAGAGCCTCAACCTCGCGGCCGCCGCCGCCGTCTGCCTGTACGCTTCAGCAAGCGGTCAGCGTTTTCCAGGAGGCTCCCGATGAGGAAGCTGTTTACCGAGCCCGCCGGTGTCGGCGGGCGGCGGGCCTGACCCTTCACGCTCTCCCCAACACACCGGCGGGCTGCGGCGAAGCCGCGCGCCCTACACTCTGTCCGGTTGTTCCCCAGGGAAGAGAGCCCGCGTTGTGAGTTACCGCAACGATCCTTACGACCCCAAGCAGGTCGCGCTGCTCGATCAGACCGCGCTCGACCAGGCGCTCGCCGACGCCGAGAAGGCGTTCGCCGACGCCGGTGACCTGGACGCACTCGCGGCCGTCAAGCATCTGCACCTGGGTGACCGGGCGCCGGTGTCGCTGGCCCGCCGGGAGATCGGCGCGCTGCCGCCGGCCGCGAAGTCCGACGCCGGCAAGCGTGTCAACATCACGCGCGCGGCGATCCAGGCCGCCTACGACGCGCGCCTGGCCGACCTGCGCACCGACCAGGAGCGGCGGGTCCTCATCGACGAGACCGTCGACGTCACGCTGCCGACCGCCCGCCGCCCGCGCGGCGCCCGGCACCCGCTGACCACGCTGATGGAGCGCATCGGCGACCTGTTCGTCGGCATGGGTTACGAGGTCGCCGAGGGGCCCGAGGTAGAGCTGGACTGGTACAACTTCGACGCGCTCAACATCGGCCCGGACCACCCGGCGCGGACCATGATGGACACCTTCTACACCGCTACGGCCGGCCTGGTCCTGCGCACGCACACGTCACCGGTGCAGGCGCGCACGATGCTCACCCGCAAGCCGCCGATCTACGTCGTATGCCCCGGCCGGGTCTACCGCACCGACGAGCTGGACGCCACCCACACCCCGGTGTTCCACCAGGTCGAGGGCCTGGTCGTCGACAAGGGCATCACGATGGCGCACCTGCGGGGCACGCTCGACCACTTCGCCCGCGCGATCTTCGGGCCGGACGCGAAGACCCGCTGGCGGCCGTCATACTTCCCGTTCACCGAGCCGTCGGCGGAGTTCGACGTGTGGTTCCCGCAGCACCGCGACGGGCCGCGCTGGGTCGAGTGGGGCGGCTGCGGCATGGTCAATCCGCGGGTACTGGTGGCCTGCGGCATCGACCCGGCCGAGTACTCCGGGTTCGCGTTCGGCATGGGGATCGAGCGCACGCTGCAGTTCCGCCACGAGGCGGCGGACATGCGCGACATGGTCGAAGGCGACGTGCGGTTCACCCGCGCGTTCGGTATGGAGGTGTGAGGCGTGCGGGTCCCTGTCTCGTGGCTGCGTGAATACGTCGAGCTGCCCGCCGACCTCGGCCTCGACGGGCTGGAGAAGGCCCTCGTGCGGGTCGGCCTGGAGGTCGAGGACATCCACGACCTGCGCGCTACCGTCACCGGCCCGCTGGTGGTCGGCCGGGTGCGCTCGATCGAAGAGCTCACCGGCTTCAAGAAGCCCATCCGGTACTGCCTGGTGGACGTGGGCAACCAGGAGCCGCAGGGCGTCGTCTGCGGGGCGACCAACTTCGCCGCCGGGGACCTCGTAGTGGTGGCGCTGCCCGGTGCGGTCCTCCCTGGGGGCTTCGAGATCGCGGCGCGCACCACGTACGGCCACGTCTCCAACGGCATGATCTGCTCGGCCCGCGAGCTGGGCCTCGGCGACGACCACTCCGGCATCATCGTGCTGCCCCCCGACACCCCGGCGGCCCTGGGTGCGGACGCGCGGCCGGTCGTCGGCCTCGACGAGGTCGTCGTGGAGCTGGCCGTTACGCCCGACCGCGGGTACTGCCTGTCCATGCGCGGCGTCGCCCGGGAGCTGTCGCACGCGCTCGGGACCGCCTACCGTGACCCGGCGACCGCGGTCCTGCCGATCGCCGGCATCGGCCAGCCGGCGTACCCGGTCCGCGTCGAGGACCCGATCGGCTGCGACCGGTTCACCGCGGTGGCGGTCCGGGGCGTGGACCCGCGGGCGGAGAGCCCGGCCTGGATGAAGCGCCGGCTCACCCTGGCCGGCGTCCGGTCGATCTCGTTGTCGGTGGACATCACCAACTACCTGATGCTCGAGCTGGGCCAGCCGATGCACGCGTTCGACCTGGCGAGGCTGACCGGCGAGCTGGTCGTGCGGCGGGCGCGTCCCGGCGAGCGGCTGACCACACTGGACGGTGTCGACCGGGCGCTCGACCCGGAGGACCTCGTGATCGCCGACGACACCGGCGTAATCTCCCTCGCCGCCGTGATGGGAGGAACCAGTACCGAAGTCTCCGGTCGAACTGTGGACCTTCTATTCGAAGCAGCTCACTGGGATCCAGTTACCGTTGCTCGAAGTGCCCGCCGGCACAAGCTGCCCAGCGAGGCGAGCAAGCGCTTCGAGCGGGGGGTCGACCCGGAGCTGACACCGGTGGCGGTGGCGCGCGCGGCCGCGCTGCTCACCGAGTACGCCGGGGGCGGCGTCGACGGACGGGTCACCGATGTCTACGCGGTCGCGCCGCGCGAGCCGATCACGATCCCGGTCGACCTACCGGCGCGCACCGCCGGGGTCGACTACCCCGATGAGCGGGTGATCGCGCTGCTCACCGAGGTCGGCTGCGCGGTGGTCCGCGACGGCGACCAGCTCGTCGTCACCCCGCCGACCTGGCGGCCCGACCTCACCGACCCGGCGGACCTCGCCGAGGAGGTGATCCGCCTCGACGGGTACGACCGGGTGCCCGCGCGGCTGCCGATCGCGCCGCCGGGCAACGGGCTCACGCCGGTGCAGCGCCGCCGCCGCTCGGTCGGGCGGGCGCTCGCCGAGGCCGGGTACGTCGAGGTTCTCACGTACCCGTTCATCGGGCAGTCGGTGCTCGACGCCCTCGGCATCCCCGCCGACGACCCGCGCCGGCAGACGGTCCGGCTGCGCAACCCGATCTCGGAGGAGGAGCCGGAGCTGCGCACGACGCTGCTGCCGCCGCTGCTCACCGCGCTGCGCCGCAACATCGGCCGGGGCCAGCGCGACGTAGCCCTGTACGAGATCGGCATGGTCTTCCATCCGACAGCCGCGCGGGGTGCGCCGCCGCGGCTGCCGGTGGACCGGCGCCCAGGCGACGACGAGCTGGCGGCGGCAAACGCGTTCGTACCCGACCAGCCGTGGCACGTCGCCGTGGTTGTCGCCGGGGAGATCGAACCGGCCGGCTGGTGGGGGGCGGGTCGCGCCGGGGACTGGTCCGACGCGATCGAGGCCGCCCGCGTGGCGGTCGCCGCCGCCGGGCTGACGGCCGAGGTCCGGCCGGCCGTGTACGCGCCGTGGCACCCGGGGCGCTGCGCGGAGATCGTGGTCGGCGACACTGTGGTCGGTCACGCCGGCGAGCTGCACCCCCGCGTCTGCGCCGCACTCGACCTGCCCAGGCGGACCAGCGCGATGGAGGTCAACCTCGACGCGCTCGACCTGCCGGCCGTGACGGTCGCGCCGGTCATCTCCGGCTTCCCACCGGCCCTGATCGACGTCGCGCTCGTGGTCGGTCGGGGGACCCCGGCGGCCAACGTCGAGGCGGCGCTGGTCGAGGGTGCGGGGGAGCTGCTCGAGGCGGTGCGGCTGTTCGACGTCTACACCGGCGAGCAGCTCGGGTCCGACCGCAAGAGCCTGGCCTACAAGCTGACGTTCCGGGCGCCGGACCGCACCCTGACCGTCGAAGAGGCGGTGGCCGCGCGCGACGCGGCGGTCTCGGTGGCTGCGGAACGCGTCGGCGCCACCCTGCGCGGCGCCTGACCGCACACCGCCGATCCAGGGGATACGGCCGCGCCGGGGCCCGGTTCGGGGCGGCCATATCTCCTGGATCCGCGCATGTTACGGCGGGGTAAGGTGTCGGCGTGCAGCGCATCGTGGGGGAGCTGTCGACTTCCGGCCGGGTCCAGCCCGTTAGCGCCGTCGATGTGTACGGTGCGCTAATGGGCGGTTCGCGCTGCGCTAATAGACCGTCGGCCAGGCTCGCGCTGGAGCCGCTCACCGAGGCAGACTCACATCCGTGGTGAATTCCCGGCCGCCCACCCCTATCGGCCGCGGCGAGATCCTTGCCCAGGCCCGCGCCCGGCTCGCCGCCGGCAGCAGCATCCTGCTGTACGGGCCGGCCGGGATCGGCAAGTCCACCATCCTGCAGGCCCTGGCGGCGGATGCCGATCCCGCCCTGGTCCTGCGGGCCAACGCCGCCGAAGCCGAAGCAGAACTTCCCTACCTCGCACTCGTCGACCTGTTCGACAGCGTGCTCGACGAGCACGCGGCCGCCCTGCCGGCCCATCTGCGCGCCGCCCTCGACGGGGCGCTGCTGCGCAGCGCGCTGCCCGACACCGCGCACGACCAGCTCGCCGTGCGGCTCGCCGTCCTGGAGCTGGTCCGTGCCCTCTCCGCCGACCGGCCGGTCTGGCTCGTCCTCGACGACGTGCAATGGATCGACCAGCCCAGCGCCGGTGTGCTGCGCTTCGTCGCCCGCCGCCTCGGCGGGGTCGCCGGGCGGGTCCTCGCCGCCGAGCGGGTCGCCGACGGTGGCAGCCCGCGCGGTCTCGACCTGTGCCCGCCGCCGTGCCTGGAGGTGGCGGTCCCGCCGCTGCCCGAGTCCGATGTGGCCGATCTGCTGCGCGTGCGCTTCGGCGCGCCGGTGCCGCGCGGCCGGCTCAACCGGGTCTACTCGGCCAGCGGCGGCAACCCGCTGTTCGCCGTCGAGCTGGGACGGGCGCTGCACGAGCGCGACGACGACTCACTGAGCGATCCACTACCGGTGCCGGGGCGGCTGCGCGCGCTGCTGTCGGCCCGCATCGCCAACCTGCCGGGGCACGGCCGGCCGGCGCTGCTGGTCGCGGCGGCCACCGCCCGACCCACCCGGTCGCTGCTGGAGCGCTGCGGGGTCGCCGTCGACGACGAGCTGACCTCGGCCGCCCAAGCCGGCGTGATCGCCAAAGACGGCGACGCGGTGACGTTCACCCATCCGCTCCTGCGCGAGATGGTCTACGCCGACGCCGACCCGGCCGATCGGCGACGGGCGCACGAGCTGCTGGCCGATGCGGTCACCGACCCGGTGGAGCGGGCGCGGCATCTGGCACAGGCCCGGCCGGAGCCGGATGAGTCCCTCGCCGAGACGCTCGCCGAGTCGGCCTCCGTCGCCCGGCTGCGTGGCGCACCCGCCACCGCGGCCGATCTGGCCGCGCTCGCCGCCGAGCGGACTCCGGCCTGGATACCGGGGGTGGCCGCGGCGCGCCGGCTCACCGCGGCCCAGTACGCCTTCGACGCCGGTTCGCCGACCGACGCCACCCGGTACGCGACGGCGGCCCTGCGCGACGCCGACGACCGGCCGACCCGCGTCGGTGCGCGACTGCTGCTCGTCGACCTCGCCGGCCAGGACAAGTCCGGGATCGCGCCGCTGCTCGACGCCGCCTACTGCGACGCCACCGACGACCTGACCCTGCTGGCGCGGGTGCGGCTCTACCGCGCGGTGAAGGCTCACTACGACCGCGACGCCGAGGCCGCGATCGCCGAGCTCAAGCGCGCCGAGGAGACCGCCGAGCAGTGCGGCGACCTGGAGAGCCTGATCGAGGTGCTGGCCTGGCGGGGCACGTTCATGGACGGCCCGGACGGCGATGCCCTGCTGGAGCGGGCCGGCGAGCTGGCGCGCGGACTGCCGTTGACGCGACCGGTGGTCGGCGCCCGGCAGCTGGCCGCGATGTCGCGGCTGTTCCGCGGGGACGTCGCGGAGGCGGTCCGCCGGATCGAGGCGCTGCGTGCCGCCGTGGAGCGCGGCGGCACCGTCCACGACCTCGCCACCGTGCTGATCTCGGTCACCGGCGTCTACGCGCGCGCCGGCCGGTGCGCCGAGGCCCTCACCACCGGGCGGTACTGTGCGCGCCTGTACGTCGACGTGGAGACCACGCCGGGTCCGGGCCTGCTGGTGTGCGCCATGGCCGAGCTGTTCGGCGGCGTCGTCGAGCAGGCCGCCGACTACGCGCAGCAGGCCGTCCGCGCGATCCAGGACGCCGGCGACGAGGACTGGCTCAAGACCGCGTACGCGATCCGCGGCATGGTGCACCTGCTGGCCGGCGACGCGGTGGCGGCGGCCGACGTGATGCGCCAGGCGTGGGCGCTCGAACAGAGCCAGGGGCGGGTCGACCCGGGCATCCTGCTGTGGCACGCGGACTTCGTGGAGGCGCTCGTCGCGGCCGGGGCCCGGGCGGAGGCCACGGAGGTGCACGCCGAGGTGCAGCGCTGCGCCGAACGGCTGGGCCGCGACGTGGCGATGCTGGGCCTGGCCCGGGCCGGCGCGGTCATCGCCGCGGCGGGCGACCCGCGGGAGGCGGCTGAAACGCTCGCCACCGCGATCGAGAAGTGGGCCGACCACCCGTACCCGCTCGAGGTGGCCCGGGCCTGGCACACGCTCGGTGGGCTGGAGCGGCGGGCACACCGCCGCGGGGCGGCCCGCGCCGCGCTGACCGAGGCATCCCGCCGGTACGCCGCCGCCGAGGCGGTGCCGTGGTGGGAGGTCGCCGCCGCGGAGCTGTCCCGGTTGGACGGCGGCCGGGGTGCGGGCCTGTCCGAGACCGAGCGCCGCATCGTGGAGTTGGTCCGGGCAGGGGCCACCAACCGGGAGATCGCCCGGTCGATGTTCCTGTCGATCAAGGCGGTGGAGGCCAACCTGACCCGGTTGTACCGGCGACTCGGTGTGCGCAACCGGGCCCAACTGGCCCGCGCGCTCGACTCGACCGACTAGCGTGTGGCGTCGTGAAGGTCATTCTGTTCGGAGCGACGGGCATGGTCGGGCAGGGCGTCCTGCGGGAGTGCCTGCTTGCCCCGGACGTGGAGCGCGTGCTGACCATCGGCCGCACCGCGACCGGGCAGCGGCACGACAAGCTCGACGAGATCGTGCACTCCGACCTTCTCGACCTCTCCGCGATCGAGGACCGGTTGTCCGGCTACGACGCCTGCTTCTTCTGTCTCGGCGTGACGTCGGCGGGGATGAAGGAGGCGGACTACCGGCGGATCACCTACGACGTGACGCTGGCAGTGGCGCGGACACTGGCCCGGCGTAACCCGGACATGGCGTTCGTCTACGTATCCGGCCAGGGCACCGACAGCACGGAGCGCGGCCGCTCGATGTGGGCGCGGGTGAAGGGCGCGACGGAGAACGCGCTGCTCGCCCTGCCGCTGCGGGCCTACATGTTCCGGCCGGGGTTCATCCAGCCGCTGCACGGCATCCGGTCGCGCACCCGGCTCTACCGGCTCGCCTACCGGGTGGCGGCGCCGCTCGTGCCGCTCGCCAGACGGTTCTTCCCCGGGCAGATCACGACCACCGAGACGATCGGCCGGGCGATGCTGCACGTGGCCCGGACGGGCGCCCCGAAACGGATACTCGAGACGCCCGACATCAACGCGCTAGGCCAGTAGCCGCTTGGCGAGCCGCTCGATCTGCTCGTGCCAGGCGTCGAGGGCGGCCGACCGCGCCCCGGCCAGCTCGCGTGGTCCGGTCTGAGTGACGATCAGGCGGGCGCCGTGGCCGGTGCCGGTCGTCAGCTCCCAGCGCACCCGGCCGGCCGGCTGCCCGTCGTGCAGCCAGTCGTACTCCAGCAGCCTCGGCGCCTCGACCGCAGTGACCGCGCCCGCCGGTACCCGGGGGTGGGTAACCGGCGCCGGGTCGCCGACCGCGACGGGGCCTGGCGCCAGCAGCGTCCAGACGGCTTCGGCAGGCCGGGTCAGCTGGCGCTCGAAGCGCACCCGCCACCCGTCGGCGGTGTCCTCGCTGGTGCCCTCGGCCAACCCGAACGCCTCGACGTACTCCTCGTGCAGCGCCGCCATGTCGGTCGGCGACTCGACGGGCTCGCCGTCGAGGACGTTGCCCAGGCCGGCCAGGCAGACCTGCCAACCGCTGGCGAAGCTGGCCGCGCCGGCCCGGTCGTCGAATGTGTGGGTGAAGACCAGCAGGCAGCCGCCGCCGTCCGGGCGCAGCTCGAAGTGCAGCAGGTCCTTGCCCCAGGTGTAGGCGATCACCCGCGGCGGGTCCAGCTCGGTCACGGTGCCGGTCAGCGACGGCCCCTCACCGGCCCGGAAGTCGAACCGGATCTCGCCGCCGACCCGCAGGTCGACCGCCACGTCGCTGGGGAACCACTGGGTGAGGTGGGCGGGTTCGGTGATCGCCCGCCACACCTTCTGCGGCGGGTGTGCGAACCGGCGTTCCATGTGCAGGACCGAGCGGCCGTCCACGGTCCGCAGCGTCTCGTTCACGGCTCATCCTTCCTGGTCGGGGTCGTCTGGCAGGTCGTCGAGGTGCCGCTCCAGGGCGTCGAAGCGCTCGGTCCACAGCCGCCGGTACGGCGCGAGCCAGGCGTCGACCTCGACCAGCGGGTCGGGCCGCAGCTCGTACCACCGGCGCTGGGCGTCCCGGCGGACCCGGACCAGCCCGGCGTCGCGGAGCACGCGTAGGTGTTTGGACGTGCCGGGCTGGGTTAGGCCGAGCTGGTCGGTCAGGTCGCCGACCAGCCGGGGGCGCTCCAGGAGCAGGTCGAGGATGCGCCGTCTAGCCGGCTCGGCGAGGACGTCGAAGGGTGCGGACACAATGCCGAACATACCACCCCGGCTATATAACTACAAGGGAATGTACAGATCACCCCATTAAGCGGTTGCCGCATGTTCGGTGCGTCGATAAGGTGGCGTGCATAGTCATGCGGGAGGAAGTATGGGCATGCGAGTTGCGGTCGCGGGAGCCAGCGGGTACGCCGGCGGCGAGCTGCTGCGCCTGATCGCCCGCCACCCGCACCTCGAGCTGGCCGTCGCGACCGGCCAGAGCCAGGCCGGCCAGCCGATCGGCGCCGTCCACCCGCACCTGCCGCAGTTCGCCGGTTACGTCTTCGCGGAGACCGGAGCGGCGACGCTGGCCGAGGCGGACCTGGTGTTCCTCGCTCTGCCGCACGGCGAGTCGGCCGCGATCGCCCGGCAGCTTCCACCGGCCACCAAGGTGGTCGACCTCGGCGCCGACCACCGCCTGGTCGATCCGATGGCCTGGACCCTCTACTACCCGGGCCCGCACGCCGGCGCCTGGACCTACGGGTTGCCGGAGCTGCCCGGCCAGCGGGAAGCCATCGCCGGCTCGACGCGCGTCGCGGCCACCGGCTGCTACGCGGTCGCCACGATCCTCGCCCTCGCGCCGCTGATCGCGGCGGGCATCGCGAGCCCGGACGACGTCGTCGTGGTCGCCGCGTCCGGCACGTCCGGCGCCGGCCGCTCGCTCAAGCCACACCTGCTGGCCAGCGAGGTGATGGGCAGCCTCACCCCCTACAAGGTGGGCGCGCACCAGCACGTACCCGAGATCATGCAGGCGACCGGCGCGCGCTCGGTGTCGTTCACGCCCGTGCTCGCGCCCATGCCGCGGGGCATCCTGGCCACCGTGACCGCCCGCCCGACCGGCGGCCGCGACGTGCGGGACGTGCTGGTCGAGGCGTACGCGGACGAGCCGTTCGTCTGGGTGCTGCCCGAGGGGTCGTGGCCGGCAACGGGCGCCACCATCGGTTCCAACGCCTGCCATCTGCAGGCAACGGTCGACGGCGGCTCGGGACGCCTCGTCGTGATCTCCGCGATCGACAACCTGGGCAAGGGCGCCGCCGGCCAGGCCGTGCAGTGCGCCAACCTGATGCTCGGCCTGCCCGAGATGGCCGGGCTCACCGCGAACGGAGTCGCACCGTGAGCGCGAGGAGCGAGCGAAGCGAGCACCGCAGTCGCGAACAGCAGGAGGCACCGTGACCGTCACCGCTCCTAAAGGGTTCCGGGCGTCCGGAGTCGCCGCGGGCCTGAAAGCGTCGAACAAGCCCGACGTCGCGCTGGTCGTCAACGACGGGCCGGACGCCACCGCCGCCGGCGTCTTCACCACCAACCGGGTGAAGGCGGCGCCGGTGCTCTGGAGCCAGCAGGTGCTGCGGGCCGGCATCGTCCGCGCGGTCATCCTCAACTCCGGCGGCGCCAACGCCTGCACCGGTGCGCAGGGTTTCCAGGACACCCACCGCACCGCCGAACGTGTCGGCGCCCGGCTGACCGCGGCGTCCCGCCAGCCCATCGGCGCGGCCGACGTGGCGGTCTGCTCGACCGGCCTGATCGGGGAGCGGCTGCCGATGGACAAGCTGCTGCCCGGCGTGGACGCCGCCGTGCGCGGGCTGGCCCGTGACGGGGGCCTGGCCGCCGCCGAAGCGATCATGACCACCGACACCCGGCCGAAGACCACGGTCAAGACCGGCGAGGGGTACACCGTCGGTGGCATGGCCAAGGGCGCGGGCATGCTGGCCCCCGGCCTGGCCACGATGCTCAGCGTGCTGACCACTGACGCGGTCGCCGACTCGGCGACGCTCGACGCCACCCTGCGCGAGGCGTGCCGCATCACCTTCGAGCGGGTCGACTCCGACGGCTGCATGTCGACCAACGACACGGTGCTGCTGCTGGCCAGCGGCGCCTCCGGCATCCAGCCCACACCCGACGAGCTGCTCGCGGTCCTCACCGCGGCCTGCCACGACCTGGCCGGGCAGCTCATCGCCGACGCCGAAGGCGCCACCAAGGATGTGACCATCGATGTGGTCAACGCCGCGAGCGAGGACGACGCGGTCGAGGTGGGCCGCTCGATCGCCCGCAACAACCTGGTCAAGTGCGCGTTCTTCGGCAACGACCCCAACTGGGGCCGCATCCTGGCCGCGGTCGGCACCACGTCGGCGGCCTTCGACCCGGACGCGATCGACGTGTCGATCAACGGTGTGCAGGTGTGCCGCGGCGGTGCCGCCGCCGACGACCGCGGCAAGGTGGACCTGACCGGCCGGGCCGTGCACGTCGTGGTCGACCTGCACGCGGGGGATGCGGGCGCCACGGTGTGGACCAACGACCTGTCCACCGGGTACGTGCACGAGAACTCGGCGTACTCGACATGAACGGCCGGGACCTCGGGATCGCCCTGGGCAAGGCGACCACGCTGATCGAGGCGCTGCCGTGGCTGAAGGAGCTCCACGGGGCGACCGTCGTGGTCAAGTACGGCGGCAACGCCATGATCGACAACGAGTTGAAGCGGGCGTTCGCGGCCGACATGGTCTTCCTCCGGTACGCCGGGATCAAGCCCATCGTGGTGCACGGCGGCGGCCCGCAGATCTCGTCGATGCTGAAGCGCCTCGACATCGCGAGCGAGTTCCGCGGCGGGCTGCGGGTCACCACGCCCGAGGCGATGGACGTGGTGCGGATGGTGCTCGTCGGGCAGGTCGGCCGGGAGCTGGTCAACCTTGTCAACGGGTACGGGCCGTTCGCCGTCGGCATGTCGGGTGAGGACGCGCACCTGTTCACGGCGGTCCGGCGCTCGGCGTACGTGGACGGTGAGCCGGTCGACGTGGGCCAGGTCGGCGACGTTGCCGAGGTCAACACGTCGGCGATCACCGACCTGGTGGACGCGGGCCGGATCCCGGTGGTGTCGACCGTCGCGCCGGACGCCGACGGGGTGCTGCACAACCTCAACGCCGATACCGCCGCCGCGGCGCTCGCGGTCGCGCTCGGGGCGCGCAAGCTGGTCGTGCTGACCGACGTCGAGGGCGTCTACGCCGACTGGCCCGACACCGGCAGCCTGATCACGGAGATCACCACGGACCAGCTCGCCGAACTGCTGCCGACGCTGGACGCCGGGATGGTCCCGAAGATGGAGGCCTGCCTGCGCGCGGTCAAGGGCGGCGTGCCGGCCGCGCACGTCGTCGACGGTCGGGTGCCGCACTCGATACTGCTGGAAGTCTTTACGTCGGAGGGGTTTGGGACCATGGTCGTGAGCGCGAGGAGTGAGCTTGCGAGCCCCGCAGTCGCGAACAAAGAAGGCTCGGTGCCGTCATGAGCCTGGTGGACCGGTGGACCGCGAACGTCATGAACACCTACGGGCCGCCGTCTCTCGCGCTGGTCAGCGGTGCGGGCGCGACCGTGGTCGACGAGGACGGCAGGTCCTATGTGGACCTGCTCGGTGGCATCGCGGTCAACGTGCTCGGCCACGCCCACCCGGCCGTCGTGGCCGCGGTGAGCCGGCAGATCGCGACGCTCGGGCACGTGTCGAACCTCTACGCCTCCCCGCCGGCTGCGGCCCTCGCGGAGAAGCTGGTCGCCCTCGCCCACGAAGGGTCCGGGCCGCACGGCGAAGCTCGCGGGCCAGATTCTTGGAGGCCCGGCGCGGTCTTTTTCGCCAACTCCGGCGCCGAGGCCAACGAGACCGCCTTCAAGATGTCCCGGCGGACCGGGCGGACCCATATCGTCGCCGCACAGGGCGCCTTCCACGGCCGCACGATCGGCGCCTTAGCGCTCACCGGACAACGTGCAAAGACCGATCCTTTCCGGCCACTGCCCGAACACGTCACGCATGTGCCCTACGGCGACGCGTCCGCTCTGGCCGAAGCGGTGACCGACGAGACCGCCATGGTCATCCTCGAGCCGATCCAGGGCGAGGCGGGCGTCGTGGTGCCGCCGGCCGGATACCTGGGCGCCGCCCGGGAGATCACCACCCGGCACGGCGCGCTGCTCGCCCTCGACGAGGTGCAGACCGGCGTCGGGCGCACCGGGTACTGGTACGCCTTCCAGTCCGAGGGCATCGAGCCCGACGTGGTGACCCTGGCCAAGGGGCTCGGCGGCGGCATGCCACTGGGCGCCTGCCTGGCCTTCGGGGAGGCGGCGACGCTCCTCGGCCCGGGCAGCCACGCCAGCACCTTCGGCGGCAACCCGGTCTGCTGCGCCGCCGGCCTCGCGGTGCTGGACACTATCGCGGCCGAGGGCCTGCTCGACCACGCCAAGCGCCTCGGCGAGCGGCTGCGCGCCGGCGTCGAGGCGCACGGCCACCCCCTCGTGGACCACGTACGCGGCGCCGGCCTGCTGCTCGGCATCGTGCTCACCGCACCGGTCGCCGGGGACGTGTCGAACGCGCTGACGGGAGCCGGGTTCCTCGCCAACGCCGTCCAGCCCGGCGTGCTGCGGCTGGCCCCGCCGCTCATCCTCACCACCGAGCAGGCCGACGCGTTCCTGGCCGCCCTGCCCGCCGCCCTGGACGCCGCCGCATGATCCGCCACTTCCTGCGAGACGACGACCTGAGCGCGGCGGAGCAGGCCGAGATCCTCGAGCTGGCCGTCAGGATCAAGGACGACCGGTACGGCTACCGGCCGCTGGACGGGCCGCGGTCGATCGCCGTCATCTTCGAGAAGCAGAGCCTGCGCACCCGGGTGTCGTTCGAGGCCGGCATCGCCGAGCTGGGCGGCAACCCCGTCATCATCGACGCCCAGGCCACCCACTTCGGCCGGGGCGAGACCGTCGAGGACGCCGCGCGGGTGCTCTCGCGCTACGTCTCCGCCATCGTCATCCGCTCCGGCCCCGACGACCGGCTCCGCGCGCTCGCCGCCGGCGCGACGGTGCCCGTGATCAACGCGCTCACCGACGGCTTCCACCCGTGCCAGGTCCTGGCTGACCTGCTCACCGTCCGGGAGCGGCTGGGCGGCACCGAGGGGCGGACCCTCGCATACCTGGGCGACAGCGCCAACAACATGGCCCACTCGTACCTGCTCGGCGGCGCCACCGCCGGCATGCACGTGCGGCTGGCCGGCCCGGCCGGGTTCGAGCCGGACCCGTCGGTCGTGGCGGCGGCGGCCCGGATCGCCGCCGGTACCGGTGGCTCGGTCGAGGTCGGCCACGACCCGGCCCAGGCGGTGGGCGGCGCCGACGCCGTCGCCACCGACACGTGGACCTCGATGGGCCAGGAGGGCGACGGGTTGGACCGGTTGACGCCGTTCCGCCCATACCAGGTCAACGCCGAGCTGCTCGCCGGCGCCAAGCCGCACGCGGTCGTGCTGCACTGCCTGCCCGCCCACCGCGGCGAGGAGATCACCGGGGACGTCCTCGACGCCAGCGCCGCCTGGGACGAGGCGGAGAACCGGCTGCACGCACAGAAAGCCCTGCTGACGTGGCTACTGTCGTGAACGCGCCGCACACCAAGGCCGCCCGACACGCCCGCATCGTGGGCGTGATCCGGGAGCGTGCCGTGCACTCGCAGACCGAGCTGGCCGAGCTCCTGGCCGCCGAGGGCATCCAGGTCACCCAGGCCACCCTGTCGCGGGACCTGGAGGAGCTGGGCGCGGTCAAGGTCAGCGGCGCGTACCTGATCCCCGAGGACGGCAAGCGCCCGCTGCGCGACGCCGAGCACGCGCCGGCCCGGCTGGTGCGCCTGCTGCGCGAGCTGCTGACCGGCGTGGACGCCAGCGGCAACCTGGTGGTCCTGCGTACCCCGCCGGGCGCCGCCCAGTTCCTCGCCAGCGCGCTGGACCGCTCGGGCCTGCCCGACGTCGTCGGCACCATCGCCGGTGACGACACCATCCTCGTCGTCGCGCGTGAGCCCGGTGGATCCTCGGGCGAGGCGCTGGCCGCAAAATTCGCCGCCTGGAGCGACCGAGAATTCCAAACCGCCTCCGGCGGCGGTGAAATCGAAGCCGCCTCCGGCGGCGGTGAATTCGAAGCCGCCTCCGGCGGCGGTGAAACCGCAACCCACGAAGGGAGCCCATCGTGACCGACCGGGTCGTGCTCGCATACTCCGGAGGGCTGGACACCTCCGTTGCCATCCCGTACATCGCCGACGAGACCGGCGCCGAAGTGATCGCGGTGGCCGTCGACGTGGGGCAGGGCGGCGAGGACATGGCCGTCATCCGCCAGCGCGCCCTCGAGTGCGGCGCGGTCGAGTCCGAGGTCGTCGACGCGCGCGAGGAGTTCGCTGCCGACTTCTGCCTGCCGGCGCTGCGGGCCAACGCGCTCTACATGGACCGGTACCCGCTGGTGTCCGCCCTGAGCCGCCCGCTGATCGTGCGGCACCTGGTGGCCGCCGCCCGTAAGCACGGCGGCACGATCGTCTCGCACGGCTGCACCGGCAAGGGCAACGACCAGGTGCGCTTCGAGGTGGGCATCGGCTCGCTCGCGCCCGACCTGAAGGTCATCGCACCGGCGCGCGACTACGCGTGGACGCGGGACAAGGCCATCGCGTACGCGGAGGAGAAGGGCCTGCCGATCGACGTGTCGCGCAAGTCGCCGTACTCGATCGACCAGAACATCTGGGGCCGCGCCGTCGAGACGGGCTTCCTGGAGGACATCTGGAACGGCCCCGTCGAGGACGTGTACAGCTACACCCAGGACCCGACAGTGCCTCGGGACGCCGACGAGGTCGTGATCGCGTTCGAGGCCGGCGTACCGGTGGCCATCGACGGGGAGACCGTCACGCCGTACCAGGCGATCGCGGCCCTCAACCAGCGGGCCGGCGCGCACGGCGTGGGGCGGCTGGACATGGTCGAGGACCGGCTCGTGGGCATCAAGAGCCGCGAAGTCTACGAGGCGCCCGGCGCGATCACGCTGATCACCGCCCACCAGGAGCTGGAGAACGTCACGGTCGAGCGGGACGTGGCCCGCTTCAAGCGCGGCGTCGACCAGCGCTGGGGCGAGCTGGTCTATGACGGCCTGTGGTTCTCACCGCTGAAGAAGGCCCTCGACGCGTTCATCGCCGAGACGCAGACCCATGTCTCGGGAGAGGTGCGGCTCACCCTGCAGGGCGGGCGCGCGACGGTGACCGGCCGGCGCTCGGAGGCCAGCCTCTACGACTTCAGCCTCGCGACCTACGACGAGGGCGACATGTTCGACCAGTCCCTCGCCAAGGGCTTCGTCGACCTGTGGGGCCTGCCGAGCCGGCTGGCCGCTGCCCGCGACGAGCGGCTCGGCAAGTAGAGTTGGGCCGATCTTGACGGTTGTCCGGCCGCCAAGATCGGTGCCGAGCGAAGGGATTGAGCGTGCCGCAGACCGATGGACCGACCCGACTCTGGGGTGGCCGCTTCGCCGGCGGGCCGGCCGAGGCGCTCGCCCGGCTGAGCGTGAGCGTCCAGTTCGACTGGCGGCTCGCCCCGTACGATCTGGCCGCATCCCGGGCGCACGCGCGGGTCCTGGCCCGGGCCGGTCTGCTCGACCCCGACGAGCTGGGCCGCATCCTGGCCGCGCTCGACGACCTCGAGTCGGCCTGCGCGGCGGGCACGTTCCGGCCGACCATCGAGGACGAGGACGTGCACACCGCCCTCGAACGCGGCCTGCTCGAGCGGCTCGGCGCGCTCGGCGGCAAGCTGCGCGCCGGCCGTTCCCGCAACGACCAGGTCGCCACCGACCTGCGGCTCTACCTGCGTGACCGGGCCCGTGGCGTGGCCGCGCGGCTGGTCGAGCTGGCCGACGCGCTGGTCGAGCAGGCCGAGCGGCACATCGACACACCCGCGCCCGGCTTCACGCACCTGCAGCCGGCCCAGCCGATCTCCTTCGGCCACCAGCTCCTGGCCCACGTCCAGGCGCTCCTGCGCGACCTGGACCGGCTGCGCGACTGGGACCGGCGCACGGCGCTCAGCCCGCTCGGCGCGGGCGCGCTGGCCGGCTCGTCGCTGCCGCTGGATCCGACGCTGGTCGCGAAGGAACTCGGTTTCGACGCTCCCGTGCCCAACTCGGTCGACGCCGTCTCCGACCGGGACTTCGTCGCCGAGTTCCTGTTCGTCGCGGCCCTGGCCGGCGTGCACCTGTCCCGGCTCGGCGAGGAGGTGGTCCTGTGGACCACGCCGTCGTTCGGCTGGGTGGAGCTCGACGACGCGTTCGCCACCGGGTCGTCGATCATGCCGCAGAAGAAGAACCCGGATATCGCCGAGCTGGCCCGCGGCAAGTCCGGCCGGCTGATCGGGCACGTCGCCGGCGTGCTGGCCATGCTCAAGGGGCTGCCGCTGGCCTACGACCGGGATCTTCAGGAGGACAAGGAGCCGGTGTTCGACGCCGTCGACACGCTCGACCTGGTGCTGCCGGCCATGGCCGGCATGATCTCCACCATGACCGTACGCGTCGACCGGCTCGCCGCGGCCGCGCCGAAGGGGTACACGCTGGCCACCGAGGTCGCCGACTGGCTGGTCCGGCGGGGCGTGCCGTTCCGCGAGGCGCACGAGATCACCGGCCGGCTCGTGGTGATCTGCGCGGCCCGGGAGTGTGCCCTCGACGAGGTCTCCGACGAGGACCTGGCCGCCTGCAGCCCGCAGCTGACCCCGGAGGTGCGGGAAGTGCTGTCGGTACGCGGGGCGCTCGCCGCCCGCACCACGCCGGGGTCGACCGGTCCCGGCCCGGTCGCCGATCAGCTCGCCGCCGTCCATGACCGGCTCGCCAACTGGCGCGAGTGGGCCGCCGAGCGCGTCGTGCCCCGGTAATCGACGGCGGTCTACTCCTGGAGAACTAGGCGATGACGCCCCCCGGCCGATTTCAGCCGTTGCCGCCCTCGCCTACTGTCGAGCGAGCTATCGTTACGCATCGACGAAGGGAACTCCGCCATGCAGGCCCGCCGCAGCTGGACGCCGGTCGCGACGATGTCGCCCAGCGAGCCGACCGGTTCGCTCGCCAGCGACGTGCGCCCGAACCGCTTCGGCGTGAGCAACCAGCGCTACGCGTCACCACGCGCACAGCTGGACCGCAACGCGACGCGCAACCGATTCGTGGCCGTCGACTGCTGGCGGGAGTCGATGCGCCAGGACGCGACCGTGCGGGCCGTGCTGCTCAACCCGGTCGACTACGAGCCGCGCGCGGACTAGCCGCGGCTAGGAGCGGCTGCCGACGAACCCGGCGGTGCTCTGCGCCCGCGGCCGGACCAGCCCCACCTCATACGCGAAGACCACCGCGGCCGCCCGGTCGCGCAGGCTCAGCTTGGTCAGCAGGCGGGACACGTGCGCCTTGACGGTGGCCACGGCGATGCCGATCTCGCCGGCGATCTCCCGGTTGCTCAGCCCACGCGCCAGGCAGCGCAGCATTTCCAGCTCCCGGCTGGTCAGCAGGCTCAGACCGCTGGGCGCCGGCGGTGCCAGCGCGGCCAGCGGGGTGGCCGCGCGGTCGAGCATCTTGCGGGTCATCCGCGGGCTGAGCACCGCGGAGTCGGCCGCCACCTGACGGATCGCCTCGATGAACACCGTGATCGGGTCGCTCTTGAGCAGGAACCCGCTCGCTCCGGCCCGCAGCGACGTGGCCATCAGCTCCTCGTCTTCGCAGCCGGTAAGAATGACGGTGTGCGGGGGAGACGGCGACACCTGGCTGAGCTGCCAGACAGTGTGCTCGGCGTCGCCGCAGCACGGGTCGCCCGACAGCAGGACCACCTGGGGGCGCAGCCGGCGCGCCGCGTCGACCACCTCGGGCCCGGGGCGCGCGGCACCGATCACGCGGAAGTCCGCCTCTTCCTCCAGCAGCAGCTGAAGGGCCCGGCTGCACACGTCATGATGGTCGCTCACCACGATCTTTATCTCTGTTCGCACGAAAAGCCTTTCGCCCCAAGGCATTGCGAAGTCCCCATCAAACTAGCGGAGCGACGCATCGACGGAAAGTGCAGCTCGAATAGCGGAGCGTGTGGATGACCGTGGATCTGGCCGGCCTGCTCGCCGGCACGCCCGACGACGCGGCCCGTGGCCTGCTCGGTTGCCGGTTGAGCGCCGGTGGGGTCACGGTGCGCCTGACCGAGGTCGAGGCCTACGCGGGCACCGGCGGCGACCCCGCTTCGCACGCCCACCGGGGCCGGACCGCGCGCAACGCGGTCATGTTCGGCCCGGCCGGATACGCGTACGTCTACTTCACGTACGGGATGCACTGGTGCCTGAACGTGGTGTGCGGCCCGGACGGCGTCGCGGCGGCGGTCCTGCTGCGGGCCGGTGAGGTCGTCGAGGGCGTCGACAAGGCCCGCGAGCGCCGTCCGCGGGTACCCCGGGATGTTGACCTGGCGCGCGGACCCGCACGGCTGTGCGCGGCGCTCGGCATCGACAGCGCCGCCTACGGCGCCTACCTGCTCGACGCCGGGCCGGTGCGGCTGCGCCCGCCGGTGGAGCCGGTCGACCCGGCGCGGATCAGCGCCGGCCCGCGGGTGGGCGTGACCGGCGCGCACGAGCTGCCGTGGCGGTTCTGGATCGAGGGCGACCCGACCGTCAGCACGTATCGGCGGCACGCGCCGCGACGCCATCGACCGGCCCAACCGTGAGCCAGCCAGCGGCCAGCTGGGCGGCCCGCGCCCGGCGCCACGTGCGGGCCCAGTAGGCGTCGATCGCGCGGGTTACCCAGCCGGTCCGGGGCGGCGCGGCGGAGTCGGGGAAGGCCAGCCCGGCGAACGCCGCGCCGAAGGCCGCCGGGTCGAGCAGATGCGCTGCCCAGGACGCTGCCGTGGCGGGGTCCTCGCGTAGCTCCTCATAGGACACGAACGCGACCCGGTCGAGGGGAAGCCGGGATGCCCGGCGGGCGAGCCGGATCGCGCCGGCGCGCAGCGACCAGCGCGACGCGAACAGCAGCATGCGCCGCTGCCACGGGGTGGCCAGTGCGGCGAGGAGCTTGCGCACGTTGGCATCGTCAGCCATCAGCGCACGCAGGTACTCGTCGGAGCTGAGGAAGCGAAGCAACGCCCGTCGCGAGCTGTCTTCGATGGCGGCCACGGTGCGGCGAACGAGCAGCACCCGCGCAGTCGGAAGGTGCTCTAGCAGGAGCCGTTCCCGCCCGGTGTCCCACGGGTTCTTCAGCACGACCACCCGCGCGCCGGACTCCGCGGCTAGCTCGTGCGCGAGGTCGCGCAGGATGCCCGACCGTGCGTCGGCGGGGCAGAAATGGTGCCGGCCGGTTGCGTGATAGAGCAACCAGCCGTACTCCTCGGCGGTCGCCTCGGTGACCGGGAGCCGGTCCACGCTGCGGTCGGCCGGGGTGTCGCGCGGCCTCCGCAGGAAGCGGTCCACGCTGGGAATCCGCCGAGCCAGGTGCCCCACGGTGAGGGTCTCACCGCCGGTCGCGGCGGTCGCTGCCGTTGCGGCGAGGGTGGTGCCGCTGCGGTGAAAGCCGTTTACGAAAAGCACGACCGGCGACGTTGCGCTCGTGGGGTCGGCACGGTCGTCATGAGTGCGCAATGGCGGCTCCCGAGGGTGCGGGCTGGGGCCGAGGGAGGTGATCACCCGGCAGCACGAATGTCAACAGGTCCGGCGACAGACGTCAACCAACCGGAGAAAGTTTCATCTTGAGCGCGATTTTACTGACCGGTAACCTGTGCCCGATTGGATGCACATCGATCGCTTCGGGCGGTGCGAAATCTCCGCTCCGGGCGTGTGTCGCACCGCAAGCAAACGTCTTTTATTACCAGCACCTTCCGCTGCTCCTCGTGTCCATAAAGGACGGATGACGGATGTCCACAGTGCCGGCAACGCGCGACCTGGTCCTCGGCGTGAGCCCGTGCGAGCGACCCAACGCCCGCATCGTCGCCGCCGTCTGCCGTGCCGGCGGGCTGGGGGTGCTCGATCTCGGCCGCGGTGACCGGTGGGCCGCCCAGGCGCTGGAGGCGGCCGCGGACTCGGTGCGCGACGGGTTCGCGGTGCGCGTCCCCGCCGGTTGCGTCCTGCGCCCGGCCGATCTGGAACGGATGGCGCCCGGCCGCGTCGACACCGTGCTCCTGGCCGCCGACTCCGCCTGGCGGGTGACCGAGGTGACCGGCCGGTACCGGGTTCTGGCCGAGGTGACCAGCCATGCCGAGGCGGTGGCCGCGGTGGCCGCGGGTGCGCACGGCCTCGTCGCGCGCGGGTCGGAGGCGGGTGGCCGGGTTGGCGAGCTCAGCTCGTTCGTGCTGCTCCAGCGGCTTCTCGCCGATGACGCGCCGGCCCGGCCGGTCTGGGTCGCCGGCGGGATCGGGCTGCGCACGGCGGCGGCCAGCGTGCTCGGCGGTGCGGCCGGTGTGGTCCTGGACAGCCAGCTGGCCCTGCTGGTCGAGTCGGACCTGCCGGAGGCGGTCGTCAGCGGTATCCGCGGCATGGACGGATCGGAGACCGTGCTGGTCGAGGGGCGGCGGGTGCTGCGCCGGCGCCCCGGCACGGGCCCGGCCGACGCGGTCCCGGTCGGGCAGGACGGATTTCTCGCCGCCCGGTTCGCCGACCGGTACGGCGACACCGCCAGCGTCGTCCGCGCCGTGCGCGACGAGATCAGCCGGGCGGTCGACGATCCGGCGGCGACCGGCGCGCTGCTGCCCGGCGCCCCGCTGGCCGCGCGCCACGGCGTGCGCGTGCCGGTGGTGCAGGGGCCGATGACCCGGGTCAGCGACGAGCCGGGGTTCGCGGCCGCGGTGGCCCGCGAGGGCGGCCTGCCGTTCATCGCGCTCGCCCTGTCCGGCGCCGAGCAGACCCGTTCGGTCCTCGAGCGCACCCGTGCCGAGCTGGGGGACCGGCCGTGGGGGGTCGGTGTGCTCGGCTTCGCGCCGGAGGAGACCCGGGCGGCCCAGCTCGCCGTGATCCAGGAGATCCGGCCGGCCTGCGCCATCATCGCCGGTGGCCGGCCCTCCCAGGCACGGGCGCTCGAAGACGCCGGCATCAGCACGTTCCTGCACGTCCCCGCGCCCGGTCTGCTACGCCAGTTTCTCGCCGCCGGCACCCGAAAGCTCGTCTTCGAAGGCGCCGAGTGCGGAGGCCACGTCGGCCCGCGCGCCAGCTTTCCGCTCTGGGAGGCGCAGCTCGCCGTCCTCGAGGACTTCCTCGACACCGACCCGGCGGCCGGCGGCGACCTCGAGGTGCTCCTCGCCGGCGGGATCCACGACGCCCGGTCGGCCGCCATGGTCGCCGTCCTCGCCGCACCGCTCGCCGCCCGGGGTGCGCGGGTCGGCGTGCTCATGGGCACCGCATACCTGTTCACCTCCGAAGCCGTCGCCCACGGCGCGATCCGGCCGCTGTTCCAGCGGCAGGTGCTCGCCGCCGAGCGCACCGACCTGCTGGAGTCCGCGCCGGGTCACGCCACCCGGTGCGCGGTCAGCCCGTTCAGCGCCGACTTCCGGGTACGCAGGACCGAGCTCGAGGCCAGCGGGTTGCCCAGCCGCGAGGTGTGGGAGCACCTCGAACAGCTCAACGTGGGCCGGCTGCGGATCGCGAGCAAGGGCCGCCGCAGGGAGGGCGCCGGGCTCGTCGACGTCGACGAGGCGGGTCAGCTGGCCGAGGGCCTGTTCATGGCCGGCCAGGTCACGGTGCTGCGCTCGGCCGTGACCACGGTCGAGGAGCTGCACACGGCCGTGACCACCGGCGCGGCGGACTTCCACGCGTCGCGTGCGGAAGCACTGCGCGGGGTGCTGCGCCCGGCCGCCGTGCCTCCGCCCGACCCGGCGCCCCTCGACGTGGCGGTGGTCGGCATGGCCTGCGTGTTCCCCGGCTCGCCGGATCTCGCGAGCTTCTGGCAGACCGTCCTCAGCGGCGCCGACACGGTCACCGAGGTGCCGCCGGAGCGCTGGAACGCCGACACCTACTACTCGCCCGACGCGGAGGCCGGCCGCCGCACCCCGTCGAAGTGGGGCGGGTTCATCGCACCGGTGCCGTTCGACCCGCTGCGCTACGGCATCCCGCCGGCCGCACTGCGCAGCATCGAGCCCAGCCAGCTGCTCGCCCTCGAGGTCGCGCGCCGCGCCCTCGCCGACGCCGGGTACGCCGAGCGCCCGGTCGACCACTCGCGTACCTCCGTGGTGTTCGGCGCCGAGGCGGGCAGCGACCTGTCCAACGCCGGGGTGCTGCGCAACCTGCTCCCGGCGTACCTGGGGGAGATCCCGCCCGAGCTGGCCGAGCAACTGCCGGTCCTCACCGAGGACTCGTTTCCGGGCGTGCTCAGCAACGTGATCGCCGGTCGCATCGCCAACCGGCTCGACCTCGGCGGCGCCAACTACACGGTGGACGCGGCCTGCGCGTCGTCGCTGGCCGCCGTCGACGTGGCCTGCAAGGAGCTGACCGCCGGCACCAGCGACCTCGTGCTGTGCGGCGCGGTCGACCTGCACAACGGCATCAACGACTACCTGCTGTTCTCGTCGGTGCATGCGCTGTCGGCGACCGGCCGCTCCCGCACGTTCGACGCGGCCGCGGACGGCATCGCGCTCGGCGAGGGCGTCGCGTGCGTGGTCCTCAAGCGGCTGGGCGACGCCGAGCGCGACGGCGACCGGATCTACGCCGTCATCAAGGGCGTCGGCAGCGCGAGTGACGGCAGGGCGCTCGGCCTCACCGCGCCCCGACCGGAAGGGCAGCGGCGGGCCATCGAACGTGCGTACCGCAACGCGCGGATGTCGCCGGCGGAGGTCGGGCTGGTCGAGGCGCACGGCACCGGCACCGTGGTGGGCGACCGCACCGAGCTGACCACCCTGACAACGTTGTTCGGGGAGGCGGGCGCGCCCCCCGGCGGCTGCGCGCTCGGCTCGGTCAAGTCGCAGATCGGGCACACGAAGTGCGCGGCCGGCCTGGCCGGCCTGATCAAGGCCACCATGGCCGTCTACACCGGGATCACGCCGCCCACGGTCCACCTTGACCAGCCCAACCCCGCCTGGGACGCCGAGCGCAGTCCGTTCGCCTTCCACACGACCGCCCGGCCCTGGACCGCCCCGGCCGCCGACCGGGTGGCGGGCGTGAGCGCGTTCGGCTTCGGCGGCACCAACTTCCACGTCGTGCTGCGCGCCCACGACCGGGCGCCCGGCCCCGCGTACGGGCACGACGCCTGGCCGGCCGAACTGTTCGCCTTCCGCGGCGCCGACCGGACCGCGGCACACCGCGCGGTCGGGCAGTTGCTGGAGACGCTCGCCGCCAACGACGACAACGGCCGGCCCTGGCGGCTGCGGGACGTCGCCCGGCTGGCCGCACGCCGCTGCGACGCCCGCGAGGAACCGGTCCAGGTCGCCGTGGTGGCCGGCGGCCTGGACCAGCTCGCGGCCCTGCTGCACCGGGCCCGCGCCGCCGAGCACGCGCCCGCCGACGGGCTGTTCCAGCCACCCGCCGGCGAGGTCGAGGCGGCGCGGGGGAAGGTCGCGTACCTGTTCCCCGGGCAGGGCAGCCAGCGGCCCGGGATGCTGGCCGACCTGTTCGTCGCGTTTCCCGAGCTTCGCCGGTACCTGCGGTCGGGCCGGGAGTGGGCGGACCCGCTGTTTCCGCCGGCCGCGTTCGACCCCGACGGGCGCGCCGCGCAGGACGCCCGGGTCCGCGACACCCGCGTCGCGCAGCCCGCGCTCGGCATCGCCGGGCTGGCTGTCGAACACCTGCTCGGGCGGCTGGGCGTGCGCCCGGACCTGCTCGCGGGGCACAGCTACGGCGAGCTGGTCGCCCTGTCGGTGGCCGGTGCCTTCGACGTTGCCGACCTGCTGCGGTTGAGCGCGGAGCGCGCGCACGCGATCCTCGCCGCGGCCGGCGGGGGCGAGGCCGGCCGGGCCGACGCTGCCCGGGCCGACGCTGCCCGGGCCGACGCTGCCCGGGCCGACGCTGCCCGGGCCGACGCCGGCCGGGCCGACGTTGACGCCGGTGCGATGGCGGCGGTAGCCGCGTCTCCCGACGACGTGGACCGGGTTCTCGCGGTCGCCGGCCTGACCGGTCGCGTGGTGCCGGCCAACCAGAACGCGCCACGCCAGACCGTGGTGTCCGGGCCTACCGCCGACGTCGAGGCGGCGGTGCAGGCCCTGCGCGGCGCCGGCTTCGGCGCGAAGCGGATCCCGGTGGCGTGCGCCTTCCACAGCCCGCTCGTGGCGGGCGCCGGACCGGCGTTCGCCAGCGTGCTCGAGCGCACCCCGGTCCGCGGGCCACGGCTTCCCGTCTGGGCCAACCGCACCGCAGCGCGGTACGGCGCCTCGGCCGCCGACGTACGCGCCGAGCTGGCCGCGCAGATCGGCGCCCCGGTGCGCTTCGCCGCTCAGATCGAGGCGATGTACGCCGACGGTGCCCGCGTCTTCGTGGAGGCCGGCCCCGGACGGGTGCTGACCCGGCTGGTCGGCGAGATCCTCGGCGACCGACCCCATCTGGCGGTGGCCTGCGAGCCGCGGCCCACCGCGGGGCTGCGCGGGTTCCTCGAGGCCCTCGCCCGCCTGGCCGTCGCCGGCGTACCCGTGCGGACCGGCTGGCTGTTCGGCGGCCGCGACGCCGCCGACATCACCGGCACCACCCCACCCCGGCTGCCCGGCTGGACCGTCGACGGGCAGTTCGTCCGCACCCGCGACGGCGCGTGCGTACCCGGCGGCCTCACCCCCGCCCGACCCCTCCAGGAGGCGACGTTGACTCGACCCGGCCCGCAGCCCGATCCGGACGCGCTGATCGCCGAGTTCCTGCGCAGCAGTCGCGAGATGGTCACCGCCCAGCGCGATGTGCTGCTGGCCTACTTCGGTGGTACGCCGGCGGCGCCGCGACCGCAGCCGCCGGCGGTTGCGGCACCCGCCGTGGCGCGCACGCCGGCCCCGGTCGCCGCGGCACCGGCTGTCGAGCCGGCGGCCGTCGCGGCGCCCGTGATGCCGGCGTCCGCCGCCGGAACCGGCACCCCGGACGTCCTGGCCACCGTCCTCGAGATCATCAGCGAGCGGACCGGGTACCCGGCGGACATGATCGAGGTGGACCTCGACCTGGAGGCCGACCTCAGCGTGGATTCGATCAAGCGCACGGAGATCGCCGGCGAGCTGGCCGCCCGCCTCGGGATCGGGGCCGGTGCCAGCCGCCTCGCCGACGCCGAGATCGAGGACCTGGTCAAGGCCCGCACCGCACGGGCGATCGCCGACTGGCTGCTCCGGCGGTTGACCGCCCCGCCGCCGGCCGCCCCGCCGCCGGCCGGACCGCCGCCGGTCGAAGCGCCGGCCGAAGTGCCGACCGCCGAGCCTGCGGCTGCCGCGCATGCCGAGCCCGCGAGCGCGGCGCCGGCCCCGCTGCCCCCGCCGGTACCCCCGAAGCGCCTGATCCCACGGCGGACCGTGACCGCCGCCCTCGCGGCGACCCAGCCGGCGGCCGCGCTGCTCGGCGCCACGATCGCCCTGGCGGGCGCCGCCTCCCCGGTGGCTACGGCGCTAACGGTGCTGCTCGCCGAGCACGGGGCGACGGTGGCGCCGCTCGACGGGGAGGGCCCGCTGGACGGCCTGGTCCACCTGGGCGGGCTGCCGGCGGCGGAGAACCCGACGGCCGACGATCCGGCAACCGAGGATCCCCTCCTGCCCGGGGCGTTCACCGACTTCCAACGCGCGCTGCGCCGCTCGCCGCGGTGGCTGGTCGCGGCCCACTCCGGCGGCGGCGGCGAGGGCCTGCGCGGGCTGCTGCGCACCATCCACCGGGAGTACCCGACGATGGTCGCCAAGGCCGTCGAGGTCGATCCGTCGGCTGCGCCGGCCGACACCGCCCGCGCGCTGATCGCCGAGCTGCTGGCCGGCGACGGCGAACCGGTCGTCGCCCACATCGGCGGCGGGCGGCACCGCACCGAGCTGGTCGAGTCGCCGCTGGGCGCGGTGGGTACGAACGGCGCCGGCCCGGCCGGCGACGGCACCGCCGAGGCGCAGGCGATCGGCCTGGACCGCGACTCGGTCGTGGTACTCGTGGGTGGTGCCCGTGGCATCACCGCGCGCTTCGCCGCCGCGCTCGCCGCCGCCAGCCGGTGCCGCATCGAGCTCGTCGGCCGCACGCCGCTCCCGACCGGGCCGGAGCCGCCGGAGCTGGCCGCGGCCGGCGACCGGGCGGCGCTGCGAGCGGCCCTGCTGGCCGACGGCACCCGGGGAGCCCCGGGCACCCGGACACCCGCCGAGATCGAACGCGAGGTCGGGCATATCCTCGCCCGGCGCGAGGTGGCGGCCACCCTCGCCGAGCTGGCCGCGCTGGGCAGTCCGGCCCGCTACCACGCGGTCGACATGTGCGACGGGCCGGCGGTCGCCCAACTGTTCAAGCAGCTGCACGCCGAGCACAGCCGCCTCGACGGTCTGGTGTACGCGGCCGGCGTCATCGAGGACCGGCTGCTGGCCGACAAGGATCCGCAGTCCCTGCGGCGGGTGTTCGCGACCAAGGTCGACGGCGCCCGGTCGGTGTTGGGCGCCCTCGACCGGCTGGAGGTACGCCCCAGCTTCGTGGTGTTCTACGGCAGCATCGCCGCCGTGCTGGGCAACCGCGGCCAGGCCGACTACGCCGCGGCCAACGACGCGCTGGAGACGATCGGCCGAGCCTGGGCCGCCCGCACCGGCAACCGCTGCCTGACCGTCCACTGGGGACCGTGGGCGCCGGGCGGGACGCACGGCGGCATGGTCACCGCCGACCTGCAGCGCGAGTACGCCCGGCGCGGGGTCGCGCTCATCGACCCGGAGGAGGGCACGCTGAGCCTGCTGCGCGAGCTGGCCTGGGGCGACCCGGCCGAGTCCGCGGTGGTATATACGGCGTCCGGCTGGTGAGCGCGTGACCGAGATAGCGATCGTCGGCATGGCGGTCCTGCTGCCCGGCGCCCCCGACCTGGAGACGTACTGGCAGAACCTGATCGACGGCGTGGACGCCATCACCGAGGTGCCGGCCCACCGGTGGGACCCGTCGTTCTACGACCCCACGGCCGGCGCCGACCGCCCCGACCGGGTGTACTGCCGGCGCGGCGGGTTCGTCGACGGGTTCGCCGAGGTGACGGCCGGCCGGTTCGGGATCATGCCCACCTCGGTGGCGGGCACCGAGCCCGACCAGCTGATCGCGCTCCAGGTCGCCGCCGCGGCGATCGCCGACGCGGGCGGTCCGCAGCGGCTGCCCGCCGCCGACCGGGTCGGGGTCGTGATCGGTCGTGGCGGCTACCTCACGCCCGGGCTGGTGCGCCTCGACCAGCGGGTACGCACGGCCAACCAGCTGGTGCACACGCTGCGCGAGCTGCTGCCGGACCTCACCGCCGCGCAGCTGGACGGGGTCCGCGACGCGTTCGCCGCCCAGCTCGGCCCGGCCGCGCCCGAGTCCGCGATCGGCCTCGTGCCCAACCTCGCCGCGTCGCGCATCGCCAACCGGCTGGACCTGCGCGGGCCGGCGTACACCGTCGACGCGGCCTGCGCGTCGTCGCTGGTCGCCGTGGACCAGGCGGTCACCGAGCTGACCACCGGCCGGTGCGACGCGGTCCTCGCCGGCGGCGTGCACCACTGCCACGACATCACGCTGTGGAGCGTCTTCGCCCAGCTGCGGGCGCTGTCGCGGCAGGAGCGGATCCGGCCGTTCGACCGGCGCGCCGACGGCATCCTCATCGGGGAGGGCACCGGCGTCGTGGTCCTCAAACGGCTCGCCGACGCCGTCCGCGACGACGACCGTGTGTACGCCGTCATCCGCGGCACCGGCGTGGCGAGCGACGGGCGCAGCTCCAGCCTGTTCAACCCGGAGCCGGCCGGACAGGTCCGCGCGGTCCGCCGGGCGTGGGAGGCCGCCGGCCTGGACCCGGCGGCGCCCGGGTCGATCGGGCTGCTGGAGGCGCACGGCACCGGCACGCCGACCGGCGATCTGGCCGAGCTGGCCACCGTGGCCGAGGTGTTCGGCGCCGGTGAACCGGACGCCGTCATCGGCTCGGTCAAGTCGATGATCGGCCACACCATGCCGGCGGCCGGCGTCGCCGGTCTGGTCAAGGCCGCGCTGGCCATCCACCGTGCGGTGCTGCCGCCGACCCTGCACTGCGAGGAGCCCCGGCCGGAGTTGGCCGCGACCCGCTTCCGCCCGATCGCGGTTGCGCGGCGGTGGGAGAGCGCCGGTCCGCGGCGGGCGGGCGTCAACGCGTTCGGCTTCGGCGGGATCAACGCGCACGTCGTCCTCGAAGAGGCCCGACCGGCGGCCGGCCGGACCCGGCCGGTCACCGTCACCGAGTCCGAGCCGGTGCTGCGGCTGACCGCCCCGGATCCCGCCGCCCTCGCCGCACTTCTGGACGCCGACGACGCGTCGGTACGGGCAGCCGGCCGCGGCGCGCCGCCCCCGCACCCGGTCGGCTGCCGGCTCGGCATCGTGGCCCCGACCGCCAAGCGGCTGGCACTGGCCCGGCGGGTCGTCGCGAAGGGCACGGCCTGGCGCGGTCGCAGCGACGTCTGGTTCAGCCCGGCGCCCCTGTTGCCGGCCGGCCGGCTGGCGTACGTGTTTCCCGGGCTGGAGGCCGACTTCGCCCCCCGCGTCGCCGACGTCGCCGCGCGGCTCGGGCTGTCCACGATGGACTTCGACGCCGCCGACGTCGGCCGGCAGAGCGCCGGCGTTGTCGCGGTCGGCCGGCTGCTGGAGCGGGCGCTGCGGCGGATGGGCATCGCACCCGACGCGGTGGCCGGGCACAGCATCGGCGAGTGGACCGCGATGATCAGCGCCGGGCTGTACTCCGGTGCCGCCGCCGACGAGTTCCTGACCTCCTTCGACCCGGACTCGGTACGCGTGCCGGGGCTGGTGTTCGCCGCGGTCGGGGCCGGTGCCGACCGGGTCACCGCGGCCATCGCGGACCGGCCGGGCGTGGTGCTCTCGCACGACAACGCGCCGAGCCAGTCGATCGTGTGCGGCCCGCCGCAGGAGATCGACGACCTGGTCGCGTGGTTTCGCCGCAACCGGGTGCTCTGCCAGACGCTGCCGTTCCGCTCCGGCTTCCACACCCCGATGCTCGCGCCGTACCTCGAACCGATCCGCGCCGCGGCGGCCCGCTTCGAGCTGCACCCGCCCGCCGTCCCGGTCTGGTCGGCGACCACCGCGGCGCCGTTCCCGGCCGACCCCGCCGCGGTACGCGCGCTGTTCCTGCGCCACCTGGTCGAACCGGTGCGGTTCCGGCCGATGATCGACGCCATGTACGCCTCCGGCGTGCGGGTCTTCCTCCAGGTCGGCCTGGGGCAGCTCGCCTCGGTGATCGGCGACGTGCTGCACGGCCGCGAGCACCTCGCGATGCCGGTGAACGCGGCGCACCACAGCGGCCTCAGCCAGCTGCGCCGGGTGGCGACCGCGCTGTGGGTCGAGGGCGGCCAGCCCGACACCGCGTTCGTGGACGGCCGGGACCGGGCCGTCCGCCTGGACCTCGGTGGCGCGCTGGTGTCGCTGGGCGAACGCGCCCCCGAGCTGCGGCTCACCGGCACCGCCGACACGTACGCCAGCCTGCATCAACTCTCCGCCCGCGTGCCGGCCGCCGGTGAGCTGGCCGAGCTGCTGCGGGAGACCGCCGAGACCGCGGTCGCCCTGCTGACCGCGCCGGCCCGGGGGACTGTCCCGACGGGTGTGCACCGCAGCGTCGTGGGTGTCTCCGTCGACGCCATGCCGTACCTGCGTGACCATTGCTTCTTCCGCCAGCCCGACGACTGGCCCGACGACACCGACCGCTGGCCGGTCGTACCCGCGACCACCGTCGTCCAGCACATGATCGAGGCCGCCGAGCGCGCCGCGCCGGGACTGCGCGCCGTCGCGGTGCACAACGCGCGTTTCAACCGCTGGGTGGTCGCGGCGCCGCCGGTCGAGGTGCCCGTGACCGTCGCCGCCGACGGCACCCTCCGGGTCACGGTGGAGTTCGGCGGGTACGCGCAGGCGGTTGTCGAGCTGGGCGGCGGCGACTGGGCGGCGCCCGCGCCGTGGCGGCCGGACCCGGCCGGCGAACGCGTTCCCGGCATCGTCGCCGAGCAGCTCTACACCGACCGCTGGATGTTCCACGGCCCGCTGTTCCAGGGCGTCACCCGGCTGCTGGGCATATCCGACACCCACGTCCGCGGCGAGCTGACCACCCCGGCCGCTCCCGGCGCGCTGCTGGACAATGTCGGCCAGCTCCTCGGGTACTGGATCATGGCGACCCACACCACCCGCCGGGTCGTCTTCCCGGTGGGCATGGGTCGGATCAGCTTCTACGGCCCGCACCCCGTGGCCGGTACGACGCTGGAGTGCGTGATCCGGGTCCGCTCGGTAACCGACGCCCAACTGACCGCCGACGCGCAACTCATCGCGGCGGGCCGGGTGTGGTGCGAGATCGAGAACTGGGTGGATCGGCGCTTCGACAGCCACCCGGACACCCAGCCGGTCGAGCGCTTCGCCGACCGCCATACGCTCTCCCAGCCCAAGCCGGAGCACTGGTCCGTGGCGTACGAGCGCTGGCCCGACCTCGCCTCGCGGGATCTGATCATGCGTACCTACCTCGGCGCCGGGGAGCGGGGCCAGTACGAGCGCTGCCCCCCGCGTACGCGACGGCAGTGGCTTCTGGGCCGCGTCGCGGTCAAGGACGCGGTCCGCGAGCACCTGTGGCGGCATGGTGCGGGTCCGATCTTCCCGGCGGAGATCGGCGTCGCCAACGACGCGGCGGGCCGCCCTGGCGTGACCGGGGTGCACGGGCGCGACCTGCCCGCGTTCGACGTGTCGATCGCGCACCGCGCCGAGGTGGGGGTGGCGATCGCCCGCCCGCGCGTCGGTACCCACGGCGTCGGTACCCACGGCGTCGGTACTCACGGCGTCGGTATCGACGTGGAGGAGATCGTCGACCGGCCCGCCTCGACCGCGGACCTGGCGCTGTCCGAGCCTGAGCGAGCCCTGCTCGCCACGCTCGTCGCGGACACCGGAGAGCCGCCACGGGTGTGGTTCACCCGGTTCTGGGCGGCCAAGGAGGCGGTCGGAAAAGCGTTGGGCACCGGCCTGGACGGCCGGCCGCGGCGCTTCACCGTGACGGCGGCGACCGGCACGGAGTTGCGCGTCGACGTGGCCGAGGCGTCGCGCACCTTCCGGGTCCGGCACACCCGGATCGCCAACCCGCCGGACCTGCCGGCACGGGAGTACGTCGTGGCCTGGACCGAGGGCCCGTTCGCGCAGCGCGAGGACCGCGGCTTGCGAGGACCGCAGTCGCACGTCGAGATCGAAGGGGAGGCGCAGTGAGCACGACAACGACGGTGCTCGCGGAGATCACCGAGATGCTCCGCGAGGTACTGGACGGCTACGACGTGGCCGACCTCGAGGTGACCATGGACACCACGTTCCACGACGACCTTGAGATGGAGAGCATCGACCTGGTGGCGCTCGGCGGCCGCCTGACCGAGCGCTACGGCGAGCGGGTCAACTTCGCCGAGTTCGTGGCGGCCCTCGACCTCGACGAGATCATTGAGCTGAAGGTCGGGCGGCTGGTCGACTACGTCGTCTCCGCGCACCAGGCCGCGGGCGCGGTGCTCCGGTGACCGTCGTGCGCGCCAACGGCATCGAGCAGCACGTCCAGCAGATGGGCCCCACCGGGGAGGGCGTACCGACCGTGGTGTGCGTGCACGGCATCGGCACCGACAGCCTCGCCAGCTTCTACTTCACGGTGGCCAATCCACTCACCGACGCCGGCCTGCGGGTGATCATGTACGACCTGCGCGGCCACGGACGCACTGAACGGCCGCCGACCGGTTACACGCTCGACGACTACGTCGATGACCTGACCGGTCTGCTCGACCGGCTCGACGTGCCCGGTCCGGTCTATCTCATCGGCAACTCCTTCGGCGGCACCATCGCCTTCAGCTTCGCGGTGCGGCACCCGGACCGGACCGCCGGCATCGCGGTCATCGAGTCCGAGCCGGCGACGCCGGCGTGGGCGGCCAAGATGCGCGCCAACCTCACCAAGGCCGCCACCGAGCTGGTCCGCGGCGAAGCCTTCGCCTGGATCACCGTCCGGTACGGCCGGCACACCTCGAAGCTGGCCAAGGCGGCCGCCCGGATGCTCGAGTCGACCACGCTCGTGCGCGACCTGCCGGCCAGTTCCGTCCCCAGCACGGCGCAGCTCACGGCCCTGCGCTGCCCGGTCCTCGCCCTCTACGGCGCCGACTCCGATCTCGCCGTCCAGGCGCCGCTGATGGAAACGCTGCTGGCCGACTGCACGACCCGGCTTATTCCCGGGCAGGAGCACTCCGTGCTGGTCAACGTGCCGCAGGAGGTCACCGACCTGGTGCTGTCCTGGCTCCGCCACGACCGGGCCCAACTGGTGGCGGCGGACGAGACGTGAGTCGGTTTCTCTTCGTGGTGCCCCCGCTGGCCGGGCACGTCAACCCGACCATCGGCGTCGCAGCCGCCCTGGTGCGGCGCGGTCACGAGGTCGCCTGGGCCGGTCAGCCCGACGTCATCCGCACCCTCGTGGGGCCGAACGCCACGGTGTTCCCGTGTGCCGCCCCCAGCCTCGACGACGACGCGGTCCACCGGCCGGCGACCATGCGCGGCCCCGCGGCCCTGAAGTTCCTGTGGGAGAAGTTCCTGATCCCCCTCGCGGAGCTCATGATCGCCGACGTCCGGGCCGCCGTCGCCGTCTTCCATCCCGACGCGCTCGTCGTCGACCAGCACACGGTCGCCGGCGCGCTGGTCGGCTCCGCGGACGGCATCCCGTGGGCCACCGCCTCCACGACCTCCGGCGAGCTCACCGAGCCGCTGGCCAGCATGCCCAAAGTGCTTTCCTGGGTACGCGAGCAGCTCGCCGACCTGCAGCGCCGGACGGGCTCGGACGCCCTCGCGGCTGGCGACCCGCGGTTCTCGCCGCACCTCGTGCTCGCCTTCACCAGCGAAGCGCTGACCGGCCCGGTCGAGGCTCTCGGCGACCGGGTCCGGTTCGTCGGCCCCTCCATCGCCGCCCGGCCGGTCGTCGACGAGTTCCCCTGGCCGTGGCTGGACCGGGCGGGCCCGACCGTGCTGGTCACGCTCGGCACCGTCAACGCCGACGCCGGCGTACGGTTCCTGCGCGAGTCGCTGGCAGCCGTCGGTGACCGGCCCGGGATCAAGGCCGTGATCGTGGACCCCGCCGGCACGGTCGGCCAGGCGCCGGACAACGTGCTGCTGCGCCGCCGCGTCCCCCAGCTCGACCTGCTACCCCGCATGGCGGCCGTGGTCTGCCACGCTGGCCACAACACCGTCTGCGAGTCGCTTTTCCACGGCGTACCGCTGGTGGTGGCACCGATCCGCGACGACCAGCCGGTAATCGCGCAGCAGGTGACCGATGCCGGCGCCGCTATCCGGCTGCGCTTCGGCCGGGCGGAGGCCACCCACATCGGCGGCGCCATCGACGCCCTGCTGACCGACCACGCGTACCGGACCAACGCGTACCGGATCGGGAAGTCCTTTCGCAGCGCCGGTGGCGCGGAGGCCGCCGCGCAGCATCTGGAATGGCTGGTCGGTGTCCCGGCGAAACCGGGTGTGGTCGCCGCCGGACGATAGGGGACAATCGCCGACGTGACCGACGTACTCGACGACCTGCAGTGGCGCGGCCTGATCGCGCTCTCCACCGATCTCGACGCGCTGCGCGCCGAGCTCGCCCGTTGCCCGATCACCCTCTACTGCGGCTTCGACCCGACCGCGCCCAGCCTGCACGTCGGCAACCTGGTCCAGATCCTGACCGTGCGCCGCCTCCAGCTGGCCGGCAACCGGCCGCTCGCGTTGGTCGGTGGCGCGACGGGCCTCATCGGTGACCCCCGCCCGGAGTCGGAGCGCACGCTCAACTCCCGCGAGACCGTCGCCGCATGGGTGGAGCGGATCCGCGGCCAGATCGAGCCGTTCCTCGACTTCGAGGGCGAGCACGCGGCCCGGATGGTCAACAACCTGGACTGGACCGCGCCGATGTCGGCCATCGACTTCCTGCGCGACATCGGCAAGCACTTCCGGGTCAACCGGATGCTCGCCAAGGAGGCCGTCAGCGCCCGGCTCAACTCCGACGCCGGCATCAGCTACACCGAGTTCAGCTACCAGATCCTGCAGGGGATGGACTTTCTGGAGCTGTTCCGGCGCTACGACTGCCGGCTGCAGACCGGCGGCAGCGACCAGTGGGGCAACCTGACGGCAGGCACCGAACTGATCCGGCGGGTGACCGGCGAGTCCGTGCACCTGCTGGCCACGCCGTTGGTCACCAACTCCGCCGGGGAGAAGTTCGGCAAGTCGACCGGCGGGGGCGGGCTCTGGCTCGACCCCGAGATGACCAGCCCCTACGCCTGGTACCAGCACTTCGTCAACGCTGAAGACGCCAGGGTCGGGCAGCTGCTGCGGATCTTCACATTCCTCGACCGCGAGGAGATCCTCGCGCTGGAGAAGGAGGCCGCCGAGCGCCCGGCCGCCCGCATCGCCCAGCGGCGTCTGGCCGAGGAGGTCACCCGATTGGTGCACGGGGAGGAGGAGACCCGGCAGGTGATCGCGGCCAGCCAGGCGCTCTTCGGCCGGGGCGACCTGGCGGCCCTGCCGCCCTCGAGCCTGCGAGCGGCGCTGCGGGAGGCCGGCCTGGTCGAGATGCCGGCGCCGCTGCCGCCGGTCGCCGCGCTGTTCAAGGAGGCGGGCCTGGTGTCCAGCCTCAACGAGGCCCGCCGGACGATCGCGGAGGGCGGCGCCTACATCAACAACGGGCGCGTCACCGAGGCCGACGCCGTCGTGACCGAGGACGCTCTCCTGCACGGCCGGTGGCTGGTCCTGCGCCGCGGCAAGCGGACCATCGCGGGGGTCGAGTTCGCTGGCTAGGCGGTACGGGCGGAGCAGGGGAATGGCCGGCGCGACAAGCGCTGTTGCCCTCCCCTGCGCCGGCGCCCCGCGGGGAACAAACCGCCTGGTGCAGGCGCTGCACACACGTGGCTTGGAACGCCTCGGAAGGCGGCCGAAACCCCGGCGCGACGGGGAATGATCCCCGTGGCGAAGCTGTTGAAATTAAGACCCGCCAACGGGCTGGGGCTCCGGGTCATCTACCTCGGATGATCACCGACCGCGGTGTGATCAACGACAACGTCCAGCGATTTGACGATCGGGTTCACAGCCGCGTAACTTTCTCTCTGCCCGCGGGCGCCGGACCGAAAGGCCGGGCGCGACGGGGGCAAACCAGGCGGGTGGCGCGCAGCGCAGGCCTCGACTGGAGCCCGACCGGGTGATCGCTCCAAAAAGTCGCTAGGACGGTTTGGAGCAGGCGCGAGGATCGGGTAGCGTGGTCGACCGGCAGGGAAACGGGCGAGTGAGCGAAGCGAAAGCGGCGCCGCGGCCGGCCTGCCGAATTCCTGGAGCGTGAGACGAGTTGATCTCGTCATGCGCTGGACAATGGATCGGTCAAGAGGCGTCAAATCCGGCAAGCCGGCACTTGACACCACGAACCGGACCAGGTAAGTTAGAGATAAAGCCCCGACGGCGGCTGGTTGGTTCCGGTTGTGGTTGGTGTGTGGTTGTTCTTTGAGAACTCAACAGGGTGCTTGTAATGCCAGTGCCAAAGTATTTTTTGAACCCCGGCTGACGCCTTTTTTGGTGTTGGTTGGATTCC